>ERZ777010.51-NODE-51-length-143898-cov-8.113846_pt1 | contig 143898 bp, 139 predicted proteins | sample MGYA00374963_ERZ777010 | MGnify/ENA primary metagenome ERZ777010 (study PRJEB29309, sample SAMN06268256) | bioreactor metagenome | isolation source: Joint BioEnergy Institute, California, USA | place: USA:Joint BioEnergy Institute, California, USA | collected...
GGAAGCCGTGCACGGCGAGAAACCCGAGTTCCCGCTCCAGCGAATGGCCGTATTCCTCCGCCTGTTCCTTCGCCTTGGGCAGGGAAATGACAATGTCTCCCAGCATGTTGGGATACTCGTCGAACTCGCTTTCGTCAATGTAGATGTCCATTTCCCCTTCCCCCGGCTCGTTCATGGCGAAGGACAGGACGTCGGTGGGACGGTCAACGCCGCGGTACTCGCGGTTCAATTCGTGGATGCGCTCGTTGTTCACCAGCGTCACCACCACTTCCCCGTCCACGTTCTCGAGCGCAGCCGCTTCCCTCAGACAGCGGATCAATAGCTCCTGCAGTTCGGCTGAAATCGGTTCAATCTCTTCCTGAAGAATTTCCACTGACAGCACAAAACCAATCTCCTTGCTCGTTTTCATGCCTTTTCGCCGGCTTCATCCCTGGCGTAGGCTTCGATGATTTTTTGCACCAGGCTGTGGCGGACGACATCGCTGTCCTGGAACTGGATAAACGCAATTTCCGGGATGTTTTTCAAAATCCGTTCCGCTTCCATCAGCCCTGATTTCTTCCCTTTCGGCAGGTCAACCTGGGTTACGTCTCCCGTAATCACCATTTTGGAGCCAAAACCGAGGCGGGTCAAAAACATTTTCATCTGTTCCGGCGTGGTATTTTGCGCCTCGTCGAGAATCACGAAGCAATCTTCCAGCGTCCGTCCCCGCATGTAGGCGAGCGGCGCCACTTCAATCAAACCTCTTTCCATCATTTTGGCAACCTGTTCGGTGCCCAGCATATCGTAAAGCGCATCGTACAAGGGGCGCAGGTAGGGATCCACCTTTTCCTGCAAATCCCCCGGCAAAAAGCCAAGGCTTTCACCCGCTTCCACTGCCGGTCTGGTCAACACAATCCGTTTGACACGTCCGCTCTTTAACGCCGTGACCGCCATCACGACGGCGAGATAGGTTTTTCCCGTACCGGCCGGACCGATGCCGAAGACGATGTCCTTCCGCTTCATCGCAGACAAGTAGTGGCGCTGTCCCAATGTCTTGGCCCGGATCAGTTTGCCGCGCTGGGTGCGTGCAACTTCCTCGTCGTAAATATCTAGCAACTGCCGCGCTTCCCCATGGTCGGCCAGCATCATCGCATAGGAAATGTCCCGTTCCGACAGAGTAATTCCGCGGCGAATCAGTTGCAACAGGACGCCGATCAGTTCGGCCAGTTTGTCCACCTGTTCCCGCTCGCCGCTGATGACCAGTTCGCCTTCCCGGGTCATCACCTTGGCCGAACTTTTTTCCTCGATCAGCTTGATATGCGCGTCGTGCGGTCCAAACAGCAACAATGCCTCAGATGCGTCTGAAAATGGGATTTTTACCTCTTCTTGTACGTGCAACAGGCTTCCATCTCCTTGAAACGGTAATCACAGCTTACGAGTTGCCGCCTCCCCCGTTCGCAGGCGGTTGCGAAACGCCGAGGATGGGCTCTTCAACGGCAATTTCCTCGATAACAGAAAAATGAATGCTTACGTAAACTTTACCATTCTCCGTGGTAGCGTGCAAAACTTTTTCCTCCCGAATGACGGCATCCTTGCCCGCCAGCCGCAAAACGTCGGCTCTGGCAAAGCGCTTCGCCTGCTCGGTCGCCTCCTCCACCGTCAATTCCCGCTTCGTCGGCACAACTTCCGACTGAATCACCCGTTTCCAGCCAATCGGCGACTTGTATCCCGCATATTCGGGAACGTACCGTTTTTCTTCGCTTTCATACTGCGCAAACTCCTGCCTGTTCAGCGGCCAGATCTGAACAGCGTAAGGCCCGATCAGCAAGTGGTGCTGGTATTGTTTTTCGCCGGTGAGACGGAAGTGGGTATTGGCCAGCGGGACGGACACGTTGCTGACATACCACACTTCTCCCTTTACGCTTCCCTTGGCGGAGACAATCTGCTGCCGTTGCTCGTTGCCGATGATCCCGGAGATCAAAACCTGGCCTTTTTCCACCAACTGGTTCACGGCAACCCTGCTCTGCCCCGCTTCCGGCAAAATCGTATGGATGACCGCCCGCTTTTTGGCCACCAGGTTGCGCGGACCCGTCACCGGAGGCTTGGCCGGTTTGTCCTTTTCCACCACCTGCAAAATCACCCTGGTGCCCTGAATGGTGACGCCCACCCACTCCGCTTCCGGGAGCAGTTTCTGCAGCTCCTTGCGCAAAACAAGCGGTTCTTTTAGTTTGGGCTTCCACGCCCCCTCTTTAATCCCGATCTGCTCGGCAGCGGCAATCACCTCCTGCGGACTCATGTTGCGCGTGCCGGTCACTTCCACCGACCAGACGAAGGAAGAGAGCATGTACAATCCGAAGAGAAAAAGAACCGCTCCCACCGCCAAACCAGCCCTGCGGCGCAGCCGGACAAGCCAGAAGGGAAAACCGTGTCTCTCCACCACATGCACCCGACAGCCTGTCTCTTTCAACAGGGGACGAAGCCGGGGAAATTCCGCGATCACGATGTCGCAGCGGCAAACCTCCGTGCCGACCCGCCGGATGTTCCAGATGCGCATCCCTGCCCGCACCGCCATGTTGAGAAACCGCTCAAAACGCTTTCCCCGAACCGTGACTGTTACATAACCCTTGACCCATTCCTGCAGTCCATTTCGCATCGTTTCGTTCCCCACCTTCCCTCGTCATCCATCCGCAAGCGGAAGTTTATGGATTTTCCAAAAATTTCACGCCGCCAATTCTGCCTTCCAACAGCACCTCTTCCGGCAAAATGGCCCGGATGACCAATTGTTCGCCAAACACCAGCAACTGTCCGTTGGTTAACAGCAAGCGGAGCTCATTTTCGCTGAATTGCAGAACTCCGCGGTGGTTTTCTATGTACATTTGAAGATGGCCGATCATCGTGATCCGCGGGACTTCCAGGACAACGTCTTGCGGAAGATCCAACACTCCTCCGGCCATCTGACGCAGCCGGCGGCCCCAACGCCTCATGGAACAGCCTCCCTTCCAGCGATACGCTTCTCAACCATGTGTATGCGCAAAGACAGGCAGACATTCACGGATTGGCTGAAGCGGCAAGCGAGCCGGACAGGCAGTTTGGGGCCAGCCGAAGAAAAAAGCAGGTGCCTGCCGGGACGGCACACCTGCCTTTTCGCCTTGCATTATTGGTTTCGCCGTGCAAGCGGAGGGACATGGGGGGATTTGGCGCGCGGCGGCCCGAAAATCAACGCCCATTTCATCCCTTCGCGGGGATCAAGCTGCGTTTGATCCGTTTTGCGGCGGATCGGGGCAGTCTCTGTCTGCATGGAATCCTTGGCCCGGGCACTGGCCGCATTCTCTGCGGCATTCCTTTCCCTTGCCGCAAGTTGAATCGCCTCGGGAACTTCCTCCGCAACTGGCGGCGCAATCGGTTCATGCCGGGACGAAGCGATCACCCGCCTGGGTTGCGGTTGCGGCGGGGAAGGCTTGGCGGGAGCAGGAAATCCGCCCGATTCCACAGGCGTAAGGTTGCGCTTCCGCTGCCGGACCTGCTTCCCCTTTTTTCCCTGATTGCCAAGCATTTTGAAGATGGCGAGAATCAAAATCACAAACCAGAAGTTTTCCAGCAGGGTCAGTCCCCAGAACAACAGTTGCGACAACAGGCCGAGGAACAAGTGCAGGATCAAATCCATCGGGATCTCTCCCTTATTCCTGTTCTTCGCTGTTTTCCGGTTTGGCCGCGTCAGCCGGCAAGCCAAACGCCTGGCGCATCCGGGTGTCGGCAATGAGGTTTTGCAGGTTGTAGTAGTCCATTACCCCCAATTTGCCGCTCTTCAAGGCCTCCGCCAGGGCGATCGGCACCTGGGCTTCGGCTTCCACGACTTTCGCTTTCATTTCCTGTACGCGCGCCTTCATCTCCTGCTCTGTCGCCACGGCCATGGCGCGGCGCTCTTCCGCCTTCGCCTGGGCAATGCGCTTGTCGGCCTCTGCCTGGTCGGTCTGCAGTTCTGCGCCGATGTTTTTGCCCACGTCCACATCGGCAATGTCAATGGACAGGATTTCAAAGGCGGTCCCGGCGTCAAGCCCCTTGTCCAGCACGGTTTTGGAAATCATATCGGGATTTTCCAGGACATCCTTGTGACTGTCCGCCGAACCGATGGTGGAGACGATTCCTTCGCCGACGCGGGCAATAACCGTCTCTTCCCCGGCGCCCCCGACGAGGCGGTCAATGTTGGCGCGAACGGTAACCTTTGCCTTGGTCTTCAGTTCAATCCCGTCCTTCGCCATCGCTGCGACAAGCGGGGTTTCAATCACTTTGGGATTTACGCTCATTTGCACCGCTTCCAGAACGTCGCGCCCGGCCAGGTCAATCGCCGCCGCCCGCTCAAAGCCGAGCGGAATATTGGCCCGCTGCGCGGCTACCAGGGCATCCACGACGCGGTCGACGTTCCCGCCGGCCAGGTAGTGGCTCTCCAGCTGGTTCGTATCCAGATCCAACCCTGCCTTGCGCGCCTTGATCAGCGGATTGACGATCCGCGACGGGATGACCCGGCGAAGCCGCATGGCCACCAAGGTGATGATGCCGATCCGCACTCCGGAAGCCAGCGCGGAGATCCAGAGCATCACCGGAACAAACGAGAAGAAAACCGAAAGCACGATGATTGCCACCGCAACCACGAAAATCAGGAAAATCAGACTGCTCTCCATGCACATCTACTCCTTCTGTTCTTCTTCCTGCACGACGACGCGCGATCCTTCCACCAGCACGACCACAACCCGGGTGCCGGCCGGGATGTAACTGCCTGTTGTGACGGCATCCACGCGCTTCCCCTCAATTTTGGCCGTTCCCGCAGGTCGAAACGGCGTCAGGGCAATTCCTGTCTTGCCGAGCAGATCGCTTTGGTCCTTGGAAGCGACGTAACCTGCTTCGTTCTTTTGTTCGTCGCGGAGGACAAAGCGGCTGAGAAGTCCTTTCATGCCAAATCTCCTTATCAGGAAGTAAGTGACGGCGGCGGTCACCAAAGCCGCAATTCCCAACGAGGCAAGTCCCTGCTGCGTGTCGTAGGCGGCCATGACCAGCCCGCTGGCAATGCTGAGAACCCCGATGGTGCCGGCGATGCCGCCCGGCAGGAAGATTTCCAATACCATCAGCAGGATTCCCAGGACAAACAGGCCGATATGCAGCATATTGGCAAAGCCGGCCACGTAATGACCGAAGAAGTAAAGGGCAAATGCCAGAAGGGAAATGATTCCCGCGATGCCAAACCCGGGGGCAAACAGTTCCACGGCGATGCCCACGAGGCCGACGATCAAAAGCAGGCTCATCACCACCGGATTGGTAATCCAGCGGGCGACGCGTTCGCTCAGCGTCGGTTCGATGGTCACGAGCGACTCGGGCGCAATGCCGAGCTGCGCCAGCAGTTCCTCCCTGTTCGGGACCAGCCGATCCGCATATCCCAGTTCCCTGGCCCGATGTGCATCAAGCGAGAGCACGGTTCCTTTCGGCTTCAGACCGGGGAACTCCGTGTCAATTTCCACCATGGCGCGAGCCACATCCTCGTTGCGGTTGTTCAGTTTGGCCGCAGCCGCCATCAGACTGGACCAGGCGGAAACAACCTTGATGTTTGCCGCATTGCCGGCAAGGTCAATCGGCGTCGCCGCCCCCATGCTGCTTCCCGGCGTCATGGCGATTTCATCCGCGTTCAGGGCGATGTACGTCCCTGCGGAAAAAGCCTGGTTGTCGATGTAGGCAACCACGTGCAACGGGGACTGGCGCACCAGCACGCCGATCGACTCGGCTGCGCCAATCTCTCCGCCGGGCGTATTGATGTCGAGTATGACCAGATCCGCCTGCTGCTTTTCTGCTTCCGCGAACGCCCTGTGCAGAAAGCTTTCCAGACCTTGCTCAATCGTTTTGTCGACGGGAACCCAGACGGCTTTTTGAAAACTCTGAGCCGATGCCGTCCCGCTTCCCAGAAAAACCAGCAGCACAGCCCATGCACAAAAAAACGGGATCATGGCCAGCATTCGCCGAAGAGCATTTGTCCGCACCGCGCATGCCTCCCTTCTACTCTGCATCTTCCGCGAATCGTTACCTTGCTATACGTACAACCTTGTTTTTGGTTTCATGAAAAAGAAAACCCAACCATGCAAGCGGTTGGGTTTTCCTGCCGTATCTATCGTGAGAGATTTGTACGCTACACGGGCAATTCCTCAGATACTATCTTTTGCACGAGAGAACCGTCTGCCCTGCCTTTTACCTTTGGCATGACCGCTCCCATTACCTTGCCCATATCCTTTTTGGAGGCAGCCTGGGTGACAGCAATCACTTCCCGCACAATCGCGCGAATTTCTTCTTCGCTCAGTTGGGCGGGCAGGTAGGCGGAGAGCACTTCGATCTCTTCGCGCACTTTCGCAGCCAGCTCTTCACGGCCGGCCTTTTCAAATTCCTGGAGGGATTCACGGCGTTGCTTTAACTCACGAGTCAAGATGGTCAGCTCATCATCTTCAGACAACGGTCTGCCTAAATTGATCTCTTCGTTCTTAAGCGCAGCTTTCACCATGCGGATCACGGAGAGTTTCAGAGCAGCCTTGTCTTTCATGGCTTGCTTCAAATCTTGATTGAGTCGCTCCATAACACTCATGATGAGCCCTCCGTCCTTTAGTATCTGCGTTTGCGGGCTGCTTCGGATTTCTTCTTGCGCCGAACGCTAGGCTTCTCAAAGTGGCGGCGTTTTCGCAACTCAGCCATCACCCCGGCTTTGGCGCTTTCACGCTTGAAGCGGCGAAGTGCGCTATCCAAAGACTCGTTTTTCTTGACTCGAACTTCTGCCATCTGTCTTCCCTCCCTCCGCTAAAACCGTGGGACGCCTGAACCGTTTTGAGAACAGACTGTCACGCTTCATTATAGAATATTTGACCAATCAAGGTCAACCACCGTTGTTACTTTTCTTCGCGAAAGCCCGCTAAAAAGTGGAAGTGGATGTGAAAGACCTCCTGTCCGCCTTCCCGGCCGCAGTTGTGAACGAGCCGAAAGCCTTTCAGCCCCAGCTTCCGGGCCAGTTTTTGCGCCACCAGGTGAATGTGTCCGATCAGCGGCAGATCCTCCTCGGTCACATCCATCAGCGTGGGAATCGGCTTGCGCGGAACGATCAAAAGATGCACCGGCGCCTTGGGCGCGATGTCGTGAATGACGATCACCCGCTCGTCCTCATACTCGATGAGGGCCGGGATTTCCTTTTCCATAATCCGGGTAAAAACGCTTTTCTCCAACTTTTTCTTCTCCTTTCGGCCTTGAACCGGCATGTTTCGTCCGACATGCGGCAAACAACAGTACCATGATAGCGAACGGTTCGCGCAGAAATCAACCTGTCCTGCGCCAATTTGCGCTTGCGGCTGCCTGAGCTGCGTGATAGCATGACTTCGAGGTTGAAAGCCGCCTGCAGTTTAAATCTACATTTATGAAAGAAGGAGTTCGCCAACATGAAACCAATCCGATTGGAACAGGTTGCGGTTCAGGCAGAAGGGCTGCTGCTGGCCGGCGATCCGGTCCGGGAAGTGACGTCTGTGCACTTCGACACGCGGCAGTTGGAGCCCGGTTCGCTGTTTGTCGCCATTGCCGGGGAGGTCCGCGACGGGCATGACTTCCTGCCCCAGGCAGTGGAAAAAGGAGCGGCCGCAGCAATCGTTTCCCGGCAGGAAAAATTGCCGCCGGACCTGCCGGACAGTTTCGGGCTGATTCTGGTAAACGACACGCTGCGCGCGTTTCAAAAGCTTGCCGCCAACTACCGAAAAGGTTTTGCCATTCCTCATATCGCGGTTACCGGAAGCATCGGCAAGACGACGACCAAGGATATCATCGCACACGTGCTGGAAGGCCGCTTCCCGCTGTTGAAAACATACAAGAACCAGAACAACCACCTGGGTGTACCCTTTTCCCTGCTGCAACTGGAACCGCATCACCTGGCAGCCGTTCTGGAACTGGGCATGAACCACGCGGGTGAAATTGACCAATTGGCTTCGCTGGTCAAACCGGACATCAGCGTGATCACCTACATCGGCGAGTCGCACCTCGAATTTTTCGGCTCCAGGGAAAAGATTGCCCTGGCCAAGGCAGAACTTTTGCCCCACACGTCAGCAGACGGGCTGGTGCTCTTGAACGGCGACTGTTCCTACCTGCGGCAGATCGCCCACCTGTATCCCGGTCAGATCGCGTACTACTCGGTAACGGGCAAAGCAGACCTGTGGGCGGAAGAGATCCGCTTTACGGAGGAAGGGATGCGGTTTACGGTCTGCTTTTCATCCGGCGAAAAGTTCCCCGCCTTCCTGCCGCTGTACGGCGAACACAGCGTGCTGAACGCCCTGCCCGCTGTGGCCATCGCCAAACGGTTGGGCATGTCCAATGAAGAAATCGCCAATCGCCTGGCGTCGGTGAAACTGTCGGCCATGCGCTTCGAATTGATCCGTTCCGTTCACGGACCGCTGTACATCAGCGACGCCTACAACGCCAGCCCCACCTCCATGAAGGCGGCGATCAGCACGTTTGCGTCGCTCTACCCCGACCGCAAAAAGGTGCTGGTTCTGGCCGACATGTTTGAGCTGGGCGAGGAAAGCCGCGAGATGCACGAACAGGTCGGGAAGCATGCCAACCAGCTTCGCGACCGCTTTGATCTGCTCGTCACCATCGGCGAACGCTCGCTTGCCTTGAACCAGGCCTACGAAGGCGCCAAAATTCACTTTGCCGCCAAGGCAGACGCGCTCCCCGCGCTGCTCTCCCTGCGCGATGACGAGCACGCCTTCCTGTTCAAGGGTTCGCGGGGAATGGAACTGTGGACGCTCATCAGCGATCTGGAGAACAACTGAAAAAAGCAAACGAGAAGACCCGCGAGACTGCCTTGTAACCGGCATCCTGCGGGTCTTTCTCGTCACAATTCCACCAATCTTGTCGTTCGCTTTTCCAGACCGGAAAAAGTTTCAAGCGTCAGTCCAGTTTTTCCGCTACCACTGTATTGCGCTGCTTGTCGGCATGCCGTTCAAAGGCAAGCTGGACAAGTCGGTCGATCAGTTCGGAATAGCTGATCCCTGCCGCCTGAAACAGCATCGGGTACATGCTGTGCGGGGTAAAGCCCGGCATGGTGTTTACCTCGTTAATGTACAGCTTGTCGTTTGCTTCGTCCCAGAAAAAGTCGACGCGGGAAAGGCCGGAACCATCCAGGGCGACAAATGCCTTCTTGGCGATCTCGGCGATTGCGGCTGCCACCTGCTCCGGAATGCGGGCCGGGATCTGCAGTTCGGTGCCAGCTCCCTTGTACTTTGCCTCGTAGTCGTAAAACTCCTTGGCGGCAATCACCTCTCCGACGACAGAGGTGATCAGCTCATCATTGCCCAAAACGCCAATCTCCAGTTCGCGCGCCTTGACGAATTCCTCCACGATCAAGCGGCGGTCGAAACGCGCGGCAAGATCGAGCGCCGCAGCCAGCTCCTCGCGGTTTTTCGCCTTGCTGACGCCCACGCTGGAGCCCATGTTGGCCGGCTTGACGAAGCAGGGATAGCCCAATTCCTGCTCGATCCATTCCATGGTCGCTTCCCGCTGCTTCTCCCACTGCGAGCGAAGCAGCCCCAGATAACGAACCTGCGGCAGCCCGATCTGGGCGAACACCGTTTTCATCATCCACTTGTCCATCCCCACCGCGGAAGCCATTACGCCTGTTCCCACATAAGGCAGGTCTGCCAGCTCCAGCAACCCCTGGATCGTCCCGTCTTCTCCGTTGGGTCCGTGCACCACCGGGAAGATGACGTCCACTTCCTGCCCCAGCACGAGGGGGGAGGCCGCGCGGCCAGCTTCCTGCGGCAGGTTGACTTGCGGGTTCGGCTGGCTGGACCGGCTTCCGTCCGTCAAGCGCAGGGAAGCCGCGCTCTCCGGCAGCCGGCCGTTGAGCGCTTCGCCGCAAACCCACTTTCCGTCCAACGAAACGTAAATCGGAATGATTTCGTATTTATCTGCATCGACCGCCCGCATGATCGACAGGGCTGTGCGAAGGGAAACTTCGTGTTCCGAAGACTTCCCCCCGTAGATGATGCCGAGACGGATTTTTCCGCTGTTTTTTCTTTTCATAATCGCCATGCCCCTTTCCCCTTTTGTCCCCGGACAAAAGGGTCTGCAACTGATTTGATTTCTCCCATCCTATGCGAAAGCCCGACATTCCTCCACTCCAAGAATCCACCCTTCAGGATACACAAAGCCTTCCGCGATGACAAGGGACGCCAAATTCACCTGCCGCCTTCCTCCGTCATATCCTGCCACTAAGCACCCGATATCTTGGATTTTTGGGCTGGAGGAATGTCCATGCGCGATTACCTTCTCTACTGCACCTACTGCTCTTCCTTCACGCTTCTGCACAGCTACGACAAGGAGAGCGGAACGTTTCTCGGAGAGTACTCCCTGCTTCACAACCAGTACACGCGAAACAGCATCGTGCTCAACAAATTTCTGCTTTCTCATCTTGGACACGCCATCCGCCCCATTCCCTCCCAGACCGAAGAATACCGGGAGATCATCCGCACCGCTGACCACTTCCTGGAAAACGACATCGACAAATACGTAGAGGAAAGCATTGCCCAGCAAAAAGATCAGGAACGAGACAGGAAAAGGGAACGGGAAATCGGACAGATTCAGCTGTATTTGCTCGAGCATCTGCTTGCGCACGAACTGCAGGCGCTCTCCGAAGTCAAGGCGGCAACTCCCGCCGAGGGACAGGTGCTTCTTGGCAAGGAACTGGGAATCAAAAAAGCGCTGGAATTGGTGCGCCAGGTCATCGCGGACAAGACATTTGCCGCAAGTTGAAGCCATGGCTGCCGCGGCTGAATGAAAAGCCCCGGATGCTGTCCCAGGGCTTTTCGGAGGATTGCGCGTCACCGCCTGTCGCGCACTTCAAAAATGGCGAACTTCAGGTAGTTATTCTCATCCGCGCCGCTGATTCGCGGATGGTCCTTGCCTGCTCCCCTCCATTCGATCAGGCGGAGCAGTTTTTTTGCGTCCAGTGCGGCCTCCTGGATCGTCTGCAAAAACAATTCCCCTGACACGTGGTAGGAGCAGGAAGCGGTCACCAGAAAGCCTCCCGGCCGGACAAGCTTCATCCCGTTCAGGTTGATGTCCTTGTAGCCGCGGAGTGCGTTGTTCACCGCTGCGCGGGTTTTGGCAAAGGCCGGAGGATCGAGAATGACCACATCCCAGCTGTTGCCCGCCGCCACCTGTTCGCGCAAATAGTCAAACGCATTGGCCACGACAAAATTGACGCGGTGCAGGAAACCGTTTCGCGTCACGTTGCGCTTCGCGGTTTCAATCGCGTGCTCCGAAATGTCCAGCGTCGTCACCTTTTTCGCGCCGTGCTTGCACGCATTCAATGTGAAGGAACCCGTGTGGGTAAAGCAGTCCAGCACCTCCGCGCCGTCCCAAAACGGATTTTTCACGACCTTGCCCCGCTTGTTGACGGGCAAAAGTTGTGTGCCCTGTTCGGTTTCCACCGGCTGCAGGACAATGCCGTGCCTTTCTCCCCAGCCCTTCATCAAGGGGGCGATGGCGGCGCGGTTTTCCCGCTGGTCGTAGAAAAACCCGGTTTTCTGCCCTTCCACGATGTCGACGATGTAGGTCAAGCCGTTTTCCTCGATTTCCACTTCGCGCGGACACTCGCCGTACAGAACTCCTTTGCCCTGTTCCAGCCCCTCCAGTTCACGCACCGGTACGTCGTTTCGCAGGTAAATCCCGCGGGGCTGAAACACCTCCACCAACGCGTCGCGGATCCAGTCCAGCCGCAGTTCCATGCCAAGCGACAGCACCTGGACGACGAGAACGTCCCCGTAGCGGTCCACAATCAGCCCCGGCAAAAAGTCTGCCTCTCCGTAGACGACGCGGCAGGCCCGGGGGTTGTCCACAAACCGGGTGCGAAACATGGCCGCTTCCCGAATCCGGCGCAGGAAAAAGGATGCGTCAATCTCCTCCTGCTGGTTGTAGCTCAGGATGCGGACGATGATCTGTGACGCGGGATTGAAGTATCCCTTGGCGAGAAAGTGGCCGTTGTGGTTGGCTACTTCCACAATCTCTCCAGGCTTTGGTTCTCCTTCAATCCGCAGAACTTCCGTCTGAAAGACCCAGGGATGTCCCGCCTCCAGTCTTTTTTTTCGATGTTGCTGCAACAAAACGCGTGCCACTCTCTTTTGGTCCTCCTTGTCATGCCTGTTTCGGTACAAGCATAGCGTTATTGTAACAAAACCCGGCAACGGCTGGCAGAAGGAGCTGTTTTCATTGCTTGCCATCGTGACTCCGTTTACCTTGGGGCTCAGTTTTTTTCTGTTGGGTCTGTACGCGATGCGAACCGGGTTTCAAAACCTGGCCGGTCAAAAGATGGAGGCCTGGATGGCGCAGGTGACGCGCACACCTTTGCACAGCTTCTGGAGCGGGCTGATCGCCACCCTGGTGCTGCAAAGCTCCAGTGCCGTTACCGTGCTCACCATCGGCCTGACCAACGCCGGGTTGATTCCCTTTGCGCAAACCGTGGGGATCATCCTCGGGACCAACCTGGGCACGACGGCGACGACCGAATTGATCGCGCTCAACCTGGAAACGTTCGCCGTCCCGATGCTTCTGATCGGAGCCGCCCTCTGGCTGATGCCGCGGCGCGGGGTCCGCTTCGCCGGCCTGGTCATGGCCGGGTTTGGCCTGATTTTTCTGGGGATCGACACCATGAAAGTGATCGCCGAACCGTTGGAACAATCGGATACTTTCCGCTCGCTGTTTTGGGAAAGCCGCCATTCGCTCTGGATCGGACTCCTCACCGGAACGGTGTTTACGGCCTTGATCCACAGCAGTTCCGCAACGACCGCCATCACCATGGGACTGGTGAGCCAGCAAATCCTCGGCATGGAAACCGCGCTGGCGATTGTGCTGGGAGCAAACATCGGCACCTGCTTTACCGCCGTCATCGCCAGCATCGGCGCCAATACAGCTTCCAAGCAGGTCGCCTGGTGTCACACCCTGTTCAACCTGGCAGGGGCCGTCCTGTTTTTGCCCTTTCTCTCCCAGCTTGCCCTGGTCAGCTCCTTTTTAACGGAAAATCCCGCCATGCAGATTGCCCACGCACAAACCATCTTCAACCTCGTCTGCTCGCTGCTGGCGCTTCCTTTTGCCGAACAGATCGGCCGCTTCATCCAGTGGCTGATTCCCGAAAAACGGCGCCGTTAGCTGGCCGTTTGCGGAAAGCCTCACTGAAACGGAATCAGGTAAAGCGACGTTACCACCCCGGCCACGATCATGGCGATGCTGGAAGAAGCGGTTTGCACCGGAGAATTGCGGTTCAGGCTGGCAGTGCCGATCGCGTGCGCGCTGGTGCCGACGGCGATGCCGATCGCCCGGTCGTCGGAAATGCCCGCCCTGCGCAGGACGGGAGGGGCCATCATCGCGCCGAGAAAACCGGTCAAGGCCGTAAAAAAGGCGGCCAGTTCAGGGATGCCTCCGATGTTGCGGGTCAGTTCCAGCGAAATCGGAGTGGTCACCGATTTGCTCAACATGCTGAGCATTACGGATTTGGGAAAACCAATCGTCCAGTAGATCAGCAGGTTGGAGAAGAGCGCGATGGCACAACCGGCCCCGACCCCCAGCAGCACGCCGCGCCAGATGCTGGCAAACTGCCGGATGTTTGCGGCCAGCGGAACAGCCAACGCGACCGTTGCCGGCCCCAGCCAAAACGAGATCCAGGAGCCCCCGGAAGAAAAGGCATCCCACTCTCCGCCGAATGCCGTCCAGCAAAGCCAGACCAGCACCACGGCAACAAACAGCGGCTGCATGCGGGGAAAGCGCCTGTTGATGGCAACCGCCGCCATGTACCCGGCCAGGATGACCAAAATCGCCAACATTTGCTCAAGCATCCAACGTCCTCCTCTCCTGCGCCGGTTTTGCCTGTTTCCGAACTTTTTCATGGCTGACATGCCACTGCACGACCCAACCTGTCACCAGCAAGACCAGCAGGGGGCCAAGCAGCAGGGACAACAGAACGGGCACCGGGTCGCTTGCGAACACATGCATGTAGGAAGCGGCACCTGCAATGATCGGCACGAAAAACAAGAGCATGTGGCGGATCAGGAAAGAACTGGCCTGCTCCACCCAATCGTGACGAATCACCCCTGTGACCAGCGCACCTGTCAGCAGCAGCATGCCCACCAGATTGCCGGGAAGGGGGATATGCAGCCACTCGCTTGCCGCTGTTCCAGCGCAGTAAAAAGCCACCAGGATCAAGATTCCCTTGACAAACTTCATCATGATTCCTCTCCCTGTATTCAACGGCAAAAACCCGACCGTTTTTCTGGCCAGGCTTTCCCCTGTCAACTAGTATCCGCTGCTTGCTTTCGCACCTGTCACGATCGCGACCCCTGAACTGGTTCCGATCCGCGTTGCGCCCGCTTTCACCATGGCCAGTGCCGTTTCGCGGTCGCGCACCCCGCCGGATGCCTTCACTCCCAGTTTATCGCCGACAATTCGCCGCATCAGCGCAACATCTTCCACCGTGGCTCCTCCGGGTCCGAAACCGGTAGACGTTTTGACAAAATCGGCCCCAGCCTCGACGCCAAGCCGGCAGGCCGCCACTTTTTCTTCTTCCGTGAGCAATCCGGTCTCCAGGATCACCTTGACCAGAGCACCACCGCTGGCTTGCTTGACGGCGGCAATGTCGGCCTTGACACTCTCCAGGTCGCCCGACTTGAGAGCGCCGATGTTCAGCACCATATCGAGCTCCTGCGCGCCGTTGGCAACGGCATCGCGCGCTTCCGCCGCCTTAGCGGCCGTGCTTGTCGCTCCCAGCGGAAAGCCGATCACCGTGCAAACCTTTACCTGCGTGCCCGCCAACTGTTCCGCGCATCGTTTTATCCAGAAGGGATTGACGCAAACGGAAGCAAACTGATACTCCCTTGCTTCGGCACAAAGCCTGTCGATCATCGCCAGGGTTGCCTCCGGCTTGAGCAAGGTATGGTCAATCAGGCGGTTCAGCTCCATTCCTTCACACCTCTATGCCCAATTGTTCAAACGCCATTTGGAATATTTTGTCATTATTGCGGTAGCCCCGCTCCTGCTGAAGTTGCCAGGCCTCGCGGGGGGTGTGCCAGTGGACGTCGTTGATCTCTTCCAGCTGAACCGTGATCTCTGTATTGTATGCTTCCACCAGATAGTAATGGACTTCCTTTTCCACCACTTCGCCATGGACAGGATGGGTGTAGACATAGTGAATCGTGTCCAGTTTTCCCTGCAGGCGTCCAGCCACCCCGGTCTCCTCCAGCACTTCACGCAGGGCCGTTTCCTCGATTGTCTCGCCAAGCTCTTGCTTGCCCTTAGCCAGCGTAACCTTGCCAAAACGGTCTTCAATCAACAGCAGCAGGTATTCTCCATCCCGCTTGCGGTATACGACTCCTCCCGCAGAGATCTCCTTCATACGGCACGCTCCTTGGCAGGGAGCTGATGATTGTGGTCCAGCACGCGCACGAAGGTGCCCCTGCAGTATTCGGTGCCCGGCTCGTCAAGGCGAACCTTGCAGATTTTGCCGATCATGCTCTCGTCACCCGGGAAGACGACGTTCAGGTAGTTGTCGGAATACCCCATTATCAGACCGCTGTCCGGCGCTTCCTTGTAGGAACGTTCAGGAATGACCTCCAGGACCTCGCCCACAAACTGGCTGGAGTAGGCAAGCTGCAGTTCCTTGTTCAGTTCCAGCAGTTTCGCCACACGCTGGTGCTTCACTTCTTCAGGAATCTGGTTCGGCATTCTCGCCGCCGGAGTACCTGTTCGCATCGAATAGGGGAAAACGTGCATTTCGGCAAAGCCGATTTTTTGGATAAAACGGTAGCTGTTTTCGAACTGCTCTTCGGTTTCGCCCGGGAAGCCGACGATCACATCGGTCGTCAAGGCCACTCCCGGCAGTGCTTCGCGCACCTTGGCCATTTTTTCGCTGAATTGAGCCGTGGTGTATTTGCGGCGCATGCGCTTCAGCACATCGTCATCGCCCGCCTGCAGCGGAACGTGCAAATGGCGCACGATGCGGTCCGAATTGCGGATGACATCCAGCACTTCGTCGGTAATCTGGCTTGCTTCAATCGAGCTGATGCGAATGCGCTTCAGCCCTTCCACCTGATGCAAATCCGCCAGCAGTCTGGCCAGATTGTAGTCTTCCAGGTCTTCCCCGTAGCCGCCGGTGTGAATTCCGGTCAGGACGATTTCCAGATAGCCCGCCTCCACCAGCTTGCGCGCCTGCGCCAGAACGCTTTCCGGCTTGCGAGAGCGCATCAGGCCGCGCGCCCAGGGGATGATGCAGAAGGTGCAAAAGTTGTTGCATCCCTCCTGAATCTTCAGGGAAGCGCGTGTCCGGTCGGTGAAGCTTGGCACGTCCAGTTCCTCAAACTCGCGCGCTTTCATGATGTTGCCGACGGCGTTGATCGGGGCGCGTTCCTTGCGAATCCGGTTGACGTATTCGATCAGCTTTTCCCGCCCCTGCGTGCCCACAATGATGTCCACCCCGGGAATTTCCGCGATCTCCTTGGGCGATGTCTGGGCGTAGCAGCCGGTCACGGCGATGATCGCGTCTGGATTGCGCCGGATCGCCCGCCGGATCACCTGGCGGCTTTTCTTGTCGCCGGTATTGGTTACGGTGCACGTGTTGATGACGTAAACGTCGGCATCTTCCTGTTCAAAATCGACCCGTTCATAGCCTGCCGCCTTGAACAGCTGCCAGATCGCTTCCGTTTCATAGCTGTTTACCTTGCAGCCCAGGGTATGAAAAGCAACTGTTGGCATTGCTTATTCCTCCTTTCTTTCTGCCGTATCGAACAAACGGGCGGCACCCCGTCTCTGTTCAAACTGGTAGGAAACCGCAGACAAGATGTACTGGCTCGCCGTTTCCGTGCGCAGGATGCGCGGCCCCAGCGACACCGGAAGAAAACCTGCCGCTTCTGCCACCGCGATCTCTTCACTGGAAAAACCGCCCTCCGGACCCACCAGGATCAGCAGGCTGTCACCTTCCCGCATGCTTTCCAGTAGCGGGTGCAGGGTGGTGCCTTCCTCTTTTTCATAGGCGATGGCCCGGTGCGAGTACTTCTTTCCTTGTTCCAGCACCTCGCGGAAGCTCGCCGGCGGAAGGAGTTGCGGCAGAAGGGAACGGTGCGACTGCTCGGCTGCTTCCTTGATGATCTTGCGCCACCGCTCCAGCTTCTTCGCTTCCTTTTTGGCGTCCAGTCTGACGATGGTACGCTCCGAAGAAAACGGAAAAAAGGAGTACGCTCCCAATTCCGTCCCCTTTTGCAAAATCCACTCCATTTTCTCGCCTTTGGGCAAGCCTTGTCCAATCGTGACGCGGACAGGCAGCTCCCTCTGCTCGGTCATCATCTCCACCACCTGCGCCTTTACTTCACGGGTGGAAAGCGCAGTGAGACGGGCGAGAGCCGTCCGTCCCGCACCGTCTGAGACGAGAATCTGTTCTCCTTCTCTTGCCCGCATCACGCGGACGATATGGTGAACGTCGTCGCCGGTAATCGTGATCTCCGTTTCGGAAAATTGTTCCGGCTCGACAAAGTATCGTTGCATTCAGTCAACCTCACTATTTTACCTTTTTTTCGCCACAATGGCTACCCAGTCATCCATGCTGGTTGTTTCCACAATTTCCAGGCCGGAGTTGGTCATTCCCTTGCGGACGTCTTCCGCCCTCTCCCCGATGATCCCTGATGCGATGAACACGCCGCCCGGCTTCAGCACGCGATAGACGTCATCGGTAAAGCGAAGGATCACTTCGGCGAGAATGTTGGCGACCACGAGATCCACCTGTTCCTCGACTCCGTCCAGCAGGTTGTTTTGGCGAACAGTGACCCGCTCTTCCACCCTGTTCAGTTCCACATTGGCCTGAGCGGAACGGACCGCCACCTCGTCCAGGTCCAGCGCCAGCACATGTTCCGCGCCCAGCTTCACGGCCGCGATGCTGAGGATCGCCGTGCCGGTTCCCACGTCATAAACGCGGTCTTTGGGCCGCAGGTACTTTTCCAGCAATTGCAGGCACAGGATGGTCGTCGGGTGGGTGCCGGTGCCAAACGCCATGCCCGGATCCATCTCGATGATGATTTCATCGTCGCTTCGGGTCTCGTACTCCTCCCAGACGGGCTTGATCGTCATCCGCTCCGAGACGTGGATCGGTTTGTAATACTTTTTCCAGGCGTGGGCCCACTCATCTTCATGAACATCGTTCACGGCGATCGTCGCCTTGCCGATGTCAAGTCCAAAGGTGGTCAACTCTGCCAGCTTCTCCCTGAGTTCTTCCACCACATCGATCAACCGGCTGCTGTCGGCTGGCAGATAGGCCTTGACGAATACGCCCTCGTCCGGAAAATCATCCGGGGAGAGCTGGTAGATTTCCCCAAACGGCGTATCCCACTGTCGATGCAACACTTCCGGATCCTCAATCACCACTCCGTTGGCGCCCAATTCGTACAAAATGCTGGTAACCGCCTCCGTCGCTTCTGCTGTCGTATGGATACTGATTTCCGACCAGTTCATGAATCTACCACTCCCCAATTATTGCTGCAACCACATCCGGTTTGCAAAACCCGGTTCTGGCACCCACTACTCGCCGCGGATTGCCCGTTTCATTTTCTCAAAAAAGCTTTCGTCTGCCTCGCTGGCCTGATGCCCCAGCTTCTCTCCCGACAATTCCGCCAGTTCGCGAAGCAATTCCTTCTGCCGCTCGCTCAGACGGGTCGGGGTGACCACCCGCACTTTCACATGCTGGTCGCCGCGGCCGCTGCCGCGCAGGTGCGGCACTCCCTTGCCCCGCAAGCGGAAAAATGTCTCCGTCTGGGTGCCGGCCGGAATTTTCAATTTGACGCGTCCGTCCACTGTCGGCACTTCGATTTCATCCCCGAGCGCCGCCTGGGTGAAAGTCAGCGGCACTTCACAGTAGATATCGTTTCCTTCCCGTTCAAAAAACTCGTGCGGTTTTACGCGCAACACCACGTACAGATCCCCCGGCGGTCCGCCGTTTACGCCCGGCTCCCCTTCTCCGGCAACGCGAAGTTGCGCACCGTCGTCCACTCCCGCGGGGATGTTGAGGTGAATCTTGCGGCGCACCTTTACCCGCCCGGTGCCGCGGCAAACGTGGCATTTCTCCTTGACAACCCGGCCTTTTCCCTCGCAGGTCGGGCAGACGCGGCGATTGACAATCCGGCCAAACGGGGTATTGGCCACCACTTCCTGCTGCCCCGTACCGCCGCAGGTTTTGCAGGTTTCCACTCCCGCTCCCGGTTTCGCGCCGGTGCCGTGACACCTGTCACATTCCGCCTCTTTGGGTATTTCCACATCCGTTTGCTTTCCAAACACGGCATCGAGAAACTCGATGGTCAGGCCGAATTGCAGATCGGCCCCTTTGCGCGGCGCATTGGGATTGGAACGCCGCCCGCCGCCGAAGAACATGTCAAAGATATCGCTGAAGCCGCCCATGCCCATGCCGTCAAAACCGCCGCCAAAGCCCTGGCTTGGATCCTGATGGCCGTAGCGGTCGTACTGGGCCCGCTTTTGCGGGTCGGACAGCACGTCGTACGCTTCCTTTACTTCCTTGAACTTCTCTTCCGCATCCGGTTCCTTGTTTACATCCGGATGGTACTGGCGGGCCAGCTTGCGGTAGGCTTTCTTGATCTCATCCGCGCTCGCATCCCTGGAAACGCCGAGCACCTCGTAATAATCGCGTTTCATCTCCCTGATCACTCCCACGACAATCAACTGTTATCATAGCATGTGACAGACTCGAAAAAAAGTCAAAGTCACGGGATGTGACTTTGACTTTCTCGGGTCCCATCGTGAAGAATGCAACGTGATTACTTTTTGTCATCCACCACTTCGTAGTCGGCATCCACCACGTTGTCCTTCTTCGGCTGGCTGTCCGCGCCTCCCTGGGCCGCCTGTGCAGCTTGCGCAGCCTGTTCGTACAGCTTCACGGAAATTTGCTGAACGATCGCGGACAATTCCTCTTTCGCCGCCTTGATTTCCTCAATCTTGCCGCCTTCCACGGCTTTTTTCAATTTATCCTTGGCTGCGTTGGCCTTGTCGATTTCCCCTTGGTCAACTTTGCCTTGAACCTCTTTCAAGGTCTTTTCTGTCGTGAAGATGAGCTGGTCGGCTTCGTTGCGCAGTTCTGCTTCTTCCTTGCGCTTTTTGTCCGCTTCCGCGTTCATCTCCGCTTCCTTGATCATGCGTTCGATCTCTTCGTCGGTCAGGCCGGAGTTGGACGTGATGGTAATGCGCTGTTCCTTGCCGGTGCCCAGGTCTTTTGCCCGAACGTTGACGATCCCGTTGGCGTCGATGTCGAAGGTAACCTCGATTTGCGGCACGCCGCGGGGAGCCGGCGGGATGTCGTTCAGGGTAAAGCGCCCCAGCGTCTTGTTGTCGGCCGCCATCGGGCGTTCACCCTGCAGCACGTGAATTTCCACGGAAGTTTGGTTGTCAGCCGCAGTGGAGAAAATTTGCGACTTGCTGGTCGGAATCGTCGTATTGCGCTCGATCAGCTTGGTGAATACACCGCCCAGGGTTTCGATCCCCAGCGACAGCGGCGTAACGTCAAGCAGCACGACATCCTTGACGTCACCGGTCAGCACGCCGGCCTGAACGGCAGCGCCAAGCGCAACGACTTCGTCCGGGTTTACCCCTTTGTGCGGTTCTTTTCCGATGAATTTCTTGATTGCTTCCTGTACGGCCGGGATGCGCGTGGAACCGCCCACCAGGATGACGCGGTCAATGTCGTTCGGCGTCAGTCCGGCATCCTGCAGAGCTTGACGTGTCGGTCCCATGGTGCGTTCCACCAGGTGCGCGGAGAGTTCTTCGAATTTGGCGCGGGTCAGGGTCATCTCCAGGTGTTTCGGACCGGTCGCATCCGCGGTGATAAAGGGAAGCGAGATGGTGGTCGTCAATACCCCGGAGAGGTCTTTTTTCGCTTTTTCCGCCGCATCCTTCAACCGCTGCAAGGCCATGCGATCCTTGGAAAGGTCGATGCCGTGCTCTTTCTTGAATTCTTCAACAAGATAGTCGATGATCACCTGGTCAAAGTCGTCTCCGCCCAAATGGTTGTCCCCGGACGTCGCCTTCACTTCGAAGAAGCCTTCGGACAGCTCCAGGATGGATACGTCAAAGGTTCCGCCGCCCAGGTCGTACACCAGAATGGTCTGGTCTTCCGATTTTTCGATCCCGTACGCAAGCGCCGCAGCGGTCGGTTCGTTGATGATGCGCAGCACTTCCAGACCGGCAATCTTACCGGCGTCCTTGGTCGCCTGACGCTGGCTGTCGTTGAAATAAGCGGGAACGGTAATGACGGCTTTCGTCACCGGTTCGCCCAGGTAGGCTTCCGCATCCGCTTTCAGCTTTTGCAGAATCATCGCGGAAATTTGCTGCGGTGTGTATTCTTTTCCTTCCAGTGTTACCTTATGTGAAGTTCCCATGTGGCGCTTGATGGAAATGACCGTGTTGTCAGGGTTGGTGATCGCCTGCCGTTTTGCCGCTTCCCCGATGAGGCGCTCGCCGTTTTTGAAGGCGACAACGGATGGCGTGGTGCGGTTTCCCTCAGCGTTGGCGATGACGACGGGTTCTCCCCCTTCCATCACCGCTACACAAGAGTTGGTAGTCCCCAAATCGATCCCGATTACTCGACTCATACAGTTATCCTCCTAACCAATCATGTCTGTGGATTGACTCACTGCTCGTTATTGATTAACCTTTACCATCGTCGGACGAATTACACGATCCTTGAACAGATATCCTTTCTGCAGCTCTTCGACGACGATGCCGGATTCCACATCCGGTTCCTGCACCTGCATCACGGCCTGGTGAACATTGGGGTCAAACGGTTTTCCCTTGGCCTCAATCACTTTCAGGCCTTCCCTTTCAAACACCTGTGCCATTTGACGGTACACCATGTCGACTCCCTGCAGCAGGGAATCCACGGTCATCGTTTCCTTGTCAGCCGCCAGGGCCCGCTCAAAATTGTCGAGGACGGGCAAAAGTTCCTCAATCAGTTTTTGCGAGGCGTACTTCTGCGAATCCTCCAGTTCCTTGCGCATGCGTTTTCTCATGTTTTCCATGTCGGCCAGGGCGCGAAGCATCCTGTTCTGGTTTTCTTCCGCAAGCGCCTTCCACCTGGCCGCTTCCTGTTCCCAATCCACAGCGGAAACGGTTTGTTCTTCCGCATCAGCCGTTTCTGCTGCTGTTGCTTCCGCTGCTTCCTGCTGCTCAGGAGGCGCAACGCCGGTCTTGTCTTCGGGCACTCCTGCTTCCGCCTGTTCTTTCGTCACTTTTTCCTCACTCAATGTTCAATACCTCCTGCGGCTTGATCAGACCCTTACCTCGTTGCATCGGCAACATCTGCTTATTCAAGTCGGTTTTATTTCTCAAACTGCGTGGTGAGCATGCGTGACAGTCCTTTGGCCAAATGGTTGAGAACGGAAATGACCCTGCTGTACTCCATGCGCGTCGGTCCGAGAATCCCCACCATCCCTACCGGGCGGTCGCCCACGTAGTAGGAAGCCGAGACAATGCTGCAATTCTTCATCGCATCCATCTCGTTCTCCTGACCGATGCGAACTGTCAATCCATCCGCAGGCTCTCCCAGCAGTTGCACCAGCTGGTCATTATGCTCCAACACTTCGAGAATGTCTTTTACCTTGTCGACATCGCGGAACTCCGGCTGATTTAAAATCTTGGTCGTGCCGCGCAGCAAGACGCGGTCCGCATCATTCTGGACGAGAGCCTGATCGATGATCGAAAGCATCTCTTCGTACTGCTCGGTGTTGCGCTTCAACTCTCCCGCAATTTCCTCATAGAGACGGGTGCGCAACTGCCACAGCGGCACATCCCTCAGCCGATGGTTCAGCAGGTTGACCAGTTTTTCGATCTCGCCCGGGTGTACCCCCTCCGGCAATTGGATCACCTTGTTTTCCACGCGGCCGGTGTGGGTGACCAGGATCACGACCGCTCCACGCTCGTGCAACGGTACGATTTGTATGTTTTTCAAACGGTGTTCAAAGATTTCCGGACCCAGTACAATTGCCGTATAGTTGGTCATCTGCGTGAGAATCTGTGCCGTCAATTCCACAACCTGTTCCATGTGCAGAATTTGCTTGGCAAACAGCTGCTTCAGCTTCTGCAAATCCTTTTCATCCAGTTTTTGCGGTTGGATCAGATTATCCACATAAAAGCGATAACCTTTCGTTGACGGAACACGGCCGGCGGAAGTATGAGGCTGTTCCAGATACCCCTGTTCTTCCAGATCCGACATCTCATTGCGGATAGTAGCCGAAGAAAATCCGATGTCTTCCCTTTTGGAAATTGTTCTTGAGCCCACTGGTTCGGCAGAATGAATGTAATTATCGACGATTGCATTCAGAATCAATCTCTGGCGTTCAGACAACATCCTAGTTCGCCTCCCCATTGTTAGCACTCAAACTCAACGAGTGCTAAATCTACATTATTAAGTTATCAGTATATGAAGGATTTGTCAACGTACACCCAGATTTCCCCGCCGAAAAACAAATGACCGTTCAAATGAGCGTTCAGCGCAAAAAGCGGACAAACACTTCGTTTGCCAGCGGAATCGCCTTTTTCGTCAGGCGCAGAAAACCATCCGCTTCTTCGAGCATCCCCTTCTCGATTTCCTCATCCATAATCTTCCCAAAGACCTGTCGGGCAGATACGCCAAACTTTTCGGCGAACCGGGCCAGATCCACGCCTTCGCGCAGGCGGAGTCCGAGAAACATCTGCTCTTCCATGGCGTCTTCGCGCGAAACCTCAAATTCTTCAACACGCGGCAGACCTTCCCCGCACATCTTCAGGTAGACGGCCAAGGGCCCTGCGTTGACGTGGCGCCGCTTGTTTACATACCCGTGCGCACCCGCCCCCAAACCATAATATTCATCATTGAGCCAGTAGGTTTTATTGTGCCGGCTCTCGAATCCCGGGCGGGCAAAGTTGCTGATCTCATATTGGGGACAGCCGTGTTTCTCCATTTCCTCCATCAGCAGCAAATACATCTCCATCTCTGTCTCTTCCGATGGCAGGGGAAGCTTGCCTTTTTGGTAGAGAGTATAGAACAGCGTGTTCTCTTCCACTTTCAGGCTGTAGGCGGAAAAATGGGGAAGACCCAGTGAAAACGCCTTGTCCAACGTGTCGCGGAACATCTCGATCGTCTGCTCCGGAAGCCCGAACATCAGGTCGATGGAAATATTTTCAAACCCTGCCTTGTCTGCGTTGGCGATGCTGCGGTATACATCGCCGGTGTCGTGGATGCGGCCCAACCGCTTCAACAGCCCATTGTCAAAGGACTGCACGCCGAAGCTGAGGCGATTCACGCCCATTTCCCGCATCAGCCGCAGTTTGTCCACATCGGTCGTACCCGGATTGGCTTCCATGGTAAATTCGAGCTCTTCGTCCAGATACGGGCCGAGCGCATCCTGCACCGCTGTAAGAAACGCCTCCATCTGCTTCAAATCCAGGTACGTCGGTGTGCCTCCCCCGACGAAGATGGTTTTCACCTTTTCCGCCGGCACGGCGGCGAAAGTCAGCTCCATCTCCCGCTTGAGCGCATCCAGGTAGTCCCAAACCAGCTGGGGATTTTTCGTCACAAACGAGTTGAAATCACAGTAATGGCACTTGTTGGTGCAAAAGGGAATGTGGATGTACACCGATTGCGGCAACCGTCCCTCCCTCCTTTCCTTTCAGCGAAAAATCGAAACAATGGAAAAGACCTGACACGTGGCCAGGTCTGTCTATTTTTTGTCGTCCATGCGCAGAACCGCCATGAAGGCTTCTTGCGGAACCTCGACGGAACCGACCGCTTTCATGCGCTTTTTCCCTTCTTTTTGCTTTTCCAGAAGCTTGCGTTTGCGCGTGATGTCCCCGCCGTAGCACTTGGCCAGAACGTTTTTGCGCAGGGCGCTGATCGTTTCGCGCGCCACCACCTTGTTCCCGATGGCGGCCTGGATCGGCACCTCAAACTGCTGGCGCGGAATGAGCTCCTTGAGCTTCTCGCAAATGATCCTACCGCGCGCGTAGGCGTTATCCTTGTGCACGATGAAGGAAAGCGCGTCCACCACTTCGCCGTTGAGGAGGATATCCATCTTCACCAGCTTGGAGGGCTTGTAACCCTTCATCTCGTAGTCGAAGGAAGCGTATCCTCTCGTTCCCGATTTCAGCAGGTCGAAGAAATCGTAGACGATTTCCGAAAGCGGCATGTCGTACTTCAGCTGCACCCGGTTTTCGCCCAGGTACTGCATGTCGAGAAACTCGCCGCGCTTGCCCTGGCAAAGCTGCATCACATCGCCGACGTACTCCTTGGGCACCATGATCGTCGCGGTCACGTAGGGCTCTTCAATCATTTCGATTTTTTGCGCTTCCGGCATTTTGGACGGGTTGTCGATCTCCAGCACTTCCCCGTTGGTCTTGGTGATCCGGTAGACCACGCTCGGCGCCGTGGTGATCAGGTTGATGCCGTACTCCCGTTCAAGCCGTTCCTGGATGATTTCCATGTGCAACAGGCCCAGAAATCCGCAACGGAAGCCAAAGCCCAATGCCTGGGACGTCTCCGGCTCAAACTGCAGCGAGGCGTCGTTGAGTTGCAACTTTTCCAACGCTTCACGCAGGTCGTTGTACTCGTTGGTTTCGATCGGATACATGCCGCAAAACACCATCGGATTGATCCTGCGGTAACCCGGCAGCGGCTCGGCGGCCGGCCGGTTGGCGTCGGTGATGGTGTCCCCCACCCGCGTGTCGCCGACCGTTTTGATCGAGGCCGCAACATAGCCGACGTCCCCGACGGTCAGTTCCTCGACAGGCGTCTGCCACGGGGTGGATGTGCCGATTTCCGTCACTTCGTACGTCTTGCCCGTCGCCATCATCTTGATTTTCATGCCTTTTTTCAAGGTTCCGTTGACGATCCGCACGGAGGCGATAACGCCGCGGTACGGATCGAAGTACGAGTCAAAGATCAGCGCCTGCAGCGGCGCATCCGGGTCTCCCTGGGGAGCCGGCACCTTTTTGACCACCGCTTCCAGCACATCCTTGATCCCGATGCCCGCCTTTGCCGAAGTGAGGCAGGCATCGCTGGCATCCAGCCCGATGACGTCCTCCACCTCTTGCTTGACGCGCTCCGGATCAGCGCTGGGCAGGTCGATCTTGTTGATGACGGGAATAATCTCCAGATTGTTGTCCAGGGCCAGGTACACGTTGGCCAGCGTCTGCGCCTCGATCCCCTGGGCAGCGTCCACGACCAGAATCGCCCCTTCACAGGCTGCCAGGCTGCGCGATACCTCGTAGGTGAAGTCGACGTGTCCGGGCGTGTCGATCAAATGCAAAATGTACTCTTCCCCGTCATCGGCTTTATAGTTCAAACGCACGGCGTTCAGCTTGATCGTGATGCCGCGCTCCTTTTCCAGTTCCATCGTGTCCAGAAACTGCGCTTCCATTTCACGCTCCGACAACGCGCCGGTCATCTCCAAAATCCGGTCAGCGAGCGTTGACTTCCCGTGGTCGATATGGGCGATGATGCAAAAGTTTCGAATTCTTTTCTGTCTTTCACGACGATCCATGTGTTGTTTGTTCCCTCCCACGCGAATCCTTATCAAACCATACCGGATTGCGCCGTGCCAAAAATAGACTAACCCCAATTATAGCATTCGCCGAAAAGCGGGGCAACGGCAGAAGCGGCAGGCTTGTTTCCGGACACGCGCAGCCGTTTTCGCTTTTTAACCGACAACGGTAAGTTCTTTTGGAAACCGGGTCAGCACTTCCACGCCTTCTTCTGTCACCAGCACTTCGTCTTCAATCCGCACGCCGCCCACTCCCGGCAGGTAGATGCCGGGTTCAATCGTAAACACCATCCCCGGGCGAAGCAAGTCCTGGTTTTCCCCGTGGACGGAGGGGTATTCGTGCACTTCCATCCCAAGCCCGTGGCCCAGGCGGTGCGTGAACAAGTCTCCGTAGCCTTTTGCTTCAATGACATCGCGTGCCGTCCTGTCCAGTTGGGCAAAGGAAATTGCCGGGCGGACGGCGGCAATCGCCGCCTGATTGGCTGCCAGCACGGTCTGGTAAATCTCTTCCAGCTGCCCGCTGATCCCTCCGACGGCAAAGGTGCGGGTGATGTCCGAAACGTAGCCGTCCGCCTCAACGCCCAGGTCAAACAACAGCAGCTCCCCCTCGCGGACGGGGCGATTGCCGGGTTTTCCGTGGGGCAGCGCCGCATTCTCCCCTGCCAGGACCGTGGTGGCAAAGGAGGGGCCATCCGCGCCGAGGCGCTTCATCTGATACTCCAGTTCCGCCACGATTTCCCTTTCCGTTGCACCCGGCTTTACTTTTTTGATTCCTTCGCCAAGCGCGTCTTCCACCAACTGGATGGCGCGCTTGATCCGGGTGATTTCTTCCGCCGACTTGATGACCCGCATCTCCTGCAGCGGGGGGTTCACATCGGTGTAGCTTGCCGCGCCGATCGAAGCGTCCAACGCTTCATAACGCGCGACGGTTAAATGCCCCTTTTCCAGCCCCAGACGTTTCACCCCCTGCGGCAGCACTTGTTTCAAGACTTCATAGGGATTTTGCACGTCTGTGTGCGTCACGATCCTTTGCACGGCAGACTTCCCGCCAGCCGCATCCCGTTCCAGAGCGGGCACGATCAGAGTGGGTTCACCCGCTGCCGGGATGACCAACCCCATGAATCTTTCGTGCGGATCAGCGTAAAACCCGGTCAGGTAGCAGACGTGTTTGGGAGAGGTAATCAGGATCACATCCAGTTGCTGTTCTTCCATAAAGGAAAGGAGATTGTCCATGCGCTGTTGGTACAAGAAGGTTCACCCGGCTTTCTTCCTTTTTATTGCGAGCATATCATGTTGACGGCGGAAAAAGAAGCCATGCGCAAGCAAACGAAAAGACTGCAAACCGCCCCCGCAAGTAAAAAGAAACATGCAAAGGCACCCTGTTTGCTCGTTTTTCATGCGCGGACCAAGCGCGCCGCGACGCCCATCCCAGATCAGGTTGAAGCCGGGCACGGTCAGCACGATCGACAGGCCGGGAAAAATCACAGTCCACGGCGCTTTCTGGATGTACTGGCGGGAGTCGGAGAGCATCTTGCCCCACTCCGGTTCCGGCGCCTGTGCGCCCAGTCCGAGGAAGCCCAATGCTACCGCCGCGTTGGATGTTCCGTTGAATCAAACCAGAAACGTGCAGACCTTGTGCCTGCCGCACCTTGTCTGCACGTTTCGCCTCTTCATCTTGAAGCTCCTCTTTTTTAAAGCGCTTGCAGCAATTTTCTTACCGATTGGGCGGAGCGGTCGAAAGCTTCCTTTTCTTCGGGAGTCAGCGGCAATTCGATGACGCTCTCGATCCCGTTCCCTCCCAGAATGACGGGAACGCCGAGGCAAATGTCGCGGCAGCCGTACTCGCCCTCCAGATAGGCGATGGCTGGCAAAATCCGTTTCTTGTCCTTGAGAATCGCTTCCGCCATTTGCACGAGGGACGCCGCGGGAGCATAATAAGCGCTTCCGTTCCCCAAAAGCTGGACGATCTCTCCTCCGCCTTTTCGGGTACGCTCCACAATCGCTTCCAGACGGTCGGCCGGAAGAAGTTTTTCCAGCGGGATGCCGCCCGCATAAGAGTAACGGAGCAAGGGAACCATCTCATCCCCGTGTCCTCCCAGCACAAAGCCGGAAACGTCCTCGACGGAGACGTTCAATTCCTGCGCCACAAAGGTATTGAAGCGTGCCGTATCCAGGACACCCGACTGGCCGATGACGCGATTTTTCCCAAACCCGGTTGTTTTGTAACAGACATAGGTCATCGCATCCACCGGATTGCTCAGGACGATCACGCAACTGTCCGGCGCGTAACGGGCAACCTTTTGGGATACCTCTGTGATGATCGATGCATTGGTTGCCGCCAGATCGTCCCGGCTCATTCCCGGTTTTCTCGCGGCCCCGGCGGTAATGATGACCAGATCGGCGCCGCGGATCTCTTCATCATCGGCGGTACCAGTGATGTTTGCGTCAAATCCCTGCACCGGAGCCATTTGCTGCATATCCAATGCCTTTCCGCGTGTCGGGCCGGACATGGCGGGGACATCGAGCAGAACGATGTCGCCAAGTTCTTTTTGCGCCAACAAGAGCGCTGTGGTGGCACCGGTAAACCCGGCTCCGATCACGGCAATTTTTCTGCGTCGAAACGCCATTCACGATCATCCTCCTGACAAACCCAAAAACGGCCTGGGGTGGTTATGGACCTCGCTTCTTTCCGCCCGGTTCCATCAGCCGGATGGTTTTGCCCATCTCGCGTGCGGTGTCACGGGCCAGAGGGGTGACAATCGTGGAAGGGAGGATCAGGATCGTCCCGCCTTTGACCGCTTCCACGTCCCGTTGGGTCAGCAGCCTGCCCTCAAAGATGAACGAGCCTTTGTCGCCATCTTCCCCTGGCCGCTCAACCCGGGAAGCCTCTGCCCCTGGAACGAGATCTGCGAGTGAAGAGCGGAAGCAGACCCCAAAACTTTCCAACCTCTGTTTGCAGCCGAGGAGGTGATTTTTATAGGCTGTTGAAGCCGCTGTCTCTGGTTCCCGCTCCGCCAACCATTCCAGTTCCGCCGAAGGGATGAAGTAGGTTGGAATGCCTTTTCGCAGGAGCCGGGCCAGCCATTTGCTTTCCAGCGTGTCGCAAATCCCGAGTGCTCCTTTCACCAGCAAATCTTGCGTCGCGTTGAGAAAGACCGCCGCCTCAATCTCCGCCGGAACCTGTTTTGCCGTCAACGGCATGCGGATGACCTTCCAAAAGGCTTCCAGTTGCTCCAGTTGCGGGCTTTCTGCATCATCCGCCAGGTCGAACGCCAGAATGCCTGGCTTTCCGCCGGGCTTTTGCACCTGGTTTCCCTGGGAAACCAGCTTTTGCAAAATCTCCGTGACGATTTGTTCGACAACGTTCCGGTCGATCATGACAATCCCACGCACTTGCTTAATTTTCCCTTGTGGCCGGTTGCAATCAGGCCGGCATTTGCTTCATCGGTGTCGATATGCATCTCCAGCCGGAAGTCGGGCGAAACGCGGACCAGCACCTTTTCAAACGAGATCGGCCGTTCGTCGTCAATCGTGATTCGCACGTTCTCGCCGTCCGATACCTGAAAAGCGGCAGCATCTTCCGGACTCATGTGGATGTGGGTCTGTGCAATGATCAATCCTTCCCTGAGGTAAATGCTTCCCTTGGGGCCAATGATCGTGACCGGAGACGAGCCCTTGATGTCACCGGATCTGCGCACTGGCGGATTCAGGCCCAACTTGATCGCATCGGTTTTGCTGACTTCCACCTGTGTCAGATTTCTGGCGGGTCCCAGAATCCGCACGTTTTCAATGGCCCCCCTTGGTCCGACGATGATTACGGTTTCGGTGGCGGCAAATTGTCCGGGTTGGGACAAATCTTTCATTTTCGTCAATTCATACCCTTTTCCAAACAAGGTTTCCAAGTCGTCCTTGCTCAAGTGGCAATGCCTTGCCGACACGGCTATGGGGACCATCCTCGCCGCGGAAGACTTTTTCGAGAGCTGGCTGACCACTTCTTCCACGATCATCTGAATCAATCTTTGATCCATCTCTCAAGCCCCTCGCTTTAGAGCACGGTTATCAAAGTTCCTGACCCGTTTTGGGCAAAATGCTCTCCAATTCCGCATGCGGGCGCGGGATGACGTGAACGGAGATCAATTCCCCGACGCGCTGGGCAGCCGCCGCTCCGGCATCGGTCGCCGCTTTTACGGCCCCCACATCCCCGCGCACGAAAACCGTAACGATTCCGCCGCCGACATGCACTTTTCCCACCAGATGGACGTTTGCCGCCTTCACCATCGCATCGGCTGCCTCGATGGAGGCGATCAATCCCCTGGTTTCAATCATCCCTAAAGCTGTTTGTTCCACTGACATTTCAGATTCCTCCCCTTTTTCCTTTTTGCGTTCATTCAGCGCTGGCCAAGCCAATTTTTCATTTTGATCCGCGACAATTGGGACGTGCTCTCTTCCGGACGGGGGATGACGCTGTGGGCGATCAGCGCTCCTCTTTCCTGCGCCAGCCGGGTCCCGGCCTCAAGCGCCTGCTGTACCGCACTGATGTCCCCTTCCACCAGCACCGTGACGAGGATGACATCGACGGTTTCCTGGTTGACGAGATGGACATCTGCCGCTTTCAGCATCGCATCCGCCACTTCCACCGAGATGGCCATCCCCCTTGTCTCGATCATCCCCAGTGCCCTAGTCACTGTCCTTTCCACTTCCCATGTCAATCGAGTCGATGATGCCGATGACAACCGCATCAATCGGCAGCCTTTGCTCGCCGTGCAGAAAGGAAGCGGATGAACCCGTCGTAATCAGGACCCGATCCCCCAAACCGGCGCCAATCCGGTCAGCGGCGACGATTGCCGGTTGGCGCGGTTCTTCGGTGCCCGATATGCCGGGTTGCACAATTAACAATTTCAAACCGGTTAACCCGTCCTCTTTTCGCGTTGCCCAAACGTTTCCCACCACCGTGCCAACCAGCATGTTTCATTCCCTCCCTGCGGCTTTTGCGGCTGCAAACCCAATCTGGCAAACCGGATGGTCAGGATTGCGGTTTGGGCAGGATGCTTGCCAGTTCGTTGTGCGGCCGGGGGATGACGTGGGCGGAAAGCAGTTCTCCCACTCGTTGCGCGGCTGCGCTGCCAGCCTCGGTGGCGGCTTTTACCGCTCCCACGTCACCGGTCACCAGCACCGTAACAATTCCTCCTCCTACATGCACTTTTCCGACCAATGTCACATTTGCCGCCTTTACCATCGCGTCCGCCGCTTCCAGAGAAGCGACCAGTCCTTTCGTCTCAATCATCCCCAGAGCGCCGTTGATTTCTCCAGCCATGCGCTATTCCTCCCGGTTATTGGTATTGTTTCACAATCTGCTGCACGATTTTGGACACTTCCTTGGGATCAAGCGTCCCTGCCGTCCAGTTTGCCTGTTTCAACACCTGTTCGACGATTTGCTCAATGCCATCGGCGTCAGCCAACATGTCCGGCGAGTGACGGACTTGTGCCGGCTTTGGGATGTCAACCTCCCGGATCCCGTAGGCAATGCGTTTGATGTTCAGCAAATGGCGGGCGGTGATGTTGTCCGATGAAATATTCCCGCCGTAGGAACCGCATCCCAGCGTAAACGAAGGGGGCAGGCCCGTCGTCGCACCCGCCGCTCCAATGGAAGCAAGCGTGTTTACCAGGATGCGGGAAACCGGCATTTCCATGCCAAACCTCTGCGCCGCCTCGTCATCGCTTGTGTGGATGGAACAGCTGTGCCCTCTCCCGCCGAGATTCAACAGTTCCCTGCAAATTTTTCGCGCCTCCTCATCATCGTTTACGGTATAGAGGGGAAAAACCGGGGAGAGTTTTTCAATCGACAGGGGGACGTCCCGGCCAATCCGGTTTTCCTCGGCCACAAGCAAGCGTGTCTCGGCAGGCACGCAAATCCCGGCCATTTCGGCAATCACCGCCGCGGAACGGCCGACGATCGCCGGATTCAGTTTTCCTCTTGTCGGTGAAATGACGTTTTCCAGCCGGATCTTTTCTTCCTGATCCAGGATGTAGGCGCCGTTGTTCACGAGTTCCCGCACCGTCATCTCCTTGATGTTGCGGTGTACGACAAGGGCTTGTTCCGACGAGCAGAGCGTGCCGTTGTCAAACGTTTTGCTGTCCACGATCATCTTGACGGCCCGCTTCACATTGGCGGTCTTCTCCAGGTAAACCGGTCCGTTTCCCGGCCCGACGCCGTAAGCCGGTTTGCCGGAGCTGTAGGCTGCCTTGACCAGTCCCCCTCCTCCCGTGGCCAGGATCAGGTTGACATCCTTGTGCTTCATGAGCTGTTGCGTCGTCTCCAGCGTCGGCCGGGTGATCCAGCCGATGATTCCCTCCGGAGCCCCCGCTTCCACCGCTGCCTCGTGACAGATTTTCAGCGCCTCAACCGTGCATCGGACGGCGTTGGGGTGGGGGCTTGCGACCAGACCGTTTCCCGTTTTCAAGGAGATCAAGGTCTTGAAGATCGCGGTGGACGTGGGATTTGTCGTCGGACAGATCGCGGCGATGACGCCGAAGGGATAGGCAATCTCCATTATTCTGTTTTTTCTGTCTTCTCGAATGATTCCGACAGTTTTTTCGCTTTTAATGGATTCGTAGACGCCCATCGACCCCAGTTCGTTTTTGATTTTTTTATGCTCGACGACGCCGATTCCCGTTTCTTCCACTGCCAGCCTTGCCAGCTCCAGTGACCTTTTGTATGCGGCTTCCGCCACGTTTTTGACAATGCGGTCGACCTGTTCCTGGGAAAATCGGCTGAACTTCTCTTGCGCTTCCTTTGCCCGCTTCACCGCTTCCCGCATCTCCTGGATCGACAGCAAATCCTGATCGAGGTCGCGAATGGGAAACACTCCTTTCTCCCTCCATCCATCGCCCTTTACGGGGTGAATCTGTGAATTTTCACCATTCCATCCGCTCCTGTCGCCTTCGCTTTTCTTCCCTGAAAGGAGCCGGTAATTTCATTCCAGCGCGCGATCTCCTCCGGGGTAAGAGGTTTGGGAATGGAATCGCCGGATACGTGATGCGGCAAAGGATTCCCCCACGCCTTTTTCATCGAAGCGGTGATCTCGTTCCAGCGGTTGATCTCCTGCTCGCTGAGCGAAGGCGGCGGGATTTGTTCCCGCAATTTTTGCAGGACCAATTTCGTGATCTGTTCCACGAAAGCCGGATCCATCTGCACACCTCTTCTCGTTTAGCTTTCCTGCATGTCCAGCAGGTAGTTTCGGGCAAGCAGGTCGGAATCTTCTGAATATTTTTCGCCCAATTGCAACGCGGTTTCGTTCTCCCTGCTTCCAATCCAGGCAATCAACTGCAGCCTGCGCATCATGATAAACGTTGGAATTTCTCTCTCCTCTTCTTCGGAAAGCGGCCGAACCTTGCGATACCCCTTCAGCCAGGATTGAACCAGCGCGGGAACGTACGGTTTGTGTTCGATAAAGCTTAAAGCCGTGGCCAAATCGTACAGATACCAGCCAAAACCGCAATCGTCAAAATCGATGACCTTGATCTGTTGCCCGGAAATCAGCAAATTGGCCAGGCGCAGGTCGGAATGGATCAGGCCGAAGCGGGTGGGATCCTTTCCGAACTTCTCCAGGCGTTTTTGGATCGTCTGCGAAACCCTCTCAAACAACTCGCGCCTCTCCGGAGTAATCCCCTTGCCATCCTGCCATCTGCCCCATTTGGGCTTCTCCCCCAAAATGTTTTCGTAATCCCACGTCAGCCGTTTGATGGAGGCGAACCGGCCGTGATTGCGAATGCTGTGCTCGTGCAAATGCGCGGTGATTTCCCCCAGCGTCTCAAATTGCGGGATCAACTCGCCTTCCTTGTTTTCATCAGGCGCCTCGCCGTCGAGAAACGTGAACAGGATGCAATAGTAGTCCCGCGGATCATTTGGCAAATTGACGGTTTGGATGTACTCCCCGTTTTTCCCCGCAATCGGCATGGCCACCTCAAACCGGGAAAGGTCGCGGATCGTCTTAAGCCAGGCAAGTTCGCCCGCAATTTCTTCCTTTGTGTGGTATCCTGGCTTGTTGACGCGCAGGATGTACTTCTCCTCTCCATCGGCGGAAGGCTTTCTCACCAGGTAAGTGGCATTTTCCGAGTAATTCAACAGTTCAACGCTAGCCTGGGCAAGATGCGGATAGAATTGAATCGCCTGACTGGCAATATTGCCGTACAATTTCAAGGCTTCCTTCCAGGAATCCGCAACTGGGCTGCTCATGTCCTGACCACTCCTTTCAATACCGGAACGAACTTGATTTTGCCATTTGCGCAGCTTGCCTGATCGCGCGCTCGCAACGGTCCAACAATTCATCGCAGTACTGTTTGTCCAAAAGCAATCCCGGTTTGAATTGCAAAACCTTGGTGTCCAGCATCGAATAAATCGCCCATACCCCGTTTTCGTACAGCGCGCGCATCACGTATTTCGCCCCATCGGCCGGAGCAAATTCCAATCCCATCACCACGCCCAGCTGGCGGATGCCGACGAAGAAATCCGGCTGTTGCTGCCGAATCCGCTCCAGTCCGGCACGGACGTAACGGGAGATGTAATTCACGTTTTCGCTGACTTCCGGACGCTGGAGGATCTCCAGAACTTTCATGGCGACGATGCATCCCAGTTCCGAACCGCCGAAGGTCGATATGTGGGCAAACCCGTCTTCCTTCATCCAGCGGCCGGCCTCTTCGCAGACAACCGTGGCGCTGATCGGGTAGATGCCGCCGCTCAGTCCTTTTGCCGTCACCAAGATGTCCGGCTTGATGCCGTACTGTTCAAAGCCCCACATTTTTCCCGTTCGCATCAGTCCGGTCTGCACTTCGTCCGCGATGTACAGCGAACCGTACTTCTCACACAATTTTTTCACCCCGGCAAGGTAGCCTTTTTCCGGAAGGGGGAATCCGTAGGTCGCCGGAATCGTTTCTATGATGACGCAGGCCACATCTTCGTTGGAGAGGGCTTTCTCCATCGCGTCCAAATCGTTGAACGGGACATGAATGAAGTAGTTTGGCTCTTCACTCAGAAAAGGGCGCGAATAGCGTTCATTGCCCAGGGAAACGGCCAGTCCGGTATGCCCGTGGTAGGCGTACTTGACGGAGACGATTTTTTTCCGCTTGGTCGCGTACCGGGCGCACTTCAGCGCCACGTCAATCGCCTCTCCGCCGCCGCTCGAGAAAATCGAGTATTTCAAATTGTCCGGCGTGCACCTAGACAGGGCTTCGGCCAGTTGTGCGCGCGCAATCGCGGGAAAGTGATGGTTTCCGATGTCAAAGTACTCCAGCGCCTCCACCAACGCCCCGATCACCTCAGGATTGCGGTGCCCCAGGTTGTACGTGCCGCCATTGAGGTGAACGTCCATCAATTCCTTGCCGTTCATGTCGTACAGGTAGTAGCCTTCCCGTTTGCCGATGACCAGATCAACGCCGTCTTCCTGCCACTGCCTGGTTTTGCCGGGGTTCCACCATTTTATTGATTTTTCCAGAATCGAGTCTTTACTGTAGTTAAACATTTGTATTACTCCCCACTTCTTTTTGTATTTTCGCAACGTGAATCAGGCTGACTCGTCATCTGCAATCAACAGTTCGATTTCCTTTTGAGCCAATATGTTTTTCCATTCTTCCGGGCATTTCTTGTCCGTGATGATCATGGAGACATCGCTCAGCGGGCAGATGTGCGCAAATGTTGTCTTGCCAAACTTGGTGTGGTCGGCAAGAATAATGGCCTCTTCCACGCGCTCCATCATTTTCCGGGAACTGCTGGAACCTTGCAGGTCGTAATCGGTGATCCCGTCCTTCATCGATACACCGCCAGCGGCTATAAACGCCTTGTTTGCCTTTAGCTGCTGCAACACGATGTCGGCAAGCGGGCCGCCCGTAAATTTTTGATTCCGCTCAAACTCCCCGCCGATAAAGATGATGCGGCCAGGAAAGGTTTCCTTTGCGAGCAATAGGACGGGGATCGACGGAGTGATCACCGTCACATTCTTTTTCTGATCCAAAAAGCGAACGATTTCCAGCGGAGTCGTCCCGTGCCCGATAAAGATGCTGTCACCGTCTTCGACCAGGCTTGCCGCCGCCTTGCAAATCGCCCGTTTCTCCTGGGCGTTGATGGTTGTTTTTTGATCAAACGGCAATTCCAGCGAGAATTTTGCCTTTACCGCTCCGCCGTATACCTTTTTTAACAATCCTTCCTTCTCCAGCTTGTCGAGATCGCGCCGGATCGTTTCGCCGGAGACGGCAAGCGCATTGGCCAAGACGTTGACCTGCACCTTCTCATCTCTTTCCAACGTGCGCAAAATCAATTTCTTTCTTTCCTCAAAGGACAACGACATCTTCCAAACCACCCATCTTTTGACACAACCCGTCGTACTTCGCCACAACCGTGGCGTCAAAAAAACTTCCACAATCCATGCCCGGTAGCGAACGGAAGAGAAAAACAGAGAAACTGCGCGCTCCAAAAAACCGGAGACGTTCCTTGCCGCTTTGTGGGGATGGAAACAAAATACCTTCGTGTCCTTTCAGCCATCCGGATGAATCGCCTTTCGAGGCCATCCTCTCAAGAACAGGCAAGAACAGTCGTGTTATTTTGTGGTTTTTTGTGGAATTATTTCCATGATAACACGCCGGATGGCCTTTTGACAAATTCTTTTTCAATTTGTAAAAATCAAGCGCTCGTCAAAAGCGCTTGTTCGGATCAAAAGAGGCTGCCTGTCTGTTTTCCGCGCCTGCTCCTTCCCTAGTGCTGACCGTCTTCTATTTTGCCTGCAAATCTTCCGGCAAGGTTTGCCCCCCGTCGACCACCAGGGTTTGACCGGTAATGTAGCCCGCTTCTTTAGAGGCCAAAAAGAGCGCTGCGTACCCGATGTCTTCCACATCTCCCAATTTCCCCACGGGGATGGCCGCCGTCATCGCGCGCAAATACTCTTCGCCCATTCCCTCCAGCCCTTCCGTGAGGACGTTGCCCGGCAGAACCGCGTTGACGGTGATGTTGTGCTTGGCCAATTCCAGGGCTGCTGTCCGCATGAAACCGAGCTGCGCCGCCTTGCTGGCCGCGTAGTGGGTCCAGCCCGGCATGCCCGTGATCGGCCCGGTGATGGAGGAGGTGATGACAATCCTTCCGTATTCCGCCTGCTTCAAATAGGGCAGGCATGCCTGGACCGCCAAGAAGGTTCCCTTTACGTTCGTATCCAGCACTTCATCCCATTTTTCCTCCGTCATTTCTTCCAGCGCGGCAGCCGGGAAAATCCCCGCGTTCGCGCACAAAATGTCAATTCCGCCAAATTCGTCGGCCACGTTGCGCGCCATTTCTTCCATCTGCTTTCGATCCTTCACATCGCCCGCAAATGCTTTTGCCTTGCCACCGCCCGCACGGATCTCGGCTGCGGACGCCTCGGCTGCATCCAGGTTGCGCGCCACAATCGCCACATTGGCTCCGTGTCTGGCGAATACGCGGGCAATGCCCTTGCCGATTCCCTTGCTCCCGCCGGTAACGATCACGGTCTTGCCGTTTACGGAATGTGTCATACAATCAGCTCCTTTTTGGATTTATTTTGGCGGTGCGGCGCCGCCAACCGCCCGCAGCAGAAAGTGGGAAACGCAACTCCCGGCGGGCTTCACGGACGCCGCAACCTTGCCGGCATGGCCATTTTGTTGTCAATTTGTGTTCCTTACCCCGCTGTCAACGTATACGTTACGCTTCCATCGGCCCCGATTTCGATCAGGGCGCCCCGGAGCATTCCCTGGTCATAGTCGGTTCCCGCGTTAATGCAAATGGTTCTTCCAATCCTGGTTACGCCTCTGCTTTCGTGAACATTGCCGTGCAGCGACAGCAGCGGCTGATACTTCTCGATTGCTTCGCGGACAGCCTTGCTTCCCACCGGAGCGGTGGCCAGGGAATCTCCGTCGAGAACCGGCTTTAAATTGCTGTCGTACAGCGTCCCCTTATCCAAATCCGTGTCATAGGGAGGGATGTGAATGTTAAAGATGCACTTGCTCATGTCCCTTACCTGCTCGGCCAACCGGGCAATTTTTTGCGCCAGTTCCTCCTCGCTGAATTCGCGCGGATACCTGAACACACTGGGGATGCCGCCGCCGACTGACAGAATTTCATAATCCCTGAAGCGGATGATTTTCCCGTCGCCGTTTTGCACGTGTTTTCCCGCGTTGAAAACATCGTCCAGGTAAAAGTCATCCATGCTCCCGGGAATGATGACACACGGAATTCCTGCGGCGCCGTACCGTTCATCGGCCAATGCGATCCACTGCCGGAGGGTTTCAATCTGTTTGTTCCGGATGATGCGCTCCGCATCTTCCTCGGTCAATCGGTTCAACTCGTCCTCCGAGATGACGAGCGGATAAAACCCGGCATCCCGCAAGTTCTTTTCCAGGTCGGGGACCTCTTTCGCCTTTTTCACCTTTACGACCGAACCGTAGTAGCGGCAGGTGTAGACGCCGTTTTTCTCCACTATGGGAACCACCATCTTGCCGGTAAAGTCACCCCCGTTGATGACGAGATCCGCATTGTAAAACTTTCCGGCGTTGGTAAACTTGCGGAACGCCGTTTCCCCGGCATGCAAATCCCCCGCATAAAAGATTTTCACCGCTTTCACCTCTCTCTTTTTGAAAATTGTTTATTTTCAAATAATTAATCCGACGGGATCTCCTGGAATTGAATGTCGATGTCGATTCCCTTTTTGGCGTGCGCTTTTTTCATGATGAAGTAGATGATCAGCGGGGCGATCATCAGCGCAAACGACACCACGATCATTGTGAAGGAAATGTCGCCTCTGAAAAGCGGAATCAACAGGTAGTAACAAATTGAAACGCTGATGATAAACGTCAGCCACCCGAGCAACGTCACCAGATTCATCCCCAGGAATCTCGTTTTCACAATGGGCGGCGAGGATTGGAACAACACTTTTCTTCGCGACGCAAAGACAATGCCGGCAATCCCCAGGAAAATCCACGCCAAAAACCAGGTGAAAATGGTAAATCCGATATTCTCCGTCCAGGTCGGCAGGTAAATATCCATCATCAGGAACACCCAGGCGCCGATGATGACGGTCCGCAGCGCATACGTGGGAGAGTTCGTCTTCTCATTCAGCTTCAGGTATTTGCTTGGGAACAACCGGTCAAACGCCCATGCGACAAAGTTGCGGGAAGGGCCAAAACCAAGTCCTGCCGCGGAACCGAACGTGGCAACCGCGAAACAAATGGCGATCAAAAAGACGAAGACGGGGCTTTTGGTCATGATGCCGATCATGATTGTCACAAACGGATCGTAGCTGGCAAACGGGTACGCTTCATGGCCCGTGTTGTACAGATAGTACAAGCTGTTGGACCACATGTCGCCGAAGTTGGCGTAGGACATTCCGTAGAATATCGCCCAAATGAACATCAAAATCGCAAGCGAGCCAAACAGAGCCAGCAGTTGGGATTTTTGCACGTTGCGGACTTCACCGGCCAAATTGGCGCCGAACGTGGAGCCCAGTGTGTTGAGAATGATGTAGGTCGATCCCGCCATGACCGTCGCGCCGAACAAAAACTCGGTCGGATGTCCGGCTTCCTGCGCCAGCCTGATCACATCCGCATAGGCCAAACCGGTCAATTCGGTAAAGTTGGCGGCAAACGTTTCCTGTCCGGTCACCAGGTTGGCAACGATAAAGGTGAGCGCTCCCAACACGGTGGCGCCAAGAGTGAGGTAGGCCAGTGTCACCATCCACTTTGTGCCCTTGTAGTAGATGTAATAAATAAACAGCAACAAGGCCGTGCCGATGATGGCGTGCATGATGTTCCGGTCAAAAAATTCCGCCATGGCCAGCCAGCCGGGATCATTGCCGTTGATCAACGCAATGGTATAAAAAAACTCGACGATTGCCCACTTGACGATCCAGTTCAACAGGATTCCCGTCCACGAAATGGCGGTAAAGGTGATCATGAAACTGGACATCAAACCAAGTGACGGGTGCAGAATGCGGCTGATGTAAATGTACTCCCCGCCCGATCGCGGCATGGCAATGGAGAGGAGCCAGTACAATCCGGCAATGATAAACATTTGGGATACTGTCAGGATGGCCCACACCATGTGTGCCCCGGGATACAGATACGGCGCCCACATGATGTAGACAAGCGCAAACATCAGACCGGGGTTGGCGGCCGAGTAGATCATCGTGTCAATCGGGCTGATTTGCCGCGCCATTCCAACGGTTGACCGCTGTTCAAACAACGCAAGACCAGCTCTGGACATGTTACACCCTTCTTTCCGAGGATTTTTCGCCCACACGGATGAGCAAAAGACGTTTTCCCGGAAGGTTCTTCCGCACCCTTCCAATGTTGATTGGTGTGGATCTCCAACCTGATTGTGCAAAATCCTTCACGGCACACCCCCAGGAAGCGAAGATCGGCTTGTACAGGTTGCACCAGCGCCCATCTTCACTTCGATTTTTCGATAGACGACGAAGTGCGTCCCATCCCTCCTTCCCGCTCTCTCCACCCCCAAAACCAATTCACTTCCACAAACAACAGCAAAAAAACTTGCTTTAAGTTGTTGATTTTTGATTGATTTTGTGGTTTTTTCTAGATAGTAACACGGAGCGATGTGACAGTCAATAATATTCTGAATATTACGTAATTTATTTTCCGCCCATCAACTTTTCCTTTTCCGTCTGCCCGAAGACAACCGCGGACGGACGGATCTCCTGACAAAGTCCCCCTTTTCCACCATGTGTACTCTCTTCCCGTGAGAATATTTCAGCTTTGTCCGGGAGATTTTTGTCAGGCCAAAAAAAGAAAAAGACCTGAAGCAGAGGTCTTTTGCAACGCTATTCCCTCTTATTCAGGCTCAAAAAACTGCCCGATCCACTCCACCAGCCACCGGATGGCTCCCCTTACGCTGTCGCCCATGGCCATCCCGATTCGGCTCACGTAATTGGCGATTCTTTCCGGCTGCGCCGTTTGAACCTGTTTGCCCATCAGCGAAATCTCCACTTTTCCGTCTTCGATCTTTTTGATAGAAAAGGTTTGCGGCTCCTGATTGGGCATCCCGCTTACCTTGTAGATTCCCCTTTCCGCTGTCTGCAAACCAAGCACCACCCCGATCAGCAAGATCAGCAGCATTCCCGTCAGTTTGCCCGTCACGTGCAATGTCGCTCACCCCTCCTGCGGCTTCTCTGCTTCCGGTTTGGCCACCTTTTCCGCCTGGAAGTAGTACGCCGCGAATACGTCTGCCAGCGCTTCCGCCGTATTCAGGCATTCCTCCAGCGTATTTTCGATGCCGCCTATTTCCAGTAACAGGCTTCCCGGAGAGATGGACTGGTTATACTCGCCATGATCCGTTTTTGCCCCTTTTTCCATCACGCCGCGGGAAAGCCCTGGATACATCTCCTCCATCAGGCTGTGCAATTTGGCGGCAAACGCTTCATTCTGCTGATGGTTCTTGTTCCGCTTGCCGATGATGAACAAGACCCGTCCGTAGGTCTTTCCCTGGATGGTCACCGTGGTCCGATCCCGCGGGGCCGTATCGCGGTGCAGGTCAAAGAAGTACTGCAATTCCCGGTGCTCCTGTTGGGCTGCCTGCAACACCTGCAGGGATTGCGCGTAGGAAAGGGCGTAATCCAGGTTTTGGTCCAGCAGTCTCTGGTAGATGTCCTCCTCGCTTGCAATCGAACCAATCCCCCGTTCGTTCAGGGCTTTCGCCAACCGCTTGCTGACCAGGGAAATGTTGCGCGTGGGATGGTCCAGGGAAGCGCCGGACGGCTCCGCTTCGCTGACCCACGACTCCCTGTTGTGCGTGGTGTAGACGTAGACGACATTTTTTCGGACAGAACTCGGATTTGGAACGGCAGGCTTCGCCTCGTCTCCTGCCTGATCTGCCGCCGCATCCGGCTCTGCCTCATCCGCCTGTCCGGCTTGGGGAGTCGCTTCCCCGCCTTCTGGGACGTCGCTCACCTGCGAAGGGTACTCGATGGAAAAGTCGCGCAAGGAGGCACTGCTTCCTTCGGCGATCAAACGGGAATCATCCAGCGCAAGCAGCCCCGGCAGCTCCCGTCCCAACAGGCCGCGCAAATCCCCTGGATGGATGCCAGTCGCCAATTGAAAAAGAAAACCGGACATGCTGGTTGCTTTCGCATCCACCAGCACCGCATCGTGCAGTCTGGGAATTTCCCGCCCCATCCAGGTGAGCAGCGCTACGCTTGAGATGTGGGAAGCCGCCTGCTGGATCGTGGACGGAACCGTCATGTACCGGTTGTTCTGCAACGCCAACACACCGGTCAAGACAAACAACAAGGCTGTGACAACGGAAAGAACTGCGAATTGCCGCTGAATCAAGGCTGCCATCTGTCCCACTCCTCCGGCTGAAGCTTGGACAGCGAACGTCTGGCGGGTTGTCCGCTTGTCTCATGCTTTAGCCTATGAGGCTCATAGAGACGATAGAACCATTCTCTAGCTTTTCTCTCAACTTTTTGCCGTTTTGCCTGCCCTGTTGCTAGTGCGTGTAAGAGGCGCTGTTTTTCTCATTCACGGCGCGGTGCAGGGAACGGTTGAGGCCGGTGGCCAGCACGTTCGCCACTCCCTCGATAAAATCGTCAATTTCCTTCGGCGTCACCACCAGGTCCTGCCCCAGCGGCCGCAACACCTCGTGGATCAGTTGCAGCTTTTCCTCTTCCGACAGGGAACCGACCAGACCCATAAACGTTTTGCGCGCGTTCATGTCCGGGAGATCCTCATGGGTATACGGTTCCCTCCGCTCCGGCACACTGCTCACCGCCAGTCTGTTGGAGGGGCGCTTGCTCTCCGCCATGCTCTGCCCGAAATGGCCAAGCAGGTAGGTAATGGCATCGTTGACGATGGTGGAGGCATAGACGACAGTCGGAACACCGATGGCGATCACAGGGACGCCCAACGTGCTTTTGTCGATCGCCTTCCGCTTGTTGCCCACACCCGAGCCTGGATGGATGCCGGTGTCGGAGATCTGGATAGTCGTATTCACCCGGTGCAGGGCCCGCGAAGCCAGAGCGTCGATGCAGATGACGAAATCCGGCCGGGTTTTCTCCACAACGCCAAAGACGATTTCGCTCGTCTCGATCCCGGTAATGCCCAACACTCCCGGCGACAGCGCGCTCACCTCCCGATACCCTTCTTCCACCGATTCGGGAGCCAGCTGGTACAAATGGCGGGTTACCAGCAGATTTTCCACCACCATGGGTCCAAGCGCATCGGGGGTCACATTCCAGTTGCCAAGGCCGACCACCAGCACCTTGTGCTCCTCGCCAATGCCCAGCCTTTCCAGAAAGGAGGCAAATTCCCGGGAAAAGCGATCGGCGACCTGATCTTCTATCGCCGTGTCATTGTCGCGCAACTTCGGCACCTCGATGGTGACGTAATGGCCGGGAATTTTGCCGATCTGTCTGCCCGCCTCTTCCGTCTGGACGTGCAAGCGGGTCACCTTGATCCCCGGCTCACTGTCGTCCGCCTGCAGCCAGATGCCCGGAATATCGCTTTCGTTCTCCTCCCGGGCCCTTTCGTGCGCTTCCAGCGCCAGGTCGGTGCGGATCGAATAACCTGACAAATCCACGTTGTGCTCCATCTTCTCTTCTCTCCTTTTTGGCAAACAGTACCTGCTGTTAGGTTGCTTGAATCTCTTGATTTTATTCCCGATCCACTTCTTGCAAACGTTTGGCCCTCATGCTAGAATTACTTTGTTGTGTGTACGACTGAATGCTGTTTTAGGTCGTATAAGGAGGTGACATACATGCCAAACATCAAATCTGCGATCAAGCGCACCAAAACAAACGAAAAGCGCCGCGCCCAACGTGCTTCTCAAAAGTCCGACCTGCGCACTTCCGTGAAAAACTTTGAGAAAGCTGTGGCAGCAGCGGATGTCGAATTGGCGAAATCCACTCTTCTGGTGGCTGTGAAAAAACTGGACAAGGCCGCTTCGAAAGGTCTCATTCATAAAAACACAGCAAATCGTCAAAAATCCCGTTTGATGAAAAAATTCAACGCGCTTACATCTCCCGTAGCGTAAGAGACCGATTGAAAGTCAAAAACCCGTGAACGCAATGGTTCACGGGTTTTTACTTTCTGCCGCCGGCAGCGAGTCTCGCCTGGTGAGCCCGGGTGATGAAGAGTTCGAGGGCAATCCGCTTGTCCACCTGTCCCGACTTGATGCGGAAATCTTCTTCGGCCAGCAGGGCCAGCAGTTTCTTGAGCGATTCTTCCGAGAAGTGGCGGGCTTGCTCCATCGCCTTTTTGACGGCATACGGGTGAACCTTCAGCATGGCGGCCAGCTGTTGCTGCGTGTACCCGCGCGGCGCCCACTGCCGGACGTGCAAGAGCAGGCGAATCTGGCGCGCCAGCAAAGCCAGAAGCTTCAATGGTTCCTCCCCCATTTTCAGGCAGTCGTACATCATGCGCAGCGCCTTGTCCAGGTTGCCCAGCGCCACCTGCTCCACCAGCGCAAACACGTCCTGCTCCAGCGTACGGACGGCCAGTTTCTCAATCACCTCATCCCCGATGACCCCGCCTTCCCCGACGTACAGCGCCAGTTTTTCCAGTTCCTTGTCCAACAGCCGAAGCTCTCCGCCCACCCGATCGGCAAGTTTGACGGCCTGAGGCCGCCCGATCTTCGCCTTGTAGACCTCGGCCCGCCGCTCGATCCAGCCGTACAAATCGGCGTCCCTCAACTGCGGGAATGCGAGCACCTTTGCCTTTTGCTGCAAGGTTTTGACAAGTTTTTTGCGCTCGTCCAGCTTGTCCTGCCCGGTCATCAAAATCAAGGTCGTATGCGCGGGCGGATTTTCCGCGTACTGCAAAAGAGCATCCGGATCGTGCTCCACTTTCGTCGCCGGTTTGCCGCCGGTCAAAAAATAAGCTTCCCTGGCGACGACCAGCCGGCGTTCGCCGAAGAACGGCAGGGTCTCCGCATCCTCCAGAATGGCAGCCAACGGAGTCTCTGTACAGTCGTACTCGCTGGCATTCAAATCGCGAAAAGACGGATCGATCATCTCCCGGCGGACGAGCGAGACAAATTCCTCGGCGAGAAAAGACTCCGGGCCGTACAGCAGGTAAATGGGCGCAAACTGTTTGTTGCGAACCTCGCGAATCGCAGCTCCCAACGTCATGATCCCCCGCTCCTTCTGTTCATGGATTCCTGCGTCATTATAGCACATGTGCCGGCAAAAAAGCGGCGGGCACGAAAAAACCGCCGCTGGTTTCGGCGGCGGTTTGGCGTTTTTTTGCACCTCTATGTAAACGTCGGGGAAAGAAGCCCGGGTTTCATCCTCCCCCAAACGATAAGCAGGGGGTGCTTGATACTAACATACGTCAGAAACCTTGGATGGTGCTGGTCTAAAACGAAAAAAAAAAAAAATTGCCGGCAAAAGCCGGCCTGCCCGACGTTAATCGTCGTATCTGTATCGCGGATCGCGCTCGTTCTTTTTCTGCTTCTGCGCATTTTTTTCCTGTTGGCCTTCTTTTCCCCATTTGGGGGGGTTAGGCTCTTTTCCCTTGTCTTTTCCTTTGATTCCCCTGTCTTTTCCATTGTTTTCCTTCTCTTTTCCGTTGTTCTCCCGCTCTTTTTTGTCCCACTTCGAATTGTTGGGCTGGCGGTTGCCTTCATCCCGCTTCTCCTTTACGCCGTACGGAGGAAAACTTTCCTGTCTGGACGAACGCAAAGCAGGCGGCAAAGGCCAAAAGGAAGGATTGACTTTCCGTGTATCAAGCGATGGTCCCGGCGCCGGGACAGGTTTCGCCCCGCCAGTCTGTGTAACTTTCTGTTGGACAGGTTCTTTGGTTGGTGGCGCTTCGTTTTTCTTTTCTTCCGCCTCTTTGGAAGCTGCCTGGGGATCGGGATCCGTGCTTGGCGCCGGCGTTGAATCTGGCGCAGGATCAGGGGTTGACGGCGGAAGCACGGGACCGTAGACCGCAGACGGGGCCGTTTGCGGAGAAGGAAGATTTGCTCCGCTGCGCGAGACATCCTCTCCCTTCCTGTCGGCCTCCTGGCTGATCACCAGCACCCCGAAGAACAGGCAGACCGCGACCGCAGCGCTCCCGGCCCGCACCAGCCAGGTGGCAAATGCGGGACGCCGCCTTTCCGAATCCGCCTGCCGCGGCTTGATGCGCAGCACTTTCGCTGTCTGATCCTCCTCCTTGCGCTCCGCCTCCCCGGCGCCCCGGACCGCCGCTTCCTGTTTCAACCGGGGCAGAATCGTATCGACAATGGAATACGGCGGGGTGACGGAAGGCAGTTTTTCCAGCTCTTGGGAGACCCGTTTCAACCGCTCGTACTTCTGTTTGAGCGCAGGCTCTTTCTCAAGGAGCGTGTAAAGCAGACGCTTTTCTTCCGCCGACAGGTCGTTGTCGAGATCCCGCTGCATCCATTCCCATAGCTCTTCGTCCGTCATCAACGAATCCCCCCTTTCTGATAGTCGTACAGCAACTCCTGAAGCTGTTGCCTTGCCCGGAACAAGTAGGATTTTACCGTGTTAAGCGGCAGGTCGAGCGCTTCCGCTATTTCCTGGTATGAGAAATCCTCCAGGTAGCGGAGCACCACCACCATCCGATACTGTTTGGGCAGCTTTTCGATGGCATTCTGAATGTCATTGGACAATCCGCTGCGAAGGATTTCTTCTTCCACGTTGTTTCGGTCAGGAATCGTTATTTCATGCTCGTCTATTGAAACCGTCTCCTTTTTCGCCCGAAATTTATCCATGCACACATTGCTTACAATGCGTTGAACCCACGTTGTAAATTTGGCCTTTTCCTGATAGGTATCCAGTTTTCGGTATATGCGAATCAACACTTCCTGGGATGCGTCAAGCGCGTCCTGCTCATTGCCAAGGATGTAGTATGCGCTGCGGTAAACGGAGGTCTCAATAGAGCGGAGCAGTTGGACAAGCGCATCGTGGTCACCGCTCTGCGCTTTCCGAATCAGCTCTGCTTCTGACATATCTTCCCCTCCCTCCAACAGACGGATCGCGGTTCAAAAAGGTTGCAACCCTAGGAATCGGATTTTGCGGATTTCCACGAAAATCCCTCTGGTGATATGAGCAAGGTGACCGCTCCGTCCTGATCGGTTCGCAAGACCTTGCTTCCCGAGCTTTCCAGCCGTTTCAGCACATCGGCCGCGGGATGTCCATAACGGTTGTTCCGTCCCGCTGAAATCACGGCGATTTTGGGCCGGGTCGCGGCAAGAAAGGCCTGCGATGTGGAGCTTCTGCTGCCATGGTGTGCCACTTTCAAAACATCGACGGACGTCAAGCCTCTCTCCAGCAGCTCATTTTCCCCTTCCGTGCCGATATCTCCGGTAAACAAGACCGTCGTGTTGTACGCCGTAAGCTTCAAGACCACGGAAGCGTCGTTTTCCGAGCCGGAAAATGAACGGGCCGGATGAAGCCATTCCCACTGCACTTCCGGCTTGTCCGTCCAGCGGTCTCCCGGTTTTCCCGTCAGCACAGGCACACCTTGCTGCAAAAACTGCTGATAAAGCTCTCTTTCCCCGGTTCGGATACCCTGGCCGCCAACCAGCACTTTTCCGAACGAAAGGCGGGGCAACAGCGACGCCATGCCGCCCATGTGATCGCGGTCTCCGTGGGTCAATACCAGGGTGTCGACATGATGGATGCCGCGGGAACGCAAAAACGGGAGGACGATGTCTTTACCCGGCTCAAAGGGGTCGCGTTTTCGCCTCCATGTCTCGCGTTCCGGCCAGTCCGGGTTTCCGCCTACGTCCACTAAGTATACCTTTTCCCGCCCTACTTCGACAACGATCGAATCCCCCTGCCCCACATCCAGAAACGTGATCCGCACCTGATTTGCTCCCGCAAACGGCTGCCTGGCCGCCGCCACAAGCAGGACAAACAGCACCAGATACAGGCAGAGATCCCTTCTGCGGTGGTAGCCCTTCTGCCACAGCCAGGGAAGCGAAAGCAAAAAAGCAACGTACAGGGCCAGCCACCACCACTCCGGATGTGGCCAGTGCGAATACGGTATCTTCAGCTCCTGCAGAAAGAACAGCGGGGCGTGCAACAGGCGCAGAAGCCCGGAAGAAAGAAAGACCGGCCATAAGGCCAGCGCCGGATGAATCATTCCCAACAGCAGCGCGGCGTATCCCAGCGGCAGGACAACCGCTGACAAAATCGGCGTGGCAATCAGGTTGACGAGCCAGGAGAGCGGCGAAAACTGGTGAAAGTGATAGATCAGAAAAGGAAAGGAGACGACCTGCGCCACAATCGTCACCGCCGCCAATGCGCGCAGCCAGAGCGGAAGCCGTGTTGCCGCCTGTTGGCTGAACGGGACGAAAACGATCAAGCCGAGGGTGACGGCAAAGGAGAGCTGAAAGCCGACATGCCACAATTGAAACGGGTTAAAAGCAAGCATGACCAACAAGGCGCACGCCCATACCTCCCTGCCGTCCAAACGCCTGTTCATCGCTTGGCAGACCAGGCCCACTCCGCCCATGATTCCCGACCGCACGGCGGACGCGCTGGCGCCGACGAGCATTACATAGCCCGCCAACAAAAGCACGGAAATCAGCAACGCCTGTTTCCGGCCCACGCCCGCCCGTTCCAAAAGCCACAGCATCATGCCGCTGACCAGCGTCACGTGCAGTCCGGAGATAGCCAAAACGTGGCTTAGGCCCATATCGGCGTACATCTCGGCCAGGTCGGGGGAAACCTCTTCCTGCAGCCCCAGCAGCAAGGATTTCATGTAACCGGCTGCTTCAGCATCGGAATACAGAAGATCGATTCGCGCCGCCGCATCCTGCTGCCACTGCAAAAACAAACTTTTCCAGCCCATCTTTTCCTGCAGGATGCGCACCTCTTGAAAGGAAGTCTCCGCCGTCACCAGCACCCCTTGCCAGTACAGGTAACGGGAGTAGTCAAAGGCGTGCGGGTTGCGCGCCTTCTCCGGCAGGGAAAGCTGCGCGCGCGCTTCGAGAACGCTGCCTGGCCGCCATCCCTCCACAAGCAAGGCCTCTTCTTCACTCTCCAGGTTTACCCGCAAAGCGATCCGCTCACCTTCTGCCGCATTTTGCCGCCCTTCCCCGCTCTCCCAGGACTCCACGGAGAAAAAGAAACGCGCAGTGTCTCCGTCGCGCTTGACAGGTGAGTCGATCGAACCGCGCACGGTGACCCGCTGTCCCTGTTCAGCGGGCGGCAAAAGCGTGAAGGAATGCGCTTCCGCGTGTAGGAAAAAAATCAGCCCGCCCAGAACCAGCACCAGGAGATGCCCAAGACAAGCGCGGCCAAGCGGTGCCGGAAGAAACCGGGCCAGCGCGAAAGCAACTCCCGCCGCGGCCGGCATCCAGGCCGGATGCACGTATGCCGCCAGCACAATTCCCGCCATCGCGGCAATACTCGCTCTCAAACATGTCACGCGTTTCTCCCCCCTGTTTTCCCTGTGGAGCTTGAGTATACGCCGCACGCGAAGGACAAAAACAGGCGAAAAAAGGGCTTTTTTCGGGAAGAATCCGCCGTTTTTCGCTCGTCTGCGAGATTGCTTTCGCTTTTGATATTGTGGTAGAGTTAGCAAGAGCAAGCAGTGCAAACAGTGAGAGGAAGAGTCATTTCATGTGTGGAATCGTATCGCTCTACAACAAGCGGCAGGCACCTGCCAATCAGGAAGTCATCAGCGCGATGGCAGGAGTAATCTTGCACCGCGGACCGGATGACGACGGATTTTACCTCGAGGACCACGTCGCCCTGGGCTTTCGCCGTTTGAGCATCATCGACGTGGCAGGCGGCCACCAGCCCTTGTTCAATGAGACCCGTGACATGTGGATTGTGGGGAACGGCGAGATATACAACTACAAGGAACTGCAACGGTGGCTGAAGGATTGCGGACACGTTTTCCGGACGGATTCGGATATCGAAACCATCCTGCATCTGTACGAGCAGGTGGGAACAGACGCGCCCAAACACCTGCGCGGCATGTTTGGCTTTGCCATTTGGGACCGGAAAAACAACCGCCTGTTCGGCGCACGCGACCACTTTGGCATCAAGCCCCTCTACTACGTGGAAACGGACGACGCCATTGGCATTGCCAGCGAAATCAAAAGCCTGCTGGAAATGCCGGGCGTAAAGCGGGAAGTAAACGTGCAATCCTTTTATCACTACCTGACCTTCCAGTACGTCCCCGACCCCGAGACGATGTACGATGGGATCCGCCGCATCCCTCCCGCGCATTTTTTCGTCGTGGAAAACGACCGTCTGCGGCTGGAACGCTACTGGGACGTGGAATTCAAGCCGGATGAAACGAAGCCGTTCTCCTATTTTGTCGAGGGAACGCGCCAGGTTCTGATGGAGTCCGTCGACAAGCACCGCATCAGCGAAGTGCCGCGCGGAGCCTTTCTCTCCAGCGGCGTCGACTCCAGCAGCATCGTCGCCATGCTGCGCACGTTTGAACCGGTGAAGACCTTCTCCGTCGGTTCCGACATTCCCGGCTACAGCGAGCTGGACTTCGCGCGGCGGACCGCATCCTTCCTCGGCACCGAACATCACGAACTGGTGGTAAACGCGGAACAGTACATGGCCGAGTTGCCCCGCCTGATTTGGCATCAGGATGAACCGGTTGCCGACCCTTCGGCCATTTTGCTCTATTTCGTCGCCAAGCTGGCGAGCGAACACGTGACGGTCGTTCTCTCCGGAGAAGGGGCGGACGAATTTTTCGGCGGCTACAACATCTACCGCGAACCGCAAGCGCTGAAGGTGTTCTCCGGCATGCCCGGCTGGCTGCGCCACTCCATCGGGTACTGCGCCCGGTACCTGCCCGATCGGCTGAAGGGCAAAAACTTCCTGATCCGCGGTTCCAAAACGGTGGAAGAGCGATTCTTCGGAAACGCCCTGATATTCGACGAAGAAATGAAAAAGCGCGTCGTTATGGTAGACATCGCCCATTCCAGCTCCTACGCCCCGCCGACGGCGATCACCCGTGAAATTTACGAACGGGCTGCCCAATACGACGATGTCACCAAGATGCAGTACCTGGACATCCATACCTGGCTGCGCGGAAACATTTTGATGAAGGCAGACAAGATGACCATGGCCAATTCGCTGGAGCTTCGCGTCCCGTTCATCGACGTGAAGGTCTTTGAATTCGCCGCCACCATTCCGACACGGTACAAGATTTCCAACGGCACGACCAAGCACGTCCTGCGCGAAGCGATGAAAGACTTGTTGCCGGCGGAAATCAAGAGCAAAAAGAAACTGGGCTTCCCGGTTCCGACCCGCGAATGGCTGAAAACCGAATTCTACGAATGGGCCAAGGAGATCATTTTTGACGCAAAGGTGGACCATCTCATCAACAAGGCCTACGTGCTTTACATGCTGGATGAGCATCGCGAAGGCAATGCCGACTACAGCCGGAAAATCTGGACCATCCTGATCTTCATGCTCTGGCACCAGATTTTTATCGAGCAAAAGTATTCGTTTGCGCCATACGTCAGTCCCAACGTGGAATTGCGCCGCAAAAAAACCTCCCTGCAGCAGATCGGCTAGGAAAAGCAAATTATTTTGCAGCACCTCCTTTTCTTTTCGTAGCATGTACGGTAAAGAGAGCCATGGACTCTCGTTTCCGGACAGTGCCGGCGAAAGGAAAGGAGGTTTTTCATTGTTGCTCGAATGGTGGGAGCGATACCGCAGGCCGTGTCTGGCGATTGTGGCGGCGCTGTTTTTGGCAAGCAGCATCTGGTGGTACCTGGCTGACCGGACGGACATTTCGCCTGTTGAGGGGACGGAGCCGTTTGTCCCCGCAGCCATCCCTGCGGAGAGCGAACCGGCAGAAATGCCGGATACAGCGGATGATCAAAACGCAAAAAGGCCGGAAAGCGGACAGCCGGGAAAGGAACCTGAGTCCGCCTGGCTCATCGTGGATGTAAAGGGAAAGGTGAAACACCCCGGCGTTTACCGTTTCGAAGCGGGTCAGCGGGTGGCGGATGCGATTGAAAAAGCCGGCGGACCCACAGCGGAAGCGGATCTGGAGCAAGTCAACCTGGCCCAGCCGCTGCAGGACGGAGCCGCCCTGATCGTCCCGGCAAAGGGAAGCGCAAAAGGTTCAGAAAGCCTTGTTCCCGCCGGATTGCAGTCCGCCGTCCCCTCCGCCTTGTCGGGAACTCCGGCTGATTCCCGGGTCAATCTCAACACGGCGACGAAGGAAGAGCTGATGAAGCTCCCCGGAATCGGGGAAGCCAAGGCTGAAGCCATTCTGGAACACAGGAAAAACAAGCGTTCTTTCCGCTCGCCGGAAGAGCTGAAACAGGTATCCGGGATCGGCGAGAAGATGTACGAGCGGCTGAAAGATCACATCCGCGTCCAGTGACAGCCGTTTCGGCTGGAATGATCGCCGTCTGGTGCTCATAGACTGGGAGGAGAAGCTTGGAGGGAGGAATGGAGATGATTCTGGAAAGGATCGGCGTCATCGGAACGGGCAGCATGGGCAGCTTGTTGGTGGACGCCTGGTTGGCGGCCAATACCCTCTCCCCCGGACAACTTACAATCTTTAACCGCACTCCCGCCAAAGCGCTGGCATTGGCCGAACGCCACCCGGGTCTGCACGTGGCGGAAAACAACGTCCAGCTGGCCCGTGAAGCGAAGGTGCTTGTGCTGTGCGTCAAACCGCTGGAGTACGGCGAGGTTCTGGAACAGCTGCAACCGGCCCTGACGCCGGAACACCTGATGATCGTCATCACCAGCAGCGTGAAGCTTGAACTGTTGGAATCCCAGCTGCCCTCCCCTGTCGCCCGCGTGGTTCCCAGCATCACCAACGCGGCAAAAAGCGGCGTCAGCCTGTGCGAATTTGGTTCGCGGATCGAGGATCGCCACCGCCGATTGGTCTTTTCCCTGTTTTCCCCGATCAGCCAGCCGGTGGAGATCGTTCCTTCCTTTCTGCGCATCAGTTCCGACCTGGCTAGCTGCGGCCCGGCCTTTCTCAGCTACATTCTGGCGCAGATGATTGAGGAAGCGGCAACAGAGACCGGCATTTCCCGGCAAACCGCCACCTTTTTGGTCTCGCAGATGCTGATCGGCGTCGGACAACTCCTGCAGAAGAATTTGTTCAATCTCTCTTCGCTGCAGGAGCGGGTCTGCGTGCCAAACGGCATCACCGGGGAGGGGCTAAGTGTCCTGGAGGAAAGAATCCCCGGTGTGTTTGCCGAGGTCTTTCGGCGCACCCAGGCCAAATTTTCCGAAGACCAGGAACTTGTGAAGCTTCGCTTGTCACAGGTGCCTGCGGAAAAGTGAGCAGCAAACAAAAAAGCCCGCCCTGTGAGGGAGAGCAGAAAAACAGAAAGCAGGCGGAGCGCAAAACCCTGGCAAAAAGAAAGGGAGCCACCCCCTGCCCATAACAGGGGATGCTCCCTTCCCGCGCGGACGAGCTGCCGCGTTTTTCCGTCATCGCACCACGATGTTGACCAGCTTGCCTGGCACGGCAATCACCTTGACCACCGTTTTTCCGGCGATCAACTGCCGGACGGTTTCGTTGGCCAAAGCCAGCCGCTCCATCTCTTCCTTGCTTGTATCCTTGGCAATCATTAACTTTTCCTTGTTCTTGCCGTTAATCTGCAGGACGATCTCCACTTCATCCTCAACCAGCTTGGACTCGTCGTAAGTGGGCCATGGTTCGTAAGCCAGCGTATGGTCGTGGCCCAGCTTTTCCCAAAGTTCTTCCCCGATGTGCGGCGTAATCGGCGAAAGCAGCTTGACGAAGTCTTCCATGTATTTTTTCGGCAGGACGTCGGCCTTGTAAGCTTCGTTGATGAACACCATCAGCTGGGAAATGGCCGTATTGAAGCGCAGCGCTTCGTAGTCTTCCGTCACCTTTTTCACGGTCTGGTGGTAGACTCGCTCCAAGGAACCCGGGTTGTCGGTATCGACAATTTTCGGATTGAGCTTGCCGTCTTCTCCCACGAACAAGCGGTATACGCGGTCGAGGAAGCGGCGGGCGCCGTCCAGTCCCTTGGTCGACCAGGCGATGGAAGCTTCCAGCGGTCCCATGAACATTTCATAGAGGCGCAGCGTGTCGGCCCCGTGGCTTTCCACGATGTCATCCGGATTGACGACGTTGCCCTTGGATTTGCTCATCTTTTCGTTGTTTTCGCCCAGGATCATCCCCTGGTTGAACAGCTTCTGGAACGGTTCCTTCGTCGGCACGACGCCGATATCGTACAGGAATTTGTGCCAGAAACGGGCGTAGAGCAAGTGCAGCACCGCATGTTCCGCTCCGCCGATGTAGATGTCTACCGGCAGCCACTCCTTCAGCTTTTCGGGATCGGCCAATGCCTCTTCGTTGTGCGGGTCGATGAAGCGCAGGTAATACCAGCAGCTGCCGGCCCATTGCGGCATTGTGTTGGTCTCGCGGCGCGCCTTCATGCCGGTCTCCTTGTCGACCGTGTTCACCCATTCGGTGATGTTGGCCAGCGGCGACTCGCCAGTGCCCGATGGCCTGATTTCCTTGGTTTTCGGCAAGACAATCGGCAGTTCTTCTTCCGGCACCACCTTCATCGTGCCATCTTCCAGGTGAAGAATCGGAATCGGCTCGCCCCAGTAACGCTGACGGCTGAACAGCCAGTCGCGCAGGCGGTAGGTGACTTTGCGGCTTCCTTTGCCGTTTTCCTCCAGCCATTCGATCATCTTCTGGATGGCCTGTTGCTTGTTCAGGCCGTCGAGGAAGCCGGAGTTGATGTGTTCACCGTCACCCGTGTACGCTTCCTTGGAGATGTCTCCGCCCTTGATGACCTGCTTGATCGGCAATTGGAACTTCGTGGCGAACTCGTAGTCGCGCTGGTCATGCGCCGGAACCGCCATGATCGCTCCTGTTCCGTAGCTGATCAGCACGTAATCTGCGATCCAGATCGGAATGCGCTCCCCGTTCACCGGATTGATCGCATACGCTCCGGTAAAGACGCCGGTCTTTTCCTTGGCCAAGTCAGTGCGTTCCAGGTCGCTTTTGCGCTTGGTCTTTTCCAGATAAGCCGCTACCGCTGCCTTTTGCTCGGGAGTGGTGATTTTCTCCACCAGTTTGTGCTCGGGCGCCAGCACAGCGTAGGTTGCGCCAAACAGCGTGTCCGGGCGCGTGGTGAACACCGTGAACGTCTCGTCGTGGCCTTCAATGCCAAAGACGACTTCCGCACCCTCGGAACGGCCGATCCAGTTGCGCTGCATCTCCTTGATGCTTTCCGGCCAGTCCAGCTCTTCCAGGTCTTCCAGCAGCCTGTCTGCGTAGGCCGTGATCCGCAGCACCCACTGCCGCATCGGACGGCGCTCAACAGGGTGTCCGCCGCGTTCGCTCTTGCCGTCGATCACTTCCTCGTTGGCCAGCACGGTTCCCAGCGCCGGGCACCAGTTGACCGGCACCTCGTCCATGTAGGCAAGGCCGTGTTCATACAGCTTGGTGAAAATCCACTGCGTCCATTTGTAGTATTTCGGATCGGTGGTATTGATTTCCCGGTCCCAGTCGTAAGAGAAGCCCAACGACTTGATTTGGCGGCGGAAGTTGTCGATATTCTTTTGGGTGAATTCAGCCGGGTCGTTCCCGGTATCGAGCGCGTACTGTTCCGCCGGCAGACCAAATGCATCCCAGCCCATCGGGTGAAGCACATTGTAACCCTGCATCCGCTTCATCCGGGCGATTATGTCGGTTGCCGTATACCCTTCCGGATGTCCGACGTGCAGTCCCGCGCCGGACGGATACGGAAACATGTCAAGGACATAGAACTTCTTTTTGCTCTTGTCTTCCGTTGTCTTGAATGTCTTGTTTTGTTCCCAGTACTGCTGCCACTTCTTTTCAATGCTTCGATGATCAAACACCATAGGTAACGCACTCCCATCCTGAATAGGTGAAAAGCCTCGGCTCCTGGCCAATAAAAAAGCCCCCACGTCCCCTATCTCTTACGAAAAGGGACGAGAGGCTGTGTGCTGCTCCCGCGGTACCACCCAGTTTGGTGAACATAACTGTTTCACCCACTTATTGCATCCCGTAACGGGGATGAGCCGCGATCCCTTACACAACCGTCCTCATCTATCGCGTCTTCGGGGAAAGTGCTGGGAGGTGAGTTCGGAACTGTCCGGGTTGACTTGCACCTGCCGTCAACTCTCTTGCTGTCGCGGAATGATTCCTACTATTCCTCTTTCAACGCATTTTCATTTGCTGTTGTATATAGATTATAGTCAAAAACAACCAACCATGTCAATGTTGAGGCCGATACGCTCGAAAAAACAGCCGCTCGCTGTTGGCTTGCGGGGGGAGATCGGTAAAGTCGGCGCTCACCTGGATGTCGGCAAAACCGGCTGAGGCAAGCCAGCGCATGATTTGCACGGGCTGGTATGCCCGCTGAAAGTGTTGTTCTTCCACGCGCTGGTACAAGCCGTTCGGCTGGCGCAGAAAAAACGTCAGCTGATGTTCCACTTCCAGCCGCAGCGGATCGCAGAAACATTGCCAAATGTACGAAACTTCGTCATCCTGCCAGGTAAAGGTGTTGTTGCCGTACACTTGCAGGATCTTGTAGGGGCTGTGCACGTCAAAGAGGAACATGCCGCCGGGCGCAAGGTGGGCATAGACGCGCTGAAACGTCGACTGCACATCCTCTTCCTCTGTCAGATAGCTGAGCGAGTCGCACAGGGAGATCACCGCATCGGCCTGCATCACGTCCAACTCGCGCATATCCTGTTCAACCCAGGTGACGTTCACTTGTTCCTTCCTCATCTTGTCGTAGGCGACGGCCAGCATTTCCGCCGACAAATCCACCCCGGTGACCCGGTAGCCGCGCTTGGCCAGAGGGATGGAAATGCTCCCGGTTCCACAGCCCAGATCAATCACGCTGACCGGCTTGGCTCCCCGGGAAAAGCAGCGCTCCACCCAGTCCAGCCACTGGTCGTATGGCGTGTCGGCCATCAGCCTGTCATAGACGGCTGCCATGTGGGTGTACGCCATGGCGGTTACTCCTCTTGGGCAAATGCGGCGACCGGGGCATCCTTCCACAGCCGCTCCAGGTTGTAAAACTCGCGCTCCTCGCGATGGAACACGTGAACGACCACGTCTTCCAGGTCGACCAAAACCCAGCGCCCTTCGTCCAAACCTTCAATCCCGCGCACTGAAAAGCCGTTTTTTAGCACCTGGTCGCGGATCTCCTGAACGATCGCCTGCACTTGGCGTTCGTTGTTTCCGTGGCAGATCATGAAATAGTCCGCGATGACGGACAAGTTGCGGATGTCCAGCACCAGCAGATTCTCCGCTTTCTTCTCCTCTGCCGCCTTCATCACCAAACGGGCTAAATCTTCTACGGTTTTAACCATGAAACCCTCCTTCTCTCCCTTTGCGGGACACCAGATCGTTGTAAGCAAGCAATGTGAGCGGATAAACCGTCTTCTTTTTCTCGATCAGAAACTGGATGGTTCCTCCCAAGGCCACGGCCAGGGCGGTGTCCAGATCTTCCTTCGCCAATCGCCGGATTTCCTCCACGCCCGGAAAATCCCGGTTCGGTTCTATATAGTCTGCCACACAAACCACTTTTTCTAACAGGGTCATGCCGGGTCTGCCGGTCGTGTGGTAACGGACTGCCTGCAAAATCTCCACGTCCTGCACGTCCAAATCCGTCTGGATCACGATTGCTGCGGCAAAGGCATGCCACAGTTCCTTTTCGCCGTTGATCAGTTCCTCCGGGAAGTCGTGGCGGACGAGAAGTTCCCTCATCCTGTCGACCGGCCAGCACTTGCAGTAATCGTGCAAATATCCCGCCAGTTCCGCCTTGTCCGGATCGGCTCCGTACCGGACAGCAAGCTCGCGGGCCGATTCCGCCACTCCCAGCGTGTGCCTGTACCGTTTTTCGTTCATCTGCGCCCGCACCTGGGCGAGCAGCGCTTCCCGATCTCGCAACTTATTCATAGAATCCGTTCTCCTTTATATAACGGGCTACTTCATCCGGCACCAGGTAGCGTATGCTTTTTCCCGCCGCCACCTTGTTGCGGATCATCGTGGAGGAAATGTCCCACACCGGCATTTCCACGTAGGTGACGTGTTCATTCTCCTGCGACAGGTGGGAACCCGGTCTCGCCAGCCCGATGAAGCGGATCATGCGAATCAGTTCCGCATAGCGGTTCCACTGCGGCAGCGTGTTCACCATGTCCGCGCCGACAATGAAGGAAAAGCGGTAATCCGGAAACCGTTTGGTGAGACGAACCATGGTATCGTAGGTGTAAGACGGTCCCCCCCGCTTCACTTCATCGTCGCAGACGCGAAAACACGGGTGTGAAGCAACCGCAAGTTCCACCATGCGCAGCCGGTGGTGGGCGGAGGTGAGGCCTTCTCTCGATTTGTGGGGAGGGATGTTGACAGGCATGAACCATACTTCATCCAGGTGCGCCTGCTCCCTGGCCTGTTCGGCTGCCAGCAGGTGGCCGCAATGGATGGGATCAAAGGTGCCTCCCATGATGCCGATGTGCTTTTTGTACTCGCTCATACTCGTCTACTGCGGCAGTTGGATGGTTTTCTTTTCACGCGATTCCTTGTACAGCACGACGGTATGGCCAATCAGCTGCACAAGTTCCGCGCCCGCCCCCGCTGCCAGCTCTTCCGCCACTTGATGCTTGTCGTCCGAATTGTTTTGCAGAATCGAGACCTTGATGAGTTCCCGCGCTTCCAGGGCCTCCTTGATCTGATTCAGCATGTTTTCGTTGACGCCGCCTTTTCCCACCTGAAAAATCGGCGTGAGGTGATGCGCCTCCGCGCGCAAGAAACGCTTCTGTTTGCCGGTCAACATCGGCTTTCCTCCTTCCACAAGTTCCCTAATCGTTGCGAAGCTGTTGAAGCACGACTTCACGCATCTGTTCCGCAGGCGCGCTTTCCTTGGTCCACAGTTCGAACGCCAGCGCCCCCTGGTTGACGAACATGCCGACGCCGGAATGGGTCCGCGCTCCCGCCAGCCGCGCCTCGCGCAAAAGGCGCGTCTCAAGCGGATTGTAGATCAGGTCGCTGACGACCAGTCGCTCGTGCAGCCATTCAGCCGAAATAGGCATTTCGTCCACATGCGGATACATGCCAATTGAAGTGGTATTGATCAAGAGCGTCGATTGGGCGATCGCCTCTCTGGCCTCTTCCCTGTCCACCACCCGGGTGGGGGTGATGGCATTGACGTGTTCCGCCAGCAAGGCCGCTCTTTCCCGCGAACGGTTGATGATCTGAATTTGTTTGACCCCTTCCTGGGCCAGGGTAAACGCCACTGCCCGGGCGGCTCCGCCCGCCCCCAGCATGGTTACCACCTGTTCTTCCAACGCGATCCGGGTCTCTTCCACCAGCGAACGGACGTAGCCCAACCCGTCCGTGTTGTAGCCGATGAGCCGGCCGTTTTCGTTTACGACGGTATTGACCGCTCCGATCCGCTCAGCCAGGGGATCAATTTCGTCCAGCAAGGGCATGATGGCCACCTTGTGCGGGATGGTTACATTGACCCCCACAAGTCCCAGGGCGCGGATGGCGGCCACCGCTTCCGGCAGCGCTTCCGGCGCCACGTCAAAGGCGGCGTATACGTACGGCAGTCCCTTCTCCGCGAAAGCCTTGTTCTGCATCAGAGGTGAAAGGGAATGGGACACAGGGTGGCCAAACAGGCCTGCCAGCCGTGTCTTGCTTGTGATGATCATGCGCTTCTCCTCCCAGTTTCGCTTTGCGGCATCAGGCCGGCGCAAGGCCAAATGGCGCAAGCGGACATGCATGACTTGCTTTTCCTCGCGTTTAAATCAGCCCTCTTCTCATCCCGACGCTGACTCCCTTCGGCGCGTGCACAACCACCTGCGCCGGCTCCTTGCCCTGCAAACTGACCCATCCCAAACCGGAAATGACAATATCCACGGTCATGCGGGTCGGTTTCACGGAGAACGTGTACCTGGCAAACGGCGGCAGGGAGGCTGCCGCTTCCTCACCGGTAGGCGGGACGAGCAGCGTGCCGTGATGCTTTTGCATGAATTCGTCCGCTTTCTCCAGTTTGGTGCGGTGTATGTACAGATTGTTTTCCACGTAGATGACGAACGGCTGGTGCGGGCCGCTCACAAAATCGATGCGGGCCAGTCCGCCCAGGAAGAGCGTCTGTTTTTCATTGAGCTGATACACTTTGGGATTGATGCGGCTCTTCGGTGTGATTTTGCGCAGGTCGGACGGCGAAACCATGTGTCCGATCTGATCCCGGTTGATGATGCCCGGGGTGTCAATGATGGATTTTCCGTCTTCCAGGGGAATTTCGATTTTGTCCAGGGTCGTTCCCGGAAACGGCGAAGTGGTGATTTCCAGTTCGGCCGAACCGTAATCGCGCATAATCCGGTTGATCAACGTAGATTTGCCCACATTGGTAACACCGACGATGTAAACGTCACGCCCCTTGCGCAGTTCGCCGATGCGCATCAGCAGTTCGTCGATGTTCAGCCCTTTTTGCGCGCTGATCAGGATCACGTCGGCCGGACGCAGACCGCGTTCCTTGGCTTCGTGCTGCAGCCAGTTGCGCACCCGGTTCAGGTTGATGTTACGCGGAAGCAGGTCCACCTTGTTGCCCACGAGCAAAATCGGATTGTTGCCGACAAAACGCGGCAGCCCCTTCAGCCACGAACCCTGGAAGTCGAAGATGTCCACGACCATGACGACAAGAGCCTCGGTGGCCCCAATTCCGTGCAGGATGCGCAAGAAGTCGTCGTCTCCCATGCTGACGGGTGCCACTTCGTTGTAATGCCTGATGCGGAAGCAGCGCTGGCAGACCACGACCTTGCGTTGCAAAGCGGAAGCAGGGGCATAACCGGGCCGTTTGGGGTCTTCCGTTTGCAGGGCAATGCCGCACCCGGCACAAGTCTCCGGCATCTCCTGAGCCTCTGCCGTCTCCTGATCTTGATCCATTACGCTTTCTTCTTCCACGAAATGATTCCCCTCCGTTTCATCCAGTATAGCGCGATACGTTCCAGCCTGCGGTTGAAACGCGTCCAAAAACCGTCCGTCCGGGCGACCGGCACCACCAGAATCGTGTGAAAGCCGAGCCGATTGCCGCCCAACACATCGGTAAACAACTGATCTCCGATGACGACCGTCTCTTCCACGCTGACGTTCATCTGCCGAACTGCCTGCAAAAAAGCCTTGTTCAAAGGTTTGCGGGCCGAACAAATATATCCGATCTTGAGCGGGGAACAAAAGCGCTCCACGCGCTCGCGCTTGTTGTTGGAGACTACCGTCACCTGGATTCCCGCTTCACGCAGGCGCTGAATCCAGTTTTCCACTTCGGGTGTGGCGTCCGGCCTGTCCCACTCCACCAATGTATTGTCAAGGTCTGTAATGACCGCTCGCACCTTGTTTTTTTTCAATTCACCGATGTCGATATCGTGTATGGATTGCGCGAACTGATTGGGCATCAGTTTTTCCAGAAACACGGAGCACCTCCAGTTGGCCTGGGCAAATACCATGATTTCGGCACCTACTATACCATAACCGGCTGCCTTGTGGCAAAAAAACAGGGGCTCCTCAACGTGCGTCTGATGCTTCCCGGTCTCTCAGCCAGGAAAAAATGGTCAACTGCTCGTAACGCTCCCGGGACGGGTCGGCAAACTGGGAAAAACCCACTCCGACCAACCGGATGCCAGCCTCGTAGTCTACGCCGTCCAACAGTTCATCCAGCAGTTCCCGCCAGTCCATGCCGGCTTCCCTTCTGCGCTGGCGCGTCCGCAGCGTATAATCGGCATGGCGGATTTTCAGGGTGATGGTCATGGGGTGCACGCCTTCCCCGCGAATCTCCTCCAAAACCTCGCGCAAAAGGGAATGGGCAACAGGCGCCACCGCCTCCCGCTCGTACAAATCGAAGGGCAGTGTCGTCTCCCGGCTGTGCGACTTGGGAGCGCGGTTCACCTCAATCTCCCGCGTATCCACCCCGCGCGTGCGCTGATAGAGTACGCGTCCCCACTTGCCGAACAACTGCACCGCCTCCTGCTCGCTCAGACGCCAGAAGTCTTCCACGGTGGCAATGCCTTTTCGGGCAAGCAGCGCCTCCGACTTCTTCCCCACGCCGTGGATGCTGCCGATCGGCAATTTGCGCAACACCTCCAACGCCTGTTCGGGACGGATAATCACGAAGGCGTCCGGCTTTTTCAAGTCGCTTGCGATTTTGGCCAGCGACATGTTGTAGGAGAGACCGACGCTGCAAGTGAGTCCGGTCTCCTCCCTGATCCTTCGCTTGATCTCGCGGGCGATCGGAACCGCGTTCGGGTAAGCCGTCAGATCCAGGTAGGCTTCATCCAACCCTACGCGCTGGTAGACCGCTGTATACTCCCGCACGATGCCCATGATCTCGGCAGACTTTTCGGCGTAGCGTTCATAACGGACCGGCAGGAAGATGCCCTGGGGACATTTTTTTCTCGCGAGAGTAACCGGCATGGCGGAGCGAACCCCAAACCGGCGCGCCTCATAGCTGCATGTGGAAACGACGCCGCGGCTTCCCATGCCTCCGACGATGACCGGCTTGCCGCGCAGCTGCGGCCGATCCAGTTGCTCTACGCTGGCAAAAAACGCGTCCAGATCGATGTGCAAAATTTTTTTCATTTTCGCGTTACCTGCCAAACATATATTCTCATTTTATTATTATTTCTTATTCCCGATCCGGGATGCAAGATGGGCGGAACTCGCAAATAAGAATGATTAATGAATGAAAGTGCAAACGAGGAAGGCAATTGCATTTTATGGAATATTCTGTAAAATATTATAATGATCTTTTCTTTCGGTTCCGATTTCCAACTGTTGTAAGGAGTGAAGGCTGTGAATCAATTATCCATGGCTATTCTCTCTACCAGAAAATTGGAATCCAAAATGAAAGCGCTGACAGACGCGTGGGAGAATTTCATCTCGGGTAATTCTTCCGAGCAGGACATGCGAAGCGTCATCCTGGGTTCGTGGAAAAGATGCCAGGAATTCGGGGTGAATCCGAAGCAGCAACAGACGACCCTCTCCCTCTCAGACACCGAGTTGACTGACCTGCTCAAAACCTCCACTCTGTACCAGACGGCCAAGCCCATCATGGACAAACTGACGGAACAGCTGATCGATACGGGGTATTTGATTACCTTGACCGACAGCCAGGGACGGATTATTTATCTGCGTGGAGAAAGGCGCGTTCTGAGCGAGGGAGAGAAGATGAACTTCGTCCAAGGTGCCGATTGGAGCGAACATGCCGCAGGCACCAACGCAATCGGAACCAGCATTGTGACCAAAAAACCCGTGCAAATCTTTTCCGCCGAGCATTTTTGCCAGGGGTGTCACCAGTGGATCTGCTCGTCGGCTCCCATACTTGACCCGTTAACCGGCCAAGTAATCGGCGTGCTCGATCTGACCGGACTCTGGTATGAAGCCCAGCCCCATTCGCTGGGTCTGGTTGCCTCTCACGCGCTGCACATCCAGCAACTCCTCGCCCAAAACAGGCGAGAGTGGGATCACTGCCTGCTGGAGAGGTATCATCAGGCTTCCCTGCGTTGGCCAAACGACACCATCGTCTTGATGGATGCACGTTTCCAGGTGCGGAAACGAAACAGGGAATTTTTTCAGAACTGGAACCTGAACCAACCGGATTGGCTTCAAAGAGCCGAATGGAAGCCGTTGAAAGATGAGCTCATTTCCCTTGCTACCCGCGATGTGTCCAACGCGGACATCTGCATCCATCCCTTGCAGGCACGCGCCTACATCGAGCGGATCAGCTTGAATGGACAGCCGATCGGCTTTCTCGTCGTGCTTCGGCAGCAGTACACCGCATTGCCAAAACCTCTTTACGGCTGGCGGGATCTCCTCGGCGAATCGCCTGAATTCCGCAAAATCATCCAGAAGTGCCAAACGGTCTCCGAAGTGAATGTGAACGTGCTGATCACCGGAGAAAGCGGAACGGGGAAGGAAAAGGTGGCCCGCGCCATTCACAACAACAGCAGCCGAAGCCGTCAGCCTTTTGTGGCCATCAATTGCGGCGCCATTCCGAAAGAACTGATCGCCAGCGAATTGTTTGGCTACGAACCCGGCACCTTCACGGGAGGAAATCTCAAAGGAAAAAAAGGAAAGTTTGAAGAAGCGAACCTTGGCACGATCTTCCTCGACGAGATCGGCGAAATGCCGCTTGACCTGCAGGTGCATCTGCTCCGGGTGCTGCAGGAAAAAGAGGTGGTGCGGCTGGGCTCCTCCAAACCCATTCCCGTGGATGTGCGCATCATCGCCGCCACCAACCGGGATCTGAAAGACATGGTGGCAAAGGGCAATTTTCGTTCAGACCTGTATTTTCGTCTGAACACCGTTTCCATTCACCTGCCCCCCCTGCGAGAGCGAAAGGATGACATCCTGCTGCTGGCCCGCCACTTTCTCGAAGTCTACTCCCGCAAATACGACAAGCCGCAACGCCCGTTCAGCAGCGAAGCCCTTGCCTTTTTTCGCAACTATTCCTGGCCGGGAAACATTCGCGAACTGCAAAATGTGGTGGAACACGCGGTGCTGTTCGCAACCTCCGACGAAATTGTCATGGACGACCTTCCGCAATACCTCACCCAACAGCCGAAACCATGCGATGCTGAACCCACACCGGCACTTTCCCATCTTTCCCTCATTGAGCAGGAAGAGAAAAAGATGCTGGAGCGGCTGCTTTTGACCCACAGGGGAAACCTGTCGGAAATCGCCAGGGAGTGCAAGATCGCCCGTACCACGCTGTACCGCAAACTCCGCAAATACCAGCTGATGCAACCCTCCCGGTAAAAAGTTTTTTCGGGGAGGAGAGCCGCGCTTTTGCGGTTGGTTGCCGCACTTCGAAAACAAGGGGTAGAGACAGACGTCTCTACCCTTTGTCCTTGTGTCCCTATTTTGCCTGGGGGAGCGGGATTTGCAGCCACTCGTTGTAAAACGTATCGATGTCAGGCTCAAAGTCCTTGAGCACCGGGTACCACGGCGTCACCGCTTCCACCTCCAGCTGGGTGGCGCAATTCGGGCAGTAGTATTCGCGGATCACCTGCCACTCCGGATCGGGCGCGAGCATTTTCGGATACAGCTCCGCCATCTTTTCCTCCGTGTCCCGCACGTAAACCAGGGCGTGCAGCTTCCAGTTGTCGCGGTAGTCGCAGAACTCATGTCCGCAATCGCATTTGACGATGCGGTCCCCGTTTTTCTTCTGCACGATGTACAGATGCAGGCCTGCCGGCAGCAGAATCGGGTCATCCCACGGAACCCGCTCCTGCAAGATGCTGATGTAGGTCTGAAAACGGTTTTTGTCCTTGAATTTGGAGAGCATTTCCTTCAACTTGTAGTCGTCTATGGTGCCGTCGATCAGTTCCTCAATCGTCTTGCGGTCGTACTCTGCCATTTTCTCCACCTCATTTCGTAATTTAGGTGTTTTTGATTTTTACTCCGAAAACAGGTACGCCCAACTCCTCCTCTGTCAGCTTCCAGTCTTCCGGCAGCGACCAGAACGTTTTGAATTCATTGAAGAATTTGGCGCTGAGCCCGAAGCTGCCCGCGTACATGTGACGCACCTGAATGGCTGCCTGTTTGTTGATGATCTTTTCGCGTTCCTGCTTCATCCATTCCTTGGTCGGGATTCCGCGTTTCAGACGCTCCTTGCGAATTTCGCGGCGGCGCTCTTCCGTCAGTTTTTCATCCACCACATAGCGTCCTTTTTCGTCCTGCTTCAAGACCGCACCGTATACCTTCTCCGCGTAGCGGGGCAAGAGATACCCTTCATTCAAGTCATCCTCGATCATCTTCGGCTTGCGCTCCAGCGGGTCGCCAAATCCGGGGCCCCCGCGCAGGTAGTTCAGGTAGAGATCGTAGTCTTCAAAAATCGTCTCGGTGGTGATGGCCTGCTTGTCGCGAATGACCACTTCCGCGTTCATCAGCTTTTCGATTTGCGGATTGTCAGGATCGGGGTCGCCGCCTGTCGGAATGGGAAGCTTCTTGGCGATTCGCTCTTTCAGATCGGTGCGGTGCGCTTCGAAGCGATAGCCGGAGGCCGCCGGATATCCGCCCATCAGGCCGCAGTCACTGGAGATGTAACCGTTGCCCATGAAGAACATGGTCCAGTCCTTCGCCCCGTACACCATCCGCAACGTTTCATAACCGCAGCCGCCGCGGTATTTGCCGTAGCCGCCCGTGTTGGGTTTGATTTGTCTGCCAAGGTAGATCAACGGTTCTGCCAGTTCCCAAATTTCCATGTCGCCCATGTCGCCTTCCGGGTTCCAGATCGCGGCGGCATGGCTGATGCCATCTCGGACCGCGCTTGCGCCCACCCCTTCGGCGGCAGACTCAAAGCTGTTGACGGCGTGATTTTCATTGAACTGGTTGTAGCCGCCGCCCTGCAGCCAGTTGGACGTGTTGGCATTCCCGGCATTTACCTCTTCCAAATAGCCGCGGGCAAAGTAGTTGCGGCTCAGGGCGCGCCACAGCGGGCTCCAGGCCGATACGAGGAAGTGCCAGGCGTAGCTGTGGGCGGTGCGGATGTCGTCCGGGTTGAGCCACGATCCGTACGGCAGGTCAAACTGGCTGGCGTAGTAGGCCCCGTCGTTTACGCGGTCGTTGGGAATCAGGGTTTGCGACATCATGACCCAGATTCCGCTGGTGATGGAGACAGGAGTTGCGTTGTAGCTGTGCCAGCCCCAGCGGTTGACGCCCTCAAAGTCGATCTGGAACTTCCCGTCCTTGTGCACCGTCAGTTCCGTAGGCGCGTGCATGATCGTGTCCAGCTTTGCGTACGGGGGAACATCCAGGTTCTTGTACGGCACGTCGACAAAAGAGACCTGCCGGTACTTGCCGGGGATCAAGAGCGTTTTCACCTGGTTGATGAAACCGCGCCGTCCGTCTTCTATCACTTCCCGGATGAACTGCTTGTAGGTGTCGATCCCTTCCTCTTTGACGATATTGAGCACCAGGTCGCGGATCATGTGGCAGCCGGCAATCCGCGTCCGTTCGTCCAGCAGCCAGTATTTCGTCGTTCTCACGGAGCGCTGGCTTTCAATCAGCCAGTCGCGGAACAGCGTGTCGTTCTTTCCAATCTTGCGGCAAGCCACCTGATAGCCGTCATCGTAACGGCTCACCGGACCAACCGTCATGCTTCCCGGTGCGGTTGCGCCCGTGTCGATCACGTGGGTGACGCCTCCTACCCAGCCAATCAGTTCGCCTTCCCAGAAAATCGGCACGATCGTGTGCACGTCGCACGGGTGAACATTGCCGATCTGGCAGTCGTTGTTGCAGAAAATGTCTCCGTCTTCAATTCCGGGATTGCTTTCGTAATCGTTGTTGATCATGTACTTGATGGCTGCCCCCATCGTTCCCACGTGGATGATGATCCCCGTCGAAGTCACGATGCTGTCGGCTTCCGGGGAATACAGCGTAAAGCAGAGTTCCCCTTCCTGCTCGACGATCGGGGACGCAGCCACCCGTTTCGCCGTCTCGCGGGCATGCACGACGCCGCCGCGAAGCTTGGCGAAAATCTTTTCATAGCGGATCGGTTCCGATTCCTTGAACGGAAGCGTTTTCAACCCCGCGTAATGGCCGGTTTTCCGGCTGATTTCATCCATCTCCTGACGCATTTGCTTCAGCGTTTTTCCGCCCCAGCCAATCCCCTTCTTTTGACTGGTTTGCAGCTCTTCCGCTCTTATCGCCATCGCACGTTTCCCTCCTCAATTCAATTTTTGCTGTTGCGCCTTTAACTCCCGCAGATGGAAAATGCGGTGCTGATCGAGATAGGTTTCAAACCCAGGCGGTATGACAAACGTTGTCGCCGGAGACTCCAAAATGGAAAACGCTCGGATCACATTGCCAGGCTTCAATTTTTCCATCGACCAGATGTCGGCCTTGATCCATCTGCCTGCCCAGTAGACATCGCGCGTGCCAAGGTACGCTTCCGCCGGCGGGATCTCTCCGCTCAACGGCTCTTCGGGAATTTTCGGCTTGGCTACCTCAACAATTCCGCGCACAATCGCACCGGTGATGCTGTACCCTAATTCCGGCGACTTGGCCGCTTTGGCGTACACGCGGGTGTAGGTATCCTCAAATGCCCTTACCAGTGCTTCCCAGTCATCCGCGTTGCGGAATTGGCGGATCGGCGATTCAATTTCCAGGTCATTCAGCTGGCCCTGATACTGCATGCGGAAATACAGACGGAAGTCGACGTCTTCCTTGGAGAAAGAGTTTTTCTCAAATTCCGCCGCCACTTTCTCCATCAACTCTGCCCATGCCGCCTGCAGTTCGTTGCCCGCTTTTTCAATCGAATCCCTGTCGGCACCGTAGTTGACATTGATGTCCAGGGTTTTGTCGTAGCGGTACTCAAAATCGGCAGCGCCGCAGCCAAAAGCGGAGAACCCGGCCGCCCAAGCCGGCACCAGGACGTCTTCAAATCCCAGCCCTTTGGTGTATCCGGCCGTATGCAAAGGACCGCCGCCGCCGTAGGAGAAACACACGTACTGGGAAGGCGAGTAGCCCTTGCCGAGAATCATCGACTCCAGGTAGTTGCGCAGTTGCGATTCGAGCAGGTCGATTACGCCGAATGCGGCATCTTCCACCGTCAGGCCAAGCGGGTCGGCGATCTGCTTTTTCACCGCTTCATAGGCGCGATCCGGATGAAGCTTGATTTCCCCGCCCAGGAAGTTGTTCGGGTTGATCAATCCCAGCACGACGTGACAGTCGGAAACCGTGACTGTTTCGATGCCCCCTTCCTTGTAGCAAACCCCTACGCGCGACCCGGCACTGTCGGGCCCGAGCGTGATCGATTTGTAGTTGGGGTCGATGCGCACGAAGCTTCCCGCTCCCGCACCTACCGTGTCCATGGCCACGAGCGGCAGGGACAGGACAAGCCGAGCCATGTCCGGGCTGGGGTTGATGCTGAGATCTCCCTGGGTAATCAGCGCCATGTCAAAGCTGGTCCCGCCGATGTCCGAGCAGGCGATGTTTTTGATGCCCAGATGTTCGCCCAGGTATTTTGCGCCAATCACGCCGCCGATCGGACCGGAAACCAGCGTGCGGGCCAACTCGTTGGCCTTGGTGCTGATCGTCCCGCCGTGGCTGGCCATGACGCGCAGGTCAAACTTGCAGCCGAGCTCCTTGATCCGCTGGTCGATTTTCTGCAAGGTTTCGCGGGAAGGGTCTGCCGCATAGGCCTCAATAATCGTCGTGTTGGTGCGATGCGACTCTTTCCGCACCGGATAGTAGTCACAAGAGGCAAACACGGGAATCTTCAATCCCCTGCGCGCAATCACCTCTTTGGCGATGTCCCGCACCTTTCGCTCATGCACGGGGTTCTTGTAGGAGTGGAGCAGGCTGATGACGATGGCCTCCACGTCGAGATCCAAAAGCTCCTCGACGGCCCCTTCCACTTCATGCTCATACAACGGGATGACCACATTTCCAAACAGGTCGATGCGTTCGGTGACGCCTCTTGTGCGCTCCCGCGGAACCAGCGGCGGGTCGTAGCGGTGGGTATTCAGGTGAAGGCGGTCGGAGTACGAGTATCCGAGATAAGCCTGAATGGCCCGCCCCATGCGGTGAAAATCTTCCATCCCCTTGTTGACGATCAGCCCGACGCGGCGTCCCTTGCGCGAGACCAACCGGTTCAGCATCGCGGTGCCGGAGTAGACGCCCGCCAGCAGTTGGGGAAACTGCTCTTCCACCGTTGTCTCCCAATAGGAAAGCGCGTCGCGGGCGGAGTTCAACAGGCCGATGGACTCATCTTCCGGCGTGGATTGGGCTTTTCCTACGACAAACTCTCCCTTCTCATCGATAATGAATGTGTCTGTCATGGTGCCGCCTGCGTCGATTGCCAAAATCTGCGATCTCCTTGCCACTTGGTTCAACTCCTTTCGTGTTTCTTGCCAAACTTCCAAAGCAAAAACGATGCCAGGCCATATATGCCCTCCGTTCGCCCAGATTGAGCCTCTTTTAGAGGAAAGCTGTTGCAAAACACTACAGTTGTAGCGCTACACGTCCGTTACAGAAACAGCGCGTCCGGAAAGCATCCTTCCCTGCTGCCGCGCATGCCCGCAAAAGAAAAAAACCAGGGAGCAATTCCCTGGGATCTGCAAAGCTTTCGTGAATATCCCATTTTCCATTGTCCGGCCGCGGGTGATTCCCGAACGGCCGGGAACCGCCTACGGCTGCGCCACTTTCTTTTGCCGCTTCACCAAATTGACGAACGCTTCCGCGATTTTCAGCATGGTGGCGTCTTGGCCCCACATCCGCTCGGGGTGCCATTGCACGCCGATGTGCAGTCCGTCCTCGCTTTCAATCGCCTCAATCACGCCGTCAGCGGAAACCGCTGTCACCTTGAAGCCCGGAGCCACATCCTTGACCGCCTGGTGGTGGAAGGTGTTGACGAGAATCTCCGTCACGCCCAGCGCGTCAGCCACAAAGCCGGGACTCAGCTTCACCTTGTGCGCTCCGTATTGGCGGGAACCCTTCTGTGCGTGCTGGAACGCGCCCGGCACCTGGCTGGGGATATCCTGGATCAGCGTGCCGCCGCAAGCGACGTTGAGGATTTGCACGCCGCGGCAAATGCCGAGAATCGGTTTTTTTCGCTCGACCGCCAGCCGGATCAGGTCCAGTTCCGCCAGATCGCGGTCGTAATCCACTTCGCCAAGCTTTTGCATTGGCTCTTCGCCGTACAGGTGAGGAGCCGGATCTTCGCCGCCCGTCAGGATCAAGCCGTCGAGCGTATCCAGCATCGCTTCGTAAACGGACGGCTGTCCCTTCAACAACGGCACCATCAGCGGTATTGCGCCTGCGCGGACAACGCCCTCCACATAGGGGGCTCCAACATAATAGTACAGGTCCTGCATGTTGCCGGGCATATACTTTTGGGAACAGGAAACGCCGATGATCGGACGCACAGACCATTCACTTCCTTCTTGCATGTGGTGGTGGAAAATTTTGTTTCGATCAATGAGTACATGGTATAATAATATGAAAATTTTGTCTACTGCAAAGGGGTTGTTTTCATGCTCTCCACCCTCTCATCCCCCATCACCGCCGTGATCGAAGAAGCCGGCGGGGACTGGGGCATCTACTTGGAGGATTTGCATACGGGCGAACGGTTTGCCTACCAGGCGGATGCTCCCTTCTACGCCGCCAGCGTCATTAAAATCCCGATCATGACCGCCGTATTCTCCGAAGCGTACGACGGCAAGTTTGCCCTGGAAAGCAGGATTGCGCTGCGCCGCGAGGATCAGGTCGGCGGAGCGGGGGTCCTGCAACACATGACTCCGGGCACGGAGTTGACGGTGTGGGACCTGGTCACGCTGATGATTATCCAGAGCGACAATACCGCCACCAACATGCTGATCGACCTGGTGGGAAAAAAGAAAATCCGCCAGGTCATGAAAGAAACGGGAATGACCAACAGCCGTTTCTACAACAAACTGATGGTCGTCCCCGCAAAGGCGGAAGGTTACAACGAAATTACCGCCGCGGACATGGGCAGCCATCTGCGGCATTTGGCGACGGGCAAGGTGGTCTCCCACGACAGTTGCCAAAAGATGATCGAGATTTTGAAACGGCAACAGCACCGCGACCGGATTCCGTTGCTCTTTCCCCCCGCCGACGGCGATGTGATCGGCATGTTGCCCGCCTGGGAACTGGCCAACAAGACGGGGTCGGTCACCAACATCACCCATGACGTCGGCATTCTCTACCTCGGCCCCCACGCCGTTACCATCTGCGCGCTGAACAGAGGGCTGCCGCAGAAAAGCGCAGCAGCCGCCATTGCCCGGATCGGGAAACTGGTCTACGACCTGTACAGCAAGTAACCGCATTGAGCTGGTGCCGCGCAGGCTCAGGTTTGGCGCCGGCTTGGGCGCATCCGCGAAAAACGAAAAAAGGTACGCCTTTCTTGCGCAAAAGGCGTACCCTTTTTTTCAATATGCCTATTTTTCCAGAATTAGCTTGGACACTTCCAGCGCGCTGGAGAAGGAGAGTTCCGAGAGTTGCCCCTGGCCTTGGCACCAGTCGCCAGCGAAGAAGAGATTTCGGTAGTCCGGGAGGAAAATCGGCATCGCCTGCTGGGTCATCGTCCACTTGATTTCCTGCACGACGGCACGGGTCGACACGCGCGGCACCACCAGCTGTTCCCGCCAGCCCGGGAAGTGCTTGTCGTAGAGGTTTTCGATCTGCCGCTTGCGCTCTTCCGCCACTTCCTTGTTGCCCACTTCCGACTGGCGCAGATAAGCGGTTGCCTGCAGCAATTGGCCTCCCTCCGGCACGCACGTTTTGTCGTAATAGGAAATGTCGGTGATGAAAATGTTGTTTTGCTTGTCGTAGATGTAGGAATACGGCACGTCAATCCGTTCCTTCAGCCCGACGTCATAGACGACCACAACTGTCGGCTCGTATTCCGCGTACTGTGCGACCGCGTGTGCCAGGTGCGTTTCCGCGAACACTTTGACCATTTCCTTGGGCGGAATGCAGAAGATGAACTCATCGCCGGTAAATTCCGCTTCCGGGGTCACCACCGCCACGATGCGTTCGCCATCCGTCTTCACCGATTCCGCCTTGCACTTGGTCAGAATCGTTCCGTTGTGGGTCTCGATCACGCGAACGAACTCGTTGATCAACGCCTGCCAGCCGCCGCCAATGTAAGAAACGGGTTTATTGGTCGTGAACAAGCGGCGGTAATATGTGAAAAAGACATCGGAAGGGATTTTCTCCGGTTCGCGCGTAAAGAAGTTGGATGAGGCCAGCGTCAGCATCATTTCCTTGACATCTTCGTTGACCCCTTTTTTCTCCATCCATTTTTGAATGGACAGATGCGGATGCCCCGTCTCCATTTTCAGCAAGGTTTTCAAAATTTCAAAGGTGAACAGCACCTTTTCATACGCAGTCAGCAACTTTGTCTGGAAAAGCCCCTGCACGTTCGCCGGTACGGCTGTCAGGTCATTCCCCGTATCGTACTTGGCCTTGGTCGGATTGAAGTCCTGCCAGTCAATCCTGAGGCCCAGTTCCCTTTCGAAGGTTCGCAGCACGGAGTTGTCGCGTGCATAGATCGCATGTGCACCAAAGTTGAAGTTGAAGCCCTTGATCTTCAGGGTGACAGCACGTCCACCCAATTGACCGCGCTCCAGAACAGCAACTTTTTTGCCTTTCGCTGCCAAATAGGCGGCACTGGAAAGACCCGCAAGTCCTCCTCCGACGATCACGACTTCATAGTGATTGGTAGTCATACACTATCTCCCCTACGCTTTAGCGTTGTTGTATCGATACACGGATGAAACCTTCCCTAGAATAATGGAAGTTGTAGGAGGATGTCAACCAATATTGAACTGTGTCTATTTTTATACTCTCGTATTCCAATTATTGGATGCGGCACTTCAACTCCGCTCGTTTCTCCTCGTCATTTGCTGCCAAACCGTACCGCTTGCCTCTTCGCCCCGTTCGATCCGCTCCAGCGCCATCTTCACCTGCAAGCTGACCTCAAATTCGGGATCGTTTTGCGCCTCGCGCAATGCTTCCAGCGCGGTCTCGTCTCCCACCTCGTACAAAAAGCGCGCTGCGCGCCAGCGAACCAGCTTATTGGGATCGCGCAGCGCCTGGCACATGGCCCCAATGGCGCGCGGGTCGCCCAAATCGGAAAGGGTGTCGCCAGCTGTCCGGCGCACGGAGACGGAATCATCCCGGAGAGCCTCGTACAACAGCGGAAAAACCTCGTCAGTGCCGACCATGCCCAGGTAGACGACAGCCAGCCTGCGGATGGAGGGCTTGGGGTCGCGCAGCGCCTTTTCCAGCACCGGCAAGTCGGCCGGCTTTGGATCCATGCGCTCCAGCGCTGCATACCGCTTCCGCCAGTCGGGATCGTCCAGCATCTCCAGCGTGACCGCTTTTTTCTCCCGTTCCACCGGCTTTGGCGCTTCTCCCGGTTCCATCTGCATGGCTCGTTCCACCAGTTGCTCAACTCGTTCAGGAGGATAGGTTGCGTCGATTTCCTGCGCCACCTCCTCGCCAATTTCCCGCAAGTCGCCGTAGCGGACGCCGTACTCCACCCATTTTCGCTCCATAATCAGGTTGGGCGATGCGTATCCGGCGTGAATCGCCGCCTGAGCGAAGCGCTCCGGCAGGGCGGTGCGGCTCTGCTCGCTTCCCATGGTGACTTTCACCTGTATCGGAATGTCGCGAAACATCTGGATGAATACCTGGGCCTCCCCGTAAGCCGCACCTGTCTCCTGTTCTAATGAGGGAATGGCCATATCCGCCTCGGCATGCAAGATCTCCCGCGCCTGTGACAAAATCCTCTGCCAGTCGGCATTTGGTTTCCGCTCCAGGGCGAGAAAGTCGGCAGTGTGGAAGATGGAGGCGACGCCATCAATGCTCAGCAGTTTCGCCATCACAGCGGGCACCTGCGCAAGGTTTTCCCTGGAATAGACGCGCTGCACCCCGGAGGGCAGGCGCTCGTCCACGTTCAGTTTCATCACGTTGGGACTGGGAGTCGGTTCGATGGACAGCAATTTCATCGTTTTTCACTCCTTCATTCCGATCGCATCACATGCTTTTGCTATTCACTTATGGTAACACGTTTTTCGCTGCCATTGCCAATTTGAAGTGCAGGCACAAAAGCCTGCGCCAGCGGCAAACGTGCCGCCGCGATCGTCCCTGTCCGCCCTTCCGGAACCTTAAAAAAGGAAAGCAGCAGAAACCGCCCAAAAGCCGGGTGCCGACAAGCCGCAACGCGCTCCGCACGGTTGGGCAGCGATGAGAAAATGCTTTTTATATCCTTCGCATTCCGTTTAAAATAAAGGGTAGCGACTAACGAAAAGGTGATCGATGAATGGAGAGATCGTTTTATTATCCCGTCTCCTGGAGCAATGTGCACGAGTACAGGCGGCTCCTGGATGAAAAGGAAATTCCCTACGAAATCCTGTCTTCGACAGACTTGCCTGAACTGGAAGAAGGCGCGTTGGCCATCGTGTTTCCCTCCCTGCCGAATCGCACCTATGTATGGGTGAGAACCTTGTTTTCCGGAGATGGACGCCCGTATCCCGATCCGTCTTCTCTCCGTCACATCCCGTTGCATCGCTGACTCCGGCCCCAGTCTCATCGGCGCTGAACAGGAAAGAAAGCCCGCCTTGGTCAAAGGCGGGTGTTTTGCGCGCGAAATTCTTCCGCCTCATCCGTTTCCCGGCCGGATTTCAGACGGACGATGTGCCTTCGCGCCTGTTTGTACATAATGGACAAGGTAAACTCCCTGAGCTTGTTCATCACCTTCCTGGCTTGCTCAGGGGAAAGACGGGACTGCAGTTCCTCTTCCTGCCTGTCCAGATAAGCCGTGACCCATTCCAGATCCAGTTTTTGCTGTGACACCGACAACGACTCCTCTACTCTGTAATCCCCATCATTCTATCGAAGAATGGCCGGCGTTCACAGCCTTAATAACTGGCTGAGCAAGAAGAGTTTACAACCTCTGGAATGAATCTTCCTGCTTTGGCAGGAATCGCGTTCAGGGTTTTTCCCTGGCTGGTTTCAGCCCCGTTCCCATTCCTCGATCAACAGGGAAAGTTCCGCCCAGCGCTCAACTGCCGCCTCCAGTTGCGCAGACATCTGCTGTTCTTCCGCGTAGAGCTTTTCCACTTTGGCGTAATCGCATCAAGGGCGCATCGCCGTAAAAAACCTGTTCCAGCACGTTGAAATCTTCAGCAAAAGCGGGGTTTTGCGGCAAATAGCGGCGCCACCCGCGGGGCAACCGCGCAACTGCAACGGCAAAAAAAGAGCCGCGGAGCGCGGAAAGGCAGACGCGGTCTACTGACGCCCCTTCATCAAACGGTCTGCCTCCGTCAGCACTTCGCCAATCGGCTTCTCCCGAATCACCAGGTCGGCCATCCCGTCGAGCGGTGTGGGATCGCGGTTGACGATCACCAGTCTGGCGCCGTGCGACTTGGCCTGTTGGGGGAACCAGTTGGCCGGGCTGACGGCAAGCGACGAGCCAAGCACGAGGAACAGATCGGCCTGGGCCGTCCATTCTTCCGCCAATGCAAAAGCATCTTCGGGCAGCGATTCGCCGAACAACACCACCGAAGGGCGAAGAAAGGCGCCGCATTCGCAGGTGGTGCCCGAAGGCTCCAGGTAGCGGACGCTGGGGTACGTGCGGCCGCAATCCGTACAGCGGACCGTCTCCAGCGTGCCATGCAGCTGCGCTACCTTCGAACTGCCTGCGCGCTGGTGGAATCCGTCCACGTTTTGGGTAATCACGCCTTGGATGAGTCCCTGCCGCTCCCAGTCTGCCAAAATCCTGTGTCCCGCGTGGGGCTGGCAGGCGAGCAGTCCCTCAATCCGCATCCGGTAAAACTCGACAAACGCCTCGCGGTTGTGCCGCATCGCATGGGTACTTGCCAGCTGCATCGGATCCTTCCCCCGCCACAAACCGGTTTGCGAGCGAAAATCGGGCAAACCGCTCTCCGTCGACATCCCCGCTCCCGTAAACACAACGGCAAAGCGGGCTTTCCGCAACCATTCGCAAAACTTCTCCACAGCAACTTTCTCCTTTCACCGAATCCTCATTCGCACATATTGTAAAGGAAAGCCATGACGTTTTGCACATAGAAGGAGGAGGTTGCGCCGGTGGCGACGTATTTTGTTTCCGATATCCACGGTCAGTACCGGGCCCTGCAAGAGGCACTGCAGGAAGTTTCCTTCTCCCCGCAACGCGGGGATCGCCTGTATGTGATCGGGGACCTGGTGGACAGGGGGCCGCAGTCCAGGGAAGTGCTGCTGGAACTGTTCGCGCTCCGGGATTCCTTTCCCCGGCAGGTGACGCTGTTGAAAGGCAACCATGAACAGATGCTGGAAGACTGGCTAAAACGCCAGGGAGACGCGGAGCTCTACCTGCGTTTCAACGGCGGCGACGCCACCCTTCGCTCCCTGCTGGGCGATCACCCGCTGCGCCGCGCCTTTGTCAGCGGCATGCCGCCCGCCGAGGTTCAGGAAGAAGCCCGCCAGGTCATCCTCTCCCGCTACCCGCAATTGCTGCCGACGCTTGCCTCTCTTCCTCTCTACCAGCTGTTGCCGGCAAATCGGGAAAACGGGAATCGATCGCTTTTGCTGGTGCATGCGGGGATTCGGCCCGGCATCCCGCTGGAGAGACAGCGGCCCGAAGACCTGTTGTGGATCCGCGAGCCTTTTTACGAACATTATGCGGGCGAACTCCCCATTGTCTTTGGCCATACGCCGGTATACCGCCTTCCCGGCTACAGCGGCACGGGGCCCTGGCAGCGCGGCAATATGGTGGGCATCGACGGAGGAGCCGGATACCAGCGCGGCCTTATACTGCTGCAATGGCCAACCAGGCACGTCACCTATGTGCCGATACGGCAGCTGCAGGGAAACATCAACATCCGTTTTATCTGACTGATCGCGGCCGAATGGATGCCGCCCGCCCCCTTCGGCGTGGACAAGCCTGGATAAGGGCGGCGCCAGTTGCTTGCTTCACAAATTGTTACTTTTTATAAGGAGATTCCGTTTTGTTATTTATGGTAAAATGGTGGACGAGGTGTTGTGGATGAAACGCGAACAATTTCTGGAGCAGGCGATGTTTGCTTCCTGGAGCATCTCCCTGATCGCCACGGCCGGCAGTCTCTTTTTTTCCGAGGTGCTAAAGTACATCCCTTGCGAGCTCTGCTGGTACCAGCGGATATTCATGTACCCGCTCGTCATCCTGCTCGGGGTGGCTTCCGCGAAAAAGGATTCCCGCATGGCCCTGTACGGCTTGATTCTCTCCGTCGTCGGCGGGCTGATCTCGCTTTACCATTACCTGATTCAAAAGATTCCGTTCTTGCAGGATTTGGGAGAAGCTTGTGGAATCATTCCTTGCAACACCGCTTACATCAACTGGTTCGGCTTTATCACGATTCCTTTTCTCGCACTGGTTGCCTTCACGTTGATCGCCATTCTGCAGTTTTTGATTCTAAAAAACGCAAAGGAGAACTAAGAGTTGAAGAAAGTCATCGCCATCTCTGTGATTGTCGCCGCACTGCTGATCGCCGCAATCGTCTATTCCGACTATTCCAACCGTCAGCAGGCGGAAGGAAATCCTTACGGCAAGGCCACCTTGCATCCGGCTACATTGGAGCAGTTGAACGACCCGTTGTACGACAACCTCATTTTGCCGGAAGAACTGAAGACGAGCCTCGCCAACAAGGAAGAACTCTTCGTCTACTTCTACAGCCCGGTTTGCGAGCATTGTCTGGCTACCACGCCGGTGCTGGTGCCCATTGCCGAGGAGCTGGGCATTGATTTGAAGAAGCACAATGTTTTGGAATTCACCTCCAGTTGGGATGATTACAACATCGAATACACGCCCACGCTGATTCACTTCAAGGACGGAAAGGAAGTCGCCCGCCTGGTGGGAGGACAGGAAGCTTCCGTCTGGAGAAACTGGCTGACGGAACAAAAAGGGCAGTAAGGCAAACGGCCTCCCGCTAGCGTTGCGGGAGGCTTTTTTGCGGATTGGGCCCGGCGGCCGGTGTTGAACAAAATAGCCCGTCCGAGTCATACAGTTTTTTCTTCCATTTGCCTATACTAAAGAGTGGGGAAGAACCTGGACAGACGGAGGTAAACCATGACGCTTGGTTATCTGACCACAACCTTTGGTTTTCGCGGAACCTGGAATCCGGAACTGATGGCCCTGACCCTGCTGCTTGGAATCGCCTATTTTTCCCTGACGGGTCCGCTGCGCCGCACCTTTCCCGAAGCAAAGCCTGTCACGCTTGCACAAAAAGTCTCGTTTACGCTTGGCTTGCTTCTCTTCTACCTCGGCCTGGGAAGTCCAGTCAATGTGGCGGGCCATTTTCTGTTCAGCGCCCACATGGTCCAGCAGGCAATTCTCTACCTGGTCATGCCGCTGTTGATTCTGGCGGGAACGCCCGCCTACCTGTTCCGGCACGTGGCCACAAACCGCTGGATCCGCCGCATCCTGAAAATATTCACCCATCCCCTTCCGGCCGTCCTGCTGTTTAACACCTTGTTTTCGTTTTACCACATGCCGGCCATCCTCACCCTGGCGATGGACAACCTGGTCATGCACAATCTGATTCACCTGCTGTTGCTCATCGCCGCGTTTTTCATGTGGATGCCGGTGTTCGCGCCGATCCCGGAGATTCATCGCATGTCCGAGCTGCAAAAGCTGGGTTACATCTTTGCGGCCAGCGTGCTGATTACGCCGGCCTGCGCGCTGATCATCTTCTCCAACGCACCGCTCTACGAAACCTATGTGAACGGTCCGACGCTTCTGTGCGCCCCTTTCTTCTCGGCGCCCATCGACAAGTCGATGTTTGCCGTTCCGCTTGATCCGCTGGAGGACCAGCGCCTGGGCGGAATCCTGATGAAACTGCTGCAGGAATTGATCTACGGCATCGTGCTGGCCTGCATCTTTGCCGCCTGGTACCGCAAGGAAAAAGACACACAGGACGACCAGTTGCTGCCGCAGTAAGATCCCGTATGCATAAAAAGAGTCCGAAAAAGAAAAAGAGAGAGGAGTCCGGCCATGATTCCGTCTTCTTCCCGCGCCATCTGGCTTCGCCGCTTCGCCGTTTCCATGCCGCTGTTCGTGTTGGCCGCACTGCTTGCCTTTTGGCTGGCCGGGCCGCAACAGGGCGTGCGCGCCGCTTTGCCCGCCGTGACGCTGGAAACCGTGGAGGGAACGCCCTATCCGCTCGCCCAGGCAAACGGCAAAATCCGCCTGGTGGAGCTGGTGTACACGCGCTGTCCCGACGTTTGTCCGACGACGACGGTCAAGATGGTGCAGTTGCAAAAGCGGCTGCTGGAAGCAGGGGCCATGGGAACAAAAATTGAGTTTTTGACGGTAACCATCGATCCCATCAACGATACTCCGGAAGTCTTGCGCACCTATGCCAAACATGCCGGGATTGACGGCCGCGGCTGGACCCTCCTGCGCGGCGACGAGGAAACAACCGGGGAGGTCCTTCGCTCGCTCGGCTTTTTTGCCAGAAAGGCGGAGGACGGCTTCATCGCGCACACCTCCAGTACCTACCTCGTCGACGAACACGGCCAGGTCGTGCGCAAGTTTGGCATGGGGGAAGATTTTGACCCGGAACGGATTTACGAGGAGATCGTTACCTTATTGGAAGAAAAGGAAGGATAGCATGAACCTGCAACGATTGACGCTTATTCTCCCCGCTGCGCTTGCCCTGCTGCTCGGGGCTTGCGGAATGGAAGCACAGGATGAGGCTTTGGCTCCCGCTGTCCCTGTGGAGGCGGAATTCTCCATGGAGCCGAACGAACCGGAAAGCGGCGACACCGTGACCTTTGCCGTCACGGTTACGCAGGCGGGAAAACCGGTGGATGACGCACGCGAAGTGCGGTTTGAATGGTGGAAAGAAGGCGACCCGAAACACCGGAACGTTTACGCCACTTTCCAGAAAGACGGCTTGTACATCGCCAAACAGACCGTTGACGAGCCCGGTTCCTACTTCGTCTACTACCATGTGACCGCGCGTGATTTTCACACGATGAAAAAAATTCCGTTTACCGTAAAACCTGCTGCCGACAGTACGGAACCCCAAACGGCCCCAGGCGGTTCTCCATCCCTCCCGGACGCAACGTCCCGTGACGCGCATGCGGGGCAGCACGGAAATGAACCGGGCGCGCATGGGCAAGCACCTGAACATGCAACAGAAACAGGACACGCGGGTTCGCACGGGCATGACCATGCCGCTTCACCCGGACACGCGGCGCAAGTGGTGATGCACTGGCTCCCGGGAGCAGAAATCCGCGCATCCCAACCAACCGTGCTGAAAGTCCGTCTGGAAAAGGGCGGCGAGGCACTGACGCAGGCAGCTGTCCGCTTTGAGTACTGGCAGGAAGGTGACGCAAAACACCAGTTTGTCCAAACCCAAGAGAGCCAGCCGGGCCTGTACGAAGCAAACATCTCCTTTCCGTCTCCGGCAACGTACAGCGTAAAGGTGCACGTGGAAGCGCCCGGGATTCACGATCACCAGACCCATACCCTCACCGTCCGCTAGCGGGCCAGTCTGACAGAAAAAGAGGCGCACATCTCTCCTTGACGGGAAATGTGCGCTTTTTGGCAACCCTGTCCCCATTCGCCTGCGAACGTCTAGCAGGTAAAGTAGTGCACGCGGTTGACTGCCAGTTCGTAGAACTCCCACCTGTTGCGCTGCCAACGGTAACCGAGAACGGACGAGCGTCCGATCCTGACAGGGTAAAACCAGAAGGTTCTGCCGTTTCTGAGCCAGATAAAGGTCAGCCGGAACAGGCAGGATGAAAAGTGCCAGGGGAAAATGGGCCGGGGACCTCCCCTTCCTCGTGTCCCTGGTGAGCTGGGAACCCTGCCGGGAGGCGGAAAACCAGGGGGCGGCGGAAAACCGGGCGATGGCGGAAAGCCAGGCGATGGCGGAAAGCCGGGCGAAGGCGGAAAACGATAGGCCATGACATTTCACCTCCTACAAGTCTCCCTATAGGAGATGCCGCGCCTGCGGATCTGGCATGTGCGCCTGCCCGTAGTCAGGAACCTATTTTTCTCGTTTCCCGGCAAAGAAACTGGACCGTCTCCCCCATTCGCAGCAACTTCGAACCTTTTACCAGAAAGATGGAATGGGGCCTGAGATGTTTGCGCAACAGCCGATGCAGCTGCTCACGGCTTTTGCAATGCACGACCCTCTCCGGCGGAAAACCGGACCGGATGGCGCCGCGGGCGATATAGCGGGCGCTTTTCCCCAACGTGAACAGATAATCAATCCCTTTCTCCTTGATGTAGCGCCCCACTTCATCATGCCCCTTGATTTCGTATTTTCCCATTTGCAACATACTGGCCAGCACGGCAATTTTTGTCCCGTCGCCCATCTGCACCAGCACGTCAATTGCTGCCTTGGCCGCATGCGGATTGGAGCTGTAGGTATCGTCGAGGATGTGGATGTCGTGCGAATGGAGGCGGTAGTGGGTCAGGCGTTTTCGCACCGGCGTAAAAGTCCGGAGCCCCTGTTGCATGGCGGCGTGATCCACCCCAAGCTGGTGGGCGACCGCAATGGCAAACAAGGCGTTGTACACCGTATGCAGCCCCAACGCCGGAACGAAAAACGGCACCTCCACTCCATCGAGCGTACAGGTAAAATGCACGCCATCCTCTTCCAGGCGAATATCGGCGGCGCGGTACTGGGCCGGATGGGAGATCCCGATTGTGACGAATTTACCCTTGAAATTTCCGGAAAAAGGAGGTTTTGGCAACAGGAGAGAATAGGGGCAATCCATGTTGAGAAAAACGGTGCCTTCTTTGTCCATGTGCCGGATCAGCTCCGATTTCGCCAGGGCAATTCCCCGTCGGCTGCCGCCGAAATTTCCGATGTGTGCGGTCCCTATATTGGTAATGACGCCCATCGAAGGCCGGATGATCTGGCAGTGTTTGGCGATATGTCCCCGCCGCAGCATGCCAAATTCCAGGACGACCGCCCGATGCTCGTCCCGGATTTGCCGGGAGTGGGAGAGGGTGTTGCCCAAAAAGTTGCGGTTGCCGACGGATTTGCAGATCGGCCATTTCTGTGACAGGATCGCGGCAATCATCTCTTTGGTCGTCGTTTTGCCTGCGCTGCCCGTAACCGCAATGACCGGGATCTTCAATACGAGCGGCATCCTCTTCCGCTTCACCGCTCGCTTTCTTCCGCTCCTTTTCAAGAATGATCGGGCCTCCTCTTCGCTGTCCTGCAAAACCCATGAATTTCGTTTTCCTCCTATCGTATGTGACGGGAAGACAGCCCGTATAGACCCTCATCCACCCGAAACGTTCCGCTTCCGTCCCATTCCCCGCTTTCTTCTCCTGAATAAAGTGGGGGAGAGGTGAGTCAGTTGAAACAAAGCGTAACCATTGCCGCGGTGGGCGACATCCTGATGTGGAAACCCCAGATTGACGCCGCCAGACAGAAAGGCGGACCAAATTACTCGTTTGCCGGCGTGTTCGCTCCAGTCGCTCCGATTTTGCGCAGCGCGGATTTTACCATCGGCAATCTGGAAACGACGTTTTCCGGTTCCGCCCAACCCTTCCAAATTGGCTCGGCCCGCACAGGATTCCCCCGCTTCAACTGTCCCGACCAACTGGCCTGTGATTTGCGGGACGCCGGTTTTGATCTTGTGACCACCGCAAACAACCATTGTCTGGATGGAGGATGGAGCGGACTGTGCCGGACGCTCGACGTGCTGGACCGCTGCCGGCTGGATCATACGGGAACCTACCGCACGCAAGAAGAATCGCTTCGGCCTTTCATCACGGAAAAAAACGGCATTCGCATCGGCGTCCTGGCGTATACCTACGGCACCAACAAAGCGCGCATTCCCTCGGACAAACCCTGGATGGTCAACCTGCTGAAGCCGGACAAGATCACAGCGGAAATCGCTTCGCTCCGTCCCCTGGTCGACCTGCTGATCGTCTGTCTGCATTTTGGCGTGGAATTTCGCTTCCGGCCCACCCTGAAGCAGAGACGGCTTGTCCAATCCCTGCTGGAAGCGGGGAGCGATGTCATTCTCGGCGCCCATCCCCACGTGCTGCAACCCATCACCACTCCCCGCATACCCGCCGGCAACGGCTTGCACCGGCAAACGGTGGTCGCCTATTCGCTCGGCAATTTCACCTCCGCGCGCATGCTGGGCATTCGGCAAACCCAGTGCGGCGCGATCCTGTTGATTAAAGCGGAAAAAAGCGAGAGGCCGCAGGCAGCCGTGATCACCGGGATCTCCGCCATTCCTACCTATTGTCAGCGGATCGTGGTCAAAGGACAAATCCGTTATCGCGTCATCCCGATGCGGCCGTTTTTGCGAAATCCCGACCGCCATCTGCCGGTCACGCTCCGCCGCAACCTGCAGCAATCCTGGAAGCGGGCCGTCGGCATCCTCGGGGAAAGGTTTGTGCGAGGGGGATAGGGTGCGGGTAACGCGGCCGGACCAATCACGCAAACGAAAATGCCAACATGCCCCCACAAAAAACGCTCGTTTCTTAAACAAACATGCACCCCTGAAAGCCAACAAACGGACCTGCCTGAAAAGGGAACCGCTGCCTGCTTGAAAGGGTGCATGCCCGCCGCATGTTTGCACGAAAAAACCATTCGCTTCATACCGGTTGCCATTTACCGTCCCTGCGTCTGCTTGGTCCGGTAAAATTCGTTGAACAGCTTCATCAGTGCCCGCTTTTCAATCCGCGACACGTACGAACGCGAGATGCCCAACTCCCGGGCGATTTCCCGCTGCGTCTTTTCCTTGTCCTGGTCCAGACCGAACCGGCCGATGATCACTTCTTTTTCCCGCTCGTCGAGGATGTGAATATGCTGGTAAATCTTGTTCGACTCCAGCTTCAGCTGTACCGCATCCACCACCTCGTCCGTCTCCGTTCCCAGCACATCGATCAACGTAATTTCGTTCCCCTCCTTGTCCGTGCCAATCGGGTCGTGCAAGGAGACGTCCTTTTTCGTTTTTTTCAAACTGCGCAAATGCATTAGAATTTCGTTTTCAATACACCGCGCTGCATAGGTAGCCAGCTTTGTGCCTTTATCCACCTGGTAGCTCTCGATCGCCTTGATCAATCCAATCGTGCCGATGGAGATCAAATCTTCACTGTCTTCTCCCGTGTTTTCAAATTTCTTGACAATATGGGCGACCAGCCGCAGGTTGTGCTCGATCAGTTTGTTGCGTGCGTTCATGTCTCCTTTGGCCATCAGGTTGAGATACTTCTCTTCTTCCGTGTCCGGAAGCGGCTGGGGAAACGCGTTGTTTTTCACGTACGCGACAAATGTCAGCAGTTCCTTGAAGATCAGGGAAAGTGCTGCAAGAATGCCGGACAAGGCTGCCACCTCCACTCTGGATGCTTACTGCTATCCTTATGTGGGCGGGTGCCTATCCGTGCATGTACCGGGAACAAAAACCCCGTTCGGCATGGAGCCGCCTTGAGCCGGGAAAGAACAGGGGAAGAAAACAAAAAGAGCGCCTTGGCGCTAATTTTCCCTGCCCCAAGGCACTCTTGCCCGCATTCTATTCACCTGTATCCGTATTTGTTTGCCTGAAAAGGTCAGCCGCCACAACGCGTTGAAAACCAACCTTCTTTAACTGTACTGGAAAATCAAAAAAAATGCAAGCGTTCACATCCGATTTCCAGCATCAGGGAAAGCGGCATAGAATAAGGAAGAACCGGAGACACTAAGTGCGGCTATTTCAATACTGCGCTCATTTCAATACCTGGAAAGGAAAAAGATGCATGACAAGAAAATCGTACTTGTTGAACATATTGGAAAATCTGGAGAAAAACATCGGGCTGTTTCCATCCGATCTGCAGCAGACGATCCGGGAAGTAAAGAAGTTCGTGCAGGATTCGCCTGACGAAACGTTCTATATGACGACCAATCACGTGGTTTCCCAGCCCGCGGGCCAGCAAACCTTTGCCCCGCGCTATGATTTGTACCAGTTGACAGAAAGGTACAGCGAGCTGAAGCGCATTGCCGAGCAGAACCAGGCCGCGCACCCCGAACTGTTGTCTGCGGTCAATCAGCTCAGGGGACTGTTTGAAGCCTCGGAGGGATACTTTCCGGAGTAGTGCCGTTGTTTGTCGGAAAGGTTCTGGAAAACAGGGCCTTCTTTTTTCCCTCCGTCCCGGGTGCCGTTGAGCCAGGCTGGAAATGCATTGACACAATCAACCCGTGCCAATCATAATAGAACCATGCAACAAGCTTAAAAGAGATAGGAAGAGAGTAACCATGCCTGGACATACGGAAATTCCCATTCGCGAACGAAACATCGCCTTCATCGGCTTCATGGGCGCGGGCAAAACCACCATCGGCAAGCTCGTCGCCAAGAAGCTGTACCGCGATTTCATCGATATCGATGAAGAAATTGAAAAGCAATACAACATGTCGGTGTCAGAGATCTTCCAAAAGCTGGGGGAACCGGCTTTTCGCAAGATGGAGCGGGATTTGATCGTCTCCCTCTGCACCAACACCCGCCTGAAAGTCCTCTCCCTGGGCGGCGGGGCATACCTGCAGGAAGAAGTGCGGAAGGTCTGCCTGTCCCATTGCATCGTGTACTTCCTTGATTTGTCGTGGGAGTCCTGGAAAGAGCGGATTCCCCTCATTATTGACAGCAGGCCCGTCCTGCAAAACAAAACGCTGGAGCAAATGGAAGAACTGTTCCTGAGCAGAAGGTCCGCCTATTCCCTCCACCATTCCCGGATCTCGACCAGCGGGATGGATGCGGAAACGGCGGCCGACCAGATCGTGGAATCGATCAAACTGGCCTGGGAACTGTATTAGCTCCCCAACAGGAAGAAACCTTCCGGAACATCTGCTTTGACGTCTGAAAAAGAAACACCAGTTGAAAAACCCAAGAATGCCGTTTCCGACATTCTTGGGTTTTGCCTTTCCTTCAGCCGATCATTTTTTCAATCGTCAGCGAGCGGTTGTAGCGCAAATCGACGAATTCGCCCTTCCTGCGCACCAGCGGCCGCATCGGCTCATCCTGGTTGATCAGGATGACTTCCACCTCTTCGCCGTTGTTCAACCGCGCCTTTGCCCCCACGTACATCAACGCAATATAGCGGACGAATTTGGTCACGATCTCAATGTTCAGCGCGCCGTCGCACGCTTCCTTCCACAATAACTGGGCCGCTTCAAACGGAGAAGTGCGATCCTTGTACACCCGGTCGGAGCAGATGGCATCAAAAATGTCGGCAATCGCCAGCACCTGGCATTCAATGGGAATCGACGCCCCCTTGCGCTGTTCGGGGTAACCCGTGCCGTTCAGCCGCTCGTGATGCAGCAAGGCGCAAAGCGCCAGTTTTTCGCTTCCCCCCTCCATCTCCTTGAGCATTTCATAGCCGTATCGCGTATGCATTTTCATCAGCTCAAACTCCTCCGGCGACAGCTTGCCCGGTTTGAGCAGGATTTCTCTTGGCACCTTCATCTTCCCGATATCATGCAAAAATCCGGCATCTCCCATAAAGCGGATCCGTTCCTCGTCCCACTTCAACAGGGTGGCAATCAGGGTGCAAAGGATGCCCACGTTGATGGAGTGCCTGTATGTATAATCGTCCGCTCCTTCCAGCATGTACAGCGAACGAAGCAGTCCCTTCTGTTTCATGGCTTGTCCGGCCACTTTGGAAAAAACCTCGGTAAACTCGCTCACGGTCTGATTCTCGCCTTCCTGGGAAGCCTTCTCGAAAATGGCACGAGTCTTGTCCAAGGCATCCACGTAAATCGCGGCGGTTTCGCTGTCGAACACGGAGTCCCGCAACTGCGTGGAAATCGGAGGTGCCGTTTCTTCTTCTGTCACATCCTTGACATTCACTTCCGCAATCCCCTGCCGGTACAAGGTGTGAACATGCAACGCCGTAAGAACGGTATCCTTGGGAAGCAAAAGAACTCCATGCCTTGAGTACAAGTCGTTGTCGAGAATCCGACCCACCAATTTGTCATTGACAGGTGCCAGGGACATAGGATCAACCTCTCATGCTTTTTAGTTAAATTATAGAAATTTATAAAGAATGATACAATATTTTTCTGCAAATTTTGGAAATGTGTGCATTTTTGAAAACCAACCACCCCGCTGCTTCATATAGATACGAAAGCAATCGTTCTGCATGGAAGGAGACCGCCGGACATGACTACCCTGTACATCACCCCAAAAGCCTGGAGGCAGATCGAAAATGCGGTACGCGTAAACCCCTCGCTGGAAACAGGAGGAGTGTTGATGGGATATTCGCTCGGCGAGGAGGAATGGCTGGTTACCTATGCGAGCGGTCCGGGACCGCAAGCCATCCGCCATCCCTCCTCGATTTTGTTTGACGATGACTATTTGAAAAAGCTGGTGCGCAAGCTGGGACGCAAGCGCAAATGGAAGTACCTCGGCGACTGGCACAGCCATACGATCCGCAAACTGACCCCCAGCAAAGGCGACAAGCGAACCCTATTGTGGAAAGCCTCGCAATCCATCTACTCGTCGTCCTCGCCGCTAATGCTGATCGTCGGGCTGGATCGGCAGCAACAACTGCGTGCCCGCTGCTTCATCCTGGGAAATCACCTGCGCGAGGTGCGGAAGCTGTCGCTGTATGAGCCTCAAGGACTTTAACGGCACGGCCGAAAACCTCCATCGCCTTGCCCGTCACCCAGCCCGGTTGATTCTCCACAACGACGCAAATGGCGTATCGCGGATCGTGATAGGGGACAAAACCGGCAAACCAGAGGTGATTCCCCAACCGGGCGTTACCCGTCTGCGCCGTTCCGCTCTTTCCCGCCACCTGCCAATTGTGGCCGTCCAGCATTTTCCCCGTTCCGTCTGTCACCACTTTTCGCAACATCCTGCACAGTTTGTTTGCCGTCACGTAATCGATCCCGTCCGCGGGCAATTCCTGAACGGGGAAACGGTAAAACGGCTGGCCGCTTCGATAGGTGATCTGGTCGACGATCCGCACCTGAAGCGGTTTGCCGCCGCGCAAAATCGTCAGCATCAGGTTGGCCGCCTGCAGCGGCGTGACGCGCACATCCCGCTGCCCGATGGCGGTCTGGATCAGCGCGCCCTCATCCGCCTCCGCCGCCTCCCGGGCAAAAATCGCCCCGCGCTCCTCCCCATCCAGTTGCCGGAACATGTGCTGCTTGAACAGCCGGGGGGTCACGTGGCCCACCTGCATCGCCAGTCCAAGCCGTTTGGCGTACTCCTCGATTTTTTCCGCGCCCACCCGTTTGGCAATTTCCGCAAAGGCGATGTTGCAAGATTGGGCAAAGGCCTCTTCCATGGTGACGCTGCCGTGTCCGTCCTTCTTCCAGCAGGAAAAGCGATACTTGCCGTACTCTCCGGTGCAGGAAAAGCGGTCGGTGGGCAGGACAACCCCCTCCGCCAACGCGGCAGCGGCCACCACCGTCTTGAATACCGAACCGGGAGGAAGTTGTTTCAACGCGCGATTCTGCCAGTTTCCCGACGCGACATCCACTTTTTTCTGGTCGTATTGCGGACGGCTTACCATCGCCAGGACATCGCCGTTTTCGGCATCCAGCACGACGATGGAACCTTCGTTCATCCCGGTTTCATCCGCCACCCTTTCCAAATTCCGCTGGATCCGCACATCCAGCGTGGTTCTCAAGGAAAGCGGATAGTACTCGTTTGCCGGCCGGGTATAGCGGATGTCAAGCCCGCGCAACGGCATTCCCTTCCCGTCGACGTAGTAAGAAAGGAGAGATGGCTCCACTCCCTGCAGAAAACGGTCAAAGCTGCGTTCCAGCCCGGAAGCGCCGACCGTGCTGTTCCCGTCCATCTTGCCGCTTTCCCATTCCTCCGGATAGAGGGACCTGACCAGCTGCGGATTCTGATGGATGTAACCAATGACATGCTTGGCCACCTCTTCCTGCCGGTAACGCTCGGTCACCTTGACGGAAACAATCCCGGGAACATGCAACTGGTTGATTTGTGCCATCTGTTCTTCCGTAAGCACCAGCGGGTTGTTTCGCCGGTCGCGGAATACCACTGGCGCTTTTGCCTGTTTCATCGTTTCCAGCAGGCGCTCGGGCGGTTCCCCGACGATCTTCGCCAGCCGCTCCAAAACATCCGTTCCCTCCAGGCTTCCCTTGGCCAGCGGAAACAGGATGAGCGCGGGATGCTCGACACCGGTAAAGGCGTACCCGTTCCGATCGAGAATATCGCCGCGCCCGCTGTGCAGCACAATGCTCTGTTGCCGTTGCCTGACCGATGCCTTGACCAGGTCGATTCCGCGCCGGGAAAAGTGATGAACAGCCCCCAGCTGAATCCACCACAAGCGGAGCAATAGGCCGATCCAGAGAAAAGTCATGAACATGAGCACGAGAAATTGACGCCGTTTGACTCGCCTTTCCAGTTGCAACCGGCATTCCCCCCTGCCTTTTTTCACCAGTATTGCCGGTTTGGACAGAGGAAAATCAAATGTTCACACACTCCCTTCTTTCCGTTCCCCCCTCCGCAAGATCCCGTTGTGCCCAGCCAAAACCTTCCAAATTGAATATTTTCTTTTTTTCGCTCAGGATTGGCCGGATTCGGCGGCGGTCCGGTTCCTTCATCAAAAAAGAAGTGGTCGAACATTGTCAAATGCTCACTGCCGATGAATTCTAGGTAATCATCGCGATCGCCAACACGCTGCCAGGCCCCATTGTCACGAAAATGGCCGGCTCTATTGGCTTTCGCGTCGGCGGACTGCTCGGCATGAATGCCAAAGCAGTCTTGGGAAAACCCGAGACTGCTTTGATTTTTGCCTGTTCGGCCAGGACGTTGAATCCTGCTATGCTTTTTTGCGAATGCTGACAGCCAGCCCGTCTCCAACGGGAAGAAAGGATGTCTCCAGTTCCTCCTGATGCGCCAGCAGCCGGTTGTATTCGCGCAACTTGTCCACCATGGGGCGATGCCGTTTGCTCGCCTCTTCCGGCGCCGCCACCAGGCCGCGGAACAGGACGTTGTCGGTAATCAGCAGCCCGCCCGGCCGCAACAGCGGCAGGTACAGTTGGAGAAACTTGGCATACTGTCCTTTCGCCGCGTCGATAAACAGGCAGTCAAACTGGTATTGATCCGCCGGCAAACCCTGGGTGGCATCCCGCAACAGCACGTCCACGCGGTCCAGACATCCCGCTTCCCGCAGGTTTTCCCGCGCCCTCGCCAAGCGCTCCTCATCAATGTCCATCGTCACAATCCTCGCCTGCGGCGCCGCTTCTGCCAACCAGATCGTGGAGTAACCGATCGCCGTCCCCACTTCCAGAATGTCCTTTGGCTGGTGGAGCAAAAGCAGCGAGCGAATCACCTGGGCGGAAGGCAGCTGGATGATGGGGATGCCTTCCGCTTCCGCTTCCCGTTCCAGGCGCTGAAGCAGCGGCGAGCGGGTCGGGATCAGACTGGTGATGTATGCGTCAATCAAGGGATGGGTAATCACGGTTGCCGCCCTCCGTTTTGTTTGCTTTTCGCATTGTTTTGGTTGTGCTCCGCAAGCGTTCTGGCAAAGTAATGCTCGGATGATCCGTCTTTTTTGGTGACGTAAAAATAGTAATCGTGCTCCTCGGGGTAGATGACGGCGGCCAGCGATTCCCGCCCCGGATTGGCAATCGGACCCGGCGGCAAACCGGGATTGGTGTACGTGTTGTACGGGCTGTCCACTTTCAAATCCTCATACGTCAGCCGTTCCTTCTGTTTGCCCAGCACGAACTGGACGGTCGCATCCGCCTGCAGTGGCCAGTTGTCGCGCAGCCGGTTGTAGAAGACCCCGGCGACGATCGGCCGTTCCTTGTCCACGACGACCTCCCGTTCCACGATGGAGGCCAGCACCACCGCCTGATCCATCGTGAGATGCTTCGCTTTCAACTCCTCCGTCCATTCGTCCTTCCATTCCTTTTGGAACTGGGCCAGCATCATCGCGATGATCTCCCGCTCGCTCGCCCCTTCTTTCACTTCATAGGTCTCCGGGAAGAGATAGCCTTCCAGTCTGTAGGTACGCTGCTCGTTCTGCGGGATCTGCGCCACGAACGGAAAATCGGGAAAACTGCCGTAGTTGACCTCCCGCAAAAACACTTCCCTGTCGACAAGCCCCTTGCTGGCCAGATGATCGGCAATCTGCTCCACATTCCAGCCTTCCGGAATGGTAAAACGGGCGGCGCGCTCCACGACATTTCCTTCCACCATCGCGGCGATGATGTCGTCGTTGCTCTGTCCCGGCGTAAAGCTGTACTCTCCAGCCTTCATCTGGGAGGAGACCCCTTTGTAGCGGACGTACAGGCTGAACAGTTCGGCATTGCGGATCACTCCCGCATTTTCGAGCAAACCGCTGATCTCGCGCACCGACGCGCCCGACGGAATGACGACGTTTACGCTCTCTTTCTGCGCTTCTGCCGGCTGCAGCTGTGTATACACATAAAAAGCCGCGCCACCCGCAGCCAGCACCAGAAACATTCCCAAAAGCAAAACCCAGCGAAGGAAGCGCCCTCCCCCTCTGCGCTGCCACAACGATTCGGATTGCATGAATTGGCGTTTTTCCGGGTTATCGCTCAAAGCCAAAATCCTCCTACACTCTCTTCTCTCCAAAAACTTTTTTCTCAATCTTTTCATTATACAGCAGGCTTTTTTGGCTGTCACGGTATCGGTTGCCGAACCCGCCAGCCATGTCACGGTTTGGGAAATGAAAAAAGCCTGCGAAACAAAACGGCCCGCAGGCTTTGCATTGCATCCATTCGGTTGAGCCGATGCCGCCTCGTGGCATGCGCACCTTGCCTTAAGCAAAAATCATGTAGAGGATCACGGCCAGTGTCAATGCGGCAGATGTAATCAACACGCTCAGCACAAAAATGGGTTTGTATGCCCTTTGGTGGGTTTCGCCGCAAACGGCGCGTATGGTTGTAACGACATATCCGTTGTGGGGCAGTGAATCCAGGGCGCCTGACGCCAGGGTGGAAATGCGGTGCATCGCTCCGGGATCAAGTCCCTGCCCCATGTAGATCGGCGCCAGGATCGGCAGGGCGATGCCCAACCCGCCGGAAGCAGAACCGGTGATTCCGGCAATGATCGTAACCGCCAAGGCCAAACTTGCGTATTCCAAACCTTTTATGCCAACCAGTGTATCCACAATGGTCATGAACGCAGGCACTTTTGCCGCAACGGCACCAAATCCAACCACCGCACACGTATTGGCAATTGCAACCAGGGCATTTTCGCTGCCTTTGGCAAACATGTTCCAGTAACCTTTGGCATACTTGTTCATCAGTACCAGCCCGGCAACGATCCCGGTCAATAGCGCAATCAAAACAGAGTTCGTGGAGGAGATGAATATCGAGAGGATGTTCAGGATGACGACGACAAGCACAAGCGGAGTCAATGCCGCGAAGATGTTGGGGAGTGAGCGTTCGGCGGTTGCCGCCAATTCTTCATTTGCGCTCACGCTCTTGGGTTGAGCGGGTGCATAGTCAAATCCTTCTCCATTCTTCACTGCTTTCTCCACGGCGTATTTCAAGTAGAATCCGCCGGAAATCATGGTGAGAATCGCAATCAAAACGCCAATCCATCCTCCAGCTGTCGGACTTGTGCCAAAAAACTCGGTAGGGATCAAGTTTTGAATTTCCGGTGTGCCCGGAGACGTCATCGTAAAGGTAATGGAACCAAAGACAAGTGCAGCGGGAATAAAGCGGTGCGGAAGATTCGCTTCCCGGAACAACGCGACGGCAATGGGATAAACGGAGAATCCGACGATAAAAATGCTGACGCCGCCGTACGTCATGATGGAGCAGGCAACAACCACTGCCAAAACAGCTCTTGTTGCTCCGATCTTTCGTTTTACCCAGGCGGCAATCGCAATTGCCGCCTGGGTTTCTTCCATCATTTTTCCAAAGATGGCACCCAATAAAAACGTTAAAAACCACGATTTGAAATAACCCGTAAACCCTTCCATATAATGCGTGGACATGGCTTCCCCAAGATTAAGCCCGCCGGTCAGCGCAACCAGAAAAGCACATATTAAGGCCGCAACAATAATGTTGATGCCGCGCATGGTGAAGAACATGAGCAATCCCAACCCGAGGATCAAGCCGATAAAGCTGAGAACCATCTCACTCATCTCCCCAACGAATTTGTGGCCTTGCCGCTGAAATCATAGTCGTAGGCAATGTGGTAAAGCTGTACGATTTCCGCGTGGGTTGGAATTTTGGGATTGTTGGCGGGACTTCCGCTGGCAAGCGCATCGGTCGCCATTTTGGAGACCGATGCGTGGAATGCCTGCCTGTCAATCCCCCACGTCTTCATGTTTGGAATTTGCAAGTCCCGGCACAGTTGCTTGATCTCGCGAACCGCCTCTTCGGCTGCTTCCTCGTCCGTAAGCGTTTTCAAGTCAGGGTTGAATATTCTTCCAACCTCCGCCAAGCGTTCCACACAACTTGCTTTCGTAAACTCCAGCACTGCAGGGAGCAGCATCGCATTGGAAATTCCGTGCGGCACGTGAAAAATGGCGCCAATCGGCCGTGACATGCCATGCACCAGGGTGACAGAAGCGTTGGAAAAAGCGGCACCTGCCAACATGGAGGCAAATGCCATCTTGTCCCTTGCTTCCAGGTCATCTCCCTGCTCATACGCCCGGCGAAGATACCTGCCGATCAAGGCAATCGCAGACTTGGACCAGATTTCCGTTGCGGGATGTGCGCGGCGCGAAATAAAGGATTCAACGGCATGGCACAAGGCATCCACTCCCGTTGCAGCGGTGACGGACGGAGGGCAAGAAACGGTGAGAAGCGGATCGACAATTGCGACCGCCGGCAACAACTCCGGGTGAGCCAGCATCATTTTCACCTGCGTGGAAGTGTCGGTGATGACGGTCATCTTCGAAACTTCCGACCCTGTGCCTGCCGTTGTCGGAACCGCGATCAACGGAAGCTGCTTCCGGGCAAACGTTTTTTTGTTTCCAACATAATCCCCGATATATCCCTCATTCGTCATCATCACGCAAACCGCTTTTGCCGTATCCAGGCAACTGCCCCCGCCGACAGCCACCACCATATCGCATCCTTCTCCCCTGCATACGGCTAACGCTTCCGCCAGATGGACGTCCGTTGGCTCCGAATCTACGCCCAAATACTTGGCGCAGGGGACCGCCTGTTCCGTCAGGTAGCGTTCACATGCTGCCACATTCCCCACTTTCTCCATGATCGGATCGCTGATGATCAAAGCTTTTTTCCCAAGGAGACTGGCCTGTTTTCCCACTTCGGCAAAAGCTCCCTGCCCGTACAGAATGCGGCCAGGCAACAGTATTTCATGGATCGCCATGGATTGTTCCTCCTCCCCGCGAAATCAGAACAAGAATTTGAATATTTGCATTCCCGCAAGGCGGCGGCCGGGCAAACAGACGTCTTCTCACGTCCGTTTTGTTCGGCGGCTGCCGTCGTCACCTTGCCATCTCCTCCCCGCTTTGGTTTTGCTTGAAGCTGTTCGGTGTCGTTTTGATTTGCTGAATATAGGAATACAGCGCGGCCATGTCCTGGCCGCCGAAGCCTGCCTGCCCGGCTTTTTCATAAACCCCGATCAGTTCAGTAGTGATCGGCAGGAAAATGCCGGACTGCTCTGCCATCGTCTGGGCGATTCGCAGGTCTTTCAGGAGCAGGTTGAGGGAAAAATGGGGCGCAAAGTCGTTTTTCGCAATGAAACTTTTGTAATTTCGCTCGTAAATCCGGCTCTGGCCATAACTTACATTCAAAACTTCAAACAACCGATCGAGGTCGACCCCCATCTGCCCAGCCAGGGTTAATGCTTCGCTGACGGCAGACGTGTAAAAACCAATCATCAGGTTGTTGATCAGTTTCACTGCGGTTCCGCTGGCAGGATTTTCTCCCAGGTGGAAAATGTTTCGTCCCAATATTTCAAATATTGGCAATACTTTTCTGTACAACTCGGCCGGTCCGCCCACCATGATCGTCAGGGTACGGTTTTCTGCCCCGATGACGCCGCCGCTGACAGGGGCAGCCAGATACCCAATCCCCTTTTTCCGGCAGGCATCGGACAACTGCTCGTTCAAACGGGGCGTGACGGTGCTCGTATCGACGGCGATCAGCCCGGCGGACGCGTTCTCGATGATTCCATCCGGCCGCAAAAAGACATCCTCCACAACTTCCGGTGAAGGCAGGCTGGTGATGACCACCTCAGCCTTGCCTGCCAGTTCCGCGACCGAAGCGGCCACCTGCCCTCCATGAGCCTTAAATTTCTCTTCCGCGCTTTTGTTCACATCAAAACCAAACACCTTGCAGTTTGCGTCCAGCAAATTTTTGGCCATCGGCAAGCCCATGTTGCCAAGCCCGATTACGCCGATCACAGGCAAATTTGACATGGTGCAATCCCCCTTCAATTTACCTGCCAGCTGTCTTCAAACTCTGGCGTCATTCCTTTGGTTGCGCTTTCCCTCCTCTCCGCGGAACAACACAATTCTCTTCCCGATCTGACCACAAACCAAAAGCAAAACGCATGCCAATTTTTTCTTTTAAGATTTGTAAGTTTTTACCATTCATGATTGGCTGAAGGCAGACAAACTGTATAGACACATTGATAGGTGTCTATACAGCTTTGCGCAGAAAATTAGCCAATCTGATACTTGGCCATTTTGTTGTACAGCGTTGCTCGGGAAATGCCCAGCTTCTTCGCAGCCTTCGACTTGTTTCCCTTTGACTCCCTGATCGCCTCGAGGATTCGCTTCTTCTCTTCCGGAACACTCTGGTGTTTGTCCGCTTCTTCCGGCTTTTCCGGATCGCTTCGCTTCTCCCCTTCCGCCTTCCCATTTTGCCGGATCGCCTCAGGCAAATCGCAAAGATAGATACGATTGCCTTCGGAAAGGGTAACAAGGCGTTCGATCGTGTTGAGCAGTTCCCGAATGTTCCCGGGCCAATCGTAAGAAATCAACGCAGACATCGCTTCCTTGTCGATGTCCTTTGGCGGCGTGTTGTTTCGCTGGCTGATGGCTTGCAACTGGGCCGCGATCAACAGCGGAATATCCATTCTCCTGTCCCGCAACGGCGGGATGTGGATGGGAATCACATTAAGCCTGTAATACAAATCCTTGCGAAACGTTCCTTCCCGCACCATCTCCTCCAGCGAACGGTGTGTGGCGGCAATCAGGCGAAACTCAACGGGAATGCTCTTCGTTCCGCCGACGCGCTCCACTTCCCGTTCCTGCAGCACCCGTAAAATCTTCGACTGCATGTGGAGCGGCATGTCTCCGATTTCATCGAGAAAGAGAGTGCCTCGATGCGCAAGCTCAAACTTTCCGGGTTTGCCGTTTTTCCTGGACCCGGTAAACGCCCCTTCTTCATATCCGAACAATTCCGACTCAAGCAGGTTTTCCGGAATCGACGCACAGTTGACGATGACCAACGGCCCGTTGCGAAAAGGGCTTAAGTGATGGATCGCTTTGGCAAACAGTTCCTTTCCCACCCCGCTTTCCCCGGTTATCAGGATGGAGGCCGACGTCTGCGCTGCCCGGCGCGCAATTTTTTTCGCCTGCGAGATCGTCTCGCTTTCCCCGATGATCTGATCGAAGGTGACGACGTCTTTTCTGATTTTTGGAGGTTCAAAAGTTACCTGTTTGTCCTGCGTTTCGGCGCAGAATTTTTGCATCCGCTCAAAAATGTTGTACAACTCGGAAACGCCTTCAAAAATCAACATGCCGACAGCTCCGATTACGCGGTTGTTTTTCCAAATCGGGATGCGGTGAACAATCATATCCTGCCCCTGCAAGCGATGCGGCTGGTTCCGTTCCGGGATCCCGGTCTGCAGCACAACCGGCAGCCGCGTATTCTCAATGACTTCTTCCACGTGCCGCCCGATCACCTCTTCCTTCCTCACCTTGATAAACCTGCAATAGGCATCATTCATCATCCGAATAATGCCGTTTTCGTCGACAAAGGTGATGCCTTCGTAAGCGATGTCAAAACATACCTTGAACCACTCGATGGAGTTTTCCAATTCCTTCAGGCGCGACTCGGCGGCAATCAGCTTTTCCTTCAACAGCTCCACATCGTTCATTTCCGCTGTATTCATACCGGCTCACCTTCCAATAAATGGTTTTCATACTGCAGTATATCAAATCTTCTTCCCAAGTATATTTCCAGGATGAGCCGCCGGGTTTTCGCGAAAATTTTCCCCGAACGCCGGCATGGATCAGCCCGCCGCCTGCAAATTCCTTATCCGTACAAGAAAAAAGAGAGGGGATCCCCTCCCCTCTCGTCGCATCCGGTTTACTCTTCGTCCTTTTCGAATTCCGCGATCAGTGTTTCAAAGGTGGCTTCCACCTGTTCCCATTCTTCGTCGTCTTCGATCGGAATCAGGGTGTCCGTGCCGTCGTAACGGAGAAAGTGCACTTCGTACTCCTCTTCGTCCTCCTGATCGACCGGCACCAGCACCAGGTAACTGCGGTCTTCAATGTCAAAAATATACATGATGCGGAAGTCGCGCGGATCGTCCATCCCTTCTTCGGTCAGGGCGATCACTTCTCCCACTTCAAACGCTTCGTTCATCTCTTCGCTCACTGTACGCTCACCTCGATTTCGCGTCCAAGTATCCCTGCAGGATCAAAGTGGCCGCCATTTTGTCAATCACGGTTTTTCGCTTTTTGCGGCTGACGTCTGCCGAAATCAGCATTTTTTCCGCCGCGACGGTCGTCAGCCGCTCATCCCACATGCGGACGGGGAGCGATGTGCGCTCTTCCAGAAACTTGGCAAACGACAGGCACAACTCCGCTCGCGGGCCAATCGTTCCATTCATGTTTTTCGGCAATCCGACGACGATCTCTGCCACCTGGTACCGCTCAATCCACTCAATCAGGCGAGTCAGATCCTTCTCCTTGGATTCCCTTTTGATCGTTTCCACACCCTGCGCTGTCCATCCAAGCTCGTCACTCACCGCGACCCCGATCGTCTTGTCGCCCACATCCAGGCCCATGATTCTTGCCATCGCTTAACTTTCCTTCTGCTGCGACAAGTATACCGTGACCAATTCTTCGATAATTTTGTCCCGCTCCAGTTTTCCGATCAGGCTGCGCGCGTTGTTGTGGCGCGGGATGAAGGCCGGATCCCCGGAGAGCAGGTACCCCACGATCTGGGTGATCGGGTTGTACCCTTTTTCCTGCAGGGCCTTGTACACCTCCTGCAGCGTCTCACGCACGTCTGCGGCACTGGCTTCCCTGGGCACTGTGAACTTCATGGTATTATCCATCGAACTCACAATTCACACCTCGATTTCCTCTGAGACTTTCCCCTCAAAAGTCTTGCTACCAAGTCTATTCGACTCCCGCCGCGTCTACTCCTTGCAGGAAGTGCGAAATTTCCGGAGAAAAAGCGTTATTTCGCCACGGCCTGACTTTTTACCAGATCCGCCACCGCATTCAGTGCATCCTGCAGCCGGGATGGATCTTTCCCGCCGGCCTGGGCCATGTCCGGCCGTCCGCCGCCTCCGCCGCCGCAACGGGACGCCACTTCCTTGATGATCTTGCCGGCGTGGATCCCCTTGTCCGCCAGGTCTTTGGTCACCCCGGCCACCAGGTTGACCTTTTCGCCCTCCACGGCACCGAGCACGATCACCGCAGATCCCAGCCGGTTTTTCAGCTCGTCCACCATGCCGCGCAGATTGTCCATGTCGGAAGCGCTGACGCGAGCTGCCAGCACCGGAATGCCTTCGACCTGCTTCAACTGATCGACCAGTCCGGCCGCTTCGATGTTGCCCAGTTTGGCCCTGAGCGATTCGTTTTCACGCTGCAATTCCTTCAATTGTTGCTGCAAGCCCTCCACGCGCGCAGGCACTTCCGCCAGAACAGGCGCTTTCAGGCTGCCCGCCACCTCTTTCAGGAGCGCAAACTGCTGATTGAGGAACTGATATGCGCCGCGTCCGGTTACCGCTTCGATCCGGCGGGTCCCCGCGCCGATGCCGCTTTCGCTGACAATCTTGAACAAGCCGATTTCCGAGGTGTTGTTGACATGGCAGCCGCCGCACAGCTCCAGGCTGTAATCGCCGACCTGGACGACGCGGACGATGTCGCCGTACTTCTCGCCAAACAGCGCCATGGCTCCCATCGCCTTCGCCTCTTCCAGCGGCTTCTGGAAGATGTCCACCTCCAGGTTGGCCCAAATCTTTTCGTTGACAATGGCCTCGATGCGTTCGAGTTCTTCCGGTTGAATCGCGCTGATGTGCGTAAAGTCAAAGCGGAGGCGATCCGGCGCAACCAGCGAACCGGCCTGGTTGACGTGTTTGCCCAGCACGTCTTTCAACGCCTGGTGCAGCAGATGGGTCGCCGTGTGGTTTTTGGTAATCGCCAAACGAGCGCCGCGGTTTACCTCGGCGCGCACCACGTCACCCTTGCGCAGCGTGCCGGCTTCCACGACGACGGTGTGCACGTGCTGCCCCTTCGGCCCTTTTTGCACATCGATGACGCGCGCCTTCACCAAATCGGAAGTCAGGGTTCCCTCGTCGTTGACCTGACCGCCGCTCTCCGCGTAGAAAGGCGTTTGATCCAGCACGACTTGGACGGTTTGTCCTTCCTCCGCCTCGTCAACCAGCTGTTTGCCGGCGATGATGGCTTCCACTTTTCCGTTTGCTACCAATTCAGTATAACCAATGAACTTGCTGGTAACCGTCAATTCGGAAAGCGGACCGCCCTGCGTCTGCATGCTGTCCACATCCTGACGCGCTGCGCGGGCTCGCTCGCGCTGTTCCTCCATCGCCTGTTCAAAGCCCTCGCGATCGATGCTCAAGCCGTGTTCCGCGGCGAAGTCCTCGGTCAAATCAACCGGGAATCCGTACGTATCGTACATTTTGAACACGTCTTTGCCGTCGAGTCTGGTCTTCGACTGCTCTTTGGCCGTTTGGACCATCTCCGCCAAAATGGCAAGCCCTTCGTTCAGCGTCTCGTGGAAACGCTCTTCTTCGGCGCGGATTACCTTTTCGATAAACGGCCGCTTTTCCACCACTTCCGGGTAGAACTCGCCCATGATCTCGCCGACGGTTGCGGTCAGGCTGTACAGGAACGGTTTCTCGATGCCAAGTTTTTTGCCCATCCGCACGGCGCGGCGCAGCAGGCGGCGGATGACGTAGCCGCGACCCTCGTTGGACGGCAGCGCGCCGTCGCCGATGGCAAAGACAACGGTGCGAATGTGGTCGGCAATCACTTTCAGCGCCACATCCGTCTCTTCGCTGGCCTTGTACTTCACGCCGGAGATCTCGCAGGTTTTTTCAATCAAGGGGAACAGCAGGTCTGTCTCGAAGTTGTTGTCCACTCCCTGCAGGATGGAAGCCATCCGCTCCAGCCCCATCCCGGTATCGATGTTCTTCTTCGGCAGCGGCGTGTAGGTGCCGTCCGGATTGTGGTTGAACTGGGAGAACACCAGGTTCCAGACTTCCAGGTAGCGCTCGTTTTCCCCGCCCGGATAAAGTTCGGGATCGTTCGGGTCGTTTCCGTATTTTTCGCCCCGGTCGTAGAAAATCTCCGTGTTGGGACCGCTCGGCCCTTCCCCGATGTCCCAGAAGTTGCTCTCCAGACGGATAATCCGCTCTTTCGGAATCCCGATCTTCTTGTGCCACAGCTCAAACGCTTCCTCGTCGTCGGGGTGGATGGTGACGGAGAGGCGATCCGGGTCGAACCCGATCCATTTCGGACTGGTCAGGAATTCCCACGCCCAGGTGATCGCTTCTTCCTTGAAGTAGTCCCCGATGGAGAAATTGCCCAGCATCTCGAAAAACGTGTGGTGGCGAGCTGTGCGGCCTACGTTTTCGATGTCGTTGGTGCGAATCGATTTTTGCGCGTTGGTGATGCGCGGGTTGTCCGGAATGATGCGTCCGTCAAAGTACTTCTTCAACGTCGCCACGCCGCTGTTGATCCACAAGAGCGAAGGGTCGTCCACCGGAATGAGCGAAGCGCTTGGCTCAACGCGGTGTCCCTTCTCCACGAAAAAGTCGAGGAACATCTTGCGAATCTGATTTCCTGTCAGTTTTTTCATCCACAGTCTCCTCCTATACAATAAAAAAGCCCTCATCCCCTCAGGGACGAGAACTGTTTTCTCGCGGTACCACCCTGCTTACAGGCAACTCCAAACTTCCGGCCGGAGGCGCCTGTCGCTTTGCTGGCAGGTAACGGTGCCAAACCGCCGATTTTTTCCCGGTCTCGGGAGTAGCCTTCTGCCGCTCTTCTTCTAGCCGCCCTCTCAACCTAGGAGCGGCCTCTCTGTAAAAAGGTCTGCGGCATACTCGTTCCCTCATTGATCCGCTAGCAGATTTTTCTGTCCGTATTATAATTTTTTCGCCGATCACTGTCAACTTTCGTGCAGCATCAAGGCCACCCGGTTGATCACCACCTTGCACACAGCGAGGATGGGAACGGCGAGAATCATGCCGAGGATTCCGCCGATTGCCTCTCCGGCAAGCAATGCAATGATGATGAGAATCGGGTGCAGGTTGAGCGATTTGCCGACGATGTTGGGAGAGAGAATGTTCCCCTCCACAATCTGGATCATCAGGTTGACCGCGATTGCCAGAATCATCATTTTGGTGGAGATCGTCAGCGCGACAATGGCGGCCGGCGCCGCGCCGATCAGAGGACCGATGTAGGGAATAATGTTGGTTATGCAGACGAAGGCAGCGAGCACGAACGGATACGGCATGCCAATCAGCCAATACCCAAGGTAGCTGAACACGCCGACGAGCAGCGCCACCGTCATTTGCCCGTGTATGTAGTTGCCCAGCGACTCGTTCACATCCCGCAGGACGATCAATACCTTCTTGCGGTATTTTGCCGGAACGAGCATCATCCCTGCCCGGTGCAAATCCTTCATGTCCTTCAACAGGTAAAAGGCGATGAACGGAACGACCGCATAAGCGACTAGCTTGCCCAACGTGCTGCGCGCGTTGTCCACCAGCTCCGCGACCGTATGGGACACCCGCTCCTGTGACTGAATGATGACGCGATCCACGCCGAGCGAGATGCTTTCCGGCAAAAAGTATTTGTGGGCTTCCCACTCGTTTATCCACTTCGAATACCATTCCTTGACCCGCGGCAAATCGTCCGCCAGTTCCCCCCATTGCGAGGTAAACAGCGGAATCGCATTGGCCACGGCGACGGCAATCACCAGCACAAAACAGGCGTAAATCAAAAGAACCGCGATCAGCCGGGGAACACCCCGGCGCTCCAGCACAAGCACCACCGGATGCAGCAGGTAGGCGATGAGCAGGCCCGCCAGAACGGGCATGAACACTTCCCCCAACAGATGGACGAACCAGGAGATGACCGGGCGAAGCACCCAGAGCAGATTGCCGATCAACAGCAGCGCGATCAGCCAGACGGCTGCTGCAAACAGCCGGCTGCGTCGCAGTTCATCCACTTCGCCACCTCCCCACGATGCTTTCCTACCTGTTAGCGTGTCACAGCGGGGAGAAAAACATGTACTTTGCCTGGATGAAAGCCCCTTTTGCTAAACCTGAAAAAACCCCCATTGACAGCTGGCACCCTTTCCGGGTAGTATTATGGTTACAAGAAGATATCTCCAAAGGGGAGTAGCTTTTCTGCAACATAGTCGTCATTACGGGAGAAATCCCCGGCTATGTTGGCAACATGTGCCTCATGTTGTAAGCAAGACCTTTGCCTGCCAGGTAAAGGTTTTTTTTTGATTCAAAACGACCTTTGCCTGTCCAGGGAAAGGTCGTTTTCTTTTTCCCTCTTTGCACACAATAGGAGGAGGTTGAAGGAAACGACTGCGGATTCTTCATAGAGCCAAAGACACAAGGAGGAGAATGTTCATGGAAGTCCTGTTTACTCCACAATTTTGGACTGGTCTGCTATCCATCATCGTCATCGATTTGGTGCTGGCAGGTGACAACGCGATCGTCATCGGGATGGCAGCGCGAAATCTGCCCGCCCACCAGCAAAAAAAGGCGGTCGTCCTGGGAACAATCGGAGCGGTCATCATCCGCGCCCTGGCGACGCTGGCCGTCGTCTGGCTGTTGGAAATACCGGGTCTGCTCGCCCTCGGCGGTTTGATCCTGATCTGGATTTCGTGCAAGCTGCTGGTCAGTGACGACGGCCACGAAGAGGTCAAGGCCAGCGGCTCGCTGATGTCGGCCATCTGGACTATCATCGTCGCCGACGCCGTGATGGGCCTTGACAACGTCATCGCCGTCGCCGGCGCAGCCCACGGACATTTCATGCTGGTCATCCTCGGATTGATTATCAGCGTTCCGATCATGGTCTGGGGCAGCACCATGATCATGAGATTCATGGTACGCTACCCGATCGTCATCACCATCGGTGCCGCCATCCTCGCCTACACGGCGGGCAGCATGATCACCGACGAGCAACTGTTTGCTTCCTTCTTTGCAGCGTATCCGTGGGTCAAATGGCTGTTTATCACAGCGGTCATCGCCGGCGTCCTGCTCTTCGGCAGGGCAAAAAGCCAGAAACAAAAACAAAATCAGCCGGCCGAACAATCCTGAAAGCCCGCACGAAAAAAGCCCGGGTGCAAGCACGCACCTGGGTTTTTTCCATGTCCGAAAGAATTTTCGCTGTCAGCGCATCGCCGCCCGGATCATTTTGCGGCTCGCCTTTACCATTCGCGTCAGATTTTTCATGGAAAACGGCAGTCGGTTCAAGTTGAACGAAAAGCCTGTCTTGCGGCGGCGTGGAGCCGTCAGGTAACCAATCAACGCCAGGATTCCGCTGGCAGTGAGCACTCCGAGCAAACGGTTCGACATAACCAGCCACCTCCAGGTTTTTCAGCTTGGCCGTTTACATGTTGAATTGCGCAGTCTGTTCTTCGATAAACAGATCGTTGAGGGAGTGCAGCGAACCATCTTCCTCCACCTGGTAAACCGAGGCGATCTGTTCGTTGCTGACACTCATCTCGATGAAACAATTCCAGCAATAGTACTGGTTGGTTCCGATTTTTCCAACGTCTTTGGAACTGCAGTTGGGGCAAATGACACGCATCACGCTGTACCTCCATTCACTCACGCCTGAATACGAACGTTGTCCGGCACTATCAGGTTTTCCTCCCCGATAATGACAGAAGCGGGAGCGGACAAACGTTTTCTTCCTTCCGTCACATCCGCAATCCAGCCGTTCGACAGCTCGTACCCTACTATTTTCTCCCAGCCCGCGGAAAAATAAACGTCTTCCACGATCCCCAGGGTGTCTCCGGAGGCGGTAATGACCGCCTTTCCTTTCAACTTGGTCTTTCCTGTGACAATGCCGACTTGTTCCGTACCGGCGAGTTCATGCAAGGGAGTGATCGCGTCTTTGCCCGCCACGGTCAGGCAATCTTCCCCAACCGCGTAAATTTGTTCGGAAGGAATATAGGTGCCCGGTTGAAACCAGCCTGGTTCGCTCAGCAATACGCCGCGCACATGCCAGGTGGTGTCGCAAAGAATGTCACGGACATTGCCCAGCGTCTCACCTGTGGAAAGAGACAAGACCGGCAAACCGACCACATCCATTGCCTTGCGCATGTGGGTATCCCCCTTCCGCTTCCTTAGTATCGGGTAAAAGCGGGGTGGTCATGCGGCGCAAATGGTTCCAGACTAGGCTTGTTTCAGCCTCGCTTCCAGATGGCTGTAGCGGACGCCTTCCTCATCGGTCTGTACGGCGATGCGAAACGCTTCCGGTTCCCCACACATGATGAGAAACGATTTGCTGCGCGTGATCCCGGTATACACCAGTTTCCTGCGCAACATGCGGTGGTAGCTTTTCACAAACGGCATAATCACGATGGGAAACTCGCTTCCCTGTGACTTGTGGACCGAACAGCAGTAGGCAAGCGCAAGCTGCGAATACATGGATCGCTTGTATGCCACTTCCCGGCCGTCAAAAGAGACGACCATGATCTCTTCCTTTTCCGTATTTTCATTCGGGTAAAGAATGGCGACAATCTCCCCTATGTCGCCGTTAAACACTTGTTCCTCCGCATTATTCACCAGTTGCAAAACCTTGTCTCCCGTCCGAAAAGAGATCTGTCCAAACGTCACTTCCCGCTTCTGCGGGGTTTTCGGATTGAACAGTTCCTGCAATTCTTCATTCAAACGGTTGACACCGGCCATTCCCTTGTACACCGGAGCCAGGACCTGCACATCTCTGGCCGTATATCCTTTTTTTACGGCTGCGGCGCATATTTGTTTCACTGTTTCCAGCACATCCTGTGGCGAAGTTGTGAAAAATCTTCGGTCAGGAGTGGTATCCAGCAAATCGTCCGGCACCTGGCCATTGCGCACATGGTGAGCCAGCCGAATGATTGACGACTCTTCCGCCTGCCGGTAGATGTCGTTCAACTGCACGCGCGGCAGCAGATTGGACGAGATCAGGTCCTGCAGCACATTTCCCGGCCCTACCGAGGGCAGCTGGTCCGGGTCCCCAACCAGGATGACCTGCATCCCGTCCGGCACGGCCCTAATCAGCTGATTGGCCAGCCAGATGTCCACCATCGACATTTCATCCACAATCAACAGCCGGCCGCGGAGAGGGTGTTCCGCATCGTGTTCAAATACGTCGCCCCTGTAACCAAGCAGGCGATGAATCGTCATGGCCGGCAGACCGGTCGTCTCCGCCATGCGCTTGGCCGCTCTTCCCGTCGGTGCGGCCAGCGCGATCGGAAACGGGTTCTCGTCGCCGTAGTCTTTCGGATCGAGCGACAGCCCGTGCAGTTGCGCAAATACGCGGCATATCCCGCGAATCACCGTGGTTTTGCCCGTACCCGGTCCCCCGGTTAAAAGCATCACTCCGGACGTCACCGCCCGCTCGATCGCATCCCGTTGGGCCTGAGCATAGCTGATGCCCAGCTCATCCTCCACCTTTCCCAGCGCACGGTAAAACTCGGAGGCCGGAAAGGAAGGCAACTCCTTTCGGCGGGCCAGGTGGAGCAGCCGTTTGGCCAGTCCCAGTTCGGCAAAAAACAGCGACGGCAGATAAACCCTGTTTTCTTCCCAGGCGATTTTTCCGTCGACCGCCATCGCTTCCAACGCCAGCCGAATCTCTTCCGCGGCAAAAGAGTGGCCGCCGCATTCGTCCAGCAGGCGTTTGGTCTTTTCGACCAGTTCGTCGTCCGGCAAAAAAACATGTCCCTCGCCGTAGGAAGCTTCCCGCAGCACATGCAGGGCCGCAGCCTTCACCCGCTCTTCGGACGAAGCGGCGATTCCCGTGGCACGGGCAATCTCGTCCGCACGCTTGAAGCCGATGCCGTGAATGTCTTCGATCAGGCGGTAAGGTTCATTTTCCAGCACTTCCATCGTCTGCAGCTTGTACGTTTGCACAATTTGCAAAGCCGTATTGACGCCGATCCCGAAGTTGTAGAGAAACACCATGGCGTTTTCCAGGGTGCGGTGCTCCATTACCGATTCGTAAATCTGTTTGGCCCGGGATTCGGAAATGCCGGGCACCTCCGCCAGCCGTTCCGGGTTCTCGGCGATAATCGTCAGGGCGTCTGCGCCCAAATGCTCGACGATGCGCCTGGCCAGCTTCTTGCCTATCCCCTGAAACAGCCCGCTGGCCAGGTATCGTTCCACTCCGGAGGCGTTTTTGGGCATTTCCCGTTCGTATCGTTTTGCCTGGTACTGCCGGCCGAAGCGGGGATGGGTGATCCACTCCCCGTAAAACGTGTACAACTCGTCGGGATGGGGCCGGGGGAAGTTGCCCACGACGACGATTTCCTCATCCTTTATGTTTTCCGTCGTCTCCTCGATTTTTAGACGTATGACGCCGTACCATGTTTCTTCGTTGTAGAAAATTTCCTGTCCAAGATAGCCGCGCACATACGATTCGGCAAACAGGGAGAGCGCTTGCTGCTTCTCCATGGGACCGCCTCCTCACAACCGCTGGCCCGTTTGGGCTTTATACAGGAAAAATCCACTTTGTCACAAAGTGGATTTTTCCTCGTGGCATATGTTCAAATTGTAATGCGTTTTGCCGCTATAGACAATCACGGATCTCCCGCGCCCCGCACTTTTTCAAAAGAGCAGGTTTTCTTCGCGCGGATGTGTTCGCTTATGCCCTGGTCAGCCGCTTGACGATTTGCGCCACGCGGGAAGCCGCGTCTGCCGCCTCCTCCAGCGTGTTGGTGATGCCGAAGCTGAAACGGACAGCGGAGCGGGTTCGCTCCTCCGGCAGCTTCATTGCCTTCAGGACGTGGGAAATCTCCAGCGATCCGGAAGTGCAGGCAGAGCCGCTTGACGCCGCCACTTGGGCCAAATCCAGGTTCATCAGCATGGTTTCCGTGTCGATCCCGAGGAAGCTGACGTTGAGGATGTGCGGCAGCACCCGGGTCGGATGCCCGTTTACCGCAAAGGAGATGCCTTCCTGCGCCCAGGCGGAAAGGAGCGCATCCCGGATCTGCCGGTACTTTTCCACCCTTTCCGCCCGTTCGCTTGCGGCAATCTTCGCCGCTTCGGCAAACCCGACAATCCCGGCGAGGTTTTCCGTGCCCGCCCGCCGCTTCCGTTCCTGGTTGCCCCCGTGCAACAGCGGCGTAAACGGAAAGCCAGGCCGGAGGTACAGCGCGCCCACGCCTTTTGGGCCGTTAATCTTGTGGGCGGATACGGAGAGCATGTCAACCGGCAAATCGCCAATGCGAAGCGGAAGCACGCCGAACGCCTGGACCGCGTCGGTGTGAAACAGAATCCCCCGCTCCCGGAGAAACGCGCCAATCTCCTCAATGGGCTGAATCGTGCCGACTTCGTTGTTTCCGTACATGATGGAGACCAGGATCGTATCCGGGCGAATGGCAGCCTCCAGGTCGGGAAGCCGCACCATTCCCGTTTCGTCCACGGGCAGGTAGGTGACGTCAAACCCCATCTTTTGCAAATGCTGGCAGGCGTGCAAAACGGCGTGATGCTCCACCTGGGAAGTAATCAGATGCCGTCCTTTTTCTCGAAGCGCAAGTGCCGTGCCGATGATCGCCGTATTGTCGGCTTCCGTTCCTCCGGCGGTAAAAATCAGCGACTTGGGATCCACCGCAAGCAGTGCGGCAATCTCCTCGCGCGCCTGCTCAATCGCCTGCCGGGCCCTGCGGCCGTAACCGTGCACACTGGACGGGTTGCCAAACACCTGTGTGAAATAGGGAAGCATCGCTTCCACGACGCGAGGATGAACCGGGGTTGTCGCGGCATGGTCGTAGTAAATCATCTCAGACAAAGAAGTCACCTTCTGCCGTAGGTTTTTCGTTCATGCGCACCGCAAGCCAATCATATGTAGAACATGTAATTATCCGTGCGGCCGTCATCCTGGTATGTGATCAAATCCTGAAGGGTGGTGGAGTCGAGAACGGCAGAAATGCTGTCGCGAATGCGCAGCCACAAATACCGCTTGGCTGGATCTTCTTCTTCGGAAAATTCCACGGGGCTGATCGGTCCTTCCAGAACGCGGATCACGTCGCCGGCAGAGATTTCGTCCGGTTGCTTGGCCAGCACGTAACCTCCGTACGCTCCGCGAATGCTTTTCACCAGGCCGGCATTGCGCAGCGGAGCAACCAACTGTTCCAGATAATGTTCGGACAAGTCATGACGTTGGGCAATGCTCCGCAGCGAAGTTGGCCCCTCCCCATAGCGGCTTGCCAAATCCATCATGATGGTCAGGCCGTACCTTCCTTTTGTCGAAATTTTCACGGTCAACAACACTCCTCTTTAACCTGTTCGTTTCTCCTGCTCCTTTGTGCCACATGACTTTATTCTATTAGGATACACTAAACCGAGGGGGTGAAAGCAAGATGTCGATTAACAAAAGCGGGGACAAGGGACGTGCCAGCCGTCTCTCCGAACCCTGGCATGATTATCCGGCGGGAACCGTGGCCCACAAGGCGCGGATCGGCAGAAACGTTGAGAGCAAGCAGCCGAATGAAAACGGGGATCTTCCGAACAAACCTGGAGGAGATGTCCGCACCTGAAGAATCACTTTCACACTCCCCTTCAACCGGGGGAGTTTTTCGTGGGCCGGTTTTGTTCCCCCAGTTTCCTGCGCTCTTCCTGAAACCGGCGGATGTGCCGCTCGTACCCGTGATCTTTTGGTTCGTAAAACGTTTCGTTAACGCCGTCCGGCAAGTACTGCTGCCGAACGTATCCGTACGGGTAGTCGTGGGGATAGAGGTACCCTTTTCCGTGGCCAAGCCTGCTTGCTCCCTTGTAGGCGGCATCCCGCAGGTGAAGGGGAACCGGCTTGTGCCCTTCCCGGCGGATGTGGTCCAGCGCCCGGTTGATTCCGTTGTAGGCAGCATTGCTTTTGGGAGCCGTGGCCAGATACGTGGTGGCCTGCGCGAGCGGAATGCGTCCTTCCGGCATCCCGACCAGCTCGACGGCCTGGAAACAGGAAACGGCCACGGTAATCGCCTGCGGATCGGCGTTGCCGATGTCCTCGGAAGCCGCGATCACCAGCCGGCGGGCAATGAACCGGGGATCTTCCCCCGCGTCGATCATCCGGGCCAGCCAGTACAAGGCAGCATCCGGATCGGAGCCGCGAATGGACTTGATGAAGGCGGATATCGTGTCGTAGTGGTTGTCGCCGCTCTTGTCATACCGCACGGCGCGCCGCTGGATCGACTCCACCGCCACATCCAGGGTAATCCGGATGGTTCCGTCCTTCTCCGGCGGCGTCGTCGTGACGGCCAGCTCCAACGCATTCAACAGCCTTCTCGCGTCTCCTTCCGCGTACTGGATCAGGTGTTCCTCCGCTTCCGGCGTCAACTCTACGGAGAGTTCCCCCAACCCGTTCTCTTCGTCGCGCAACGCCCGCATCAGCACCTCGCGCAACTCTTCATGGGAGAGGGGATGGAGAGGGAAAATCTGCGATCTGGACAGCAGGGCCGGATTCACTTCAAAAAACGGATTTTCCGTCGTGGCTCCGATGAGGATGATCGTCCCTTCCTCCACATAAGGAAGCAGGGCGTCCTGCTGCGATTTGTTGAAGCGGTGGATTTCGTCCACGAACAGCGTGGTGCGCACTCCCTCCATGATCAGCCGTTCCTTTGCCTCGTCCACCACCTTGCGAATGTCGGCCACACCGGCAGTCACGGCATTCAGCTCGGCAAAATGGGAACGGGTGGAACGGGCGATCACCTTGGCCAACGTCGTCTTCCCCGTGCCCGGCGGACCGTAGAAGATCAGCGAGGATACCTGATCCGCCTCAATCGCGCGGCGCAACAACTTTCCCGGCGCAATGATGTGGGACTGTCCGATCACTTCCTGAATGGTCTTCGGCCGCATCCGCGCGGCAAGCGGTTTTTGGCGGCCGCTTCCCCCCGTTTGCTCATAGGCGAATGAAAAGAGATCGTCCATCGTTTTTATCCTTCAACCGGCTGCCAGTTGAGCAGGTCGCGGACCACGACACTGGCCAGAATCAAGCCGCAGACGGAGGGAACAAAGGCGTTGCTTGCCGGGGGTTGCCGCACTTTGCTGATGGGGGAATCGGGATCGCTGACGATTCTGCTGCGCACATCCGTTCGAATTTTCACAGGTTTTTCCTTGGAAAACACCACTTTCACCCCTTTGGTGATCCCTCTTTTCCGCAGTTCGCGGCGGATCACCTTGGCGATGGGATCGTAGCTGGTTTCGGAAATGTCAGCCACCTGGAAGCGGGTGGGGTCCATCTTGTTGGCCGCCCCCATGCTGGAAATGATCGGAATGTTGCGCCGTTTGGCTTCCTCGATCAAGTGCAGCTTGGCGGTCATGATGTCCATCGCATCGACGATGTAGTCCAGCTCATGGGCGAAGAGCCGCTCCGCCGTTTCCGCATTGTAGAACATGTTCAGGGTGACCACTTCGCACTCGGGATTGATCGCCGCAATCCGTTCCTTCATCAGTTCCGTCTTTTTCTGCCCGATTGTGTGCAGCGTGGCGTGAATCTGCCGGTTGCAGTTGGTGATGTCCACGACATCCTTGTCTACCAGCACCAGTTTTCCGATGCCTGTCCGCGCCAGCGCCTCCACGGTAAAGGAACCGACCCCGCCAATTCCCAGCACGGCGACGCGGCTTTTTTTCATGATTTCCAAACCTTCCGGACCGAAGGCCAATTCACAGCGGGAAAATTGATGAAGCATTCGATTTCACCTTTCGCGCAATTTTTATTATCCATCGGAAAAGTGGGATTCCTGAGTCAAAAAAGGAGCCCCATCATGCCGTGTACTCCTCCGTTTTGAACCTGCTCTCCGCAGGTGGGTTTCTTGCCCAACTGCTTCAGACGTCCACTCCAGGGAGGCATGCCTTTGCAGTTGCGGACGAAAAACTCCCGTTTCAAACATTGTGGCTCAAAACGAACGGATTTCACGAACATTGCAGGGCTGTATCTTAAAGTATTTCCAATCCAGCAAAGGGTCATGCCGCAATGCAAAAGATTACGCCTTGACTTCCTCTTCGACCACGGTCTTGATGTGCAGTTCGGCCAACTGTTTCGGCGCCACAACGTCCGGCGCGTTGACCATCAGGTCGCTTGCGCTTGCCGTTTTCGGGAAGGCAATGACTTCGCGCAGGTTGTTGCGGCCTGCAAGCAACATGACCAGACGGTCCAGCCCCAGGGCGATCCCTCCGTGCGGAGGCGTTCCGTATTCGAATGCGTCCATCAGGAAGCCGAACTGTTCACGCGCTTCCTCCGGCGTAAAACCAAGCGCCTTGAACATCTTCTCCTGCACGTCGCGCTTGTAGATGCGAAGCGATCCGCCGCCGAGCTCGTAACCGTTGAGCACCAGGTCGTAAGCCTGCGCGCGAATCTTGCCCGGATCGGTATCGAACAGGGGCAAGTCTTCGTCTTTCGGCCGGGTGAAGGGATGGTGCAGCGCGACGTAGCGCTGTTCTTCCTCGTCCCACTCCAGGAGCGGGAAGTCCACCACCCAGAGGAAGGCGAATTTGCTGTGGTCGATCAGGCCAAGCTCCTCGCCCAGTTTGATGCGCAGCGCGCCCAGCGCATCTGCCACCACTTTCGGCTTGTCGGCGACAAACAACAGCAAGTCCCCTTCTTCCGCATTCAGACGCCGTTTGATTTCCGCGATCTCTTCTTCCTTGAAGAACTTGACGATCGGCCCTTTCAGCTCGCCGTCCTTGATGCCGATCCAGGCCAGGCCCTTTGCCCCGTAGCGGGCCGCGAACTTGGCCAGGTCGTCCGCTTCCTTGCGGGAGTAGTGGCCGCAACCCTTGGCGTTGATCGCCTTCACCTGTCCGCCGCTCTTGGCGACGTTGGCAAACACCTTGAATTCGCTGTTTGCGACGACATCGGTGATTTCCACCAGTTCCATCCCGAAGCGGATGTCCGGTTTGTCGGAACCGTAGCGGCTCATCGCTTCCGCATACGTCAGGCGCGGGAAGGGCGTCGGCACGTCAACGCCGATCGTCTGCTTGAAGACATGCGCCACCATTTGCTCCATCATCGGCAAAATTTGCTCCATCGAGAGGAAGGAGGTCTCAATGTCCACCTGGGTAAACTCCGGCTGGCGGTCGGCGCGCAGGTCTTCGTCGCGGAAGCAGCGAACGATCTGGTAGTAGCGCTCCAGTCCGGACACCATCAACAGCTGCTTGAACAGTTGCGGAGACTGCGGCAGGGCGTAAAATTCGCCAGGATGGACACGGGAGGGCACGAGGTAGTCGCGGGCCCCTTCCGGCGTGCTCTTGGTCAGCATCGGCGTCTCCACTTCGACAAATCCGTTGCTGTCGAGGAAGTCGCGGAACGCCTTGGCCGCCTTGCTGCGCAGCATCAGGGCCTGCTGCATCTCGGGGCGGCGCAGGTCGAGATAGCGGTATTTCAGGCGAACCTGCTCGTCCACGTCGATGCCATCCTCGATCGGGAACGGCGGTGTTTTGGCCTCGTTGATGATTTCGATCCCGGAGATGTGCACTTCCACCTCACCGGTCTTGATCTTCGGATTGACAGCATCCGGATCGCGTTTTACGACGGTTCCCGTAACGGCCAGCACGTATTCGTTGCGGACCTTGTCCGCTGCCTCCCACGCCGGCTTGTTAAACTCCGGATTGAACACGATTTGCACGATCCCGGTGCGGTCGCGCAAATCAATGAAAATCACGCCTCCCAGGTCGCGGCGCCGCTGCACCCAACCGTTCAGCACCACTTCCTGTCCAACGTGCTCGTTGCTTACTTCACCGCAATGCACGGTGCGATACTGCCATGCCATGATGGTTCCCTCCACTTGTTTTCGTTATCCTCGTCTGGCCGCAAGCACGGTGACGAGTTCGCCTTGCTTGACCTCTTGTTGTTCGCCCGTCTGCATCTCCTTGAGCATGACGGTGCCGTTCGCCAACTCCGCTTCTCCCAGGATCGCGGTGAACCGGGCTCCAAGCCGGTCCGCCTGCTTCAACTGGGCTTTCATCTTGCGGTCCAGGTAATCCAGTTCGGCGGAAATTCCCGCCCGGCGCAACTGGTCGGCGAGCATAAACGCCGTCCGCTTCGCTTCCGGCGTCTGGACGACCACGTAGCAATCGATGCCGCTGTTTTGGGGAAGCTGGATCCCTTGCTTTTCCAGAGCCAAAAGCAGCCGCTCAATGCTAAGGGCAAAACCGATTCCGGGCATGTCTTCCCCGCCCAGTTCGGCCACCAGTCCGTTGTACCGGCCGCCGCCGCACAGCGTCTCCACCGCGCCGATTTCCGCCATCTTGATCTCAAACGCGGTCAGGGTGTAGTAATCCAGCCCCCGCACCAGACGCGGGTTTACCTGGTAAGGAATCTGCAGGGCGTCGAGGTAGCCCTGCACAGCCTCAAAGTGAGCGGCAGATTCCTCGCTCAGGTATTCGAGAATGGACGGCGCATCCTTGGTCAGCCGTTTGCAGGTCTCGTTTTTGCAGTCGAGCACGCGCAACGGATTGCGGTCGATCCGCGACTGGCAGTCCGGACAGAGCTGTGAGCGCACCCCGTTCAAAAAGGCGAGCAGCACTTCGCGGTGACGCGCCCGGTCTTCCCATGTGCCGACGCTGTTCAGTTCGACGCTTAAGCCTTTTAACCCCAGCTCCTGATAAAAGCGGATGGCCAAGCCGATCACTTCCGCGTCGATGGCCGGGTCGCTTGAACCGATGGCTTCCACGCCAAACTGCACGAATTGGCGGTAGCGGCCCGCCTGCGGACGTTCGTGGCGGAACATCGGCCCCAGGTAGTACAGCTTGGTCGGCTGATTGGGAGATCCGTACATCTTGTTCTCCACATAAGAGCGGACGACCCCTGCCGTCCCTTCCGGCCGCAGCGTCAACTCGTCGCTGGAGCGCGGATTGGATACGCTGTACATCTCTTTTTCCACGATGTCGGTCGTCTCGCCTACTCCGCGTTGAAACAGTTCCGTATGCTCGAACAGCGGCGTGCGGATTTCCTGATAGTTGTAGCGGCGGCACAATTCGCGGACCTTGCTCTCCACGTACTGCCACAGCTCCACGGCACCGGGCAAAATATCCTGGGTGCCGCGGGGAATCTGGATTTTTTTCATTGTTTGAACCTCCATTGTTCTGCCCCGCATTTCACGGGGAAAGCAAATGAGAAAAGGCATAAGAGAAGAGAAATAGAAAAAGCCTCTCCGCCTCCCAACGCGCAGCTTTCAGCCGCATGTCAGGGACGAGAGGCTTGTCGTCTCCCGTGGTGCCACCCTGCTTGAATGGACGATGAGTCCATTCCGCTTCATTCAGCCGGTAACGCTGGCCAGCGCCTGACAGCTAATAGGAAAGCCAAAAAGCCCGCCGTTCACTGCGGTCCTCCGGGATGTCTTTCGCCAGGTCGTCATGCAAAAGCGCTTCCAGCCAAGGCGCTTTTTCTCTGGGGCAGCGGCCCCTGGTTACTTTTTCCCGTCATCGGATCACGTACAACATTCATGCGACAGCATTGAGAACTCACTCTGAAGAATCATAGCAAACCGGCAAAGCGGCGTCAACAGAAACGCACAAAAACATTTTGGCCTCAAGAAAAGGTCAAAGCCGGGCCGGCTGCGGCTGTTCGCGCAGTCCAAATGCAGGAGCGAACCGTTCAGGAGCGGACAGCGGAAACGCCGCCATAAACCTGGTTCAGCGCGTCCAGCTTTTTCTCCACCAACGCCTTGCAGTTCTCGTTGTAGGTCTTGGGGTCCTTGGGGTTGGGAAAACGGACCAGCTTTCCGCTGCCGGGCGCCATCAGCTTGGAGACGGCGCCGCACCCCATGCCGAGGATTGTCTGCGCTTCTTCCATGATCATGATGTTGTATATGCTTTCCTTCCCCGGCCGGGAATAGCCGACGTTTTCCAGATTGCCCAGGATGTTTTTCTGCCGGTAAAGATAATAGGGATGGTAGCCGTTTGCCCTGGTCCAGGCCGAGGCCGCCTGCATCATCCGGTTGATTTCTTCGCGGCTGGCAACGCGGTAGCGATCCTTGTGCTGCGTCATTTCCGACGCCCGTTTGAAGGAGAGCGTGTGCACCGTCAGGGAAGCCGGCATCAGCTTCTCCACTTCGCGCAGGCTGTGCTCCAGTTCGGGCAATCCTTCATTGGGCAAGCCGATGATCAGATCCATGTTGATGTTGGTCATGCCCATGTCCATGGCCAGGCGGTATTTTTCAACCGTCTCTTCCACCGTGTGGTGACGCCCGATGGCTTTGAGCGTCTCCTGCGTGAACGACTGCGGATTGATGCTGATCCGGTCCACCTTCCAGCGTTTCATCACTTCCAGCTTTTCCCGGGTAATCGTATCCGGCCGGCCCGCTTCCACCGTCAGCTCGCGCACCTTGTCCATATTCGGAAAGGAGCGCTGCATGTGCGCAAACAGCCGGTCCAGATCTTCTGCGGTAATGCTTGTCGGCGTACCGCCGCCGAAGTAGATGCTCGTAATTTTTTGCCCCCGTTCGCGCAACCACTCGCCCAGCTGCTCCATCTCGTAATGCAGCCCCTCCAGAAACGGGTTGACGGAATCGGCGTGACTGCGGATGGCATAGGCTGGAAACGTACAGTAGGCGCACTTCGTCGGACAAAAGGGGATGCCAATATAGATGGAGAGTTCGCGATCGATCTGGTAAAAATCGGGAACCACCTGCAACTGCCGGTCGACGATTTCCTGCAAAAGCTCAAGCTTGTAGGGGCGCAGCATCACGTCCTGTTGCAGGCTGCGGTGCGCTTCCTCCCTCCCCATTCCCGACGAAAGGAGATGATGCAGCAATTTGGTGGGGCGGATGCCGGTCAAAATTCCCCAGCCCTGCTCGATTCCCGTGTACTCTTCCAAAAGCAACAGCAAGACGTAGCGGATCGACTGTCTGGCGGTCTTGCGCATCGCCTTTTCCTCGCGGCTCGCATACGAGCGCCGCTCTTCCCGGGACAGGCGCACTTGCCCGTCGTACAGCTCTCCCCATGCGTGAACGCCGTCGTCCAGGCGCTCCAGCCGCAAAGAAAGTTTTAGACCCGGCTGCCGGCTCCATTCGGGCACGAAGCTCAGTTCCGGATCTTCGTAAAACAAGGCGAGAATCAAGGAGACATCCCGCTGGAACTCGTGTTCTTCACACTTGATTTCAATCATTGGGTTCACCTGCTTTTCTTCTGCCTCCCATCATAGCGGACGCCGAAAATCGGGTCAACATCGGCAACGGTGAACCAAAGCCGGGAATTTCAGGTTCTCGGCGACACCTGCACATCCCGCACAGAGATCCCGAGGTGTGTCAACGCCGCTTCGCGCAGATGCGTCTCTTTCTCCAGTACATCGCGAAAATCGGCAGGGACAAGACTTCGCCCCGCTCTCTGCGCAAATTCCTGCTTGTCGGACTGTCTCAAGGGATATTCGCCTCCTCCCGGCGCCTCAAGTTCCTTCTTCACGTTTCTATTGTCTCTATTGTCGCCGTTTGCCCGGAAAAACAAACAGATTTGAGAAAGAAGTTTGTCAAATCATGCAGGAAAATGCAGGAGGATCAGCGAAAATTCTTACTGCCAAATTTTTCACAGCATTGTGATGCGGAAAGGATGTAGATCTTGTTTTTTCGACAATTACTCTTGAAGACGCTCCTGACTGTCGCATGTGCCGTTTTCATCCCTGTCTCAACTGCTTGGGCAGCCGACTTTGTTCAGGTTACCGTAGACAAGTTGAATGTACGCAACGGTCCCAGCCTTCAAGACACGATTCTCACCACTCTGCCGAAACAAACCGTGCTGACCGTCATGCAAAAGCAAAATGACTGGGTGCAGGTCAAGCTGTCAGACGGCAGAACCGGCTGGGTCGCTGGTTGGTACGTAACTCCTGTCGCCAATGCACCCGCAGCGTCAAGCTCCACAGCGCCAACATCCACAGCATCAGCAGCCTCAGCCATCCAGGTGGAAAGCAAAACGGACGGTTTGAACGTGCGCACCGGTCCCGGCACCAACCACAGCATCATCCAAACCATTGATCCCGGAACGCGTTACCCGGTCGTTCAGAAACAAGGCGACTGGTATCAGATTCAACTGCCCTCCGACAACAAGGGCTGGGTGGCGGGATGGCTGGTGAAGGAGCATGCGGCTTCCGGCGGCGGAACCCATTCCCCTGCCGCTTCCGACAGCCCGGCAGCGAATCAGCCGGCAACGCCGGCGGCTTCCCCGCAATCCCAGGCAAACGCCGGGAAAACGGGAAGTGTGCAGGGAGCAAGCATGACCCTGAATTCGTCTCCTTACATTTACCCGGTACCCGATGCGGGAACGCCCGCCATTGGCCAATTGCATCCGGGCCAGACCATTACCGTGCTTGCCCGGCAGGGAGCCTGGATTCAGTTTCCCTACAACGGAATCAACGCCTGGATTTCTGTCGGCGAGCCGGAAAATTCGGCCTCCCCTGCAACCGATGTGACGCAGGGAGGACAAGCTCAGACGCCAACGGCTGCGGGTGACGCGCAAAACGCCACGCAGACGATCACCCTCACCGTGAAGACGGACGGGCTCAACTTGCGCAGTGAAGGAAACACTTCCAGCGCCATTCTGGGGACGCTTCCCCTGAACACGCAGTTGACCGTGCTGAAACAACAGGGCGAATGGTACCAGGTCAAAACCCCGGACGGCAAAATCGGCTGGGTGGCGGGATGGCTCGTCTCCGTCAACTATCCGACTCCGGAGGGGCCGTACGTGACGATTCTCAATCAGGACACCAACGTCCGGAAAGGACCGGGAACGGAATACGAGATCATCAGACGGCTGAATGCCGGGGAAAAGCACCCGATCCTTGGAACGGAAGGAGACTGGTTCCAGATTCGGCTTTCCGACGGCACCGCCGGTTATGTTGCCGGCTGGCTGGTCTCCCCCGTCGGAGCTCCGGCTGTGATCAAAAACACGGAACTGACCGGCAAGGTGATCGTCGTCGATCCGGGTCACGGCGGGAGCGACAACGGCGCGACCGGTTCCAGCTTTGCCACGCTGGAGAAAAACGTGAACCTGCAGGTGGCCCTGATGCTGCGCAACAAGCTGGAATCGGCAGGGGCCAAGGTCATCATGACCCGCGCCGATGACCGCAAACTGACGCTGCAGCAGCGTGTCGACATCGCCGTTCAGAACAACGCCGACATTTTTGTCAGCATCCATCACAACACGCATCCCAATCCCGAAACCAACGGCACGATCGTGTTTTACTACAGCGAAGGAAATTCCAGCAAGCTTGCCTCGCTCGTCCAAAACGGGATCGTTCACACCGCCAACTACAAGGATCTGCAGGCCCGCTTCGGAGATTATTACGTCCTGCGGGAAAACCCGGTTCCGGCGATCCTGGCCGAGGTCGGCTTTCTCTCCAATTACAGCGAGGAAATCCGGCTTCGCTCGGAACGGCAGCAGGAGTTGGCCGCAGAAGGCATCTTCAAAGGGATTGTGCAGTACTTCGCCATGCTGAACAATCAGGGCGGATAAGCAAAGACAGGGAAAAAGCCTCCCGTCCGGCTAAAAGCGAACCACTCGCCTGCCGGGCAGGAGGCTTCTTTTCTTGTTGCATTCTCCCCGTTTCCTGCCTTACGACTCCACGATCAACGTAACCGGACCGTCGTTGAGCAGGCGGACTTCCATCATCGCCCCAAAGCGGCCTGTTTCCACCCGCAGCCCTTTTTCGCGCAATTTTTGGTTGAACAAATCGTAGAGGGGTTCCGCCTGTTCGGGTCTTGCTGCCGCCATGAAGTTGGGCCTTCTACCCTTTCGGCAATCCCCATACAACGTAAACTGGGAGACGGACAAAATCTGTCCGCCCGTCTCCAGCACGGAGCGGTTCATCTTTCCCTCCTCATCCTCAAAAATGCGGAGATGGGCGATTTTGTCCGCGACAAAGTTCACATCCTTTTCGCTGTCTTCATGTGTAATCGCTACCAGCAGGAGCAGGCCGTGCTCGATTTTTCCCACCACTTCTCCGGCCACTGTCACGCTGGCTTCCTTCGTCCGTTGTACCACGACTCTCATCTGCTTCGATCCCTTCCTTGGTTGCTTGCGAGTTTTTCAGGCATTGTCCGGTTGACACGGACTTTTGCAGCGCAAAAACACCTGATCCCTTGAAAGATCAGGTGCTGAAAATACGCCGAACCGAGTAAACATCCTTGATGCGTTTGATCCGGTCCACCACCTTCAGCAGATGGTCCACGTTGCTGATGGAAATGGTGATGTGCATGGTCGCTACGCGGTTTTTGTCCACCTTGCCGCTGACGGCCGTGATGTTGGTCTTGCTTTCCGCCACCACCTGCAACACCTCGTTCAACAGGCCGCTCCGGTCATGTCCGGTGATTTCAATATCCACGTTGTAGTTCTGCTTGATGTCCGCATCCCATTCCACATCGATCAGACGTTCCGCACACTCCTCCGAACTGATGTTGGGACAGTCGGCGCGGTGCACGGAAATTCCTCTTCCTCTGGTGATAAAGCCGACGATCTGATCCCCCGGGATGGGATTGCAACAGCGGGAAATGCGAACCAGCAAATTATCCACGCCGCGCACCTTTACTCCCGATTCGCTCCTTCCGACATGCGGCACGGAGGACATTTTGGACTCGGACACGACAGAAGCCTGCTCTTCCTTGTCGCGTTTAAGCCTGTCGGCAAGCCGGGTGACGATTTGCGCCGCCGTAATCCCGCCGTACCCGACAGCGGCAAACATGTCCTCGGACCCCTGGAAGTTGAAGCGGCCTGCCACTTCCTTCAGATTGGCTTCTGTCATCAATTCCTTGGCGTCAAGGCCGCGCGCCTTGATCTCCGCTTCCACCATCTGCTGTCCTTTGGCGACGTTTTCTTCCCGCTTCTCTTTTTTGAACCACTGTTTGATCTTGTTGCGGGCGTGCGCTGACTTGGCAATTTTCAGCCAATCCCGGCTTGGACCGTAGGAATGCTTGGAAGTGAGGATTTCCACGATGTCCCCGGTTTTCATCTGGTAGTCAAGCGGAACGATTTTCCCGTTCACCTTGGCCCCAATCGTCCGGTTCCCCACCGCCGAGTGAATCCGGTAGGAGAAGTCGATCGGCACGGAACCCTTAGGGAGTTCCACCACATCTCCCTTCGGCGTGAAAACGAACACGGTATCGGAAAACAGGTCCTGCTTTAAGCTTTCCATAAACTCCTTCGCATTGGGCGCATCCTTCGATCCGCCCTCGATCATTTCGCGCAGACTGCCCAGTTTCTCCGCAAAGGAGCCCTGCACGACGCTCTTTCCTTCCTTGTAGGCCCAGTGAGCGGCAATCCCGATCTCCGCCGTGCGATGCATTTCCCAGGTGCGAATCTGCACTTCCAGCGGCTCTCCCTTGGGACCGATGACCGTCGTGTGCAGGGATTGGTACATGTTGGGTTTGGGCATCGCGATGTAATCCTTGAAGCGGCCGGGCATGGGCTTCCACAAGGTGTGCACGATCCCCAGAACCGCGTAACAGTCGCGGATGCTGTTGACGATGATGCGCAGCGCCAGCAGGTCGTAAATTTCATTAAACTGTTTGTTCTGCTGCGTCATCTTTTTGTATATGCTGTAAATGTGCTTGGGACGCCCCGAAATTTCCGCCTCAATCTTCACTTCCGCCAGCTTTTCCCGGATCATGGCCGAGGCTTCGTTGATGTAGGCCTCCCGTTCCACCCGCTTTTTCTGCATCAAGTTGACGATCCGGTAGTACTGCTGCGGATTCAAATAGCGCAAAGCCGTATCTTCCAGCTCCCATTTGACGGAAGCAATCCCCAGGCGGTGCGCCAACGGGGCGAAAATTTCCAGGGTCTCGTCGGAAATCTCCCGCTGTTTTTCTTCCGACATGTGGCGCAAGGTGCGCATATTGTGCAGGCGGTCCGCCAGTTTAATCATGATGACGCGGATATCCTGAGCCATGGCGATCAGCATTTTGCGGTGGTTTTCCGCCAGCTGTTCTTCCTTTGATTTGTATTTGATTTTTTCCAGCTTGGTTACACCGTCTACGAGAAGGGCTACATCCGGACCAAACTGCTCCTTGATTTCTTCCAGTGTGACAGGCGTATCCTCCACGACATCGTGCAAAAAGCCAGCTGCTATGGTTACCGCGTCCATGTGCAGATTGGCCAGGATACCTGCCACCGCAATCGGATGCGTAATATAGGGAACGCCGGATTTGCGCACTTGACCCGCGTGGGCTTTTTCCGCCAGCTCGTAGGCGCGTTTTATCATGTCAAGATCAGCTTCTGACAAATACGTGCCTGCTTTTTTTAATACCTCATCAACACCCGTAATCATAGATCCCTTCCCTTATCCTCTCATGACAAGCAGTTAGTTACCTCACAAAACCTTAATCGGTGTGCAAGGATGGAAAAAGGATAAATCATGTTTATTTCATCCTATTATCTTGTAAGTCGTTCAGCTTGTAAAGGTGATTTCCGCTGTAAACTGAATCAGGTTTTGTTATATGTAAAAAAAAACGGGCAGAAAGCCCGTTTTTTTTTTTTTTCGGCGATTTTAGTATTGAACGAGAGATTTGACCGGGATGTTCCCCAGTTTTTGCCGGCCGTCCAGATAGGTAAGCTCAATCAGGAAGGCTGCCCCTGCCACTTTGCCGCCCAGTTGCTCGATCAGGTTGATGGTAGACTGAATCGTTCCGCCGGTGGCGAGCAAATCGTCAGCGATCAGCACGCGCTGTCCCGGGGAAATGGCGTCTACGTGGACGGCCAGGGCGTCTTTTCCGTATTCCTTCCCGTATTCCGCCGTAATCGACTGATATGGCAGCTTGCCCGGCTTGCGCACCGGGACGAACCCGACCCCCAGCTCGTAAGCCAACGGCGCTCCCACCACAAATCCGCGCGCTTCCGGTCCGGCGATCACTTCCGCCCCCATCTCCCGGGCGAATTGAGCCAGTTCTTCAATGGCAGCCCGATACACCTTTCCCTCTTTCAGCAAGGTAGTGATGTCCTTGAAGCGGATGCCTGGCTGCGGAAAATCCGGAATTACGCGAATATACGTTTTAAAATCCATGAAAGATTCCTCCTATGTGACGGGTTCCGCCACTTGATGAAATAGCTGCAGCAATTCTTCGGAAGAAGACAGGAGCAAATCGGTCGCAAGTTCCGCTTCTTCCTTCCACGCCTGATATTTCAGGGAACTCTCCAGCGACTTTTTGGAAGGAGCGTGATGGAGGCGAAAACTCTCCTCATCCTCCCACACAAACTCCAGTTCCACAAAAACGGCGAAAATGCCGTCCACCATGTACCGGCTCCACTTCAACCGGCGGGCCAGGGCGTCAAGATGCCGTTTTGGCACGACCGGGACCTGCCGCAGAAATTGATAGAGCTGCTTGAAGTGATCCCGCCCCGGAAACGCGATGTGCTCTGCTCCCAAATCCGGATCTCCGTACAGGCAGTAGATTCGTTCCGCCTGGTGCAGGAGGGGAAGCACCCGCTGCAATTCCGCCCTTCGGCGGGGCAGATCGTAAAGGATTACGCTGCCGCGATGCGCGGGCCACTCTCCCGATTCTGCCCAGGCAGGCCAGATCTGATTCAAAGCCTGTCGGTTCTCTCCCGCATGTTCCGTGAGCAAGTCGCCATTTTCCGGCCGAAAGGTGACGGTCAGGCAGTCCAGCTCGCCGACCAGTTCCTTCCATTTCTCTATCTTATCCCGGCACCCCCGCCAATCAAACAGCTGCTGGTGATTGACCGCCAAATCGCGAATAATCAATTGCGGTTTGCGGATTCCGTTCCATTCGTTTACGGAAAGTTCACCCACGACCTCATAATTGGCCTTTGGCGTAACGTGACGGGTAACATGGGCCCACTGAAAGCCGATGGCATCCAGTGAACTTCCCTGGCCGACCAAAGTGCATTTGAGATGATTTTCATCCCGCCCGATGACGCGGATGCCGGTCGCCTGCACATCCCGCAAGAGGATCAGCGGCGTCGGATTGCCCATGCCGTAAGGAGCCAGCTGCTCCAGCTGCGATACGGCTTCCAGGCTGATGTTGTCCATCTCCATTTCCACGTCAACATGGGTCAGCGGGATGTAATCTTCCGGGCTGAGGTGCTCGCGGGCAAAAGCGTTCAACCTGTCCCGCAATGGCGCAAGATTTTCAACCGGCAGGGTCATCCCTGCCGCCATCGTGTGGCCGCCGTAGTGGGGGAGCAAATCCCGGCAGCTCGTCAGCGCCTCGTACATGTCAAACCCGGCGATGCTGCGCGCCGAGCCCTTTGCCATTCCTGTTTCGGGATCAATGCCCAGCACCAGCGTCGGCCTGTAAAACATCTCCACCAACCGGGAAGCGACGATTCCCACTACTCCCACATTCCAGCCTTCCCTGGCCAATACCAGCACCTGGCTGTTTGCGAGCAGATCTTGTTGACGCACGATTTCCGCCGCTTCCTGCGTGATGTTTTGCACAAGCTCCTGGCGTTCCCGGTTGAGGTCATCCAGGGTTTTGGCGCACGCTTCCGCCTCTGCCTGATCATCCGTCGTCAGCAATTTGACCGCGGCTTCGGCCGTCTCCAGGCGGCCGCCGGCGTTCAGGCGCGGCCCCAGCGCAAATCCCACGTGTCCAGCCGAAATTTCCGTGTCGGACAGGCCGCTGACGCGAATCAGAGCCTTCAGCCCGATGCTTTCCGTCCGGTTGAGGCGGCTGAGTCCCAGTTTGGCCAAAATGCGGTTCTCGTCAACCAGCGGCACCAGATCGGCGATCGTTCCCACAGCCGCCAGGTCGACCAAATGCAACGGGGGTTCGCCCAACAAGGCATGCCCCAGCTTGAAAGCCACTCCGACACCCGCCAGCATGTCAAACGGATAGCTGCAGGCCGGCTTTTTCGGATTTACGACCGCATAGGCATCGGGAAGCACCGCGGGGGGTTCGTGGTGATCGGTTACGATCACGTCCAGCCCAAGCCGTTTGGCGTGTTCCACCTGTTCCACCGCGCTGATTCCCGTGTCCACCGTGATGATCAGCCTGAATCCGTCCTGCTGCAGGCGGGACAGCGCCTCGTTGTTCAACCCGTACCCTTCCGTAAAACGGTTGGGCACGTAGTAGTCAAACACCGCCCCCAACTGCTTGAGCAGGTGAAACATCAGGGACGTGGAACTGACCCCGTCCGCATCGTAATCTCCGTAGATGCAAATCGCTTCCTTGCGTTCAATCGCCAGCCGAATGCGATGCACACTTTTCTCCATCCCGTCCAGCAAAAACGGATCGTGAAACTGTTCCGGTCCGGGCTGCAGAAAATTGTGCACCTTGTCAGGCGTATTGATCCCGCGAATCACGAGCAGTTTGCTGACCAGCGGCGCCAGCCCCGTCTGCGCGGCGAGTTCCGCTGCCAGCTGTTCGTCACAATCCGCCAGTTGCCAGCGTGTTTTTGCTTTCAGCATGGTCGTTCCCCCAATCCCCATTCATTATAGTTGAAGATGCGCAAGACTGACAATAGTGCGCGCTTGCTCCCCATTCATGCAAAAAAGCCGCGGAAGAAAGCCGCGGCTTATGGATCTATTCTTTTTTGGGCTCAGGGGCAAAACGCTTCTTCTTCATCTCTCTCTCCTTCAAAGATACCCATACCTGGGCGGCGATGAAGATGGAAGAGTAGGAGCCGCTCACCAGACCGAAGATCAGGGCGAGCGAGAAGTTGCGAATGCCTTCGCTGCCCAAGAGGACGATGGCCAGCGCAGTCACCAGCACCGTCAACACAGTAAATACGGAACGGCGCATCGTCTGCCAGAGGCTGAGGTTGACCAGGTGTTCCAGGTCTTCCACCGTTTTGTGCTTCATCGTCCGCATGTTTTCCCGAATCCGGTCAAAAATGACAATCGTGTCATTCAGCGAATACCCGACAATCGTCAAAATGGCGGCGATAAACGTCAGGTCCACTTCCAGGCGGAACAGGGAGAACAGGGCGATCGGGATGAACACGTCATGCAACAGCGCGACCACGCAGGCAATCCCGACCAAATATTGGAATCGGACGGCAACGTAGATGCCGATTCCCACTGCGGCGAGCAGAATGGCAATTCCCGCCTTGCGCATGAGTTCCTGGGCGATGATCGGATCGACCGTGGACTCCTGCCGGGTCACCTGATCACCGTATTTGGCGGCAAGATCCTGCTGAATCTCATTCAGCTTGTCCGCCGGGATGGTCTGGTCGAAACGCGTGTACGCCTGAAAATTCCCGTACGGGGTGACTGCCGTGAAGTTGGTGTCCGGCAGATGTTTCTTGATGATGGCTTCGACGTCCGCCGCTTCGAACTCTTTTCCGATGTACAAATCCAGCCGGGTGCCCGCCTTGAAATCGACACCCAGGTTAAGCCCCAGGGTCAGCATGGACAACAGGCCGAGGACAAGAATAATGAGAGACGTCAGGTAAAACTTTTTGCGGTTTTTGACAATATTAAATCTCGCTGCGTATTCAGGCGCTCTATAGCTCACTGATTTCACTCTCCTTTACCCCGAACCAAAACGGTTTGTTAAACAGGTTGGTGCGAATCAGCAAGCCAAGGAGAGCCCTGGCAAAAAACACGTTGGTAAAGATGCTGAGGATCGTCGTCAATACCGTAATAAGGGCAAACCCTTGAATGGAGCTTGTCCCGAAATAGAACAGCACCGCCGCTGCGATCAGCGTGGTGATCTGGGCGTCGAGAATCGTCACCAGGGAACGCTTTTCTCCCGCGCGGTAAGCGGAAAGAATCGTCTTTCCTGCGCGGATTTCCTCCTGAATCCGCTCATAGGTGATGATGTTGGCGTCCACCGCCATGCCGATCCCCAGGATGAAACCGGCAATTCCCGGCAGGGTCAGCGTCGCATCCATCCAATCGAGGAAAAGCAGACTCAGGTATATGAATGAGGCCAGCGTGATATTGGCCACAAAACCTGGCAGGCGGTAAACCACCAGCATGAACAGGAAGATCAGCGCTCCGCCCACATAACCGGCGTTCAGCGTTTTTTGCAGGGACATGGTGCCCAATGTGGCCCCTACCGATGTCACCTGTTTTTCCACCAGTTTGGCCGGCATCGCACCGGAATTGAGCAGATCGGCCAGCTCCTGTGCCTCTTCCTGCGTGTAATTACCGGTAATTTGCGCGCTGCCCTCGGTGATGACCGACTGAATGACCGGGTTGGTTTGCAGCGTGTCATCCAGGTAAATGCCCATCGGTTCACCCAGATGTTCCCGTGTCACTTTTTCCAGCAATTTGGAATCGGAGAACTTCACCGTGACCAGCGGCCGCTGCAACTGGTCATAGCCGACGGCTGCGCCGCCGGGTTCAAGATCGCTTCCGCTCATGAGAATGTTTCCATCCTTGTCGCGGAACGTAAGTACGGCAGGTTTCCCGATCAGTTCCCGGAGTTTGGTCTGGTCGGCGTCCTGGGATGCAATTCGGACGCGGATCCGGTCAGGCATTTCGACATTGACCTCCGGTTCTGTCACGCCACCGATGTTTACCCGTTTTTCCACCATCTCCGCGGTGGCCTTGAGCAGCTCCAGATTCACCTTCTGTCCTTCATTAAGCGGCTCAACGGTGTACAAAATTTCAAAGCCGCCTTTCAAATCCAAGCCAAGCGTAATGTTGTTTGCGACCTTTCCGGTTGTCGTGGTCATCAGAACGGCCAAAACGCCGACCACAATCACGAACAGGAAAAGCCTGCTCCATTTGACCATGAAGTAATTCCCCTCTTTCTTCCAGTCCCCGTGTTGCTCACGAAAACCAATATGCACATTATAGCGAAGTGTGAAAAAAAGTGTCAATTCATGGAGGAAGGCCGAACCATGGTAACGTCCCCCTCGGAGCGCAGCGCCTGCGCAAATCAGGGGCGTCACGTCAGGAATTCTTGTACATTTGCATCATCAAATAATTCATGTACTTGTTGGGCTTCAGCGAGAGGATGTCGTTGACCATCCGGTGCAGCGGCGGCTTTTCCTTGTAAACATGGGAAACGCATTCCCAGATCTCCTCTGCCGTGACATTGTCATAGCCGAGCAGGGCGAACTCTTCCGCCTTGCTTTGGCACAATGAGGCAACCTCGTCAAACCATTCCCGTTTGCTTTCCTGGTCCATCCACGTTTCCCCCTTAAATTAGTCATGCCCGTTGCGGCACGTCCATATTGTGTAGTAAACCCTGAAAACGTGCGAAAAAGGAGCTGTCCATGAAACAGTCATTCCTGTATGGAACCGTCATCCTCATTCTCGCGGGCGGCATCACCAAATTGTTTGGCTTTGCCCACCGAGTTGTGCTTTCGCGCATCATTGGCGCGGAGGGAATGGGGCTCTACCAGATGGTTGTCCCGCTTTTGTATTTTCTGATAACCGTGACCACATTCGGCCTGCCTGTCGCCATCGCCAAGCGGGTGGCGGAGACGGAAGCCGCCCAAGAGCATCGGCAAACGCGCCGCTTCCTGCTGATTTCCCTGGCGGCTGCCGGGGGAATCAGCATTTTCGCCTGCGCGTTCCTGCTTCTGTTTTCGCACCGTCTGGCAGACCTGCTGTTTGCAGACCCGCGCGCCCACATTGTCATGCTGGCCGCGATTCCCGTCATTCCCATCGCCAGTATTTCCCTCGTGCTGCGCGGATATTTTCAGGGAAAACAGAACATGATTCCGACCGCCGTCTCCCAGCTGGTGGAACAGGTGGCGCGAATGGCGGTGGTCGTGCTCATGACGACGGCATTTCTGTCTTCCGGCGTAGAATACGCGGCGGCCGGGGCAGTCGGCAGCATTGTCTTCGGCGAACTTGCCGGACTCTTGTATGTCGTCTGGCAATACCGCAAAGGAGTACGCACCTCCGGCATCATGCCGGTGCGGCAAATGGGAAGCAGGCTGAGGGAAAGTGCGGAGAGCATTCGCCAGCTGTTCAAGGTTGCCTTTCCCGTCACGATGAGCCGGATCATCGGTTCTGTTGCCTACGTGCTGGAACCCATGATCGCTCCCTTTGCCCTGGTGCTCGCGGGATACGCCACAGCGGAAGCCACCGCCTTGTATGGGCAGTTTGCGGGAATGGCGGTGCCGCTGCTCTTGTTTCCCACTTTCTTAACCAATTCCTTGTCCGTATCGCTGGTTCCTGCCGTGGCGGAAGCCGCCTATCAAAAAAAGGCGCCGCTTGTGCACCGCCGCATCTACCAGTCGATGCGGGTCACCCTCGTCATCGGAGCACCCTGCACCGTGCTGTTGACCATTTTTGCCGAGCCGATCTGCTTCTTGCTGTACGGAGAACAGTACCGCGACGTGGGGAGGTTGCTCAGGGAACTTGCCCCTTTCTCGGTCTTCCTGTTCTTCCAGGCGCCGCTCGCCGCGGCCTTGCAGGGTCTTGACCTCGCCCAGGTGGTGTTTCGCAACAGCCTTGTCGGCGCGATTGTGAAAATCGCCGCCATGTTTCTTTTTACCTCGCAGCCAGGTTTCGGCATACACGGAACGGTGATTTCCCTCAACCTAAGCATTACCCTGGTCACCCTGCTCCACCTGGCCAGCCTGATGAAAAAAATCGGCTTCTCCCTCGATGTCCTGGAGTTCGCCAAAATCGGCGCAGCCATGCTGGCCATGGGCTATGCGGGCTGGTATGTGTACGAGCAATGGCTGTTTCAGCACGGAATGGGCAGTGCGCTTTTCCTGAGCGCTTCGGCCAGCACCGTTCTGTACCTGGTCCTCTTGGTCGCATTGCGCATTCTGGGCAAACAGGATGTCCGGCGCATCCCCTGGATCGGCGAACAGCTGGCCATATTCTTTCCGCGCCGGTAAGCCTTACTTCTGCGGCTTGTCCACCTTGTCCAGGTAGAGAACGCCGTGCTCGTCCAAGCTGCAAAAAGAGACATCCCGGATGTCCTTGATCCCGTGCTTGCGAATCTCCCGCTTCAGCCACAGCTCGTTTTGCCCGATCTTTTTCAGGGCCTCCTGGCGAACTTTGCCGTCCATGATCAGCGGTATAGGCAGGCCCTTGTACGCAACAGACCGGGCGGGCGGTTCCGGCTGTACGTTCAAGTCCGACTTTGTGACGAAATCTTTTTCCGGCTTCAAAAAAACGCTCATCTGCCCGGTCGGTTCCAGAACGGCAAACTCGACGTCGGCGATGTTCTTGACGTTTTTCTGCCGCAGATGCACCAGCAAGTCGTCCAGGTTCAACCGGTTGCGGCGCAGCGCCTGCTCCCGGATTTCACCGTTTTCAATAATCAAGTCGGCCGTGCCTTCCACGATGTCGCGGACTTTCTTGCTTTTCATGGAAATGAAGGCCGCCACGATCTCCATGAGCCCGATGAGAAACATCGGGAGGTAAAACTGAATGGCCGGCCTTTTCACATCTTCAATGGAGAGCACCGCCATCTCGGCCAGCATGATGGAGATCACCACGTCAAAAACAGAAAGCTTGCCCAACTCCCGCTTGCCCATCAAGCGCATCAGCAAAAGCAGAATGAAGTAGGACAGGACGGTGCGCAGCAAAATCGTCTTCAGATCACCCATCACTTCCGCTCCTCGCCAGAAAGTATCACGGTTCTAGTCTTGTGCCGGATCCAAGGCGAGTATAACCGGCAAATCCAGCCACCGCTAAAGCCACTTTCGCTTGCGGAAGATGTGCAGCATGATGAACGTCATGCCCAGCATGATGACCAAGGCGAATATCAGCATGTACGGTTCCGCTTTTTCCCCGAGCCAGCTGAAGGTGTTCATCCCGAACAATCCGGTGACAAAGGTGAGCGGCAGGATGATGGTGGAAATAATGGTAAGAACGCGCATCGTCTCGGTCGTCTTGGCGCTGATGATGGTGTAGTACGTGTCGAGCGCGCCGTTGACAAGGTCCCGGAACGTCTCCGTGGAGTCGGCAATGCGCTCCAAGTGATCCGTCAGGTCGGAGTAAAACGGCACATTCTCCTCGGAAATGTCAAAGGAATAACGTCCGTTGACATTGGCGAAGATCCGTTTTTGCGGCAAAATGACGCGGCGGATGAGAATAATGGTGCGCTTCAGTGCCAGAAACTCTTCGGTGATTTCCTCCATCTGGTGCTCGAAAATTTCATCCTCCAGTTCGTCGATCCGCACGCTGATCCGGTCCATGATGGGAAAATACTCGTCCGTAATCCCGTCGACAATGGCGTACAGCAGATAGTCCGGCCCGCGGTTCAGATAGGAATAGTTGCGGTGACAAACGGAGGCGATGCGGCCAATCGGGTTCATCGGCGACTTGTGAATCGTCACGATGTAGTTGGGACCGAGAAATACGTTCAACTCCACGGTTGTGATTTCATCGTCGCTCTCCTCGTTGTAGCGCAGGGCGTGGAAAACGAAGAAGTAGTAATCGTCGTACTTGTCGACTTTGGCCCGGGGACTGACATGCAGACAATCCTCGATGGCCAGGGGATGGAAGTCAAAAATTTTCGCGATGTAAGGAAGCTCCTCGTTTCCCACGTCGTACAGGTCGATCCAGAGCAAGTCTTCGGGGGATTTCAGCCACTCGTCCTTTCGCGACAGGTCAACATCATGATACACCTTTTGCTCCGAGTGGTTGTAAAAGTAAGTTTTGATCATCTTTCCTCACTCCCATCCGATTCCCCATCCATCATACGAAAATTCCGGAAGATGTTCAACGCGAAGAAGATGAATAGCGCGACCAAGCCCTTCATATAGATGGTACAAACTTGACCACTGAGGAGGTTTTCACGTGCGCAGTGCCTCTACCTCTGTGCTGGCAGGTCTTTTGTACACGCTGGGCCTCGTACTGGCCGGCGCCTTGCTCGCCGCCCTGCTGCTCCACTTTACCAGCATGCGGGAAAGTTCCCTGCCTTATTTTACGTACGTCATCAACGCGATTGGACTGCTCGTCGGCGGATTTGCCACGGGTCGGCGTGCCGGGGAAAAGGGCTGGTACTACGGCGGCATGACCGGGCTGGCGTACTTTCTCTTCGTTCTGCTCGTCGGATTTCTCGGCTTCGATGCCCCGTTGGGCTGGAGGACGCTATTGTTCCTGCTGGGCGCGTTTGTGATTGCCGGCATCGGCGGAATTTTCGGCGTCAACTCCGCCAACTCCGGTCACAGGCCGCGGGGAGCAAGGCCGAAACGGTAGGCAACCTCTGCGCAGCGCCAAAACCGTTCGTTCCGGCCGGCAAAAGAGCTTGAAAAAGCGCAAAAAAGCAGGCGGCATAAGCCCGCCTGCTTTTTTTGGCGCATTATTTTTCTTCAGCCTTTGCTGCTTCCTTGTCTTCGCTCTTGCCGGAAGCCGGTTCGCTGCTGGAGGAAACCACGGTGTTGACCGCGGCGCGTTCAAAGGTCACGTGAACGTTGTGGGCAATGCGCAACGTAATCGTATCGTTGTCCAGGTCCTGAATGGTTCCGTGAAGTCCGCCAATCGTGACGACCTTGTCGCCCTTTTTCAGCGCCGCCAGCATGGCATTGCGCTGCTTGGCCTTTTTTTGCTGGGGACGAATCAGCAAAAAATAAAAAATCGCGAACATGATAATAATCGGTAAAAACTGAGCCAAACCTTCCACGTCAAATCCCCCTCGGTTAAAATGATCTATCTTCACCCAACCCGTATTGGGCGAAAAACTGATCGCGAAAATCCAGCAGCCGGTCTTCCGCAATGGCTTGCCGCACCTGCTTCATCAAGTGGATCAGGAAGTACAGGTTGTGATACGTCGTGAGCCGGATGCCGAAAATCTCTTCCGCCTTGATCAAGTGCCTGATGTAGGCACGCGAGTAGTTTTTGCAGACGTAGCAGTCGCAGTTGGGATCAAGCGGCGTAAAATCGCGTGCGTACTTGGCGTTGCGGATCACCAATCTCCCCTGGCTTGTCATGCATGTGCCGTTTCGGGCGATTCGCGTCGGAAGCACGCAGTCAAACATGTCGATGCCGCGAATCGCTCCCTCGATCAGCGCATCCGGGGAACCCACCCCCATCAGGTAGCGGGGCTTGTTCGCAGGCAACAGCGGAACGGTGTGTTCCAGCACCTCGTACATCAGGGAAAAAGGCTCGCCGACGCTCAACCCCCCGATCGCGTAGCCGGGAAAATCCAGGGAAACCAGGTCACGCGCGCTGATCACCCGCAAATCGAGGTAGGTGCCTCCCTGCACGATGCCGAACAAAGCCTGTTCGTCAGGGCGCGCATGCGCTTTGAGGCAACGTTCCGCCCATCGCGTCGTCCTCTCCATCGACTGTTTGACGTAGTCGTATTCGGCCGGATAGGGAGCACATTCATCAAACGCCATAAAAATATCGGCACCCAAGGCGTTCTGTATCTGTGTGGCCTCTTCCGGACCGATAAACAGCTTCTCCCCGTTCAGATGGGAGCGGAAGGAAACGCCTTCCTCCGTAATTTTGCGCAAATTGCTCAAGCTGAACACCTGAAAGCCGCCCGAATCGGTCAAAATGGCACGATCCCAGTTCATAAACCTGTGCAACCCGCCCGCTTCGCGCACGATCTCATGTCCCGGGCGCAGGAACAGGTGGTAGGTGTTGCTGAGGATGATTCCCGCTCCCATTTCCTTCAGTTCCTCCGGGCTCATCGTTTTGACGGTCGCCTGAGTGCCGACAGGCATGAACACGGGGGTGTCAATGGTTCCGTGCGGCGTATGCAGCTTGCCAAGGCGTGCGCCCGTCTGTTTGCAGGTCTTGATCAATTCGTAGCGGACAGCCAAGTTATTGCACTCCTCAAGCTATGTAAGTAAGTCTTTCCTATAAGTAAGTCTTACCTATTATATGAAAATCTAGCAACGAAGTAAACCCGTTGCCATTCTGAATATATAAGTATTTTTTAATATAAAAATTCCCGTTCGCTAGAGAATCAGCATGGCATCGCCAAAACTGAAGAAGCGGTACTCCTCTTCGACGGCGCTTTTGTAGGCGCGCATGATGTTTTCCCGGCCGGCCAGCGCGCTGACCAGCATCATCAGCGTCGATTTGGGCAGATGGAAGTTGGTCAAAAGCCCGTCGAGAATGGTGAACTGGTAGCCCGGATAGATAAAAATATCCGTCCAGCCGTTTGTCGGCACCAGTTTTCCTCCATGCTCCCGGCCCACCGTTTCCAGTGTCCGGCAGGAAGTGGTGCCCACGGCAATCACTCTCTTTCCCGCTTCCTTGGTCCGGTTGACCACTTCGGCCGTCCGCTCCGGGATTTCGTAATACTCCGCGTGCATCACATGCTCTTCCACGGTTTCAGCCGTGACCGGGCGAAACGTACCCAGGCCGACGTGCAGGGTGATGTACGCCAGCTGGACGCCTTTTTGCTCCAACTGCTTCAGGTATTCACGGGTAAAATGCAGACCGGCCGTCGGCGCTGCAGCCGAACCCAATTCCCGCGCGTAGACCGTCTGGTAGCGGTCCTTGTCCTCCAGTTGCGCATGGATGTATGGCGGAAGGGGCATGGAACCCAGTTGGTCCAGGATTTCATAAAAAATGCCCTGGTAGAAAAAGCGGACAATTCTGCCGCCCATCTCAGTCGCCTCTTCGCACACCATGCGGAGCAGGCCGTTGCCAAAGGAAACTGCCGTCCCTGGTTTTATCCGTTTGGCCGGTTTCACCAGCGTTTCCCAGCGGTCATCCCCCAGCGATTTGAGCAGCAGCACCTCGATCTTGGCCCCCGTCCCCTCCTTTTCTCCGATCAACCGCGCCGGCATCACTTTGCTGTCGTTCAGGACCAGCACATCGCCCGGCGCCACGTAGTGAATCAGGTCCGTAAATCGGCGATGCGCAATGCTTCCCGTCTGCTTGTCGAGGACGAGCAGGCGGGAAGCCGTCCGATCTTTCAGCGGGTGTTGCGCGATCAAGCGTTCTGGAAGCTCGTAGTCAAATTGTTGTACGTCCACGTCGGTTCTCCTTTGCTTGCCGGATAATTGAAAAAACGAAAAAGCTTACCGTTCGATTTTTACACCTTGGTAATAGTGTTTCAGAATCTCCCTGTAGTCATACCCTTTTTCCGCCATGGCCCTGGCTCCGTATTGGGAGAGCCCCAAGCCGTGGCCATAGCCCGTGCCGCGGATCAGAAACATCGGATCCTTGCTGACCGTCCGCCATTCTCCGTCCGCACCATAGACAAGGAATTGGTCGTTGGGGCCATTGGGTGAAGCCGGTGCCAGCCCGTTGGCGGAAAGCGCCTTTACATCCCGGGTACCCGCATCGCGCACGGCGTAATTTCCGTTCGCCCCCAGAATGGTGATGCTGCCCATCTCTTCCACGTCAAATTTGGTGCTTCTCAGCGAACTTCCTCCTTGCTGGAACACGGAGCGATGGGCATCGGGTGAAGAGACGGCAATGGTTTGTCCGTTTGCCTTCATCTCCAGCACACGCCCCGAGGGGCCGCGCTCCGTCACGCGCAGGGAATAGACGGCTGCGCCGACGCCGGGAGCATTGTTGCGCGCCTGACTGGCGTTGATCATGCTGGCGACCTCCGCCGCGGTATAGGGGCCGCGCGTCCAGGAATAGGCGTTCTCTTCCGCTTCTTCGGAAATGATCGTCAGGGCCGTTCCCAACGGCAGCGTAGCCAGCACCTTGTGGTAAGTCGTGCTGGGGCCGTTACGCAAATTGGTGTTGTCCGTAGATATGACCGCCCGCCGCAAGCCTGCCGGATTGGTGTACCCCGTCTCGGTCACCAGGTCGCTGCGCACGTAGCCGATCCGCCCATCTGCCAGGGATACCTGATACCATTTCATCGCCGTCTGCAGCGGACCTTCGTCGTCACTTTCCACTGGACGCAGATAGGGAACCTCATTTCCCCACGCTTCCGTCCCGTCCGCCGTCATCCCCCCTGCGTTGGAATAGTACAGGACCTCCACCGGTTTTCCCTGGTAGGTGAGAATTTCCCCTTCCGTTTCGTCAACCGCTTCCCGCACGTCCGCCGATTCCTTCTCATAGCCGTAGTAGGCCTGTTCGTATACGGTATCCGACACGTCGGCCACACCGTACTTGTTGGCAAAACTGACCGCGCGCGTCCGAGCCAAAACCGCCTGTGCCTTCAGCGCTTCCAGCGGCCAACCGGGAGCCATTTCCGAACCGACAACTCCGTACAGGTATTCCTCCAGCGGCAGTTCATTCACCAGCGTGAGGTATCCGTTGTAGGCGGAAACCTCCATCTTGCCCCGATAGCTGCGCCCTTCCCGCTCGTTCACCTTGATCAGGGCACCCCGGCGTCCTTTGGGCTCCATCACCAGTTTCACCCGGGAGGAAAACACGTACTTGGGGATCGTTTCTTTCGCCGAATTGCCGGCATCCTGCTTCAACACCACGTACGCTTCGCTGTCGGCTTCGCGCAAGGATTTGCGGGAAAATTTGGCCGATACGGTGCTTTCCAGCGCGCGCAGACTTTCCCTGCTGATCTCGTCTCCCAGCCAGACCGCGTACTCCAGCCTGTTTCCATCAAAAATCACCACCGGGTAAGCGGGGATTCCCGCGTCTGCAAACTCCTCGGCCTCTTCCTGGGCATCTTTCAGCGAGCGGAAGGTTCCTGCCTCCAGCCGGAACGGCCCTTTTACCGCCGGCTGCTGCCCGGTGGCTGCAGCGACCTTGCTCACCTGGCCGGCCACAGCCTGATAGCTGCCGTAGCTGCCGCTGATGACCTGGTACATCGTGTGCCCGTCCCGTGCGACTGCCTGTATGCTGCCCTCGCAGCCGTGCTGCCTCAACTGCTGGACCACTTGCTGGGCGCGGTTCCAGTCAGTGGTTTCGGCGGCAAGCAAATAGTATTCATCAAGCCGAAAACGGGCTGCCTCCTCCTTGATATCCGGAAGTTTCTCCTGTTTGCCCCCGCGAATCAGCGTGACTTCCATCCCCTGATTCGCTGAAAGGGTAACGGATGGAACTACGCCCCGATATCCCGTGCCTGCATCGACAAACAACGCGACGCGAATCTCCTTGCTTTTCGCCTCCGCCGGCTGTATTCCGCCGAGCAGTGCCGCCGTTGCAATCACCCCGGAAAGGACCTTCGCCATCCACTTCTGTCTCATCTCGTCCCCTCGCCTTTCCTCTTCCCATCAATTTTTCATCTGCTTGCATTCATCGTGTTTCGACAATATTTGCTCATTTCCTGCCCTGCCTGGGCATTTTTGCCTCGCTTGCGCACAAAACAGGTCCCTTTTCCCGGATGCCGGAATGACCGGGAAAAAGGGACCCTTGAGCGGCAACAGCCTATTTGAACAGGCGAAACAGGTACGTGATCAGCGACAGCACAATGCTGATCACGATGCAGGTCACGACAGGAAAGTAGAACCGGAAGTTTTCCTTTTCCACCACGATGTCTCCCGGCAGTCGTCCCAGCGGCAGAAAGCGGCCGCCCACCTGCCACAGAAGACCGAGGACAATCAGAACGACTCCCCCGATCACCAGAAATTTGGCTACCGGATTCATGCTTTCATCTCCCGACCAAAGTGTTGGTACGCGCTCGGCGTAAGCACGCGTCCACGCGGCGTTCGCTGCATAAAACCGATTTGCATCAGATACGGTTCGCACACGTCTTCAATGGTTTGCGCCTCCTCGCCGATGGTGGCGGCAAGCGTCTCCAGCCCCACCGGCCCGCCGTCAAAACGGTCCATGATGGCCAGCAAAAGCTTGTGGTCAATGTGATCCAATCCCATGGCATCCACCTGCAATCTCTCCAGCGCCTCCCGGGCAACTTCCTCGGTGATGACGCCGTCCCCCTCCACCTGGGCGAAATCGCGCACCCGCTTCAACAGGCGGTTGGCGACGCGCGGAGTTCCCCGCGAGCGCTTGGCGATCTCGATCGAACCGCCCTCGCGAATTTCCACATTCAACAGATCGGCCGTCCGCGAGACGATATAGGCCAGCTCCTGCACCGAATAATACTCCAGGCGATGAACCACCCCGAAACGGTCGCGCAGCGGTGCGGACAGCATCCCCGCCCGGGTGGTGGCCCCAACCAGGGTGAAGCGCGGCAGGTCAAGCCGCACACTGCGGGCGCTCGGTCCCTTGCCGATGATGATATCCAGGGCAAAGTCCTCCATGGCAGGATACAGCACTTCTTCCACGCTTCGGTTCAATCGGTGGATTTCGTCGATGAACAGGACGTCTCCTTCCTGCAGGTTGGTCAAAATCGCCGCCAAATCGCCCGGCCGCTCAATGGCAGGCCCCGAGGTAACGCGGATGTTTACCCCCATTTCGTTGGCGATGATCTGCGACAAGGTCGTCTTGCCCAGACCCGGCGGCCCGTACAGCAGCACGTGGTCCAGCGTCTCCCTGCGCAGCTTGGCCGCTTCGATGAAAATCTTCAGGTTTTCCTTTACCTTCTGCTGGCCAATGTACTCCTGCAGGTAGCGGGGGCGAAGGCTGAGTTCTGCCGTATCTTCTTCCCAGTTCAGTTGCGTCGTAATGATTCGCTGATCCACCTGATCACCCCCTCATGAGCAAGGCGAGCCCCTGCTTGATGAGCGCCTCCACGCTCGCGCCTTCCTGCGCTTTTTCCGACAGGGCTCTTCTCACCTTTTGCAGTTCACTCTCGGTGTAGCCGAGCGAGTGCAGGCCCTCCAGCGCTTCGTTCAAGACCGTCCCCTGCCCGAAAGCGGCATGCTGACCGGCAGCCGCAGCCACGACCGCCGCCGGCGTGTATCCGGTCAACTTGTCTTTCAAGTCAAGGATCATCCGCTGTGCGGTTTTCTTGCCGATTCCCGGGAATTTGGTCAAATAGGCGACGTTTTCCTGCTGCACCGCCGCAACGATCTGATCCGGCGACGCCCCCGCCAGGATGGCCAGCGCACCTTTTGGCCCGATGCCGTTCACCGCGAGCAGCAGGCGAAACAGATCCCGTTCGTCGCGTTCAGCGAATCCGTAGAGAAGAATGGCGTCTTCCCGCACGTGTTGGTGGGTGTACAGCCGCGTTTTGCTGCCTTCCGAAGAGACGAACTGGTAGGGGTTGGGGCAAAACAGGCGGTAACCGATTCCCCCCGCTTCCACTACCACGTATTCCGCATCCAGATAGCACAGTGTTCCTTCCACGAAATCAATCATCGGTAAACCCCTTCCGAAATGGATATGTACGTGCGAAACTGCGCGTGGGTGATGGCAATGCCCAGCGCGTCGGCAACGTCGTCAGGCTTGGGGGTTTCCTTCAAATTCAAGAGCCGTTTGGTCATCTCCTGAATCTGTTTTTTTCCCGCTCCCCCATAACCCGTCACCGCCTGTTTCACCTGCATCGGGGTATACTCGTATACCGGAATGTCGGCCAGCTCCGCGGCAAGCAGGATGACTCCCCGCGCCTGTCCGACCGTAAAAGCGTTCGTCACGTTTTTGCTGAAATACAGCTTTTCCACCGCCAGCTCTTCCGGGCGATAAGTCTCAAGCAGACTTTGCATGGCCTTGAAAATCTGCTTCAGGCGAAGCGGCACCGGCAGGCCCGCTTCCGTCTGAATGCTGCCGTATTGTACGGGACGAAGCTGACTTCCCTGTTTCTCCACAACCCCGAAACCGACAATCGCGATTCCCGGGTCGATTCCCATCATGCGCATAAGTCTCCACTCCACCGTACAAAGTTCTTCCTCTACTGTATCACATTGTCGGGCAAAAGCGAACATGCATTTCCTTTTTGTGCAAAAGAATCCCTCCCTCGAGGTTTGTCCAGGGAAAGCAGCTTTAAAAAGGAAGCTGCATTTTCCAGGACGCTTGTTCCCGGTACCGGGAAGTCAAGCCGTGAAGGTTGCGCGTTCGCACTCAGTGAAAATGCCCGCTTCCGAAAAAACAGAAGCGGGCCATACGGCGTCACCTAGTGTTTGTTCATCCCAAGCTGATCCGCCAAGTCATGCTGCATGTGGGCGTATTCGTCCACCTGTTCCCGCATGTCCGCCTGAATCCGGTTGATTCGGCGGTAGTTCAGCTTGTTGTGTCCCTGGTTCAGTTCTACGTACAAACGCTGGTGAAACATTGGATCATGGTAGCTTCCTCGCGACAAGCAAACATACCTCCCCAATACGCCGTATGAAAACAGTATGAAGCAAGCCAACCCTCTCTATCATGCCATTTCTTTCCCGTCATTTCCGCCTTGGCCCGGTAACAGAATAAGGGTGAGGTGGTGTCGCGTGGGGTACCCGATTCCGGTCCGGGCCGTTTTCCTGTTCTGCGCTCTCCTCCTTCTCAGCCCGGCGCAGTCGCAAGCAATCGGACTTAAGACAGATGAAGTGACCGTCTCGGTTTTCGTCTCATCCGGCTCTCCGTACGTCACGACCCGGACTTTCGCGGTCAATTACAGGCTTGCCCGCTACATCGAGCGGGCGAAAAAAGTTCCGTCCTCCGTCCACCCGCACTGGACGCGTGCCAGCATTACGGTAAAAAGGCGCGCCTATGTCTTCGATCACGACAGCCGCCTGTTCACGGCCGACCGAAAGAGCATGCTGCTTCTGTCAAGGCAGGCCTTGACGGCGCTCGACAACATGGTGCGGCAAACAGAGAAGCTTCATTTCGGCGCCATGACCCCGTGGGACGAGGTGAAAACCCATCTGGGCCTGAAGGATTACGCCACCGTCGTCGACCTGGAGACGGGGAAAAAGTTCCGGGTGCAACGGCGGGCAGGCAGCCGTCACGCCGACGTGCAGCCTGTGAGCAAAAAAGACACGCTGATCATGAAAGAGATTTATCAGGGAAAATGGAGTTGGAAGCGCCGGGCCATTCGCGTCGAAGTGGACGGCCGCACGTTTGCCGCCTCCATGAACGGCATGCCGCACGGCGCGGGAGCGATCCGCGGCAACGACTTTCCCGGCCACTTCTGCATTCATTTTTCCGGCAGCGCCACACATCTGCGAAAGAAGCAGGACCCCAGGCATCAGCTGATGATTCGGAAGGCCGCGGGGCTCTTGCCGCAAACCTTGAGCCGCGCCCGGCCGGAAGAAATTCTCGGCTATTTTTTCAGTTCGCTCAACGATCACGATGCCCACACACTGGCCATGATGACAAGCGAAGGCCTCCTCCCCGAGGAAGTGCGCCTGGTGGAGTCCCTGAAACACCAAGAGCCCGTCCTGCTCCCAAAAAGTCAGGGAGAACTTCTGATCGAAGCTCCGGTAAAGGTGAGCTACACAACCCGGCAAGGGAGGAAGAAGCAGGCGACGTGGCGATTTTGGCTCCAGCGCTTTGCCCCCTGGGAACGTTGGCTGATCGCGCACATCGAAACGGAAGAAACGCAATAGCAAAGGCCGCCCCTTACAGGCGGCCCTGCTTATTCGTCTTCGCCCAGTTGAAATTCCCCGTAGGTGGACAGCACGCTGTGGTATTCGGCCAGGTCGCGGACGCGAATCCCCTTCTTCAGGTTCTCCAGTTCCTGCCGGGACATGCTCGCTTCCATTTTAGCCGTATTGATCCGGTAAAAGGTTTGGATTACGTTCTGCTCCTGGGGCAACCCGTGGAACAAGGTCAAAACGCCGTCTTCCGACAAGCCGAAGTAGCCGTTTTCCTTGCAGGCGGGGGAAATGTCCTGCTCCCGCTTGAGCAGGATCAGCTTGGACGCATCTCCCGAGACAATTTCCCAGCCCTTGTACGCGCTCATCACGTCTCCCAATTGTTCGGCGGAAACCGTTTTATGTTCCTCGTCGCGCACTCCGCACAAGTAAGTTCGCGTCAGAACGAGGGAAAGCGTTTTGCCAACGGGACGGATGGTTTCTTCGGAGGGTACCGGTTTCCAAGCGAATGTCTGTTCCGCCAGCGGCTGCGACATCAGCGCAATGCCAAGCACGACGCCTGTGGCAAGCGCAAGCAGCCATGCACAATACACCAGCCATTTTTTCTTCATGTACGATGAACCCCTTTGTGCCATTACATTTCTTTTTGTCAGTTTCGCCATTTTTCCCGAAATCCATACACCGATCTCCTCAAGATTCTCATAGTTACGACAAATCTAATGGCAATCAGGAAAATCCCTTTCCGCGGCCATGCGGAGCCTCCCCTGCCCAGGGCATCCGCGTTTCGCAAAAAGTCCCGAAACAAATGAAAAAGAAGCTGATGGCTTACGCGCTCAGCTTCTTTTACCCCACAAAATGGTATTTCCCCCACGGCGAACGTAGAAAGATCCTCTCTCCCGCGCGAAGCAGCTCGCTTCGCCGCCGCATCAGGCGGGCTTCCATCTGCACCAGTTGCAAGACGCCGCGCAGGTGATAGCCCGGCCTGTTCCCGTAGAGTCCGGTGATTTCTCGCATCACGTTGTCCGGATACCTAAGCATTTGATGAATCATCCAAACCTGGGTATCGCTCAGCGGATTGACCGTACTGTACGAATCAACCGCCTCCAGAAACGATTCCAGACGGTATTCCTGCATCAGCAACATGCGGGAGATCAACTGCACCAGGTCCACCAGCTGCCAGTCATGCCCCACGGTGTCCAGGTCGATCAGGTAACATTCTCCCCGGGGTGTGAGCAAAAAGTTGTGGCTGGCGACATCCCGATGAGCCAGCGTCCCATTATTCAGCGCCGCATACATCTCCGCGGCCAGCGGCAATTTGTAAGCCAGGCGCAAAAACTCCCGCGCGTCGCGAACCACCTCGTCCTCGATCTGCAAAATCAGCGCTTCCAGCCGGTTTTGCGGCCCGTTTCGGTGTATGGACCAGCAAATCCGTTCGAAATACTCCAGACGACTCTCCCATTTGTCCAGCACGGCGGGGGGAGCGTCAAAGGCAGCGTACGGGAAGGGAAAACCTCGCGCGGCCAAATGGAAATGAGCCAGGGTTTCGGCGGACTTTTTCACATCCTGCAGGGAGGCGTGGTCCGATTCTTTTCCGTCAATGAGCTTCATAATCGTATAGTAGCGGTCTGCGTAGGGAAACACCTTGGCTCCCTCTCTGTCCGTCACGTATTGAACCGTCCGGAAAAAGCCTTTCTCCCGCAAGACTTGCGCCAATTCCGTGACCCATTTTGCCTTTTCTGCGTTCTTGTATCCCTTGAGAATCCAGTGGCCCCTGTCCGTTTTCAGCAAGTGGACGTTTCGTTTCGGCCTTACCGCGTAAACCTGGCAACGAAACGCTTTTTCCAGCAATGGTATGAGCCCTTTGTCCATACCCGACCTGTTCAGTACGATGAGGATTGGTCATGTCCTGCTCCCCAATTCGGCAGCAATCCCTCATTGGGCGCAACAGGAAGGGACGGGAAGGCCGAGGAGGTGCTGGGGGCGTCGTATTCGTCATAAGGCCGTTTTTTCCTGGACCGCCTGGATCGAAAACGCCTTGGAATTTCCGAACTGCATTCACAGGAAGAAGAAGGCCACTCTTCGCGATCATCCTCCATTTTCGCGCCTGACGGCCAGGGCGAAAACGGCATGTTCATGGGCGGTTGGTATGGCATGTTTGGCACTGGCATCATCGGCGGATAATAGGGCCTCACCGGTCCGTTCCCGCATGGAGCACAAGGCTGCGGCATGGGCGGCAACGGAGCGACTGGCATGGGCGGCATCACGGAATAGGGACTCAGCGGCGTTCGCGGCATCATCATGTGACCGTACGGCATGTTGTACATCATTTGCGGCCGAACGGGCGAAATCATCTGCTGCGGTCCCGCCTGCGGCGCTTTGTTCGGCGCGTACTGTTCCGGACTCACCTGCGGCGCTTTGTTCGGCGCGTACTGCTCCGGGCTTACCTGCG
>ERZ777010.53-NODE-53-length-141924-cov-12.384340_pt1 | contig 141924 bp, 142 predicted proteins | sample MGYA00374963_ERZ777010 | MGnify/ENA primary metagenome ERZ777010 (study PRJEB29309, sample SAMN06268256) | bioreactor metagenome | isolation source: Joint BioEnergy Institute, California, USA | place: USA:Joint BioEnergy Institute, California, USA | collected...
GGGGGCAGCGCTTCATCCCCCCAGCTAAAGCTGGGGGCTTTCGCGCTGTATTTTGTGGTAAAGTGCTCTGTTACGGCAGGATTCCGGCCCTTATAATATGTGAAGATAGAAAGTTTGTTTATTAAGCGCTAATGTCTTGTCGCACTTATTGACACAAATTTGCATTCTCTCTTATAATTTGAGCCAGGTTAGAATCGATTCTAACCTCTTAGCACAGGAACGTTTAAAAGAGTTATAAGGCCTGGCGCTGTGAAACGATACGCCAACGGTTACATCAGTAACCGCGTCCTCAAGCTGAACGTTGGCTTCTTGCTGGCGGCTGGGCCGGGGCATAGTCACGAAACCGTCTTTGACGTTCCCGCTGTGCGCGTTTCGGACGATCTTGACCTGGCATACATTCGCGGGCCGGTGCGGCTTAGCCGCACCAAAGAGGGCATTTTGGTTCAGGAGCAGCTCGAAGTCGCCTTGAACGAAGAATGCTCCCGCTGCCTCGAAAATGTTTTCACCCAGCTCACCATTGACCTCGCGGAGTTGTTTTCCTATCCGGTCGCGGCCGGTGCCGAATTCAGCGTAAGCGACGATGGTATCCTCGACCTCGCGCCTTTAATTCGCGCCGAAGTTCTGATCGCGATTTCAGGCGGGGTTCTCTGCCGGCCCGACTGTAAGGGCCTGTGTCCCGATTGTGGGGCCAACCTCAATTTGACAAGCTGTTCGTGCGCGGACGAGCAGATCGATCCGCGTATGGCCAAGCTGAAGGAGCTACTGGACGCCAGTAAATAATTTAACTATTGATGTGGGGCAAAAGGGGGGTGTGCTTTGGTGAATTACGAATCTTCTTATGATCTGGAGCCGGATGCCATGCTGGAGGGGGGCGGTTTCGTTGATGATGCCGCCGCAGAGCTGGACGGCGAACTGGACGACGTGCTCGTCAGCATGGAGGACGCTGACGACCTGTGGTTTGAGGAGGACTTCGAAGACGACCTCGGTGATGAGCTTCTTGAAGATGAGGATCTGGAGCAGCTAGGTATCCAGGAACTGTCTTCCAGTGATACCGTCGGGCTTTACCTCAAGGAAATGGCGCGGGTGCCACTTCTCACGACCGAGGAAGAAATCAGCCTGTCGAAGCGGCTGGAAGCAGCCCACCAAGCAGCGCGCAAACTGAAGCAGTACCCCGGGCATCCCCGCAGCGCGGAATGGCAAAGTCTGGTTCAAGACGGGATGATCGCCAGAGAGCATTTGATCAAGGCAAACACCCGTCTTGTTGTTTCTGTGGCCAAAAAGTATATGAATCGCGGCGTGCCCTTCCTCGATCTGATTCAGGAAGGCAATCTGGGATTGATGAAAGCCGTCGAAAAATTCGATTACCGGCGCGGTTTTCGTTTCAGCACTTACGCAACCTGGTGGATTCGCCAGACGATCACGCGCGCGATTGCCGATCAGGGGCGCACCATTCGCGTGCCGGTTCACATGAGCGATCGCATCCGGCGTCTGTATCGTGTCGCGCGCCAGCTTGAGCAGGAATACGGTCGCAAGCCGACGCCTGAGGAAATCGCCGCTGAAATGGGCATCGAACCGCGCAAGGTGCGCTGGATGCTGCGCGTTTCCTGGCAGCCTCTGAGCCTCGAACACCCGGTCGGCGAGGATGATGATAGCGAGCTGGGGCACTTCATTGAGAATGACAGCCTGCCGACGCCGTCTCAGGTCGCCATCGATAATATGCTTCATGCCAAGATCGAAGAATTGCTCAATACGCTGACACCACGCGAGGCGCGCATCCTGCGCTTGCGCTTTGGCCTGCAGAACGGTCGCAGCCATACGCTGGAAGAGGTGGGGCAGAAATTCGGTTTGACGCGCGAACGCATTCGCCAGATCGAAGGTCGCGCGTTGCGCCGGCTACGCCATCCACGCCGCAGCCGCCACCTGCGGGATTATTTGAGTTAATTTCATAAAGAGTCTGTGAGTAGTTATCCCGGTAAGGTGCTGGCGAGGCTGGTAGATCGTCGCTTAGTCTTGTAGAGCAGCCTCGGCAGCTTTGAGCGCTGTGGTATAAGGCAGGCCGTGTCTGCTATCGTTTGGCGTCGCTTTATAGCCGCCATAAATCGCGTGACCGGCCTGCATCCAGAAGCAGTCGACGACCGCGAAACCCGCTGCGCTCAGCCATTGCAACTGAGCGAACAGTGGCGATGGCTTGTCAACCGGATCGGGAAACCGGAAATGGTTCCAGTTTTCCTGCTGGAATAAACGCGCCAGCGCGTCGGAGCCAACCAGCGCCTGAGACTGTAGCTCTACCGTCCTGTCCCATGTCGAAGCGAATAGCTCTCGCGCTTCGCCTCGCGCGGGTTCCACCAGATCCGCGATCAGCAGCGCGCCCCTGTCCGACAGTCTGGCCGCGATTGCCGCAAACAGAAATTGTTTTTGCGGGCCGGACAGGTGGTGGACGCAAAGCGAGGACAGAACGACATCTGCCCCATCAAGCAGCGGCAGCCAGCCGGTCGCGGCCATATCGAACGAACCGACGCTCGCCCGTTCGCCAAAGGGAGCAAGGCGCTGTGCCGTCGCCGCGCGCATCGATTCCGAACCGTCGAGCGCGAGCAGTGTCGCCTGTGGAAACGCGCCGAGCAAAGCGCTGGCCAAACGCCCTTCGCCTGACGCCAGCTCGACCACGCGAAATGGTTGATCTGGCGCGAACGGGATGAGCGTCAGGAGCGCTGCCATTTGCTCGGCGCGCGCCGGGACCGCGACCTGAGCCAGCCGCCGGTAGGCTGCAGAAGTCGTTTCTGTCCAGTTTTCTCCCACGCGCAATTGCCTCCTTGTCGGTTGTGCGGGCGTGCTACTCAGCCCAGGCTTTCGACCGCTCGACGGCGCGCTGCCAGCCTGCATACAGCGCATCGCGCTGATCGGCCGACATGCGCGGTTCGTAGGTTCGTTCCACGCGCCATTGTTGGGCCAGTTCCGCTTGCGCCGGATAGAAGCCGGTCGCCTGACCTGCCAGATAGGCCGCGCCGAGTGCCGTCGTTTCGGTAACTGCCGGGCATTCGACTGGCACGCCCAGAATATCCGCCTGGAACTGCATCAGGAAGTCATTGTGGACCATGCCGCCGTCGACGCGCAGGGTTTGCAACGTCAGGCCTGAGTCGGAATGCATGGCCTCAACCACATCGCGCGTCTGGTAGGCTACGCTTTCGAGCGTCGCGCGCGCCAGTTCGGCGCGTCCGCTGCCGCGCGTCAGGCCGACAATCGTTCCCCGCGCATACTGGTCCCAGTAGGGCGCGCCCAGACCCACAAACGCCGGCACGAAATAGACGCCGCCGGTATCGCTGATGCTTTTCGCCAGCGCATCCGTCTCCGATGCCGAGCCTATGATCTTGAGTTCATCGCGCAGCCACTGCACCGCCGCTCCCGCGATGAAAATCGAACCTTCCAGCGCGTACTGCACGGGCTGGCCTTCGATCTGCCAGGCTATCGTCGTCAACAGATTGTGGCGCGATTCGGTCGCATGCCCGCCGGTGTTCATGAGCAGGAAACAGCCCGTGCCGTAAGTGTTCTTGGCCAGACCCGGCTCAAAACAAACCTGGCCGTAGGTCGCTGCCATCTGATCCCCGGCGATACCCGCGATCGCAATCGGGCTGCCGAACAACGACGGTTCGGTTTCGGCATAAATCTGGCTACTGGGAACGACCTCCGGCAGCAGCGCGCGCGGGATGTTCAGCCGTTCCAGAATCTCGTCGCTCCACTCCAGCCGGTGAATGTCGTAGAGCATGGTGCGCGAGGCGTTGGTTACGTCGGTGATATGGCGCGCGCCGCCGGTAAGCCGCCAGATGAGGAAACTGTCGATCGTGCCAAAAGCAAGCTCCCCCGCTTCGGCGCGCTGGCGTAAATCCGGCACGTTGTCGAGCAGCCAGGCGACTTTGGTTCCGGAGAAATAAGCGTCTGTCACCAGCCCGGTGCGGGCCTGAATGACCTGATCGAAGCCTTCGCCCTTCAGCGCGTCGCACATCGGCGCGGTTCTTCGGTCCTGCCAGACGATAGCGTTGTGTACGGGCAAGCCGGTGCGACGGTCCCAGATGACCGTCGTTTCGCGCTGGTTGGTGATTCCCACCGCGGCGATGTCGGCCGGCGTGGCCCCGGCGCTTTCCAGCACCTGTCGCGCGACGCGTAACTGCGTTGTCCAGATGTCTTCAGGATTGTGTTCAACCCACCCGGGCTGAGGATAAAGCTGGGGAAATTCTTCCTGAGCGATGGCGATCATCGCACCACCGGCATCGAACAGGATGGCGCGCGATGATGTCGTGCCCTGATCCAGTGCAAGGACATAATTGGGCATCACGATTCCCTTTTTGAATGAGGTTCATTTTCCATACGCCCGATTATAGTCCGAACTGGCTTGCTTACGGGGAGTAGAAGCCTGTCAGTGAGAGGTGGTTACATCTGTCACAGGCAGCCAACGCCATCTGGAAATAAACTGATTTTAGAACAGATAGCCATAGAAAAACCGTGTGCCGCCGAATCGCCATTGCTGTGCGGGCAGGCAAGCGCCGGCCAAACGGGATGCATGTGGCGTATCCGGCAGTTTTCCTCCGTCGGCTGCCGGATGCGAAAAACTGTTTGTGGGGGTGGGCCACAGCCGCCCCCACACCTTTTTCTCACAGGATATCCAGCGAAGAAAACGTGCCATCTGGACCTGGCTTGAAGTCGACAACGCGGATAACGGCGTCGACATTCAACGGCCCGTACAGGTGCGGATACAGGTCCTCTGCTTCGTCTGCTTTCGGCCCGTTGCCCCCGGCATGAACCGGCGCTTCCCAGCGTAGTTCGGAGGTCAGCCGTTTGGTGTCGACTACCAGCAGCACGAGGTCGTTGCGCCCGGCGTAAAAATTATTCGCCACCTGCAAAATCTGATCGGGTCTGGAAAAGTGGATAAAGCCCTGCGTCTGTAACGTGTCTCCCTTGTACAGCCCGATGGACCGCGCTTCGTCCCAGGCATCGACGGTAGTGATGTGCAGAATAAGCGCCATAAACGTGAGCTTTCCTGTTCCTTTTGGCTTGCCGGCTAACGCCGCGATAGAATGTTTACGTTAAAAATAATTCTGATTGAGGTGCAACCGATGGGTTGTCTTGGACGGCTGTTTCGGCTGGTCGCACAGGCGATTATCTGGTCGATCGCCAGTAGAATAATGACACGCTTCCTGCGCCGGCGCTAGGAAGCGGCGCAAGCGGGGGGATGTTATTGGCCGGCGCTCCGTGTGTGCCGCTGGAAGAACTCCCAGATGGCGCGTGTAGCGTCGATGTCCATACTCGTCCGGCCAACGTCCAGCCGCGCTTCAAACGGATGGCCCGGCCAGGTATGGCCGCCACCGCGCACCAGCAGAAGCTCAACGGAGGTCCCGTCAGCGCAGTCCGTGTAAGCCTGACGGCGAATGCGCGTGCCGTCTTCGGGGTCGGCATCCGGCAGCGTTTCGAGCGTGAACTTTTCGTTGCAGCGGTTGTGTTCGGCCCAGTAGCGCATGCTCTCTCCAACGGAAAGCATCATGCGATTGCCATAAGGATCGCGATAGCCTTCCGCCGGGATCACCGTATCCTCGGTTCCCTGAATAATCAGCACTGGAGCTGGTTCGGCGAACAGGCAGGCGTCAAGCTGGTAGGCGGGAAACGTCGAAGCGACCGAGGCGGCTGCCGCGATTTGATGGGGAAGCTGGCAGGCGAGGCGAAACGCCATCATGCCGCCCATTGAATATCCGGCGACATAAATGCGCTCTGGGTCGATGTTGATCTGCGCCGTCAGAAAATCGATCATGCGGCTGATGAAGGTCACATCGTCGATGACCAGCGTCTCGCGCAGAGGGCGCGCGTCGTTCCACGCGCGGTTGAAGCCGTCGGGATAGGCGACAATGAACCCGGCTTCGCGCGCCAGACTGTCAAAGCCGCTGAAGCTGGCGATGCTGGGGCCGGTCCCGCCCGCCCCGTGCAATACCAGCACCAGAGGAACCGGCTCGCCGTTCCGGTCATAGTCTGGCGGCACGAAGACGTGCAGGCTGCGTTCGCGCCCGCCAACCACGAACCCGAGCGAGTATGCGCCCGGATTGTCGAAGCTATCCACTGCCTCCCGCTGCGCCCGCCCCGGGTGAGCTTCGGCGAAGGCGAATAGCAGAGCGACCAGACCAGTCAGCAACAGCGCGCGAGCCGTCATCGGGAAACCTTTCGGAGCGGCATACGTGTATTGATCTTACCCGCTTGGCCGCCCGAAAGTTCGGAAAAGCTCGGAAGGAAATTGCCGCTATAAAAAAGCCGCTTTCCAGAACCGGTTTCCCGTTTTGGAAAGCGGCCGGGCGAAGGGCCTAGAATCCGAGCTTGGCATACTCCGAGAGATACTTGTAGGCGTTGTCAGGCAGCACTGTGACGATGACTCCCGGCTCTCCGGCGTTCGCCAGTTCTTCGGCGATCTGCAACGCGCCGACGACTGCCGCCGCAGCGCTGATACCGACCAGATAACCTTCCTCACGGGCCAGCCGTCGCGCCATGGCATAGGTTTCCTCGGTGCTAATTTCAAGCAGCCGGTCGGCAAACGTCTCGTCGTAGATGCCCGGCTTGATGGCCGTGGGCATGTGCTTCAACCCTTCGAGACCGTGGAAAGGCGAGTCTGGCTGGATGGCGATGACCTGAATGGCGGGATTGTAGTCTTTCAGCCGCCGTCCAACGCCCATGAGCGTGCCGCTTGTGCCAAGGCCGGCGAGGAAGTGCGTCACCCGCCTGTTGGTCTGCGCCCAGATTTCGACGCCGGTTGTGTTGTAATGTGCCTGCCAGTTGGCCGGATTGTTGTACTGGTCGGCATAGAAGTAGCGATCCGGTTCTCTGGCGACCAGCGCGCGCACGGCCCGAATCGCGCCGTCCGAACCCTCCAGCGGGTCGGTCAGCACCAGATCCGCGCCGTAAGAGCGCAGGATGGCGATCCGCTCGGCGCTGGCGTTGGCGGGCAGGAACAGTTTGACCGGATAGCCGCGCGCCGCGCCCAGCATGGCATAGGCGATGCCGGTGTTGCCGCTGGTGCTGTCTACGATTGTCTGTCCCGGTCGCAGCCTGCCGTCCTGCTCGGCTTGCCGGATGATGTTCAGTGCCGCCCGGTCCTTGACGCTGCCGCCGGGATTGGTCCACTCGGCTTTGGCGTAAACCGTGACCGAAGGCGGTAGGTGCGCCGTCACGCGGCGCAGGCGCAGCAGCGGCGTGTTGCCAATCATGTCTTCGACGCTGACTGCCCGGACAGACGTCGATTCAGTCGTGACATTCGGAAAAGCGATCGTCATTTCCGTCTCGTTTCGGATAACTAAAAAGGCTGGCAAAGCAACAAAAAAGCGCGGCGTTCCTCCGGCTTATGCCGGGGCGCAGCGCGCACTTTCTGTTACCGCCAGCCTTGTCAGGCGCGTGGTGACTGGATTACGTCACTGTCTGAAGTGCGTTCAACGCCCCGCGTTCAGACAGCGACAACACAGACAGAGTTGCATTCGTTGTTGCTCCAGAGTCCACCGGATAGTCCCACAACTACCCATTCGGACACCCTCAGTCTAGCCGACAAACGGACGGGTGTCAACTTAAGCCGGGGGTAAGCGCCTGTTTCTTTAGCTGACGCTCATTCTGCCGCTTTTTACGGCCAGAAGGTTCGACCGCGCTCATGAGATATCGTCCTGCGGTTACACCCGAATAGCTCATCGGTACTGCCTTCATGGCGCGCCGGAAGACCTTGCCTATACTAAAAACAGACCTGCATTCCTGCTGGGAGAATGACGTCGATGAGCGAGAAGCCGCGTTTGATCTATGGAGCGAGCGTGCGGCGAAAGCGGTACTTCGTGCGCTTTTTGCGCGCGCTGTTTCTGACGGTGGTAGTGGCGGGCGCGTATATTGCCCTCAACGAAGCATCGCGGCGCGCGCTGGCCGATCCGCTGCTATTGAACATTGGGCAGCTTGTCGCGGTCGTGCTGGCGGGCATGCTGGCGGTGCGCGCGCTCTACAATCTGGTCATGGCGCTGGTACGCCGTTCGGAAACCGTGCGTATATATGACAAGGGCATCGTGTGGACGAAGGCTGGCGTGCAGCACAAATACGCCTGGCATCAGCTCGAAACTTATCGGGAAGGCGCTCGTGGCCTGTACTTCGCGCGCTGGCCGGTGCTCCAGTGGGGCGCGAATGTTTTTACGATGACCGATGGTGTACAGTTCCGCTATAACCATCGCTTTGGGGATACGCGCACCGGCACGCAGGCAGCGCGGCGCTACGCGGATTACGTGACCGGCGTGCGGATGGGACGGGCGTTGCGGGCGCAGCGGCCCGTGCAGTTGCACCCCCGTCTGACGATTTATCCGACTGGCATTGAGAGCGGCAAACACGAGATCCACTGGTCGGAGGTCGATGTGCGAATGCAGGGCAACCGGCTGGAAATTCGCCGCCTCGACACGAAAGGGCGCTTCAAAACCGTGGGGCGCTATCCCCGGCATAAGGTCGACAACGTAGGCGGGTTGATCGAAGTCGCCAGCGCGACCATCGCCAACTACCAGCCGGAGCGTTTTCGTCAGGCGGCAACGGCGGCCTCTCACGGGCAGTTAAGGGCGCGCGTGTAAGCTGAAGCGAGCAGCGCGGGTAGCGAAAGGAGCGCCGGTGAACCGCCAAACTGTCATCAGTCGTCACCGCCTCAAGCCGGCTTACCGCTTCGGCCTGACGGCTCTGTGGTGTGTTCCTCCCACGCTGTTCCTGCTGGTCATTCTCTGGGGCAAAGGGATGGACGCCGGTTTACTGGATCCACGCTTTCTGCTGCCGTTGCTGCTGATGCTGTTGCCCGCTGCCTACATCTGGCAGGAAGGCGTTGACGTGCTGGCAGATGGCATTGTCGTACGCGTTTTCTGGCCGCGCTATTATGCCTACGCCCGGCTGGACACGTGGTATTACGACGCTCGCGAAGGCCGGCGTGTGCTTACCGTATGGACGGAGAACCGGCACAAGGCGCTGGAGGTGCGGGCTGCACATCTGACCGGTGTGCCGCTGCTGCTGCGCGCGCTCAAAGACCGGGTTCGCAACCGGCAATGGCCTGCCTGAACGGGCTAAAGGCCGCGCAGTTTGGCGATCAGCCGTTGAATGACCGATTTTTCGGCATTTGGCGGCTTGGGGGCCGGCATCAGGCTGCGAAGCCGCGCAATTTCGTCGATGAGCATGGCGCGATGCACGGTTTCTCCGTTGACGATGTACCAGTGATTGCCGATATAACGGCACTGCGGTTCGCGCGCGTGGACGCTCTGGTAGGCTTTGCGATAGCCGTCCACGATATACCGCGGTGGAATGGTGGGGTCGTCGTAGGTCAACATCGTCATCGTCTGCCCCGTCAGCGAAAATCGGCGCTTGAATCTATTATAAATTTAGATGGCTGTGGTCAATCACCTTTTTCTTAATGAAAGTGCGGCGCTGCCGCGTTCCGCGTCAGCCATATGGCTCTTGCGTTCGCCGGAGGAAATATAGTGACCAAACGTTGGCTCATTTCGCTGGTTTTTCTGCTCGTGTTTTCCGGCGTGGCGTTCGCTCAGGACGCATCGCGCGCGCCTGTCCTGCTGCTCATCAACGGGGCGAACGTCTGGGGATACTACCCGAACGGCATGGCCCAGTTGACGGCGACCGGCTATGCTGACCGCCCCGTCATATCGCCAGATGGCAGCCAGTTCGCCTATAACACGCTGGCCGAAATCGGCATTCGCGCGCTACGGACCACGGGCGGTCTTGTCAGCGAATTGCCTGCGGACATCCGGCTGTATCACCTGCCGACGCGCTCGGAAATCCTTGTCGCGACGCAACCGGCCGACGCAACGTTTAATGCCGGCGAACCCGTCAGAGCGATCGTCCGGTCGTCTCCCGCTTGGTCGCCGGATGGCTCGATGCTCGCCTGGACCGAGGATGTCGCGCCGGAGGCCGTGCGCCGGTTGGTCGCGTACACGGTGGCAAGCGGCGAAACCCGTATTTTGACCGAAGACTTACCGCTTCAGGCAGGTTTTCAGCAGACGCTGCCGCTGCGCTGGGGGCCGGGCGGGATTGCGCTGCACAGCGTTGAAGCTGCTCCGGCGGGCGCGGGAACGCCGCAGCCAACCGTGGATCGCATTCTGGTGTATTCGCCCGATGGCGCATTGCTATCTTCTACCACGCTGCAGCCGCAGCCGGGCGAATTTCTGTATGCCTTTGAGTGGATCAGCGACGGCGAGGCCAGTCGCGTTGGCGTGATTTACAGTACCGGGCGCTGGGAACTGATCGACCCGGCGACGGGCGCGATAGCGCCGCTGAACGGCACGCCCGAACTGTACTCGACGCTGGCCCCCGACGGGGTATCCGTGCGTTTTGGCGTCGCTAACCATCCCGATACCGGCGTGGTGTTCACGTGGCGCGCGGGCGATCTACTGCTTCCCTATACCGGGCCGCTGGAATGGCTGAGCATTGCGCCGACCGGCGACCGCATCGCCTATGCCGATAGTGGTATTGGCTATATCTGGCAGGAAGGTGAGACGCAGTTGATTTACGGGACCAATGACTTCAACTCGCGCGTCTCTGATGTCGTCTGGGGGCCAACCGCGTGGCGCGTGGCATCGCCCTGAGGACGCGCCGCGCCTGTTGAGGCGATTTCCCGGACAACAGAACGGGACGTGGCAATAAAAGGCATTCGATGCCTGCCACGTCCCGCTTGTTTTTCTGCTATGAACAGGTCAGAGGTGTCTGCGCTACGGGCTGACCTGCGAGTGCTCCATCGTGCGGCATGGATCGCTGCCAGCCGGGGACTCGCGCCGCGCGTCTGTCCGCGGCTGGGGAGCCTGAGTTGTCGATTGTAGAAAGCCAGCGATCCGGCTGAAAAGCGACTTCCGGTTGGGATTGTACTGCCGGTCGCGGGCCTGAGCAGCCAGAATTTCATCCTGCCGAATTTTCGCAATCCGGTTGATCGTGATCGGGTCCATTTGAACACCCCCTCGTCTTTTGCATCTCGGTTTTGCTGCAAAGCATCCCCGAACACTCAAGAGCATATGACGCAGGCGGTGGTAGCGTCATCCACCGAAGGTGGTAATCCTTTTGTCGTGTAGGGGTATTCTGGTTTGCGCCGGGTTACAGCAGGTTGAGCCGGGCAGCCTGTGCCAGCGCCTGGGTGCGGCTGTTGACGTTGAGCTTGCTGTAGATGTTCCGCGTGTGGACTTTCACCGTTCCAACCGATAGCACCAGTCGCTCGGCGATTTCACGGTTGGACAGGCCCTCGGCAATCAGGCGCAGCACCTCAAGTTCGCGCTCGCTCAGCGGATCGATCAGGTCGTGCCCGGCGTCCCGCCGCCGGACTTCCCGTACCTCGTTCAAAATCGTGCGGATGACGGCCTCCAGATTCTGGCGCGCGCCGCGCTCCCATGCTGCCCGATACGCTTCGGGGCTGAGCCGCTGTTCGAGGTCGGCGCGCAGGCGCGCCGTCATCGGCCAGCGATGCAGCCAGCCGTTGGCCCACGGTGGCTGGTGAAATGCCAGACTCAGCAGTTCGGCTGCTTCCTCCAGCGCGCCGCCGTGCGCCCGCGCGACCGCTTCCAGCGCCAGAATGACCGTTCCCGGCCCCGGATCATCCAGGCGTTCCCAGTGGATGTGGGCGTAGCCGCGGCGGGCGGCTTCAATATCGCCCAGACCGAGGCTTGCCAGCGCCTGTCCCCAGCGGGCGCTGAGATCGTTCCAGTCGAAGAAGGGTTCCAGCGAAAAGCGTGCGTTTTCCTGCGCCAGCCGCGCGCTTTGCTGGTAATTTTCGTCGGTGACGGAAAGCAGCAGCGCCAGCAGCCCGCGCGAGAGCAGTTTGCCCGGCAGATTGCTGCTTTCCACCGCCAGTTCATGCATTTCTTCGGCCAGCACCCGCGCTTCTTCCATGTCGCCCTTAAAGGCGGCGAGTTCCGCCACCCGGAACAGGGCGTGGAGAATGCCTTTAACGCTGCCGATTTCGCGCATCAGCGCCAGCGCCTGGCGCGCGTAGCGCTCGCACTCAGGATAATCCAGCTCGGCCAGCATCATGTCGGCCAGATTGAGCGTGATCCACGCGACGCCGTTCAGGTCGCCGATTTCCTGACGCAGGCGCAGGCTTTGCTCGATCATCGGTATCGCGGCATCCCGGCGATGTTCATCGAAGTACAGGCTCATGCCCAGCCATGCCAGCGCTTCGCCGGTATAGAAACCGTCGTTCAGCGCCTCGAAAATGGCGTGGCTTTGCTCGAAACAGGCGACCGCGCTTTCCGCTTCGTCATCGCCGGTCGCCAGTTCCCAGGATTCGATAATGCCGAGTACCAGCAGGCAGAAGCCGGTTTCGGCCTGATCGCCACGGGCGCGGGCCGCCTCCAGACACGGACGAACCGCCGCGCGAGGGTCGAAGTCGATGCGGACGTCCCCCAGAATGATCAGCCGCACAAGCCGCATGCGTAGACGGCACAATGCCTCTGCCGCTTCATCGTCGCCGGCGGCGTCCGCCAGTTGCTCCAGCGCTGCTTTGAACAGGGCGATGCCCTCCTGATAGCGCCCGCGCATGTCGATGAACAGGTGCAGGCTTTCCGCAGCCCGATTGAGCGCGGCGTAGCGCCGTTCCTGAATCGCCAGTTGCCATGCGTTACGCACGTTCTCGAAATCCATGGCGATGGTATCGAGCGCGGCAACTTGATTATGCGCCTTGATGTCCGGTTCGAGACGATGCAGGAGGCCGAGATAGTAGTCCACATAGGCGCGCCGGACTGCCTGTGTGTTGCCGGCGGCGTCCAGTTGCTCGGCGCCATACTGGCGCAGGAGTTCGTGGACGTCATAGCGCCCTGCGGCGCTCAGATGCAGCAGCGATTTATCGACCAGCGCCGCCAGTGTGTGCAGCGAGGCCCCGGCCACCACCTGCGCCGCCTCGCGCGTGAAGCCGCCGCGAAACACCGACAGCCGCTGAAAGACCTCGCGCTCTTCGTCGGACAGCAGCCGCCACGAGTGGTTGAAAACCGAGCGAATGCTGCGGTGACGCTCCGGCAGGTTGCGCGAACGCGTCACCAGAATGTCCATATTGCGCTGAATCTCGCGCGCGATTTCGCTCGGTTGCAGCGTGTTCAGCCAGCCCGCCGCCAGCTCAATCGCCAGCGGCATGCCCTGAACCAACCGGCAGATTTCAACCACGCCGTCGCTGTCTTCGCTCAGGGTGAAATCGCCGCGAATACGCCGCGCGCGATCCAGAAACAACTGAATCGCGCTGTAATCTTCCAGCGGGCGGCCGTTCTTGCGGTCGGGGTAGGACATACCCTCCACCTGCCGCACCCACTCCTCCTGCAGATTGAGCGCCTCGCGCGAGGTCACCAGAATCTTAAGTCTGTGGGTTGCGGCCAGAATGTCGGAGACGACCTCGACGCCGTCCAGCAGATGCTCGAAATTATCGAGCACCAGCAGCAGGGACTTCGTCTGTTTGTCGCTCAGATAATCGAAGAACTGCTCGCGCGGGTCGCGGTTATCCTGCTGGAAGCGAAACAGCATCGCGCCGGCGACCGCTGTCAGAATGTCCGCCGACCGGCTTAACGGCGACAGCGACACAAAATAGACGCCATCGGGGAATGATTCCCGTTTGCGCGCGGCGATTTCCTGCGCCAGTCGCGTCTTGCCAATGCCGCCCGGCCCAACCAGAGTCAGCAGGCGGCAGGCCGGGTCTTCCAACAGCCTGCCGATTTCCTCGATTTCCTTGGATCGACCGATAAAGGAGGTCGGCGCGAGTGCCGTGTCGTGCATCGCCGCGTCCTGACTGTTCGCTCTGTTGCTAACATTATTATAGGGCAATTACGGGCCTGTGGAGAGGGCCAAAGCCGCTTCTGCTCTGGTCCGTATCAAACCTTAACAGATTTTAAACGTCCCGTAAAGTCTGTTTGATGTTGGTTTCTGCACGGGATAGCGGCCCGGTTTTCGCGCCGGAGAGTGCGGTTGCCGCCGTGCAATACTGGCTGCGGGAAAACGGCTGTGAAGCCCTCGTCAGTTCTACGCCTGCTTTGCGTTGGGTAGCAGCATGCAACCAATCGAGTTAGGAAAGCGTCTTATTGTTAAAGTCAGGATAGGCATACAGATCAATCAAACTGGGGGAATATGACGAAACAGGAAAACAGCGCCAAAGGCGCATACTAGCGTGAATATCTCACGATGGGCTTACCCACAAAGCGGGATAACTGCCTTATAATTAAGGTAGTTATATCCCGCTTTATAGCGCATCTTGCGAAGGAGTAGCAGTGATGTGGAGAAGCATATCGTTGGCGGCTGTCCTGCTGGTCGTGCTTGCCGTCGCGCTCGTTCAGCCGGCGCAAGCTGAACCACTCGCGCAGGCCAACGTCATCTGGAACGCAGAGTATTACAACAACCCCAATCTGCAAGGCTCGCCGGCGGTACGCCGTCAGGATCAGGCGATTGCCTTCGACTGGGGGCATGGCTCGCCGGCGTCGGGCATTAATGCCGATAACTTCTCGGCGCGGTGGGGAACGGACGTTTACCTGCCCGCAGGCACGTACCGCTTCTTTGCTCTGGCGGACGACGAGGTGCGGGTCATCGTCGACTTCCAGTTTCATCCGCTGATCGACACCTTTGGTCAGGGCAAGGTGAATCAACTGGTGTGGGCGGATATCACGCTGGCGGCGGGCCTGCATCACATTCAGGTCGACTATCGTGAGCAGGGCGGCACGGCGTTTGTCTTTGTCAGCTTTGCGAACGCTGCCAACAACCCGCAGCCGAACTTCCCGGCGCTCAACCTGCCTGTGCCGGTTACGCCCGGCCAGTGGACGGCTCAGTACTTTGCCAACCGCGATCTGGCGGGTTCGCCCACGCTGATTCAGTCGGAAAGCCAGGTCACCCGCGACTGGGGCGAAGGTTCTCCTGCGCCTTCGATTCCGGGCGATAACTGGTCGGCGCGCTGGACGACCGTGCAGAACCTGCCCGCCGGTAACTATGAGATCATGGTACGGGCTGACGACGGCGTCCGGGTTTTCGTCGACGGTCTGGCGGTGATCAACGAATGGCATACCGCCACCGGCCTGACCTACACGAACACGCTGTACCTGACTGCCGGGCCGCACAGCTTCCTTGTGGAGTTCTTCGAGGCGGGCGGTGTCGCGTTCATCGACTTCCAGGTGCGGCAGTTGACGAGCGTGCAGCCGACGCCCATTGTCCCGGTAGTGCCCGTCATCCCCAGCCCGACCGGGCAGGTAGCGACCGTGACGGCGTCGCGTCTGAACGTGCGCGACCAGCCCAATCCGTTTACGGGGCGCATCATCAACATCATCAGCCGTAACCAGACGTATCCGGTGCTGGGGGCCAACGAGAACAACACGTGGGTGCAGTTGGACGTCAACGGGCAGATTGGCTGGGTCAACGCCAACTACGTCCGCCTGAGCGGCGCGGATGTTGCCACGCCGACGCCTGTCCCGCAGATTCCGGGTTCGTCCGGCTATTCGGCGACCGCGTATCCGTATGCGGTGAACATCCGCAGTGGCCCGGGCACGCAGCACGGCGTGATCGCCCGCCTGCCGCTGAACGCATCGGCCCCGATTATCGGTCGCAACTTTGACTCGACCTGGTGGCAGATCAATTACAACGGCATCGTGGGCTGGGTGAGCGCGCCGTACGCCCGCATTCAGCAGGGCGCTGACGTCAGCCGCATTCCGGTGACAGGATAGCGCTTTCGCGTTTCCAAAAAACGGGGAGCATTCCGGCAGGTTGCTCCCCGTTTTTATTGCATCAAGGGCTGGGTTCGGCGCAGTCTGGCAGCTCGCTGACGTTGATCGGCCAGTCGCGCGCGTAGAAATGCAGGTATTCCGGCATGTGACTTGTCCAGTAGGCGTCGTCATGGTCGCCAACCGGGTTGATGATGTAGGTGTGCCGGATGCCGCGCGAACTCAGGCGGCTGGAGAATAACTCCAGATTCGCGCCTACAAGATCGCTGGCGCCGTTGTCCAGATACATGCGTATGTCGCTGCTCTCCAGCGCGCTGGTGTTGAGCGCCAGATCAAGCGGGTTGAACTCCGGCGGCGCGTTGTTGCGGTCGAAGAAAGCGCTGTGCCCGCCGATGATGCCGAACAGGTCCGGGTGGCGCAGGCCAATGCTGTAGGCCCAGAAGCCGCCGCGCGAGATACCGCCAATCGCCCGGTAATCGCGATTGTTCCACGTGCAGAAGTCGCGCTCGATGGCGGGCATCAACTCTTCCAGCAGCACCGTTTCATAAGAAGCATCGGGCGGGAAGCGGTTTTCGTTGCCAATCCTTCCCGTATACGGCATGACGACGATCATCGGCGCCAGCGAACCGGAAAGGATTTCCCGGTCGAGCACATCATCCATGCCGAGCGTTTCCCATTGCAATTCGGTTTGCTGCTGGCCATGCAGCAAAATGACATAGGGATAGCGCTTCTGCGTTTCGACATAACACGGCGGCACATAGACGCGGTAGCGCAGGTTTTCGCCGGCCACGGCGCTGCGGAATTCGTCAAACGGGATGATCTGCCCGCCGTCGGCCTCGCAGGGATAGGGCGTGGCGGTCGGCGTGCTTGGTATGGTTGCAGTCGGCAGCGGCGTGCGTGTGACGGCAGGCGTCGGCGTTGGCGATGGTGTGTTCGTCGGTTCGCTTGTGACGATGATGACCTGCGCGGTCGGAACCGGCAACGGGGCCATCGGATCACAGGCGGCGAGCAGGAACAGGAGCAGAAGCGAGCGGATTACCCGGGTCGTCAGAGGTCGCATCGTCTATTCGGAAAACGTGGAAAAGCGGGTCAAAGGTTCATCCTTGTCGTGGCTGCTGCGATGGTGTATTGTGGCATGAAAGCGGCGCTTGCACCACAGGCTGCGTGTCGGCCGCGCAAGATAAAAAATTCTTTAAAAACCCTTGTCAAGTCCAAGAAATATGCTAAACTATGGGGCGTAAACAAACAATGATGCGGGCGTAATTCAGCGGTAGAATGCTTCCTTGCCAAGGAAGATGTCGTGAGTTCGAATCTCATCGCCCGCTCAAACAAAAGCCCCGGCGCACCGCCGGGGCTTTTTGTTCTCTGTTTTGGGGTCTCCGCGCTAGCTATCGTTAGAATTACTTCGCTGGCGGCGGATTGCCTGCTCCCACGGCTTGCGCGCCTCGCCGGTATAGCCAAGCTGGCGCAGGCGTTGCGCTTCCAGCGCTTCCAGTTCCTCGCTCACATACGGCAGATCGGCAGTTGGGATGCGGCGGTCCAGACCGCGCTCGTTGCGGTAAACGTAGCCGATACCGCCGCACCAGTCGCAGTCGACGGCTTTGCCCTCGTCGTCGATCCAGCCATAGCCATCACAGGAGACACACTGCACGATTTGTGACATGTTCTCCACCTGCCTTTCCGCGTCCATTAACCACCGCCGGTGCCGCCCTCGGCAATGGTCAACGGCACATACTCGTTTTGCCACCAGTCGGGGAACCGCCAGAAGTTTTCCGGTGGCACATTCAGGTAGTCGTCGAGAATGCGGCGAACGATTGGCGCAGCGACTTCCGAACCCTCGCGCGAGTTCTGCACCATGACGGCAATGGCGATCTGCGGGCGATCTGCCGGGACGTAGGCCACAAACCAGGCATGTGGCTCGGCATTGGTCTGAGAAGTGCCGGTTTTTCCACAAATGGAGTAGTAGGTGTTCTCAAACACGAACCACGCAGTGCCAAGCGGCCTGCCGTTGGTGGTGTTGACCTTTTCCTGTGTCGTCACGTCACACATGCCCTGGCGCACGACCTCCAGCGCCTCCTCGCTGAGGTCCATCGTGCCGATCACCTGCGGTTCGGCGACAAAGGTCGGCGGCTGGTCGGGATGCCCCACGCGCTCCACGATATAAGGCCGGTAAATCGTGCCGCCGTTGGCGACCGACGCGACGAGGTTTGCCATTTGAATGACGGGGAATTGTAGGTCTCCCTGACCGATGGCCTCGTTAATCGCCTGTTCGACGCTGGTGGTCGTCGGGATAAAGCCGCTCGCTTCCGGGAAAATCGGTTCCAGCCCAAAGCGCTGGCCCAGACCCATACGCCGGGCATAGTTTGAGAGCAAGGCCGGATTGCGCTGGAACAGCCGCGCGCCCATTTCATAGTAGAACGGGTCGCAGGACGACGTCAGCGCGCCCGACATCGTCACGTCGCCGGTCGGAAAGACCTGTTCGGGATCGGGTTCCGACGCGCGCCAGTCGAGACGAACGGGTAAGGAATCGCCGTATAGCGGGCCGTTTTCCCACCGCAGGCCGCAATAGAAAGTATCGTCCGGGTCCATCAGCCCTTCGTTAGCGACCGCCGCTGTCGTCACGATTTTGAAAACCGAACCGGGTGGATATTGCCCCTGCGTGACACGATTGAAGAACGGTTCGTTTGGCCGGCTCTGAAGATAGGCGCTGGGGAACGGGAACGGCGTATTCGGGCTGAACAGGCCGGGATCGAACGTTGGATAGCTGGCAAGCGCCAGAATCGCGCCGGTTTTCACATCAAGAATGACAGCGCCTGCCCCCGGCGATCTGCTGGCCCAGTTGTTTTCAGCGTACATGAAGGCGTCATAGAGTGCCTGCGCCGTTGCGATTTGCAGGTCGCGGTCAATCGTCAGCGTGACGTTCTGCGCGGGCTGTCCTTCCGCGCCGCCGAGGTCGCGGATGACCGTGCCGCCCGGCTCGGTGATACGCAGCACGCGCACGGCCTCGCCGCGCAGTTGAGCGTCGAACGCGCCTTCCACGCCTGCCTGACCGATCAGTGTGCCGGGAGGCACGCCGCGCGCAATCGCTTCCTCAGACGCCTGTCCCAGATAGCCGGTGACGTGCGTCGCCGCGCCATGGCCGACATAGCGCCGGTCGATGCGTTCGGTGATATGACCGCTTTCTAGGTCGATGCCGCACCATTCGCGCAGCATACCCGCGCGGGTTTCATACTCCTCGCGGTCCATGTCGCCGACGAAGAAAATGGTTTCCGGGTTGTAATTGGCCGCAGACTCGGCGATTTCGCGGTAATCGCGCCGCAACGCCGTGCCCAGCGCGCGATAGCACTGCTCTTCGTTCGCCATGATGAGCTTCTGGGCATAAATCTGGAGGATGACGCCGTTTTCCTCGACCAGATAATTGCCGTTGCGGTCGAAAATATGGCCGCGCGGCGGCGGGTCAGAGTCGACCTGTATGCGCGCGCCGGCGGCCAGACCGTCGAAGATGTCCATCGTCGACCAGGCGATGCGCCAGCCTGCCGGCCCTTCCACCAGCCGCATGATGCGCCCGGCGTCCTCGATTGCGCCAAAGCTGGGCGAGCGCAGCGTCACGTCGTAGTGCACGGCGGCGGTTCGTCCCTGCAGTTCCGTTTCGCCGAGGCTAAAGCTGATGCCTTCCAGACTGATGGCCTCGGCGACGTTGTTATACGTCGTCTCGAAAACGGCGTAGGTATACTGGCCCTGGCTCTCGGTGCTGAGCAGGGTATACATGGTGCGGTAATCGCGTTCGTTCCAGGCGTTCAGGAACTGTTCGACAATCTCCGCCGGAGACGACGCCATCTGGGGCAGAATGGCAGCGCTTTGCGGAGAACTGCCTGCCATGCTCGCGCCGGGCATGAGGCCGCAGCCTGTCAGAAGAATCAGGGCAACGCACCAGACGCCGAACGCCCGCGCTGCCCGAAGATGAGAGCGGGCAATGACCGTGGAATGCATCGTCCGCTTGCTGGTATCCCTGTCTACGTTCATCGCGCGCAACTATAGCGCCCGCTCCCAACAGTGTCTAGTTGCGATTGGCGAACGTAGTGCAAGCGTTGCCTGTCTAGAGTCTGGAACGCAGTCGATCCCGAAACAGGAGATAGAGGCCGACCACGATCAGCGCAAGCGGCAGCATCACGTCCATATCGATTCGCAGCGCGCCGCCGACAAAGTCCCACGCGGCAAAGAGAACGCCGATGCCGAGCACAATCAGGGCGTTGCGGTCGGAATTCCACTCGCGACCCTCGCTGACCGTGCGCGCGATCATCGCCAGCCCGATGACGAACATGATGCCCGGCCACCAGTAGCTGCTCAGGAACAGCACTGCCAGCCCGATGAGAAAAACACCCATAAAAACCTGATCGCTGCTGCGTCGTTTCTGGCTCATGGTTTTCGCGACTCCTAAATTATGTGCCTGTGACCGTCTAACAAATGAATACGCAGTTAGCCCGGCAAAGTTGCGCCGGGCTCACGGCGACCGCATCCGGGTGATGGGCCAGCCCTCGACCATGACACCGGTGCGCTGCTTGCGAGCAACTGGCAAAGCATCTACCATTGAGCGAACCGTTCCTTTAGCTGCCCGACGTCAGCGGATAGGGTTTCCCATGAGCGACGATATCCTCGGCATTCACCACGTGACGGCGATTGCCCGTGATGCTCAGGCGAATCTCGATTTTTACGCCGGCCTGCTGGGTATGCGGCTCGTCAAGCGGACGGTCAATTTCGATGATCCAAACACCTATCATTTTTATTTCGGCGACGAACACGGGCGGCCCGGCACGTTGCTGACGTTCTTTCCGATCGCGCGGGCGTATCAGGGAGAGCCGGGAACAGGGCAGGTGACGGTTACGGGCCTGTCGGTATCCGAAATATCGCTGACGTTCTGGCGCGAACGGTTGCAAAGCCATGGCGTGCACGTAGACGACCCGGTCAGGCGGTTTGACGAGCAGGTGCTGACCTTTTTCGACCCCGATGGCTTGCAGCTCGAACTGGTGGCGACGCAGCAGCCCGGCCCCGGCCAGCCATGGCCCGGCGGCCCTGTGCCGCCTGAATTTGCCATTCACGGCGTCCATCATGTACGCCTGCGCGAAGCCGCCATCGAGCCGACGCTGCCGCTGCTAGGCGATCTGATGGGCTTCCGCCTGCTGGCGACTGAAAACAACCTTTCGCGCTATGTCATTGGAGCTGGCGGCCCCGGAGCGACGGTCGATATCGAAACCGCGCCGGAAGCGCGCGGGCGTGTGGCCGCCGGCAGCGTGCATCACGTCGCTTTTCGCCTACCCAACGACACCGCGCAGGGACGCTGGCGCGAGCGTCTGGCGGCGCTGGGCTATAACGTGACGCCGGTTCAGGATCGCAACTACTTTCGTTCAATCTATTTTCGCGAGCCGGGGGGCGTGCTGTTTGAATTCGCGACCGACGGTCCCGGTTTCCTGATCGACGAAAACGAGGCGTTGCTGGGCCGGGAACTCAGGTTGCCTCCCTGGCTGGAAGCGCGGCGAGAAGATGTGGCGTCGCGTCTGCCGCCAGTCATCATTCCCGAATAGCCTATGGCTGAAGATGCGCTCAACGACATCCATCATCATTATGAGGCCGGCACTGGCCCGCTGACCCTGCTCCTGCTGCACGGAACCGGCGGCGACGAGCATTCGATGGTTTCCATCGGTCGCAACCTCGCGCCGGGCGCACATCTGCTCAGCCCGCGTGGCAAGGTGCTTGAAGGGACGCAGACGCGCTTCTTCCGGCGGCTGGCCGAAGGCGTTTTCGACCTCGACGATCTGGTCTTTCGCACCCACGAACTGGCCGAATTTGTCGTGCGTGCAGCCGGTGTTTACGGCTTTGATCCGGGCCGCGTGCTTGCGGTCGGTTACTCTAATGGCGCGAATATCGCCGCCAGTTTGCTGCTGCTGAAGCCGCACCTGCTGGCGGGCGCAGTGCTGTTGCGCCCGCTGGTTCCGCTCGTTCCCGATACGCTGCCAGACCTGAAAGGCGTGCTGGCCTACATCGCAATCGGCAGCGAAGACACCGTGACGCCGCCCGAACGGGGCGAGGCGCTGGCGAAATTGCTGCGCGAGTGTGGCGCGGATGTGACCGTGAAGATTCACGAAGCTGGTCACAAGCTGAAGCGGGTCGAGTTTGAAGAGGTGCGCGCCTGGATCCGGCGGCACTGGGAACAGCCTGCATCGCCCTGAAGGCAGGCGGCAGGTAAAATCCCCGCAGTTATCTCGAACTTCACGGAGACGAACGCCATGACGTATTTGCCCGATGCCCCGAAGGGCATCTACTTCGAAGACATTGAAGTTGGCCGGAAGATGGTCACGCGTGGACGCACAATTACGGAAGCCGATCTGGTCAATTTTGCCGCGCTGACCGGCGACTTCAACCCGATGCATACTGATGCCGAATACATGAAACACTCGCCCTTCGGGCAACGCATCGCGCACGGCATGCTGACGCTCAGCTACGCCGTTGGCCAGGCCTACCAGCTTGGCTTCATGGAACGCACGATTATCGCCTTTCGCAGTCTGGAAATGAAGTTCAGCGCGCCCGTTTTCATTGGCGACACGCTGCACGTAGAGCTGGTGGTGCGCGAAAAGAAGGAAGCGCGACGCATGGGCGGCGGCTGGGTCACGCTCGATGTCAAAATCATCAATCAGGAAGGCAAGACTGTCCAGTCCGGCGAGTGGGTCGTGATGCTGGCGCTCAGGGAAAATTCAGAGGGATAACCGGGTATTCCCGGTCAATTTAGGAAGGCGTATCGGCTTCGACGGGCTGTTCGTCGCGGGCGGCAAGCTGGCGACGCAACACGTCGATGGCCTGCCACGCCTGCGTCGCTTCGTCAAAAAAGTACCAGTGTTCCCAGCCGTTGCAGGGCGCGCCCTGAATGCGCGAGCCAACCTGATGGATGGAGCCGCGCTGCCCATCAAAGAGTAGCGCGCCATCGGCTGTGACCATCGCCATATGCTCGGTCTGGCGGAAGCGCAGCCGCTGTCCGGGTTGCAGCAGCCCGCTTTCCAGCAGGCGCGCGAACGGAATGCGCGCCGGTCGTGGCTTGTTGCTTGGCTGGTAGGCTGCGTGGCCGGGCGGCGGCGGTTCGATTCGGTCGAGGCGCTCTTGCGCGACGGCGATGTAACGCGCGTCTCGCTCGATGCCAATCCAGTGGCGGCCCAGCTTTTTGGCGACCGCGCCGGTCGTGCCGGTGCCGAAGAACGGGTCGAGGATAACATCGCCCGGACGGGTACTCGCCGTGATGACGCGCCACAACAGCGCTTCGGGCTTTTGCGTGGCGTGAATCTTGTCGCCGTTGACCGTCAGCCGTTCCGAGCCGGAACAGATCGGCAGCCACCAGACGCTGCGCATCTGCTTGTCCTCGTTGCCGGTTTTCAGCGCATGGTAGTTGAAGGTATAGCGCGCGCCCCGGCATTTCTGCGCCCACAGCAGCGTTTCATGCGCGTTGGTAAAGCGCGTGCCGCGCATATTCGGCATCGGGTTCGATTTTTCCCAGACGATGTCGTTCAACAGCCAGAAGTCCAGATCCATCAGGATCGTGCCGACGCGGTAGATGTTGTGATAGCTGCCGATGACCCACAGCGTTCCGGTGTCTTTCAGCACGCGGCGGCACGCCGTCAGCCAGTCGCGCGTGAAGGCGTCATAAACTTCCAGGCTTTCGAACCGGTCCCAGGCATCGTTGACGGCGTTGACCTTGCTCATGTTTGGCCGGTAAAGCTCGCCCTGAAGCTGGAGGTTGTACGGTGGGTCGGCAAAGATGACGTCAACCGACTTTTCGGGCAGCGTGTTCATTACCTCCACGCAGTCGCCCTCAAGGATTTGGTCGAGCGGTAGCGCGGTCATGAGCGGTTCAACCTGCGGAGTTCCTGAATCTCAAGGATCAGCGCTTGCATACTGCGGTGCGGATGCTTGCGGTCATGGATGATCAGGCGGCGCTTGGCCAGTTCCAGCGGCAGCGTCACCGTCGGCTCATAAACCAGCGGCATCACGGGCTTTTTGAGATTGAGAAACGTCCGGTAAGACAACCGGATGTAGTTCAACGGCAGCGAGTGTGGCGACAGCACGACGACCATCAGCCAGCATTCGCGCAGCGCCTTTTCCATCGCCGCGCGCCACGCCGGAGTGCCATAAATGAGGTGCTGGTCGACCCAGACCTTAAAACCGGCCGCGCGTAGATGCTGGACTAGCGCGGAAACAAAACGGTTCCAGTCGTCACGCGCGTAGACGATCAGGATATGGTCATCCAGCGGGGCAGCGTCCGGTTCGCTCTCGCCCGCCTTTTCGGCTGCCTGTAAAGTGCCGGGCAGCAGGTCGCTGGCTGTGTCTTCAAAAAACGTGGTCAGCGATCGGGACGCTGCCGGAAGCGCGCTGCTGGTCTTTCGCGCGGCTGCCGCTTCCGTGCCGGTGACGACCTGTAATCGCACGTTCGACCCAAGGCTGATGATGGCCCCGTCTACCAGCGTTGCAGGCGCGCCGGCTTTAATTTCGGCGTCATCCAGACAGGTCCCGTTGGTGGAACCAAGATCCTCGATGACAAAGGAAGCCCCCTCGCGGCGCAGACGCGCGTGAAACCGGCTGACCGCCGGAGTCTGAATGATGATGTCGTTGGAGAGATCGCGTCCGATGGTGATCGTCGCGCCGGAGAGTTCGTAGACGCGCCCTACTTCGGGGCCGTCCAGAACCATCAGCGAATAGTGCGCGGGTGGGGTGGCAGCGATCGTTCGTTCCTGCGTGGCGTTCGGCATTGCGAACGTCGTCGCCGGAGGCTGGTCGCCATCGAATTCCAGCGTGACCGAATCGCCCAGCTCGATGAGCGCGCCGGGCAACAGCGTCAGCGCCTGCGTGGCCGGTATGCCATTGACATAGGTCCCATTGCTGGAATGCAGATCGAGGATCTGGTAACGACCGTCGCCCCATGTGATCCGGCAATGCTGGCGGCTAACTTCGTTGTCCTGAATGATGATGTCGTTCTTGCTGCCCCTGCCGATGGTGACGATGTCGTTATTGAGCGGGTAAACGATACCTGCGTTGGGGCCGCGACGCATGATCAGGCGCGCCATGTACAAATACCTGTGTGAGGGGCCAGAACCTGGATGCGTTTTACTATAACAGAAAGCCTCGACGGGCAAAAGCGTGCTGGGCCGGCAGTATCACATGGCGGGACCGAAAATTGGCTTGGCCTGTGCAATGAGAGTCGGGTTCCCCTCTCCAAATCCGCTGCGAGATTTGGAGAGGGGAAAGGGGTGAGGTTCAGCCTTCCGCCGTTGCTTCGGCTGTCGCCTCGGCAGTCGGAATGCTATCGAAGTCGGACGGTTCTTCCGTGCCGATTTCGGGCTGGATTTCTGGAGCTTCGGTCGTTTCAACCTCGATCAGAGGCTGGTTTTCGATGATATTGATGATCGTACGAATGGCCGATGCATTCACCAGATAGACCGTCCGTGGCCCTTCGAGGGTGATGGAACTCACCGCCGGTTCCGGCGTTTCCTCAGCCTCGGCGGTGGCCGGCGCGGTCGGTTCCGGCTCGACTTCAACCGTGGCCTCCAGCGTTTCGACGCTTGTTTCCACTTCGGGGCGTTCCACGTCCTGCGCCACCGACGTCGCTTCGGCTGTTGCTTCGCCGCTGGCTGCCTGATCGGTCGCTGCTTCGGTTTCCTCGGCTGTCGCTTCAGCGGCCTCGGTCGCGGCGGCGACATTGGTCGCCTGAATGATGGCCTCGTAGGTCGCCGCCAGTGTCTGGCGTTCGTCCTCGTCTTCTTCCTCACGCATGGCCGTGGCCAGTGCCTGAAGTGTCGGGTTCTGGGGGATGCCTTCCGAATCGGGCAGATCAGCCGTGGTCAGGCTGGTGTCCACATCGAGCCGTTCCAGATCCGGCTGCATCAGATCGAGGTCGGGGCGCGTGCTGGCATCGCCAATTTGCTCGACCACCGCGTAATAGCGCGTGCCGCTTGGGTTTTCGTTGCCGATATACATGACGTGAACGGCGTTGTTTTCGCCGACGACAAAGGTGACGTATAACGGCGTCTCCAGACCGTATTGCGCCAGATCATCGGCTTCGAAGGCGTCTTCGGCCTGCAGGTTGAGCAGCGTCGATATCACGTTGTTGACGCGCGTCTGGTCGACTTCCAGTTGCGTGGTTGGTTCCGCTGCAGCCGGTTCGTCTGTCGCCTGCGCGTCATCGTCGGTCAGCGTCTGCTCGCGTTCCGGCGGGCGCGGGTTGGCGACTTCCCATTCTTCCTCATTGAAGCGCGTGAGCACGGTGCGTTCTCCCGACCGGTTATCCCGCACTTCGACGCGCTGCGCGGTTGCTGCGTCGACGCCGCTGAAAACCCGGACCGGCGCGGCTTCGGTCACATCGGTAGCCGTTCCTCCCTGATTGCCGGGTGCGGTCGCCTGGCTGAACGTGAGCGCCAGCACGGCTACGATGACAACCAGGCTGATGGCGAGCAACAGGACTGTTCCGCGGTTCATACGCATGGTGTCACTACTCCTTGGTTAAGCAGCCCGCTGGCGTTCGCGACCGTTCCACCAGACGAACGCTCCGGCAGCGAGAACGCCAAACGGCAGCAGGACGATGGTGACAAAGTTGATCAGGCGCAACGTCTGCGCGTCGGCGAAGATCGGCGTATCCTGCGGGCGTATATCGCTGACGATGGTCGTTCGCTGGAAGAAGTCGTTGAAATTGGTGGCCCACACAAAGGCGTTGAACGCGACCGACAGATTGCTCACCGAGCCCTGTTGCAGCAGCGCGTAGTCGTCCTGAACCAGCGAGGTGCTGCCGAACAGCGCGATACGCGCGCCTGTCTGCATGTTCTCGGCAGTCGCTGCCAGCACCAGCGGGCCGGTCAGGTCATCTTCGGTTTGCTCGATGTTCTGGTTCATCACGGCGTCGAGATCGCTCTTGGCATAGGCGGTTGCGCTCGACCGGATGATCGGCGTGACGAGCACGTTTTCTGGCGGCGTTTCCGCGACCTCGATGCTGTGCGCCAGCTCAAACACCACCGCCGACTGGGACGGTAGCCCGTTCGAGGTGATGAAGTTGCCCCGATCCAGATCGCCGGTGAAGGTGATCAGCGGGTTCTGGATGAACTGTTGCTGGTCGATGACGATGTCGTTGCGGAAGCGCAGGCCGAAGTTCTCGAACAGATAGTCGGACAGCGCTTCGCCGGTCGCCAGCGACGTCTGATCGGCGTTGAGGCTGTTGCCCGCGAACAGGACCACCTGCCCGCCGTTATCCAGATAGTTCGTCAGCACCTGAAGTTCCTGTTCGGCCAGCGGTTTCGAGCCGCCGACGATCACCAGCACTTCGCCGTCGACGTTCGGGTCATTCAGCGTCACTTCGCCGCCCTGCCGGCTGAGTTCGAGGAAGGTCACTTCGTCCACCGTCCAGTCAAGCTGGTCAGTCAGCGTGGACGCGAGCACGCTCATGCGCCCGGCGTTGCTCGGCGTCAGGCTCACGCCGTCTTCCACGGCGACGATGTAGGCGCGAAAGTCGCCCTCTGCCGATACCTTGAGGATGGCGTTGGTGAGTTCGTCCTGCGAGAAGAAGTTGACCAGTTCGGCGTTCTGGGTGTCGAGCGTGCCGTCCTCACGCACCGCGACGACGGCAATCTGGCCATTCATGGTGACGCCATATTGCTCGGCCATGGCCGGGTTGCGGTCGGGATCGACAAACTCGTAGCTGATCTTGCCGTTGCTGGTCTGGACGTAGTCGTCAAACAGGACGGCGTCCTGATCGCGCCGGGCCGACATCTGCGCGCCGTAGAATGCCAGCAGGCGGATTTCCGGCACGGTTGGGTCGCTGCCGAGCGTCGCGATGGCTTCCTCCGAGGCGGTCGACAGCGAAAAGTCATCGCGTTGAGTCAGGTCGTAGCGGATGTTCTGGTTCCGCACGAAGATGTAGACGAACATCATCGCGATGATGAAGACGGTCGTGACCAGAAAGCTGAGGCCGCCAAAGCGGGCCGTGCGCCCGGTCAGGGCGGCGCGGGCTTCCTGTGGAGACATGAACGCCCATGCCAGCAGCGCCAGCACACCCAGCGCAATCGCGCCGAAGCCGACGACGCCAAACTCCGGCTGGGTAAAGGCGACCACCGCCGCGCCGAGGAAAGCAACGCCGGCGATGATCAGCAGGTATTGCGGCGGGATGAACGGTTCCTGCTGTTCGGGTGTCGTTTCAGGCGTATGATCGGTCATGGCTCACGCTCTCCAGCGTCGGGTTTCGACAATGCGCGTGGTGATGAACAACGCGCCGATCATCATGAAGACGAAATAGAGAATGTCCTCGGCCCGCACGATGCCGCGCGCCAGCGTAGCGTCGTAATGCGCCGGCAGGCCAAGCTCGCGCACGAAGTCGGCGGTGGCCGACGACGTAGTACCCTGCCCGGCGATCCAGATGGCCGCCACGTCTGCCAGATAGAGCACGAGGATCGTGGCCGCGCCGAGGAACGCCGCCACCACCTGATCTTCGGTAATGGCCGACCAGATCATCGAGACGGCGAGCACCGCGCCGCCATAAAGCCACGCGCCGAAATACGCGCCGAACGCCGCGCCCTGATCCGGCACGCCAATTTGCGTGAGGATCAGGTAGTAAATGGCGCTCACGAGCAGCAGCATGGTGTAATAGAACCACGCCGCCAGAAACTTGCCGATGATGAAGGCGCTTTCGTTCATCGGCAGGGTCATCAGAACTTCGAGCGTGCCTTCGCGCGATTCTTCCGCCAGCAGCCGCATCGTCAGCAGCGGCGCGATGAGGAAGGTCAGAAACGTCAGCAGGCTGGGCGCGAACGTCGGGTCGGCGGGGAAACGGCTGTTGGCCTGCACTACGTAGCCGTTAAACAGCACGCCCAGAAACAAAAGCAGCGCGAAGGCAATGGCATAGGCGATGGGCGACCGGAAATAGAGGCCGACCTCACGCTTGAAAACAGCAAAGATCGCTCTCATGATGCTGCCGTCTCCGTTTCCGTTGCGTAGGCCTGCGCGTCATCCGTTTGCGCGGCTTCCTGCCGCGTCAGTTCGAGGAAGATTTCTTCGAGGTTGACGGCCACGGGGCGAAGCTCGATCAGGTTCCAGCCCTGCTGCACAATGGCGCGGGCGATCTCCGGGCGCGGGTCGATGTCCGGGCTGGAGGGCGTCACGACGACGTTGTCAAACTGGACGTCGACGCTGCCGGCTCCCGGAAGGCCCTGCAGCACCGGCACGACCGAGGCTGGCGGCGCGTCCACGCGCACGAGCACGCGCCCGCCGCGTTCCAGTTCCTGCCGCAATTCGGCGGGCGAACCCTGCGCCACGATCTGCCCCTGATTGATGATGACCACGCGGTCGCACACCTGCTCGGCTTCCGAGAGGATGTGCGTGCTGAATAGCAAGGTGTGGTCGCGCCCAAGCTCGCGCACCAGCGCGCGCAGCTCCAGCACCTGATACGGGTCGAGGCCGATGGTCGGCTCGTCGAGGATGAGCACTTCAGGATCGTGCAGCAGCGCCTGTGCCAGACCGACGCGCTGGCGCATACCTTTTGACAGCGTGCGGATACGGCTTTCCGCCCGGTTAGCCAGACCAACGCGCTCCAGCACTTCGTCGGCTTTCCGGCGCAGATTGCGGACGCCGCGAATCTCACCGAGGTACATCAGGTAGCCGCGGGCGGTCATGTCGCGATAAAGCGGCACGTTTTCCGGCAGATAGCCGACGCGCTTGCGCACTTCCATGCTCTGGTCGAACACATCATAGCCGGCGACCTTCGCCGTGCCCGAAGTGGGCGGCGTAAACCCGGTCAGGATGCGCATGGTCGTGGTCTTTCCGGCGCCGTTTGGCCCCAGAAAGCCCGTTACCTGACCCGGCGAAGCAGTAAACGAAATGCCGCGAACGGCAGTGACCTCACCGTAGCGTTTTGTGAGATTTTGTACGTCAATCATTGGCACTATCCTTCCGGTCCCGTGGGCGAAACCCGGGCCGCAGGGCATGACAATCGATGCGCCGGTGAGAACCGGCGCGAAGTCGAAGGCATTATAACGCGCTGAATGAAGCTGTCAGGGGAATTTTACAAACCGTTAGCAATTACTCATGGAGTTTGCTAACGCCCCTGACAGTCCACGTGACGGGCGGGACATGGAAAGCGCCTATGACTAACCTTGTCCCATGACGACGCTCAGCGTGACGCAGGCCAGACAGGTGTTGTTGCGGATAATCGCCCAGCCCGCCATCGGGTCCGAGCCGTAGATCGTCGCGTCCATGTTCCAGACGATCATCAGGCGCACGGTGCGGTTGTCGCGGGAAAGCTGCGCGGCCTGAGCCAGCCATTCCGCCTGTTCCTGCACCGACGTGCCGCTGGCCCACTCGAAGCCGGGCGGCAAGGGCGGCAACCCTTCCGGCGAGAGGTAGCCCAGTTCGGTAAAGCACAGCGGCTTATCGGGGAAGACGCTGACATAGGTGTTCACCATCGTCGGATAGTAGCGCGTGTAATGGTTGCTGTTGCCGCGCGGATCGCCGGTGCTGGCGGTGGGCGGCAGGATGCCCTCGTTATAGTGGATGCCGGTGCAGTCGAAGTACTGGTCGGCTCCGGCGGCGGCCATCTGCTGGATGAAGATCAGGTCGTCGCAGCCGTTGACCCTGCACTGCCCGCCGAAAAAGCCGGTGGGCGCGGGCGCGCCGCTGATGACCATGACATTCGGGTTGGCCTGTTTGATGGCCGGATAGGCGTAGCTGAGCATCTGGGCGTAGTTGGTCCCGTTGATGAGACCGGCGGGCCACTCGCGGTCGATATTCGGCTCGTTCCACACCTCAATCGCGTCTGGCCCAACGCGGGCGACCGCGGCCAGAAACGCCGCGAACTCCTGAAAATACTGCGTCGGGTTAGCGGCGAGCGCGGCCTGATCGCCGACGACGCTCAGCAGCACCTTCAGGCCGTGGCGCTCGCCAATGGCGACCAGATTTTCGGCGTCGGCGGTCGAACCGCCCGGCGTGTGGCGAATTTGCATCTTCATCCACGTCATGCCGCTTTCGCGCATGAGATCGAGATACAGGAAGCTGAACACCTGACCGCCCAGCTCGAAGGTCGGGCCGGGAACTGCGGTCGCGGTGGCGCTGGCCGTTGCCGTCGGCGTCACCGGCGTGACGGTTGAGGTCGGCGTCGGCGTTGGCTCGGTCGTCGCGGTTCCGGTCGCCGTCGCCGTTGCGGTGGGCGGCTCGTCGGTCGCGGTCGGCGCGTCCGTGGGAGTTTCGGTATTGACTGGCGGCGGCGTGGTGGTTGCTTCGTCGGTGGGCGTTTCGCTTTCGGTCGCGGCGGGGGATTCCGTCGCCGTCGGGTCGCCCGGTGCGGTCGTCTCAGTAGGGCCGGCGGTCACAGTCGCGGTCGTTTCGTCAGGTGTTGGCGTTACGGTCGCACTTCCACCAAATGAACAGCCGCCAAAAGCCAGCACGACCAGAAGCAAGCACACCAGTTGCTGCGCCAGAAGACGTTTCATCTTGCACTCCACAGGGGCGGGGTTAGCCAAACATAATCCGTAGTGTAATACAGATGGAGGAAGGGCGCATGAGCTTCTTTGACTACTAGTCATGCTATAAGAAGTATGAGCGTACTATCTATCGGTACCGATTGACACTAGCTCCAGCAAGCAAGATCACTATGTATAGGAAATCGGATTGCTATGTAGCGGGTGGCCGATTCCCTTTGACAAGCTTACAGCTGGCGACGTCTTTGTGATTGATATTCAGATGCTCAATGACAGTGGTCAGCGATTGGTCTTTGGTAGAGCAATTAGAGAGTTAAGCGAACTTCTGGAGAGTCAAAAGTATTGGCCTTGATTCAGTAGTAGTGTTTGTTGATGAGCTAAACAAGTTTGCTCCATCAGGCAGCGTGCGTACACCACTCGAATCTCATTTGATCGATATAACTGCTCGCGGACGGAGCATCGGGCTTGTGCTCTTTGGTGCGGAGCAATTTGCTTCCTCAGTGGATCAGATAATATGGGGAGCTGAGAGTATGCGGGGTCAACTCGCGTGCTCTCAGCTAGACTACCCTTGGATGTTAACTCTCTGTTCCGGCAACTCTCGAGCCATCCGATCAACGTACACGCTGCATAGTTTGCTCTTAGTTAACTTTTATTTAAACCGCTTGAAAACTCTCCAATCTCTCAGTTAAACCAGTTTTTCAAATCCAACAAAAGTTCCAGAATTCAGGGTTAAGCGTCGCTATACTTGGGATAATGACAGGCGGTTTCCGCATCTTTTGTAATTCGAGGAGTTATCTTAATGACTCACATCATCACCAGCCTCTGCCTGCGCGATGGGGCTTGCATGGATGTGTGCCCGGTCGAATGCATTGTTCCCGGCCAGCCCGAGAACGAATGGCCCTGGTACTTCATCGACCCCGATACCTGCATCGACTGCGGCGCTTGCATCCCCGAATGCCCCTATGAGGCCATCTTCATCGAAGAAGAAGTGCCGTCGGCCTACGAAATGGCTCCCGGCCAGAAGCGCGTGCCGTTCGATACCAAGGAAGAAATCACCGCGGAAGGCGGCGAAATCGTCGACCTCACCGTGGACATCCAGCCCAACTACGACTTCTTCGCGGTTGGGCCGGGCTACGACGCGCTTGGCTAAGCCATCCGGCTATATGCATTTCGACATCCCCTGCTTCGTGCGGGGGATGTTTTATTTCCGGGCCTGTTGGTCGCGCTCGGCGGGCGGGCTACAATGCACGGCGATTCCGGCAGGGAAAGGGCGGGTAGTGGGCACGCTGTTCATCGTACCAACGCCAATCGGCAATCTGGAAGACATCACGTTGCGGGCGCTGCGCGTCCTGCGCGAAGTCTCGCTGATCGCGGCGGAAGATACCCGCACGACTCGCGTGCTGCTCCAGCATTACGGGATCAAAACGCCGCTTACCAGCTATCACGAACACAACAAACTGAGCAAGCTCGATGCCATCTTTGACGCGCTGGCAACAGGCGACGTGGCGCTGGTGTCCGATGCCGGCACGCCCGGCATTTCCGATCCCGGCTACGAACTGGTGCGCGAGGCGATCCATCGCGGCGTGCGTGTCGAACCACTGCCGGGGCCGAACGCAGCCATTGCGGCGCTGGTCGGATCCGGCCTGCCGACGGACAGCTTCATCTTTCTCGGTTTTCCGCCCAGAAAGGATCGCGCTCGCCGCGAGTGGCTGGCCGAAGTGGCGGACGAGCGGCGCACGCTCATCCTTTACGAAAGCCCGAACCGGCTGACGAGCCTGCTGCGCGCGGTGCTCGAAACGCTTGGCGACCGCCCGGTCTGCGTCGCCCGCGAGCTGAGCAAGGTCTACGAGGAACTGCGGCGCGGCCCGGCGAGCGAGGTGCTGGCGCATTATGAAGCCAACCCGCCCAGAGGCGAAATCGTGCTGGTGGTCGGCGGCGCGCCGGAAGCACGGGCTGAAGCATGGGATGAAACCCGCGTGCGCGAAGCCCTGCGCGCGCGGCTGGAAGCGGGCGAACCGCTCAGCAGCGCGGCCCGCCGGGTGGCGATGGAAGCGGGCTGGAACCGGCGCGATGTCTACGCGCTGGGCGTGGAAGAGAAGGACGCGCAACCGCAGGCGCGCCGGAAGCATTAGTCTGAATACGGGATACTTCTCTCCAACAGTATCCCTGCGGGACGCAAATGGGTGAGGCCGGGGGATGTGAGGGATAAATTGCGGATTTAACCCTAGAAATAGCGATTAAACCGTGTACAATCGTCTGCTCGAGTTGAAGGCTTACGGGTTACGAGCGTTTCCGCGCGGCAGCGGCGCGTGCATACCCATAGAACGAGGTTGTTATACCATATGGCATCTTATCACGGGCCAAAGGCAAAAGTGCAGCGGCGCTTCGGCGAGGTGCTTGTGCCGCGCGCGAAATATCAGAAGATTCTTGAGAAGCGTCCCTATCCGCCGGGCGAGCACGGCAAGGAAAAGCAGTATCGCTCTGGCCGCCGCACTGAATACGGCCTGCAGCTCAACGAAAAGCAGAAGCTGGCTTTCATCTATAACATCCGCGAGGCCCAGATGCGCCGCTACTTCATGCGCGCGCGCCGTCTGCCGGGTGTGACGGGTGAAAACCTGCTCATCCTGCTGGAGCGCCGGCTGGATAATCTGGTCTATCGCGCCGGTTTCGCGGCCACCATCTGGGCTGCGCGCCAGCTTGTCAAGCACGGCCACATTCTGGTCGATGGCCAGCGCGTTGACCTGCCTTCGTATCAGGTGAAACCGGGGCAGACGATCTCGGTTGTCGAGAAGATGCGTAAGAACCCGCACGTGGTCGAAGCGCTTGAAGGCACGGCCTTTAATCTCTCCTATCTGCAGGTCGACCGCGACAACCTGAGCGCCAAGCTGGTGAACCTGCCGGCACGCGATGAAATTCCCACGCCGATCCAGGAACAGCTGGTCGTCGAGTTCTACACCCGCCTCACCTGATCCCAACATCACCTACACGATGCGGTTTACAGAGGTTGCCAGTCCGGCAGCCTCTGTTTGTTTTCTTCCTGTGTCGCTACACCGCTGAAAAATCAAAATCCGGGCGGTTTTGGCGAAACTTTTGCCCCGGTTTTTGCGTCTATAGAGGATAGCACGCGGTCAAACAAGGAGCCGAACAACCGTGAGCTATCGCCTACCTGCCATTCTTGCCCTGCTCGCGCTTGCCGCGCTGGCGCTGCTCAACGCCAATCACAATCTGCCGTTCGATGTCTCGCTGGCTTCGACCAGTCTGGCTGCCGCCGAGCCTGCTGACGACCTGATGCTCGCCTCGTTTTACCGCTCAATCGCCGCAACCGGCGCGCCGATTGCGGTCAAGGGCAAGGTGCGCCAGCCGTTTTTCTCCGCGCCCGGCACGGTGCTGGCTGTCGCGGACGATGACATTCAGGTTTATGAGTACAGCGCGAGCGACAAGGCGCAGCGCGAAGCCGCCAGAGTCAGCGATGACGGCAGCACCATCATGACCGATGATGCGCCCTTGCACGTCGAATGGGTAGCGACGCCGCATTTCTTCCAGCGCGACCGGCTGATCGTGGTCTATGTTGGCGACGACGATGAGGTGCTCGACGTGCTGAAAAACACGCTGGGCGAGCCTTTTGCCGGCGCAGGCCGCTATCATGGGCCGCGCGTCCTCATCCCGTAGCCACCGGTTCCGGGAGCAGCCGGTGTCGGGGTTCCACCAGCGCAAAGCCGAGCAGGGCGCTCAGCCAAGCTAACCCGGCGCAGATCAGCATCACCAGCCGGTAGGTTTCGATAAACGCGATCCTGACGGCGACCGTGATTTCGTTGTGTGCCGTCTCTGAAACACCCGGAGGCGCGGTCGCCGCTCCCAGCTTGGGCGCTTGTTCCACCAGCAGCGCTTGCCGGCTTTCGGCGCTCATTTCGATCCCGGACGTAGCCGCAGCCAGCGTATCGGTGAAGACGACGATCGCCAGCGCGCCCAGTACCGAGATTGCCAGAACGCCCGCCGTACGCGCCACCGCATTGTTAATGCCCGATGCGCTGCCCGTGCTGTTCACCGGCACGGCGGTCATCACGGCGGTTGTCAGCGGCGCGACGGTCAGGCCCATGCCGATGCCGGTGAGCAGCAGGCCGGGAAAGACGGTCGTCCAGTAGTCGTTCGGGCCAGAGGTGATGCCGACCAGCGCCAGCAGGAAAAAACCCACGCCGGTCAGCGCCGGGCCGGCTGTCAGCAGCGGGCGCGGGCCGATACGGCTTGCCAGCCCACCCGCCCAGCGTGACAGCAGAATGAGCATGATCGAAAACGGCAGCAGCGCCAGCCCGGCTTCAGATTCCAGATAGCCCTGCGCCTGTACGAGATTGAGCGAGACGAACAGGCTGTAAACCGCCAGCGCGCCATACAGGAAGAACGTCAGCGCGTTCGCGCCGCTGAAGGTGCGCGAGCGGAACAACTGCAGCGATACCATCGGATGCGGTGAGCGTGCTTCGACGATCAGAAAGGCGACCAGCGCGACGAAACCCAGACCGAGCGCGCCCAGAATGACGGGCGAGTCGAAGCCGGTTTCCGGTCCCTGTATGAAGCCGTAGGTGATGCCGCCCAGACCGAGCGTCGCCAGCAGCGCGCCGGGGATGTCGAGGCCGCCGGGATTGCGCCGGTCGCGGTAGCTCACCTGCGACAGCACCGCAACCGCGACTACCGCCAGCGGCACGTTGATGAGGAAAACGCCGCGCCATAGCCCGGCGCTGGCCAGCCACCCACCGATCACCGGGCCGAGGACCGAGGTTACGGTCGTGAAGGTTGACCACGTGCCGATGGCAATACCGCGTCGCTCGTGTGGGAACGCCGCGGACAGCAGCGCGAGGCTGCTGGGGACCATCAGCGCGCCGCCCGCTCCCTGAGCTGCACGGGCGATGATGAGCACGGTCGCGTTTGGGGCCAGCGCGCAGGCCACCGACGCCAGCGTGAATGCCAGCAGCCCGCCGGTGAAAATGCGCTTCAGGCCCAGAATGTCGCCCAGCGAGCCGCCGGTCAGGATAAGCGAGGCCAGAAACAGATTGTAGGCGCTGATGATCCAGAACACCTCAGAGCCGGTCGCGTTCAGGCTTTGCTGGATGGCCGGCAGGGCTACGTTGAGCGCCGTGCTGTCGATAAACGCCATGCTGGACGCGAGAATGGTAGCGACCAGCACCCATCGTTCCGTCTGGGCGGGGCTATTTCCGTCGAATGCCGTGCGCGGCTGTGTCATGTCCCGCCCTCCGTGTTGTGAACGTAATGTCTACTATAGTCCCACTTTCGCATTCTGTAAGCGGCGTTATCGCCATTCCTCCGTTGTGAAGGCGGCGCATTTGCGCCATAATGTTTCTTGCGTTTTGTCTTGCAAAGGATTGCCATGAGACAGCGACCAACCATCTCTCTGATTGCCGCGCTTATTCTGGGACTGCTCGCGCTGTTCAGCGCCGCGCCGTTTGCGCTGGGCAGCCCGGTTACCCAACTGGATGCAACCGACCAACAGGCGACGATCAACGCCTTGATAAACGAGCGTTTTACCCAGACGGCGGAAGCGTCTGGTGTTTCGCTGACGGCGACTGCCGAAGCGCAGGATGCCGCCGCCACAGCCTTCGCCTTGACCGTTGACGCGGCTTTTTATCAGGCACTGACTGCCACTGCTGCCGCGCTGACAGACGGGGCAGCGACGGAAACGCCCGCTGCTCCTGCGGCGACTGCGGAGGCGACTTCCGTGCCGGTCGAGGCGGTCGGATTCCGCGTCGTCCTCGCGCCGGAGACCGAGGTTGACGCGACCGTGCTGCAAGAGACGGCAGCGATTGTCGAGCGCCGCCTGCGCGCGCTGGGAGTCAGCGCCGCGATCGGCATTGGCGATCAGGGGACGATCCGGGTCGAAATGAGCGCGCCGGAGAATCTGGATCAGGTACTGGCATCCGTACAGCAGGCCGGACTGCTGGAATTCGTCGATTTCACCGGATTGCTCGACCAGATCAATGATTTTGTCGACCGGACGATTGCCACGACGGCAGGCCCCGACCGCGAGGACGCGCTGCTCAATCCCGAAACAAACGCGCCGTTCCAGACGGTTGTCACGGGTGCGGATATCGCCAATGCCAGCGTGACCGAAGTGAATGGCAACTGGGGCGTGCGTTTTGATTTCACGGAGGACGGCGGCGCGACCATGGTCGAATTCACCGGAGCGCATGTCGGCGAGCCGCTGGCGATTGTGCTCGACGGACGGGTGATCTCGATTCCGGTCATTCAGAGCGCCTTCGGCGCGGAAGGCGGCCTGTTGCAGGGCGGTTTCGATCAGGAGCAGGCAAACCGGCTGGCGCTCCAGCTCAACTTCGGCGCACTTCCGGTCGGTCTAGATGTCCTGACGGTCGAGCCGCTTGAAGCGCTGCCGGAAGCGTTGGCCGCCGCGCCGACCGTGGCGACCAGCACGCCTACCCCGACCGCGACGCCCGACCCGCGTCCGACGGCGACAACGGGCCAGATTCAGGTGGTGGAAGAGGTGTTCGAGCGCGGGCGCATGTTCTATATTGAGCCGCTCGATCAGATCTGGGTGATGGTTGTGACCGGTGAAGGCCGCGGCACGTGGAGCATCTACCCCGACACCTTCGAGGAAGGCGACGCCGAATTTGACCCGAGCATCGTGCCGCCCGATGGCCTGATGCAGCCGGAGCGCGGATTTGGCAAGCTATGGCGCGAAAACCCGGAGGTTCGGGAAGCTCTCGGTTGGGCGGTGACACCGGAATTCGGCTATGTCAGCGAATATCGCTACCAGCCGGGTGGGCATTTCGACGAGAACGGGGAATTTGTCCCCGGCCCCGGCTATCACGTGCTGTTCAGCCTGTATGGCGAGGCCTTCCGCTTCAACGAGGAAGACAATACGTGGCAGCTTGACTGAGGCGCATTCGCGGGGCGGGGCACTTGGGCAAGCCGGCTGTTCCGCTGGTGACAGATACCGGGCGATACCGGCGCGCGCTATACTTTATGCGGGAGCGGTAGCGCGCGAACACAGCAAAGGATAACGGATGACGGAGAACCAAAACACGGACGTCCTGATCGTCGGCGCGGGGATGGCGGGCCTGAATGCCGCGCGAGCGTTGATCGAACGCGGGCTATCCGTTGTCATAGTCGAACGAGAGAATGAGGTTGGCGGGCGTATGGCCACGCGGCGGGTTGGCCCCGGGCTGGCGGACGAAGGTTGCCAGTTCTTCACCGTGCGCGTTCCCGAGTTCAGCGCACTGGTCGAATCATGGACGGCGCAGGGCTTGGTGTATGAGTGGTCGCGTGGCTGGAACGATGGCAGTCTGGCCGTCACGCGTGATGGACGCCCGCGCTATGCCGTTCGCAATGGCTTCGTGGCGCTGGCGAAACATCTGGCGCGCAATCTCGACATCCGCCTCAACGTCATTCTTGAATCGATCAGGCCGGTGCAGGATGGTTGGGAGGCTCGCGACAGCAGCGGGAGGACTTACCGCTCGCGGGCGCTCTTGCTGACGCCGCCGGTTCCGCTGGCGCTCGGCCTGCTGGACGCGGGCGGAGCGGCGCTGGCAGACGATGACCGGCAGGCGTTGGAGCGCATTGAATATGAGCCGTGCCTGACGGGGCTGTTCTGGGTGGAAGGGTTCAACGGATTGCCTGCGCCCGGCGCAGTCCAGCGACCTGAGGCCAATCTGCGCTGGATTGCCGACAATCGCCGCAAGGGCATTTCGCCTGACGCGGTGGTCCTGACCGCTCAGGCCAGTCCGACGTACAGCCGCCAGCTCTGGGATATTACCGATCAGCAGGTGCTGTCTGCCATGCGCGTCGACCTCTTGCCTTTTATCGGTGACGACGCGCGTATTGCCCTGATGCAGCTCCGGCGTTGGCGCTATTCACAGGTCACGCGACCGCATCCGCAGCCGTTCCTGCTGGCAACAGGCACGCCGCCGCTGGTGTTTGCGGGCGACGCATTTGCGGAACCGTCGCTGGAAGGCGCGGCTGTATCCGGCCTTCAGGCCGCACAAGCGCTGGCGGCTGCGCTCGCCGGCTGACGATATCTCAAAGCCGGGATTCTGTCGTCGAGTTGGTTACAGCATTCAATTCTGGCGGCGCGCCCGGCGCGCCGCCATGCCTCGTGACCGGCAGCAGTCTCATGGCTGGTTCCGGCGTCAATAATTTCCCTCTTTTTGCAATTTCAGTTGTGTGTTGTTCCGCGAAGCGCCTGATGATCGAAATTTTCTTCAGGGCAAGCGAGGGCAGATATTGTTGGCGATACGTCTACGCTCGAAACAGCAGGCTGCCACTATACTTTATAAAGCTGTGACGCTAGTTACAGTCTGAATGCAGGCAGGAAACATGCAGGAAGAACCGAAAAAGACGGATCTCGTCACCAAACATCTGCCAAACATCGGCAGTCCAAAGTATCTTCCGGCGCAGCCAGATACCGTGTTACCCGACGCCGTGCTGCCGTGGGTGTTGGAAATGCGCGTGGTTGGCACGGCGGAAACCATCCACACCAGCCTGAAGGAAACGATGCTGATCGGGCGCGCTGACCCGGAGCGTGGTTTGCGCCCGGAGATTGATCTGACGCCTTTCAATGCCCACCAGCAGGGAGTCTCGCGCCGCCATGCCATGCTGCTGGGTCGCAATGGCCGGATTACCGTCAAGGATCTGAACAGCACCAATGGGACGCGTCTGAATGGCTTTGGCCTTATCCCACAAATTGAATATCGCATCTGCCACGGCGATGAGCTGATGATGGGGCAATTCCGGTTGCAGATCCATTTTTCGATTGTCCCGGCCCCAAAAGATATCGCCATTCCCCAGCAGGCGGGCGGGATCGATCCGGCGCAGGCGGTGCGCGTCAAAGGCAAGCGCGTGCTGGTGATTGCCGGCGTCCCGGCGCTGGGCGCGGTATTTCGGTCGACGCTGGCGGGAGCCGGTTTTGCCGTGACGGTGGTCAGGACGACCGGCGCGGCCATTCAGGAAATTTCGGAGCGGCTGCCCGATGCCATCGTATTCGATCTGCAGATGCCGGATCTGGCGGCGCTGGATTTCGTGCGATACGTGCGAAAGAACGCCGCGCGCCGTGTGCCGGTGCTGATTGTTTCGGGCGCGACCGCCGGCTTTCACATGAGCAAGGCGCTGGAGGCGGGAGCGGACCAGTATCTCGGTAAGCCGTTGAACACCGGGGACCTTATAAGCGCCGTCGGCAAGGCGGTGATGCAGGCTGCCGGCTGAGAGCGCCGGTTATCGAACCTGCTTCTCCCCGTCGCGCCAACAAGCCACAGTCCGGCGCGACGGGGATCGTTCCATTGAACCGGACATGCGGCGGGACAAGCTACCGGACGACCAAACATGGGCGGCTGCGTATTGAACCGGAGACACCGCTTATATATAATGAAGCGCATCGAAACGGTGCTGCCTGATGACAGCCGTATGGCCGGCCATGACCACAAGCCGGGCATGAAAACCGGCTGATCCTGCTGCCGCCGGACGCCCAGATACTATAATAACTTTCTATATTGCCAGCACCGAACTCCCCTTGACTCACCCCGACAGCAATGCTAAACTTCTCCGACGTACTGTGTGCGGCGTCCAACCTCGCCGAGGCAATGGCGCGCCGAATTGAGTAGGTGGTGGCGAAAGCGTCCTGCATGGCGGGATGGCTCGTCATATGGGCAAGGAGCATACGGGCGTTCTCTACAGTACGCCCGTTTCTGTGCCTGTAAGCAGGATGAATAGCATGTGGAGTTTGTTTAATGCCAACCATTAATCAGTTGGTGCGTAAGGGGCGCAAGGCCAAGAAGAGCAAGAGTAAGTCCCCTGCGCTCCAGTACACATTCAACGTCTATGAACAGAAGCGTACCCGCCGCAAGAAGGGTGCTCCCCAGAAGCGCGGCGTTTGCCAGCAGGTCAGAACCATGACCCCCAAGAAGCCGAACTCGGCGCTGCGTAAAGTGGCCCGTGTCCGGTTGTCGAATGGTCTGGAAGTCACCGCCTACATTCCGGGCGAAGGCCATAGCCTGCAGGAGCACAGCGTTGTGCTCGTGCGCGGAGGTCGTGTGAAGGACCTTCCGGGCGTCCGGTATCACATCGTGCGTGGCACGCTGGATACCGATGGCGTGAAAAACCGCGAGCAGGGCCGCAGCAAGTACGGTACCAAGCGTCCGAAGCCGGGCCAGGCTGCACAGGGCGGCCGGAAGTAAAAGGGTTGCATGAGAGATGCCACGTAGGAAAAGCCCACCCAAGCGCGAGGTTGCGCCTGATCCCAAGTACAACAGCACGCATCTGACGATGTTCATTAATCGTATGATGCGTGGCGGCAAGCGCAGCCTGTCGCAGAGGATTATGTACAACGCGCTGGAACTGGTCGAAGAGCGCGCCAAGCGCAATCCGGTCGAGGTTTTCGAGCAGGCGCTTCGCAATGTCACGCCGGCTATCGAAGTGAAGCCGATGCGCGTCGGCGGCGCGACCTATCAGGTGCCGGTCGAAGTGCCGCATGATCGTGCGATCTCGGTTGCGATGCGCTGGTTGCTCGAAAGCGCCCGTGCGCGCGGCGGCCGCAACATGTCGGAGAAGCTGGCTAACGAGCTTCTAGACGCGATGAACGGCCAGGGGGCGTCAGTAAAGAAAAAGGACGATACCCACCGTATGGCGGAAGCGAACCGCGCGTTTGCTCACTTCCGCTGATCAAACACAGGTGGGCAGGCGAGCCATCGGGCTGCCGGCCCGAATGACTCGAATGCACTCGTGAAAGAGACAAAAGACTACACGCATGACAAAGAAGGCTGAAACTCAGTTCGATCTGAATAAGGTACGCAACATCGGCATCATCGCCCATATCGATGCGGGCAAGACGACCACGACCGAGCGGGTGCTGTATTACACCGGCATGGTCCACCGCATTGGCGAGACGCACGAAGGCGCGGCCACGACCGACTACATGGAGCAGGAGCGTGAGCGCGGTATTACCATTACTGCCTCTTCCGTGACTGCTCACTGGAAGGGCCATCAGATCAACATCATCGACACACCCGGTCACGTCGACTTCACCGTCGAGGTTCAACGCAGCTTGCGCGTGCTGGACGGCGGCGTTATCGTCTTCGATGGTGTCGCGGGCGTTGAACCTCAGTCCGAGACGGTATGGCGGCAGGCCAACCAGTACGGTGTTCCGCGTATCTGCTTCGTCAACAAGATGGACCGCGTCGGCGCGAACTTCCGCCGCTGCGTGGACATGATTGCTGAGCGCCTGAACGGTAACCCGGTCATGCTGCAGATTCCCTATGGGGAAGGCGCGGAGTTCGCCGGTATCATCGACCTGCTGACGATGGAACTGGTGACCTATGGCGATGACCTGGGTACGGCCATCGAGCGGCATCCGATTCCGGAGAGCCATCGCGAGCAGGCCGAAACCGTTCGTCAGGAGATGATCGAGAAGATCGTCGAGAACGATGACTACCTCACCGAGAAATATCTGATGGGTGAGGAAATCACTAACGACGAGCTAATCGGCGCACTGCGCGCGGCGACGATTGCCAACAAGCTGCATCCCGTGCTTCTGGGTTCTGCGCTGAAGAACAAGGGCGTGCAGATGATGCTCGACCGGATCGTCGAGTTGCTGCCTTCGCCGCTGGATATTCCGGCGATTCGGGGTATTCATCCCAAGACCGAGGAAGAGATCACCCGTGAGGCTTCGGACGATGCGCCGACTGCCGCGCTGGTCTTCAAAATCCTGACCGACCCATATGTGGGCCGTCTGGCGTTCTTCCGCGTTTACTCCGGTGTCGTCAGGACGGGTACGACGTTGCTGAACACGACGACCGGAACGCGCGAGCGCATTGGGCGTATCGTGCGTATGTTCGCCGATCGCCGTGAGGACATCACTGAAGTCCATGCGGGTGACATCGCAGCTATCCTTGGCCTGAAGGATACGTTCACCGGCGATACGCTGTCTGACCCTGACAAGCCGATCATTCTGGAGAAGATTTCCTTCCCAGAGCCGGTGATTGAAGTTGCCATCGAGCCGAACACCAAGGCCGACCAGGACAAGATGGGCGTTGCCCTGCGCCGTCTGGCGGAAGAAGACCCGACGTTCAAGGTCGAAGTGGATGACAAGCTCGGCCAGACCAAGATCAAGGGTATGGGCGAATTGCACCTCGAAGTGCTGGTCGACCGCATGATGCGTGAGTTCGGCGTGCAGGCGACGGTTGGCCGCCCGCGTGTGGCCTATCGTGAAACCATCACCCGTCCGAACCGCGTGGATGTGACGTTCAAGCGCCAGACCGGCGGTTCCGGCCAGTATGCCCGCGTTGTCGTGGAGTTTGAGCCGCTGACCGAAGATGAACTCGCGGAAAGCAACAGCGACCTCATCTTCGTCGATGCGATCAAGGGCGGCGCGATCCCGCGTGAGTTCATTCGCCCGACGGAAAACGGTATCCGCGAAGCGATGGCGGGCGGCGTGCTGGCGGGTTATCCCGTAGTCGGCATTCGTGCCACACTGGTGGATGGCGCTTTCCATGAAGTTGACTCGAGCGAAATGGCGTTCAAGATCGCCGGCTCGATGGCGCTCAAGGAAGGCGTGCAGAAGGGCAAGCCCGTTCTGCTCGAGCCAACCATGCGCGTCGAAGTCAACGTGCCGGACGAGTATACCGGCACCATTGTGGGCGATTTGTCGTCCCGCCGCGGTACCATTCAGGGAATGGAGCCGCGTGGCGGTGGCACGACGGCGATACGCGCCAACGTGCCGCTTGGGGAGATGTTCGGGTATGCAACCCAGTTGCGTAACATGACCCAGGGGCGCGGCAGCTTCACGATGGAGTTTGAGAAGTACAGTATTGCGCCGAGCAGTATTGCCGACGAAGTTATCAAGTCGGGGGCGTAATCCGTAAGCGGGAGCCGGGCTTCGGCCCGCTCCCCCAAGCATTCGAATCATGGTCCCAAACCGCTGCTACGGCGGCGGATAGCTTACCAAAGCAGGGATAGTTAAGAGCAAAAGGCATAAGGAAACAAAACATGGGCAAGGCAAAATTCGAGCGTACCAAGCCGCATGTCAACATCGGCACTATCGGCCACGTTGACCACGGCAAGACCACTCTGACGGCTGCTATCACCAAGGTACTGGCGCTGCGCGGCGCTGCACAGGCGTTGCGGTATGACGAGATCGACAACGCGCCTGAAGAGAAGGCTCGCGGTATCACGATCAGCATCCGTCACGTTGAATACGAGACGGAAAAGCGTCACTACGCGCACGTTGACTGCCCGGGTCACCGTGACTACATCAAGAACATGATCACGGGCGCGGCGCAGATGGACGGCGCTATTCTGGTGGTGAGCGCGCCGGACGGCCCGATGCCGCAGACGCGCGAACACGTGCTTCTCGCTCGTCAGGTGGAAGTGCCGGCCATGGTCGTCTTCCTCAACAAGACCGACCAGCTGGATGACCCCGAGCTGCTCGAACTGGTCGAGCTTGAGCTGACGGAACTGCTGGAAAGCTACGGCTTCAAGGATACGCCGATTGTTCGTGGTTCGGCGCTGCTCGCCAACGAGTCGACCAGCACCGACATCAACGCGCCGGAGTATCAGCCGATCCTGCAGCTCATGGATGTCGTGGACGAGCACATCCCGACCCCGATGCGCGATATCGACAAGCCGTTCCTGATGCCGGTCGAGGACGTGTTCTCGATCAAGGGTCGTGGTACGGTGGTCACCGGCCGTGTCGAGCGCGGCACGCTGAAGAAGGGCGAGGAAGTCGCCATTATCGGTCTGCGTGACGAGATCCTCAAGACGACCGTCACCGGTATCGAGATGTTCCACCGCGAGCTGGATCAGGCGCAGGCTGGCGACAACGCCGGTATTCTGCTCCGTGGTATCACCCGCGAGGAAGTGGAGCGCGGTATGGTGCTCGCCAAGCCCGGTAGCATCACCCCGCACAAGCGCTTCCGCAGCGAGGTTTACATCCTCCGGCGCGAAGAGGGTGGCCGCCACAAGGCGTTCTTCAGCGGCTATCGCCCGCAGTTCTACATCCGGACGATGGACGTCACCGGTACGGTCCAGCTGCCTGAAGGCGTCGAGATGGTGATGCCGGGCGACAACGTCAATCTGGAAGTCGAGCTGATCACCCCGGTGGCGCTTGAGAAGGGCTCCAAGTTCGCGATCCGCGAAGGTGGCCTGACCGTTGGCGCGGGTTCCATCACCGAAGTGCTTGGCTGAGCGAATCCGTCACATACGACAGTGAGTGCGAGATGCCGGGAGGCAGAACACCGCCCCCGGCATCTCTCGCGAAAGCGGTCGTATGGAGCCGAGGCAAGAGTAGAGGACGAGCATGTTTAAGAACAAGATTCGCATCCGGCTGAAGGGATACGACCACCGCGTTCTGGATCAGTCGGCGCAGCGTATCGTCGAGACGGCGGAACGCACCGGCGCGCGGGTTGTCGGCCCGGTGCCGTTGCCAACGCGCATCGAACGCTTCACCGCGCTTCGCTCGCCGTTTATCGACAAGGACTCGCAGGAGCACTTCGAGATTCGCACGCACAAGCGGCTGATCGACGTGTTGGACCCGGATAGCAAGACGATTGATACGTTGATGCGGCTGAACCTGCCGGCGGGCGTGGATATCGAGATCAAGATATAGTGCGCATGCGGGCTTGCGTGGGGTTCTCGCCAAGGGCCGGGAACATCAATCGGCGTTACAGGTCGATCCCGTCGCAATTGTTCGCCTCTGCGCGGAGTAACATTAGGGGCGCGGGCTATACGCGAACCGCGTCGCTCTGGAGGCACTATGATTAAAGGCATGATAGGCAGGAAGATCGGGATGACGCAGATCTTCGACGAGAACGGCAACGTCATCCCTTGTACGGTAATCGAAGCCGGGCCGTGCTATGTGACCCAGGTCCGGACAGCCGAACGTGACGGTTATACCGCCGTTCAGCTCGGCTTTGGCGAAACCAAGCCGCAGCGTCTGACCAAGGGCCAGCTCGGCCACCTGCGCCGCAATAACCTGCCCGCACTGCGTTACCTGCGCGAGTTTCGGGTGAAGAACGGCGAGGTCGATGTTGAAGAGGGCCAGCAGATTAAGGTCGACGTCTTTGAAAAGGGCGAGCGCGTCGACGTCATTGGCACCAGCAAGGGCCGCGGTTTCGCCGGCACGATCAAGCGTCACGGGTTTGGCCGCCAGAACAAGACTCACGGTCAGTCTGACCGCGAGCGCGCGCCTGGTTCGGTTGGCGCAACCACGACACCCGGTCGCACGCTGCCCGGCCAGCGCATGGCCGGCCGGATGGGAAATGAGCGCGTAACCTCCCAGAACCTGCAGGTTGTGGTTGTTGATCCGGAGCGCAACCTGCTCGCAGTTCGTGGCTCTGTCCCCGGCGCGAAAGGCAGCATTGTCATGATTAAGCCTGCCCGTGTGCGTCGCGGCAAGTGACACGAGGGAACGAGGTAGTCGCCATGCAAGTACCAGTATTGGATATGACCGGCAAGCAGGTTCAGACGATTGATCTGCCCGCCGATATTTTCGAAGCCAAGATCAACGTCGGGTTGATGCACCAGGCGTTTGTCCGGCAAATGGCCAACGCGCGGCTGGGCACGCACAAGGTTCAGCGCCGTTTGGATTTGAAGACGACGACGGCCAAGATGTATCGCCAGAAAGGGACCGGGCGTGCGCGTCATGGTTCCCGCAGCGCGACGCAGTTTGTCGGCGGCGGTCGCCCGATGGGTCCGCGCCCGCGCGATTACAGCAAGGACATGCCGAAGAAGATGCGGCGCGCGGCCATTCGCAGCGCCCTGAGCGCTCTGGCCCGCGACCAGCAACTTGTCTTTGTCGATCGCCTGTCGCTGGATGCGCCGCGCACCAAGCAAATGGCGGAAATTTTGAACCGCGTCGCGGGCAGCACAAAGGCTCTGGTGCTGGTTGCCGATCGCAACGAGAACGTGCAGCGCAGCGTCAACAACCTGGAAGGGGCCAAGACCCTGCGCGCCAGCTACCTGAATATTCGCGATCTGCTCCAGCATGACAAGGTCGTCGTCCCACTGGACGCGCTCGATGTCATCAAGCAGATTTGGGGAACGGAGAAATAGTCATGGCGCTGCATCTCTATGACGTGATCCGTCGCCCGCTCATTACCGAAAAGTCCAACATTCTGGCGGACGAGTTGAACCAGTATGTCTTCGAGGTCGCGCCCGAGGCGAACAAAGCGCAGATCAAAGAAGCCATCGAGGTGATCTTCGACAAGAAAGTCAAGAAGGTCAACACGGTCATCATGCCGGCGAAGCGGGGACGGCGGGGGCGCAAGACATATGTGCGCTCAAAGCAGTATAAGAAGGCCATCGTCACGCTGGTCGAAGGCGACAAGATCGAGTTGTTCAACGTATAACGGGGCGAAAGACCGATGCCAGTTAAAGTATACAAGCCTACCTCGGCTGGCCGGCGCGGCATGACCGGGCACAGCTTCGAGGAGATCACCAAGTCAAAGCCGGAAAAGTCGCTGACCGAAGCGCTGCGCAAGCGCGGTGGTCGCAACCACAGCGGTCGCCTCACCGTGCGCCATCGTGGCGGTGGTCATCGCCGTCGTTACCGCATCATCGACTTCAAGCGGGATAAGTTTGACATTCCCGCCGAGGTCATTGCGATTGAGTACGATCCCAATCGCTCGGCGCGTATCGCGCTGCTGCAGTACGCCGATGGCGAGAAGCGCTACATCATCGCGCCGCTGGGCCTGAAGGTTGGCGATCGCGTCGCCAACGGCGAACGGGCGGAATTGCGCCCCGGAAACGCGCTCTACATTCGCGACATCCCGGTCGGCACGCAGATTCACAATATCGAGCTGCTGCCGGGCCGCGGCGGGCAACTGGCGCGTTCGGCTGGCGTTTCGGCGCAGTTGCTGGCGAAGGAAGGTAGCTACGCTCAGATCCGCCTGCCTAGCGGCGAGGTTCGTCTGGTGCATGAGAAGTGCATGGCGACGATTGGTCAGGTTGGCAATACCGATCATGGCAATATCAAGATCGGCAAGGCCGGCCGTAAGCGCTGGATGGGCTGGCGGCCAACGGTTCGCGGTGTCGCCATGGACCCCGGCAGCCACCCGCATGGCGGTGGTGAAGGTCGTTCCGGTATCGGCATGCCCGGGCCGAAGACGCCTTGGGGCAAACCGGCGCTTGGCAAGCGCACCCGCGTCAACAAGCGCACGGCCAAGTTCATCGTTCGCCGGCGTGGCAAACGTCGTTAGGGCAATCATCGGCGCCTGGCGTCTGGCTAGTGGTGGGGATAACTGGTCAGTCGCCGGACGCCAGGCGCCGAGAGCCGACACCAAAGGTTGAAGAGGTATGTCACGTTCACTGAAGAAGGGGCCATACGTAGACCCCAAGCTACTCAAGAAGATTGAGAAGCTGAACAGCGAAAACAAGAAAACGGTCATTCGGACCTGGAGCCGCGCGAGCACGATCTTTCCGCAGATGGTGGGCCACACGATTGCCGTGCATGATGGCCGCCGCCATGTACCGATTTATGTGACGGAAAACATGGTTGGCCATAAGCTGGGCGAGTTTGCCCCCACGCGGACGTATCGCGGCCACATGGTCGAGAAGAAGAAGAAATAGGGGGGAGCGATGGAAGTCCGTTCCACTGTTCGTTACTTGTCGATCTCCCCACAGAAGCTCCGTCTCGTGTGCGATAAAGTGCGCGGGTTGGATGCCCAGGAAGCGCTGGTGATCCTGAAGTTCATGCCGCAGAAGGGCGCGCAATTCGTGTCCAAGGCCGTGGCTTCGGCGCTGGCGAATGCAGAGAACAACTTTGACCTGGACCCGACTGGCATGTACGTTCGTACGATTTACGCGGATGGCGGGCCGATGCAGAAGCGCTGGAAGGCCGGTGCGCGTGGCCGCTATAAGCCGCGCAAGCGTCGCACCTCGCACCTGACGGTCATCCTGGCAGAGCGAGAAGGGAAATAGGAAAGTATGGGCCGTAAAGTAAACCCGATCGGCTTTCGCCTGAAGGTGAACCGTGATTGGGATGCGCGCTGGTTTGCGGAAAAGCAGCGTTATACCGAGCAACTGCACGAAGACTTCCAGATTCGTCGTTACATCCGCTCGGAAGCGCAGCGCGCCGGCGTCTCTCGTCTGGAGATCGAGCGCTATCCGAACCAGCTTCTGGTGACCATCCACACCGCCCGCCCCGGCATCCTCATCGGGCGTAAGGGCGAAGCGGTGAAGAAGATGCGCCAAGGGCTGGAAGAAATGACGGGCAAGAAGGTCAAGGTCGAGGTTTCGGAGATTGAAAAGCCGGACACCGACGCGGCGCTGATTGCTGAAAATATCGCCTCCCAGCTTGAGAAGCGCATCGGCCACAGCCGCGCCATGAAGCGCGCGATCAGCCAGGCCATGCGCCAGGGCGCGCAGGGCATCCGTATCGAAGTCAGCGGCCGTCTGGCCGGAGCCGACATGGCCCGCCGTGAATGGGCGAGCGAAGGGCGCATCCCGCGCAATACGCTGCGCGCCGACATCGACTACGGGACTGCCGAAGCGCTGACGACGTTTGGTCGTATTGGCGTCAAGGTCTGGGTCTACAAGGGCGACGTGCTGCGGGACGACAAGTCGAAGCCAGCCGGCGAGCCTAAGGAAGCGTACGTCACGCCCTGACGGCGCGCTGGATTCGAGGAGTAGATGCAATGTTAATGCCAAAGCGTGTTAAATACCGCAAGCAGATGCGTGGCCGGATGACCGGCAAGGCCTATCGAGGCTCGACGGTCGAGTTCGGCGAGTACGGTCTGCAGGCGTTGGAGCCGGTCTGGCTGACCAGCCGGCAGATTGAAGCGGCGCGTCGCACGATGGTTCGCTACATTCGCCGTCGCGGTAAGGTGTGGATTCGCATTTTCCCCGACAAGCCGTATACCAAGAAGGCTGCCGAAACCCGCATGGGTAAGGGCAAGGGGTCGGTTGAGTACTGGGTGGCGGTCGTAAAGCCGGGGCGCATTCTGTTCGAAATGGGCGGCATTTCGGAAGAGGAAGCGCGAGAGGCGCTGCGTCTCGCCAGCCACAAGCTGCCGATCAAGACCAAGTTCGTCAAGCGCATCGACCCGATTTCTGGAGTGGAGCAGGGCTGATGTACGCGAAAGAAATTCGGAAAATGACGGACGAGCAGATTCTCGACGCCATCGAAGACCAGAAGGAAGCGCTCTTTAACCTGCGGTTCCAGGAGGCTTCGGGGCAGTTGGAAGATGTGAATGCCCTCAAGCGCACCCGTCGCGATATCGCGCGGCTGAAAACCATCCTCCGCGAGCGGCAGTTGGCCGCGCAGCGGGTGAGCGAAGAAGGGAAGAAGTAATCATGCCAAACAAGCGCAGGCGGCTGGTGGGCCGCGTTGTCAGCGACAAGATGGACAAGACGGTGACGGTGTTGCTGGAAAAACGCAGCATCCACCCGATCTATAAGAAGTATGTCGTGTCGACCAAGAAGGTACACGCCCATGACGAGAGCAACTCCATTGAAGTTGGCTCGGTGGTGCGTATTGTCGAAAGCAAGCCGCTGAGCAAGACCAAGCGCTGGGTGGTCGAGGAAGTGCTGGCGCGTCCGGGCGAGGCGCTGGTGACCGATCTGGCTGACGAGGTCGGGCTGACCGGCCAGGAACAGGGCGAGGAGGCGGCAGAATGATCCAGACCGAATCCCGTCTCAAGGTGGCCGATAACACGGGCGCTCAGGAGTTGCTGGTGATCCGTGTCGTCGGTGGCTCCCGACGTCGCTATGGCTCGGTCGGCGACATTGTGGTTGCGACCGTGAAGTCGGCGACGCCGCAGGGCAGCGTCAAGAAGAGCGATATCGTCCGGGCTGTGATCGTGCGTGTGGCCAAGGAATACCGCCGTAGTGATGGTTCGTACATTCGCTTCGATGACAACGCTGCCGTTATTCTGAACGATGACCTGCAGAACCCGCGCGGAACACGCGTCTTCGGGCCGGTGGCGCGCGAACTGCGCGATAAGGGCTTTTTGAAGATCGCGTCCCTCGCGCCGGAAACCCTGTAGTATCTCAGAAGAGGGTTGCGAACATGCAGAGGATCAAGAAGGGCGATACCGTCGAGGTGATCGCCGGCAAGGATCTGGGCGAGCGCGGCGAAGTGATCGCCGTGTTCCCGAAGGAAAATCGCGTCCAGGTTTCGGGCGTGAACATTCTGAAGAAGCACGAGAAGGCGCGCCAGGCCGGCAATCGCCAGGTCCCGGCGCAGATCGTCGAGTTCGAAGGCAAGCTGCACCTGTCCAATGTGATGCTGGTCTGCCCGAAGTGCGACAAGAAGACCCGTGTGGGCTTCCGCGTTCGCGAGAACGGCTTTAAGGTGCGCGTGTGCCGCGCCTGCGGCAACGAGATTGAATAGGCCGGGGTCTATGAAGCACAAGTACGCCATTTACAAACGCTACCAGGAACAGGTCGTCCCGGCCCTGAGCGAAGAGTTCGGCTACAAGAACATCAACCAGGCGCCGCGCATCGAAAAGATCGTCATCAACATCGGTGAGGGCGCGGCCAACGAGAATCCCAAGTTGCTGGACGGCGCGGTTGACGACCTGACCAGAATCAGCGGTCAGAAGCCTGTGATTACGCGGGCCCGGAAGAGCGTGGCGAATTTCAAGCTGCGCGAAGGCCGGCCGATTGGCGTGAAGGTGACGCTTCGCGGCGAACGGATGTGGGCGCTGCTCGACCGTCTGATCAACATCGCGCTGCCGCGCATTCGCGACTTCCGCGGTGTGTCGCCTGACACGTTCGATGGGCGCGGGAACTATACCATCGGCCTGCGCGAGCAAATCGTGTTCCCGGAAATTCAGTACGACAAGATCGACCGGGTGCGCGGCATGGAAATTACGATCGTGACCACCGCCCGGACCGACGAGGAAGGCCGCCGTCTGCTCAAGTTGCTCGGCATGCCTTTCCGCGAGCACTAAGCACTTAGGGGTAACAGGAAATGGCCAAGAAATCAGTCACGGCGCGCGAAGGCCGCCGCAAGTACAAGGTGCGCGTACGCAACCGCTGCCAGTTTGTGGACCCGAACTCGGGCAAGATATGCGGCCGCCCACGGGGCTACATCCGCCGCTTTGGCCTCTGCCGCATCCACTTCCGCGAAATGGCGTTGCAGGGCAAGCTTCCCGGCGTGGTCAAGTCAAGCTGGTAGTCGAAGGGGCGATCAAGCGATGATAAACGATCCTATTGCGGATATGCTGACGCGCATTCGCAACGCCCTGATGGCGGGTAAGGCGAGCGTCGACATTCCAAAGTCGAACCTCAAACTGGAAATTGCCCGGATTCTGAAGGAAGAGGGCTATATCGAAGATTATCAGGTGATCGAACAGTCGCCTGTTGATCTTATCAACATCACGCTCAAGTATCATGGTTCTCGCCGCGAACGCCGCCCGGTCATCACGCATATCGAGCGCATCAGCAAGCCGGGCCGCCGCGTGTATCGCGGCCGTCGTGATATGCCGCGCGTGATGAGCGGCATGGGCATCGCGATTGTGACCACGCCCAAGGGCGTGATGACCGCGCAGCAGGCACGCCGCGAACGTACCGGCGGCGAGGTGCTGTGCTACGTCTGGTAGACCGTGTTAAGGGGCTTGAACGCGGCCACTGGGCCTTGCGGGAGAAGCTGCCTGAGTGTCTAGGGAATTAAAACATGTCACGTATTGGCAAGAAACCGATCCCGGTGCCGGACAAGGTTTCGGTGTCGATTGAGGAGAAGCGGCGCATTTCGGTCAAGGGGCCGAAAGGCGAGCTTCAGCTCGATCTGCCGCCGGATATGACCGTCACCCAGGAAAATGGCGCTCTGTTGGTCCACCGGCCATCCGATGAGCGCCGCCACCGCGCCCTGCATGGCCTGACGCGCGCGCTGATCGCGAATATGGTTCAGGGCGTGTCCGAGGGCTTCCGCCGGAGCCTGATTGTCGAGGGCGTAGGGTATAGTGGCGAACTTCGCGGCAAAGATCTGGTGCTCCGGTTGGGCTATTCACACGAGATCGTCGTCACACCGCCCGAAAACATCACGTTCTCGGTCGAGGGGCGTAATCCGACCACGATTCACGTTGACGGCATCGACAAGCAGGTCGTCGGCCAGGTCGCGGCGAACATCCGCGAACTGCGTCCGCCTGAGCCTTATCTGGGCAAGGGCATACGCTATGCCGGCGAGCAGATCCGTCGCAAGGCGGGCAAGACGGGTAAGTAAGGAATAATCACGATGGCAACCTCGAAGGCACTCAAGAAGAAACATGCATCGCGCTATCGGCGTCATCGCCGCGTGCGCTCTCGTGTCATCGGCACGCCGGCCCGTCCACGTTTGAACGTGTTCCGCAGCCTGACGGGCATCTATGCCCAGGTGATCGACGACACTATTGGCCACACACTGGTGTCGGCCTCGACAATCGACAGGGGCATTGCCGCGCAGGTCGCGGGCAAAACCGGGACGGAAGCTGCCAGAATCGTCGGCCAGGTGCTCGCGCAGCGCGCCAAGGAAGCCGGTATCGAGAAAGTCGTCTTCGACCGTGGCGGTTACAAGTATCATGGCCGTGTCGCCGCGCTGGCTGAAGGCGCTCGCGAAGCCGGTCTAGACTTCTAGGTTGGAGTAAAGAATGGCGAAACAACAACGTGAACAGCGCGAGCCGCGCGAGCTTCGCGATGAGCGTGAAGAACTGGATGAGCGCGTCATCGACATCAAGCGCGTCGCCAAAGTGATCAAGGGCGGTCGCCGCTTCGCCTTCCGCACCGTGGTTGTGGTCGGCGATGGTCAGGGGCGTGTCGGCGTTGGCATCGGCAAGGCCCGCGGCGTGCCGGACAGCATCCGCAAGGGAACCGAGCGCGCGCGTCGTAGTATGCGGAAGTACGCGCTTTCGGGCACGACCATTCCGCACCCGGTCACCGCGCGCTATGGCGGCGCCGAGGTGTTGCTGAAGCCAGCCGCGCCTGGTACTGGCGTGATCGCCGGCGGTGGCGTGCGCGCGGTGCTTGAAGCGGCCGGTGTGCGCGACATCCTGACTAAGAGCCAGGGCAGCAATAATCTGCTCAACGTTGCGATGGCGACCCTGACAGCGCTGGAGCAACTGCGCTCGCCCGAGGAAATGGCGGCCATGCGCGGCAAGGACATCAACAGCGTCCGTCCGTTCTGGGAGCGCCGGAAGCCGGAGGCGGTGACCAATGAGTAAAACGAAGATGCTGACCGTGAAGCTGGTTCGCAGCCCTATCGGCTACGAGAAGAGCCAGGGCGATACCGCGAAGGCGCTTGGGCTGCGCAAGCTGAACGCGACCGTTACCGTTCCAGATACCCCGTCCGTGCGTGGCCAGATCTTCAAGATCCGCCATCTGGTCGAGGTAACTGAGTCGAAGGAAGCAAGCAAATGAAACTGCACGACCTGAAACCCACGCCGGGGTCGTATAAGAAGAAGACCCGGGTTGGTCGTGGTATCGCGGCTGGCAAGGGTAAGACTGCCGGTCGTGGTACCAAGGGCCAGGGCGCGCGCAGCGGCGGGGTCAAAGGCCCTTACTTTGAAGGCGGTCAGTTGCCGCTGGTCCGTCGCCTGCCGTTCAAGCGCGGGTTCAACAATATCTTCCGCATTCGCTATCAGGAAGTCAACGTCGGCCTGCTGGAAGCGTTTGATGCCGGAACGGAAGTCACCCCGGCGCTGCTGGCCGAAGCGGGCCTCATCCGCGACGCCGACAAGCCGGTCGTTATCCTGGGGGATGGCGAACTGAGCAAGAAGCTATCGGTAAGCGCCCATCGCTTCACCAAGCAAGCGGCTGAGAAAATCGCTGCTGCCGGAGGAACCGCCAACAAGCTCGAGCTGAAGCTGAAGGGCGCGCGCGCGACGGTCAAGCTGCTCCCGAAGGAACAGCTTGCCAAGCTGTATGGCGCGGAATAGAACGGCCTGAAGATGGTTGGGCTATGGAGTAGGGGCGACGCATCCTGGCAGTAGCGAGGAATCGCGAGTCGCCTCTATTCGTCTGTGTAATGCCCAGCCCAACTAGACTCTGTTGAGGACTTTTGTCATGATTGAGGCTCTTCGTAATGCCTTCCGCCTGCCGGACCTGCGCAACAAACTGTTGATCACCGGGCTGATTCTGGTGATCTACCAGTTTGCCGCGCACGTGCCGGTTATCGGCGTCGAGCGCAGCGCCTTGCGCGCTTTGATGGAAGGAAATGCCGGCGGTCTGGTTGGCGTGCTCAACCTGCTGTCGGGCGGCGCGGTGCAGAACTTCAGCGTCATTGCCAATGGGGTGTATCCGTACATCACCGCGTCGATTATCTTCCAGCTTCTCGTGCCGATTGTGCCGCAGCTTGAGCAGCTTCAGCGCGAGCCGGGCGGTCGCGAGAAGATTGAAACCTATACCTACTACCTCGCCATCCCGATGGCGATCCTCCAGTCCGTCAGCCAGATCAACATTTTCAACGCGCTGCTGGGGACCGGACAGTCGATTATCCCCGGTTTTGGCGCTGACCCGCTGCTGACGATCACGGTGATCGTCACGATGACCGCCGGCACGATGTTCGCGATCTGGCTTGGCCAGTTAATCACCGAACAGGGGATCGGCAATGGTCTGTCGATCATCATCTTTGCGGGCATTGTGGCGAGCGCGCCGCAGAATCTGGTGCAGTTGCTGACCAGTACGACCCAGCCGATCTACAGCCTGATCATGTTCATCCTGATCACGGTGGTCAGCATCATTGGTATTGTCGTCATTCAGGAAGGCGTGCGCCGCATTCCTGTTCAATATGGCAAGCGCGTGCGTGGTCGCAGGCAGTATGGCGGCGCCAGCACGCACATTCCGCTGAAGGTCAACCCGGTCGGCATGATCCCGCTCATTTTCGCGCAGTCGATCATCACCTTCCCGGCTTTGATCGTCAGCCTGTTCCCGGAGGGGCCGCTGCGCGACTCGATCACGCAGACCTTCGGCCAGCAGCAAGGGCTTGGCTACTGGCTGACTTTCTTCCTGCTGGTTGTTGGTTTCACGTTCTTCTATTCGGACGTGATGGTCTCGAACCAGAATCTGGCCGAGAACCTGCAACGCAACGGCGGCTTCATCCCCGGCATCCGCCCCGGCAAGCGCACGCAGGATTATATTCTGCGCGTGACCCGGCGCATCACGCTGGTTGGCGCGCTTTTCCTGGGCGTCATCGCCATCACGCCGGGCGTGGTCGACTTCATCAACCGCCTGCTGTTCCCCTACGAAGCGGTGAGCGGTATTGCCGGTAATCCGGCGCTGGTGCTGACCGGCTCCGGTCTGATCATCGTCGTTGGTGTGGTCATCGACACCATGCGCCAGCTTGAAGCGCAGCTTGTGATGCGTAATTACGACCGCTTCATGCGGTAAACGTGGATCACGGGTCGCCGCCTCTGGTCTGGGTATCGCCAGAGGTGGCGTTTCCACGATCTTCGGGCCGTCAAGGAACAAACAGTAATGGTCGATCATATTTATTTGTTTATGGGCATTCAGGGTTCCGGAAAAGGGACTCAGGCCGAACGGTTGTCAAAAGCCCTATCGATTCCGCACATCAGCACCGGCGACATCTTTCGGGAAGTCATCAACCAGAATAGCCCGCTCGGCGAGGAACTCCGCGCCATTCTGAATAGGGGCGATCTGGTTCCTGATGAGTTGACATCCCGAATGGTGCGCGAGCGGTTGTCCAGACCGGACGCAGCCAAGGGCTTCATTCTCGATGGCTATCCGCGCACGCAGGGGCAGGTCGAGCATCTCGATCAGATGCTGGCGGAGATGGGGCGCTCGATCCGCGCTGTCTTTTTCTTCGACCTGCCGGAAGAGGAAACAGTGGCCCGGCTGGAGCCTCGCCGCGTTTGCACGAAGGACTCGTCGCACATCTACCATCTGGTGAACAAGCCGCCGAAGCAGGACATGGTCTGCGACATCGACGGCGCGCCGCTGAAACAGCGCGACGACGATAAACCGGAGGCGATTCGCAAGCGGGTGGCCGAGTACAAGCGCGAAACCCTGCCGCTGCTCGATCACTATCGTCAGAAGGATCTCGTGCGGCGTATCGATGCCATGCAGAGCATCGACGCAGTCACGGAAGAAGTGTTGAAAATCGCTAATGCCTAGTACGACACACACCGGCGTGCATCTGAAGACGCCGGAAGAAATCGCGCTTATGCGCGAAGCAGGCCGTATCGTGGCGCGCGCGCTGCAGGCGATGCGCGAGGCGGTGCGCCCCGGTATCACCACTGCCGAACTCGACAAAATCGCCGAGACGGTGATACGTGACCACGGGGCCATCCCGGCGTTTCTCGGCTATCCCAAGCCCGGCGCGCCCGATTATCCCGCGACGATCAATGCGTCGATCAACAATGAGCTGGTGCATGGGCTTCCCGGCCCGCGCGCGCTGCGCGAGGGCGACATCATCAGCCTTGATGTCGGCGCGATCCATGAAGGATTTGTCGGCGATGCGGCGTTCACTATGGGCGTTGGCGAAATCCCTCCGGCGGTACAGCGGCTGCTCGACGTGACCGAACAGGCGTTGTACGTCGGCATCGAGAAGGCTGTCCTGCCGAACGAAACGGCGGACATTTCGATGGCAATCCAGCAGTTTGTCGAACGGCAGGGTTACAGCGTCGTGCGCGAGTATACCGGCCATGGCGTCGGGCGCAGCATGCATGAAGAGCCACAGATTCCAAACTGGTGGCCGCGCCATGCGCGCCAGCGAGGGTTCATCAGCTATCCGCTGCAACCCGGCATGACGTTTGCCATCGAGCCGATGGTGATCGCGGGGCGGCCTGAAACCCGCGAATTGAGCGATGGCTGGACGGTCGTTTCCCGCGATGGATCGCTGTGCGCGCATTTCGAGCACACCATCGCTGTTACCGAAGGAAAACCGCTGATTCTGACGCTGCCCTAGCCGGATCAGCCGAATCCTGATTTGTCAAGGTCCGCGGCGTGTTTGCCGCGAGATTGGGTCGCCAGTGGTTTTAACAAAGGGTAGACACACCCGATAATGACTGCTAAAATGACCCACTTGTAAACAACCCGGTTTGAGAGAGTTGACAACATGCGCGTTTCTACATCTGTTAAGCGCCGCTGTCCAAAGTGCCGCATTATCAAGCGGCATGGCAACATCATGGTCATCTGCGAAAACCCGAAGCATAAGCAGCGCCAGGGCTAGCGCGCCGGTCAGGGTATAGAGGGGAACCTGTTTATGGCTCGTATTGAAGGGGTGGACCTGCCCCGCGATAAGCGAGTGGAAATCGCACTCACTTACATCTACGGCATTGGGCGCACGACCAGCCAGAAGTTGCTGGCGCAGACGGGTGTGAATCCGGACACGCGCGTGCGCGACCTGAGCGAAAACGAGATACAAGCCCTGCGCGAGGCGATTGGTGGCCTGACGGTTGAGGGTGACCTGCGTCGTGAAGTGCAACTGAATATCAAGCGGCTGTCGGAAATCGGTAGCTATCGCGGCCTGCGCCATCGCCGCAATCTGCCGGTACACGGCCAGCGCACGCGCACCAATGCGCGCACGCGCCGCGGTCCCAAGAAGACCGTGCCGGGTCGTGGCCGTCGTCGTGGCGCGACCAAGAAGTAACGGTCGCACAGGATAGGATTCATGTGGCGCGGGGTCTGCCGAGGCAACCCCGCGTTTAGTGCGATTATGATCAGAACGCGCCCTGCGGCGTCATGGCAGGGCGTTTCTGCCAGACAGAACCAAACGACCATTTTGGAGAAGTGACAGCTATGGCACGAACAGCAGGGGCGAGAAGGAGCGGGGCGGCCAGTGGCCGTCGTGTCTCACGAAAAACTGCCAAGAACATTCCCTACGGGCAGGCGCATATTTTCGCCACGTTCAATAACACGATCATTTCGATGACCGATCAGTCGGGCAATGTCGTGGCGTGGGCGAGCGCCGGCACTTCTGGCTTCAAGGGCAGCCGCAAGAGTACACCCTATGCCGCCCGTGTGGCCGCGCAGTCTGCGGCGGAGGCGGCGCAGGGTCACGGTATGCAGGAAGTGGACGTGTTTGTGAAGGGGCCGGGGCCGGGTCGCGAAGCGGCTATCCGTGCGATTCAGGCCAGCGGTCTTAAGGTGCGCTCCATTACGGATGTGACGCCTGTCGCGCATAACGGCGTGCGTCCGCCCAAGAAGCGCCGCGTCTAAGTGTCATCAGTTTTACCGTAACAGGGACGGGGAGGCGCTGGTTTGGTCACAAATAACATGGTGCTGCCGCACAAGGTCGAGAGCGATGCCACGACTGAGAAGTACGGGCGTTTCATCATTAGCCCGCTGGAGGGCGGTTATGGCATGACGCTGGGCACGGCCCTGCGGCGCGTGCTGCTGTCATCGCTGCCGGGTGCGGCGGTTACGAGCATCCGTGTCTCGGACGTGCATCACGAGTTTTCCGCCATTCCGAACGTCCGCGAGGACATGACGCAGTTGATCCTTCAGGTCAAGCAGTTGCGCCTGAAGCTGTATGACGTCGAGTCCGCGCGGCTGCGGCTTGAGCATCGTGGTGAGGGCTTGGTGACGGCCGCCGACATCATCTGCCCGCCGGAGGTCCAGATCATCAACGCGGACCTTTATCTGTTCACCGCCGACTCGCCAGACGCGCATGTCGAGATGGAGTTCACGGTCGAGGCCGGGCGTGGTTACAGCCCTGCCGAAGAGCGCGGTCGCCTGCCGATTGGCGAGCTGCCTGTCGACGCGATTTTCAGCCCCATTCGCCGCGTCAACTTCGATGTCGACCGGGCGCGTGTCGGCCAGCGTACCAATTACGACAAGCTGATCCTCGAAATCTGGACCGATGGCACAATTCGCCCCGAAGAGGCGCTGAGCCAGGCGGCGCAGATTCTGATGAAGCACCTGACTGTGATCGGCGGCGTCGACTTCCCAAGCTATCCCGAGTTTGGCGCAAGCCAGTACGAGCAGGAAGAGCTTGAGAAGCGCGAGAACGCTCAGTTGTATGAGAAGCCCATCGAGGAACTCGACCTCAGCGTTCGCGTATTTAACTCCCTCAAGCGCACCGGCATTACCACCGTTGGCGATGTGCTGGAGATGCTCAACCGTGGTCCGGATGCCATGCTCGCTATCCGTAACTTTGGTGAAAAGTCGCTCGACGAACTGGTCGGCAAGCTGAAGGAAAAGGGCTATCTGCCTCAGGATACCGAAGTCTCGGCTGCTGGCGGCTACGAGAGCGAATAAGGATTTCGTACGATGCGACACAACGTTAAAGGCAAATCTCTCAATAGAGATACCAAGCAGCGCAAGGCTCTGCGTCTTGCGCTGGCGACGGCGCTCCTGAAGCAGGAGCGGATCAAGACGACGCGCGCCAAGGCTGATTTCGTGCGCGGCTACGTCGAAAAGTTGATCACGACCGCCAAGCGTGGTTTGGCGCATGAAGACCCGAACCGCGCGGTACATGCGCGTCGCATTGCTGCCAGCCGGCTGAACAACGATCGTGAGCTGGTCGGCAAGCTGTTCGACACGCTGGCCCCGCGTTACCAGAACCGCCCCGGCGGTTACACGCGCATTCTCAAGCTGGGGCCGCGCAAGGGCGACGCCGCCGAGATGGTCATTCTCGAGCTGGTGGATCGCGAGGCGTAAGCTCGGCGCGGATGCCGGCGGCTGAGGTGGACGCGAACACGGCGGTTCGCTATCGCGCGACGCTGGCGTATGATGGCACGGCCTATCAGGGCTTCCAGCGTCAGGCAGGCGACACACCGACCATTCAGGCAGCGCTCGAAAAGGCGCTGCTGGCGGTGACAGGCCAGCCGGTGACGGTGATCGCCGCAGGGCGCACGGATAGCGGCGTTCACGCCGTAGGCCAGGTGATCGCGTTTGATGTCGTCTGGAAACACGGTGATGACGACCTGCTCAGAGCCATCAACGCCGTGCTTCCAGACGACATCGCCCTGCAGGACCTGCGACAGCAGGCCGGTTTTCACCCGCGGTATGACGCGGTGGCGCGCGTTTACAAGTATCATCTCGTTCAGGCCCCGCAGCGGCAACCGCTGGAGCGGAATCGGGCGTGGTACGTGCGCGGTGAGCTGAATTACGAGGCGATGAACGCCGCAGCGATGCAGTTGCTGGGCGAACACGATTTCGCCTCGTTTGGCCGCCCGCCCAAAGGCGAGAACACCGTCCGGCTGGTGATGGAATCGCACTGGAACCGGCGGCGCGTTCTTCATGGCTGGGAATGGACGTACACGATTGAAGCGAACGCCTTTCTGCAGCACATGGTTCGCCGAATCGTCGGTGTGCTGGTCGAAGTGGGACGTGGCGCGCTGACGCTGGACGAGTTCATGGCGCTGTTCCGGGCGCGAAAACTGATCAGCAGCATCGCGCTCGCGCCGCCGCAGGGGCTGGTTCTTGAACAGGTGAAGTACTGACGGGAAGAGCCGAACACGCTCTTCAAACCTGAGCGAGACAGTCGCTCAGCCGATGAAGCGAGATGCGGGGGAGACGCCCGCAAAGAGGAAGCAATGATTACGAAAACCTACACACCCAAGCCACAGGACATCAAGCGCGAATGGTGGATCGTGGACGCGGAGGGTCAAACTCTGGGGCGTCTCGCCTCGAAGGTTGCCACGATCCTGCGCGGCAAGCACAAGCCCATATTCGCGCCGCACATGGATGTCGGCGACTTTGTGATCGTGATTAACGCCGAGAAGATTCGCGTTACCGGCGACAAAGAGGAAGCCAAGGTGTATCACCGGCATTCCGGTTATCCCGGCGGCCTGAAGTCGACGACGCTGCGCGTCCAGCGCCAGCGTTTCCCGGAGCGCATCATTCAGGAAGCGGTGAAGGGCATGCTGCCCAAGAACGCGCTTGGTCGCCATACGCTCAAGAAACTGAAAGTCTACGCGGGGCCTGCGCATCCGCATGAAGCGCAGCAGCCCAAGCCATTGGAACTCTAAGAGGAAATTAGCGTATGTCAGCACAGTATTACGAAGGCATTGGTCGCCGTAAGGAAGCTACCGCGCGCGTCCGGCTGTATCCGGGCGGCACGGGCCGCATTCTCATCAATGACAAGGATGGCGCGGACTATCTGACTCGCACCGGCGACCTTGATAACGTGCTCACGCCGTTGCGCGTCATTGGTCAGGAGCGCTCCTACGACATCACCGTCCATGTTAGCGGCGGCGGTGTCTCTGGTCAGCGCGATGCCATTCGCCTGGGACTGGCGCGCGCCGTGCTCAAGATGGACCCGGACACGAAGCCGACACTGCGCCAGCACGATCTTCTGACGCGCGATGCCCGCGTGAAGGAACGCAAGAAGCCCGGTCTCAAGCGCGCCCGTAAGGCCCCGACCTACACCAAGCGCTAAAGCCGTCCGGCTTCAGCAGCGATATTGTAACCTCAGGCAAGGCTACCACGGTCTTGCCTTTGTTGTATTACGCGCTTGCGCCGGCGCGTTGCCCCGCAAATTCCACGCCCATCCGCTCGCTGCCGCTGCCGCTGATCACACAGCGTTCCTTGTGGCTGTGCAACAGCGCCTGCGTCCGGGCGATTCTAATGCCTCTGTCTCAGGTAGCGGCGATATTTTGCCTGCCCCACGTCGCGCCCCGGTGATACACTTGCCGCAGTACCGTCTGCAAAGTAACCGAGGAAACAATGGCGATCACGATTGTCGGTCTGGGGCCGGGCAGCGTTGACGATTTGACTCTTCGGGCCTGGCGCGCGCTTGAAACTGCGCCGGTGGTTTATCTGCGTACCGAGCGCCATCCCTGTGTGCCGCAACTTCCGCAAGGGCCGGTCTACCGGAGTTTTGACGATATTTACGATCGCGTCGAGAAGTTTGAAGACGTCTATGCGACGATTGTTGAGCGCTTGCTGGACGCGGCGGCGCAGGGCGATATCGTCTATGCCGTGCCGGGGGACCCGCTGGTGGCGGAAACGACGGTGACACGCCTGCTGGCCGAAGCGCGCGATGCCGGCATACCCGTGCAACTCGTCAACGGCGTCAGCTTTGTCGAGCCAACGCTGGCGCTGCTCGGCATCGACGCGCTCGATGGCCTGCAACTGCTCGATGGTCTGACGGTGGCGCAGTTGCACCACCCGCCGATCAATCCCGACTATCCGGCGCTGCTGGCTCAGGTTTACAGCCGGCAGGTCGCTTCCGACGTCAAGCTGACGCTGATGAACGAATACGACGATGATTTTCGCGTCGCGCTGGTTCACGCAGCCGGTACGCCTGCGGCGCGCGTGGAATGGCTGCCGCTGTTTGAGATCGACCGCAGCGAACATATCCAGCACATGACGTCGCTGTATGTGCCGGCGCGTGGGGGCATGTCGAGTTTCGAGCAGTTTCAGGAGATCATCGCGCACCTGCGTGCCCCCGAAGGCTGCCCGTGGGACCGTAAGCAGACGCACGAATCGCTGCGTAAATACCTGCTGGAAGAAACGCACGAAGTCCTTGAAACCATTGACGCGGGCGATATGGAGGCGCTACAGGAGGAACTGGGCGATCTGCTGTTACAGATCGTTCTTCATACCCAGATTGCGGTCGAAGAAGGCGATTTCCACATGGGCGACGTCATCAGCAGCATTAACAATAAGCTGGTGCGCCGCCACCCGCATGTTTTTGGCGAGATTAACGTCAGCAGCGCCGAAGAGGTTGTCGCCAACTGGGATGCGCTGAAACAGCAGGAACGGGCCGAAAAGGGGACAGCGCGGGAATCGATACTCGATAGCGTCCCCAAAGGGCTGCCCGCGTTGCTACAGGCGCACGAATATCAGGCGAAAGCGGCGAAGCCCGGCTTTGACTGGCCTGTTGTCGATGACGTGATCGCCAAGGTGCGCGAGGAGATGGACGAAGTGTTGGCGGCGCAGAGCGCGGATGAGCGCGCCAGCGAAATCGGCGACCTGTTGTTCGTGATCGTCAACTGGGCGCGCTGGCTCGGCGTCGAACCGGAAACGGCGCTGCGCCAGGCAAATGCCAAGTTCTACCGCCGCTTCCGTTATATCGAGCAGGCGCTGGCAGCGCGCGGCAAGCCGCTGGCCGAAAGCAATCTGGAAGAAATGGACGCGCTCTGGAACGAAGCGAAGGCGCAGGGGTTGTAAGTTGGCAGGCGAGAGGGTTTGTTGGCATGGCCATCCAATGCACCCTTACCCGTTGCTTCGCGCCATCCCTCTCTAAAATGCTCGATTTTGGAGAGGGGCCGGGAGTGAGGTAAGGCAGAACGATGTTGAACATTGAAGCAATCGAGCGGCGCGTTGCAGATCTGATGGACGCGGCGATTGTCCCCGGCATGGCGCTGGCGGTAACGAACCGCGACGAAGTGATTTACGCGCGCGGCTTTGGCGCAACGTCTACGGAGCCGGATGCCCCGGCTGTCGGGCCGGACACGATCTTTCGTATCGGTTCGATCACCAAGCCGCTGACCGCGACCATGCTGATGCGGCTTGTGGACGATGGCCTGCTCGATCTCGACCGCCCGGTGCGCGAGTACGTGCCGTGGCTGAAGTTGATGGATGAAGACGCCGAGCGCATCATCACGCTTCGCATGTTGCTCAGCCATACGTCGGGCTTGCCAACCGCGCTTGAGTACAACGGCTGGCGCGATCCGTCAGGGTTGGAAGCCTATGTGCGTGAGGTGCTGCCGGCGCTGCCGCCTGTCGCGCCGCCCGGTGAGATATATGCCTACAGCAATCCGGGCTTCAACCTCGCCGGCTACGTCGCCGAAGCGGTAACGGGTACGCCTTACGCCGAGCTAATGCGCCAGTACCTCTTCGAACCGCTGGGGATGGGGCGCACGACCTTCGATCCGCTGGTTGCGATGACCTATCCGTTTTCGCAGTCGTTCGTGCTCGACGAGACAGGCAGACCGCAGGTAAAGCGGCCGTTTGTCGATAATACCGGCGAGTATCCCTGTGGCTTTGCCCTGTCGACCGTACTCGATCTGGGGAAGCTGGCGCGGCTGCATCTGAATGATGGCTGTGTTGATGGCGTGTCGCTCCTTAGCGCGAATGCGGTGGCCGAAATGCGCCGGTTGCACGTCGAGCTGATGACGCTCGACGGGCGTGGTTATGGCCTTGGAATGCGCGTTCGTCAGTATAAGGGCCTGCGGCTTGTTGGCCACAACGGCGCGATTGCGAAGTATGGCGGGCTGTGGTGGCTGGTTCCAGAAGCAGGTATCGCGGTTGTCATGCTCATGAACCGCGCGCCGAACGCGTGGGGCGTTGCCGACCGGCTGCTGACGTCGCTTCTGGATGACCTGCTCGAATTGCCCGAACCGGCAGCCGAACCTGTGCAAATCGCCGCGCCTGCCGGTGCAGACGATTTGACCGGCATCTATCTGGGGCCTTCGGTTGGGCTTGTGCAGGTTGAAAACGAGGGGGAAACGCTGTCCATGCGCTGGAATGGACGCTCTTATCGTCTGGAGGCGAGAGGGGACCGGCTGTTCAAAGCGAGCAATCCTGCCGGGGATAGCCATTCAGTCGGGTTCGTCCGAGCTGGCGAGGGCGAAATACGCTATCTCTACCTCGATGGCAGCCCATGCATCCGGCAGCACTACACACTCGAATCGGCGGACATTTCTGCATGGGAACGCGCTCCGGGCGTCTATAGAGCTGATATAGATACGTGGCGACTGCGGTGCGAAAACGGACAGTTCTGGATTTATTCAGAGGATGAACGGGCTGAAGTTCCCTGCGTTTTGCTCGACGCCCGGCGCTTCGTCTGTGATTTCGGCCTGTTTGAGCTGGAAGAGGACGGCGCTGGCCGCCTGACGTTGCTGGGCGGCGGCGGCTACTGGCGGTTCCCGAAAGTATGCGAGCTTGCGGACGGTGATCGTGCATGAGCGACACGCAGGCGGTTCTCGAAGGCCTGATTTCCGTGCGCGCGGCGCTGCAGGCCGGAAGCAGGCCCATCCACGTCATTTACCTGCGTGCTGATAAACGCGACCGTGACGCCGCGCAACTGGCGCGCGAAGCGCAGGACGCGGGCGTTCCCGTCGAGCGCGTGCCCGCTGCGGTACTGGAGCAGCACGCGCAGGGCAAAACACATGGCGGCGTGATCGCGCTGGTTGGGCCGCGCCGGTTTGTTTCGCTCGAAGCGCTCGGAGCGGACAGCGATCGCCCCTTTATCGTCATGCTCGATGGTGTGGAAGACCCGTATAACTTCGGTCAGGCCGTGCGCGCTTTTTACGCCGCCGGGGCCGATGGCATGGTCTTGCGCCCTCGAAACTGGATGTCAGCGGCGGGAATTGTGGCGCGCGCGTCCGCCGGGGCATCGGAGTTGCTGCCGGCTGCCGTCAGCGAAACCGCCGAGGAAGCCGCAGCGCACTTTCGCTGTCGCGGCCTGATCGTCGCCTGCGCCGACAAGGATCGTGCGGTTTCTCTCTACGACGCTGACCTGACCGTGGGCCTGTTCCTGCTGGTGGGCGGCGAAAAACGCGGAGTGACGCGCTCGTTTGCCGACCGGGCCGATTTGCGCCTTCGTATTCCTTATGGCCGGCGCTTTCCGCAGGCGCTGGACACGACCTCGGCGGCGGCAGTGCTGGCGTTTGAAATCATGCGCCAGCGCGGGACGATGATTTAGTCGGAGCGAGGGCATCGTTCGAATCGCGGCTTGCTTACCCCTCGTCATATGTTGTATGGACAGGATGTTTGTTTTGTGCGGGGAACAAAAAAGCCTCGCCAGTCATGGCGAGGCTGTGTGTCGGGGTGCGCGGATTTGAACCGCGGACCTCAGCGTCCCGATCGCTGCGCGCTACCAGGCTGCGCCACACCCCGGAGATAGGTTAAAGTTTAATCGCTTGAAGCAGGAAGATCAAGAGCGAACTTAAATGACGTCACATCCAGTTACACTTCAGGACCGCGTGCGCGCGCTGACAGGCCGCGTGACCGGCGCGGCGGGGCAGGCGCTCCATCGGGCCGGCGTCCATCCAGACGTGATCACCATTTTCGGCACGGTTCTCGTCCTGATTGCCGGGATCTTCATCGCTCGTGGGCAATTTCAGGCTGGCGGCATCATTCTGCTTCTCGGCCTGCCGCTCGACGCGCTGGACGGGGCAGTCGCGCGCGCCATGGGGCGCAAGGACCGGCGCGGTGGTGTGCTCGATTCGACGCTCGACCGTATCGCTGATGGCGTTCTGTTTGCGGCGCTGGCCTACTACTTCGCCAGTATCGATGAGCTGCCCTGGATGCTCCTGTCAATCATCTCCCTGATCGCCAGTTTTGTGGTAAGCTACGTACGCGCGCGCGCCGGAGAAGCCGGCCTTGCTGTTCGGGTTGGCATTCTTGACCGTATGGTGCGCGTCTTCATTCTCCTATTCGCGCTCCTCGTTCCGCCACTGCTTATCCCGGCGCTTTGGGTTCTGGCTCTGGGTAGCATTCTGACGAGCGTGCAGCGCCTGTGGTACGTCTATAAACATCTGGATAGAGAGGTTTAAGTAACATGGAGTTCGAACGCGAGTTTATCGTCATCGGCAACACGCTGCAGATCCGCTATTACGGGATCATCATCGTGCTTGCGATGCTGGTGGCGGCGTGGGTGGCGGCGCGCATTGCCCGGCGCGAAGGCGACGACCCGGATCACATCTGGGGCGCGTTGACGTGGGCGATCATCCCGGCGATTATCGGCGCGCGGTTGTGGTTCGTGCTATTCCCGCCGGCGGCGCTGGTGGAGCAGGGCATGGACACCGTCTGGTTCCTGCAAAACTTCACCAACCTGCAGAATGGCCCGCTGGCGATCTGGTCAGGCGGTCTGGGCATTTTCGGCGCGGTGCTTGGCGGTCTGCTTGGCGCATACATCTACTTGCGCCGGAATAACCTCTCCGTTGGTCACTGGCTCGACATCGCCGCTGTCGTCCTGCCGCTGGGGCAGGCCATTGGTCGTTGGGCCAATTACGTCAATCAGGAACTCTACGGCACGCCGACCACGCTGCCATGGGGCATTACGATTGACTCGGCGCATCGCGTCGATCCATACCGGAGCCTGATTGATTATCCGCTCGACACCCGCTTTCACCCGCTGTTTCTCTACGAATCGCTCTGGAATCTGATCGCCTTCATCGTGCTGCTCAACATCTTCCAGCGGCGGCGGAATTACAACCTGCGTCAGGGCGATATCTTCCTGCTCTACGTCATGCAGTACTCCGTCATTCGTTTCCTGCTGGAGTTCCTGCGTGTCGAAATCGCCTGGATTCCCGGCACGACGATCAACTCATCGCAGACGACGACGGTGGTCGCATTTGTGGTGGCGCTCGTGCTGTTCATCATTCGTCGCCGCAACGCGCCACAGCCTGAAAGCACGACGGCAGCCTCTGGCGAAAAACGCGCGGTTTAGCGACGTCAACTACTTCCAGCGACGAAAAACGCCCTTCTCTGGATGTTGCCGGAGAGGGGCGTTTTATCTGAGCGCAAGAGTATTCTCTCAGCTCTTTGACTCTAAATCGGACAGGACGAACAGGATTTGATCACAGTGGCACCGCTTCCCGTAACGCCTGTTCGCGAATCGGGCTTCGCAGCGTATCTGCTACGATAAGGTCAACTTTTCGACCGAGCAAGTCTTCAAGATCCGGTTTCATGCCCATACGGTCGAACAAGCTCCAGGGGCGGGATAGATCGACGAGCACATCAATATCGCTTTCTGGACCGGCTTTTCCTCGTGCCGTGGAGCCGAAAATACGCACATTTCGCGCGCCATTACCGGTTTGCGATGTCGATAATCTCCTGGCGATGAGACGGAATCCACTGATACAGGTTTACAGGGGACATTGGCAATACGTTTCCAGTTGACCGTTCAAGACCATTATAACTTGATGCAGACCTTTGCCGTGTGTGAGCGGTCGTTTCTCGCCCGCTGGTTCTTCTGCCGCCTGTGGTACAATAACGCTTCGCCGCCGCTCGACAACGCAACGCCAACGCCAAACCGCTCTAGTTACCTGCCAGAAGTTTCATGAGTCATAAGCGTCGTATTGATCTGGAAAGCCATCGCGAGTCGCTGGTTTCCGTACTTGGGCAGATCATTGCCACACCGGAGCTGAACACGCGCACGCTCGACCGGATACTGCGGGCGCACGCCCGGCGTGTCGGGCATATGTACAGCCGCGACGAGCTGATCCGCGGCTACCGCGCGTTTGCCGGTAGCCATGGCCTGCCGCCTTATGACCCCGAAGTGCTGGCGCGCTTGCGGCTGAAACCGGTGCGGACCAGTTCGGGCGTCACGCCGGTGACGGTGCTGACCAAGCCGTTTCCCTGTCCCGGCGAGTGCATCTTCTGCCCGAACGACGTGCGAATGCCGAAGAGTTATCTCTCCGACGAACCGGGCGCGCAGCGGGCCGAACAGAACAGCTTTGACCCTTATTTGCAGACCTATTCGCGGTTGCAGGCTTATCACAACAATGGCCACCCGATCGACAAGATCGAGGTCATCATTCTGGGCGGCACGTGGTCGTTCTATCCGGAAACTTACCAGATCTGGTTTGTAAAGCGCATCTTCGACGCGCTGCATGATTTCGGCGCGGGCATCAGTCAGGTTGCGGAGGTAGAGGCGGCATTGCGTGAGGCGTCGCAGCTTCATCCACAGCGCAATCTGACGCATGTCACGCTCAACGGAGCCGAACTGACCCAGACCTATAATCAGGCGGTGCAGGCGATTTACCGGGATGAGATGCATCGCTCGCGCGATATCGCGCTGGCGATTGCGCGGGGCGAACGCGAACGCTCGCTGGTTGACGAATACGCCACCTGGGAGGAACTGGAGGCCGCGCACCGCCAGAATGAAACCGCGCCCTGTCGCTGCGTTGGGCTGGTCATTGAAACGCGCCCCGACCATATCAGCCCGGAAGAAGTGCTGCGCGTGCGCCGGCTGGGCTGTACCAAGGTGCAAATCGGCATTCAAAGTCTGGACGACCGCGTGCTGCGTCTCAACCGTCGCGGCCACACGGTCGAGGCGACGCGGCGGGCTTTCAGGCTTCTGCGCCAGGCGGGTTTCAAGATTCACGCCCACTGGATGCCCAATCTCTACGGTTCTTCGCCGGAAAACGATATTGCAGACTACGAACGCCTGTTTAACGATCCTGATTTCCGCCCCGACGAACTTAAGATTTATCCCTGCTCGTTGATCGAAAGCGCCGAGTTGATGGCGCGTTACCGCGATGGCTCGTGGCGTCCCTATTCCCACGAAGAACTGCGCGAGGTTCTGGTCGAGTGTTTCCTGCGGACGCCCGAATACTGCCGCCTGACGCGCGTTATCCGCGACATCCCCGGAACCGACATCGTTGACGGTAACCGCATGACCAATTTCCGGCAGGTTGTCGAAGACGAACTGGCCCGGCGAGGACTGCGTAGCCGCGACATCCGCGCGCGTGAAGTGCGCCACCGCCGGGTCGATCCGGCCCAACTGTTCCTCGATGTGCAGTGGTATGAGACGGCTTGTTCGACCGAAGCCTTCCTGCAGTTTATCGACGCCGAGCGCACCATTGCGGGTTTCCTGCGGCTATCGCTGCCGGCAGAACCGCCGCTGACGGATGAACTGGAAGGCGCGGCGATGATTCGTGAAGTCCACGTGTACGGGCAGGCCGTTGAGATTGGCGAAGCGCTTCCCGGCAAGGCGCAGCATGCCGGTCTTGGAACGCAATTGATCGAACACGCAGCGCAGCTTGCCGCCGAACGCGGTTTTGACCGGCTGGCCGTTATTTCGGCAGTCGGCACGCGGGCTTATTACCGCAAGCGCGGGTTTGACGACGGCCGGTTGTATCAGATTCGGCAACTCAGGCGATAAACCGGCGTTTTCCCGGCGCGCCGGACACGCGCCTGCCTGTTTTCGGCGCGCGGTGTGGTAAAATCCGTTCCGACGCATCCCGGCGCGATGGAGCAAGACGCATGGATCAATTCCTGTCAATCGAGCAGCGGCGGCGCAACCTGCGAATTGTGCTATTCGTCATCATTCTGGCGACGTTGCCGTTTTATTGTGCCGGCATTCTGCTGCTCGGAACTGCTCCGCAGGGCCGTTCGACTAACGCGACCCGCACGCCGACTTTTACGCCCATCGGGCAGACGATGACGGCTACGATGCGTCCCTCCAACACGCCGTTTGTCCTGACGGCGACGGTGCTCAGCCCATTGCAGCCGACGCCCGGTCAGTTTCTGCCCGTGCCGACGCGCTTCCTGTCGCCGACGCCGTTTGTATTGCCGACGACGATTATCATCCCAACCAGCACGCCTGCGCCGACGCTGACGCCGTATCCAACCGATCCGCCGCCACCCACGCAGGAGCTGCCGACGATCACGCCGCCGCCGACCTGGACGCCGCTGCCAACCCTGACCCCGCTGCCCACTCAGGAACAGCCGGTCGAACCATCGCCGCTGCCGCCGCCCAGCGATACGCCGCCGGGTCCTGAAGAGCCGCCGCCCGGTGAAGGCGAACCGGAGCCCGGAGGCGATGCCAGCTTCGACATCAATCCTGACCTGTAATTACCATTCGGTCGCCGGCCAATTCGCTTAACTACCGTACACCGGGAGTGTGCAGTGTTTGACCTCAAAGCCCATCTGAAATCACTCGTCGAAGCGCATGCTCCATCCGGCCATGAAGGGCCCGTGCGCGACCTCGTTCGCGAGGCCTGGACCGGTCTGGTTGATTCGTTTGAACAGGATGGCCTCGGCAGCCTGATCGGCATCAAGCGGGGGACGCAGTCCGCCGAGCCGCGCCGGAAGATCATGGTGGCGGCGCACATGGATGAAATCGGGTTGATGGTCCGTGATGTGGTCGATGGTTTCCTGTATGTGCACCGCATCAGTGGCGTTGATAATCGCGTTATGCTGGCGCAGCCCGTGTTGGTGCATGGGCGTAAACCGCTACCGGGCGTGGTTGCCGCGACGCCGCCACACTTGCTGAAGCCCGAAGACCGCACGAAATATCCTGCGTTCGATGAATTGATTGTCGACGTCGGCCTGCCGGCTGAGGAGGTCGCTGCCCTTGTACGCATTGGCGATCTGATCACGCCGGATGTGCCGATGGTCGAACTGCTGAACGGTCGTCTTGCGGCCAAGGCCTTTGACGACCGGGCTTGTGTGGCCGCGCTGACCGAATGCCTGCACACCCTGAGCGGCATGTACCATCAGTGGGATGTGGTCGCCGTCGCTACCGTTCAGGAGGAGAACGGGCTTAACGGCGCCCGGACGGCAACCTACCATGTTCAGCCCGACATCGCCATCGCGCTCGACGTGACGTTTGCGCCTCAGCCGGGCGTGGACGCTGATGAAACCTGCGAAATTGGCGGCGGCCCCGGTCTGGGCATCGGCCCCAATTTTCATCCCAAACTGGTCGAGCGCATACGTGAAACGGCCCGGCGTCACGAAATCAAGTTGCAGGACGACGTCATACCGGGCGCAAGCGGCACCGACGCCTGGGCGATTCAGATCGCGCGCGATGGTGTGCCAACCGCGCTGCTGGAAATCCCGCTACGGAGCATGCATTCGCCGGTTGAAATGGTCGATCTGCGCGATATTGAACGTCTGGGCCGGCTGCTGGCACACTTCATTGCCGCGCTGGATGTCGAATTCATGTCATCACTTCAGTGGGACGAAGCCCGGCGCGAAGAAAAAGCGTTGTAGCATTTATTTGCGCCCGCGCGTACCGGAACGACGAAAGGGAAGCCGTTGTTACTTAAGGAACTGTCACAGGCCATCGGCGTTTCCGGCAAGGAAGACGCCGTGCGTAAGCTGATTCTCGAAGCAATTGAACCGCATGTTACCGACATACAGATCGACCCGTTGGGAAGCGTAACCGCCGTTAAGGCGGGAACCGAACCGGGACGCCCGCGCGTGATGGTCGCCGCCCATATGGATGAGGTGGGTTTTATGGTGACCGGCATTGATAACGATGGCCTGATCCGTTTCACCGGCGTCGGCGGTCTGGATGAGCGCATCCTGCCGGGTTTGCGGGTGAAGGTCGGCGACAACCAGTTGCCGGGATGTATCATCTGGACGCCCATTCACCACAACCGCGAGCAAAACGTGGTGAAAATGAAGCAGTTGCGGATCGACATCGGCGCGACGAGCAAGGACGCGGCGTTGAACCACGTCAAGCCCGGCGACCGGATCGCTTTCGATTCTGAGTACCGTGAATTAAGCGACACGGTCGTTCGCGGCAAGGCATTTGATGACCGGGTAGGCTGCTCGCTGTTGGTCGATGTGCTGGCGGGCGGTCCGTATGCTGTCGATGTGCTGGCGGCCTTTACCGTTCAGGAAGAAATCGGCCTGCGCGGCGCGACGGTCTCTGCCCAGCGCCTCAATGCTGACGTCGCGCTGGTGCTGGAGGGCACGACGGCGCATGATCTGCCTAATCCGCTGGCAAATCCCGACGATGACGAGCCGGTCAACCCGACAACGCGGCTGGGACACGGCCCCGCGCTGACAATCATGGATCGCAGCATGATCGTGCCGCCACGCCTGCTGGCGTTTATCCGCGAAACCGCTGAGGCCAACGGCATACCCTACCAGTTCAAGACCCAGCTTGGCGGTGGTACGGATGGCGGCTCCATTCATGTGGCGGCGGGCGGCCGCCCCACCGCCGTGATTTCGATGCCGTGTCGCTATATTCACAGCCCGATCGCGCTGCTGAACAAGGACGATTACGCCAATACGCTCCGGCTTGTGCAGGCCGTCCTCAACGGGCTTACGTTCGACGTTCTGCCAGCCAGCAATGGTCGCGTTTAGACACAGTGCCGGGCATGTCGAGCTACCGGCAGCCGGCTAAGGAGACTGAGGGTGAAGGATCTGATTCGCAAGCTTGTCGAGGCATGGGGTCCATCCGGTTACGAGCATCACGTGCGCGCGTTGATTACCGCGGAAGTCGAACCGTTCGTCGATGAAATCATCGTCGATCCGCTGGGCAATCTGATTTGCCGCGTCGGGCAGGGCGGCAAAAGGATCATGGTCGCGGCGCACATGGATGAGATCGGCGTCATGACGACCTTTCAGGAGCCCAAAAGCGGTTATCTGCGCTTTTCACCGATTGGCGGTCTGCTCCATACGACGCTGTTTGGCAATCGCGTGCGCTTCGAGGACGGCACGATCGGTGTCATCGGCGTTCACGAACCATTTGGTGGCGGGCGGACGAACGTGCCGAATCTGGACGATTTTTATATCGACGTCAGCGATGGCGATGGCAGCACTGCGCTGACGGCGGGCCAGCCCGCGACGCTCTGGCGCACACTGGATGAGCGAGGAACACGCCTCGTGGCCAAGTCGATGGATGATCGCGTGGGCTGCGCCGTGGCCATAGAAGCGTTACGACGCCTGAACCGGCAAACGCCGAATGAAGTTTATTTTGTGTTCACCGTGCAGGAGGAAGTTGGTCTGCGAGGCGCGCGCGCGGCGGCTTATCGCGTCGCACCTGATGTCGCCATCGCGCTCGACGTCACTTCCAGCGGCGATGAAGTGAAGGGCGAAAAGATGTCGGTCCGGCTTGGCGGCGGCGCGGCGATCAAGGTCCATGACGTCGGGCTGGTTGTACCTCCGGCAGTCCGCCAGTGGATGGTCGATCGCGCTGAGGCCGATGGCATTCCGTATCAACTCGAGCTGCTCAAGCTCGGTACGACCGACGCCGCAGCCATCCAGACGGCGCGGGCGGGTGTGCCCAGCGGCGCGATTTCGGTCCCGTGCCGTTTTGTCCATACCACCAGTGAAACGGTTGACACTGGCGACGTCGAGGCGTGTGTGGCGTTGCTGACCGGCTTGCTGTCTAACGAGGTCGTCCTGGCAACGGGATAATAAACGGAAAGTTGTGGCTGCTTACAGGCTGGAAACCTTTTTCATTGCATTCGCTTCTCCGGCGTATAATGAGGTAATACGGCGTGTCTAGTGGCGGAGCGGTCCAGATTGGTTGCTACGTCGCGAGTGGTTGCTGCTGTGTGTGGGGTGTGTGTTCGGCGGTGACCGGGCTGCGCTTCCAGTATCAGCAGGCGTATGGAGCCACATAACAAATGTGAAGTGACCTCTGATCCGCGACTAGTAAGTGCAAGAGATGCCCAATGGCTAATCGGGATGTCCAACATCCATCGTCACTTGCGGACTTTGAACTGCTTGCTGAAGTCTCTCAGTTACTTACGTTCGTTGATCTGGATCATGTCCTCGAGCGTGTGATTGATCTGACAGCGCGCGCGGTGGGCGCTTCCAAGGCCAGCCTGTTTCTGCAGCATGAACACGGCGATGACTGGCAGCGCCTGCTGACCACGCGCAAGCTCGATCCACAGGAGTCGCGGCAGGTCGTCCAGAGCGTGATGGATCGTGGGCTGGCCGGCTGGGTCATGCGCTACCGTCAGGGGGCCATTGTCTACGATACCGAGCAGGATGACCGCTGGATTGTTTTTCCCAATGACACAACGCCCGTGCGCTCAGCGCTGTGCCTGCCGCTCATGCAGGACGGCGAGGTGCTGGCGGTTATCACGCTCACGCATCCGGAACCCAATCATTTTACCGAGAACCACCTGCGGCTGCTGAGCATCATTGCCAATCAGGTTTCGGTCGCCATTCGCAATGCCCAGTTGTTCAACCGCATGCAGGAGCAGCAGCGGCAACTGGAAGCCACGCTTCACGCCATTCCCGACCTGTTACTGGTTGTGGATGACGAAGGCGAAGTCATTCTGGCGAACGACCCGATGCTTGATTTTCTGGGCCAGACGCGCCAAGAGATTGCAGGCAAGACGCTGGCGAACCTGCTTGAAGTCGACAGCGCGCTCGCGCCGTTGGCCGAACTCATCGAGAACCCGTCGCAGGGTGAGGGAACGTGGTCGTTCAAGACACGCTCGGATCGCCGGCGGCAGGATTTTGTCGTCACGGTGTCACGCTGGGAAAACGTATCGGGCGGCACTGCCGGGCATGTGCTGGTCATGCACGACGTCACGACCCTGCGCGATCTGGATCGCTTCAAGAGCGAGATGCTGCGCATGGCATCGCATGACTTACGCAGCCCGCTGGCGCTGATCGTCGGCTACTGCGATCTGATACGCATGGACACGCCAGAGGACTCCCCGATCCATGAGTATCTGGAAGTGGTCATTCGCAGCACCCATCGCATGCGTACGCTTCTCGACGATCTTCTGCGGGTTGAGGAAATCCGCTCGTCGCCCGACGAACTGCAGAAACCGACTGACTTTTCCGAACTCGTCAACAAGGTTGTCGATAACCTGCGCCTGCTGGCCGGGGCCAAGAACCAGCGGATTGAACTGGATATCCGGCTGGAAGGCCTGCCGCCGGTCAAGCTGGACCCAACTTTGATCCGTGAATCGATGGAAAACCTGATCGCCAACGCCGTCAAATATACGGGTGAGGGCGGTCTGATCCGTCTCACCAGTTATTATGATGCTGACCGCGTCCACTTTGTCGTTGAAGATAACGGTATCGGCATCTCCGAGGATGATCTGCCAAAGATCTTTGAATGGGGATATCGGGCGAAGCGGCACTCCGAAACGCCGCTGGTGGAAGGACGCGGCTTGGGCCTGAGCTTGGTCAAAACCGTGATGGAACGGCATGGCGGCGAAGTGTGGGCCGAGAGCCAGGAGGGGGTTGGCAGTCGCTTCGGTTTCTGGTTGCCGAGGTGATGGATTCGCCTGATGAGTTCGCCGCGCGCGCAACTGGATCGCCTGAGGACCGCCCTACAGGAAATTCAGGCGCATCGTCACCTTTTTAGTGAAGAGGTTTATCACGAGCTTATCCTCACGCTGACTGACCGGATCGACCGGCTTCAATCGTCGGCCAGTGGCACGCCCGGCCTGCCCGACCGCGATGAAATTCGCCTCGTTTCGGTCATGTTCATCGACGTTGAAAATTCCACGCGGCTGGCGCAGATCCTTCAGGAAGACTGGAAAACGCTCATCAGCGATATCCACCGCCGTCTGGCGCGGATTATCGACGACTGGCGCGGTGAAATTGGCCAGTATCTGGGCGATGGCCTGTTGTGTTTCTTTGGCGCGCACCGCAGCCGCGACGATGACGCGAATCGCGCCGTCTCGTGCGCGCTGGCGATCCAGCAGATGGCTGGTGAACTGGCGCCGTCGGTCCGTGAGCGCTATGGCGAGGACTTTGCGCTGCGTATCGGCATTAGCACCGGGCGTGTTGTCGTCGGCACGATCGGGACAGAAGCGCGGCAGGAACTGGCCGCTTTCGGTTCGGCCACCAATCTGGCTGCCCGCCTGCAGCACCTTTGCCCGCCTGGTGGCGTGCTGGTCGACACACAAACCTATCACCGCGTGCGCGACTGGTTTGTGACGACGCGGCAGATACCCGTCAGCCTCAAGGGATTCGACACGCCGGTTGAATCGTATCTGGTGACGGGACGCCGTTACGCGCACGTGGCGGCCCTCACCAACGAAACGATTGCCGGTATTGCCCTGCCGTTTGTCGGGCGGAATAAGGAATTCAACTATCTGCTCCGCCTTTGGAACGACGCGCTCGACGAAGACGCCATGCACGTGATCACCCTGACCGGCGAAACAGGGGTTGGCAAAAGCCGCCTGCTTCAGGAAGCGCTGGCCATCGCCGGAGACTGGCCATTTTATGTCATCACGCTGGTCGGGCGGGATGAAAAGCGCACGACGTCATTCGCGCTGCTCAACAGCCTGCTGGCCGAAATCTGCCACCGCGTCGACGGCGCTATGACGGCGCTGACGGAAGCGCGCATCCAGCACTGCATCGAACAGACATGGCCTGCTGCCGGGCCGGAGGCCGCCGCGGTCATCGGGCGGCTGGCCGGTTTTGCGTTCGCCGATTTTCCCGATCTGGATGTGGATCCACTTGAAACTGTGGCGGCATGGCTGCGCGCGCTGGCCGGTAACCGGGCGCTGATGATTGCCGTCGACAATCTACAGTGGGTCGATCACGCTTCGCTCGATTTGCTCGAATATCTGGCCATTGCGTTTGTCAATAAGAGCGGCATTCTCCTTACGGCGGCCCGACCGGACTTCGCCCAGCGCCGGAAGAATTTTCTCGAAACCTGCGCCCGGCGCACGGACATGGTCATCGGCCGGCTGGACGACGCGGCTACCCGCAAGCTCATCGAACACGTGGTGCGCTATGTCGATAATGTGCCGGCCCGGCTGATCGACCACATTCATGAGCGATCCGAAGGCAACCCGCTGTTTGTCGAAGAGTTTTTACGCATGCTGTTCGATAACGGCGTTTTCGAGGCGCGCAGCGATGGTCGCTGGCGTACCAACACGTACCTTTATGGCATGCTCGCGGGCGAACTGCCAAACGGTCTGCTCGGTGTTTTTCAGGCGCGGCTTGATGACTTGCCGCCGCTCTCGCGCCGCATTCTGCAGATCGCTTCCGTAATTGGCCCGACGTTCTGGGAAGAGGCGGTTTCACGACTGAACGGTTTCGATGCTGCTCCGCTGCTGGCAGACCTGACCGAGCGTGGCATCATCGTTCGCAACGCCGAAAGCTCGCTGCGCGGCCAGAAAGAATACCGGTTTCGCCATACCCTGTATAGCGATGTGGCCTATGCAATGCTGATGCGGCACGAACGCGAGCATTATCACCGGCAGATCGCCGACTGGCTGACGTGGCAGGTAGCCGACCAGCCTGATTTTCTGGGACAGTTGGCCGAACATCTGGCGCTGGGGCAGAAGCGAGAGCAGGCGCTGACGGTCTTTCTGGCCGCCGCTCAGGACCGGGTGAAGCGCGGCATGCATACGCAGGCATTGAAACTGGTTGAGGCCGGACTGGGCTGCCAGAGCGACGTGCCGCGCGAGGTAGCGCTGCCGGTGGTCAGCCAGTTGTGGTTGCAGCAAGGACTGGCGCTGCTGGCTTTGCGACGCTACAGCGAAGCCAGCGCTGCCGGACAGACTGCGCTCATGCTGTTGGACGAACTGCCCGCCGGCGATCTGATCGAACAGCGCGAGCAGGCCAGTTGGCTGGCGCAGGAAGCGCAGCGCCTGATGAGGGACGCCGACGACGACAGGAACGCGAGGCTGCCTCAGGCGTCGAGCAACTGATAGGCGTTGGCGGCGTATTCCTGCACCGTGCCGGTGACCGGCGCCAACTGCACGCCGCTGGCTTCCGCCGCTTCCAGTTCATCTTCGACCCGTTCTTTCAGGCGGCGCACGTTACGGTTGGTCGGGTCCAGACGCATGGCTTCATCGGCCAGTAGTTCGGCGATTTTCAGGTGACGCCGGCTTTCGGCCAGCAGGTTCGCCAGATCTACCAGCAGGCTGACGATGTTATCGCGATTGTTGGCCTGTATCGCCAGATGAAGCGCCTGCCGGTAGCGCAACACGGCCTGGCCAAGCTGCTGCGCCTGAAGCGAGGCGTCACCGAGGTTCCTGAGCTGTAACGCCTCTTCTTCTTTGTCGCCAACCTCGCGGGCGATATACAACGCCGATGTATGGAAGGCGATGGCTTCCGTCCAGTGCGATAGTTCGCCGTAGGCCGTGCCCAAACCGCCGAGCACGCGGCCCTCACAATCGCGTTTGCCCTGTTCTCTGAAAAGCGCCAGCGCCTGATCCCACTGTTTGATCGCATCCTGCGGGCGGCCATCATCCAGCAGCGCATAGCCCAGTTGCATCAGCAGTTGCGCCTCTTCCTCGCTGTTCTGTAGCTGGCGCGCCAGATCGAGCGCCAGCGTGTAAGCGCTGACGGCCTGATCGCTTTCACCAAGCTGCTGCCGCGCATCGCCGAGAATGCTAAGCAGGCGCATCTGGCGGGCGGTATCGCCGGTCTGCTGGGCGATCTGTACGCCGCGTGAGGCGTGCAGCACGGCTGCCTGTAAGTTGTCGGTTCGGGCGGTCAGGGACGCAAGCGTTTCCAGCGTTCGCAGCATACCCGACCGGTCTTCCATCTCCTCGTAAGTGGCGAGCGCTTCTGAAAAGCTGGCGATCGCCTCATTCTCCATGTTGGCCTGAACGAACGCCTGACCGATCTGGCTCAGCAGTTCGGACTGGCGGTGCAGATTGCCTTGCTGGCGCGCCTGAGCCAGCGACGCGCGAAGCCGCGCGACTTCCGGCGGCTCCGGTGAAGGCGGTGTGGGCTCGCCTTCGGCTTCCTTGTCCGCAGGCGCTTCTGGTTCGGTCATTTCGTCCGTCGTCTCGGCGACCGTTGCCGTTTCCGCTTCGTCTATGTCTTCGTCTTCGAATTCGTCTTCTTCATCCTCGCCCAGCAGGTCGTAGGGCAGGGTCGGGTAGAACGCGTCCTCGGCTTCCTCGTCTTCTTCCTCTTCCAGATCGAGGTCGTCCTCCTCCTCATCGCTGCCCAGAAGCGGCGCTACCGGGGGCAGGGGGGCGTCAGAGGTGGTGACGGCAGTGGTCGCTGTTGGGCTTTCTTCGGCGGCTTCCGGTTCCGAGGCTTCTTCATCTTCAGGTTCGTCGCTTGCAGGCGGCGATTGTTCGCCTGCCCTGACGTCCTCATAGGGCAGCGGCGCGCTCGTCTCGCTGGCATGGGCGGGAAATGCGCTCGTCGAGCTGGTGGCCAACCGGCGCAACGACATCAGTTCGTAGACGTAGCCGCGCGCGTTGACAAAATCTCCCGCCTGCATGAGCGCGACGGTAAGCTGGTTGGCAGTATCCTGATCGCCCTGCTCGGTTGACCAGCGGGCTGCGGCCAGCAGGGAATCCATTTCGGCGGCCAGTCTGTTGTAAGCGTCGGCGGATGCGTTGCTGTGCTTCCGGGCGTAAGCCACGAGCGTGTCGCGCACTTTCGTCCGTAGAGGATCGAGCTTGTTGGAGCCGCGCAGCAGCGGCTGGGTAAATGTGTAGGTGATCGGGTGAAGCCGGTAATAGCTGGAACCATAGCGCTGGAAGCGTTCCAGCAGCCCGCGCCGGGCAAGGATTTCCATCGCTCGTTCGATGCTTTCCTGCGGCGCGCTGCTGACCATGCTCAGAAGCTCGGCGGACGCTTCTCCGGTGAAGGTCGCGCCCATCATGAGCACAAGGCCCTGCATTGCGCTGTTGAGCGTGCGGAACGCCGTCGTTAGCGCCAACAGCGGCCCGGCGACGCCGGGTTGTTGCGGCATCGCATTGAGAAAATCAAGCGGGCTTTGCTGGTTGGCACGCACTGTCGCCGCGGCGACCACAAGGGCGAAGGGATTGAAATTCAGCCGTTCGACCAGATTGTCGATGTCGGCGTCATGCTCTTCGCTGTCCGGGTTTTCGAGGCCGGCCACCTGACGGAAGAGCAGCGCGGCCTGGCCCGGTTCCAGCCTGCTCAGGCTGATGGGCGTCCAGGGGCCGACCAACTGCTCGTCGGACAGAATCAGGGCAGGCAGGTTATCGGCGCAACGGGTGATGAATTCCTGTGCAACTGCCGCGTCGATAGTGCCATCGATAACGATCAGTGGCTTGTTGGCTGTCAGGGTATGGGCAACCGCGCCGATCATCGCCCGCGGGTTTTCCCGGTTGGCGATCTCCGGTATGCCATAGGCGCGCCCAACGCGCACCAGCAGGTCTTCCAGTTCCGGCTGGCGCACGTGCATCCACAGAACGCCGCCCGGCAATTCGGTGTAGGCGCTGGCCAGCGTTGCGGCCAGCGCGGTTTTGCCGATGCCCGCCGGCCCGTAAATCTGAACCGGCATGTTGTCTTTCAGGTGGGTATAAATCGTGGCCAGAACCATGTCCCGGCCAATCAGTTTGCTCGGCAGTGTCGCGGGTAGAGACTGGGCCTCGTGAACTGGCGCTTCGTGAGAGGTAAAGTCGGCCATGAACTCTTCTCTTTACGGCTGAATGTCCCCGGCGTCGGACACGGTCGGCAGCGATCCGGCCCGCGCGCCTGCCGGATGTTCCGCCGGCAATTGGCGGTGAAAGACCGGCGCTGTGCGGCGATTTTGGTTGCCAGTTTGCAGTATAGCCCAGGCGACAATTCACGGCAATTTAGGTTGGGCCGCCGTCGGCATGGCGTAAGGCTCCGTCCCGTCATTTCATGGCCGGTCGTTTTGTCTGGATGTGAAAGGGCGTTGGTGGGGCGTATCTCAGTCCGGCTCTGGCCGGGATGTGGTTGATCTGGGGCGTTCTAACAAACAGGACGGGAACGACCCGTCCTGGATGGTAGGTTATTCGGCTGGAGGTGGCGGTACCGGCAGTTCGTCCTCTGGCGTGTCTTTCCACTTCTCGCCTTCTGAAACCAGCATGACCGGAATACCGTTGCGAATGGGGTATTTGTAGCCGGAGTCGTCGCAGACTAGCCAGGCATTCTTCACCAGACGAAGCCGCCCCGGATCGCTTCCCTTGTCCTTGTAATGGACGGCGACCGGACAGCGCAATATTTCCAGAAGTTCGGCATCAATCGGTGTGGAGGTATCGCTCATGGCGGCAATTCTGCTCCTGGCGGACTTATCTCTATTTTGCCAGTATAGCGGGAAGCAAACGCAAGCGTCAACCGGCATGGCGACTAAGGTCCGGTTTTCTCTTCAGAAGCGTTGGTATAGTATTGTATATTGTGTCCTCAAATGTGAGGCGCTTAAGGCGCGGATTGTTCCCCAATGTTTCATTTCAGGATACAATTCGCGCTCGTGAGAAAAAACCGGATCGATAACAGGAGTGCATATATGGTTCGCTCATTTGGTGCTCGTTCTACATGGTTCGCGCTGATGACCCTGCTTGCGGCGTTTGCCGTTCTGACGACCGGCGTTCTGGCGCAGGATTCGGGCGAGTTCGTCCTCAGCGAGACCGACACTAGCCTGAATATGGATTTCTATATGGGTGGCGCGAAGGTCTACTGTGTTAACGAGTTCAGAATGCCGTGGCCAACCTATGAAAACGGTGGCGGTTTCCTGGTGCTCGATCCTCAGGGCGAGGAAATTTTGTTTGTCCCTGAAGCAGCGATTGAAGAGGGGATTGCGCAGGTCGAACAGACCGGCCAGTATGCCACATTGGGTGTTTCCGAGCGGCTGTGGTATGGCGGAGCGCCGATTGCGATCTACTATCTTCCCTCCGGTGAGTTTCAGATCAACGCCGCCGATGAATGGGAAAAGCCGGTTGAGTTCCGTTGGACCGAGTGCCGTAATGTGACCGTGGCCACCAGCGACGGCTGCAAGCCGGGTTGGGACCGCAATGCCAGCGGGCGCTGCGTATACGAGAATCTGTACTAAACGTGTCATCTCGCCGGCCTGAGCGGCTGGCAAACTGAACGCGCGGAGATGTCGCCCGACGGCACACTCCGTGCGTTTTTAATTCAGCTGAACGCTGCCCGGTTGTTCGGAAATACAGTGATGCGCTCGGAGCAACCTGTGCGAAAAACTGAGCGCCTGCCCGATGGCTGGGGCTGGTGGCTTGCCTTGGGCGGCGTGTTCTTGCTGCTGGCTGCTGCTATATGCTACGCGGCGACGCTATTGCTGGCTTATTTATGATGCCCGGCACGAGACGTTTCTTCTACTGCCTTTTCGGTTTTGCCGTGCTGGTTGTCATCGCCGGGCCGGTTGTCGCGCCGCGCCCGGAAGCCGCGCCTGTTCAGGTCATGCAGGGGTGGGCCGTGTGGCAGCAGAGACAATGCGGAGCTTGTCACGGCCTGCTGGGACAGGGAGGCGGATTCGCTTCCGACCTGACGGAGTTCGCGGTGCGCACGCCGCTGCCGGAGTTTGATCCAAACGCCGCTCATTCGGCAATGCCGCTTCCGGCAAGCGGCGTCTTGCTGACAGATGCTGAAAGCGCCAGCCTTGGCGCTTTGCTGTTTTGGGTAGCAAAGACAGACATTGCCGCCCGCTGGCCGCCGGAGCCGGTCAAGCGTCCGCTGGCTGCCACACGGGACACGGGCCGTTAGCGATGGCAGTTCAGGAAGCGCGCGCTCCGTTTTCACTGCTGGCGCTGGCGATCTTGCTGCTGATGCTCTTTAGCGGGCTGGCGCTGCTTTCGGCCGCCTCGTGGCTTCCGGGCTCGACGCTGTTGGCAACACTTGCGGACAGGCTGGGCAGCGCGACCGGCGTGGCATTGCGGCTGGCCGCCCTCACGGGACTGGCCGGCGGCGGCCTGATGGTCGCGCGGGCTTCTGGTCTGCGCCCGGCGCGCCTTCTGGTGGCGGGCTGGGCGAGCTATGCCGTGATATCTGTTCTGGCCACGACGCTTCAGCCGGAATCGCCCATACGCTATGCTCTTGCGGCGACTGAAGCCGCGTTGCTGATTGTGAGCGTCATCGCGGCAGGTCGCCATAGCTGGCGAACACCGGTCGGCCTTGTATGGGGCGCGGGGATCGGGTTGGCCGCCGTTGCCAGCGTCGCCACACTTTTACCTGCCGGTGATCCATTGAGCGCGTTATTCGTCGATCGCGTAGCGGGAGGGCTGCGAGACTGGCTGGCGTTTCCGCTGGCCGCGCAGGCACTTGCCTACTGGCTGGCCGGGCGCTTTAGCACGGTAGGCGCAGACTGGGCGGACGAGAGCCTGCTGACGACTGCCGGCTTGATGGCGCTGGCCGGTATGTTAGCGACGCTTTCGCGGCTGCCACCGCTGGTAGTGACTTCGTGGGTGATCCATGCGGCCAATGGCGCGACGCTGCTTATGCCTCTACTGGCGCTGATCGTGGTGGCCCACGCTTACCGGACGCTGGCAAATCGCAGTCGTGCATCGACTCTGGCGGCGCACTGGACGGCGCTGGCATGGTTGCTGTTTCTGCTCGGTTTCGGGGTGCTTATGCCGCTCACCGGCATGCCGGTCATTCGGGAGTGGGCAGCGGGAACGCTGCTGGACCAGTCGGCAGCCTTATTCGCCAGCCTGTTTCCGCTCAGCGTGATCCCCGGCATGGTCAATCAGGTCGCGGCTGAATTGCATGGCAAGGATGGCCGCATCACGGGATTGATGCCGTTTTGGCTGGTCGCGTTCGGTTGGCTGATCGCAGGTAGTAGTCTGGCAGTTGCCGGGGTAATCCAGATTTACGTTGGCCGTGTGCTGGGCGTACCGGCAGGCGATGTTCTGGTGTTGCTAGAGCCGGTGTTTGTGTTATGCGCGTTCGGCTGGCTGAGCGGGGCAACTGGCGTTCTCGTTTACGGGCTTGCGTTCTGGTATCGTCGTCCGCCGGTTTCGCAAACGCCCTGAAACATGAGGCTTGCTCACAACCACATCGCGTTCGGGGGATCGTTCTCGCCTCGCAAAATCCGGTTGACATAGTGCAGCGCCTGACGGGTGTTGAACGGGGCTGCCGGTTCTGCAAAATTCTGTGTTGGTTGGCGCTCAAGGATGACCACCAGCGCAATTCCATCCGTTACCGAGATAAGCTGAGCGTCGCGCAGGTTACCCGCGTCATCCTTATAGCGCACGCGATACTCGTTAAACTGGCTTGGGCTCCAGTTTGAGGTCTGGCGGGCGAGTCCGATTAGCGTTTTGACGACAGCCGTCACTCGATTTACAGCGACGCTCTCGCTCACGGTCGATGCGAGCACGCCTCTGTCTGCGCTGATCAATATCAGCCCCTCGATTTCGAGCGTCATTTCCTGAAATTCCCACAAACACCGGGTTAGCTGACTCAACTGACGGCTTTCCATTCGTCTCTCCAGCGACTAAATCTTCATGTCAATCGTAATTTATAACTATAAAGAGCGCCAGCGCTATTCCTCGAACGTTAATGCAAGCCGGGCAGAACCGCTCAACCTTGCTGAAGAATGGCTGAGAACTCGCTGAGTCTACTTCAGCAGCGCTTGAGGTGTAATTAAGAATGATATATACTTTGGATCGCGTAATAGTCGCACAGGAGGTTTCGCCATGACATACGGGCCAACCGATACCGGGGCCGGGATGACGACGGGGGATCGTGGGATCCTGAGTCGCGTCAAAGAAGACATGGAAGTCTATGACGTCAATGGCGAACACGTTGGCGAAGTCGAATGGGTGTATTTAGGTGAGGCCAGTCAGGGAGCAATCGACGCGGGGACCGGCCCTCGAACCGTTTCCGAGACCGGCTCGACAGCAGATACCTTTGTCGATGTCGTGGCACGGGCCTTTGACGACGATGACCTGCCCGATACAGTGCGTTCCCGCCTGCTGATGAACGGTTTTATCCGTATTGACGCCGATGGCCTCTTTGCGGCAGATCGCTTTGTTATGCCCGACCAGATCGCGAGCGTTTCGGGCGATCGCGTCATGCTGAATGTGCGGCGTGACGAACTGATCAGGGACTGACGCTCACTCTGTCGCGGGGCTTGTGGCCTGGCTTTCAACGCCCCACAGACGAACGGTATTGTCGCCGCTGCCCGAGGCCAGCAACCGGCCGTTAGGATGGAACGCAAGCGACAATACCGGCTTTTCGTGCGCTTCCAGTTGGGTGAGCAATTTCCCCGTAGCGACTTCCCATAACTGCACAATTCCATGATTGTCCGACGCCAGTAGCGTGCCGTCAGGGCTGAACGCCACGGCGCGCACATCGCCGTCGTGCTCGAGGATGTAGCGGGTTTGCTCGCTGGCGACATGCCACAGGCGCACGGTGCGGTCGCGGCTGCCGGACGCCAGCCACTCTCCATCCGGGCTGAACGCTACATCGCGGACCCAGTCGAGGTGGCCGTAGAGCGCGGTTACCTGACGCCCATCGCGCCACAGGCGGATGCTGGCGTCGCGGCTGCCAGACGCCAGAAGCTGGCCGCTGAATGCCAGTGAGGTGATTTCGTCGCCATGTCCGGTCAGGATTTCCCGGCGTGACGTGTGGACCAGATTCAGAATCCGTACGGTGCGATCACCGCCGCCTGAGGCGAGCAGCGAACCATCGTCGCTGAACGCTACCGCGTTGACGGCGTCGCTGTGCCCGCGAATGGTTGAGATCGCCTGCGTGCTGGCGACGAGACACAGCTTAACGGTGGTATCTGCGCTGGCGGTGGCGAGGATGTTGCCGTCGGGGCTGAATGCGATGGCCTTGACGGGCGCGTCATGCGGGGTAAGCGTGCGGTTTGGCGGGCCGCCAAAATCGCCTTCCCACAGGCTGACGCCGCCGCCATGCGCGACCGCCAGAAGCGCTCCGTTTGGGGACCAGGCGAGTTCCGTAATAAAGCCACAGCGCGCTTGCGAGAGTTCGGCAATCCTGACGCTGTTGGATGGAGTCAACCGCTCAAACGTCATGCCATATCTCCCGTAGCGCCGCCGATGATGTCAACGCGGTAATTGTTGCGCGTTCGCGGGTTTTCCGCTAGTGGAAACCATGCTGGCGGTGTGTGGCAGGGGATGGCATTAACACGGGCATCCGCCAAAACGCGCCGGTCGGCTATAATGCACCCATGCACATCGGCCTCAATGCTCATCTGCTTTCCGGTGCGCCGGGCTATCGTTCCGCGGGCATCCATCAGTATATCGACCGTCTGCTCGGTCATCTGGCAGCGGCGGCCCCTGAATGGCGCTTCACGGCGTTGGTCGGGCGACGCAATCGCCGCGCCTATTCCGGCATCGAAATGCGCCGATCTGTCTGGGATACGGAAGCCCCGCTGCGGCGGCTGCTGTGGGAGCAATTCGCCCAGCCTTGGGCGCTTGGCGAGTTCGACCTGTACCATGCGCTTGCGTTCGCCGGCCCGGTGATCCTGCGCGCCCCGATGGTTGTCACGGTTTATGATCTGAGCTTTATCCATTATCCGCAGTACCTGCCGGCGTCGCGGCGGTTCTATTTGCGGCTGTTCACAGGGCTGACGTGCCGGCGCGCTCGTCAGGTGCTCACCATCTCGGAAAGCACGGCGCGCGATGTGATGGCGACCTTCGGCCTGCCGCCTGAGCGGATCGCCGTGACGTGGTGCGGGCATGACGCCGATCGCTATCATCCGCTGCCACCCGAAGACATCGCCGCGTTCAAGCGCGCGCGTGGCCTGCCCGAGCGTTTCTGGCTTTATATCGGCACGCTCGAACCGCGCAAGAACCTGACGACGCTGTTTGAGGCCTATGCCGCTCTGCCGCGTTCCAAGCGATTGCCGCTGTTGATCGGCGGCGGCAAGGGCTGGCAGTATGACAGCATTTTCGCCACCGTCGAGCGGCTTGGCTTGAGCCGGGAGGTCGAGTTTAAGGGCTTTCTCCCTACGGAAGAGCTGCCGCTTTGGTACAATAGCGCCGAATTGTTCGTTTATCCCTCTTTGTTCGAGGGGTTTGGACTACCAGTGCTGGAAGCCATGGCCTGTGGCACACCTGTGATTGTTTCCGCCGCATCCTCGCTGCCTGAAGTTGCAGGTGACGCCGGCCTGACCGTTCCGCCGCTGGACGTGGATGCCTGGCGCGCGGCGCTGGCTCGCGCTGCAGGTGATGCCGACTGGCGCAGCGAGGCGCGCGACCGTGGGCTGGAACGCGCTGCCTGTTTCACCTGGGCCAGGACAGCCGAGCAGACGATAGCGGCTTACCGCCGGGCCATGGGCGAGTAGTAACCATGCAGGACGATTTGACGAGCGAAACTTCGCGCCCGACTTCGTTTACCGAACCACGCTGGCTGCTACCGCTGCTGGACATCCTGCTGGCGGTCGCGGCCTTTGGACTGGCCTACTTCATCCGCTACGAATTGCAAATTCTGAGGCCGGTGAACGAGTTCAACCGCGCCCCCTTCGATCCGTACTGGCCATATGTGGTCATGTACGTGCTGCTGCTGTTGCTGAGCTATCAGGGCAGTGGCCTCTACAAGCAGGTACGCGGACGTTCATGGCTCGACGAAGTGTCGATCATCGTCAACGGCGTCAGCAGTTCAACCGTGCTGCTGATGGCGGTCAGCTTTGTCATTCAGCCGCTGGTTTTCAGCCGTTTGATGATCATTTATGTGGCGGCAATCACCATCGTGCTGCTGTCGCTGCTGAGGATGGTTCGGCGGATTATCTACGCGCGTCTGCGCGCGCGCGGTATCGGCGTCCGGCGGGTGCTGGTCGTTGGGGCGGGCGATGTCGGCAAGGCGGTAATGCGTACCATGATCGCCCGGCGGGAATTTGGCTACCTGCCCGTGGGCTATCTGACGGAAGACAGTTCCCAGCCACAGGTCGATATTGGCCGTATCCGGGCGCTTGGCACGCTCGATGACCTCAGCGAGATTCTACAGCGAGAGGCGCTCGATACCGTCATCATCACGCTGCCGTGGGCCTTTCATGACCGGATATTACAGATGGTGCGTCTTTGTCAGGATGCCGGCGTTGATGTGCAGGTCGTGCCGGATGTGTTCCAGTTAAATCTGCGTCAGGTGCAGGCCGAGAATCTGGACGGCATTCCCCTGCTGTATGTCAACAATTTCACCACTTTTCCCGGCATCAACCGTTTGCTCAAGCGGGCGATCGACGTCGGGCTGATCATTTTGATCGCGCCGATTTTGGTGCCGGTGGCGCTGCTGGTCGCTCTGGCGATCCGGCTGGAGGGGCCGGGGCCGATTCTGTACGCGCAGCGTCGTGTTGGCGAAAACGGGCGCCAGTTCGATATTCTCAAGTTCCGCAGCATGGTGCCGAATGCCCATGAAATTCTTGATCAGCTTGTGCGCCAGACCGGCGAAGACCCGCGCCATCCGAAAATCAAGAACGACCCGCGCGTGACCCGCGTGGGCCGGGTGATCAGGGCGCTTAGCCTCGATGAAATCCCCAATCTGATCAACGTGCTGCGCGGGCAGATGAGTCTCGTGGGGCCGCGCCCGCCGACGCCCGAAGAAGTCGCGCTGTACGAACCCTGGCATTTGCAGCGGCTGTCGATCATGCCCGGCATCACCGGCCTGTGGCAGATCAACGGGCGCAGCGATGTGCCGTTCGATGAGATGTGCCTGCTGGATATCTACTATATCGAGAACTGGTCGATCAAGCTGGACGCGCAGATTCTCATGATGACCATTCCGCGCGTGCTTCTCCGCCACGGCGCATATTGATCTAAAAAAGCCCTAAACATTGCTGCGTGGCTCTGTCCGCTTTCTGGATAGCTTCATAGTTAAACTGGCGCAGCGCCTCCCACATGTCATCACCCACAGCTTTCCAGTCTGCGCGTGTTGCATAGAAGTCAGCGAGGTTGCCATTCGGTGCGCTGTTGTACTCATTAAGCGTACCGAGCACGTCGACAAGTCGGGCCACTCCCGATAGAAAGGATGGGCGGGCAAACAGGTGCGCTTTAATGTCGCCTCCCCTCTTGCTTAAAAGCATGACGGCTACCTCCTCTGTCTGAGCTCACTTTACCGAAGGTTGAGCCGTTGGATACCCTAAGTCTAGGGGGCGATTACTTGGAGTCAATAGGGCATGACCTCGTACGATATGCCACTACGTCCCACTAGCGGTATAGGCGGGAAAATGCCGCTTCGCTTACGTTCGCCTGCGGTGCGTCTCACTAACCCACAGGCGCGTACTCCTCGTTCCCTGAAGTCTGACCGGCATTCAGATTATTTTCACAACTTCTTACATTAATGCTCGAACGAACGATTGTATGTTGTTTCCAATAGTACTTTAGGACTAGTCAGGAAAGGTACGTTCTACGGTGAAGGTCATGCTTTGCGATGCCCATCCCGAATGGGCGAAGACATTCAAAGCCCTGTTGCAGGTGGAAGGGCATCAGGCTAGTTGGGTGAAGTGCGACGACATTGACCCGGCACGCATCGCGGCGGCAACGCCGGATGTGCTGTTCTACAACTGCGAGTTCAACGGGATCACTTACTGCATGGAGCGCCTGATCGCGCTTAAGCGTGATCCTGTGTGCAAAACGATCCCGGTGATTTTGCTATGCACCAACGAGACTGAAGCATTGCGCGCGCTCAGCAAGGCTAGGCTGGAGGTTGAATTTGTGCTTTGCCTGCCGTTCACGCTTGGGCAGCTTCGGAACGCGCTGAAGACGGTTGAAGCCAGGTTGCACGTTCAGGCGAATTGAGGGGCAGCGCCTCGCGATTCTTAAGCTTTTCTGCTGAAACCGTGCTTTATAGTATGGGCGCAGCACATGCCGCACTCCCACTTTCTTTCCCAGCAAACACAAGCGCCCGATGCCCCATCTCGGGCGCTTGTGCTTGTGTACCCTGCAGCGAGCAGGTTCTCTTAACGCAACGACTCGCAAGCCAAGCCATCATTGTTGCCGTCGAGCCTATCCTCATCACCACACGCATTTAAGTGCGCTTGTGCCGCCGCGCGGCTGCTGAAGTCACTGCAATTCAGGTCGTCGATGTCATTGCACTGATAGGGAGAGCCGCCAGTTGGTTGTGCTGGCTGTTGCTGCGATTGTGATTGGCTTAACTGTACCTGTTGTTGCTGCGATTGCGACTGGCTTGACTGTACCTGCTGTTGTTGCTGCTGGACCGGTCGCGGCGTGGGGCGAGTGCGTGGCAACAGCGAACTGTGAATGTAGGCGCGCTGGCCCTTAACCTCGACCTCATACCAAGTGGTATTGCCATTCACGCTACCACCGATCACCTGACCGTAAACACGTACCTCGTCACCCAAGTTAAGCTGCGCGACGACTCTTGCATCGGTGCTGGCGCTCGCACGGACGTTAATCCTTTGAGTGCTGGCGACATACCAGATGTCTGGCGCTGGCGTGGCCTCAACACGCGGGCGTTGTGTATGGGGTGGTGTATAGGTTGCTGACGGGGTGACGGTGAATGTCGTGGTGGCCACGGCTGTCGGCTGAGCGACAAGTTGCTGGACTGCGGTTACAAACGGTGTCAGCGAGGGCGTGGCGCTGGGAGGAAGGGCGGGTTGAGTTGTTGCGGCGATGGTTGCCTCGGCGCGCGGTGTCTCGTTCCTGTTGCTGAAGGCGTTGCCAATCAGGGCAAGCACAAAAAGGAATCCCCCGATTTATCATCGTCCCACCACCCAGCATCATCGCAGTGTGGTCTAAAGTCCGGGCTGCAGATTTTGACTGCAATTTTGACTGCATGAACAGCGGCAGGGCGACGGTGGGAGGCACAGACCTGTGCCTCTTTTTATTTCACAATCTGCTCCGGCGGCGTCCGTGCCGTGAGCGACTGGAACGCCATCAGGTAAACGGGTACAGGTGGTCGTCAAGCACGCGAACCGCCGCCTGAAACGCGGTGATAGACACTTCGGTTTCTTCCTCGTCGTCGGCCTCGTCCAGCACGGTGTCGACAATTTCGGTCAGGTGTCGCAGTGCCTGTTGCTCATGTTCGGGGCTATCGAGTTTGCCGTCGCGGTCCAGTCGTTCGATGCCGTTGTCGATTAGCCGGCGCAGCTCGCGTTCTGCTGCCGTGCTGTAGCGCATGCCCTTGGCGTCCGCCCGGTACAGGACGACGCGCCATAAGCGCCGCAGAAGCTGCTTTCGCCGGTCGCTGAAGAGGTCCGTGAAGGCCACCGTCTTGCCCCTCCGCAACATGAAATTAGCTGCTCCTATTATAATGTGGGCTGCCCGTTTGGGTGTGATGTGGACTGGCATGGTTTAGCACCACAGCAAGACCATGGTTGAACCTCGGGCCGCGTTCTGATATACTGGCGGTATAAGCCTCTGTAGCTCAATTGGATAGAGCGGCCGCGTCCTAAGTGGAAGGTTCTGCGTTCGAGTCGCAGCAGGGGCACAGCTTGAGGGCCAGTAACGTTGGCTTTCCTTCGCAGCAGATAGACGCGCAACGATCTGGCGCGTCTCTTTTTTTCCACTATGAGCGGTTCGTGAAAACTGGAACGAACCGCTTGTTTCAGGGTAAACTCAAGTCGCTTGCGAGGACATGGAAATGAATCTGCCGGTGCTGCTCGCGCATGGAGCGCTCGGGCCGTTTGACGAAATCCTCTTTCTCGGCATTGCCGTGATTTTTCTGGCGATGATGGGCATAAGTTGGGTTCGCAGCCGCCACGCCGATCCAGACGCGGTCGAGCCGGAGGCGGTGGAGCTTCCCAGCCTGCCTGTCGAGATCGAGGCCGAGGGGCCGGCGCATTTTCCTCTCGAATAGTCGCAGTCGTGCATGGGTATCACATTACCGGGGATTTTCCGTAACAGCCATGGTTCGTTTTTCTCGCGCGCTTGTCGTTCTGCTGGCGCTGTTCGTTTTGAGCGTCCCGCGCCCGGCGCAGGCGCATGGTTATCTGGTGCGGGCGATTCCTCAGGATCGCGCCGTGCTGGAACGCTCGCCCATGCGAGTGCAGTACTGGTTCAGCGAAGGGCTGGAGCCTGAATTCAGCAGCATCACGGTTCGAGATGGCGACGGCAATGTGGTTGCCACGGGCGGTGTTGCCCCCGACAACAATACGCTGCTGGCGGCGCGCCTGCCCGCCGAGTTGCCGGATGGCCCCTACCTGTCCGAGCTGCGCGTCGCTTTTGCCAGCGATGGCCACGTCATTGTCGAAACACGGGTTTTCTTCATCGGCGACGATGTGGCGGGCGTGAGCGGGGCTGCCGCTTCCGACAGCGCCGTGCCGCTTGAAGTGCTGTGGCGCGTGCTCATTTTGAGTTCGTTTTTGACCCTGTTCGGCGCGTTCGCGCTGTACAGCATGGTACTCGTACCCGCCTGGAAAAACCCGCGTTTTCGGGCCGGGTTGTTGCCGCCGCGCGTCATGGCGCGCCTGACGACCATTGCCGCCGTCGCGCTGGTCGTCGCGTTTGCGGGCAGTATTCTCTCGCTCTTGCAGCAGAGCATGGTCTTTTTTAACGCCGGCCTTGATCGTGTGATCGCGCAGGGATTGTGGGGCGTCGTGCGCGTGGGTTCGCGGTTTGGCGATGTCTGGAACGCGCGCATCGTCCTGTTACTCCTGATCGCAGGGCTGGTGTGGGCGGCCCATTATTTCCGGGAGCGCCAGCCCGAAAGCGTGCGCGCCTTCTGGACTGCCGGGACATGGGTAGCGGCGCTGCTGCTCGGTTCGCTCAGCGTGGCCAGCCATGCCGCCGGTTCGCCCGTCTGGCCGTGGGCGGCGATTTTTGTCGATTGGGCGCACACGCTTGCGGTCGGTTTCTGGGCGGGGGCGCTGGCCGTGCTGGTGCTCGTGCTGCCGGTCGCTCTGCGGCCCTATGAAGGGGAGTTGCGGCGCAAGGCATTGCTGGCCCCCCTGCGGCGATTTTCGCCGTTGGCGACGGCTTCTCTGGTTGTCGTCATCGCAACCGGTATTTATAGCGCCGCCAACTGGGTGCGCGAGCCCGGGCAAATAACCAGTTCCTACGGCCTCACGCTGGTGCTCAAGGGTGTTCTGGTGCTGGCGCTGGTCGCTCTTGGCGCGATCCATCATATCACCCTGCGGCCTGAGCGTTACGCCCGCTTTCGGGCGCTGGCCGCGCGAGCGCGTCATTTTCTCCCGACGCTTCGATGGGAAGCGGTGATCGCGTGTGCCGTGCTGGTGGCGGCGGCGCTGTTGAGCGCAACGCCGATTCCGCGCCCGGCCAATGCGGGCGATTCCGCGCCCGATCCGTCGCAGACGCTCACGCTTGGCGACCTGAACGTGACTGCGACGATCAGCCCCGGCGGGCCGGGAGTGAACAGTTACGACGTCGTCGTCCGGCGTGGCGAGACGCCGGTAGATGATCTCGACGTGTTCGTCCAGTTTGCCGCCCCGGAGCGCGACTGGCGCGGTCCCTGGCATCGGGCGGAACATATCGGCGATGGCCTGTATACGGCCACAGGCGACGATCTGGATCGCACCGGCGACTGGTGGCTGCTGATCAGCGTCGGCGGGGTAGAGACGGCGCTGGCATGGGAGGTTCGCGAAGACCCGGCGACGCTGGCGGTTTTCCAGCCTGTCTGGACCCAGTTTCTGGCGCTGGCCGGCGTTATTGCGGCTCTGGCTTTTGCTGCTTTCCCGATGGCGCGGCGTTTTTACCGCCGTCTTGACCTGCGACCGGCCACAGTCACCGTCGCTATCGGCGCGACGCTGGCGACGATTGGGATCGTGGTTGGCGGGATCGCGCTGATGCAGACGACGGAAGCCCGCTATCAGGCGCTGACCAACCCACCGCCCGCGCGTATCAACCCGGTTCTGCCGGATGCCGCCTCGATCCAGCGCGGGGCCGCCGCCTTTGAAGCAGCCTGCGCCGGCTGGCTCGATCAGGAAGCCGTTTTCAACAGCCTCCTGAGCCGGCTGAACGCGCTGCGCGATGAAGCGTTGTACGCGCTGCTGGAAGAGGGCTGGCGTACCCTGCCGCCGTGCGAGGGCCAGCTTTCGGAACAGGAGCGCTGGGATATTGTGAATTATGTGCGTACGCTTGAATTGCAGGCCGTGCGCGCCAATCAAACAGAGGAAATCGGCGCATGATTGCCATTACCTATAACAGCGCTGACCGGTCGCTGGCACAGCGCATTCTGAATGACTTGCGAGACCGGGGCATGGACGTTTTGACCGAAGGCGTCCTGTCTGGTCAGGGCCATATTCTGATCGCCGTGTTTTCACCACAGGCGCTGGATGACCGGTCGTTGTGGCAGGCAGTCGAAGCCGCGCTCGATCAGAGCCAGCATGTGCTGCCGGTGCTGGCCGAGCCGGTCGAACTGCCGGATATGATCTCGCATCTTCAGGCGGTCGATTTCAGCCAGCAATATCGCTGGGAAGCGCTCGAAGCGCAACTGAAGCTGCTCATGTCGCCCGACGCGCCGCGGGCCATGCGCGTCCTGACCTCGCGGACGCGCGCCGCGAACCGCCGCACCGGACTGGTGCTGGCGGCGATTGCCGCTGTCGTCTTCGGCGCGGCGATATACATGATTGCCGTGCTCGACCTGCAGATGCCGGCTGAGGAATATGCGGCAATCGACACGCAGGTGGCGCTGACGCGGGACTTCCTGATCGGCCCGACGATGGAATATCTGGCGACGGTGCTGCCGCGCAGCACCGAACAGGCGCAATCATTCCCGGCGACGCTGGACGCCATTCCCGAGGTGGTACAGCCATTTGTCGCCGCGACGGCTACGACCATTCACGAGCAGTTAGGGCAGCTTCAATCGGGCAACGGCGGCGCAGAGATCACGCCAACACCGGAAGCGGAGGCGGAAGGCGAGTGAGCGACGGAATCGTGCGCGCGGCTGAGGACGTGCTGGTCATCGGCGCGGGGCCGGCAGGGCTGACGGCGGCTTATTATCTGGAGCGGGCCGGCATTTCCTACCGGATTGTCGAGCGTGAGCGAATCATCGGCTCCACGTGGGCGAATCTCTATCCCACGTTGCGGCTGAACACGGCGAACTTCGTCTCCAGTCTGGTCGGGATGCCCATTCCGTGGCGTGGCGGCTTTTACATGACAGGCCGGCAGTTTTACCGTTATCTGTGCGAATTCGCGGAGCGCAATAACTTCAGGATCGACTTCGGCGTCGAAGTGTTGCGCGTCGCGCCGGAAGCCGGCGGGTGGCGTGTCGAGACGACCGCGGGCGCTGCGTGGTATCCCTGCGTCATTCTGGCAACGGGCAAATTCGGCAATCCGATCATGCCGCCTGTGCCGGGACTGGACGCATTTACCGGGCGGCTGTTGCACGCGCGGGATTTTCACGATCCGGCAGACTTTCGCGGCCAGCGCGTGTTGGTCGTCGGCAATGGTCCCAGCGGTGTCGACATCGCCACGGCGCTGGCGGGGGTGGCGGCGTCGCCGGTCTATCTGGCGATCCGCAGCGACATCGTCGTCGCCCGGCGCTATCCCTTCGGGCTGCCTGAAACGCTCTGGCGCGTGCTGCTGCAACCGCTGCCGGAGCGCATTCGCAAGCCGCTACAGGATTTTATCTGCTACCAGTCGTATCCCGGGCTGCGAAAACACAATCTGCCGCTTGCGCCAAACCGTACCAATCGCAAAGGAACCGGCGCGCCTGCCCGCGGCCCCGAACTGCTGCGCGCGCTGGACGCGGGCACGCTGAAAGCCGTTGCCGGTCTGGAACGCCTTGAGAGCGACGCGGCTGTGCTGATGGACGGCACACGCCTGCAGGTTGACGCCGTCATCATGGCGACCGGATACCGCCCCGTCGTCCACTTTCTCGACATGCCTTTTGAAACCGATAATGACGGCTGGCCGGTGCGCGACGAGGGGCAGGAAGTCGCGGGCTATCCGGGGCTGTACATCGTCGGGCGGTTCTATCAGGGCTTTGGGCCGCTTTACAATATGAAAATCGAGGCCCGGCTGGCCGTGTCGCAGATCCAGCGGCGGCTGGCGAATTTGGCGCAGGATACAAGCCGTGCTTCTTCTGAACGCAGCTTATCGGCGGACAGCACGCCCGCGTCCTGAGGCAGCCGGTTATCGCCACACGCCCCGGCTGTGATAGCCGGTCGCGCCGTCGGGCCGCGTGCCGTTCACCTGCTCCTCCTGCGGCGTGCCATCTTCCTCAAACATGCGGACCGTGAAGGAATGCTGCCCTTCAGTGAACGGCCAGTCGTAACGCCAGATACGCCATGTCTTGTAATTCTTCGGGTCACCGCTGAGTGGCCCGCGCAGCATGGCTTCCTGCCACTCCCCGCCGTCGACCCGAACTTCAACCCGGCTCACGCCCCTCGGCCCGGCAAAGGCGATCCCGCCGATCGGGACGAACTGCTGCCCGGTTTCCTCGTCGACGGTTATCATGTTTGTGGCGATGGTGTCGATAACCGCCGTCGCCTTGATGATGGCGTCTTTTGACCAGCCGCGACGCACCCAGTAGCCGTCCTCATCGCCGGAGATAAGCTCAATGCTCGTAATCCACTTGGGCTGTTTCATGCCGAAGCGGTTAGGGATATGCACGCGCAGCGGAAAGCCATTTTGCACGGGCAGCGGCTGGCCATCCCAGGCGTAACACAGGACCACATTCGGGTCTGAATTGATGAGATCGAGCGCGACCGTTTCGTCGAAGCCGTCCGCGCCAATGATGCGCGCATGGGTCGCTTCGGGCTGCGGTCGGGCCAGCGCGAGGACATCGCGGAAACTCGCGCCCGTCCACAACTGCGTGCTGATCAGATCGCCCGCAACCGGATTGCTAATGCATTCCATGGTGATGTACTGATCGACCGGCTCAAAATCGTTTCGCAGGTTATCCAGCGTCAGCTCGATCGGGTTATCGACCAGTCCGGAGATCGACAGCGTCCATGTGTCGCCGTCGATTGTGGGCGGGGCTGGCGAGATGTCGATGCGATAGTGCTGCTCGACGGGCGTGAATTCGGGCCGCGTGCCGGGCGCAGGTTCGACCGGGTCGTCGCTGTTCGGGAAAACGCGCGCGGGTTGCGCCTGTGTGCTCCCGGCGGTGTTCAGCGCGCCGGGCCGTGTCTCAAACCGGCTGTTGAGCAGGGCGCTGATCCCCGCTCCGGCGACTGTAATGGTTGCCGACGCCGCGCCCAGACGGATCAGGAATTGACGCCGGTTCAGTCTTTGAACTTCATATTCCTGTTCCACAAAAGCGACTCCTTTACTCTTCAGCTCGGCGAAGGGACGGCGCGGCCGATTGATCGAAGAAGGTCAGGCGCGCGTAACACCAGCCAAGCGCCAGCCCCCAGACGGCGAACAGGAACAGCGTCCACAACGTGCTGGCGGCAGGATCGGCAGTGGCGGTCAGGCCGGTCTGGCTGCTGAGCAGTGCGACCAGCGCGCCGGCAAGCAGGCCCAAAACCAGCCCGGCGGTTGGCGACTGGCTTGCTTGCAGCCCGCGCATGAGGAGAAAGAACACGCCGCCCGTGACGATGCCCGCGCCGAGCGACATCAGGATCACCATGGCCTGTTCAGCGGTCTTGGCTGCCGTATCGACGCGTCCCAGATTGAGCGCGCCGATGATGGCAACCATGCTGTCGATCACGAACGTCAGCACCGGGCCGGGTGTCAGATCGCGCATAACCGGGAAGAGGTCGAACGGGAAAAAGGGGAGGCCGGCGAGCTGGTTGCCCAGCGCCGCAACGACGATCAGCGGCGCGGTGACCAGCAGTCCGACCAGCGCCCCGATGCGGACTCCGGGTCTGTGCATGAGGTTGTCTCCGAAACTGTCCCGCTGCTGGTATCATAGGCGCTTTTAATGAACCGCGCATGAGTCTCCGTAATAGTCCGCCATGGGTCGAGCGCCGGATCATGGATTGGTGCGGGCCGTCGCGGTTGGGAATTTCAGGGTTGGGACGTACAATGTACGGCTGGTGGCTGTTCATGACCGCCGCAGACTTCTCGCACCCCGGGAAAATGACCGATGATTGTTGTGGACGCACATCAGGATATCGCTTACAACGCGCTCAATCACGGGCGCGATTATCTGCTTGCCAGTTGGGACAAACGCAGGCTTGAGGCCGCCGGGAACGGCGGGGCGGATGCCGGGCTGGCGATGTTGGGCCTGCCCGACGCCTTGCTGGGCCGGGTGGCGGTTGCCTTTGCCACGATTTTCGTCGCGCCTGCGTCGTCGGCAGACGGCCCCTGGGATGAGATGACTTATACGACGCCGCGGGAAGCTTACCGTCTCGCGTCGCAACAGATGGATTATTATCACCGGCTGGCGGACGAAAGCGAGCGCGTTACGCTCATCCGCACCATTGCCGATCTGGATGCCACGCTGGCGACGTGGGCTGAAGGCACGGAACTGGAGGATCACCGGCAGGGGCTTGTCATTCTGATGGAAAACGCCGATCCGATAGTGGAACCCGCCCAGTTTGAGGAATGGTACGAACGCGGCGTTCGCATCGTCGGCCCGGCGTGGACCGGCACGCGCTATTGTGGCGGCACAGGGCAGCCCGGCCCGCTGACGCCGCTGGGCCGCGAACTGCTCGACGTCATGATGAGCTTCAACGCGATCCTCGATCTATCGCACATGGCCGAAGAGGCGTTTCTCGAATCGCTCGATATTTATGACGGCGTCATCATCGCCAGCCACAGCAATCCCCGGCGCTTCCGCAATACCGACCGCCACCTCTCGGACATGATGATCCGGCGGCTGGCCGAGCGCGACGGTGTAATCGGCGTCGTTCTCTACAATCGCTTTCTGAGCGAGCGCTGGTCCAGAGGCGATCCGAAGTCGAGCGTGCCGGTCTCGGTTGTCGTGGACGCCATCGACTATATCTGCCAGTTGACCGGCAGCGCGCGGCATGTCGGCATCGGCAGCGACTTCGATGGTGGCTTTGGCGCGGAAAGCACGCCGGATGGGCTGGATAGCGAGCTTGATCTGCTTGGACTGGCGCCCTTGCTGGCTGAGCGCGGATACAGCGATGACGATATCGCTGCGATCCTGAGCGGTAACATGCTTCGCAAACTGCGCGAAGCGCTTCCCGAATCCTAGGCCAGCAGTATGGTCCGGCTTGCGCAACTGGGCATCGCCGTCGGGGCGCTGGGCATCGTCCTGACGTTCATGGGCCTGTTCCCCGGTGTTATGGGCATTACGCCCGCCGCCGGCATCGGAACGGTCCAGTTTTTTATCATTCTCAGCGGCTTCACCCTGCTCATTTTTGGCGCGCTGATTTATGTCAAGTATGCCTATTACGCCGAGGTGGGCAGCACGCTGCTGCAACAGATCGGCGTTCGTCTGGCGCTTACGGGCCTGATGTTTTCGGGGCTGGTCGGGCTTGCGGATACGCTTGGGTTTGGCTCTCATCCGCGCAGCGAGGGTGAAACCTACTTTGGCTGGCTACAAGCCTTTGGCGTGCTGGCGGGCTTTCTTGTCGCCTCGATCGGCGTGCTGATCTACGCAGTTGGCGGCGGCGATCCGACATCGTCCGAATGACGCTCCGCAGCCACACGCCAGAACGCTCACCATTTTTACATGGTTCTCATCCGCGTCTCTTTACATAATTTATAAAGACTGAAATGATTGAATGCGGTCGCATTACCCATGTGAGGAGGCCTGTCATGAAACGGTCGTTGTGGTTGGTCCTGATCTTATGCGTGCTGTGTGGCGCTGTTCTGCCGGCTGCCGCGCAGCAACGCGGGAGCATCGTCGACCTGCTTGCGGGTGATCCACAGGGACAGTACACGACTGTTGTCGCGGCGCTGGAAGCGGCAGGGTTGGCCGAAACCTTGAGCGGCGAAGGCGAATACACCTTCTTTGCGCCCACGAACGATGCCTTTGACGCGGCCCTGCCGGCGCTTGGTCTGAGTATCGAGACGCTGCTGGGCGACACGGCGACCCTGACGACGCTGCTCAATTACCATCTCGTCAGTGGCGACCGTATTTTCTTCCGCGAGATGGCGCGCGCCGGAAGCGCAACGACCGTACAGGGCGAAGACGTGACCTTTGCGCTGGAGGGCGGTTTCGCGCTGGTTAACGACGCCACGATCATCGACGTCGATAACACGGCGGACAACGGCGTTATGCATGGCATCGACAATGTGCTGGTTCCGCCTTCACTGGCGGGGACGTTCGTCGCTGCAACACCGGAAGCGACCGGCGAAGCGGCTGATGTTGCGGGTGAAACCGTGCCCGAAAATGCGGCGTTCGTGCGTTTCGCCCACTTCGCAGCCGATGCGCCCGACGTCGATGTTTATATCGACGGAGAACTGAGCGAGGTACAGGGCCTTGCCTTCATGTCGCTGTCGGATTGGGTGGCGGTCCCGTCCGGGGTGGTTAGCGTGGCCATTGCCGAAGCCGGCGCACCGGTGGACGCCACCGTTCTCGGCCCGCTCGACGTCAGGCTGGACGAGGCGACTTACAACACGATTGCCGTCGTTGGCTCGCTGGAGAATGATACGCTGCTGGCGCAGCCGATTCTCGAAGACTACAGCCCGATTGTCGAAGGCAATACCCGCGCGACCGTATTCCACGCTGTTGAAAGGCTGCAGCCCGTCGATGTCTATGTCAACGGGGCGCTGCTGATTTCACAACTCGCTTATCCGCAAACTCGTGGCGATAACGATGGCGCATTCGTCATCGAGGTGTCAGCCGGCGCTTCTGATATCGAGTTCGTCATCAGCGGCAGCCGCGCGGCTGCTACCGGCGATGAAACCGCCGAACCCGCGTCTGGCACGGTGGTTTTCGATCTGGCCGGCGAGAATCTGGCGGCCAATACCAACTACTTCATCGCCCTGTCCGGCACGATCGGCAACCCGCAGGCGGTTGTCGTTCCGGTCGATATGGCGACCATCGGCAGCGGCACTTAATGAGCGTCCGGCGTATCTGCCGGTTCGGGAAAAGCGCGTCAGGCGGGTGGGGCTGTTTTCGACTTCTCCCGTCTGGCGCACAATACCAGACAACCGTACTGCCAGAGGCAGCGCGCACAAGAGAGGTCATGATGGCCAGCCTGCTTGACATTCTGATCGAAGATGGACGCTTCAACACTTTCGTCAGCGCAATTCAGGCGTCTAACCTGACCGATACGTTCAATCAGTTGGGGCCGCTGACGGTATTCGCGCCGACCGATGACGCCTTTGCCGGCCTTCCGGAAGGCGCTGTGGATACGATCATGGCCGACATTCAGGGCCTGACCGCACTGGTAACATATCATATCGTGCCCGAACGCCTGCCCGCGGAACGCATGATGGCGCGCGAGCGCCTGAAGACCATGCAGGGAGACGACCTGAAAGTTCGCCGCATTGAGGGCGTGGCCTATGTCAACGACGCGCAGATCACGGCGACCGACCTCGAGGCGGACAACGGCCTGATCCATGTCGTCGATGCGGTCATTCTGCCGCCGCAGGCGTTGACCTGACTAGCTGGCGGGCGGGTGTGGGGCCGTGTCGTGATGGACGAATTGTTCGACTGAAGGCGTCTGGATCGGCGCGACCGGCGCGGGGCTGGTCACGGTTGCGCGCTCGCGCAACAGCATGTCAGCGAAGATCTGCGCCACTTCATCTTCCAGCCGCTGGCGGTACTCGCGATAGGTTTCGCCGGGGTTCTGGCCGAACATGGTGTAGGTGAAGTTTTCCTGTATCGCGCCGTGAACCACGATGACCTCGGGTTCCCAATGGTCGATCAGTTCCCACTCGCCGCGGCGACAGCCGAATAGTTCGAACAGAATACGCGCGTCGCCATGCGTGCCGCGCAGCCGGATGTCGAGCGCGACCGGCAAGCCCGCGTTCTTCTTGCTGAGCCGCTTGTCAAACTTGCTAACAAAGCTCCGCGCGATGGGGCGTGCGATTTTCAACGCCCGTTCGCGGTCCAGGTTGCCCTTGTGCGCCGCGCGGTCGAGCCGCTTCACCAGCCCGCCGGGCGCGTGGGTGTGCGTCCGCGCTACCCGCCCGTACATGTCATACTGGCTGAGGCGCATGGCCGTGATCTGCCAGCCCGAAAGCATCTTGCCATCAGTGCCGAGCAGCAGTTTGCGAATGTGATATGTGCCTTCCTGGCAGGGGAGCAGCAGCGCGTCGTTCTGGGCGTGTGGCTGCCACAAATGGCGGCGTCCTGCTGTCGAGTCCGGATCGAGCATCGGCGGGATCGCGTAAGGGGGCTGCCACGGGCCAAGCGATGGCGATTTCTGGAACAGCAGGCGCAGGATGATCGTCGTTACCCACAGCAGCACCAGTAAAATGACGATAATCGCCGCCACGATGCCGGCATGTAGCGGATCCTGAAGATCGATTTCAATTTTCGTGCCGAGAATGGTAATGGCGGAACCGGATTCCCCATCGGCCTGGTCTTCGCCATCACCGGCGGCAGCGGCGATATTCTCAGGAATGGTGATGCCGATCCGCACGGTGTTATTGCTGATGGTCGGCCCCTCGCGCGGCTCCACTTCGCCGATGCCAACACTGGCCTGCAGCGAAACCATGCTGCCCGGTTCAAACCGGCTGGCGTCGAAGGTGAATTCGACCGTTTCCGTGCCGAGCGCGGGAATCGGGCCAATCGTCTCGATGCCCAGTTGTTCGCCGGTTGTGGCAACGGTCAGGATTACGGTCGCTTCCGTATCCGCCGGACCGCCGATGTTGTAAACGCCGAATGCGACCGTGAACTGCCCGTTCTCGATCGTCGGTTGCTGCTGCATTGAAAAAATCTGGTAGTCAGGCGGTTGCGTGTCTTCCTGTGCGCCCACGGGGAAGGCGAGGAAGATCGCGACCGTGAGAATGTACACGAATCTGAGCATGTGTGTCCTTCAGCCGGGTAGGAAGACGCGCCAAACTATTCCGTTAATCATATGGCGAAACGGCAACCTTTCCAAGTCGGTTGGGCGATGTTCGACAGTCGTGTAACCTGCACTCAGCGCGGGCAGGGCGTGAATCAAAAACCTCACCCCCTAACCCCTGCGCGGTCTCGCTACGCTTCGACTTCGGTCGGCTACGCCGACCCGCTTCGTCCAAACCGTGTCCGGTTTAGAGAGGGGGAACTGCGAACCGAGGACAACTGTAGGGGCGATGCGGTGCGTCGCCCATCCGCTAAGGGCTAAAGGGAACCTCACTCCCTAACCCTCTCTCCAAATCGCGTCGGCTGCGCCGGCCGTAGTCGACGCGCAGCCCTCGCCTGAAACGTCCCTTCGGGATGACGCTGTGCGCGTTTCAGGCGGGGGACGCAGCGAGACCGCGTAGGGGCCGGGGGGTGAGGTTCTGGGCAAGAAGGCAGCAGCGGGCTGAGGCACGCAACCGCAAGCGTGAGAAATGAGGTTAAATTCTGGAGCGGGGGAACCTCACCCGCGACCGTCTTCTGGCATGAGCCGTTCGAGAGACAGTCACGGGTGAGGCTGGTTGTCAGGCTTAACCGTTCAGGCGGCCTTATGTAGCCGGGCTGAATTTGAGTACTGCGCCGTTGTAATCGACGAGATACAGCTCGTTCTGTTCATCGACGCCGAACGAGCTGATGGTGCGGCCCGTGTTCATAAAGACGTCGGATACCCATTCGCCGTCCGGAGTGCGGTACGCCGCCCAGACCGTGCCATAGCCGAAGTCGCTATAGAAATAGACACCTTCGAGGTCGGGCAGCTCGCTCCCGCGATAGACGTAGCCGCCGGTCACGGAAATCCCCTGACTGTGGTTATATTCGGCGAACGGAAACAGCATGTCCTCGGTTTCTTCGCCACCGGCAAACGGATGCGTGCCTTCGAAGATGTTCCAGCCATAGTTCAGGCCGCCCGCGCTGCCGGCAGGTTCCATGTTCACTTCTTCCCACTGGTTCTGGCCGACATCAGCGATGTACAGATCGCCGGTCGCAGCGTCGAAGCTGAAACGCCATGGGTTACGCAGGCCATAGGCCCAGACTTCCGGCGCAAACCGGGAATCGCGGTTGGCAGGGTTGTCCTCAGGAATGGCATACGTGCCATCCTCGTTGACGTCAATCCGCAGCAGCGAGCCGAGAAGTGTCGCCGGGTTCTGCCCGTTATTTTGCGGGTCGCCCGCTGAACCGCCATCCCCCATCGCGATATAGAGATACCCGTCCGGGCCAAAGACCATATGCCCGCCGTTGTGATTGGCGTATGGCTGCTCCTGAGTCAGCACGGTCACGGCGCTGGCCGGGTCGGCGACGTTCGGATCGCTCGACACGCTGTACTGGGCGACAACCGTGTTGCCACTCGTGTCGGTGTAATTGATGTAGAACAGCCCATTGCTGGCATATTCGGGATGGAACGCCAGACCCAGCAGGCCGCGCTCGGTATAACCGCCGCTGAAGACATCGCGGTGTATCAGATCGGAAACATCGAGAAATGGCGTTTCCAGCACCACGCCATCCTGAATGACGTGAATGACGCCGCCCTGTTCAACGACGAACAGGCGATTTGAGCCATCGCCCGCGTGAGTCACCAGCAGGGGGCGGCGAAAGCCACGGGCGACTTCAACCAGTTCGACGGCGGCGGGGTCGGGCGCGCTGTCACGCGTCGTGACTGGTGGCGTGTCCTGCGCGTGAAGCGCCGAAATTCCGAATGCGACCGCCAGACCGGCACTCGCCAGTATTTGCAGAAACTTCATAGGGTCTTTGCTCCAGAGTTTGCGCCGGTACGGCTTTTTTGGCTGGCTGCGCCCCGGCGTCGACTGTCTATGAGGCAGACTGCGGACGCGACTCTGGGCCGGCCACGGCGACAACCAGCGCGTCCGGCTTGATATAGCGCTGTGCCGCCGCCAGGAGGTCTTCCCGGGTCAGGCGCATGATTGTATCGCGGTAACGCAGGAGGTAATCAAGGCCAAGGCCGTAGGTCTCTATATTTACTAATGTATTGGCGATCCCCTCGTTGCTTTCAAGCTGCAACGGCAGGCGGCCGATGTAGTACGACTGCACGTTTTCCAGATCTTCAGCGCTCACCGGCTCGCGGACCAGCCGTTCCAGTTCGGCGACAATCGCTTCCAGCGCCCGGTCGACGTTGGCCGGGTTGACGCCCGCCGACACCGACCATGGTCCGGGGCCATGCCCGGCGTTGATGCTGCTGCCCACATCGTAGGCCAGCCCGAGTTCTTCACGAACTTTCTCGCCAACGCGCCCCATCATGCCAAACTGGCCGAGCACGCTGTTGGCCAGCATGGCGGCGTAATAATCGGCATCTTTACGCGCTGGCCCGATGGTCCCGACGACGAGGTCGGCCTGCGTTTTGCCGGGAAGCGGCACGAAGCGCCGTTGTGTTTGCGTGGGCGCGGCGACGTGCGGCAGCGGCGGCGCTTCCGGCTGATCGGGATTGCGCCACCTCTCAAGCGCATGCCGCACAATGTCGATCGCTTCATCGGCTCGGACCGCCCCGACCACCGCCACGATCATGCCGCTTGGGCCAAAGTGTCGCCGGTGAAAGTCGCGGATGTCGTCGATGGTGATCTGTGGCACGGTATCGAGCGTGCCACGAACGCTGCGGTGGTAGGGATGGTTTGGCGGGTAGAGTTGCTCGTGAAAAGCGCGATTGGCGCGGTATCGCGTGTCCTGCTGCCTGATCTTCAGGCCGGTGATGATCTCGCCGCGCAGTCGCTCGATCTGGGCCGCGGGAAACGCCGGCTGTTGCAGCACGTCGCCCAAAATGCCGGCAATGGTCGCCAGATCTTCGGCCAGCGCCTTGCCGAAGAAGCCGGTACGGTGCACGCCTGCGTCAATATCCAGATCCGCGCCGATGTCCTCAAGGGCGCTGTTGATGGCGTCGAAAGTGCGTGTTTCGCTGCCGCGCATCAGCGAGGCGGCGGTGATCGACGCCAGCCCGTTCTTTTCAGGTGGCTCGAAGATGCTGCCCGTGGCGAGCGAACCGGCCAGCACGACCGACTGCGTGGCGTGATTTTCGTACACCAGCACGGTGATGCCGTTATCCAGCACGGTCCGGACGATGTTGTGTGGGCCGGGCAGCGATTGCCGCGTTAGATCAGAAATCGCCATCAAAGTCTTCCTCGAAGTTTTCCGGTGCGTCGCCTGTCGGGATGAACCAGCCAACGACGCGGTTTTGCGGGCGCAGGTAAACGCTCGCCGCGCGCTGCACGTCTTCCAGCGTGATGGCCTGAAGCCGGGAGAGGTAGTTCTCGAACCACTCGTAGCTCTCGAAACACTCGGAGAAGGCCAGCCAGAACGCTTGCATGGTGACGCGCTCGGTTCCATAAGCGAACAGGGCGCGCGCCTGTTTCTTCGCGCGCTGGAGTTCCGCTTCGGTGATCTCACCGCGCCGCAGCCGCTCGATTTCGGCGTTATATGCCGCCTCGACTTCTTCCACGTGTCGCCCGTCGCGCACCGTCAGGTTGACGCTGTAGAGAAACGGATCAATTGTCGGTGTCATGCTGCCGCTGACGTACGTCGCCAGTTCAGTCTCGACCAGCGCTTTGTAAAGACGGCTGGTCTTGTTGTCGATCCCGCCGCCGCCAAAGCCATCAGGCCCGCACAAAATGCTGTTGAGGACTTCGAGCGCGAACCAGTCGTCATGCGCCGCTTCGGGCACGTGATAGGCGACTTCGATGAAGGCCGTATGTCCCGGTCGTTCGACTACGACCCGCCGCTCGCCGGTTTGCGGCGGTTCGGGACGGACGAACAGGTCGGGCGCTGGCCCGCCGGGCAGCGAACCATAGAGTGCCGTGATGCGCTGTAGCAGCTCTTCGTGGTCGAAATCGCCAACCGCGACGGCAATCGCGTTGGACGGCACGTAATGTCGCCGGTAGTGCTCGTACAGATCATCTCGCGTGATCGTGAGCAGGTCGGCCATGTCGCCGATGACTTCGTGGTGGTAGCCATGAACGCGGAAGGCAGCGGCCGTCACTTCTTCCGAGAGCCAGAAGGTCGGTGAATTTTCCAGCCCTTGCCGTTCGGAAATAATGACCGTACGCTCGGATTCGACATCTTCCGGGTCGAACTGCGCGTTGACCATGCGGTCGGCCTCGATACGCAGCGCCAGATCGATGTGTTCGGCGGGCAGCGTTTCGTAGTAGGCGGTGTAGTCGATGAAGGTCTGCGCGTTCCAGACGCCGCCGATGCGGTCGATCATCCGGTCCAGCGTGCCTGCCGGGAACTGCTCAGTGCCCTTGAACAGCATGTGTTCAACCCAGTGCGAGATGCCCGTCTTGCCGGTGGGTTCGTTGCGACTTCCCACGCGATACAGCACCCACCAACTGACAACCGGGGCGGTATGCACTTCCTTCAACAGCACCGTCAGGCCGTTTGCCAGCCTGTGTTTGATGACAGGGGAATCGGTCATCAATGGCTCCAGTCGTGATGAATGGCCGGTTTAAGCCCGCTAATCAAAGCTTATCAGGCGATTCATGGATGTGGTTCAACTATGGCAATTCGATCACGTCGATGCCGAAGGGCAGGCGCGGCTCGACCAGCGGCAGCGCGAGCGACGACTGATCCCAGTTGGAAACAAACAGGCGATTGCCTTCGGCGTAGTCGACATCGCTTGAGCCGCGAAACTGCCCCGCGACATAAGTAATGCTGTCGTTTTCAAAGCGCACGATCCCGTTCTGGCCAAGCGCGGCGATGTAAATCGTGCCGTCCGGCGTCACGGTCACGCCGTCGAAGCCGGGCGGGTTTGCCGCGTTCGCCGGATGTTGGTAAAGCACCGCGCTGGAACCATCGGCGACGGCGACCCGGTACAGGGTGTTGGTTTCCGGGTCGGTCAGGATCATGCTGTCGGTGGTCGCATCGTAGGCCAGCCCGGTCACGGCGGGGCGTGGCCCATTGGCTTCCTGTTGTGGGCCGGTCCACCAGACGACGCCACCGCTGCCGTCCGGCTCGAAACGCCAGACCTCGTTGCGCCCTCGATCGGTCACATACACGCGGCCCGCGCCATCGAGCGCGACGTCGTCGGGCTGCACGAAGCCACGCTCATCCTCGATGGTCGCGAAAACGGACAGCGTGCCGTCGGGTGTCAGCCGTTTGACGTCGCCGCCGCCGCTGCGTACATCCGTGTCGTACTGGTCGACGATATACAACGCTCCGTCCGGCCCCACCGCCAGCCCGGAGACTGCGCCGATACCCTCGCGCGTGCCGGGGATTTCCGTCACCTGACCCGCGCCGTCGATATACCAGATAGCCCCACTGGCGTAACTGCCGGTATAGACGCCATCCCCATATGCGGCCACGCCTGCCGGGTAAGCGTCATTATCCGGTAGGGTTGCGAATTCACGCACGGTCAGATTTTCGTCGATCGCGAAGGCTTGAGGGCGAGCGCCGGTGTTGATTGCGGAACTGACGAGTACGATTGTCAGGGCGACAATCGCCATCAGGATGCCGCCAAAGACCAGAAAAAAGATCAGTTGGCGTTGTGGGCGGCTGAGGCGTTGAAGGCTTTGTAACATGATCTCCCTTTTATCCGGTCGCCGCTTCAGGAATTGAACAGCGCGCGGAGGGGCAGCATCAGCGCGAGCGCGATGCCCCAGGCGAGATAACCCGCGCCCAACATCGGCAGCAGGCCCCATCCGGCGCGGGCCGCGATATAGGCGACGACGATGAATAGAAACGTTGGCGGCAGCCCCACGATCATCGTTTCGAAAAATCGCAGCAGACCGCTCTGGTCGTCTGGCGCGCCGCTATAAATGATCCACAGCGCCAGCGGCACGTTGATCGGCATGGTGGCGGCGATGGCGGCGAACGTTTTCGAATACTGGCGGAGGATGGCGACTGCCACGATGATGCCGATAGAGACGAGAACCGGAAGAACGCGCTGCCAGTCAATGGTCATGGGTCAGCACAACTTTCAGCGTGGGCTTGCCGCGGGGCCGGATAGAAAAGGCGGGCCAAAGCCCGAGGCTGGACCTGCCCGCCTTGCACAGCGGAGAGGGCGGGATTCGAACCCGCGACGGCTGTTACACCGTACTCGCTTTCCAAGCGAGCGCACTAAGCCACTATGCGACCTCTCCACAACCTAGGGCGCATTATAACAGCCGGGCGAACGAATTTCTATACTCGATCCACAAGCGCCCCGGTTAAAACGGCGCGTCGGCTGCTTCCGCCTGAGTGATAAAACCGTGCTGGAGCAGCCATGCGTTTAACTCGTCTCTGCCGGGCTCCGTGATCATCGCGCCGCGGTTGATCCCCCGCGGGCTGGCGCCTTTGGGCAGCGGCTCAGGCTCTTCGATGGGGAGCACTTCCCCGGGGCGCGCCACGATCAGCGTCGGCACTGCCAGAAAGCCGGTCCAGCGCAGCACACGCTCGCGCGCTTCATCGTCCTTGTCGATGAAAATCTCGCGATAGCTGAGACCGTGGTCGTTCAAAACGCGTTTTGCCAGCGAAACAAACGGACATCCTGCGGTCCGCGTATACATTACCAGTTCTACCATGCTCAATTTCCGGGTTTCCTGTAAAACGGCGTCAATCGACGCCGATTATACCGCAGGCGCAGGCTCCGGGGTGGGTGATGGCTCAAGCGTTGGCGCGATGCCCGGTTCCATGAAGCACAGAATGCCGTCGGTGATGCCGCGCGCCAGCAGATCAGGCTGCTCGGTCATGATCTGGCGGTCGGCCAGCATAAAGCCCAGCTCGATGATCGCGGCGGGCGTGAATGGGTCGATCTCGCGGAAGGTATGGTAATCGGTCATATCGACCGTTACGCCCTCGCGTTTCTGCAATCCGGTCGCGGCGGCATAATGGCGGTCAATGCAATCGACCAGCACCTGATCGTTGCCGCGCGCGGTGATACGCGCCGCTGCCGCCGCAATCAGATAACCGGAGACGACTTCGCCATTCGGCCATGTCTGGCAGGTGTTGGCGTGAATCGAAACCAGCGCCGCGGCCTGATAACCGTCCAGCCGTGGATCGAACTCATCCAACAGGTCAACCGTATAGCCGCGCCCGCGCAGGTTACGCACCACAAGCTGCGCCACATTGAAATTGATCTCGGCCTCGGTCAGCCCATCCGGGCACACCGCGCCGGGGTCGTTTTCTGGCCCTCGATGACCTGAGACAATCCCGATCCGGCGCAGGAAATTGGGCGTCGGTAGCGCCGTGGGCTGGACGGTGACGATGCTGGTCGCTATGGCGACGCTCAGTTCTTCGCGCACGTTATTGGAAAGAAAGGCGGTCGGTGTCCAGATCGTAAAGATCGTCGCCATGATCACTGCCGCGGCCACGACCACAATCACCGAACGAATCAGGCCGCCAAACACGCCAACCGTTCGGCGACGGCGGCGTATCTCCCGCCGTTTGATGCGGCGAATGCGCTGTTCCTGCAGCGCGGCTTCGTAGTGTGACGGCGGCGGTGGTGGCGATCCGCTGGCAGTCGTTTCGACGGGCGCGGGCTGCGCTGGCGGTTCTTCCGGAGCGTCGGTGAGGGGACGGATATAGCGCTTGCCCGCACGCGGACGCGCGGGCGTGCCCGGATCTGCCCAGATGCTTGGCTGTGGTCTGGATTTCGCCGCCGCCTGCCGCATCAGCTCCATGAAGGCGACAGAGGCGGGAATGTTGTCCGTGCCAGGGCCCGGCTGATCGGCCCTTCGCGGCTCCGTATGCTCGTCGTCGGAGTCGCGATAGATGTGGTCGTCATCCGGCATGTACGGCTCCTGCCCTGCAAAGGTATCGTTCGTTTCCGGCGCGGAATGTTCTCAAACGATGGCGCGGTTACACAGGCGCGAGCGCCGTCTCGTCCGAGGCCGATGACGTGCCCGCGCCCTTAAATTCATACACCTGTGCGCCGTTGGCGTCAAATACAAGCTCCAGATACGGCGCATCCGCCACCGAGGAACGCGCTTCTATCGTGTCTGTAAACGGCGGCGCCCAACGGAACTGCGTGAGCGCGCTTTCCGGGTTGGTCAGAATCTGGGGCACGATCACATACCCGATGCCCGCGGCTTCCAGCAAGGTCGCGTTCGCGCTGTCCGCCGGGTCTTCCCAGAAGGCGCGCAGCCGTTCCTGTTCGGCCAGAGCATCTTCATCGCCGCGGAAGAATGGCTGTGGCCGGAAATACACGCTGTCGCGCTCGGCGATCACGGGAACCCAGTCGCCCTCGTGCGGGCCGGGGTGGTTCAGCACGCGGGTATTCGCGGGCGTATTATTCTTCAGCCAGAGCATGGCCTGTACGTCGTCATGCGAGGAAAACGCGCCATAAAATCCGAGCCGGTCGCGAGTCGCTGCCAGCAGCGCGCCGTTGAAGATCAGCGCCAGCACCGCCGCCAGCGCCAGCCCGCCGCCCAGCACATAGGCGTAGCGGTGCAAAGCGGCATCGACGCGCGCGCCAAGCCGGTTCCACAGCCATAGAAGCCCGATACCGCCGAGGATCGTGTAGGGAATGATCGGGCCGTGCCATGCAATGCTGAACGGATAGTCATAGCGTAAAACCGGCGCGAGCAGGTCGGGCGCGAGCTGAGCCAGAATGCCCGTTGTGGAAAAGTCGAAGACCAGCAGCAGCCAGCCCGCCGCCAGCAGCGCTTCCTGCCTTCGCGCCCGCAGGCCCACGACGGCTCCGGCCAGAGCAAGCGGCACGATCAGCACGCCGTGATAGAGCACCATGACGCGCCAGTGTTCCGGATCGCGTTCGAACGGGGAAACGATGTCCGAACCGAGCAGGTCGCGCATGTTCAGCAACCATGGCGCGATACCAAGCAGGGCAACAGCCGGAATACCAAACGCCAGCACAAGCCAGCGGCGCGTCGTCGGGCGTTCCCGGCCAAGCCACATCGTCAGCAGCCAGGGAACGTAACCCAATCCGAGGATGATCGTCGTATCGGGATGCGATAGCACGACCGCGCCGAGCATCAGGCCGCCGGCAACGGCATCTCCCACCAGACCATGACGCAGATAACGGATGGCATAGATCAGCGCGGCCAGCGCGAAAACCAGAGCCATCAGTGTGGTGAAGTGCGAATCCATGTAGGCGGTGAACAGGCCCAGCCCACCGAGCATGGCGACGGCCATGGCCCTGCCCAGTCGCTTGTCCTGAATCTCCGTTCCGAAGTCGTAAGCCAGCAGGACGAGCAGAAAGCCGAGCACCGCCGCAGTGCCGAACTGGATCTCGTGCAGCCCCTGTCCAAGTTGCTGGCTGAGATAGGCGGTGAAGGCTGTAAAGCCGGGCGAATAGAGATAGGTGATTTCCGGGCGAAACGGCGCAAGCGTGTCGAAGCCGCCACCAAGCCGCGCCATCAGCGCCAGATAGCCGAACCCTTGAGCATCGGTATCGAGCGGAACTGGCAGTACGATTGGTGGAATGATAAAGACCAGCGCGGCTACGCCGAAAAACAGCAGGTCGCGCGGGCCGGGCCAGCCTTCCTGAAAATCGGCCAGAGCAATGCCGCGCGCTTCGGCGCGTTTCTGGCCGAACGTAAGCGTGCCGCCGAGGAAGATGGTCGTCACCAGCGCAAACAGCAGGTAGTCGATAACCAGCGTATCCCAGCCAAAGAGCATAGCCCAGAAAACGGCTCCGCCCGTCACCAGTCCGAGCGCCAGTGCGGACGCCAGGCCGATGCGTGGTTGCTCGGTTGGCCAGGCGGGAGCCAGAAGCGCTCCTGCGCCGATGATCACCGCGCTGAGAATGAAAATGGTGAAAAGAGGCATATCCGTTTCCAGAGTGCTTGTTACGATAAACCGGGGCGTAGTATAGCGGCTGTGGGCAGTGGGGCATAGGCCACGCTACCTGAAGTTAAACGTTAGAATTATGCGATAAGATCGTAGACTTGTTTTACACTGTTCAGGCAGCAACATTAAATTAGTTTCTAAACGAGATGATGGATTACTTTCAATCCGCGCGTATTCGATTATCCCGGTTTGGGCAGGCTATCGGCTTCCGGCTTTTTCCCTCCGCGCGCCGGGCACATGAAGATTACCAGTGTCTGCTTGCCGAACTGGATCAGTTGAAGCGTGCTGCCAAACAGGCTGAGGCTGAACACAGACGTCATGCCCAGCTCATCAACACGGCGCTGGAACATATCCCCGAATTCATCTACATCAAGGACCGGCAAAGCCGGTTTCTGGCCAACAGCGCGGCCCATGCGGCGGCGCTTGGATGGAAGCCGGAAGACTTGATCGGCCGGACAGACTTTGATGTCTTTCCGTACAATCTGGCTGCACGCCTGTATGCCGACGAACAATCCATGATGATGACGGGCAATCCGCTGATCAATAGAGAAGAGTTTCTCCGGCTGGCCGATGGCAGGCATGTCTGGATGCTTAGCAGCAAAGTGCCGCTGCGTGACGACAATGGCGAGATTGTTGGCATGGTTGGTATCTCGCGCGATATCACCGAACTGAAGGAACGCGAACGGCGGTTGGAAGCTAATGAGCGGTTTATCCAGCAGGTGGCGGATACCGCTCCCGACATCATCTATGTCTACAATCTCCGCTCCGATACCTACGCTTATGCCAACATCGAGGCCATGCAGCGGCTGTTGGGCTATTCCAGCCACGAACTGCAGGCCATGTACTCCAATTGGTTTAACCGGCTGGCGCATCCGGACGACCTTCGCCAGCTTGATGGCTGGTTGCAAGAGCTGGCCCAGGCCGGAGATGATGAACTGTGCGAGTTCACATTTCGTCTGCGGCATAAAAACGGCGAGTGGCGCTGGTTCTCGGCCCGCGAACGCGTCTTTGCCCGCGATGCCGATGGCTATGTCATCCAGACGATGGGCGTCGCGCAGGATATCACCGAGCGCCTGCAGGCCGAACAGAAGCTACGCCAGCACAATCAATATCTGACGGCGCTCAGCGAAATCACGCCCGCGTTAATGAACCGCCTCGACCCCGATGAATTGCTGAATACGCTACTGGAGCAGGCAAAACGGCTGATGCATGCGGACGACGCGTTTATTCACCTGCTGCCAGACGATCACGTCGGGGACGGGGAGATGAACGGCTTCCTCAGCACCATGCCATTTGTCAGCTATCATGCCAGATCGGGGCTGGATAAGGGCGTGGCCGGCGAGGTGTGGCGCACGGGGCAACCTGTTGTAGTCAACGATTATCAAAACTGGCCTCAGCATATAACCGAGTATGCCCGGGCCGGTGTGCGCGCAGTCCTCGGCGTTCCGATCAGATCCGGCGATCAGGTGGTGGGCGTGCTCGGCGTGGCGCACAGCGATGAAGAACACCAGTTTGACCGCCACGAGGTCGATCTGCTTGCCCGGCTTGGCGAACTGGTTTCAATTGCGCTCGACAACGCCCGGCTGTACTCCAGCGCCCGGCGTGAGCTTGAAGAACGGCGGCGCGTGGAAGCCGAACTGCGCGCCAGCGAGCGCCGTTACCGGGCGGTGGTCGAAAACCAGACCGAACTGATCTGCCGCTACCTGCCGGATTTCACGCTGACTTTCGTCAATGATGCCTGCTGCCGCTATTTCGGCAAACCACGCGAGGAACTGCTGGGGCATTCGTTCCTGAGTCTGCACGAGCCGGGCAATCACGAGATGATCAGGGAAGCGCTCGGCGCATTCGCGCGGGGCGAAATAGAAAGCCATACCTATGTCGAACAGGCGGCGCGATCCGGCGGAGATTTCCGCTGGCTGGAGTGGACCGACCGCCCAATCCGCGCCGAAACCGGTCAGGTGGTCGAATATCAGGCCATAGGCCGCGACATTCACGAACAGCGGCTGGCCGAACTGGCCTTAAAAACCGAGCGCGATTTCATTGCCACGATTTTCAGCACCGCCGCGGCGATCATCAGCGTTGTGGACCGTGAGGGCCGGTTCGTCAGCATCAATCGCGCCTGCGAGAACCTGACCGGCTATAGCAGCGAGGAGCTTATCGGCAAGACCCTCTGGGAAACACTCCTTCTGCCTCAGGATGTCGAAGGCGTGAAACGGGCGCTTGGTCTTCTCGATAAGGTCACCTTTCCCAACACGCACACCAATCACTGGAGACTGAAGGATGGCAGCCTGCGCCTGATCGAGTGGACCAATAATGTGCTGCGCGATGAAAAGGGAGAGGTTGCGCTGATTGTCGCTTCCGGCATAGACATTACCGAGCGCAAGCAACTGGAACAGCGCAATCTGGAACTGGCGCTGGAACGCGAGAAGGTCACGCTACTGGGCAATTTCATGCGCGACGCCTCGCACGATTTCCGCACGCCGCTGTCGATCCTGAACACCAATCTCTATCTGATCCGGCGCTCGCCAGAGTCTGCACACTTCGAGTTGCGCCTTGCCGAAATGGAACGGCAGGTTACTCACCTTACCCGGCTGGTCGACCAGTTGCTCACCATGACGCGCCTCGACAGTATGGCCGATCTCAATCGCGCGCCGGTCGACGTTAACATGCTGGTCGAAAACCTGTGCAACGCGCACCAGCCAGCCGCATCCGCCAAGGGCATCGCGGTCACGATGGCGTTCGATCCTGACCTGCCGCTGCTCAATGCCGACGCCTTCCGGCTCAGCGAGGCGATCGGCAATATCATCAGCAACGCTATTCAGTACACGGAAACCGGCGGCACGATCGACGTCAGAACGCGCCTCGATGACGATGCGATATGCATTGAAGTTGAGGATACGGGGATTGGTATAAAGCCCGATGATCTGGACCGGATTTTCGAGCGTTTCTATCGCGTCGACAAATCGCGCTCCAACGCGAGCGGTGGGGCGGGGCTAGGGCTGGCGATTGCGTCGAAAATAGTCGCTCTGCATCAGGGGAAACTCACGGCGCGCAGCACACTCGGTGAAGGCAGCATCTTCATCATCCGCCTGCCGCTGCAACCCGAAGCCTTGATGGTCTGAAACGCGCTCCCGGCCAGCGTTTCCAGCTGGCCGGGAACGCAGATACATACGCGTTGATTTACCGCCGCCCGTTGCCGCTGTTTTGATGGTCAAGCGAGTGGTCGTCGGCTGCAATTGCGGCTAGCATCCACGCCATCTTTTCGTGGATTTCGGCCTGCGCTGTCAGCACGTCGGCATTGGTCACATCGTTATATTCGCTATCGAGGGTTTCGATGTCCTGCCGCAGGCAGCGCACCATCATTTCGTGGTCGTGCAGCAGGTCGAGCACCATGTCGCGTGCGTTGGGCGGCTCGCCCTTGTGTTCCTTCAGGCGGCTGTTGCGAATGAACTCTTCCATGCTGCCCATGGCGATGCCGCCGGCCATGCGGATGCGCTCGGCGATCAGGTCAATCGACTCGGCTAGCGTGTTGTACTGTTCCTCGAACAGCCCGTGCAGCGAATAGAAGTGCGGCCCGACCACGTTCCAGTGATAGTTACGTGTCTTTATGTACAGTACGTGCAGGTCGCAGAGCGTCGTGTTGAGAATCTCAATCGATCCCTGGCGCTGCTCGTCGGTCAGACCGATATCGATTTTGAGCTGCGGTTCGGCTTTGGTCTTCGAGCGAGTAGCCATTGTATGCCTCCATAGTCATGCATTTTGTAACCTTAACTACTCACAGTATAGCACCGACTCGGCATAAATGCGGAAGCTACTCATCAGCATCTCAGGTTGTCTTACGCACCAGGAATGGCCCAATCGCCAGAGCGTCCATACGCGTGCGCGTGAAGCAGTCGATTGCCTCGGCGGGCGTGCGGACAATCGGCTCGTTTTCATTGAACGACGTATTCAGCACGACCGGCGTGCCCGTCAGTTCGCCAAACGCATGGATCAGCGACCAGTACAGCGGCGCGTGCTCGCGGCTGACCGTCTGCAACCTGCCGGTTCCATCGACGTGTGTGACCGCCGGGATTTCAGCGCGCTTTTCCGGCAGTACGTTATACACCTTGATCATGAACGGGTCGGGATACGTCTGGTCGAAGTATTCGCCCGTCCGTTCCAGCAGCACCGATGGCGCGAAGGGGCGGAATTTTTCGCGGTGTTTGATGCGTGCGTTGAGGATGTCTTTCATATCGTCGCGGCGCGGGTCGGCAATGATGCTCCGGTTGCCCAGCGCGCGCGGCCCCCATTCCATGCGCCCCTGAAACCAGCCGAGCACATCGCCAGAGGCCACAATTTCGGCGGCGCGGCGCACGAGTTGATCTTCATCGTAACGCTCGTAGCGCAGGCCCTGCGCGTCCAGCGCCTGCCGGATGTGGTGCTCGTCGTAGCTGGGGCCGGTGTAGGCGTCGTTCATAATGTAGGTACGCGGCTGGCCCAGAATCTGATGATAGATGTAGTAACAGACGCCGAGCGACGTGCCGGCATCGCCCGCCGCCGGTTGGATGTAGATGTCCTCAAAGGCCGTGTTGGGCAGAATCTTGCCGTTGAACGCGCTGTTGAGCGCCACACCGCCCGCCATGCAGAGCGTCTTTTTGCCGGTTTCGCGCTGGATCTTCTGCACCAGCGCCATCTCGGCTTCTTCGAGCATGGCCTGAAGCGAGGCGGCGACGTCCATATGCTGCCGCGTGATTTCCGAGCGCGGGACGCGCGGTTCGCCAAACGTCTCGACCATTTTGGACGAAAAGAGTGTGCCGATAGTAGGCTCGCCACCGGCCCACGTCATGGCAGCGCCTTCGGCGTGATGCACAAAGTAATCGAGATCCAGTTCGAACGTGCCGTCCGATTGCACGCGCACGATTTTTCGCATGGCATCGATATAGATCGGCTCACCGTAAGGCGCGAGGCCCATTACCTTGCCTTCGTCGCCATATTTGGGGAAGCCCAGCCATTGCGTCACGGCGTTGTAGAAGATACCGAGCGAGTGGGGAAAGTTGATCTCGTCCAGCACCGTCAGGCGGTTGCCCTGTCCAGTACCCCACATGGTCGTCACGAAGTCGCCCGCGCCGTCCACGGAAAGGATCGCCGCGTCGTCGAACGGCGAGACGAAAAACGCGCTGGCCATGTGCGCGCGGTGGTGTTCAACGTTGTGAAATTCGGCTTTCAGCGCCCCGTTGACGCCCATCTGCTCGCTGAAGACGGTTTTCAGGCTGCCCACCTTCATGCTGTTGCTGAGCTTGTCGCGCACCATGCTGAGCGTCGGGCGGTTGCGGAAGGCGAACAGGGCAGCCTGCATCAGGTTCGCCTTCGGGTCGCGCGAAATGCCGATATGGTCGAGGTCGAACACGGTGATGCCCGCTTCATCCAGAACATACCGGATGGCCTGTGTCGGAAAGCCGGCCCAGTATTTGACGCGGTTGAAGCGTTCCTCTTCCGCCGCGGCGACCAGTCGACCGTCTTCGATCAGGCAGGCCGAAGCCCCACCGTGATATGCGTTGATGCCGAGGATATACATAGTGCTCCTAACGACTGTGGTGTGGGGGCGCGCCGGGCGCAACCCGTCCCGAATTATAGGAAGGGGCCTGTAGCTTGGCAATGTCAAACCGGACAGGCCACCGAACCGTCGGGGTGCGGCTGGTCGAGGTGAGAGCTAGACGGCGAGCAACGCTCCGCCGTCCGCCGGTAGGCCATCTTCCGAATACCCGCGCAGAAGCGTTTCCCGCGTGAACCAGCGCAGGCCGCTGTCCGGTGTCACACTCGCCAGCGTCGCACGCGCGGTGGCAGAGATAATTTCAACATCGTAGATTTCATGGAGATAGAGTGTCCTGCTGCCGAAGGCCGCGCGGCGGTCGGAAATGCCGCGCGCTTCGTAGAAGCCGGCATAGCGCTCGACGGCGTCGCCCGGTTCGAGCGCGGGCAGGACGCGAAACTCGTCCACCAGTTCTTCGTGCAGTTCGCGCAGCACGCTGGTTTCGCGCTCCGTCCGCGTCAGGAACCAGTCGCGAAACGCACGTACCCGGCCGCGCGGAACGAGCAGGCGCAGGTCGAACGATCCCGGTTCTTCGGGAATGGCATTGAAGCGTTCGGGCAGGCGCGGGTCATCGTAACGCAGCGCGCCGCCCAGCGGCAGATACACGCTGCGGCCCTGTCGCAGGCGGTCGAGGTTGAGGCCGAGCAGATAGCGTCCCTGATCGTCGCGAAGGCGAGCCAGCGCGGCGCAGCTTATCCGCAAACGCCCGACCTCATTGCTCATGTTCCGGCCTGCTAGCGCGTGTTACGCGATGGCTGCAGCGCGTCGAGCAGCCCGTCGCCCAGGAAGTTGAATCCAAGCACCGTCAGCATAATGACCAATCCGGGGAAGACCGAATACCACCACGCGGTGGTCATGTAGGCTTTGCCCGTATTCACCATCGTGCCCCAGCTTGGCGTCGGAATCTGGATGCCAAGGCCGAGGAAACTCAGGATCGATTCGCTCAGGATGACGCCGGCCACGCCCAGCGACGCCAGTACGACCATGGGTCCAATCGCATTGGGCAGAATATGGATGAACAGAATACGCGGCGTCGACGCGCCGAGCGCACGCGCCGAAAGGACATAATCCAGATCCTTCACGCTCAAAACCTGCCCGCGCATCATACGCACGTTGCTCGGCCATGAGATCAGGCCCAGCGCCAGAAAGATGCTGACCGGGCTTGGCTCGAAAATCGTCACCCAGACGATGAGGAACATCAGGCCTGGAATGGCGAAAAAAATATCCGTGATCCGCATAATCAGGTCGTCGATCCAGCCGCCATACCAGCCGGCGATCAGCCCAAGCACGATGCCGATGGAAATGGCCACTCCCTGAGCGACAAAGCCGATGACGAGCGAAATCCGCGCGCCATAGAGCAGCCGGCTCAGCAGGTCGCGGCCAAGCTCGTCGCTACCGAGCAGGAACTCAGGGCCCGGCGGTTGCAGGCGGGCCGTGTAATGCGGCTCAATCGGGTCGTAAGGCGCGATGACCGGCGCGAAGATCGCGCCCAGCGCCATTAACGAAACGATGATCAACCCGGCGACGGCGACCCGGTTGCGGCGAAACGCGCGCCAGAAGCGGCGGCGATTTGAGATGCGCGTCTCCTGAAGCGTGACCGGGCGCACCGGGTTTTCTGTGGGTCTTGCGGCGGTCGTCACACGGGCCTCCTAGCTGTAGCGGATGCGCGGGTTGACCAGCGCGTAGATCAGGTCGGTGATCAGGTTGATGATGATAAACAGGAACGACCCAAACAGCAGGATGCCCAGAATGACCGGCGTATCCCGACGCTCAATCGCCGGCACGATCGCCCGCCCAAGCCCCGGCCAGTTAAACACCGTTTCGGTGACAATCGAGCCGCCCAGCAGGCCGCCGATGTTCAGGCCGATGATGGTGATAATCGGAATGAGGGCGTTGCGAAGCTGATGTCCTATCAAGACCATCCGGTATGGCAGCCCTTTGGCCCGCGCCGTGACGATATAGTCCTGCCCGCGAACTTCGAGCATGGCCGTTCGGGTGATACGCGCGAGCGTCGCCGTCAACTGCGTGCCGATCACCAGCGACGGCAGCACCATGTGGATCAGGCTGCCCTGTTCGTAGCCCGCCACCGGGAAGAGCGCGATGCCGTACTTGGATTGCGTCAACAGCATTTGCGCGATCAGCGCCAGCCAGAACACGGGCATTGAGACGCCGACCAGCGAAATGAACATCAGAAAATGATCGATCCACGTATACTGTTTTTCCGCCGCGATGATGCCTATGGGAATGCCCATAATCAGGGCGACGAACATGCCGCCGATCATCAGTTGCAGCGTGCGCGGGAAGCGATAGGCGATGATCTCGGACACATCCTGAGAAAGGATGTACGAACGCCCGAGGTCGCCCCGCAAAAGCTGCCCCAGAAACTGGACATAGCGCTCGATGAAGCTGTCATTCAGGCCAAGCTCTTCGCGGATGCCTTCAATCACTTCTGGCGGCAGCCGCCGGTATTGTTCTCCGAGAACCGCGCGCAGCGGGTCGCTTGGCATCAGATAGGCAAGGATGAACAGAACGGTAAAGATACCGAAAAGGGTCGGAATGACCTGCACCAACCGGCGGAGAATATACAACGCCAATGCCGGCTCCTTTCAGACAAACACACTCAGCCGCAGCGGTTGGCTGCGGAACACGGGGGCGACTTGCGCCGCCCCCGTTACCTTCCCCTCACCTGTTAAGTGGAGGTGCTCCTGTAAGGACACAGCCTGCTGTGTCCTTACAGGTTTTCCCTCATCGCAAAGGGGGGACTTTGCGCCGGGAAAGGAGGAGATGAGGGGGCTTTTGACTACGGAAGCAGGCTGGTGTCGATGGTGACATTCGCCAGCCGGGCCGTATAGGTGCCGCCACCGCCGGGCACGAAACCGTCGACCCATGGCTTTTGCAACCACGTGTTCTTGCTGTAAGCCGAGACAATCCACGGCGAATCGGCCGTGATCAGGTCATGCGCCTGCTGGTACAGCTGGGTGCGGACTTCTTCATCCATCTCGACCATCGCCTGACGCAGCAGCTCGTTGACTTCGGGATTGTTGTAGTGCGTGTCGTCGCGGCCATCCAGGAACAGGAAGTTGAAGACGTCGGACGGGTCGTTGATGCCGGCGCTCCAGCCGCTGAGGAAGAACCAGACGTCGTCCTCACCGATGTGATCCCAGTAGGTCGAGGCGTCCTCAACGACGATGTTCAGGGTGACGCCCAACTGGCGCAGGTCTTCCTGCAGCACGGGCAGCGAGAGTTCGTCCGCAGCCGTGGAGAAGACATACAGGTCGATTTCAGGAATGCCTTCGCCATTCGGATAACCCGCTTCCGCCAGCAGTTCGGCTGCGCGTTCCGGGTTGTACTCGTAGATGTGCGCCGGGGTCGAAGCGGGCATGGACGGCGGCAGGTAGCCGAGCGTCGCCGGGAAGCGCGCGCCTTCCATCAGTTCATCCCACACCAGTTCGCGGTTGAAGGCATGGGCAAACGCCTGGCGCACCAGTGGTTCGTCGGCGAAGAAACCGGCGTCCATCTTGAAGCCGAAGTAGCGCACGTTCAGGCCGGGCGCTTCGTGATATTCGTCCGCAAATTCCTCGATCACCGCCAGACGCTGGCCGGTCGGGAACGAGAACAGCAGGTCAAGCTCGTTTTCGCGGTACTGAAGCAGTGCGGTATTGGCATCGGGCACATTGATGTAGCGCACGCCGCCAATCGCGGGCTTGCCTTCTTCATAGTAATCCGGGTTGGCTTTCAGCTCGAGGAAGCTGTCGCGCTGCCATTCGACGAACTGGAAGGGGCCGGTGCCAACCGGGCTGTTGGCGAACTCGCTCATGCGCGGCAGGATTTCCTGTGGAATGCCGGGTACGCCGAGCGTGAACAGGAACAGTCGGTTCGGTTCCTTCAGCGTGATCTCGATGGTGTAGTCATCAAGCGCGTTCAGGCCCGAAAGGCTATCCGCTTCACCCGCAAGGAACTCGTCGTAGCCGACAACTGATTCCAGCCACTCCGGGTGGGAGGAGACCGTCTCGTCCTCGGTTACGCTGTATTCCGCGGCGGCAATCCAGTCCTCCGCCTTGAATTCCCGGTCGCCGTCCTCAAACTCAACGCCTTCCACGTCATGGAACAAGACGCCCTGACGCAGGTTGAAGGTGTAAACGAGACCGTCTTCCGACACTTCCCAGCTTTCGGCCAGTCGCGGTACCGGCTCACCGCTTACCGGGTCGAGGCCAACCAGCCCTTCATAGACCTGATTGAGAACCGTGCTGATGGCGATGGTGGTAGCGGTAAAGGGGTTGAGATGCTCCGGATCGGGGCTCATTGGCACCCGGAGCACGGGGGCCTCGTCCTGCGCGCCCGCCGGAACTGCGACGACTAGACTCAGGACCATCAGGAGAAGCATGAATTTTGTGAATCGTTTGACCATGGGCCTCTTACCTTTTAATAAAGTGCAGAATAGATTTTTGCGCGTCTGAACGGACAGTGCGCTACCCGCCAGATAGCGCCTTAGTATATCCATTTTGGCACAGTTAACAGGTCAATCGCAAGCAACAGGAAGATTGGCCCTGTTCGCAAGATACTTAGCAACAATTCATCTCGTTGTCATGGTTACAGTGTCATGATTAAGAAAGCTATAAACGACCAGGGTAGAAACGAGGGACCATGAGCACGAGACATGATGATAATGGCGCACTTTCGCCGGGCAGAATTGCAATGGGATTGCTGCTGGGAGGTGCGGCCGCAGCCGGTGGCTGGATGCTCTACAGCGCTCTTGGCGTCGACCACCACATGCCCCTGCCGCCGGCCCTGAATAGCGAACAGGAACGGTTTGCCGGTCGTATGTCACGTTATTTGAATGCTTATGTCGACCGCACGGCGTCGGGGCGGCCACTGGTGCTGATTCACAGCATCAACGCGGCGGCCTCGGCCTATGAGATGCGCCCCATATTCGAATATTACCGCGCGCGTCGTCCGGTTTATGCGCTCGATTTGCCCGGTTATGGCTTTTCAGAACGCGCCGACCGCGCCTATTCACCAGAAGTGTTCAAAGAGGCAATTCTCGATCTGCTGCGGCTGCGCGTGAACGAACCAGCCGATGTCGTTGCCCTGTCTCTGGGTGGCGAATTCGCCGCCCTCGCTGCGCTTGAAGCGCCAGAACTGTTCCATTCGCTGACGTTGATTTCGCCAACCGGCTTTTCCCGCCGCGAGCGCCAGCCCGGTTCGCAACAGGCAAGCGGGAACTCCAAAAGCGACAGGTTGCTGGCGCTTTTCACGAACCGTTTGTGGAGCCAGGCGTTCTACGATCTGCTGGCGACCAGACAGGTTATTCGCTATTACCTTCGCAAGAGCTTCGTCGGGCCGGTTGACGAAGGCATGGTCGAATATGGCCACCTGACGGCGCACCAGCCCGGCGCGCGGCACGCGCCGCTTCACTTCATCAGCGGCAAGCTGTTCACGCCGAATATCCGGCAGGTGGCTTATGAGAAGCTGGAGTTGCCCGTGCTTGTGATCTACGATCAGGACCCGTACACGAATTTCGAACTGCTGCCCGAACTCGTCGCCGCCCGCCGCAACTGGCAGGCGACGCGCATCGCACCGTCGCGCGGGTTGCCACACTTCGAGCGCATGCCGGACACGGCGAACGCGCTGGACGCGTTCTGGCTTGCCATTGAACGCCAAAGCGTATAACGCGAAGCAGAGCAGTCGCCGAACATAAAAACAGGAGCGCCATCGTGGCGCTCCTGTTGTCTTTGGTTGAGCCTGAGGCTATTCGACTCCGTAGCCGCCGCCACGGCGACCGTCGCCGCTATTGTAACCGCCGGTACGCGGGCGCTCTTCACGCGGGCGCGCCTCGTTCACCGTGAGGCTTCGATTGTTCATCGAATATCCGTTGAAACGCCGAATTGCTTCCTGCGCCTCGTCGTCCGTAGACATTTCCACGAACCCGAACCCTTTGGACCTCCCGGTTTCCCGGTCGGTAATCAGCGTAACGCCCGTAATCTTGCCTGCCTGTGAAAACAGTTGGCGGATCTGGGCCTCCGTTGCGCTATAGGGTAAATTCCCGACGTACAACCTCTTCGTCACTGCATAGACTCCCAGAAAATAAAAGAGCGAAATTCTTTGATAGGTTCGACAGACGTGGCGAGACGCAAGAGGCCCTGGTGCTTCAGCCAGCGGAGCGCCATCTAAACTTGCGATCTCCTCCCAGAGCGGACACTATCACACACATCATTACATAAGTTCTTGATTTTGTAAATTACAGAATATGAATATTTTTACAACTGAAACTCTGAATCCCAAAGGTTTTTGCGCTTCTTGGCGGCCTGCATTTAGTGCTGGGTCTAAGCTGGTTCGCCACGCAGTTTCACGTAAACCAGCGTATCGCGCAGGCTTCCATCAAGGCCGCGCATTTGATGTTTCAATCGCGCTTCCAGTACGTAACCGGCGCGCTCGGCCACGGCGGCGCTGCGCCGGTTGCGTGCGTCCATGCGGATTTCGATGCGCTCGGCGTGGAGCAGGTCGAACGCAAACCGCGTGATGCCCTCGACCGCTTCCGTCATATACCCCTGTCCCAGCAGGCTGGAGCGCAACCAGTAACCAATTTCAAAACGCGGCACGTTCCAGTCGATGCTGTGCATCCCGCTTGCGCCGGCAAATAAACCGTCCTCTTTGCGGAAGAGCAGCATTGGCAGGTCTTCGCGCAAGGCGAACTTCGCTGCAGCCTGCCGGACAAACGCTTCGGACTCTTCAACGCTGGGCAGCGTTCGCGCCCAGGGCATCCACTCATGCAGAGCCTCGTGCGATTCCCGGATCGCTTCATTGATGGCTGGGCCATCGCCGGGGCGGGGCGCGCGGATTACTAACCGCTTCGTCTCAAACTGGTCGGGGAAATCGAGCAGCAGTGGCTCTACCGGGCGTTTGCTCATGGGTTTCTCTCCGGCTGTGACGGCATCCGGAGCAGTTTTACCGCCGGGCCGCCGGGCACGCCAGAAGTCGCCAGAGCGCAGGCGACAATGACGCCGGGAACGAACGGCGGTTTGCTTCAGCTTACCGTTCGAGGCTTGACTCTCACGTTACGTCAGGGTTTACCATGCAGCAGAGTTGTGGAGGCGAGCAGGTGTACACGGTTAAACAGCTTTCCGATCTGGCCGGCGTCAGCGTGCGAACGCTGCACTATTACGACGAAATCGGCCTGCTGAAGCCGTCGAAAGTGGGCGAAAACGGCTACCGTTATTACGGCGATGCCGAGTTATTGCGCCTGCAACAGATCCTCTTTTACCGCGAGATCGGGCTGGAACTACAGCAGATCAAGGAACTGCTTGACGACCCGGATTTCGATCTGCTTGAAGCGTTGCGCTCGCACCGCAAGGTGATCCGGCAGAAGATGACGCGCTTGCAGCAGCTCATTCGCACCATTGATAGCACGATCATGCATCTGGCAGGAGGCGTGGACATGAGTGACAAACGATTGTTTGAAGGCTTCAGCGAAGAACAGCAGAAGCAGTATGAGCGCGAAGCGCGTCTGCAGTATGGCCCGGAGAATGTCAACGAGTCCATCCGGCGCTGGAACAGTTACAGCGATGCGCGCAAGCGAGAGATCATGGAGGAAGGCGGCGAAATCTACAATGAGCTGGTCCGCCTGATGGTAGCGGGCGTGCCGGCGGGCAGCGAGGAGGTCAACGAAGTTCTGGCGCGCTGGCATAACCACATCCGCCACTTTTACGAACCAACGCTGGACGTGCTGCGCGGACTGGGCGAGCTATACAACACCAACCCGGACTTCATTGCAACCTTTCAGAAATTCCATCCAGACCTGCCGGCCTATCTGCAGGAGTCGATCACGCAGTATGTCGACGCGCTGGAAACGCTGGAGCTGGAGCGTATGCTGGCGGAAGATCAGGCGCGGCGGATGGAGCGCTGACGGGACGATTTACAGGCATCGAAAGTTGCATATCATAAGGACGTGGCATCGCGCCACGTTTTTTTGCGCCGCGCAGCTTCGCGACGGAGGGAAACAATGGAAGACTATCTTCAAGACCCTGCTTAACGGCCTGTTGATTGGCATTTCGGTCGCTGCTCCGGTGGGCGCGATGGGCGTGCTGATTATCCGCCGCACGCTGGCTTATGGCGCGCCTGCCGGGTTTGTCAGCGGCCTCGGCGTCGCCACCGCCGATGCCAGCTACGCGCTCATCGCCGCGTTTGGTCTGACGTTTATTTCAAATGCGCTGATCGACGCGCAAGCTGCGATCCGGCTGGTTGGCGGCCTGTTCCTGCTCTATCTCGGCTGGCGCACGATCCTGTCACCGCCGGCTTTCGACGCTGCCAGAGCCTCACGCACGTCGCTGGCGGGCTCGTACGGCTCGGCCATGCTGCTCACATTCACCAACCCGTCGACTATTCTGATGTTCGCAGGCATCTTTGCGGGCGCAGGGCTGGCCTCGACCGGGGATTCGGCGCACGCCGCGTTGATGGTGATCGGAGTGTTCCTCGGTTCGACGCTCTGGTGGTTGTTCCTGTCGGGCAGCGTGTCGCGTCTGCGCGCGCGTTTCACATCACGTGTGCTGCAGTGGATCAATCGCACGGCTGGAGCGATCATCGCCGCCTATGGCCTGTTCGCCCTTGCGGGGCTGCTCGGTATGTGATGCCGGCCGATGGAACCATTCAAGCCTGAAGCGAGTCTTACCCTTGTAGACAGGATGTGAGATGGAGGCAGGAACCATGTTCAGGCGAACACTGCTTGCGATGTTGGGCCTTGCGCTTTTGACCGCGTGTACCCTGAGCCAGTTATTCCCGCCGCCTCTCGCCACCGAAACCGCTGGCCCGGTGCAGTTCTATCTCATCATTCCGGAGGACGGCGGCGCGAACGGGCAGCCGGTTGGCTGTGGCGACTCGATTATCGCGGTCGACGGACAGACAGCGCGGACCGGCAACCTGACGGATGACGTTCGCGCCTCGCTGGGGGAATTGCTGAGTCTGACATCGCCCGATTACGGCCAGTCCGGCTTCGTCACGTCGCTGCACGATTCGACGCTGACCGTGGCTGATGTGCGGCTTGAGGGCGACACGCTGTATGTTGAGTTCGACGGTTCGCTGCAATTGCTCGGCGTCTGCGCCGACGCGCGCATGCGCGCCCAACTGCTGGCGACCATTTTCCAGTATGAGGGGTTTGACGAGGCCATGATCACCGTGAGCGGCGACAACCTGAAGCAGCTTTTCGACGCCAGCGGTATGGTCGGCCCCGATGAAACGTTCACCCGCGACGAAGCGCAGCGGTTGTAGACGGGCTACCCGGTTATTCCACTTCCCCGGTCTCGAACAGGCGCACGAGACGCGGCATCAGCCGCCGCAGACTGTGCTGCGCGGTCACGTGCTCGCGCGCCTGTCTGCCCAGCGCTTTCAGGTCATTGCGCGGCAGCGATAACAGGTAATGTAATCGCTGGGTCAGCCCGCCGACATCCTCCGGCTCCTCGATCCGCAGGCAACCGGCTTCGGGGCCAAGGAGCGCGTCGAACGCTCGGCTACTGACGACGGTCGGCACGCCGCAGGCCATACTTTCAAGCGCTGCCTTGTCGAACAGGCCCGGCGGGCTGAGGTTCACCGCTACGCTGGCCCGCCGGTACCAGTCGCGCACTTGCCCGGACAGCAGGCCGCCCGTGAACGTCACCCGATGGCTGATGCCCAGCTCATCGGCCAGCGCCGCCAGACTGCTGGCGTAGCGGGTATAGAGCTCTTGCCCTGCCGGCACGTCGCCGATGAAGACGGCATGTGCGTTCGGGACGGCTGCGATAGCGCGCAGCAGGGTGGTCTGGTGTTTGATCGGCATGAGGCGCGCTACCTGAACGACATAGCGCGTTCTCTCGTCGGGAAGATTGTCGGCGGGCGAAAAGAAATCGGTGTCGATACCGTGGCCAAGCACGCGAACCTTGTGCGACGGAAGCGGAAAGCTTTCGGGAGCGGCGGTGGCGATGCGCCACGCGGATCGCAGCGCGATTCGTAGCTGGCGGCTGGCGTGGCGATGCGTATACCACAGCACCTGTCGCTTGCCGAACAGCATCGCGTAGGGCGTAGCGAGAACGGTGTAACGGGGCGTCATGTGGCTGAAAATCACGTCGGCATGGGGCGCAAGCGCCATCATGCCGCGGTGGAAGTTAGCCATTTCGCGCGGGCGATTCTTACCACGTTCCTTACCCATTGAGCGCACAAAAACGTTGTCGGGCAGCGTCGCTTCGCCCTGTTCCAGCGTCAGCACATCAACCCGGTCGACATGTTCGGCCAGCGCCCGCACCCATGTGACGATAAAGGCACGCAGCCAGTCGCGTTCGTCGATCTGCTGTACCAGCATGAGAACGCGCATTCAGTCCCTCCCGAGGCGTTTTATCAATTCATAGTAACCATAAGCATAGCGTCTTATTACAGATTCCGCCTCAAAAATCTGGACTGATTCGCGCCCGCGCTCGGCCAGCCTGTGGCGCAGCGCGTCATCGTTCAGCAGTTGCTCGATGCGAGTCGCCAGTTCTTCGGGATTCCCGTGGAACAGCAGGCCATTGTCACCGTCGATGATGAGTTCGCGCATGATGCCAACCGGCGTCGAGATCACCGGCACGCCGCAAGCCATCGCTTCGACCGTCACGCGCGGCCCGCCTTCGGCGGTCGAGGCGCAGATCAGCATCGCCCCGCTGTTATAGAAGCGCGCGACCTCCGGCGCGGGAAGAGGTTGCGTCAGCAGAGACACATTGGCTTCCAGACCAAGCGCGGCGATCCGCCGGCGCAACGCGCTCTCCAGCGGCCCCTGGCCAAGCATACCAAGCCGGAACGATGGATGGCGGGCCTGTACGCGCGCGGCGGCTTCCAGCAGGGTGAACAGACCTTTGTTGGCGACGAGCCTGCCGACGAAAACGGCGTCATACTGGCGTGGTGTTTCGGGAAGCGGTCGAAACAGGTCGAAATCAATGTAAAGCGACGGCAGCACCAGAATCTTTTCCTCGGGAACGCCAAGCCGCCGCAGCAGTTCCGGCACTTCAATCGCGTTCACCGTCCGGAAGGCGGCAGCTCGCCGCGCCGCCCAGCGAATATACGGAATGGCAATCGTCCGGTAGAGGCGCTCGCGCGCCGTCACCGCCTGTGGATAGCCCTCGACATGATGGATTTCGCTGACATACGGAATGCGCGTGCGCCCGGAGAGCGTCGCCGCGCCGATGCCGTTGTAGAAGAAGCCGAAGTCATGGCTGGTCATGAGCGCGTACGGTCGCTCTTTCGCCAGCCGCCCGCCTTTATCATTGATGAACAGCGGCTGGGCGAACTTGTGCCACGGCGACGGATGCACGAACACGTTGCCATGAATCACGCGTTCGACCGCGCCGGGTGCCGGCGGGCAGAGGATATCGATGCGCGTCCAGTAGGCCGAAAAGCGGCGCAGCATCTGGTAGAATGCGCCCTCGCGCCCCTGCGCTACGGACGCATCTCCGCTGAGCATAAGCAGATTCAAGGTCGGTTGCCGTCCAATCGTGCTTCACCGCACTGATCGTCAGGGTAGCAAAAAGGTATCCCGTCCGCTAGACTTTGCCGCCATGAGTGGCCTGTTCATCCTCTCGCTGGATACGGAAATCGCCTGGGGCACCTACGGCGCGCGCAAGCTCTCGCGGACCAGCCACTGTTTCAATGTCTATCGCGACCTGTTTCCGCGCCTGATCGCGTTGCTCGACCAGTACGAAGTTCCGGCAACGTTTGCCGTCGTTGGCCACCTGTTTCTCGAGTCCTGTAACGGTCACGATGAAATTCCCCAGCCGCACTATCGCTGGATGCCCGCGCCCGATTCTTACCGTGACCCTCGCTCCGACGTCACCCGCGCGCCCTGGTATTACGGCCCGGACATTATCGCTCGCATTCGAGCGGCGCGCATGCCTCACGAAATCGGAACCCACACCTTTACGCATGTGATCGCCGCCGATCCGGCAGTCACCTCCGAGATGTGGGATGCCCAGCTTCAAATGTGCGCCCGGATTCACGCGCGTTGCGGCCTGCCCATGCGTTCGCTGGTCTATCCTCAGGATAAGGTCGCCTACGTCGACCGTCTGCCGGACTATGGCATCGTCGCTTTTCGCGGCGTCGAACGACGCTGGTATCGCTCGTTGCCGCGCCGTTTGCAGAAAGCCTTTCATGTGCTGGACCGAGCGCTTGGCTGGACTCCCGCGACCTATAACCCGTCTGATCTGCGAGTGGGGGAAAGGCTGGTCGACCTGCCGGCGTCGCAGTTTCTAATGGCCTATGACGGTTTCCGGCGCTATATCCCGACTTCGGCGCGGGTGCGCCAGGCGCGCAAAGGGTTGGAGCGGGCGGCCCGGCGCGGCGAAATCTTCCATCTGTGGTTCCATCCTTTTAATCTGGGAACCAGCGAGAAGATGTTTGACGCGCTGGAGCAGATATTGCGGCGAGTTGCCGAAATGCGCGCCGAGGGGCGGATTGAAGTGATGACGATGGGGCAGGCGGCCGACTGGATACTCGCTGGCGGCCCCGAACGCGACCGCGCCAGCGCTCAGACGAAACGGCAACCGGCATGACCTGCAAAATCGTCGTGCTGGCGAGTCGCTCCGAGACTTCCTATCTGCTCATCAATGCGCTGGCGGCGCGTTTCGATATCGCGCAGGTGGTCTTTGAAGCCTCGCATTTCCGAAAAATGCTGCGCTACAGGCTGCGAACGCTCGGCCCGTGGGTCGTCGCCGGGCAGCTCCTGTTTCTTCTCTGGGACCGGCTTGTCATCCGGCCCCGCTCGCGTCCGCGTATCTCCCGTCTGTTAGCAGGGCATGACACGAGCGCGCCGGACGGCCGCCTGCCCGTGCTGGATGTTCGCTCCATCAACAGCCCGGAGGTCTGGAAACTGTTGGAACAGATCAGACCGGATGTTGTGGTCGTGAGTGGGACGGGCATTATCGGCAGGCGTGCGCTGGGCCTCGCGCCGTGGTTCATCAACATTCACTGTGGCATCACGCCGCGCTATCGCGGCGTCCATGGCGCGTTCTGGGCCATCGTTGAAGGCCGTCCAGATCTGGCGGGTGTCACCATTCATCAGGTTGACGCGGGCGTCGATACCGGGGCCATTCTCGCACAGGCTCCCATCGATATTGACCCTCAGTTCGATACCTATCGCACGCTGCCCGTGAAGCAGTATCTCGCCGGGCTTGACCCGATGATCGAGACGGTGGAAGCAGCCTGCGCCGGTCGCGCAACGCCGATCACCCGTCCCGATCTCGAAAGCCGTCAGTGGTTTTCGCCCACGCCCGGCGATTACCTGCGGTTTCGCCGGGCCATGCGACAGCTACGGAAACGCTGAGGGGCAGAGCTAGCCGCTCAATACATCTCCTCATCGCCAGATCCGTAATCATAGGCGTCGTCTTCGCGCCGTTTGCGCTCACCGCGCGGCGGGCGAGGAGGCTCTGGCGGACGTGGAGGACGGGGCGGCCTTGGGCCACCGCGCCCGCCGATACCGCGCATGGCGTTGGCCACCGCGCTTTCGACGAAATCCATGATCTTCTCGGCCTGCCCGCCGACGACGTCGCCCATGTTCAGGTGGACGTTCGGCGCGGTCTGCACCGAATAATGCTGTCTGCCCGGATGAGCGGCCAGACTCACGCCGGTCTGCGCCTCCAGATAGGCCAGCAGTTGGCCGGAGATGAGCATCACCTGCGAGAACTTTTCCCTGTCATCGCCGGCATAGGCGTCGAGCGATAGCGCCTCGATATAGGGGTCCTGTGTGATCTCCAGCACCTGATCGCGCAGCGCCGTCAGGCTACGCACCGCCAGATCACCGGCCCCTGAATACAATTCGAGGTGCAGGCTTTTCTCGACATCTTCCCGCAGCGCCCGCAGCGGAGCAATCAGCCGGATCAGGGCGCGCAGGTCGTTGACATCCAATTCACGCATTCTGCTTGTTCCTCTCTATGAACTCACGGTGTTTCGCTTATGGCAACCACTCACCAACGGAGTCACCCGTTTCGAGCGCGTAGGGCCACTGTGCTTTGCGGGCGCGTTCCACGGATTGCCGCAGCCGCGTGCCGCCCGAAATCATCAGATCGCTAAGCAGGACGAGCAGCCGTTGCTGCAATCCCGGTGTATCCTGTTTCGCCTGACGTATCAACCGCTGGATGGTTGCCTGGCGCATCAGTTCGCGCCGCCGGCGCAAGTGCCGGTCGAATTCGTACTCAGGATTCCACATCATTGGTGACCTCCTCGCCCCCGCCGGCTCCGAGCGCCGCGCGGGTGTCTGGATGCAGACGCCTGACCAGATTGCGCTTGGCATGGTGCAGGCGGGATTTGACCGTTCCAATACTGACGCCCGTCGCTTCGGCGATTTCCGCATAGGACAGGTCCGCGACGGTGTACAGCAGTAGTGCCTGTCGCTGCGGTTCCGGCAGTTGGTCGATGGCTTCCTGCACCTGCGTATACAGGAGCAGCCAGTGCGTGGCTTCTTCCGGCTGGCGGTCTTCATTCGCCACCAGCGTCGAAACCTCGCTTTCTACCCGTTCGTCGTCAACCGATATCGTCTCGTAGCGTCCCTGCGCGCGCAGTTCGTCGTAACACTGGTTACGCAGGACGCGAAAGAGGAAAGGGCGCAGTTTCTCACCCTCGTCGAGCCGGTCGAGGTTCATATAGAGCGCGAAAAACGCATTCTGGATGATGTCGTCCTCGACATCGCTTGGGCCAATGAGCCGCCGCACGAAGCGCCGCGCCGGGCCTTCCAGCATTTCCTGAAGCCGGGTAAAGGCATCGCGATGGCCGTCTCTGGCGAGCCGCAGCAGCCCGTGCTCGGTCAGTTGGGTCAACGAACTTCTCCTCTCTATACAGAGATTCGGAGAACGCGGCAGTTTGTTCAATGCAATTTACGAAGCGGTCAAAGGTTCGTTGCAACGCGGGGGGCAAGTCAGACGTCATGGCGGGCATCGTGCCAGATGTAACGCTTCCTCTGTGGCGCTGCTGATCCGGCCTACAATAGAAGTAACGAATAACTGTCAGGAGAGCGCATTATGGCTGGCTCCACGCACCTCGATTTGGACGAACTGTGGGATTTTGACCAGCCACAGGCGACGGAACAAAAATTCCGCGACTTGCTGCCCGAAGTCCGGGACAGCGGCGACGTGACAACTACCTGCGAACTGCTGACGCAAATCGCGCGGGCGCAGGGATTGCAGGGCCATTTTGAGGCGGCGCATAACACGCTGCACGAGGCCGAAGCGTTGCTGCCGCAAAGCGCGCCTTTGGCTCATGCGCGTTATCTGCTGGAGCGCGGGCGTGTCTTCAATACATCGGGCGACCGGCGCAGCGCGCGCAGGCTGTTTCTGGAAGCATGGGAATTTTCAAGAGAGCATGGGCTGGATGTTTTCGCGGTCGACGCCGCGCATATGCTGGGCATCATCGAACCGCCGGACGAGCAGGAGCGCTGGAATCTCGAAGCCATACGTATCGCCGAGGCGTCCGGGGATCATCGAGTGCGCCGGTGGTTGTGCTCGCTTTACTACAATCTCGGCTGGACGTATCACGACGCCGGTCGCTACGATGAGGCGCTTGAACTCTTCCGGCGCGCGCTGGCATGTCATCAGGAAGTGGGCCAGATCCGGCGGGCGCGGATTGCTCGCTGGGCCGTCGGGCGCGCGCTGCGCTCGCTGGAACGCTACGACGAGGCACTCGCCGTTCAGGAGGCGCTGCTGGTCGAACTCGACGCCATTAACGTGACCGACGGTTACGTCTACGAGGAAATTGGGGAATGCCTGCTGGCGCTTGGTCGCCCGGATGAGGCCCGGCCATTCTTCAAGCGCGCCTATGACGCGTTATCGAACGTCGAATGGCTGGTCCAGCAGACACCCGAACGGCTGGCGCGGCTCCATGCGCTTGGTGTCGACGAGGATTGAGCGATGCCAGAGCGCTACGGTCTTGACTGTTAACAAGCTATCTTGCTGCCCGGCGCTCAACGTAGAAAGCGCCGCAGCGCAGCATCGGTCGCTTCGACCATATGCTCGAACCGGAAGCGCTCCATGCCCACCTGACTGTTAGCGGCGAGGGCCGCCTGTCTGCCGGGGGCGAGCGCTTCTCGCAACACCTGTGCCAGCGCGCCGGGATCGGGGTAGGGCGCGAGCAGGCCGTTCACGCCATGCCGCACCACTTCCGGATTGCCGCCCTTGTCGCTGGCGATGACCGGCGTTCCGGCCTGCAGGCTTTCCAGCAGCGTGTGCGATAGCCCTTCGTAACCGGAATAGAGCACGGTGTAATCGGCGGCGCGCATCAACAGCGCCAGCGTTTCCCGGTCCAGCCGTCCGGTGAAGCGAACGCGCTGCTTTAGGCCGTATGTCTCGGCCAGCGCGACCAGCCGCTCGCGGTCCGGGCCGTCTCCGGCCACGATGAGGATCGCCTCCGGCGTCTCGCGTAGGGCCGTCAGGATGTGATCGACGCCCTTCCACGGCATCAGACGCGCGGCGGTCAGGAAAACGGGTTCATCGCCCAGCCCGAAGCGGGCGCGCGCTTCCGCGCGGGATACATCCGGCGGCTTGCTGGCGGGCGAAAGCGCGTTATAGATGACCTGTATACGTTCGGGCGGCACGCCCCAGCCCACGACCATTTGTCGCAGGTACTCGCTCGGCACGATGATGCCCTGCATGGCGCGCGCTTCACGGCTGCGCGCGGCCTTCGCCGCTTCAACCTTTGCGCCGTAACGACGGCTTTGAAAGCGGTCGATGTCTTCACCGGCGGCGATCCATCCCCGGCGCACCGACCGCTCCCATGCCTGATCGCCGACGATCTTGAGCACCCGTGGGGCGCTCCCGCCGACCAGCGGCAGGCCGAGCGTGTGCACATAGACCAGATCGGCCCAGCGCAGCAGCGGCGCGGCGGCGAGGCCATACGCCGCGAGGCGCAGAGGCAGCAAACGCCGGGGAATACGCTTCAGCGGATACGGATAGGCTGCCGCCTTCGAATCGCCATAGGAAATGGCGCGAATATCCCATCCGCGTTCGAGCAATGCCGGTAGCAGCTCATGGAGATAGGTCGCGGGGCCGCCCGGTTCGGGATGGAAGATGCCGCTGGCGATCAGCAGACGGGGCTTGTTCATTCAGTTTTGACAGTGACCATTCTTGGCGGATAGCGGGCCAGCTCGGTCTTCAGCGATAATGCGGCGCGCGTCCTCGATGGTGGAGGTGTAGTAGAGACGCTTGCCTAGTTCGGGAATTTCTTTGGCCAGGATATGCAGCATTTCGAGTACCAGCTTGGATGCAACCACGACAATGATGCCGTTCTGGGCTGCGCTCGCGTGCAGCGCGACTTCGGCATGTTGTTTTATGCCCGGCGGAAAGGCGATCGTGGCGCGGGCATCGATAATCAGGTCGATCCGCTCGTTCGTTTGCCCGACCATCGCATGAAACTCGGCTTCGATCGCCTCATATTCCTCCCATGTCCAAGTGCCGCCGATTGTCTCGATGAAAATCGTTGAGTCCTTGCCGTCGCGCTCAAGCCAGATCGGCATGATCTCTCACACTTCCCATGACTAGCTCCCAGCGTAAAAATCTTTGCGCCGTGATGTAACAGGCATCCTCAAAACTATTCCGGTGACAGGTGGCAGCGCAGATGGCGTTGATGGCCGGCTGTAAGCGCGAACGCGCCCTCGAACGGTGATGGGCCTTGCTGGCCCATCGCAAACCCGAATCTGGTCAAGCGCAATGCCCTTGGAGGCCAGAACCAGCGGTTCGAAATTCTGCCCGGGTGTCTGTCTGATAGTTTATGGGTTTACCCTTAATTGTTATCTCAGTACAAAGCCCGGCGGTATGGTAGTGTCCCCAAAAAGTTGTGAAAAGTTGTGAAAAACGGGAGTTTTTCGAAAGAAGCGCACGTTTGATTTGCCCCCAAAGTGACGTGCCCGCTTCTCCGGTTTTTGGGCCCGGTCTGTTGTTTCCGGGATAGAAAAAACGGCGTCCTGTTGGAGCGCCGGTTACGTAGCCTGATCAGGACGCGCCGTTATAGTCCTGACCGTATATGGACGATATCCCCATCTTTGACGATATAGTCTTTGCCTTCCAGGCGCAATTTGCCTGCCTGTTTCATGGCGGCTTCGCTGCCCAGCGCGATCAGATCATCGTAAGCCATGACTTCGGCGCGGATGAAGCCCTTTTGCAGATCGCTGTGAATGACGCCCGCGGCTTCAGGAGCCGTTGCGCCGACGCGCACGCTCCAGGCCCGCACCTCGTCTTCGCCGACGGTGAAGAACGACTGAATGTTCAATAACTGGTATGACAGCCGGATCACTCTGGCGGCGCTCAGTTCGGTAATGCCGTATTCTTCCATGAAGAGGGCGGCGTCATCTTCCGGTAGCTGTGCCAGTTCCGCTTCGATTTTCCCCTGCAAGGAGACAACCGCGCTGCTGGCGTGGTCGTAATGCAGCGCGTCTTCCGCAGCGCTGCCCGCTTCATCGGTATTGAGCACAACGAGCGTTGGCTTCAGCGTCAAAAAGCCATAGCCGCGCAGACTCTTGATTTCCGCTTCGGTCAGGCCCAGGTCGCGCAGGGGCTGCTCGGCTTCAAGCGCGGCGCGCAGCCGCTCCATCAGCTCTTTTTCCTGAACGATCGCCTGCCCGGCCGTGCGCCCCTTACGCCGCAATTCCTCCTCGATCTTGCCGAGCCGCGTTTCCACGCTGACCAGATCGCTGAGCAGGAATTCCTGATCGAGGATTTCCAGATCGCGCGCCGGATCAACATCGCCATAGGGATGTGGCACGTTCTCGTCGGAAAACGCGCGCACCACATGAACGAAACCATCGAGCTGCGCCAGTTCGTTACGCAGCGGGCCGCGTAGCCCGCCTTCGCTCACGCCCTTATCCAGCCCGCCGATGTCGACGTAAGTCACCTGAGCGTAGATTGTCTTTTTGGGGTTGTACATCGCGCTCAGCCTGTCGACGCGCGGGTCGGGCACATTGACGATGGCGGTGTGAATCTCCATCTGTCCGGTTGTGCCCGCTCCCGTCGGCAGGTTGCTTCTGGTAAGCGCGTTGAAGATGGTTGTTTTTCCGCTGTTAGGCAGTCCGATGATTCCGAGACGCATAGATCACTGTCAACCAGCGCAAATGGCGAAGGGTATCGAGTATACTCGCGCTCCCCAAGGACTTCAACCGCTTCCTCCGGCGTCGTCGCCAGCATTACCGCCAGCGCCATCCGGGGCAGTTGGCATAACCGTGTTGTTCCTCGCTTTTCTCAGACCGACCCTTTTTGTTCCGGGACAGAGTCATGTATATAATTGATTATGGCGGTGTGCGATAAAACCTGCTTTCTCCCTTGTCGAGCGCATCGTTGAATAACGGGGAGTGTGGTTTGGTTCAACTCGAAGATCTGCGTGAGGGGGTTCGCCTTTCAGGAATCATCCCTAATCAGACAGTCACACTGGTAAGCGTTAAACGGCGTGGCGCGGAGGCGCTTGAAATCGTCTACCAGCGCCCCGATGGGCAGACCGGCTCGCAGCTTCTGTTTCGCGCGGACGAGGCGGCGCTCGAAGTCGTTCGTGATGGCCGCCTGCCGGCCTTTGCGGGCGATGGGGCGTTGCTGCGTCTGGTGTCGGAAGCCTATCGCATCCATCTGGCTCATCTGTTCGATCCCGTTCTGGCCGTCCATACGTCGCTGATCGAACCGCTGCCGCACCAGATCACGGCTGTCTATGAGGAAATGCTCACGCGGCAGCCGTTGCGCTTCCTGCTCGCTGACGATCCGGGCGCGGGCAAAACCGTCATGGCCGGGCTGTTGATCAAAGAGCTGATGATCCGTGGCGATGTGCGTCGCTGCATGATCTGCGTTCCCGGCAACCTGACCGAGCAGTGGCAGGACGAGCTGTGGACGAAGTTCCAGCTTCCCTTCGAGATCATGACGCGCGCCATGGTCGACGCGTCGCGAACCGGCAATCCATTTCTCGAACACGATCTGCTGATTATCCGGCTCGATATGGTCAGCCGTGACGAGGCGCTGCAGCTTCGCCTCAGGCAGAGTGACTGGGACCTCATCATCTGCGACGAAGCGCACAAGCTGTCGGCGTCGTTTTTTGGCGGCGAACTGAAGGAAACGAAGCGCTACAAGCTGGGCAAGCTGCTGCGCGACAGCACGCGGCATTTTTTGCTGATGACCGCGACGCCGCATAACGGCAAGGAAGAGGATTTTCAACTTTTCCTTGCGCTGCTCGATGCCGACCGCTTTGAAGGGCGTTTCCGCGATGGCGTGCATCAGGTCGATACGTCGGACCTGATGCGGCGCATGGTTAAGGAGAAGCTGGTCAAATTCGATGGCCGCCCGCTGTTCCCTGAGCGCCGCGCCTATACCGTCGACTATGAGCTATCGGAGGACGAAAACGCGCTCTACGAAGCGGTGACCGAGTACGTTCGCAACGAGTTTAACCGCGCCGAACAGCTTGAAAACGGCGGGCGTAAGGGCACGGTCGGCTTTGCGCTGACGGTTTTGCAGCGGCGGCTGGCTTCGTCTCCGGAAGCCATTTACCGGTCGCTCCAGCGGCGGCGCAAGCGGCTTGAAAAGCGCCTACAAGAGATGCGGCTTCACAAGAATCGTCTCGATCAGGATTTGCCCGGCATCGACGAGGATGACTGGGACGACCTCGAAGATTTGCCGAGCGGAGAACTGGAAGCGCTCGAAGCCGAAGTCATCGACAGCGCGACGGCCGCTCAGTCCATCGCGGAGCTTGAAGCGGAGATCGACATTCTGAGGCGGCTGGAAGCCATGGCCGCCGAACTGAGGCGGCGCGGCACGGATCGCAAGTGGGAAGAGTTATCCCGGCTGCTGCAGAGCAACAGCGAAATGATCGGCCCCGACAGGAGCCGGCACAAGCTCGTGATCTTCACCGAGCATCGCGACACGCTGAATTATCTGCATGAGCGGATCAGCACGCTGTTCGGTAATGACGAGATGCTGGTCACCATTCACGGCGGGCTGAACCGGCATGCGCGCCGTGAAGCGGAGGATCGCTTCAAGAACGACCCGCGGGCGCTCATTCTGCTGGCGACGGATGCTGCCGGGGAAGGTATCAACCTGCAGCGGGCGCACCTGATGGTCAACTATGACCTGCCGTGGAACCCGAACCGTCTGGAGCAGCGTTTTGGCCGTATCCATCGCATCGGCCAGACCGAGGTTTGCCACCTGTGGAATCTGGTCGCCGGGCAGACGCGCGAAGGCCACGTGTACCGGCGTTTGCTGAAGAAGCTGGAGACGGAACGCCACGCGCTGAAAGGCGAGGTCTTCGACGTGCTCGGCAAGCTGTTCGAGGATGCGCCGCTGCGTAAGCTGCTGATTGAGGCGATTCGCTATGGCGACCAGCCTGAGGTGCGCGCCAGACTCGAAAAAGCCGTTGACAACGCCGTCGATCAGGAGCGGCTGCGCGAACTGCTGGAACGAAGATCGCTGACGCAGGAGTCGCTCAGCCATTCCAGGATTCAGGCGATTCGTGAAGATATGGAGCGCTGGGCGGCGCGGCGGCTGCAACCGCATTTCATCAAATCGTTCTTTCTGGAAGCGTTTGCGCGCCTGAACGGCACGGTCTATGAGCGCGAGCCGGGCCGCTATGAAATCACGCATGTGCCGGTATCGATCCGCGATCAGGCGAAGGCGATGATGCCGGGAATGCCGGTGGCGCGGCGCTACGAGCGCATTTGCTTCGACAAATCGCTGATCGACGTGCGCGGCAAGCCACAGGCGACGTTCATCTCGCCGGGCCATCCGCTGCTGGACGCGGTGATCGACCTGATTTTGCAGCGCCACAGCGAGGTGCTGGAACAGGGCGCGATTCTGGTCGACGCGACCGACCCCGGCAAGCAGCCCCGGATGCTGTACTATCTGGAGCAGTCGATTCAGGACGCCGGCACGCGCGACGGCAACCGGCGGATCATCTCTCGTGAGATGCATTTTATTGAGATCGATGCCAGCGGCGTGCCGCGCAATGCCGGGAGCGCGCCCTACCTCGACTACCGGCCGGCGAGCGAGGAAGAACTGGCGCTCGTCCGGCAGCAACTGCAATCCATGCATTTCGACGCCACCGCGCTTGAAGGCGCGGTGCTGGACTACGCGATTTCCGAACTGGTGCAGCGGCATCTGGAACGCGTGCGCGTCCGGCGCGAAGCGCTGATCGACAAGACGCTGGCGGCGGTACAGGAGCGACTGACCAAAGAGATTTACTACTGGGAAGGACGCGCCCTTCAACTGAAGGAGCGCGAGGAAGCCGGACACCCGAACGCGCGCATTAATTCCGCCCGTGCGCGGGCAAGGGCGGACGAACTCATCGAGCGGCTGGAGAGACGAAAAACGGACCTGGCGCAGGAGCGCAAGTTGTCAGCGACTCCGCCGGTGATTATTGGCCGGGCGCTGGTGGTGCCGGTCGGGATGCTGCTGGAGCGCGTGCCACAGGATATCCTCGACACCCGCATCACCGAGCAGATCGCCATGCGGGCGGTGATGGACGCCGAGATCGCGCTGGGCAACAGCCCGAAAGACGTCAGCGCCGAAAAGCGAGGCTACGATATCGAGAGCCACGACCCGACGCGAGGCTATCTGCGTTTTATCGAGGTTAAAGGCCGGCGCGCCGGGGCGGACACGGTGACGCTGACGAAGAACGAACTGCACGTCGCGCTGAACGAGCACGAGCGCTTCATCCTGGCGCTGGTGGAAGTCGAAAACGGACAACCACGACCGCCGCGCTACGTGCGCCAACCGTTTGTTGAGAAGGACCCCGGCTTTATGGTCACGAGCGTGAACTATAATTTAGCTGAACTGCTGGCGCTGGGTGAGGAGCCACGATGATGGCT
>ERZ777010.57-NODE-57-length-139628-cov-9.621374_pt1 | contig 139628 bp, 121 predicted proteins | sample MGYA00374963_ERZ777010 | MGnify/ENA primary metagenome ERZ777010 (study PRJEB29309, sample SAMN06268256) | bioreactor metagenome | isolation source: Joint BioEnergy Institute, California, USA | place: USA:Joint BioEnergy Institute, California, USA | collected...
CCATGACCGTGCCTTCCTTCCGTTCGAATCAACTCAATCTCCTGCCACAGAAGGTTTTTCTGGATTGCCATGACCTGTTGAAACCCTTTCTCCTTCATGAAAAGCTCATCCGCAGGCTGACAAAACAAGGGAAGATGTTTCGGCAAGCTTGCAATGGCTCGGTCATCAAAATGGTCACGGTGGGAGTGGGTAACCAGAATCGCATCAATATTTATTAATGTTTGCAGGTCAACGGGTAATGGAGCCAAAGGGTTGTTTCGATGCTGGTTCAAAGAATTGGGAACAGGTGCGAGTGTTCCTTGCTCGCTAAACATCGGATCCAAAAGAATTTTCAAGCCCTTGTAAGCAATAAGATGTGTTGCATGGCGAATCAACTGAATCTGCATGGAGTTCCCCCCGATCGGAATCATTTGCTGTTTTTTGAGGGGTATTTCATATGGATGAAATTGACTGGCGAATTCTCAAGTTGCTAAAGGAAAACTCCCGAAAAACCTGGAAAGAAATTGGGGAATCCATCCATATGACCGGTCAGGCGGTGGGAAATCGAATCCGCAGGATGGAAGAAGAGGGAATTATTGAGCAATATACCATTGCCGTGAATGAGTTAAAGCTTGGAAAGAGCATTCAAGCCTTTATCATGATTTTTCTAAAATCAAATCAACACACAGCGTTTCAAAAGTATGTAATGGAAAATCCGGATATAACGGAAGCCCACCGCATAAGTGGGGAAGGATGCTATATGCTTAAAGCAAGCGTATCCGATCCGTTTGCGTTAAATCATTTGCTTGATGAGATCCTGAAATTTGCCAACTACAGAGTGAATATATCAATCGGAAAGATAAAATAAATCCTTATCAACTTCCTTGCATAAAGCCAATTGAGGTCAAGGGCGCAGGCGGGGGAACTGGTCCGAGCGAAAGGCTTCTTGCCAATCGCAACCCCCAAACATTCCCCATTTTTATGTATAAATCGCATTCGCCGGAATAGTTATGAATTATCGCCGCAATAACGCGAAAACCTGGGATGGGGCCTGTCCTTCGCCCGCAAAATGTGCAGGCCCATGGCCGTTCAGGGGAGATGGGGGGTGTGGAAGTGGAGTGGTATGTAAAGGTTCTAAAGCAATACTTCGTGTTCCAAGGGCGCGCCAGACGGAAGGAATATTGGATGTTTGTGCTGATTTCCTTCATCATATCCATTGTGTTGGCCATCATTGAAAACATTTTGGGCATCGCCTCGCTGTTGACCACGCTTTATTCGCTGGCTGTCTTTCTGCCTTCCCTGGGTGTCTCGGTAAGGCGCCTGCACGATACCGGAAGGAGCGGATGGTGGATTTTGCTCGTGCTGATTCCCTTGATCGGGCCGCTGATCGTGCTGGTGCTGATGTGCTTCGACAGCGAGCCGGGGACGAACCGGTACGGCCCCAATCCGAAAGAGAGCGAGGCCTCGTCTATATAGAGTTATAGAGAGCGGCGTTTCGGCCCCCTGCCGGGTTTCCCAGGCAGGGGGCTTTGATTTGGCGGGGAGGAGCGGGGAGGAAAGTGATTCGCTTTGTGCTTTTCTCCCTGTTTACATCCCTGGCATGAGAGGGGCCTCCTACCTCCTTCTGCGGCAGCATTCCGGCGGACAGTAACGGCAGTGATCCGGGCAGCGGCGGCGGATGCGGGCGCGGTCCCGCTGGCTTCTTCTCCATCGATCCCGGTAATCGGGAGAGGGGTAGCCAGGCGAAGGATGCCCCGGTCTTTGCCATGCGTAAAACGACGACGGATAATACGACGACGGATAATACGACGAGTAGTAGGAGGACGTCCATTGGGAACTACCGTAAGCCATGCGATCTCCCTCTTTCTGCATTATTTTTGGCTGACGCTATGTTATATGCCGGTACATGCAGACGTGCATAGACGAGTGCTGGCCTTGCCGGGAAAAAGGGTGTCTGTCTACCTGTTCCGAAAAAGGGGCAAAAAACAGGTCAAGCCCCCGCGCATGCCATCCGGCAGCAGCGAGGGCTTTCACCTATACCATGAGTTTGCACATGTCCTGCGCAAACTGAACCGGGTCTTCCAGCGGCAGGCCTTCGATCAGCAGGGCCTGGCTGTAGAGCAGGTTGGTGTACAGTTTCAGCTTTTCCTTGTCGTTGGCGAACGCATCCTTCAAGGTTTTGAAAATGTCATGCTGAACGTTGATCTCCAGCACCTTGTCCGCCTTCACATTGGGATTTGTGGGCAAGGCGTTGAGGATTTTTTCCATCTCAATGCTCAAGTCGCCTTCGCTGGAAAGGCAGACGGGATGGCTGCGCAACCGCTTGGAGGCGATGACGCGGGTGACCTTTCCTTCCAGCAGGCTGGACATGTAGTCGAACAGTTCCTTGTTCTCTCCGCTATCTTCCGCCTGTTTGTCCTCTTCGCCCTCGATGCCCAAATCTCCGCTGGCGACAGAGTGAAACTCTTTCTCCTTGTAGCTTCGCAGCATTTTGACGGCGAATTCGTCGATGTCTTCCGTCAGGTACAGAATCTCGTAGCCTTTTTCGATGACCCGTTCGGTCTGCGGCAGTTTTTCGATCCGCTCGATGGATTCGCCGGTCGCGTAGTAAATGTACTTCTGTTCCGCCGGCATGCGCGAGACGTATTCATCCAGCGTGACCAGCTTTTTCTCCTTGGAGGAGTAGAACATCAGCAAGTCCTGCAGCACTTCTTTCTGGGCGCCGAAGTCGTTGTAGACGCCGAACTTCAGCTGGCGGCCAAACGCCTGGAAGAACTTCTCGTACTTGTCGCGTTCGTTTTTCAGCATGTTTTGCAAGTGGCTCTTGATCTTGCCGGCGATGTTTTTGGCGATCAGCTTGAGCTGACGGTCGTGCTGCAGCATTTCGCGGGAGATGTTGAGGGAGAGGCTTTCCGAGTCGACCATCCCTTTGACGAAGCTGAAGTGGTCCGGCAGCAGTTCGGGGCACTTGTTCATGATCAGCACGCTGTTGGCGTACAGTTCCAGCCCTTTTTCGTACTCGCGTGTGTAGTAGTCAAACGGGATGTTCTCCGGAATAAAGAGCACGGCCTGATAGACGATGGCTCCGTCGGCGTTGATGTGGATGTGCGTGAGCGGCTTGTCAAAGCCGTAGCGCTTCTCCTGATAGAAGTTGGCGTAGTCTTCATCGGTCAGTTCGCTTTTGTTCTTGCGCCAGATCGGAACCATGCTGTTGATGGTTTCCTCTTCCTTGTACTGCTCGTACTCGTTTTCGCTGCCTTCCTTCTTGCGGCTTTTGGTGACGTCCATCTTGATCGGGTAGCGAATGAAGTCGGAGTATTTCTTAATGATCGCCCGCAGGCGGTATTCATCCAGAAACTCGTCGTAGTTTTCTTCTTCCGTATTCTCCTTGATTTTCAGGATGATCGTCGTCCCGACTTCTTCCCTTTCCGCCGGTTCGATCGTATAGCCGTCCGCGCCGGAGGATTCCCACTTGTACGCCCTGTCTCCGTGCAGCGCGCGGCTGATGACGGTGACCACGTCGGCGACCATGAACGCGGAATAAAAGCCGACGCCGAACTGGCCGATGAGGTTGTAGCCGTCTTTTGCTTCATGTTCCTGCTTGAAGGCGAGCGAGCCGCTCTTGGCGATCACGCCGAGGTTGGTCTCCAGTTCTTCCGCCGTCATGCCGATCCCGGTGTCGACGATGGTAAGCGTGCGGTTTTGCTTGTCGGGGATCACTTTGATATAGTATTTATCCTTGTCAAAGACAAGGTTTTCGTCGGTCAGCGCCTTGTAGTAGATCTTGTCAATGGCATCACTGGCGTTGGAAATCAGTTCGCGCAGGAAGATTTCCTTTTGCGTGTAGATCGAGTTGATCATCATTTCCAACAGTCGCTTGGATTCGGCCTGAAACTGCTTTTTTTCCATAAGAAAAGATGTTCTCTCCCTTCCAAATCAAAGATGGCACTGGAACGGAAACCCAAAAAACAATTGTTAGCACTCTCGTCTGTTGAGTGCTATTCATTCTTTTTTATAGCAATACCGTTTTGGGCTGTCAATACGGCCTGGAAAGGGGAGGAAGGCCTCATTTGGACGCTGGCTGGTCCTTGGCCAGGGCGACGGCGGACCCGGGTTTTCCGCCTGGGCATGACGGTGAATTGGCGGTGCAAGGAAGCAAAAAAATACGTTTGATCGCAAAACTTTTTTTATATTGACAGTAGCTAGAGAAAACTTATAATACGTATATTCAAAAATTTAAATATAGATTATTTGGAAAGAAGAAGGGATACTGTGGAACACTCGTCTTTATTCGGCAGGTTTTCCGGTTATTCATTGCAGCATTTTCAGAAAGACTTGCTGGCTGGCCTGATCGTCGGCATTGTGGCCATTCCGCTGTCCATGGCCTTTGCCATCGCTTCCGGTGTCAAGCCGGAGTACGGCATTTATTCTTCCATTATCGCAGGGATCTTCGTCTCTCTCTTCGGCGGTTCCCGCTTCCAAATCGCGGGTCCGACGGGAGCCTTTATCCCGATTCTTTTAGGCATCGTCATGACGTACGGCTATGAGAATTTGCTGATCGCCGGATTCATGGCCGGATTGATTCTGTTGCTGACGGGAATTTTCAAGCTGGGGGCGCTCATCAAGTACATCCCCCGGCCGGTGACCGTTGGCTTTACGGCGGGAATTGCCGTGATCATCTTCAGCGGCCAAATCGCCAACTTTCTGGGGCTTTCCGGGCTGGAGCGGCATGAGGATTTTCTCTCCAACATGAAAGAAATCCTCACCCATCTCGGCACCCTCAACCTGTACAGCGTGGTCACTGCGCTGATTTCGCTTGCCTTGATCCTGGTGACGCCCCGTTATCTGCCGCGAATTCCCGGTCCGCTGGCGGGCCTGATTGTCTCCACAGCCGTGGCTTCCATCTTTTTTCCCGGCGAGGTGGCGACGATCGGCTCCACGTTTGGCGAGATCGCCAGCGGTTTGCCCGCGCTGCGTTTTCCCGAGATTACCTGGGAAAAGATCGTCTATCTGCTGCAGCCGGCGCTGGTGATCGCCCTGCTCGGGGGAATCGAGTCGCTGTTGTCGGCCGTCGTCGCCGATCAGATGACCGGAACCCGGCACGACAGCAACCGGGAACTGGTGGGGCAGGGGATCGCCAACATGGCGGCTCCCCTCGTCGGCGGCATTCCGATTACCGGAGCGATCGCCCGTACGGCGACCAACATCAAAAACGGCGCGGTTTCTCCCGTGTCGGGGCTTGTGCACGCCGCTGTCGTCCTGGCGGTGCTTTTGCTGTTTGCGCCGTATGCCTCCCAAATTCCGATCGCCAGCATGGCGCCGGTGTTGATGGTCGTCGCCTGGAACATGAGCGAGCGCAAGCAGTTTGCCTATCTGCTCCGGACCCGGACAAGCGACTCCCTGATTCTGGTGATTACGTTTTTGCTGACGGTCTTTTTCAACCTGACCATCGCCGTGGAAGTGGGCTTGCTGCTGGCTTTTCTCCAGTTCATCCGGCAGATGAGCCGCTCCGTGAAAGTGATCCGCGTCCTGCCTGACCACAACGACAAGGGCAAGAAGGTAAAAGAGCATGTGGTGACAGAGCTGCACGATTGCCCGCAAATTCGCATCTGCACGGTGGAAGGGGCGCTTTTCTTTGGAGTGGCCAAGCTGTTTGGCTCCATGGTGAGCGATTCCATCCACCATCAGCCGAAAATCCTCCTGTTGCGCATGGGGAAAGTGCCGTACCTGGATACGACAGCCGATCAGCATCTGATGGAGATTGTGCGCAAGGTGCGGGATAACGGCGGGCTTGTGCTGATTTCCGGACTCCAGGAGCAACCGCGGGAACTGCTGAAGCGGACAGGGTCCTACGAGGAGATTGGATCGGAACATTTCTTTGACCATACGGGCGAAGCTATTGCTTTTGCGCTGACGAAACTTGAAAATAGGAAGTGCATCGGCTGCAAACACTTCGCCTTCCAGGAATGCACCCTCTTGTCCAGCCCGCTGGAACAGAGGGGAAGGGAGCGGGAGAAAAACCTCGCTCCGTTTGTGGCTCAATCGTAAAAAAGGAGGTAGCGGATGGACCTGGAACTGCAGAAGTTCAAAGCGGATTTTTTCAAGGCGCTGGCTCATCCCCTGCGCATTCGCATCCTGGAACTGCTGGCGGAAGGGGACAAGAACGTCAACGAACTGCAATCCCTGATCGGCGCGGAAGGATCGTCTGTTTCGCAGCAGCTCAGCGTGCTGCGTTCCAAAAACATCGTCTACGGCACCAAGGTTGGAAACAGGGTCTTGTACTCGCTGCGCGACCCGATGATTATCGACCTGCTGTTGATCGCCCGGCAGATTTTCAACAATCATTTGATTGATACGATTTCCATGCTGGACAAGTTCAATGAAAACAGCGAACAAGGCTTGCCGGAGAAAAAGGGACAGGCAGATTTCTGAACAGATGTGGCGTGAAGCGTAGCTTTTCTGCGGATGCCGGTTTTACATGACGACGGCATCCTTTACGGGCAGGGTAATCGTAAACCGGGTGCCGCCGTTTGGTTTGCTGCTCACCGCGATGCTTCCGCCCATCATGTGAATCACGTTGTAGGAAAAGGTGAGTCCCAGTCCGGTTCCGGTCGATTTGGTCGAAAAGTAAATGGAACCGAGCCGTTTGATCTGTTCCGGGCTCATGCCCACGCCATTGTCGGCAATCTCCAGCGTGATCTGGTGCGCTTCCCCTGTCAGTGTGATCACCACTTTTCCGTGGGGAACCGTCGAGCAGGCTTCGATTGCGTTTTTGATAAAATTGACCAGCACCTGCTTGAATTCATCCGGATTGGCCAGCATGGTGACCGGATTGTCGGGAACAAACGCCTCCAGCTCGACGTTGTTCATGTTGGCAAAAGGAAGCATCACTTCCCGGATCAGCACAATCAATTCCGAAAGGTTGACCAGTTCCAGCCGTGCCGAAAGGGGTTTGGAAATGGAGAGGTATTCGGAGAGGATGGCTTCGGTTCGCTTCACCTCGTGCAGACAGATGGCGATGTACTGCTGCACCTTTTCCTGATCCTTGAGGTTGTCCTGGATCAGTTTGAGAAAACCTTGCACGGCCGTGAGCGGGTTGCGCACTTCATGGGCCAGCGATGCGGCCACATGACCGATCGCCGTGATTTTTTCCGCTTGCAAATGCTTGATAAAGATTTCTTTTTCGATGACCGATTTCTGGAACAACATCATCAACAGCCAGGTCCCCACGCAGTTTTGGACAAGGATCACCAGGACAAAGTGAAGGAAGTTTTGGCTCAGGTGATCGTGAAAAAACACGTAGCAATTCATCAGCCACACGTTTACGGAAAAAACGATTCCGGCCATCAGCGTGACAAGCGTCTTGTTCCGGACGGAGTGGTACAAGGGAACGATCAGAATGGAGATGGCAAATGTGTACGCGCCAATGGCGAGGGCTGCGTACACCCCTTCGCCACCCAGGTAAATCCGGTAGAGGGAAAATTCCAGGAAAAGAATGATGCCGACTCGCAACCCGCCATATACCAGACCGAAGTACATAATGATGTAGCGCAGGTCGAAAAAGATGCCGTCCGTGACGTGGGAAGCAAACGTCATGCCCAATATGAGACAGAATGAGCCGGAAACGAGGATAAAGGATCTGCTGTAGTTCTGTGCCTTGCCGTGGTAGTGGATGTGGAACAGAACAAAGGGGATCAGTGCGAATAGAATTTCCAGGATGATTTCTTTAATGACTGTCATCATGCCTCTCCGTTTTGCGTAGTATTGGGATTTTTGGAATATTTTTCTCCATCAGGTGAAAAATACCTCCAAATCCGATACAACTTCTTCGGAAAGTACTTGTTGACAGATTGGTCTGAATTGACTATAGTTTTTTGTAGATTAAAAACCTAAAAACCGATAGGAATTCTCTTATCCAGAGAAGGCTGAGGGACTGGCCCAATGAAGCCCGGCAACCTAGCACGTGGAGGAAGACCTCACAAGTGCCAAGGTGCTAATTCCTGCAGGTACATCCTTGTGCTTGGCGCATGTACTTGACAGATAAGAGGTGTAGATCCGTGGATTGAAGCCTCTTTCTGATGAAAGGGGCTTTTTTGCGTGCGGTTTTCCGCTTCACTGGGATGGGAGAACCACAAAAGGGGGTAAACCGATATGAAAATGAGATTTACAGGTATTGCAGCGGCTGTTCTTGGTCTTTCCCTGCTGGTTTCGGCTTGCGGCACTGCCAGCAGCGGAAGCGCCGGGAACGGAGCAAGCGAAGCAAACGGAGCTAACGGAGCGAATGATGCGGCCGGAGAGAAAAAGCGGATTGCGCTGATTATGCGCCAAAACGTGGGAACCTTTTCCGCCCAGTACGTGAGCGGGGTCAAGGCAGAGGTGGAAAAACACGGCGGGGAACTGACGGTGTTCAATGCGGACACCGACTTGGCCAAAATGGCATCCAACCTGGATGCGGCGATCAATCAAAAATTTGACGGCATCCTGATTGACCACGGAACGGCGGAAGCGCTCCAGCAGGGCACGCAGAAAGCGGTGGATCAGAAAATCCCGGTTGTGCTGTTTGACACCGACATCAATATTCCCAACGTGCCGATCGTCGAGCAGGACGACGAGAAGCTGGCCGAGCTGAGCTTGGAGAAACTGGCGGAGGACATCGGAGGAAAAGGGAACATCGTGAAGATCTGGGTGGCCGGATTTGCGCCGATGGAAAAACGGCAAATCACCTATGAAGCGTTCCTGAAGAAGTATCCCGACATCAAGGAGATTGCCGCGTTCGGCAGCGCAACCAACAACACGGCGCTGGATACGCAGGCGCAGATGGAGGCCATCCTCAAACAATACCCCAACAAGGGCGACATCGCCGCCGTTTGGGCTTCCTGGGACGAGTTTGCCAAAGGAGCGACGCGCGCCATCCAGCAGGCGGGCCGCACGGAAATCAAGGTGTACGGCATCGACCTGACCGATGAGGACCTGCAGTTGATCCAGGAAGAAAATTCCCCGTGGGTGGCGACGGCGGCAGTGGACCCGTCCGAGATCGGACGCCTGCAAGCCGAAACCGTGTTCAAACTGATCAACGGTGAACAGGTGCCGGACAGAGTCAAACTGAATCCCGTGCTGGTCAAGCAGGAGGACCTGCCGAAAGACAAAAAGGTTACGATGGAAGAATTGTCGCAATACGTTACCGACTGGGGCAAATAGTCAGGTCGCAGTGTGCAGCTGAAGATTCCCGCCATGGTACAGACGGACGGGAATCTTCCTGGTTATTAAGGAGGTGCATCCGTTTGTCCGACTTGATCATGACAGGAATCCGCAAGCAGTTTTCCGGCGTGCCGGCGCTTCGCTCCGTTGATTTTGAAGTAAAGTCCGGTGAGGTGCACGCTCTGTTGGGGGCCAACGGGGCAGGCAAAAGCACGCTGATGAAAATTCTCACCGGCGCGTACCAGGCGGATGAAGGGACAATCTCCATCGAAGGGCGGAAGGTGAAGATCGAATCGCCGCAAGACGCCAAACAACTGGGGGTCCAATGCGTCTACCAGGAGGTGGACACGGCGCTGATTCCCTACCTGAGCGTGGCGGAAAACATTCTGATGGACCAGCTGGTGGCCTCGCGCAGGAAGGGGCTGATCCGCTGGAAGCGGCTGTACGAACAGGCGGAGGCGATTCTCAAAAAGTTTGATTTTGTCATCCCCGTAAAAAAACAGGTGGAAGCCTGCACGCTGTCGGAAAAGCAACTGATCCTGATTGCCCGGGCGGCGGCGCAGCAAGCCAGGTTCGTGATCTTTGACGAACCGACGGCTCCGCTCAGCAACCGGGAAAGCGAGCGGTTGTTTGCGATCATTGAGCAGTTGAAGCAGGCGGGAGTGGGGATTATTTACATCTCCCACCGCTTGCCGGAGATTTTCCAGATTTGCGACCGGATTACGATCATGCGGGACGGCCGGCGGGTCTTTACCGGAGAAACTCAATCGACCCCGATGGACGAGGTCATTTCCCACATGCTGGGAAAAAGTTTTTCCGAAGAGTTTCCCAAGCTTAAGGTGCCGATCGGAAACTTGCTGCTGGAAGCGAAGGGAATCCAGGGCGGCAAGGTGCGCGGTGCCGACCTGACCGTGCGCGAAGGGGAGATCGTCGGCATCGTCGGTCTGGTGGGCGCGGGCAAGACGGAGCTTGCGCGTCTCTTGTTTGGCGCCGACCGGATGGAGGCGGGCACGCTGTCCATCAAGGGCAAACAAGTGCGCCCGCGCACGCCCCGGGAGGCGGTGGAGGCCGGAATTGTGCTGGTGCCGGAGGAAAGGCGCAAGGAAGGCATTTTTGTCGAGGAGTCGGTCAAACACAACCTGTCGGTGACCACGCTGGCCAAATGGACAACGCTTGGGTTTGTGCGCAGAGGCCTGGAAGCCCTGCAGGCGGATGAATTGATCCGGCGCGTGGGAGTCAAGACCGCCAACAGCAATTTGCCGGCGGGATCGCTCAGCGGCGGCAACCAGCAAAAGGTGGCGATTGGCAAATGGCTGGATACGGAAGCCTCCCTGTTCATGTTTGACGAGCCGACCAAAGGCGTGGACATTGGGGCGAAAAGCGAAATCTACCGCCTGATCGGCCAACTGGCGGAGCAGGGCAAGGGCGTGCTGTACTTCTCTTGTGAAATTCCCGAGGTGATGGGAATTGCCGACCGGATTCTGGTGATGTGTGAGGGCAGAATCGTCAAAGAGCTGGGGCGCGAAGAGGCGACCCAGGAATTGATCATGTATTACGCCAGCGGAGGTAAATAAGGTGGAGACCAGGAAAACCAGCTTGTTTGATCTTGTCTACAAATACGGAACAGTGGCTGTTATCCTTCTCGTCATTTTGTACTTCAGTCTGACCAATCCCTATTTTTTCACCTACAACAACATCACGGACATTTTGCGCTCGATCTCGATTGTCACGTTTGTTGGGATTGGGGTCACCTTTTCCCTGATCGTCGGGGGCTTTGACCTCTCGGTAGGTTCGACCGTTTCGCTGGCTACCGTAACTGTCGCCTCGATGATGGTCTGGTATCAGCAGGGTCCTTTGCTGACGCTGCTCGTCCCCGTTGTGCTCAGCCTGATCGTCGGTCTGATCAACGCCTTTCTGGTGGTGAAAATCCGCATTCCCGACCTGCTGGCCACGCTTGCGATGATGTACATCGTCAACGGGATTCACATGACGTACTCCAAAGGCTACTCCATCTACACCAACATGCCGATGCAGGACGGTTCCATGGCCCAAGGAAAGTTTGAAGACTGGTTCCTCTGGTTGGGCCAGGGAGAGGTTTTCTCTCTGCCTGTGCCGGTGATTTTGACCTTTTTGCTCGTCATCATCACCCACATCTACGTCAACTACACCCGACAGGGGCGGATGATGTACATGGTCGGGGGCAATATGGAAGCGGCCCGGCTGTCGGGGATTCCCGTCAACCGCTACCGCACGTTGGCTTACGTCTTGTCCGCCCTGTTTGCCGGCTTGGGCGGCATGTTGTTGGCGGCGCGGATCGGGACGGGACAGGTGAGCAGCGGAAGCACGTTGCTGATGGATGCGGTCGCAGCCGCCTTTGTCGGCTTCTCCGTATTCGGCGCCGGCAAACCGAACGTGTTCGGGACATTTGTCGGAGCCATCCTGATTGGGGTATTGCTGAACGGAATGACGATGCTCAACCTGCCTTACTACGCCTATGACATCGTCAAGGGCTCGGTGCTGGCCGTCGCCCTGGCGGTTACGTACTACCAGCTGCGGCGGAGACGGAATGCGTAGGCGACACCCCGGAGGTGATTTTTTTATGGTGCTTCCGGTCAAATGGACCGGCGGCCTGATCGACTGTGACATCCATCCGATTATCCGCTGACCGCTGCACGGCTGGGAGTTCAATTTGAAAACGGGAAAAGCGGTGTTTTCACCCGATGTTTCGATCAAGACTTACGAAGTGGCGGAAGAAGATGGGGAAGTTGTGTTTTATCTGGATGAACAAGCGGAAACGGTGACGCGCAAGCCGTTTTCCTGTATGCTATCTTCATAAGCCGAAAGGAAAAATGATTGACGAAAACTGGAAATGAATAGATAATGATTCCAGAGTAATCCAATCGGAAAATAAGGTAGATAAGGTGGAGGAGAATTTATGAAAAAGTCTTTTCTTTCCCTTGCTGCGGGACTCGTTATGGCGTTGGCTCTGACGGCCTGCGGCGGCGGGCAGCAAGCCAAACAGGAAAACACATCGGGTGCGGCGCAGACACAGACGGAAAATACAGGGGGAACGCAAACACAACCGGAAGCCAGCTCGAACAGCCAGCCGGAAAAACTGCGCATCGGCGTAATGGGCGGAGCGGAAGAAGAAATCTGGAAAGTGGCCAAGGAAGTGGCGGCAAAAGACGGTTTGGAACTGGAACTGGTCGCCTTCAACGACTATGTGTTGCCGAACAAGGCGTTGGAAGCCGGCGATCTGGATGCCAATGCCTTCCAGCACGTTCCTTACCTGGAGGAGTTCAATAAAAACCACGGCACACACATTGTAAAACTGGCCGACACGATTAACTTTCCGATCGGGATGTACTCTAAAAAGATCAAGGATGTCTCGGAACTGAAAGAGGGAGACATTGTGGGGTTGCCAAACGATCCGACCAACGGCGCGAGAGCCCTGCTTCTCTTTCAAAGCGCCGGTCTCATCAAGCTGAAGGAAGGCGTGGGCATCGAAGCTACGGTTCTGGACATCGTCGAGAACCCGAAAAAACTGGTCTTCAAGGAAATGGATGCCGCGTTTATCCCGAAATCGCTGGGCAATATGGCGGCAGCAGTCATCAACACCAACTTTGCAATTGAACACGGTCTGATTCCAACCAGGGACGCCATCTTCATGGAGCCGAAAGACTCGCCTTGGGTAAACATCATCGCAGTGCGGGACGGGGAGCAGGACAAACCGGTATTCCAAAAACTGGTGAAAGCTTTCCAATCGGATGAAGTGAAGAAGTTTATTACGGAAAAATACGGCGATTCGATGGTTCCGGCCTGGTAAGCCTGAGAGCAGGAGAAAGCCGGATCAACAAAGGCGACGTGCGTGAACAGGTTCCTTTTTCCGGAAGGGGCCTGTTTTCTTTTCCACTGTTTTCACACCAAAAGGAAGCGCGCAATGTGGTTTGTGCGCGAGGAAAGGAGCAGCGAGAAATGAGAAAAACATACGAAGTTATTGTGATTGGCGCAGGTTCCATGGGAATGGCGGCAGGGGCGTTTCTGGCCAGGCAGGGGACGAAGGTCCTGCTGATCGACGCCTATGATCCGCCGCACGCATTCGGCAGCCACCACGGCGAAACGCGGATGATCCGCCACGCCTACGGGGAAGGGAAAAAGTACGTGCCGCTGGTATTGCATGCGCAAAAGCTGTGGCACGAGCTGGAGGAAGAAACGGGGCAGCGCCTGTTTGAACGGACGGGTGTGCTGGGACTGGGAAAAGCGGACTCTGCCTTTCTCCAGGAGGAGATCGCCAGCGCCCGGGAATTTCAACTGCCCCTGGAGATTTTGCAGGCGGATGAAGTGCAGAAGCGCTGGCCGGGAATTCGCGTCGATGACGACATGATCGGCGCGTTTGAGCCTGCATCCGGGTTATTGTACAGCGAAGCCTGCATCCGGGCTTACCGGGAAGTGGCGCTCAAACACGGAGCCGAATTGTTGACCCATACGCGGGCGGAAGCGATCACCTATCATGCGGACGGGGTCAGCGTGCGAACCGACAAGGGGGAATTGCATGCGGACAAGTTGATAGTGTCCGCCGGGGCCTGGACAGGCTCTCTCTTTCCGGAACTGGCCCTGCCGCTCCGTCCTTTCCGCAAGACCGTGGTGTGGTATGAAGCCGACGATTCGCTGTACGGTCTGGGCCGCTTCCCTTCCTATTTCATGGATCTGCCGGGAGAGCGCTTCTACGGTTTTCCCAGCATTGACGGGGCGTTGAAAATCGGCAGCCGCGACGCGGGACGGGATGTGGACCCGGATCTGGTAAACCGGCAGTTTGGCGCCGAACCGGACGATGAGGGAGAACTGGCGGGGATCGTGGAACGCTTTTTCCCCGGCGTCCGCCGTACGCTGAAACAGGGCAAGGTATGCCTGGTCACCTGGACGCCGGACGACGACTTTCTCATCGATCGCCATCCCGAGCATGAACAGGTGCTGATTCTTTCCGTCTGCTCCGCTCACGGATTCAAGTTTGCCAGCGCGATTGGCGAAATCGCCATGCAGCTCACCCTGTACGGCAAAACGGAGATGGACATCGCGCCGTTTTCGCTGGGCCGTTTGCGCAAACAAGCTTAGGCAAGATGAAGTCTTGTAAAAAGATTGGATTTGCCACAAGGTTTATGCAAAAATAAAAGGATGGGAAAACAGAAGCCTGCCAAAGTTGAACAGCAAAGTTTAGCGCATGTGTTTAGGAAGGTGAGTGGAGATGAGCAATGACGGTACACTGGATTTGGATCGAATCGTTTTTATTGGCAGGACGTATGAGGAATACCTGTCCATGTTCAATTTGACGCAAGCGGAATTGGAGGGCCGCACCATTCTGGACTGTCCGGGCGGGGCGTGTTCGTTTACGGCTTATGCGAATAAACGGGGGGCAGATGCAACAGCAGCGGATATTGCCTATTGCTATGGCGTCGAGGAACTTCAGAAAAAAGGCATGCAGGACTTGGAACACACTTTGGCAAAAATGGAGCGTGTCCAGGCGGGCTTTGTGTGGGATTATTTCAAGTCCATGGACGAGTTGCAAAAGTGCCGTTACCAGGCATTAACGGATTGTATAAATGATATGAAACAACATCCCAAACACTACGTTCCCGCGACGTTGCCTGTACTGCCTTTTGCGGACAAACGATTTGACATGACCTTGTCCGCTCATTTGTTGTTTGTGTATTCAGACAGGCTTGTCTATGATTTTCACCTGAAAACGATCCAGGAACTGATTCGGGTCACCAAACGGGAAATTCGCCTGTTCCCGCTGACCAACCTTTCGGGGGAAAAATACGACCAGCTGGAGCGGCTCCGGTCCGAACTGCATCAACAGGGATATTCCACCGAGGAAATCAAGGTGAAGTACGAGTTTCAAAAAGGAGCAAACAGCATGTTGAAAATTACGCTGTAGCGTTTCTGCGGAAAAGCTCTGCCTGCCAATCGGGCGGAGCTTTTTGCTTTGGGACACGGCGAATCCGGGAGCCGTTCCGGTAAACAGTGTTACTCGCAGATTGAGCGGAGCTTTTTCTCAACCCGTTCCAGTGAACGATGCGCCTCTTCCAGTTCCTGTGCGTGCAGGTCCAGCCATTTTTGCTTTTCCAAAAGCGCGTCTTGCAATTCGCGCAATGTCTTGGCAAACTCGTTTGGTTCAGGCGTGTTCATCCGCCGGAACTCGTCCGTCACCTGGATTTTTTCGCGGAGAGCCTGGATGGCCCGAGAGGTGCGGCAGGTGTTTTGCCGGAGGCGGAGCAGGGTCTGGGCGGTATCCTGCAGATCCATGAAGGCAGCGGACCATTTTTCGTCCCGTGCAGCAGTTGCCTCCTGTTCGGTTTTTGCCAGGGCGGAAGTTTCGCCCGCCGGCTGATCCGCCGTTTGCGGCGACGGCTCGTGCAAAAGGCTCTCCACGATCGACGCCAGGTTCTCCGCCGCAGTCTCGCCCGATTGCGGCGAAGAACCGGATATGTCGGCGGGAACGGATGGATTGCGGTACGCTTTGACGATTTTCAGTAAAAGGCCCATCGTCTCACCCTCCCATCATGCGCAGCGTCATGTTTATGTTATATAATCTTACACAAAATGAGGGAAGGTGACAAGTTGTGCAGTTTTCCTGATGTCAAACTTACCTGATTTTTCATTAAAGAAAAATAATTTCTTCTATGCTTTTGTCATAAATTGTATAATATTTGTAGTTTCGACATTTACCTGTAAAATATTGGGGTGAAGATGAGTGCCCGAAGACCTGCTGATCGCATATTTGGAAGAAATGGAAGAAAAAATCGTGGAGGAGTATCGGCAACGGGTGATTGCTTCGGAACAAGCTCCTTTCAAGGACAAGATACATCTGAATGGACAAGCCATGTACAAAATGGTGATCGGGTATTTTCGCGGGACGACGACTCTTGAGGACATCAAGGAATTGGCCTTTCAAATGGCAGGGGAGCGGAATTTGGCGAAAGTCAACATTGGCGACTTCGTGTACAACGTGTGCCTGGGCAGAAAGTTGATCTTTGAACTTCTTCTAAAAAGTCAATTTCCGCCCGACGTTTTGCTGCAAGCCATTGACAAGGCGGGAGACTGTTTCGATGTTTTTCTGATTCATGCGGTTTCCCATTACACCGATTTGAAGAACAACGATTTAAAGGAAAAGCAGATGTTCATCGAACGCTCGCACAAGGACAAGCTGACAATTCTCGGGCAGATGGCGTCCAGCTTCGTCCACGAATTCCGCAATCCATTGACGTCAATCATGGGTTTTTCCCGGTTGCTCAAGGAAGATTATCCTGACCTGCCGTACCTGGACATTATCCTGAACGAACTGAACCAGTTGAACTTTCGCGTTTCACAGTTTTTGCTGGCATCCCGAAAAGGGACTGTGGACCAGGCGAGCGAGACGATTCATATCGAGGAATTGATCGAGGAGATCCTAGGTTTCTTATACCCCGCTATCGTAAATGTAAACGCAGAAATTTCATGCGAAATCGACCCGGAATGCGTAGTGACAGGAAACCGGGAGGAATTGAGGCAGGTGATCATCAACATCATCGCCAACGCGCTGGATGCCCTGCAAAAGGTTCCGGTGAACAAGCAGATCGTGATCCAGGCCATGCAGGCTGACGGCGATTCCGTCATCCGCATTGCCAACAACGGCGATCCGATTCCTCCTGATTTGCTTCCGGTCATTTTTGAACCTTTTTTTACGACGAAAAAAGGAGGGACAGGGATTGGTTTGTACGTCTGCAAGGAAATCATCGAACGGTACAACGGCACCATCACCTGTCAGTCAACGGAGGAGCAGACTTCTTTTACGATCCGCTTTCATTCCCAGGCCGCTCACACACAAAAAAACAGGCAGTAATCGGCCGGGCCGGTTACACCTGTTTTTCTCTTTTGCGGATTTCTTCGCTGACGACGCAGGCCAGGTCGTCGTTTCCAAACAGGGAAAGTACGCCGAGAATCGTGGAATCGGGGATATCCTCCGACTCTTCCTTGGGCACCGTGTTCTCCATCATTTGGGCAAGGATCGGATTCTCGGCTTGATTCGGGTACGCCCTGCGGTACAATTCACGTGCATCCAGACCGTGATTGACGCACCATTGCGCGAAGACGAGAACCATCATTCCCTCGTCGCGCTGGTACGCCCGTATCATCTGCTGCTCCAACTCTTTGCGGTTCATGGTTTCGCTCCTCTTTGCATCGTATGTCTATTGTAAAGAAAGAGAAGGAAAGGACGCAAGAGGGATGCAGCAAACGTCAGCCGGAGCGTTTGCTGCTGTGGTTTTCCAGGGCGGGCAGCATGCGCATGTCTTTTTTCATCTCGCTGCGGCAAATCGGACAAGCGGGGCTTTCATCGAAGGAAAAATTGTCCCTCATCCAGCAGGAACAATGTTCATTGGTGCATGTCCATATTTTTGTTTCTTCTTCTTCAACAGGTTCCACTGCCCTCTTGGTAAAATACACTTGAACGCCTCCTTTGGGAAGGAATGATTTCCAAACGCCGTCATCATAATGTGTGAAGCAAGTGCGGCAAATATACCAGATTTCGCTTTCCCGGCGGCTCGAATAGAAAAAGAAAAACGCGCTTCATCTCCTGCGCGGCGCAGGGATGAAGCGCGTTTTTGTATGCAAAGCGATCAATCGTTTTTTGATTTCGGCACAAACTGAAAGATCGCATGGGATTCAAACGCGTCGATCAAACGGGAAAGCCAATCGTAATACTCCAGTGCGTTTTCGATGCGCTCCATGCTCAATTCAACCCGCTTCAGCAAATCTTCATCCAGTTGCGCCGTCTCTTTCAGGTGTCGCAGCTCCTGAAGGGATTTCTTCAGCACCAGTACATTTTGCTCGCAGGCATGTCTCCATTTGAGCGAAAACAAGTCGACAAAATTCTGGTACCAATCAAGATTCACCTCATAGTGATCTTTCCGAGTCCCCTTCTTCCAAATCTTTTCAACCATATTCAAATCCATCAAGGTGCGGACGCTCGTGCTCATGCTCGTTTTGCTCATTCCCAGGGCTTTGCCCATTTCATCAAGCGTCATGGACTTGTCCTGAAAAAGCAACGTGCCGTAAAGCAGACCTGCCGACATCGTGATCCCGTACAAATCCATGTTTCGAGCCAGTGTCTCAATCACGCGTTCCTGCGCTTTTTCGAGGATTTTTTCCTGATCGATTTTCATTTTGAAAGACGCAGCTCCTCTAGTCTGATTACCTGATGAATAGATTGTACGTTGCCCTCGATGAAAAGTAAATGGAGATGTTGTGCAGGATATTTGAGGAATACGGAGAATTCTTTTATAAAAGTACGAAAAGTTTTTTCCGAACGTACGATATGTACGTTTTTGGCGTAATAAACAATTTGAATTGTACGAATGAGAATCGCTACAATATAAAAGGATACGAGCGTCCGGACTCGGGCAGAACGTCGGAGGTGAAAATATGCCCAAAATTCAAGTGCAAAATTTGACGAAAATCTTTGGACAAAGACCGCATCGGGCGCTTCAGCTGCTCCATCAGGGAAAGACCAAACAGGAGATTCTGCAGGAAACCGGTCTTACGGTCGGGGTGAGCCGGGCGAGTTTTGACGTGCAGGCGGGGGAGATCTTTGTCATCATGGGGCTTTCCGGAAGCGGGAAGTCGACACTGGTTCGCATGTTGAACCGGCTGATTGACCCGACGGAAGGGAAAATTCTCATTGACGGCGAGGATATCGTACAGATGAGTACGGAAGAACTGCAAAAGGTTCGCCGCAAGAAACTGGGCATGGTATTTCAAAAATTTGCCTTGTTTCCGCACAGGACGGTACTGGAAAACGCCGCCTACGGCTTGGAGGTGCAGGGCATAGCGAAGTCGGAACGGGAGAAAAAGGCGGCGGAATCGCTGGCCCTGGTCGGCCTTGCCGGATGGGAGAAAAGCTATCCGGACGAGTTGAGCGGCGGGATGCAGCAGCGGGTCGGGCTGGCTCGCGCGCTGGCAAATGATCCTGATGTGCTGCTGATGGACGAAGCGTTCAGCGCGCTCGATCCCCTGATTCGCAAGGACATGCAGGATGAGTTGTTGGAATTGCAAAGCTCCGTGCAAAAAACCATCATCTTTATTACGCATGATCTGGACGAAGCACTGAAGATCGGAGACCGCATCGCGCTGATGAAGGATGGCGCCGTCGTGCAAATCGGCACACCGGAAGAAATCTTGACCAACCCGGCCAACGAGTACGTGGAGCGTTTCGTGGAAGACGTGGACCGTTCCAAAGTCCTCTCCGCCGAACACGTGATGAAGCGGGCCGAAACGATCACGCTTGACAAGGGGCCGCGCGTTGCTTTCCAGCTGATGCGGGAAAGAGGCGTTTCCACCCTGTACGTCGTCGACAAACGGAAGAAACTGCTCGGCGTGCTGACAGCCGATGCGGTGAACCAGGCGGTGAAGGAGTCCCTCTCGCTGGAGCAGGTGCTGCGCCCGGAAGTTCCCGTGGTTCCGCCGCAAACCCTGTTGAATGAGCTGTTTGACCTGGTGGCCTCTTCCGATATTCCCGTAGCCGTCACGGGAGAGCAGAACAGACTGCTCGGGGTCATTGTCAAAGGAGCACTGCTCGGCGGCCTTGCCGGCAAGGTGAACCTGGAGACACAAGCCGTGCCGACATCTGACGAAGGGCAGGTGAATGTGCAATGAGCCAACTGCTGCCAAAGCTTCCCCTCGACAAGTGGGTGGAAGCGGTCGTCGATGTGATGGATGACCAGTTGGGGTTTCTGTTCGATCTGATATCGGCTGGAATAGGCGGCACTGTGGACCTTTTTCACGCCGTCCTGACCGGGTTGCCGTTTTGGCTGCTGATCGTCCTGTTTACCGTGCTTGCCTACAGAGTGGGACGACTGCCGATCGCTCTTTTTACCTTCATCGGGCTTGTGCTGATTGACAACCTCGGCTATTGGGAGAATTCGATGGAAACGTTGGCGCTGGTGCTGACGGCCGGGCTGATTTCGGTCGTGATCGGGGTACCGATGGGGATCTGGTGCGCCAAAAAGGATTCGGTGCAAAACGTCATCACGCCGCTGCTTGACTTCATGCAGACGATGCCGGCGTTCGTGTACCTGATTCCGGCGATCTTTTTCTTTGGTCTGGGGAAGGTTCCCGGCGTGATCGCCTCGGTGATCTTTGCCATGCCGCCGACGATTCGCCTGACCAATTTGGGGATCAGGCAGGTTCCGGTCGATCTGGTCGAAGCTGCCGATGCGTTCGGTTCCACCTACTTGCAAAAGCTGCTGAAGGTGCAGCTGCCCATCGCCAAAACCACGATTATGGCGGGGATCAACCAAAGCATCATGCTGGCCCTTTCGATGGTGGTGATCGCCTCCATGATCGGGGCCAAAGGCCTCGGTGCCGACGTGTACCGGGCAGTGACCCAGATCAACATCGGGGCGGGCTTTGAAGCCGGCCTGGCGATTGTCATTATCGCCATTTTGCTGGACCGCATTACGCAAGGTGCCGGCAAGAGAAAAAAAGCGTAGGAGGGGTTTTGATGAAAAAACATGTATGGAAAGGGTTTGCCGCAGTTGCCATGTCGCTCGGATTGCTTGTGGCCGGATGTTCCGGTGCGCAGACTGAACCGCAGGAAGGAACTCCGCCCGCAGAAAACAGCGGCGGAGAAGCGGCCAAGGGAAATGTCGGGGAATTGGTGAACTACCAAATCATCGGGATTGACCCCGGTGCCGGTCTGATGAAGGCGACGGAAAAAGCGATAACCGAGTACGGCTTGTCCGACTGGGAGCTGGTGGAAGGCTCCAGCGCGGCCATGACCGCAGCCCTGACGAAAGCCTACGAAAACAAGGAACCGATCATCGTCACAGGGTGGACGCCGCACTGGAAGTTCTCCAAGTTTGACCTGAAATACCTGGAGGATCCGAAGGGCGTATACGGGAAAGAAGAACAAGTCCACACCATCGTCCGCAAAGGACTGAAGGAAGACCAGCCCAGCGCGTACGCTTTCCTCGACAAGTTCGAATGGACGCCGGCCGACATGGAAAAAGTGATGCTGGACATCCAGGATGGCAAAGACCCGCAGGAAGCGGCTGCCGACTGGGTGAAAAACAACGAAGACAAGGTAAGCCAATGGGTCGATGGCATTCAGCCGGCTGAGGGGCAAAAGCTGAAGCTCGCCTACGTCGCCTGGGATTCGGAAATTGCCAGCACGCATGTGGTCAAGGAAGTGCTGGAACAGAAGCTGAAATACCAGGTGGAGATGAGCCAGGTAGAAGCGGGCCCGATGTGGATCGGGGTGTCCAATGGGGACATCGACGGCATGGTGGCGGCTTGGCTGCCGACGACGCATGCCGATTACTACAACAAGCTGAAAGACCAGGTGGAAGACCTCGGCCCCAACATGATCGGAACCAAACTGGGGCTGGTGGTGCCGACTTATATGGAGATTGACTCCATCGAGGATTTGAAAAAGTGAACAATGAACAGTGAATGACAGAAACGAGACAGCCATTTCCCTGTCAGCGGGGGAGATGGTCGTCTCGTCTTTTTTTGAAACCTAGATCTCGATACCGTGCCGCTTCAGTTCTTCCCGCAGCACCTCGGCCATGATGTTGTAACCGAGCACGTGGGGATGCAGGCCGTCGTCTGACAGCCCGGCTCGCAGGGTGACACCATCGGACGCCGTCATCCGGGAGTGGTAATCGACGTAGATGGCTCCTGTTTCCTCGGCCAACTGCTTGATGGCCTCGTTCACACGGACAACCAGCTGCCTTCTTTCGCCATCGTTCTTCAGGATATCCATGCATGTCGGCAGGATCGAGCAAAGGATCGTCGTGATCCCGTGGTCGATCGACGCCTGCACCATGCTCCGGAGGTCTTCGACGATTTCGCGCTGGATTTGCCCGGGCGTTTTCCGGTCTTCCAGGTGCCATTCGTCAAGCGCCCACGTGTTGTTGATGCCGATTTTGATCACTGCGTTCATTGGTTTCAACTGCAGCACGTCCGCAGCGAAGCGTTTGCGGGCAAATTCTGTCGTGTCTCCGCCGATCCCTCTGTTTACGATCACCTTTCCCGATTGGCCAAAATAGGTTTGCAAATCCCACCAGTCGGTAATGGAATCCCCAAAAAACACGAAATCCACAGTGGTGTTGTGATACAGAATCGCCTCGTTGTGAGAATCGAATTCAGCGCGTTTGCGATCCGCCTTTGCTTCCGTGCTGAACAGACCTGGTTTGATCACGGCAGGTCGTTCCTTCTTCAAACCCGTTCTCCCCTTTCCTGTTTGTTCCGGCAGTGTTTGGGCACTCGTTTTGTCTGGAAGTAGTTCACTTTATTATATAGGGAAATCTTTGCCAGGGGGAGCATTCCGGAATCCGTCGGAGAGGGGGACGCAAACGGAACGAAAAAATTCCGGGCATGACCGCTCTTCGGACAAGAATAGAATGAAAGAAGAGCAAGCCGTACGGGAGGGTGCCGTGGAAGAGTATGTAAACCTGTTTGTCATGAAGTACGGATATGCGGGAATTTTCCTCTCGCTGTCGCTGGGGGTGATCGGCCTGCCGATTCCCGACGAAGTATTGGTGACCTACGCCGGATACGCTGCCGCACGGGGGATCTTGTCCATGCCAGCGGCGTTTGTCAGCGCGTTTTTTGGCGCGGGGCTCGGTTCCACCATCAGCTACGCACTGGGCCGGAAGTGGGGCATGCCCCTCCTGCTCACGACAGGTCCCTATCTGCGCATCACGGCAGAGAAACTGGCCCGGACACAGGAACATTTCGCCCGGTATGGTTCGTTTCTGCTGTTCTTCGGCTACTTTGTTCCCGGGGTTCGCTATCTCAGCGCCTACATCGGCGGCATGGCGGGAATGGGCCCAGGGCGTTTCGCTGTTTTCTCCTGCACGGGGGCGTTTTGCTGGAGCATGACATACCTCCTGTTCGGTCATGCGCTGGGGAAGGAATGGCTCCGTTTTGCGGTGAACGCCCGCCACTACGGATTCTGGCTGCTGGTGATGATCCTCTGCATCGGGATCGGCGTTTACGTGATCAAGAAAAGCAGATGGGAGCAACCCTAGCTTCATGCCCATACGAGCCGCAGGATTCCGCCAACGCCAGCACATCCCGCCGCAGGGAGCAGGGGGCTCTTCCACCCAATCGCTCGGGCACAGAATCTCCGCTGTGTGAAAGGATTTGTTCCGTTATTTCGACAATTGTGCTGGAACGGACATCGGAACGCTTGTATGATGGGGAAAAGACGAAAGAGGGGGATTGACATGCAAGCATACAGCTATTGGTGCCCGACGCGGATTGAGATGGGATCCGGCAAATCACAGGATCTTCCGGTGTTCCTGCAATCCCTTTCGCCGGGTACTTCCATTCTGCTGGTCAGTGACCCCGGCGTTATCCGCGCCGGACTGGTTTCACCGATTCAGGCTTCCCTGGAGAAAGCAGGCTTTCGCGTCACGCTGTTCGACGGGTTGAGCCAAAATCCGCGCGATACGGAATGCATGGCGGGAGCCGCACTCTTTCGCGAGGTTTCGGCCCGGATGGTGGTGGCGATTGGCGGAGGCAGCGCGATGGATACGGGCAAAACGATCGCCCTGATCGGCCCCAACGGAGGCACGCCCGGCGAATACGCGAACGGATTGTTGCCGTACGCCAACACCGCGCCGATTGTTTGCGTGCCGACCACAGCGGGGACGGGTTCGGAAGTGACGCGTTCCGCCGTGATTACCGAAGCGGACACGCATCGAAAAATAACCTTGAAGCACGCCTCCCTGCGCCCGACGCTGGCAGTTCTTGATCCCGCCCTTACGTTCAGCCTTCCGCCCGCGGTAACAGCGGCGACGGGGGTAGATGCGCTGGTGCACGCCATCGAGGGCTATACCTGCAGGGTGACCACCCCGATCTCGCAAGCGTTCGGGGCGCGGGCGATGGAAATGATTGTGAAAGCCCTGCCGCTGGCGTACGCGGACGGACGAAACCAGCAGGCGCGCTGGGAAATGCTGGAGGGGAGTCTGCTTGCCGGACTGTGCTTCGGTTCCGCCGACGTTGCCGCCGTTCACTGCCTTGCCGAGTCGCTGGGCGGTTTGTACGACACTCCGCACGGCGTGGCCAACTCCGTGTTCCTGCCGCATGTGCTGCGCTTTAATGCCGAGGAGAATCGGCCGCTTCACGCCAAACTTGCCCGCATCATGGGCTTTGCGGGGGATGCCGACGGGGAAGAACTTGCCTGTGAGAAGCTGATCGCAGGGATCGAAGGCTTGACCCGCAGCCTGCACATCCCGAAGCTGCGGGAATTGCCGGGCGTTCGCGAGGAAGACTTCCCGCGGATCGTCGAGCTCTCCGTGCAAAACGGCTCTACTCCAAGCAATGTGCGCGCGGTGACGGCGGACGACTACCTGCGGATTTTGCAGGAAGCCTACCGGGCCTGAGGACACCGCTTTGGGAGACTGATTCTTCCCTTTTTTTCGGCAAAAGCTGCCCGACCGGCCAAGGGACTGCTTTCTGCCCCGGGGGCGGAGGGCAGTCCTTCTTGCTAGCGAGGGATTCGGGAGAGGCGCTCTTTTCCTTTACACGCCGAACATCTATTCGTACAATGAAGGGGGGTGATCCAACATGGACAGGAAAAAACAGATCGGCGAAATTCTCGAACAGTTGAAAACGGATGAGCGTTTCGCCTCCAACATCGCGCACTGGAGAACCATTCCCGGCCGGGAAGCGAAAAGCGTTCCCTTTCCGGAAAGCCTGGACAGGCGGATTCGGGAAGGTTTGGAGAAAAAAGGCATCCGCTCGCTGTACACCCATCAGGAGACAGCTTTTCGCCACGTAATGGCAGGCAAAAACATCGTGGTCGTCACCCCTACCGCCTCCGGAAAAAGCATGTGCTATCACCTGCCCGTGCTGCAGACGCTTGCTGCGGATCCGCAGGCGCGCGCGCTCTACCTGTTTCCCACCAAGGCGCTGGCGCAGGACCAGAAAAGCGAACTCCTCGAACTGATCGACGGGATGGGACTTGCGATCAAATCGGAGACGTACGACGGGGACACGCCCGCGCAGATCCGGCAGAACGTGCGCAAGGCAGGCAACATCGTCATCACCAACCCGGATATGCTTCATTCCGCGATCCTGCCGCACCACACCAAGTGGGTCTCCTTTTTTGAACATTTGAAATACGTCGTCATGGACGAACTTCATACATACCGCGGCGTTTTCGGCAGTCACGTGGCCAATGTCATCCGCAGGCTGAAGCGGATTTGCGCCTTTTACGGCAGCCGGCCGCAATTTGTCTGCACCTCCGCCACCATCGCCAATCCGCAGGAACTGGCGGAACGGCTGACCGAAGAAGACGTGGTGCTGGTGGACAACAACGGCGCGCCGTCAGGGACGAAGCACTTTTTGTTCTACAACCCGCCCGTGGTCAACCGGCAGCTCAACATCCGGCGCAGCGCCACGCTGGAAGCGCGCGATCTCAGCGCGCTGTTTCTGGCCAACGGCATCCAGACGATCCTCTTTGCGCGCAGTCGAGTCCGCGTCGAGATTTTGCTTACCTACCTTCAGGAGCTGATCAAGAAAAAGCTCGGCCCGAAGACGATTCAGGGCTATCGCGGCGGCTATCTTCCCAGCCAGCGCCGGGCGATCGAGCGGGGCCTGCGCAACGGAGAGATCATCGGCGTGGTCAGCACCAACGCGCTGGAACTGGGCGTCGATATCGGGCAGCTGCAAGCTTGCGTGATGGCCGGTTACCCTGGTTCGGTCGCCAGCACCTGGCAGCAGGCGGGACGGGCCGGCAGACGGCAGGGAGAGTCCGTCGTCATCATGGTGGGCAGCTCTTCGCCGCTCGACCAGTACATCCTCTCCCACCCCGAGTATTTTTTCGAGCGCAGCCCGGAGACGGCGCGGATCAACCCGGACAACCTGATTATCCTCGTCGACCATCTCAAATGCGCCGCTTACGAACTTCCCTTTGCGGAAGGTGACCGCTTCGGCCGGGCGGAAATCACCGAAATTCTGGAATTTCTCACGGAAGAGCAGATTTTGCACTGCGCCAGGGGCAAGTGGCACTGGATGAACGACTCCTTCCCCGCCCACAACATCAGCCTGCGCTCCGCCTCCCAGGAAAACGTCGTCATCATCGACATCAGCGAGCGGGGCAACGAACGGGTGATCGGGGAGATGGACCGCTTCAGTTCGCTGACGCTTTTGCACGAGGAAGCGATCTATTTGCACCAGGGCCGGCAGTACCAGGTGGAAAAGCTGGACTACGCGGAAAAGAAAGCGTACGTGCGCGAGGTGCAAGTGGACTACTACACCGATGCCAATCTCGCCGTACAGTTGAAGGTGCTGGAGGAGGAGCAGTCGCGCGAGCAGGGCCAATGCGCCTTTGCCTGCGGAGAAGTGTCGGTGCACGCCATGGCGACGATCTTCAAAAAAATCAAGTTTGAAACGCATGAAAACATCGGTTCCGGGCCGATTCACCTGCCGGAGGAGGAACTGCACACCACTGCGGCCTGGATCAGTTTTTCCGAAGCCATGCTGGATTCGCTGGGAGCGGAGGACACCGAGCGCGGTCTGGTCGGCCTCGCCCACGTGCTCCAGCACGTCGCGCCGCTGTTTGTCATGTGTGACCCGATGGACCTGCACGTGATTGCCCAGCGCAAGGCCGTCCATTCCGGGTTGCCGACGATTTTTCTGTACGACCGCTACCCGGGAGGCATCGGGCTGAGCGAGCAGGTGTACCAGGATATGGAAACCATTCTCAGCCAGGCGGAGCAGTTGATCGCTTCCTGTCCCTGCGAATCGGGCTGCCCCTCTTGCGTCGGGGCGTCGGAAGACGGCAGCAAGGAACTTGCCTTGACTCTGTTGCGCGTTACTCTGGGGAGAGAATCTTATGTCTCTTAAAGCAAAACTGCAACGAATGAAAGAGCATCTGGTTCGGGAGGCTGGCGAATCCAACCGGTTGGCGTCAGGCTCCCAGACAGCCGGGTTCGGCACATCCGCTCCGCTCGCCTCTGCCTCCGCCGCATTCTCCCCCGATGCAGCCGAGCGCCGGGCAGACGATCCTGCTGCACGGCGGGAAGGAGATTCCCCAGAACGGCGGGAAGACGAAGGCATGCACGCGGAACCGGATCTTCCCCATGCCGAAAAGTGGCGGGAGCTGCAGGCGGAGCCGTATGTGTGGGAGGGCGAATACGTGATGATTCGCGAAGTCGCGTATCCGGCCGGTCATCGCCACGGCGCGTACGCCTTTTCTCAACTGCGCGAGGCGATTGCCGGCTGGGAGGCGGCGGGAAGGCAGCATCCGCTTTCGGCGGCGGGACTCCGCGCCGAAGACCTGCTCTTTTTTGACACGGAGACGACCGGCCTTTCCGGAGGGACGGGCAATACCGTGTTTTTGCTTGGGTACAGCCGGCTGGAAGGGGATCGTGTTGTCGTCCGCCAGCACTTTCTGCCCGCGCCGCACGCGGAGTTCGTGCTGTACCGCTCCTTTCTGGAGCAGGCGCGGAAGTCTTCCCGCCTGGTCACCTTCAACGGCAAAGCGTTTGACTGGCCGCAGGTGAAGACGCGGCACACCCTTTTGCGGGACCGGGTGGACGCGTTGCCTTCGTTTGGGCATTTGGATTTGCTGCACGGAGCGCGCCGCTTGTGGAAGGATGAACTGGAATCCTGCCGCCTGTCCCTGATCGAGCAGGAAAAGCTGAAGGTGAAACGGCAGGACGACCTTCCCGGCTACCTCGCGCCCATCCGCTATTTTGACTTCCTGCACTCCCGGGACCCGCAGGTGATCGAGGGGGTGCTTCGTCACAACGAATGGGATGTGCTCTCTCTCATCACGCTGTACATTCACCTCTCCAGTCTGCTGCTTATGCATGATCACGCGGCGACCGTGGAAGAGCAATTTGCCATCGCCCGGTGGTACGAAGCCCTTGGCGAACAGGAAGCGGCCATAACGGCCTACCGTTTGGTCGCGGACAGCAGCCACCCCTGGAAGATCCGGGCCAGGTTCTGTCTCGGCCAGCTTTACAAAAGGCAGCGCAACTGGCAAAAGGCGCTGGAGGTTTGGGAATCCTGCATGCAGTTGGACCGCTTCGTGCCGGAAGAGGTATACATCGAGGCGGCGAAACTGTGCGAGCATCAGCTGAAGGACGAGGAAAAAGCGCTGTATTACACGAAAATGGCGTATGCGCAGTGGAAAAAGCGCGCAACGTTGCTCCGGCAAAAGGCGAAAGCGGAAGCGCTCGCCTATGAAAAGCGGATCGCCCGGCTGGAAGAGAAGCTGGGGGGCAGGCACCATCCGCAGCAGGCAGAAATGGATGGCTTGTTTGTCTGAAAAGCCGCCGCGAAAGGCAGGTTGGACAAATTGCGGCAATGGCCGCCGTCCATGCCTGTTTTTTCTTTTTTTTTCCGCGTTTGTTCGGCATGAAATGGAACAAGTGTCGAACAAAGTGGAACATATGCCCGCAAAGTTAAACAAAAATCCCCTCTTGCGAAATAAAAAAAGGGAGTATACTGTTAATTGCGTGCAAAACGCCGATTACAGAAAAAGGTGGGTATACCACGTATGGAGCTAGTGCTTGACATTCTTTTCATCACAGCGCAGTTAATTGTGGGGGGAATCGGAGTTTATCAGGTTGTGCTGGGATTCATGGGCTACTATCGAAGAAAAGAGACAAAAAAACATTCGCCCCAGAAGTCATTCGCAATCCTGATCGCAGCACACAACGAGGAGGCGGTCGTCGGGGCCTTGCTGGAGAACCTGAAAAAGCTGGACTATCCGAAGTCGCTTTACGATACGTTTGTCATTTGCGACAACTGTACGGATCGTACGGCGGAAATTGCGAAAGCCCATCAGGTTCGGGCCATGGAACGGTTTGACTCGACGCGGAAGGGGAAAGGACATGCCATCGAATGGATGTTGGAACAACTCTGGATGGAGAAACGCCAGTACGATGCCGTCATCATTCTTGACGCGGACAATCTCGTCAGCCCCAACTTCCTTCTGGAGATGAACGAGAAGCTGATGGAGGGCAAGCAGGTAATCCAGGGCTATCTGGAGACGAAAAATCCGTATGACTCCTGGGTCAGCCTTTCCTACGCCCTGATGTACTGGTACATGAACCGCGCTTGGCAGCTTGCCCGCTACCAATTGAACCTGCCCAACGTCCTGGGCGGGACGGGAATCTGCATCACCACCGGGCTGTTGAAGGAGATCGGCTGGGGAGCAAACTCGCTGACCGAAGATGTGGAATTTACCGCCAAATGCGTGGAGCGGGGGATTTACCCCACCTGGGCCCATGACGCGATCGTGTACGACGAGAAGCCGATCGATTTGGTGAGCTCGATGCGCCAACGCCTGCGTTGGATGCAGGGGCATTTCTACTGTGCGCGGCGGTATTTTTTCCGACTGGTCAAACAATCCCTGAAAAACAAAAACTTTGCCCAGCTTGACGCTGCGCTCTACCTGTTCCAGCCGTTCCGTTTCATGATCTTTATTCTCTACAGCGCGATGATCTACTTTCAGGTTCTCACCTCATCCTTTGAGGCATGGGGGATTCGGGCCGTGCTGCCCAACTGGTTCTGGATCAGCGTAACCCTCTTTTTCCTGCTGCAGACGCCGATTGTGCTGCTGATTGAGAGAAAGCCGCTGAAGGCGTTTCTCGGTTACTTCATTCCGTACCAGCTGTTTTTGCTGACGTGGATTCCGGTGACGGTCTGGGCATTCTTCACCAGCAACAACCAGCAATGGAGCCATACCAAACACACAAGGGCGATTCGGATTGAAGAGATCCTGAAGTAAGCCGAACCGCCGCTGCCGGCATGACAGCCGCGGACTTTACGGAGACAAATCATCCGCGCGTTGTCTGCGCGCAAACGGCAGAAAGCCGTCCTCGGAGTGTTCCGGGACGGCTTTTTGCATACAGGAGCGGAAGCCGATTCCAAAAGATTGTCATTCTTGCAACAACTTGTAGCGCTTTGCCGTTTTCAAACGTCTCTATGTTATGAATGAAACAGTGGCCTGCAAGCCGTCCATGGAGGATTGAAGAATGAACGGAACACGACTTGCGCAGAAGCTCGCCAAACTTTGGGCATGCCTGACGCTTGCGGCTGTGCTTCCGGCCGGGCTTCTCCCCTCGGCGGAAGCGGAAGCGGCCATCACGCTGGACGTTCAGGCGGGATTCAACGGGGAATTCAAGGAGTCGGCATTGGTCCCGGTACGCGTTTCCATCACCAACAAGGGCCCTGACACGGAAGGGGAGGTAGTCGTCATGGCGGACGACGGCGGACGTGATGGAAGCGGGACAGTGTACTTCCAGCCCGTCTCCGTGGCGCAGGGGGCGGCCAAGGAGGTGACGATTGCCGTGCCTGGAGAGCTGATGCGCAACAGTCGCGCTGCAGTGTCCTTTCGGCAGGATGGGGAACTTCTTGCACAAGCTCGGGTAAACGGCAGAAGCTATCCGGACGATTACCTGATGATCGGGGTGCTGGCCAACGATCCCGATACGGCCAATTTTCTCGGCCTTTTGCGCGACTCGTCCTACCGGGACATCAAGGTGCTGCCGTTGACGGCGGAGCAAGTGCCGGAGACAGCGGTTCAGCTTGGCACGTTTGATTTGCTGGTGCTGAACAACTTCCCGCTGGATGCGCTGAACGGTCCGCAGAGGGAAGCGATCCGCCAATGGACGCTGACGGGAGGCAACCTGGTGCTCGCCGGCGGAGCCCAGTTTTCCAAAACGGCCGGGACGTTGGCAGAGCTCTCGCCGGTGAACGTCCGGGATGTGGCAACGGTGCAGCGCTTGACGGAAATCCGCGCGGAGGGAAATGCCCCTGCCTTGAACGCTCCCCTGACCGTCAGCGTGGGCGAAGTCAAGGAAGAAGGACGCGTCCTTTACCAGGAGGGGAATATTCCGCTCATGGCCGCAGGCGAAGCGGAAAAAGGGAAGGTGCTGTACGTTGCCTACGACCTGGCGGCGGAGCCGTTGGCCAGTTGGTCGGGAAACGCCGCTTTCTGGCAGGATGCCTTGTCCCGCGCCTTTGGCGTCAGTCTGGGCGAGACAGGGTTCGGTTTAGCGAAGGACCAGATGTGGAGCCTGGCGAACGCGTCGGAACGCATGCCGGCCCTGAAAATGCCGTCAGTGGGCTGGTTTGCCGTTCTCTTCGGGATTTACGCGCTGGTTGCCGGACCCATCCTGTTTTACATCCTGCGCATCAAGCGCAAACAGAGCTGGATGTGGGGGCTTGTTCCGGCGCTGGCGGTTGTCACGGGAATGGGGATGTTCGGCTTTGGCGCCATGCAGCGGGGGACGAGTGTGCTCGTTCACCAGACCGGGTTCGTCGAGCTGAACGGCAAGGGACAGGCGGATGCCCGGGCGGTCACGGCGATGTTCGTTCCGGCAAGTGGCGATTACGAACTGACGATTCACACATCCGGGGCCACACAGCCCTATGAGGAAAATCGCTTCGGCCAGACGGAACCGCAAACCTGGGTCAGGCTGGACGACGGCCAGGCGAAAATCCGCTTCCGCGATGTCGAGTTCTGGGCGATGCGCAAGGCAGCAACTCGGCAGGTTTTGCGCGACGCCGGAGAATTTACGGCCGATCTCACTTATGCCAATGGAACGCTGACAGGTACGGTGACCAACAACACCAGATTCTCCCTGCGCGATGTCCGGGTGGTTTCCGGAATCCAGGTGCAGGAATTTGCCCGGATCGCACCCGGGGAGACCATCCAAGTTGATCTTGCCTTTGAGCCGTCCGTCCTGTTTCCCAACATCCGGCTTTCCAACCAGTCAGGCATCTTTGTCCCGCAATCCGCCCAAAGCCAAACGGGGCGCCGGGCAGTTCGGGAAGAGATGATCGCGAGGATGATGGAGCGAAAGCTGGAAAGTGTACCCGCCATGGGAAACGTAATGATTGCGGGTTGGACCGAGCAGCCGCTCTTTGACACATCCGTCGACGGCAAAGCGGTTCAGGCCGATGCGATCGCGCTGGTCACCTCTTCGCTGGAGGTAAAGCCTTCACAGGGGGGCCTTTCGCTGTATCCGGCCAGCTCCTTCAAGACCGTCATGTCCGATCGCACTGCCGAAGTGGAGGATACGCCGGACGGGTTTTACATGGGCCCGGGAGAGGTTACATTCGATATCGCCCTCACTTCCGACGGCAAAAGGCTGGAGATTCACAATCTCTACCTGTACACTTGGTCGGCCGACGGCGGCAACTTTGTCAAACAGGTGTACAACTGGCGGAAACAGGCGTATGAACCGCTGGATGACGTGTTTGCCGACGGTGTGCTGGAAGGCGGGAAGGCGGCCGGCTACCTCTCTCCGGACGGGGTGCTGCGCCTCAAGTTCGCCCATCACGCTCCAGAGAAACGCCTTCTTGGCGAACCTTACGTCATGGTGGAAGGAAAGGTGATCGCTCCGTGATCCAGATTCAGGATTTGCGAAAACGCTACGGCCGGATGGAGGCGCTCAAAGGCTTGACCATGGAGATCGAAAGAGGAACGGTCTTTGGCTTTGTCGGGCCAAACGGGGCGGGCAAGTCAACCACCATGTCCATTTTGGCCACCCTGCTCGCCCCTACCAGCGGCAAGGCGTATGTGGGCGGCTACGAAGTGACGAAGCACCCGCGCGAGGTGCGCAAGCTGATCGGCTACATGCCCGACTTTTTCGGCGTCTACGACAATTTGACCGCGGAGGAATACCTGGACTTCTACGCGGCCAACTACGATATTCCCGCTGCGCGAAGGAAAGTCATCATCCCGCAGCTTTTGGAGCTGGTCAACCTGAGCCACAAGCGGGACGCGTACGTCGACTCCCTCTCGCGGGGGATGAAGCAGCGTCTCGGTCTGGCCCGCTGCCTGGTGCACGATCCGGAAGTGCTGATTCTCGACGAACCGGCATCCGGCCTTGACCCGCGGGCGCGGATCGAGCTGCGGGAAATTTTGAAGGAACTGCGGGACATGGGCAAGACGATTCTCATCAGCTCGCACATCCTGCCGGAGCTGGCGGAAATGTGCGACGTCATCGGCATCATCGAGGAAGGAAAGCTGGTCGCCCTTGGGCGGGTGGACGAGATTTACAACAGGATGCGGGAAAAACGGGTGATCCGCATTCGGCTGCTGGACCGCCTGGAGGAGACGATGGCCTTCCTGCGGGAACAGCCTTTCGTCTCCGGCGTCTCCCGGGAAGGAAACGGCGTGGTCGTCGGCTTCAACGGCGGCGACGAGAAGCAGGTGGCGCTGTTGCGCAATCTGGCGGCGGCCGGCTTTTCCGTCGCCTCCTTCAGCGAGGAGAAGGGCGACCTGGAGGAAATCTTTCTGGAAATCACAAAAGGGGTGGGATCGTGAACGGGATCGTCAATCTGCTGAAGCGGCTGAACAACCCCGTCCTCTTCAACGAGTGGAAAATGCGCATGAGAAGCGTACGCACGCCGTGGATTCTCTTCTCCTACCTGGCGGTTTTGGGAGGAGTCACCCTTTTGTACATTTTCGTTGAGACGGACGGGGGGAGCTACTACAGCCCCTACCAGACTCGGGATATGTTCATCACCCTGTCCATCCTGCAGCTGGGCATGATCTTCTTCGTCGTGCCGGGGCTGACGGCGGGCGTGATTTCCGGCGAGCGGGAGAGGCAAACCCTGAACATCCTGTTGACCACCAACATCGGCCCAACCCGGCTGGTCGTGGGAAAATGGCTGTCATCACTCAGTTTTATGACGTTTCTCATCTTTTCCACCATTCCCCTGTACGCGATCGTCTTTCTGTACGGCGGCGTTTCCCCGGCACAGGTGGTCAAGGTATTTGGCTTTTACCTGATGACCATGTTCGGCATTGGCAGCGTCGGCGTGCTTTTGTCCGCGCTGTTGAAACGCAGCGGGATCGCGACGGTTCTCTGCTACGCCGTTTTTTTCTGCTACACGGTCGGGACCGCGATGCTCGGCGAAATCGTCCGGGAACTTCTCTACTACTACCAGCGGGTAAACAACCTGCCGCCCACTTCGTACGAATGGCTGAATATCTTCAACGACATCAATCCGCTGTTCGTCCTGTTGCACCTGTTCGGGGAGGGGCCGGTGCGCAGCGTCTCTCGGGGTGCGGCCAACCAGTCGTGGCTGGCCCAGCTTGATCCGTATTGGGCGTACAGCTTTTTCTTCGGCCTGGTTACGGTGATCTGCCTGCTGCTGGCTGTTTACCTCATCCAGCCGGTGCGCCCGTCCCTGTTCAAACGGGCGGCAAGGGAGCGATAGACGATGTCCGCACAAGGGAAGGACGAATTGCAGAAACTGCTCCTGCCGATTCATAGGCGTCTGATTCGGAAACAGCGGATGCGGCAGCTGGTGTGGTCTGCGCTGTGGGGGACGGTGGCAAGTCTTGTGCTTCTCGTCTTGGCCCGCCTGCTGCCCATCCCCTTTTCCCGCTGGATCGCCCTGGTTCTGCCGATTTTCGCAATGCTTGCCGGTGCGCTGGCGCTGATTGGCAAGAAGCCGACCTGGCTGGAGGCGGCGCAAACGGCCGATCGCCAGGGCTTGCAGGAGAGAGCCGTTACCGCCTGGGAAAACCGGGCCAGCACGGCGGCGGTTGCGCTCATGCAGCGGGAGGACGCGCTTCGCCACCTGCGCCGGCAACTGCCGCAGATTGTGGAGAGTGTGCGCATTTGGAAGGAAGTGAAACGGCCGTTGCTGCTGACCGGCGGCCTGGCGCTGGCGGTTGCCGTGCTGCTGCTCGTCCCCAACCCGCAGGACGACAAGCTGGCGCAGATGGCGCAGGAGGGGAAGGCGCTGGAAGAAGCGACGCAGAAACTGGAGCAGACAAGGCAAGAAGTGGTAGCAGATTCGCGCTTGTCCGAGGAGCAGAAAAAACAGCTGCAGGAGTTGCTGGAGCAGGCCAAGAAGGCTTTGGCCGAAGCCGATGATCCGCTTGAACGGCTGAACGCCATCCGCGCGGCGCAAATCCAGCTGGAAAAATGGCAGGAGGCCGAGCAGGCAAAATGGACGCCGTTTGCCCGCTTGCAGCAGGATTTGAGGCAGTTGCCCGGGATGCAGGGGCTTGCGACAGCGCTGCAACAGGGAGAGCGGGAAGCTTTGACTGCTGCCCTGCAGCAGATGGCGCGCACCCTGGAGGAGCTGACGGAGGAGGAGCGGAAGCAGCTTGCCGAGGAACTGAAAAAGGTGGAGGAGCAGTTGCGCAGCCAAGCGGAAGCGGTGCGGTCGCAAGAGGCGGTGAGAACCGCCGGACTGCTTGCCGCAGCAGCGGAACAACTGGCGCAGGGACAGCTTTCCCCGGCCCTAAGTTCTCTGGAACAAAGCCTGCTGCAGGCGCTGGAGGCGGAAAAACGGCAACGCCAGGCACTGCTGGCTGCGGCGCATGTTTCGGCTTCCCTGCTACAGTCGCAGATGGCGCTTGCAACGGCAGGGAGCGGTGGCGCTTCCCAACCGGCGGGAAGCGCAGGAACAGGTCAGCCTGCTCCGGTTTTGCCGGTGCCTCCGACGGGCGGCGCGGCGGGGCAGCAGCCAGCCGGCAATCCGGCGGCAAATGCGGGCGGCGGGAATATTCAGCAGGGCGGGGCAAACAGCGGCTCTGCTTCCGCCAACGGCAGCGCGGGCGAGGAAAACAGCGGTTCTGCTTCCACAAACGGCGGAGCCAGCCAAGGAAACGGCGCAGGCGGCAGCACGGGGAGAAACGGCAACGGCGGCCGCTCGGCGGGGGCTGGAGGAGTTGGCACAGCCAGCGGCGCCGGTTCTGGTGCGGGCTTGGGCGCAGGCAGGCATGAATTGGTTACCGTCCCCTCCCAGCGGATGGGAGACGGCAACGGCCCAGTCGATACCGTCGGCGGCCCGCTGGGTGCCGGGCCATTCCAGTCGCGGCCAAGCGCAAACAGCCCGATATCTTCCGGCGCCGCGCTTCCCTACGAGGAAGTGTACGCGGAGTACGAACAGTTCGCCCGGGAAAGCCTCAGCAAGGGTACCATTCCCGCTGATTACCAGGAAACGGTGAAAAAGTATTTTGAAGGTATTGAGCCATAGATGCTATCCTCTCAAAAAAATTAGGAAGCGTTTAAGGAGAAAAAAGACCAATTACATCGGATGAAGAATCACAGCGGATGAAGACGGAGGAGTGCAAATGAGCCAACAAGCATGGATCGACAGTCGGCAGCTGGCGGAGCGTGTCAGGGAGGAAATCGCCAAGGTGCTGGTCGGCCAAAAGGAAGTGGTGGAGCAGCTGCTGTGGGCGGTGTTTGCCGGCGGGCACGCCTTGCTCGAAGGGGTGCCCGGCCTTGGCAAAACGCTGCTCGTGCGGACGTTGGCGCAGGTTTTCGAGCTGTCTTTCCAACGCATTCAGTTCACCCCTGACCTGATGCCCACGGACATTACCGGAACCAATATCCTGCACGTGGACGAAACCGGCAGGCAAACGTTCCAGTTCCAGCAAGGCCCGATCTTTGCCCATGTCGTACTCGCCGACGAGATCAACCGGGCGACGCCCAAGACACAGAGCGCCCTGCTGGAAGCGATGCAGGAGCGGACGGTTTCGGCAGGCGGCGCCACCCGCCCGCTGCCTGAGCCATTCTTCGTCCTGGCGACGCAGAACCCGCTGGAACAGGAAGGGACGTATCCCTTGCCGGAAGCGCAAATGGACCGCTTTTTGCTGAAAATCGACGTGCCGTTTCCCAGCGAGGCGGAACTGAAGGAGATTGTGTTGCGAACAGGGGGAGGTTCGCCCGTGCAGGTGGAGAAAGTGGCCTCGGGGCGCGAAATCGCGGCTTTGCAGCAAGCGGCCCGTGAGGTTCTTGTCGCCGATGCCGTGCTCGATTATGCGGTGAAGCTTCTGCTTGCCACCCATCCGGGCGAACAGGCGATTCCCGCCGTGAACCAGTACGTCCGCAGCGGAGCGGGGCCGCGCGGCGTGCAGGCGATGGTGGCGCTGGCCAAAGTGCGGGCGCTGCTTGCCGGACGCTTTAACGTCGCCTTTGAAGATGTGGAGGCTGTGGCGCTGCCCGCCCTGCGCCACCGGATTTTTCTCAATTTTGAAGCGGAGGCAAACGGCATCCGCTCCGACCAGATTGTGCGCGCCATTTTGGAAAACGTGAGGAGCGGGCAGTGATGAGCAAGACTCATTTGCTCGATCCGTCCTGGCTGGCCAGATTGGAGCGGATGCAGGTGGCGGTCAGGAAGGCCGCGGGCGGCAACCAGGCGGGGAAAAGGCGCTCGCGGCAACTGGGAAGCTCAATGGAGTTCGCCGATTACCGCCCCTACGTGCCGGGGGACGATTTGCGCCGGTTGGACTGGAACGCATACGCCCGTTCCGGAAAGCTGTTTTTGAAGAAATTTTGGGACGAGACACAGCTGCACGTATCGCTCTACATCGACTGCAGCCGTTCCATGGACTTCGGCCAGCCGCGCAAATTGGACCTGGCCGTCCGGCTCGCCGCTGCGCTCGGCTACATGTCCCTGTGCCATCTCGACCGCGTCTCCGTATACGCCTTTGACAGGCAAATTCTCGGTTCGCTTCGGGGGATGCAGGGAAAGGGAAATTCGCTTCGGCTGATGCAGTTTTTGGCCGGCCTTTCGCCGGGCGGTGCGGGCGATTTGGATCAGGCGCTCCGCTCTCCGGGAGCGCTGCAGGGCAGGGCAGGCATTTCCATCGTGCTGTCCGACTTTTTGTTTGATTCCGGCTGCGAGCGGGCGATCGCCCGTTTGCAGGCAGCGAGGCAGGAAGTGACGCTGGTGCAGATTCTTTCACAGGAGGAACTTTCCCCGGCCTATCAGGGAGAACTGCGGCTGATTGATTCGGAAACGGGGCTGGCAAAGGAAGTATCCGTGACAGAGAAATTGCTGCAGGAGTACCGGAACAGCGTCACCTCGTTTCGGCGTCAGCTGGCCGGCTTTGCGTACGGCAGGGGAGTTTCCTGCGTCTTTGCGCAGCCGGAATTGCCGCTGGAAACGACGCTGTTTTCCGTGCTTCGGCAAGCAGGCGTAATTCGCTAGGGAAGGGAGAGAGCAGGGATGCAGTGGTTGGCCTTGTCCAACTTCGGGTTTGCGCTGATTTTGCCGGCCATTCTCGTTCTCTACCTTTTCAAGCGAAAGGTGGAGAATCAGCTGGTGCCCAGCATCCTGCTGTGGCAGCGCAACCTGCAGGGCAGGGAAGCGGTGCGGCCTTGGGAAAAACTGCGGCGCAACCTGCTTTTGCTGTTGCAGTTGCTGGCCGCGCTGCTTCTCGTTCTGGCGCTGATGCGGCCGGCTGTGCCGACCGGGGGGGTCAGTGCCCCGCACGTCATCCTCGTGATCGAACAGTCGGGCAGCATGCTGGCCCGGGAAGGAGAGGAGACGCGGTTTGCGCGTGCCGTTCAGACGGCCAGGCAGCTGGTGGAGGAACTGGGCAGCGGCCAGACGGTTACGCTTATCGAGGCGGGAAGGGAGCCGCGCGTGCGGATTGCCCAAAGCGGCGACCGCCAGGCCGTTCTGCGCGAGCTGCAAGCCCTGGTCCCGCAGGCAGGCCGTTCCGATACCGCAGCCGCGCTGTCGCTGGCCGCGGCCATTTCCGCCGAGCGGCCGGGGAGCGAGGTGATCTGGTTGGGCGACGGGCAGACAGAAGGACTTGATCCGGCGGCGCCGGCGCCCATTTCCGGTTCCTTTCGCTTTCTGCAAATGGGAGCGGAGCGGGAAAACACTGCGCTTGCCGCATTTGCCGTACAGCCGGCAGCGGCGGGCGCAGAAGCGCTCGTCCGCATCGACAACAAGGGGAGCCTGCCGAGCAGCGGCAGCGTCGCCCTCTACGACCAGGCGGGCCATCTGTTGGCCGCGGACCGTTTTTTTGCAGCGGCGGGAGAATCCGTCGCCCTGTCGTTTTCCTCACTGCCGGAATCGCCGTTTTACCTCGCCGCCATTGAGCCGGAACATGACGGCCTGCCGGAGGACAACAAACGCTGGAGCGTTCCGTTTGCGGCAGGAACGGGCAAGGCGGCCCTGGTCTCGCCGCAGGGCAACCGTTTCTTGCACCAGGTCTTGCAGGCCGCAGGCAAACTGGAGGTGGAGATTCTCCCCGAAATTTCGGCGCAAAAAGACCTGGAGCGGGATTTGTGGGTGTTTGACGGTATTGTGCCGGAATCGCTGCCGGAGGGCAACATCCTGCTGATTGCGCCAAACCGGAAGACGGACTGGCTGCCGTATGAGGGAATGCGGGAACTGGACCGGCTGCCGCAGGCGGTCGCCTCGGACCATCCGCTGCTGCAGTACGTGGAATGGGCGGATGTCCACGTGGCCAGGGCAGCGGTTTTGGGAGAAATGGCGGGTGTGGAGCCGCTGGTCCGGGCCGGCGGAACCGACCTGGTCAAAGCGGGCACCATTGCGGGAAGGCGCGTCGTTATTGCCGCGTTTGACCTGCACGACTCCGACCTGCCGCTCCGGCCGGCTTTTCCCATTTTCATGCAGAACGCGCTGAACTGGCTCACCTCCGCCCAGGCGATGCCGATCGGCTCCGCCGTGCCGGGAGAGAGACTGGACATTCCGCTGACGCCGGGGGCAACAAGCAGGGTGTTGGTTGGTCCGGACGGGCAGCGGCAGGAGCTGGACGTTCAGGGAACCCGTTTTCTCTTCCAGGTTCCGGACCGGATCGGGCTGTACCAGCTGCAAGAAGAGTTGAACGGGGAAGTGCGCAGCCGCTATTTTGCCGTTCACCTGGATGAGCGGGAAAGCGAGATCGCGCCTGCCGCTTTCCATGCCGGGATGCAACAGGCCGGGCGGGAGGATGGAGGAAAAACAGCAGGCGAGCCGGCGGGAAGCCGGGAGTTGACGGCCTGGCTGGCCGCGCTGGCGCTGCTTTTCGTCTTTGCAGAATGGAGGGTGTATCAGCGTGGGTATTGACCTCATGCAGCCGCTGTTCCTTTTGCCGGCGGTTCCTGCCTTGCTCCTCCTGGTTCGCTGGTGGAGGGCGCAAAAGCAGATGCCTGCCGGAAGGAAAGCGGTGATCGTTTCGCTGCGGGCGGTAATCTTTCTGCTGTTGATTCTTTCGCTTGCCGGCGTGCAGCTGCTGTTTCCCGTTCAGGAAAAGACGGTTGTGTTCGTCGTCGACCGCTCCGCATCGATGAAGGACGATCCCCGCGCAGAGGCGTTTCTGAAGGAGGCGGTCGCGCAAAAGGCGGCGGATGATCTCTATGCGGTAGTCGCGGTCGGCGCGCAGGCGGTGGTCGACCAGCCGTTCACCACGCGGGAGGAGCCGCAGCGGATCGGCGTCGGGGTGAACCGCCACGCCAGCAACCTGGCGGACGGTATACGGCTTGCTGCCGCGATGATTCCCGGCAGCGCGCGAGGCAAGGTGGTGCTGCTTACAGACGGACTGGCCACGCATGGCGATGTCGCCCGGGAGACCAGCCTGGCCCGGGCGCGGGGGATCGCCGTAGAGGCTGTCACCTTCCAACAGCCGAAGGGGGACGAGGTTTTGGTGACCAGCGTCCAGGTGCCCAAGCGCCTGTACATCGGCGAGCAATTTTCCATCCAGGTCGAGGCGGAGAGCACGGTCGCTACGGAAGCGACGCTTCGCCTCTACGAAGGAAATCGGGAAGCGGGGAGTCAGCGCGTTTGGCTCGACAAGGGAAAAAACCGCTTCTTCTTTACCCGCACGGCGCTGGAGCAAGGCTTTCATTCTTACCGCGTGGAGGTCGAGGCGGTGCGGGATACGGTGCAGGCCAACAATCAGGGCGCCGCATATGTCCAGGTGACCGGTTCTCTCGTGGTTTTGGTCGTGGAGGGAACGCCCGGTGCGGCTGCCAACCTGGTGTCCGCCCTCGAGGCCGGCAAGGTGCGGGCGGAAGTGCGCGATCCGGCCACGCTGCCCCGGGATTTGCAGGGATACAGGCAGTATTCGGCGATCGTGCTGGCCAACGTTTCGGCCACGCAGCTGACGGAGGCCGACATGGAGCGCATCCGCACGGCCGTAAGCGATCTCGGACTGGGACTGGTGATGACCGGCGGCCCGGACAGCTTTGGGATGGGCGGCTGGTTTCAGACGCCGATTGAAAAGGCGCTGCCCGTCCACATGGACCTGAGGGGCAAGGAGCAGCTTCCTTCGCTGGGGCTGGTGCTGGTCATCGACAAGTCGGGAAGCATGTCCGGCGGCTCGGGAGCCGACAAGATGGAGCTGGCCAAGGAAGCGGCCATTCGCGCCACTGCGATGCTTAAGCCGCAGGACCAGATCGGCGTGATCGCCTTTGACGGCACGCCGTGGGAAGTGGTGGCGCCCGCGCCCGTGACCGATTTGAAGGCAATTCAGCAAAGCATCGGCGGCATCACGGCGGATGGCGGCACCGACATTTACCCGGCTCTGGAAATGGCTTACAACGCTATTTCGCGCATGAACGTGCAGCGCAAACACATCATCTTGCTGACGGACGGTCAATCCGGCCAGGCCAATGACTATCGAGCGCTCTTGCAGAAGATCACCGCGGAAAACATCACGGTTTCCACCGTGGCGGTAGGGGATGACGCCGATACCCGGTTGTTGGAAACCATTGCCGAGTGGGGAAAGGGCAGGAACTACTTCACTGCCGACGCCCGCTCGATCCCGCACATTTTCAGCAAAGAGACGGCGCTGGCGAGCAGAACGTTCATCGTGGAACAGCCGCAGATTCCCCGGCGCACGGGTGCCGGAGACTGGACGGCGCTTCCCCGGAGCCTGCCGCCGCTGCGCGCCTACGTCGCCGCCACTCCCAAGCAGATGGCGGAGGTTTCGCTGGTCAGCGCCGATGACGACCCGCTTCTCGCCCGCTGGCAGTACGGACTGGGGCGCTCAGTGGCTTGGACGAGCGACCTGGAAGGGAAATGGGCGCCGGACTGGGTGAACGGGGAAGAGATGGGACGTTTCTGGAACGAGGTTGTCGCCTGGACGTTTCCGCAGCTGGAGGCGGGAGAGTGGAAAACGGAAACGCATGTGGACGGCGGCAAGGGAAAGGTAACGGTGACGCTGCCGGCAGGGGCGACGATGCCGCAACAGTTGGAAGCGACGGTTCTCAACCAGCGGATGGAGCGCGGCCTCATCACCTTGAAACCGATTGCCCCCGGCGTCTGGGAAGGAGAGTTTTCCGCCGCCGAGCCCGGCAGTTACCTGATCCAGATTGCGGAGAAGCGCGAGGGCCGGGTGAAGGCAGCGCAGACGACCGGCGTGACCGTGCCGTATTCGCCGGAGTATGCGTTGCGCGCGGACGGGGAAGAGCAGCTGCGCCGCTGGCTGGAAGCCGGGGGAGGGCACATGCTGACCGATCCGGCCGAGGTTTTTGCCGGTGATTTTCCGCAAAAGTGGGAGAGACAGGAGGCGGCGGAATGGCTGTTGATGCTGGCAGCGTTGCTCTGGCCCGTCGATGTGGCCGCCCGCCGGCTTCCGTTTTCGCTTTCGTGGCGCCTGCCGATGATTCGAAGAGACCAGAAGCAGTCAGGTGAAACAGTGCGACGGAAGGATCAGCAACAAACAGCGGGAAAAACGCACGGTTCCCCGCCCCTGGGTCCGCGTGGAGAGGAGCATTGGCAACCCGTCACTCTTGCGGAAGACGACGGGAAGACACCATCCGCAACAGCTGCGTCCGAAAAGCGGGAATCAGGAGAAGCGCAGCATCCCGCACCCGCTGACACGTTCAACCGTCTGCTGGAGGCAAAAAAGCGGAAGGGCAGATAGCGCCCCGTTCTTTTCCGCGAAACCGCCGGGGGCCGGGGGCCGGGGGATTCACGGGCTTTGTCTCCAGGCAGCTTTCACGGGCCGGGTTTGCACGCCCGGGACCGATATGGGAAAGTTGCAAAAACTCTTACATTGTTTTTCCTTCGCATCCTCGTGCTATACTGTGAGAAGACAAAAGGAAAGAGAGGACAGTGAAGTGAAAAAGTTTGATGTTTCGTTTCTATCCCTTTCCGTGCTGGTGCTGGCGCTGGTGATTCTGGGCGTGTACCAGTCGAAGGAAGAAGCGAAGAACCCCGTGGTGGCAAAAGCAGGAAACAGCACGATCACCCAGTACGACCTGTACGCGGAAATGAAGAAGCTGTACGGAAAACAGGTGGCGGACGAGCTGGTGGCGAAGGAACTCATCGAGCAGGAAGCCAAGCAGCAAAAGATCACTGTGACTGACGAAGAGGTTGCGGAACAAGTCAATCTGTTGAAGGAGCAGCTCGGGTCGGAAGAAGCTTTTCAGGGCTATCTGGAGCAGATTGGCATGGATGAGCTGGATCTCAACAAACAGTTGAAGGTTTTGATTGCCCGCGACAAATTGCTGGACAAGTCTTTCCCGGTGACAGAAGAGCAGATCCAAGAATATTACAACCAAAACAGGGACAGCATGGGCGGGGCGAACCTGGAGCAGGTGCGGGACCAGATCAAGATGATCCTGCAGGACGCCAACCGCCAGGCCAATTACGCGCAGTTGTGGGCGGACTTGAAGGAAAAATACCGTGTGGAGTGGTATGATCCGGCCTTGTCGGATGAACCGCAGGCAGAAGCAAGCGCCCAAAAATAGCAGCAAAGATAAAAGTATATAATGAGGAAATACACAAAGAGAGAGGCGAACCTGTGCCGCGGATGCGGCACAGGTTTTATCATGCACAGATTTTTCAATATAACTTACCTTTTGTTCAATATTTTGAACGAATTGTGGACATGAGAAAAAGTTCACAAATTTGTTCATAAATTTGTTAACAAAATCATAACAAACGCACTTTGTTCACAGGTAAATTTTTGTATACTTAAATCGGTGCCATGCGCAGGAGGAAGGGTGTATATCCTATCTTTTCGTTTGTTTGTTTCTGGAATGGTTGCTAATATTTTTTACGATTGGGTATCATAGGTGTGGTAGAACTGTTCCAGGACGAGCAAACGAGGTAGGTTTTTTTATTCTGGCTCAAGAGGCGTGGCGAGAACGTTACCAACACGAAGAAAGAGGGGTTAATAGGTATGAAGGGTTGGCTACAGTATTGGCGTCAGTTTCTCCTTTTCGGATTGCTGTCGCTGGCATTAACCGGGTGTGGCAACGCTGAACTGTCCGCACTCAGGCCTTCAGGTCCTGTTGCAGCGATGCAATTTGACCTGATGAAGCTGTCCTTTTCAATCATGATCGGCGTTTTTCTTGTCGTTATGCTGATCTTTACGTACGTCCTCATTCGATACCGTAAACGTCCAGGACAGCAAGGAATTCCCAAACAGGTTGAGGGAAGCCATGCGCTGGAAATTCTCTGGACGGTCATTCCGTTCCTGTTGCTGATCGTCATGGCGGTTCCGACCGTTGCGGTCAACTTCGAACTGGGCAAGGTCTATTCGAAGGATGAAGCGCTTCAGGTGCGGGTTACCGCTCACCAGTACTGGTGGGAATTTGAATACCCGGATCTTGGCGTTGCAACCGCACAGGATCTGGTGATTCCGGTAGACCAAAAAGTGCAGTTTACTGTTACCTCTGCAGACGTAAAACACGCTTTCTGGGTTCCGGCGTTGGGCGGAAAGATCGACACCAACCCAGGTTTGGAAAATACGCTTTGGCTGCAAGCCGACAAGACGGGGATCTTCTACGGAAAATGTGCTGAGCTTTGCGGTGCTTCCCACGCTTTGATGGACTTCAAGGTGGAAGTGCTGGAGCAGGCAGATTTCGACAATTGGGTTGCCAAGATGAGAAGCGCCCAGGGAAATGCACCGGCTGACACCACAACGGCGGCCTCTCAGGGAGAAGAGATCTACAACAAGAGCTGTCTCGGCTGCCACGCCATCGGCGGCAAGGGCGGAAAGCTGGGGCCAAACCTGACCAACTTTGCTGACCGTGAACGCGTAGCCGGCATCCTGGCCAACACTCCGGAAAATACGGCCGAGTGGCTGAAAGATCCGCAAAAAATCAAGCCGGGCAACAACATGCCGAACCTCAACCTCGATGATGCGCAGGTGCAAGCGCTTGTCGACTACCTGTACACCCTGAGCGTGGAAGACTAGGAAAGTGAATGGAAATGTAAACGATAAAATAAAATATGAGCTGCATGCAGTGTGGCTTAACAAGGAGGTAAAACCGTGTCTGCACATGCTTCTCACGCACCAAAACGAAGCGGGCTGTGGGATTGGCTTACGACCGTGGACCACAAGAAAATTGCGATCCTGTATTTGGTTGCGGGCGGCATTTTCTTCCTCGCCGGCGGGATTGAAGCCCTGTTGATTCGCTTGCAGTTGATGTATCCGGAATCCAATGTAATTGGTGCCAAAACGTTCAATGAAATGATCACCATGCATGGCACCACCATGATCTTTTTGGCAGCCATGCCGATTATCTTCGCGTTGATGAACGCAGTCGTGCCTCTGCAGATCGGCGCGCGCGACGTGGCGTTCCCATTTGTGAACGCTCTTGGATTCTGGCTGTTCTTCTTCGGCGGAGTGCTGATCAACACCAGCTGGTTCCTGGGCGGTGCTCCCGATGCCGGTTGGACGTCCTATCCAACCCTTGCGCTCAACCAGTACAGCGGAATCGGTGTTGACTTCTACGTTCTGGGTCTGCAAATTGCCGGTCTGGGCACGCTGATCGGGGGGATCAACTTCCTCGTGACGATCATCAACATGCGCGCGCCAGGCATGACGTTCATGCGCATGCCGCTGTTTACCTGGACGTCGTTCGTCACATCCGGACTGATTTTGTTCGCTTTCCCGGCCATTACCGTCGGGCTGGTTCTGCTGATGTTCGACCGCTTGTTCGGGGGCAACTTCTTCAACCCGGATGCGGGCGGAAACATCATCATCTTTGAGCACTTGTTCTGGATCTTCGGTCACCCCGAAGTGTACATCCTGATTCTTCCGTGTTTCGGCATCATTTCAGAAGTCGTCAGCACGTTTTCCAAAAAACGCCTGTTCGGGTACAGCTCCATGGTGTTCGCCACAGCGTTGATCGGTTTCCTCGGATTCATGGTATGGGCGCACCACATGTTTACCACGGGTCTTGGACCGGTTGCGAACACGCTGTTCGGTTTGGCTACCATGTTGATTGCGGTGCCGACCGGGATTAAGATCTTCAACTGGCTGTTCACCATGTGGGGCGGACAAATCCGCTTCAACGTGCCGAACCTGTGGGCGGTAGGATTCATCCCTACGTTCACCATCGGCGGGATGACGGGTGTTATGCTGTCTGTTCCGTCTGCGGACTACCAGTATCACGACAGCTATTTCGTCGTGGCTCACTTCCATTACGTCATCGTCGGCGGTGTTGTCTTCGGCCTGTTTGCCGGCCTCTACTACTGGTGGCCCAAAATGTTCGGCAAAATGCTGAACGAAACGCTCGGAAAATGGAATTTCTGGACGTTCTTCATCGGCTTCCACCTGACCTTCTTCCCGTTGCACTTCCTGGGATTGATGGGAATGCCGCGCCGCGTTTACACCTTCCTGCACGGTCAGGGACTTGACCTGGGGAACTTCATCAGTACCATCGGCTCCTTCGGCATGACGATCGGTACCATCCTGTTCCTCATCAACGTCGTCGTAACGGCAAACAGCAAGCAAAAGGCTCCGGCCGATCCGTGGGATGGCCGCACGCTGGAATGGGCGATTCCTTCGCCGCCGCCTGAGTACAACTTTGCCCAAACGCCGCTGGTTCGCGGACTGGACGCACTGTGGGTGGAAAAAATGGCCGGAAACAAGGGATATGTTCCTGCCGAGCCGCTTGGATCCATTCACATGCCAAGCCCATCAATCATTCCGTTCGTGATGTCTGTCGGGCTGTTTATCGCGGCTTACGGCTTCATGTTCCATCAGTATGTATTGGCCGGAATCGGTTTGGCCATTACGTTTGGATCGATGCTGGCGCGTTCGCTGAAGGACGATCACGGCTACCACATTGATCCGGAAGAAATCGAAGAGAAAGGGGTTAAGGCTTAATGGCTACACATCATGCAAATGCGGTGCTGCCAGACGAACCGGAAAAAGCCACCCTTGAAGGCAAGAACAAGATTCTTGGCTTCTGGCTCTTCCTCGGCGGTGAAACCGTCCTGTTCGGCTCCCTGTTTGCCACTTTTATCGCGCTTCGCGATCAGGCCAACGGCGGTCCGACTGCGCAGGAATTGTTCGACATGCCGATTGTGGCATGGTCCACCTTCATTCTGTTGACAAGCTCGATGACCAGCGTAATGGCGGTGCTTGCGCTGCACAAGAAAAACCTGAAACAGCTGCAGGCTTGGATGACGGTCACCGTCCTTCTCGGCCTTGCCTTCCTGTGCCTGGAGATCTACGAGTTTAACCACTATGTGCATTTGGGCCATACCATTGCCTCAAGTGCCTTCGGTTCAGCGTTCTACACGCTGGTTGGCTTCCACGGGGGCCACGTCGCGTTCGGGATTGCCTGGATCACGACCTTGATCCTGCAGTCCCTGAAGAAAGGCCTCACGGTTGTGACAGCTCCAAAGTTCTACGTGGCCGCGCTGTACTGGCACTTCATTGACGTAGTGTGGGTATTCATCTTTACCGTGGTATACCTGATGGGTATGATCGGTGGAAAGGTGGGGTAATAAATGGGAGCAGGCACGCATAATGAAGAAGTGCGCAAGCCCAAGACGGAACATGGCGGCGTGAAGCGTCATCTCGTTGCCTTCATCGGCTCGCTTGTCCTCACTGCGCTCGCCTTTATCGCGGTAGGGTTCGAGGCGGTGCCGCAGGGATTCGTTGCGCCATTCATCGTCGCACTGGCTTTCGTGCAGGCATTGTTCCAGCTGTTTGTATGGATGCACATGGACCAGAAAGGGCATGAGTTTGCAAGGATCAGCATCTTTGCAGGGCTGTTTTTCATCCTTGCCGCGATTATCGTGTTCGTTTACTGGGTTTGGGTGTAGAAAAAAGTTTACAAATGAACTTTGTCGAAGAAGGCAGAGAAAAATCTGCCTTCTTTGTTTTTGTTGCACGAAAACAAAGAACCACATGATTCCTGCGGAAAAAGAGGTAAAAACGTGTTATGCTGGAACGACCGGACCGTTCCTTCGGCTTCGTTCGGTTTGGAAAATTCTAATTGTACTGGTTTGTGAAAAATGTTTGAACGAAATGCTTGCACCTTTGTCACTGTATTAATATAATTAAATCAATAACTTGACGTTTAAATAACGTTATATAAAAAAACGTCACATGATTTTGGGAAAAGAGGAAAGGCAGGGATTCAAATGGTCAAGCTGGTGGCAATCTACAGGAAACCCGAAGATCCGCAAGCTTTCGACAAGCATTATTTTGAGGTGCACGCGCCGTTGGCGGAAAAAATGCCGGGTCTGATCAAACTGGAAGTGAACAAGGTTTATGGAGCGCCCGGAGGCGAAAGCGATCTGTATCTGATTGCAAACATGTACTTTGAATCAAAAGAAGCATTGCTGGAAGCGTTGTCATCTCCGGAGGGTCGCGCCGCCGGCAAGGACCTGCGCGGCTTCGCGGGTCAAATCGTTTCCATGCATTTTGCCGAAGTGGTGTGAGCATGGCCGGAAGACAAATGGTGGACGAACGAATCCTTCATCAAAGGCAATACGACAAAATCCGCGACAAGGTGCTTCAGGACGCATATGCACAGTTTCTGGGAATCCGGCTGCTTGAATTGGGAGAGGGAACGGCCAAGGCCGAGCTGGTCGTCAAGGAACACATGCTTAACGCACACGGAACGGCCCATGGCGCCATCATCTTTGCACTGGCTGACTACGTGTTTGCAGCCGCGTGCAATTCATACGGCAAGACAGCAGTGGGACTTTCTGTGAACATCGGCTTTTTGGAAGCGGCGATGCCGGGAGAACGGCTCGTTGCAACAGCGGTTGAGGAGAAGAAAAACAATCGCACGGCCTGGTACCGGATTCATGTGGAGTCCGAACGCGGACTTGTCGCTACATTGGAAGCGCTTGCGTACAGGAAAAACGAGTATTTCGTTCCTGTCGAACCGGAAGCGTGAGGCGGGTTGGAAAAACGGCAAAAAGGAGCTTGTATGTCAGCGTGAGGGCTCCTTTCTTCGCTGTTTTCAGAAGGAAACCTGTTCGCGGTAAAGGCAGATTTTCTCAATATTTGTCGAATCGCGTCGCAACATGGGAGGCAGGGAGGACTTGAAAGTGAGCGTCGACAGCAAAAACCGATTCAATCAGCACCTGGGCATCGAAATTGTTCACCAGGATGAAAACGGTTGTAAGGCAGTCTTGCAAATTCGGCCCGAAATGTTCAACAGCATCGAAGGAGTTGTGCACGGAGGCGTGACGGCAACGCTGGCCGATGTGGTGATGGGACATGGAGCCGCCCCCCATGTTGACGGGGTACAACAGTGTGTCACGGTGGAGAGCAGGGTACACTACCTCAACCCGGCACGCGGCAGCCGGCTGGAAGCCGAATCGAAGGTTTTAAAACGGGGGAAAAATCTGATAACGATGGAGGCGCGTGTCACCTGCGACGGCAAGTTGGTCGCATTCGCCACGGGAACATATGCCAGGGTGAATGCCCGGTAGTGCCATGCTTTGAACAGAAGAGAGGGGGATCTGGATGAGCGAGGAAACTGTGCGTTGGGAGCGGGATGGCCATATTGGGATCATCACGCTGAACCGGCCGGATGAATTGAATGCCTTGAATTTCGCCGCCCTGCAGCGGTTGGGCGAAATCCTGGAAGAAATCCGGCTGGAGCGGAAAGAGGTTCGCGTCGTGCTGGTAAAGGCGGAGGGAAGGGCCTTTTGTGCCGGGGCCGACCTGAAAGAACGGCGGACGCTGAACGAACAACAGGTGCGGCGTAACGTGAGCAAGATCCGCGATGTCTTTACGGCGCTGGAACGCCTTCCTCAGCCGAGCATTGCCTTGGTCAACGGTTTTGCCTTCGGGGGCGGATTTGAACTGGCGCTTGCCTGTGACTTTCGCTTTGCCGTGGCGGAAGCCAAAATGGGGCTCACCGAAGTCAGCCTTGGCATTATTCCGGGAGCCGGCGGCACGCAGCGGCTGACCCGCCTGATCGGACCTTCGCGGGCAAAGGAACTGATTTTGACGGCACGCCGGATCAGCGCACTGGAAGCGTACGAACTGGGAATTTTGAACGGCATTGCGCAAGACCGTGCAGAACTTGAAGAGAAAGCGTACGCGCTGGCAAGGGAGATTTTGGCCAATGCGCCCCTTGCAGTCTACCAGGCCAAGGCAGCGATTGACCGGGGGGCAAGTGTGGACTTGCAAACCGGACTTGATCTGGAAACGATGTGTTACGAAGTGATTATTCCGACAAAAGACCGTCTGGAAGCATTGGAAGCCTTTCGGGAAAAACGCAAGCCCGTTTTCCGCGGAGAGTAAGGAAAGCAAAAAGGCGCCAAGCAAGTCAAAGGGAAAGGAAAAAACTCGGACTGGGGGTAAGATTTCATGATTTTTAATGTGGAAATGGAAACGATTTCGAGGGAGAAGTTGAGAGAACTCCAGCTGGAGCGTTTGAAGGAAACGGTGAAGCGCGTGTATGAGCGGGTGCCGTTCCACAAGCAGGCGTTTGATGCTGCCGGGGTAAAGCCGGAAGATATTCGCTCTCTGGACGATATCCAAAAGCTTCCCTTCATGAAAAAGACGCATTTGCGTGAAAATTATCCGTTTAACCTGTTTGCCGTTCCGATGAACGAGGTGATCCGCATTCATGGCTCATCCGGCACCAAGGGAAAACCCACTGTGGTCGGCTACACCAAACGCGACTTGGAGAACTGGGCGGAGTTGGTTGCCCGCTGTATTTGCCTCGCGGGTGGACGTCCCGGTGACATTTTCCACAATGCCTACGGCTATGGTTTGTTTACCGGCGGTTTGGGACTGCACGGAGGCATCGAGCGCCTGGGGGCTGTCGCGGTGCCGGTTTCCGGAGGGAACACCTCAAGACAAATTACGCTGATTCAGGACTTCAAACCGCGCGGAATTTCCGCTACGCCTTCCTACGTGCTGAACATCGTGGAAGAAATGAAAAAGCAAGGCATCGACCCGCGCAAGACGAGTCTGGAGTACGGCATTTTCGGCGCGGAACCCTGGTCCGAGGAAATGCGCGCACAGCTGGAATCCGAATTGAACATCAAGGCCGTTGACATTTACGGGCTGAGCGAAGTGATGGGTCCTGGCGTTTCCTGTGAATGCCATGAGGCACAGGACGGTCTGCACATCAACGAAGACCACTTCTATGTCGAAGTGGTGGATCCGAATACCGGCGAGGTGTTGCCTTACGGTGCAGAAGGGGAACTCGTCTTTACGTCCCTGACCAAGGAAGCGTTCCCCGTCGTCCGCTACCGCACCGGCGACATCGCCTCTCTCAATCCCGAACCCTGCAAGTGCGGACGCACCACGATCCGCATGTCGCGCATCAAGGGCCGCGTCGACGACATGCTGATCATCCGCGGCGTCAATGTCTTCCCGACGGAAATCGAATCCGTGCTGCTCACTTTCCAACAGTTGGCTCCGCATTACCAGGTCGTCATCGAAAAGGACGGACCGCTTGACCTTTTTGAAGTTCACTGCGAACTGACGCCGGAGTACGCCCGGATCCTGGAAAACAATGCGAACGAGACGCTTTCCTCCCTGGTCAAACAAATCAGCCATGCCATCAAGGATGCATTGGGCGTGAGCGTGGTGCTTCGCGTGCTGCCGCCAAACTCCCTGCCGCGCAGCGAGGGCAAGGCGATGCGCATTCTCGACAACAGGAACAAAACCCAGGTAGCGAAGTAATTGGCCCTGCCAGAAAGGTGGGAAAAGTGCGTGCAATACGAATTTATCAGCACTTCAAGGGAAGATGCTGTGGGAATCATCACGTTGAACCGGCCAAAGGTTCTCAATGCGCTCAACCTCCAGCTGGTGGATGAGGTGGTCGCGGAAATGGAACGGCTGGATCAGGATCCGGAAATTCGCGTCATTTTGCTGACCGGTAATGAAAAGGCTTTCGCAGCCGGAGCGGACATCAGCGAAATGGCCGACCCCTCTGCCATCGAGATCATGAAGCGGAATCAGTTTGCCGTCTGGGACCGCATCTCGCGCATCACCAAGCCGATCATCGGCGCGGTCAGCGGATACGCGCTGGGCGGCGGCTGCGAGCTGATGATGAACTGCGATATCATCATCGCTTCGGAAACCGCGATGATCGGCCAGCCGGAAATCAAGCTGGGCGTAATGCCGGGAGCAGGCGGAACGCAGCGCCTGACGCGGGCGGTGGGAGTCCGCAAGGCGATGGAAATGCTGCTGACCGGAGAACCGATTTCAGCCAGGGAAGCGCTGCGATACGGACTGGTTAACCGGGTGGTGCCGGTCGAATCCTATCTGAGCGAGGCGCTGAAATTGGCCAAACAAATCGCCCAACAGCCGCCGCTCGCCGTCCAGGCGATCAAAAAAGCCGTCTACAAGGCTGCGGACGTGCCGCTGCAGGACGCGTTGGATTACGAGCGCAACGCGTTTTACCTCCTGCTTGCCAGCGAGGACCGCAAGGAAGGCATGCGGGCGTTTCTGGAAAAGCGCAAACCCCGGTTTACTGGAAATTAGGAGGTTGCCATGTACGAAACGATTTTGTATGAGGTATCGGATGCTGTCGCGGTGGTGACGATGAACCGCCCCGAAAAGTTCAACGCTTTTACGGAAGCGATGAACAAGGAGATCACCGATGCGCTGAAGCGGGCGCAGAAGGATCCGGAAGTCCGTTGCATCATGGTGACGGGAGCCGGCCGCGCTTTCAACGCAGGGCAGGATCTCGGCGATGTCGCCGGCGGCAACGTGGATTTCGGCGGATTTTTGCGCGATCGCTACAATCCCATGATTTTGCAGTTTCAAAAAACCGAGAAGCCGATTATTGCGGCCGTCAACGGCGTGGCGGCGGGAGCGGGCATGAGCGTGGCCCTGGCATGCGACATCCGCCTGGCTTCCGACAAGGCATCGTTTGTCAACGCCTTTGTCAACATCGGACTGGTGCCGGATTCCGGCGGCTGCTACTTCCTGCCGCGGATTGTCGGCATCGGCAAGGCGCTGGAACTTGCCTTCACCGGTGAGAAGGTATCGGCCGAGGAAGCGCTGCGGATCGGCCTGGTCAACAAGGTGTTTCCGGCGGAAAGCTTTCAGGAAGAGGCTCTGGCCTATGCCTGCAAACTGGCTTCGCTGCCGACGAAGGCGATCGGCCTGATCAAGCGGACGATGCTGAAAGGTCTGGAGATGGGGCTGGAAGAGACCCTGGAGTACGAAGCGTACGTGCAGGAGATCGCCGGCGCGACAGACGACTACAGGGAAGGCGTTCAGGCGTTTCTGGAAAAACGGGCTCCGCGCTTTACGGGCCGGTAACCAAGGGAGGTAGGAGAGAGTGGAGAGAAAAACAGTGGGTGTCGTGGGTGCAGGCACGATGGGGGCAGGCATTGCCCTCGTCTGCATGCGCGGCGGGCATCGGGTAAAGCTTTTGGATGCCAATCAGGCCGTACTGGAGAAGGCCTTCGGCTACATGCAGTCCGTTTTGTCCCGGGACGTGGAAAAAGGAAAAATCAGCGAGGAGCAAAGGGCGGAAACGCTGCAGCGGTTGGAGAGAGTTTCCGACATGGAGCAGCTTTCGGATTGCGATGTGGTGATCGAGGCCGTGCCGGAGCGCATTGATTTGAAGAAACGCATTTTTGCCGACCTGGTCCGGATCTGCTCGAACGATGCGCTGCTGTTGACCAATACCTCCTCGTTTTCCATCACGGAAATCGCCGGGGGACTGGCTCATCCCGAGCGGATTCTCGGTTTGCACTTTTTCAATCCGGCACCCGTCATGCCGCTGGTGGAAGTGATCCGCGGCAAGAAAAGCGGGGAGGAGCAGGCGCAGGCGGTTTACCGGTTTGCGCGGGAACTGGGCAAGGTGCCGGTGATGGTGACGGATACGCCCGGGTTTATCGTCAATCGGGTTGCCCGTCCTTATTATAATGAAGCGCTTCGCATCCTTGGCGACCATGTGGCCGATGTGGAGAGAATCGACCGTATCATGAAGCTGGCCGGCGGCTTCAAGATGGGGCCGTTTGAATTGCAGGACATGATTGGCATCGACGTGAACTTCGCCACCACACAGTCCGTGTATACCGACTTCTTCCAGGAAGGACGATTTAAGCCCAGCCGGATCCAGCAGCGAATGGTGCAGGCAGGCACTCTGGGCAGAAAGACGGGGGAAGGCTTCTATGACTACAAAAAATAAGGCAGTACTGGTTGTGGGCGACAGTCCGTTGCAGACAGAGCTTCAACAGTTGATTGCGGAAAAAGGCTATACGGCGCTCCCGCTTTCCGAGGCCGCGCTGCAATCGGATTCCATTGTTCTGGCGCTGGAAGTGAACAACGTGGACCTTGAGGCAAAAGCGGCGCATCTTCGCCAGCTGGACGAACTGCTTGCGCCGGAAGTGCCGATTGTGACCACTTCGCTGGCCATCACGGCGACGGAAGCGGCTTCCTGGACAGCCCATCCCGAACGGATTTGCGGGTTTGGCACGCTGGTTCCGCTGGCGGAGCGGGAACTGTTTGAGATCGCTCCCGCCCTGCAGACCGCCGACGAAGTGGTGCGGCAGGTGGAAGAGTTTTTTCAGTCTCTCGGCAAGGAGACGGAAGTGGTTTCCGATGAGGTCGGGCTTGTCTTTCCGCGGATTTTGACACTGATTATCAACGAAGCGGCGTTTGCCCTGATGGAAAGGATCGCGACGGCGGAAGACATTGATACGGCGATGAAAAAGGGAACCAACTATCCGTATGGTCCGCTGGAGTGGGCAGACCGGATCGGGTTGGATGAGATTTATGCCATTTCCCGCGGACTGCACCGCGACCTGGCGGAAGAGCGTTACCGCACCGCACCGTTGCTTCGCAAGCTGGTGCTGGCCAAGCGTCTGGGCGTGCGAACCGGCCAGGGCTTTTACAACTACAGCGAGGCGAAGGGGGACTGACGATGGCAAGAAAGGGAATCAGCGCATATGTCACGGCCGCGGTCCGCACGCCTTTTGGCAAGCTGGGCGGCAGTCTCAAGTTTACGCCGAATGACGACCTGACCGCGATTGTCCTGAAGGGAGCCCTGGAGCGGGCAGGTTTGTCCGGCGAAAGCGTGGACGGCGTCATCATGGGGAATGTCATCTCGGCTGGCCCGTTTATCAACATCGCGCGCGTGGGACTGCTGAAGGCCGGTCTGCCGGAGACGGTGCCGGGGCTGACGGTCAATCGCGTATGCGCCTCCGGTCTGGAAGCGATTAACCTGGCTGCGCAGTCGATTCAGGCCGGCCACAGCAGCGTGATGCTGGCCGGCGGGGTGGAGAATCTGACGCGTTCGCCCTATATTATGGAAAAGTTTGAACAGCCGTATCAGCGCGGCGGCATGACGCTGATGGAGTCGTTTGGCGGTCCGCGTTCCGCGCCGGTTTCCATTTACGGTGAGCTGACGATGGGCGATACGGCGGAAAACGTGGCGGAACAATACGGGATCAGCCGCGAGGATCAGGACCGGTTTGCGCTGGAAAGCCACCGGCGGGCGGTCGCCGCAATCGATGCCGGACTTTTCAAGGAAGAAATCATCCCGGTGACGATCCGCGACAAAAAAGGCGTCGAAACGATTTTTGACACGGATGAGCATCCGCGGCGCGATTGCACCATGGAGGCATTGGCCAAGCTGCGGCCCGCTTTCCGCCAAGGGGGCAGCGTGACGGCGGGCAACTCCTCGGGGATCAATGACGGGGCAGCGGCTGTCCTGCTGATGAGCGAAGAAAAGCTTGCGGAAACCGGACTTCAGCCGCTGGGACGGATCGTTCACTTCGCCGTTGCGGGACTTGATCCGCGCGTGATGGGAATGGGTCCGGTGCATGCCATTCGCAAGCTGTTGGCGGAAGTGAACATGAGCGTGGAGCAAATTGATCTGTTCGAATTGAATGAGGCGTTTGCTTCCCAGGCCGTCGCTTGCATCCGCGAGCTGCGGCTCGATCCGGAGAAAACCAACGTAAACGGCGGGGCGATCGCGCTGGGACACCCGCTCGGCGCAAGCGGCGCTCGCCTGCTGGGGACGATTCTCTACGAACTTCGCCGGCGCAAACAGCGTTACGGAGTGGTCTCGCTTTGCATTGGCGGCGGACAAGGGTTGGCTACGCTGGTGGAAGCTTTGTAACACAGAGGTAAAAGGGCACAGGAGGAGTGTGGAGATGAATACACCCGTCATAGTCGATGCTGTGCGGACACCGTTTGGGCGCATTGGCGGCGCGCTGCGGGAAGTGCGTCCGGACGACCTGGGGGCATTGGTCATCCAGAAGCTGCTGGAGCGAAATCCGATTGATCCGAAGATGATCGATGATGTGATATTGGGCTGCGCCAACCAAGCGGGGGAAGACAACCGCAACGTTGCCCGCATGTCCCTGCTGCTGGCAGGACTTCCGGTTGACGTTCCCGGCGTGACGGTCAACCGGTTGTGCGGCTCCGGGCTGGAAGCCGTCAACCAGAGCGCCAACGCGATCAAAGCGGGGGCGGGTCACGTCTACATCGCCGGGGGAACGGAGAGCATGACGCGGGCGCCGTTGGTCATGATGAAACCCGGGACGGCTTTTCAGCGCGGCAACCAGCAGTTGGTGGACACCACGTTGGGCTGGCGCCTGGTCAACGAAAAGATGAAGCAGATGTATCCGCCAATCAGTCTGGGGGAAACCGCAGAAAAGGTAGCGGAACAATATCAGATCAGTCGAGAGGCGCAGGATGAGTTTGCCCTCAGAAGCCAGCAGAACTATGCCCGCGCGCTGGCGGAAGGCAAGTGGAAGGACGAGATTGTGCCCGTCGAAATTCAGGGGCGCAAGGGAGAAGTCACCATCGTGGACGCGGATGAGCACCCCCGCCCGACCACGACGATGGAGCAATTGCAAAAGCTGAAACCCGTCTTCAAGGAAGGGGGAACCGTGACCGCGGGCAACTCCAGCGGGATGAACGACGGCGCTGCCGCCTTGCTCATCATGGAGAAGGAGACGGCGTTGCGGCTCGGGGTGAAGCCGAGGGCGCGGATTGTCGCTTCTGCGGTGGCAGGCGTGGATCCGTCGGTGATGGGGATTGGGCCTGTGCCTGCTACCCGCAAGGTGCTGAAACTGGCCGGCTTGACGCTGAAGGATATCGACCTGTTTGAATTTAACGAAGCGTTTGCGGCGCAGGCGGTCGCGTGCGTCCGTGAACTGGGCGTCGATCCGGAGCGGGTAAACGTAAACGGCGGGGCAATCGCCATCGGCCATCCGCTTGGCGCAAGCGGCGCACGCATCCTGACCACGCTGCTCTACGAAATGGAGCGGCGCGAAGCCCGCTATGGCCTCGCTTCCATGTGCATCGGCGTCGGCCAGGGCATCGCAACGGTGATCGAACGAATTGGCTAGCTTTTGTCCGGCCTGAGGCCATGCGCATGACTGTGGCTTCACTGATCCTTTTCGCTCATCAGGCCTGATGCCATCAGGCAGACTGTCCGGTTTCGGGCGGTCCTGCCTGAAAATGGCGGAAAAGCGCGTGCTCTCAAAGGGGACGGCGGAACGCGGGCAAAACCAGGCCGGGAGCGGATCTTTGACCGGCTGTTTTGCAAAGGATCAGAGATGATGGGCCGGCACGCTGAACCGGGAAAATGGCCAGCCGCAATAACGTTGCAATTCCGTTAGATAAAAATTCGTTATACAAATTGGTTCGATTTTACCGCTTACAAAAAATTATGATACAATTTCACAACGATGGGTGAATCGAACCAAGAGGTGAAAAACAGTGAAGCCACAGTCGATGTTGTTTACGATTTACGGGGAGTACGTCCGTCATTACGGAAATGAAATCTGGATTGGCAGCCTCAGCAGGCTGATGGGCGAATTCGGCATGTCCGAACCAGCGGTCCGTGCCGCGATTTCGCGGATGCTTCGCCAGGGCTGGCTGAAATCGCGCAAGGTGGGAAACCGCAGCTACTACTCCATGACGGAACGCGGCAAGAAGAGGCTGGATGAGGCGGCTGCCCGTATCTATAAGGTGGAGACGGGAAAGTGGGACGGGAAGTGGTGCATTGTCAGCTACAACATTCCCGAAGAGCGCCGAGCTTTGCGGGATCAACTGCGAAAGGAACTGGGATGGATGGGCTTCGGCATGCTGACGACCAGCACCTGGATCAGTCCCAATGATCTTGCCCAGCGGATCAAGGAGCTGACGGAGGCGTACGAACTTACCGAGCACGTGGAGATCTTTCGCGCTGAACACCTGGGCTGGAGTCAGTCCAGACAGCTCGTGCAAAAATGCTGGGATATCGACGAGATCAACGCGAAGTACAAGGCCTTCATTGATACCTTCGCCAGCAAGTACGAGGAAATGGCGGAAAAACTGCGGAACAAACAGGAGGTAGCCGACAGCTACTGCTTCGTGGAAAAAACCATTTTGGTCCACGAATACCGCAAGTTTCTGTTCATCGACCCGGATTTGCCCGAGGAACTTCTGCCGGATTTATGGCTGGGACGGGAGGCGGATCAGCTGTTTCAAAACTATTACCAAATACTGAACCCGGGGGCGGTCCGCTTTTTTGAGGCTGCGTATGAGGCAGCACCGTCGAGGTAGAAAAAGTATGGATGACGGGCCCTAGCACCACTAGGGCTGTTCTTTTCGCACCATTTTCCATTTTTTAAAATGTAATCGTTTAAATAGGAAGAAAAGTAAACAAAATCCAAAAAAGGGGGTACACCGGTACGTATGACGGAACTGTTGCAGTATATCGCAAACGGTTTGGTCAGCGGAGGCATTTACGCCATCGTTGCCGTTGGATTCATCACGATTTACCGGGTCAGCAAGGTGATCAACCTGGCGCAGGGGGAATTTCTGATGCTGGGCGGGATGTTCACGGTGGCGCTGATCGGCGTGAACCTCCCCTATGGGGTGGCGGTGCTGCTGGCCATTCTGGCCGTGACGCTGATCGCCATTGTCCTGCAAAAATACGTTATCGCCTACGTGAAAAATGCTTCCGCTCTCAGCTTGATTATTTTAACGATCGGCCTTTCCACGCTGTTTCGCGGGGCTGCCAGCATGGTCTGGGGAAAGGATGCGTACGCGCTTGAGCCGATCACCAGCAATAACCCGGTAAGCGTGGCAGGCGTGACCATCGCCCAGCAGGGACTGTGGATTTTGGCAACGGTTCTGGTGGTTCTGCTCTTCCTCAAGTACCTGATGGACAAAACGATGCTGGGCAAGAAAATCAACGCCTGTGCGATCAATCCAATGGCCGCGCGGTTGATGGGGATCAATCCGGCGCGAATGAGCATGATCGCATTTGCCATCAGCGGCGCAACGGGCGCGCTCGCCGGGATTGTCATCGCCCCGCTGAACGTCACCTCCTACGATGTGGGAACCCTGCTGGGCATCAAAGGGTTTGCCGCCGCCATCCTGGGCGGTTTGGGCAATCCGGTGGGGACGGTGGTGGCCGCGTTTCTGATCGGCATCGTGGAATCGCTGGGAGCCGGATACATCAGTTCCGGGATGAAAGATGCCATCGCCTTTCTGGTTCTGATTGCGGTCTTGTTGATCAAGCCGTCCGGCATTTTTGGGGAACGCAGCGTTGGCAAAGGAGGACTCTGATGAAGCAGCTGTTGGGAAATTGGGGAAAAGGTTTCGCCATTTATCTGGTTCTGATGATTTTGTATCCCTTGGTGGTGCCCGACGCGTACTTCCGTTCCGTCGGAATCGTCATCGGCTTGCATGCCATCGTGACGATCGGGCTTTGCCTGGTCATGGGGCTGGCTGGCCAAATCTCACTGGGGCAGGCAGCCTTTTGGGGAATCGGCGCCTACACTTCTGCCGTGCTGACGACAAAGTATGGCCTCTCTCCCTTTGTCACTCTGATTGTGGCAGCAGCTGTGCCGGCATTGTTCGCCTTTATCCTCGGGCGGGCCATCGCCGGACTGCAAGGGTATTACCTGGCGATGGCCACGCTGGCGTTTGGTTACATCGCCCAGATCGGGATGACCGAGTGGGAGTCGGTCACAGGGGGAGCGAGCGGAATGATCAGTATTCCCACTATTCCCTTCTTTGGCGATACGGAAACCGGCATGTTTTACCTGATTTGGGGGATCGTCACCCTTGTCCTGCTCTTTTCGCTCAATCTGTTCCACTCCCGGGTGGGGCGGGCCTTTCGCGCGATTCACAAAAGCGAGATCGCGGCGACCTCCATGGGGATTGACGTCCGCCGCTTCAAGCTGAATGCGTTTGTGCTCAGCGGCGCGTTTGCCGGCATTTCTGGCGGACTGTACGCCCACTACATGGGGATTCTCGACCCGCAGCCGTTTGGCATGCATGAGTCGATCAAGTTTTTGACCATGGTCGTGATCGGCGGCATGAGCAGCATCTGGGGAGCGCTGGTCGGCACCGTCCTGATCAACTTTATCAGTGAGGGACTGATCCTGCTCGGCGAAGTCATCCCCGGCCTGAAGGGCGACCTTGACACCATCGTGTTTGGGGCCATCCTCGTGCTGATCGTCATGTTCATGCCGGAAGGACTGGTGCCGCGTTTGCGGGCCATCCGTGAAAAGGCGCAGGCCAAAAAAGCGAAGGGGAAAATGGCGCCTGCACCGTCCACACAGTCTGAACAAGCGACAGAAAGGAAGGCGATACCGTGACGGCGTTGTTGGAAGTACAAAATCTTTCGCGCGATTTTGGCGGCGTTCGGGCCGTAAACCAGGTGCAGTTTGAAGTGAGACAGGGAGAAATCCTGGCCTTGATCGGCCCGAACGGCGCAGGAAAAAGCACGGTGCTCAACATGGTCTCAGGTGTCATTCCTCCTTCTGAAGGGGAAATCCGCTTCAACGGCCAGGCGCTGTCCAAAGTGGCCGGTTATGAATACGCTTTCTTCGGGATTACTCGAACCTTTCAAAATTTGCAAACATTTGACGACATGACGGTGCTGGAAAATGTGATGGTCGGGATGCATGCGAAGACGCATTCCAGCCTGATTGCCTGCGGGCTGCGCCTGTCCAGGGCGCGCCGGGAAGAGCAGGAAATGCGGGAACAGGCCATGAAGTGGCTTCGGCTGGTCGGACTGGAGCCGCTTGCGACCGCGGTGGCGGGAAGCCTGCCTTACGGAAAACTGCGGCTGATGGAGATCGCCCGGGCGATGGTGTCGCAGCCGAAGCTGCTGTTGCTGGATGAACCGGCCGCAGGGCTCAACCACACGGAGACGGCCGAGATGAGTGCCTTGTTTCAAAAAATCCGCAGGGACGGAACGTCGATCCTGCTGGTGGAACACGACATGGACATGATCATGAGCATTGCCGACCGGATCGTCGTGCTGGATCAGGGGACGAAAATCGCGGAGGGAAGCCCGCGTGAGATCCAGGAGAACCCGGCCGTGATTGCGGCTTATCTGGGAACAGGCGAAGAGTGAGGAGGCTGTCAAGATGAAAAAGGCGATATTGGAGGTAGAAAACATCACGGCGCGGTACGGCCCGGTGGAAGTGCTTCACGGCGTCAACTTGCGGGTGAACGAGGGAGAAATCGTCTGCCTGCTCGGCTCCAACGGGGCTGGCAAAACCACGCTGCTCAACTGCATTTGCGGCCTGCACGAAGACAAACAGGGCAGCGTCCGCTTCCGCGGCGAAGAGATCGCCCACGTTCCCGCAGAGCTGATCGTGGGGCGGGGAATGGCACATGTGCCGGAGCGCCGGCAAATCTTTTCCACCCTTACCGTCGAGGACAACCTTTGGCTGGGCGCGTCGCACCGCATGCCGAAAACGAGCAGGAAAGAAATAGCCGCCGAGATCGAAGCGGTCTACCAGCGCTTCCCGATTCTGGGGGAGCGGAAGTGGCAGCTTGGCGGAACGCTTTCCGGAGGACAGCAGCAAATGTTGGCGATTGGCAGGGCGCTGCTTTCCCGTCCGCAACTTTTGCTGCTGGATGAGCCGTCGCTTGGGCTGGCACCGCTGATTGCCAGGGAAATTTTGCAGATCGTGCAGGAGATCCGCGCGGAATGGGGGACGACCGTGCTCCTGGTTGAGCAAAACGCTCGTGCCGCGTTGGCCATTTCCGACCGGGCCTACGTGCTGAACACCGGCACGATGATGCTGGAAGGCAAGGCGGAAGAGATCAGCAAGGACCCGCGTGTGCAGTCTGCCTATCTGGGGTACTCCCATACGGCAGGTTGAACATAAAAAAGATCTACTACAGGGGGATGAAGTGATGAAAAAACAACCCATCAGAAAATGGATCTATCCGCTGGCGCTCGCTTCGTTGGTGATGCTCAGCGCATGTGGCGGCGGAGCGCAGCCGGCAAGCAATTCGGATGGTTCGGGAGGTTCGGCGCAAACAGCGGGCCAAACGCAAGGCGAATCCTCAGGCGCAAGCGGTGGAGGAGACAACAAGGAACCGATTCGCATCGGGGCGATCTTCTCCGTTACAGGCGCCAACAGTCCGCTCGGCGTGCCGGAAAAGCAGTCGGTCGAGCTGCTCGTCAAGGAGATTAACGCTGCGGGCGGCGTGAACGGCCGGCCGATCGAGGTTTACATCGAGGACGACAAGTCGGACAATACCGAGGCGGTAAAGGCGATTCGCAAACTGATAACCCAGCACAATATCGTCGCCGTACTGGGCTCTTCCGGCAGCGGTCCGTCGCTGGCCATGGCTGAATTTGCCGAAAAGGAAGGCCTGCCCATGATCTCCATGGCGGCGGCAGACCAGGTGACCAATCCGGTGCGTCCGGGTATCTTCAAAACGCCGCATACCGATGTGCATGGAACCAAGCGAATCTATAAATTTCTGAAAGAAAAAGGGATCAAGAAAGTTGCCATTCTGAACGACAGCAATCCGTACGGCAGCGGCTGGACGCAGCAGTTGAAGAAGTACGCTCCGGAGTACGGCATCACCATCGTAGCGGAAGAAAAGTACGGCACCAAAGACCCGTCGATGAGCTCGCAACTGACCAAGATCAAGGGTACTGACGCGGAAGCGCTGATTTTTGCCGGAACAAACCCGGGACCGGCCACCATTGTTAAGGAAGCCAGACAGCTTGGCCTGAACATTCCGCTCATCAGTTCGCACGGTTCTGCCAACAGCAAGTTCCTTGAACTGGTAGGGGACGCGGGCGAAGGTGTCTGGATGGTTGCGGGCAAGCTGCTGGTTCCGGATCAGGTGAAGGAAGACGATCCGCAGTACGAGGTCATCAATAAATATGTAGAGAGTTACAAGGCCGCCTACGGCACGGAACCGGACAGTTTCGGAGGGTATGCGTACGACGGTCTGAATCTGCTCGTGGACGCACTGAAGCAGACGGACGGAGACGCCTCTAAACTGGGCGAGGTACTGGAGAAGGTTCACTATGTGGGCGTTACCGGGGAATTCAAGTTTTCCCCCGAGGATCACAACGGCCTGACGGAAGATACCATGATTATGGTGGAAGTGAAGAACGGCAAATTCCAGTTGATGGAATAGAGACAAGCGAAATATTTTGGAAAGGTGGGGAACGAGAGGCCGTTCTTTCCGCGACTTGATGCCATGGCGGAGGGGACGGCCGCTTTGATCCTCTCAATATTAAGGAGGAAAGCGGATGTCTCGCTTGCTGAACGCTCTTCTTGAAGCAGCCCCGATATTGCAGAAGGCTTTTCTGATGGATTGCATGGTGGGCGTAACCGACAGGGAAAAGTTCCTCGCCTACTATCCGGCGACCAACCTGAATCTGGGGATCAAGGCGGGAGATCCGCTTCGCCCAGGCAGCATCAATGCCACCGCGATCGCGGAAAATCGGCGAATTGTCAAGAAGATTGGCAAGGAAGTGTACGGGGTTCCGTACATCGCCGTAGGCTGTCCCCTCGTGGAAAACGGCCAGGTGGTGGGCTGCCTGGCTACGGGTGTCAACACCGATCAGGAAGACCGGCTTCGCGAGATGGCAGAACAGCTGACGGAGGCATTGAGCGGGATTGCGTCGCATACGGAGACGCTGTCCAGGGAAGCGGATGAACTGGCCAGAGCCAGCCGCACCCTGGGAGAAGCAGCGGTGGAGATGGAGAAAAAAATCGCCGAGACGTCGCAAATCAGCCGGATGATTCGCGACATTTCCTCGCGTTCCAACGTCCTCGGGCTCAATGCCGTTCTGGAGGCGGCACGGGCAGGAGCGGCGGGACGAGGCTTCTCTGTGGTTGCGGAGGAAATCCGCAAGCTGTCGCTGACCACTTCGGCATCGGCAGTCGACATTTTTCGCATCCTGGATGAGATGAACAGTTTGGTCGAACTGGTGGCAAAAGAGATGGAAAAGACGCTGAACCGAAGCTTGCAGCAATCCATCCGGATTCAAGAGCTGGATGCCGTCGTGCAAAAATTGCACCGAATGGCGGAACAACTCCAAAAAACCGCGCTTGTGGAGGAACGTTCCATCTCGTGAAACCAATTGTGCCCATTTTGATTTCACAGGTTGCAGAATAATATGACGTTATGATATTATAACGTTACAAAAACGTATTATAATTTAAGCGTCATTCACAAAGGGAAAAGGAGGGTCTTCTCCATGACAGCACAGTTGCAATTTTCAGAACTGACAGAAGCTGAAAAAATGGAAGCGTTTTTAGCGCGTATCGACCGTGGAGAAAAGATAGAAGCGGACGACTGGATGCCGGATGAATACCGCCATCAGTTGATCAAGCTGATCGCCATGCACGGCATCAGTGAGATCATGGGTGCCCTTCCCGAAAAAGAGTGGGTTCCGAAAGCGCCTACATTGCGGCGCAAACTGGCGATCATGGCCAAGGTGCAGGACGAGATGGGGCACGGCCAACTGCTGTTGCGGGTGGCGGAGGACCTGATGGCACCGCTGGGCAAGACGCGGGAAGATTTGATGGAAGATTTGTTTGCGAAAAGGCTGAAATTTCACAATGTATTTCATATGGAAACGCCTACATGGGCAGATGCCGGCGTAATCGGCTGGCTGGTTGACGGTGCGGCCATTCTGACCCAGACGATGTCGCTGGATACTTCCTATGCTCCTTACGCGCGCGCATTGCAGCGGATCTGCGCCGAGGAGAAGTTCCACGCCCAGCACGGAGAAAGCATTGTCCTCGAACTGGCGGAAGGAACAGCAGAACAGCGGAAAATGCTGCAGGAAGCGCTCAACCGCTGGTGGCAGCCGCTCCTGATGTTCTTCGGTCCGCCGGAAGACGGCAACATTTCCAGCAACCAGTCCATCAACATTCGCTACAAGATTCGCACGCAGACCAACGAGCAGCTGCGTCAGTCCTTCCTCAAGAAATACCTGCCCCGGATTTTCCACCTCGGATTTACGGTGCCGGATGAAACCATTCATTACGACGAGGAAAAGGACGTTTGGGTATACAAACAGCCTGACTGGGAGTGGTTCAAGCAGATTATTAAAGGAAACGGTCCGCGCAGCGCACATCGTCTCCATCTGCGCGAAAGCTCCTATCGGGAAGCACAATGGGTTCGTGATGCGATCCTGGCGTACGGTCGCCAAGTAGGGTAGGTGAGAAAAATGAGCGAAAACACGAAAAACTCGAGGAACTTTGATATTTACGAAGTGTTTAGCCAAAAGACGGTGCAATCTCCCTTTGTGCATCAATTCAGCCTGTTGGCCCCCAACGCGGAAGTGGCTCTGGCCATGGCGCGGGAAAACTTTTTGCGCCGCGAGCCCTGTTTCAATCTCTGGGTAGTCAAACGGGATGACATTCACGCATTGCCGCCGGAAGAACGCCCCTTCCTGGAGCGTCTCGACAACAAGAGCTATCGCGAGACCAAAGGATATGGCGATTTGCAGTCGAGATGGCGCCGTCACAGGGAAGCGTACGAAGCACGGCAAAAACAAAATCAGGCAAACAGCGGCAGCCAGGCAGGAGGGATGTAGGCATGGCAGAAACAAAACGTGTGGAAACCGCGGCAGAAGCCAAACAAAACCAGGAGTACCTGCAGGCGTTGAGCGAACTGCTGTTCCAACTCGCCGACGACGATTTCATTCTCGCTTACCGCGGCTCGGAATGGCTGGGGCTCGCACCGCATATTGAAGAGGACGTTGCGTATTCGTCCATGTCCCAGGACATCATGGGGCACGCCGTGATGTACTACGAAATGCTGGAGGAACTGGGCCTGGGCAAGGCGGACGACCTCGCCCAGCTTCGGCAGGCTGATGCGTTCCGCAACGCCATTCTGGTAGAGCGCGCAAACGGAACGGGCGGGTACAACGATAACCCGCATTACGACTGGGGCTATGCGATTGCCCGCAACTTCATCTACGGCATGTTCAAGAGAGTGCGGCTGGAAGCATTGCTCTCCTCTTCCTACGCACCGCTCGCGCAAGTCAGCCGGAAGATGTTGACGGAGCACCGTTACCACATGATGCACTGGCAGGTCTGGATGAAACAGCTGGCCAACAGCACGCCGGAAGCCCGCAACAGACTGGAAGCAGCCATCGCCAAAGTGTGGGGAGACGCTGGAGAATTGAGCGACCTGGGGCCGAAAGCGGAGAAAATCGTCGGCTTTGGTTTGATTGCGGCAGAAGCGCAGCTTCGCGCAGAATGGCTGAAACAGACCCAAAACATCTTTGCCCAGATAGGCCTCGATTGGCCGGGCGAACCGGGCTCTCCTGCACAGCGAGGCAGAGCCGGCGAGCATACGGCTGATCTGGATCAAGCATTGGCAACTTTGTCGGAAGTGTATCGCATCGACCCGGCTGCAAGCTGGTAAGGAAAAAAGGAGTGATAAGCGTGGCACAAGGTCAGAACGTACTGGATGATCGTCTGGAAGCAGCATGCTGGGAATTGCTTCAGGAGGTAAAAGACCCGGAAATTCCCGTAATCAGCATGGTGGAAATGGGCATGATCCACAAGGTGCGCGTGGAAGAAGGCGTCGTCCACGTGGAGGTGCTGCCTACCTTTGTAGGTTGCCCGGCGCTGGAGATCATGAAGAACAACATTTCGGAAAAGCTGCTGCAGGTGGAGGGAATCCGGGAGGTGCAGGTACATTTTGTCTACGAACCTGCCTGGACGTCTGACCGGATTGCCCGCGAAGCAAGGGAGAAGCTGCGCAGTTTCGGCATCGCTCCTCCGCCGCTTGATTACAAACCCGGTGATGCGTGGGAAGTGGCCTGTCCCTATTGCAACTCGCCGTATACACAGATGGAAAATCTGTTCGGGCCTGCAGCATGTCGCAGCATACTGTACTGCAAGCAGTGCAAGAATCCGTTTGAAGCCCTAAAACCTATCTATTATTAGGGAGGAGTTTTTGGATGTCAGAAATCAAAAAAATGTATATCAATGGCGAGTGGGTTGCCGCCGAAAGCAGCGAAACACTGGAGGTTGTCAACCCGGCAACGGGAGAAATCGTGGGGACAGTCTCCTTTGGTGACGAGCGCGAGGCACGCAAGGCCATTGACGCCGCCCATGCGGCATTTCCCGGATGGTCCGGGCTCACCGCGCGCGAACGTTCCAAGTGCCTGTATGCGCTGTCGGAACTTTTGAAAAAGAACCGCGACGAATTGGCCGGAATCATTTCTGCCGAGATGGGAAAACCGATCGGGGAAGCAAAAGGGGAAGTGATCGGTTCCGCCGACATCCTGGTTTGGTACGCGGAAGAAGCAAAGCGGGTTTACGGCGAAACCATCCCCTCCTCCATGCCCAACAAGCGCATCATGGTGCTTCGCCAGCCGGTTGGCGTGGTAGGGGCGATTACACCGTGGAATTTCCCCGTCAACATGGTCGTGCGCAAGATCTCTCCGGCTTTGGCGGCAGGTTGCACGGTCGTGCTGAAACCCGCGGAGGGCACGCCGCTGTCTGCGATCAAGCTGTTTGAACTGATCGAACAGGCAGGCTTCCCCAAAGGGGTAGTCAACCTCGTCATTGGAAAACCGGAAGCGGTCGGCCAGGAGTTCATTGACAATCCGAAAGTGAGCAAAATTGCCTTCACCGGTTCGACGCGGGTCGGCAAGCTGCTGATGGAAGGCGCGGCGAAGCAGGTGAAGCGCGTCAGCATGGAACTGGGCGGTCATGCTCCCTTCATCGTCTTCGATGACGCCGACCTGGATGCAGCCGTCAAGGGGCTGTTTGAGAGCAAGTTCCGCAACTCCGGGCAAATGTGCATCTGCACCAACCGTCTGTACGTGCACGAGAAGGTGGCAGACGCATTTACGGAAAAGCTGGTGGAGAGATTGAAACGGACCAAGGTGGGAGATGGACGCCTGAAGGAAACGGAAATTGGTCCGTTGGTCAACCAGCGCGCGCTGGACAAGGTGCTGGAGCATATCGAGGATGCGAAGGAAAAGGGTGCCACGGTCGTATACGGCGGCAAGCGCCTGACCGAAGGCGAGTACGCAAAAGGATTCTTCTGCGAGCCAACCGTGATTACGGGTGTCACCAAGGACATGAAAATCTCCTATGAAGAGACGTTCGGTCCTGTTGTTCCCATCATCCGTTTTGAAGATGAGGAAGAGGTCATCAAGCAAGCCAACGACAGCCGCTACGGGCTTGCCGCTTACGTCTACACCCGCGACAACGCGCGCTGCTTCCGTATGGCGGAACGCCTGGAATACGGCATTGTCGGCATCAATGACGGTGCTCCTACGCAGAACCAGGCGCCGTTCGGCGGAATGAAAGAGAGCGGAATCGGCCGCGAAGGCGGTCACCACGCCATGGACGAGTACCTGGAGATCAAGTTTGTCTCCTTTGGAATTTAAACAGTGCAAAAAAGAAGAGGAGCCGGATGCTGCCGGCTTCTCTTTTGCTTTGTTTGTTCACATTTTGTCAACACATTGTGCGTTTTCTTTGTGAACGAAAGAAAGAAACAACGGTATAATGAAAGTTGAATGGAGGGCACCCTTTTCTTAGGGAAGGGAGGATTATATGGAGAACCATCTGCAGCACCATTTGCATGGCATTTCCGAAGGGACGTCCTTTTTCGAACTGTGGAGTCCCGGGATCATGCTCATTACGCTGGTTCTGGCAGTTCTCTATTTTGCCGTAACCGGGCCTTTGCACAAGCGATTTGCCAATGCCAGCCCGGCAACGCTTAAACAAAAAGGTTTGTTCATTCTGGCACTGGTGCTTTTTTATGCGGCGACGGGAAGCCCGATTGATTATTACGGTCATCACTACCTGTTCAGTGTGCACATGTTTCAGCAATCCATTCTCTACTTTGCCTTGCCGCCGCTGATTTTGCTGGCGATGCCGGAATGGCTGCTGGCGGGAATTTTTCGCCCGAAACCGCTGCACATCGCGCTTCGGGTGGCAACGCAACCGATTGTGGCTGCACTGGGATTCAATACGCTCTTCTCCTTTTACCACATGCCGTTTATTTTTGATACTGCTGCTGGCAATCATACGTTGATGAATGTTTACCATTTGATTCTGGTATGTGCCGCCTTCGCCATGTGGTGGCCGATTGTCAGTCCGCTGTCCGACGACACGCACCAACTGGCGGGGCTGAAAAAAATCGCTTACATTTTTGCCAATGGCGTGTTGATCACACCGGCATGCGCGCTGATTATCTTCGCCTCAGAACCCCTGTATCAGCATTACATCACGGCTCCGCAGCTCTTTTCCGGGTACAGTGCGTTTTCCGACCAGCGCCTGGGCGGAATCATCATGAAACTGATGCAGGAACTTGTCTACGGTTGTGTGCTGGCCTATGTCTTTTTCCGCTGGTATAAGCGGGAAAGGCGGAACGATTTGCCGATGGAGCAACAGCATCCCGCGATCGAGAGACCCTAGACAAGCTTTTTCAACTGATTTACTAAAGCGAGGTGCAGTTATGACCTTTTTGATGCCGACAATCAGCACATCATTTATCGCAATTAGTGGAATACTTGTGGCATGCGGCTGGTATGCCATTGCCAAACGGCAGATCTCCCTGCACACCAAGCTGATGAACATTGCGGCAGTTTTTGCCACGCTTTTTTTTATCACCTACGTGACCCGCACCGCATTGGTGGGCAACACGATGTTTGGCGGGCCTGATGACATCCGGGTCATTTATCAAATCTTTCTGATCTTCCACATCATCCTGGCAACGGTCGGGGGCGTGATGGGAATCATTGCCCTGACGTTCGCCTACAAAAAGCAATTTGACAAGCATCGCCGCATTGGTCCGTGGTCGTCCGTGATCTGGCTGTGCTCGGCGGTGACCGGCATTGTTGTGTATATCCTGCTATATGTGATCTATCCGGGCGGGACGACGACAGGCGTGCTTGACGTGATTTTTGGCTGGTAGGGAATCCGGCTGGCGTTGACGCTAAATGAGATCGTTGGCTACAATGGAACTTGATTTGCTTGGGGAATCACAGGGAATCAGGAGGGTGCCCTGTGGGAAGTGGGTTTGTGTTGGGAACGCATGAGATGGATTCAGACAGGAGGGACGAAACGTGGACCAGCAAGTGACGATGCAGGACTCGCTCGATACCAAGACTGCCCTGCAACCGCAGCAAGAAGGACGGGCGACCTGGCGTGATTATTTGCAGCTGACCAAACCGGGTATTACCGTCTCCAACATGATGACGGCCTTCGCTGCTTTATGGTTGGCTTCGTATGGATTTCCGGACTGGAAACTTGCGATTTTCACCATGCTTGGCACTGCTCTGGTCATCATGTCGGGCTGTGCGCTCAACAACTACTATGACCGTGACTTGGACGGAAAAATGAAGCGGACGAGGAACCGGGTCTTGGTGACCGGACGGGTTTCGCCCCGCAACGCATTGATTTTGGGGATCCTCCTGCTTGTGGCTGGTCTGGTTGTTCTCGCTGTCGGGGCCAACCCGTTGGCTGCCGTTTGGGGATTGGTTGGACATATTTTTTACGTGCTGATTTATACGCCCTTGAAGCGTGTGACCACGTTGAATACGGTGATTGGCGGCGTTTCCGGCGCCGCGCCGCCGGTGATCGGCTGGGTTGCGGTGACGGGGACGATGGATTATGTCGCCTGGTTGCTCTTCCTGATTTTGTTCCTCTGGCAGCCGCCGCATTTCCTTGCGCTGGCCATGATGAAGTCAGAGGATTATCGCGAAGGAACCTTGTCTATGTTGCCGGTGGTAAAAGGTTTTGCGGAAACCAAGCGGCAGATGTTCCTTTGGGGGTCTGTCCTGTTTCCGGCCTCTCTGTTGCTCTTTCTGTATGCCAATGTCGGCTACCTCTACCTGATTGTGATGGGCGTCATGGGTCTGGTGTACATCGTGCTTCTCTTTCAGGGATTTTTCGCCAAGGACGATCTGGCCTGGGCGAAGAAGCTGTTTGGTTACTCCATTCTCTATCTGACTGTTTTTTGCGTGACGGTCGTGGTCAGCACGATGTTGTACAACTATTGACACGAAAAGCTCACGAAAAGTTCAAGGAACATCCCTTGCCTGGCAGGGGATGTTTCATTATGGTAGAGAGGAAGGGTGCCTGAAGGAGCCGCTTGCGATTCTCAATCTTTTTGGAAGCTGGGTGAAACATCTATGGAAAAGTGGCTGAGACCTTTTGCCGTTCTTTCGACTCTTGTCATGTTTATCGTCATGATCGCGGGTTCACTGGTAACCAAAACAGACTCCGGTCTGGGCTGCGGTAACGAATGGCCCCTCTGCAACGGCAAATTTGTTCCCGAATATACGCTGGCGTCGATTATCGAATATATGCATCGCTTTACGACAGGGATCGCCGGGATCGTCGTCGTCCTGTTCAGCGTGCTCTGCTGGCGGCACTTTCGCGGCAATCTCGAAGTGCGTGCCCTTGCCATTTTTGGTTTGCTGTTTATCGTGGTCGAATCGATCATGGGCGCATCGGCCGTCATCTGGCCGCAGTCTTCGCCCGTGATGGCGCTTCACTTTGGCTTTTCCCTGCTGGCGTACAGCGGCGTTTTCCTTCTGACTGTCTACGTTCTGCAGCGGGACAAGGTGAACAGCATGGTGCTGGCGCCAGTCTCCCCCGCCTTTCGCAATTGGATCTGGGGCGTGACTTTTTACGCCTATGGGGTGATCTACCTGGGGGCGTACGTGCGCCATACCGGTTCCAGCATGGGATGCAGCGACTGGCCGCTTTGTCAGGGGAAGTTGATTCCGGAGTTGTCCGGTCAGGCCGGAATTCAGTTCATGCACCGGTTCGCGGCGCTGCTGTTTTTGATCCTGTTGCTGGGGATCATGATCTACAGCATTCGCCATTTTCGCAACAAGCGGCGCGACTTGTACGGAGCCAGCATTCTTTCCTTTGTGTTGGGAGTAATCCAGGTGTTCAGCGGCGGTGCAGTCGTGCTGCTCAAGCTGAACCTGTTTGCGACGCTCTTCCACTCGATGGTGATTACGATTCTGTTCGGGATTTTGTGTTACATGTGCCAGCAGTCGTTGAAAGGCAACTACAATTGAACAACAGACAAGGTTTGAAAAATCTGCAGCCAGAGGTACTGGCCGCTTTCTCCGGTGGGGAAGGCGGCCTTTCTGTTGGAGAGCGGATTGGCACAGGAAAGCGCCGTGCGGGAAATTTTCAATCACGCCCTTCCCGCACTTTTGTTACAATAAAAGCAAACACATGATCGCAAATGGGAAGGATGAGACGGATGCGCATCTTACATACGGCCGACTGGCATTTTGGCCGGCAGCTGGAGGGTCGTGACCGGCGGGAGGAACAGACGGCTTTTGTGGACGAGCTGTGCCGGATTTGTGACGAACGCGAGGTGGAACTGGTCCTGGTCGCGGGGGATGTCTACGATTCCGTCAACCCGCCGGCCTGGGCGGAAGAGCTGTTTTACGACGCGCTGGAGCGGCTGAGCCGGGAAGGAAAGCGGGGAGTTGTGGTGATTGCCGGCAACCACGATCATCCGGAACGGGTGCGGGCGGCCGCGCCGTTGGCGGCAAAGCACGGAATCGTGCTGCTGGGCTTGCCCAAGGAAGCGCCGCTGACAACCGGGGAAGCCTCGCCGGACAAGGTGAGAATCATCCAGGGCGGGCCTTCCTGGCTGGAGATGGCGGTGCCCGGCTGCCCCCATCATGCGGTTATTGTTGCCCTGCCTTATCCTTCCGAATCGCGGCTCAAAGAATTGCTGAGCGAAAGCTTTTCCCCGGAAGAGATGCAGCTCGCCTTCTCCGAGCGGATTACCCTGCTCTTGCAGGAGTTGTCCGGCAACTTTCGCGACGATACCGTCAATCTGATCACCAGTCACCTGTTCGTCATGGGCGGGCTGGAGACGGATTCGGAACGTCCCATCCAGATGGGGGGCGCGATGAGCGTTTCTCCCCAGGCGTTCCCCCAAAAGGCGCATTACGTGGCGCTGGGCCACCTGCACCGTTTGCAGAAGTTGGGGGACAAGCCGCTGATTCGCTACAGCGGCTCACCTCTTTGCTTCAGCTTTTCCGAAGCGGGGCAGAGCAAGGCAGTGGTTTTGGCGGACGTGGTGCCGGGGGAGGAAGTGCGGGAAGAGATCGTGTATTTGACGAGCGGCAGACCGCTGGCGCGCTGGAAGGCGACGGAAGGGATCGCCCAGGTGGAACGCTGGCTGGCCGAGGAAAGGGACAAGGGGGCGTGGATCGACCTGGAACTGCACGTCTCCGAGGTGATTGACCCGGCCGAATTTCAGCGTTTGCGCAAGCTGAGCGACCGATTTGTTAAGATCCAGCGCGTTGTCGCCCGCGAGGAAAGCGGTGTGCAAACCAAGGAAGAGCGGCAGCGGCTGACCGACCTGACGCCGGAACAGCTGTTCCGCCGTTTTTACGAGCGAAAGCGGGGAGCGCAGCCGGATGAAAAGCTGGTCGCGCTGTTTCAGCGTTTGCTGGAGGAGACGGGAAGGGAGGAGCAGGCGTAAGTGAAGCCGATTCGATTGAAGCTGGCCGGGCTGCACAGCTACCGGGAGATGCAGGAGATCGACTTTGAGAAGCTTTGCGAGGCCGGGCTGTTTGGCATCTTCGGCCCGACCGGAAGCGGAAAATCAACCATTCTCGACGCGATCACTCTGGCTCTCTACGGACAGGTGGTTCGCTTCGGCGGCGGGAACCATCCCAAGGAAGTGTTGAATCAACTGGAGAAGCGCGCTTTCGTCTCGTTTACTTTTGAACTGGGAAAAGGCGAACAGCGGCGGCGGTATGCCGTGGAACGGGAATTTGGCTTGGATAAGAAGGGGGAAAAGCGGCAGCCGGAAGCGAGGTTGATCCAGGTGGGCCTTCAGCCGGGAGAACCGGATGTGGTGCTGGAATCGAAGGCGACGGCCGTGACGGCGGCGATCCAATCCATGCTCGGGCTCACCCTGCAGGATTTTACCCGCGCCGTCGTGTTGCCGCAGGGACAGTTTTCCCGCTTTTTGACGCTGAAGGGGAGCGAACGCAACGAAATGTTGCAGCGGATGTTCCAGCTTCACATTTACGGGGAAAAACTGTTTGAGCGCGTTCGCAGTGCATTCGAACAGGTCAGGGAAGAAATGCACCGCCTGGAGATCGAGATGGCTGCCTTGGGAGAAGCCGGCAGCGAGCATTTGGAAGCGGCCCGGCAGGCATGGCAGGAAGCGGCGGAAAAAGAGCGGCTGTACGCTGCCCAGAGGCTGGAATGGACGGAAAAACTGAAGCAGATGCAGGAGTTGCACCAGCGGCTGGAAGAGTTGCAACAGGTCAGGGCGCGACTGCAGGCGCTGGCGGAAAAGCAGGAAGAAGTGGAAGGCTGGAAGCGGAAGATCCTCGCCTGGAAGGCCAGCATCCAGAGTTGGCCGATGCTTGTGCGCTGGGAACGTCTGCACGAGGATTGGATGGCGGCCGCGCATGCGATGGAGAAAAGCCGTGAGCTGCAGGAGCAGGCCCAGCGCGCCTGGGAGGAGGCGGACGCGGCGTATCAGCAGGCTCAGGGCAGGCTGGCGGCGGAAGAGCCGGAGCTGATCCAGCAGAAAGGCAGGCTGGAGCAAGCGGCGGAATGGGAAGAGGAGCTTCAGGTCATCCGCGAAGAGTGGACAAGGATGGAGCGGGAGTGGAACGAGCTGCAAACCGCTCTCGCGCAGACTGCGGAACAGCTGGCACGGGACGAGGACGCCCTGCGGCGCTGGGAAGAAGAATGGAGACAGCTGGACGGGCAGATGCAAAAGACGGCTGTCACCCCGGAACAGCGCGCTTTCGTCGCGGCGGCGCGGGAAGCCAAACAGCTGTGGGAGCGGGAGTTGCACGGCATGCGTGAACTGGAGGCGGCTCAAGCGGCCGCCGAAGAGCAGCTTCGCCTGGCATCCGCCCAATCCGAACAGCACGGCGCGGCCTGGAAAGAAAGCTTGAACAGGCTGGAAGAGGCAAAAGCGAGCCTGGCCGCACTGGAAGGCAAACCGGTGATGAGCGACCGGGAATGGGAAGAAGCGAGCAACCTGCTGCGCGACATCAAGCAGTACGGACGGCAGTGGCGCGAGCAGCTGCACCTCTTGGCGCAACGGCGCGAGGCAGCGGCGAAAGCCGAACAGGAACGCCAGCAGGCGCAGGCCCGCTGCGGCGAGCAGGAAGCGCGGTGGCGCACGGCGGCAAACGAGCATTCCCGGCTTCAGAAAGAATGGGAAAAACTGCGTCAGGCCTGGGAACACTGGCAGGAGCAGAACATGGCCCGTTACTTGAGGGAACGGCTGAAGGAAGGGCAGGCGTGTCCGGTATGCGGCTCGACACATCACGTCCATGCCGGAAGCGGTCATGCGGAAGGAAAGGCCGGCGCCCAGGGCAAAGAAGGCGAGCTTCTGCGGCAGCGCCTGAAAGCGGCGGAGGAAGCCGTGCGCGAAGCCGAAAAGCGGGTGCAGGCGGAAAGGGAAGCCCTGCTCAAGGCGCAGGCAGATTTGGTTCTGGCGGAACAAAAATTGGCTTCGCGAAAGGACGAACAGGCAGCCGTTGAAAAAAATATCGAACAGATCCGGCAGGAGTGCGAAAAACGGGGGGAATCCTGGCGGGCCGCAAGCATTGAAGAATTGATCGCCGCCTACCAGCGCGCGGAAAAGGAACTGGCGGACAGGCAGGCGGAACGGGAAGAGGTAAAGGCGCAGCGGGAACGCTTGCAGCAGCAGCTGGAGCTCCTGCGCGAGGAAGAGGCGGAGCTTCGCCGGCGGCACGAGCGCGGAGTTGTCCTCGCGGAGCAGCTGCAAAAGAGAGTCGCGGAAGGAAAGGAACGGCTGGAGGCTGCTTTGCAGCGGGTGCAAGCATGCGCGGATGAACTGGAGAGGAAGCGGGGGACGCTGGCGGTCGAGGAAATTGAGCTGCGCCATGAGGAGATCGGCCGCCTGGATCGGCAGTTTGCCCAGCTGCAGCGCCTTCGTGCGGAGAAGGAAAAGCAGGGCGGGGAACTGCTTGCCGCCTGCGAGACGGCAAGGAAGAGCCAGAGCGAGTTGCAGGCAAGAGCGTTTGCCCTGCGCGACCGCCTGGATGAGCGCAGGCAAATGTGGCAGCAGCGGCACAAACAATGGCTGGAACGGACAGGGGGAAGTCCCGCGCAGGAGCGGATCCGCCAGACAGAAGCGGCTTTGGAAAATTTGCGGCAGGCGGTGGCGGAGGCGGAAGCGAACCGAAAATCCTGCGCGGAAAACCGCGAACGGCTGCAGCAGGAGCGGGTGAAACACGCTGAGGCGTATGCCGTGCTGACGCGCGAACGCTCTGAGGCCCTGGAGGCGCTTCAGCTCGCTTTGGCCCAAAGCGGGATCGGCAGTGTGGAAGCCCTGCGCGAACTGTACGCCGGCCGGGAAGAATTGGAGCAGGCGGAGGAAAGGGTTCGCAGCCACGAACAGAACATGGACCAGCTGCGCTATGACGAGCAGCGGCTGTTGCAGCTGATTGACGGAAAATCCGTCAGCGACGAGGAACTGTCCGCCGTCCGGCGGCAATGGGAAGAATGCGAACAGCACTTCCAGCAGGCGCAGAAGCAGGTGGCAGTCGCCAAAGAACAGGTGGAGCGGGTGGAGAAAAACCACAGCAGGTGGCTTGAACTGCAGGCCCGCATGGAAGAATTGCAGGATGAGCTCAGCCGTCTGGAGGAGTTGAAAAAGCTGTTTGAAGCCAAGGCTTTCGTCCAGTTCATCGCGGAGGAAAAGCTGGTTTCCATCGCGCGGGACGCCTCCTGGCACCTGATGCGGATGACCGGCAGCCGCTACGCGCTGGAGGTCGGGGACGAAGGCGAGTTTGTCCTGCGTGACGAAGCGGCCGGCGGAATGCGCCGTCCGGTCAGCACCCTGTCCGGGGGAGAGACGTTTTTGACCTCGCTGGCGCTGGCCCTTGCTTTGTCGATGGAGATTCAGATGCGCGGCAGCAAACTGGAGTTCTTTTTCCTCGACGAAGGGTTCGGCACGCTGGACCCGGAACTTCTGGAAGTGGTGATGGACGCGCTGGAGCGGTTGCGGATGGACGATTTTACGATCGGCGTGATCAGCCACGTACAGGAAGTGCGCATGCGCATGCCGCGCCGTCTGATCGTAACCCCTGCCGAACCAATGGGGGCAGGCAGCAGAATCCATCTGGAATTGGAATAGCGGGGAGAGTAGAAAATGGCGGTTCAATTCATACTGGGACGGGCGGGGACGGGCAAGACCCGGCATGTCACCCGCCAGATTTCCAATCGCATACGGGAGGCGCGGCAGGCCGGAAATCCGCTTGAGACGTCGCTGATCCTGCTCGTTCCGGAACAGGCGAGCTTTCAGGCGGAATACGCCTTGACCAGCGAATCGGGCCTGGGCGGCATGATCGGGTCGCAGGTTTTGAGCTTCGGCCGCCTGGCCCATCGGCTGCTGCAGGAAGCAGGAGACCTGACCCTTGTTCCGGTGGATGACCTGGGCAAGAACATGGTGCTGCGGATGCTGTTGGAACGGCACAAGGACGAGCTTCAGGTGTTTGGACGCTCGGCGCTGCAGCCGGGGTTCGCCGCCCAGCTCGGCCGGCTGATCGGCGAGTGCAAATCGTACGGGGTGAGCTTCGCCGCTTCGGAAGACGTGGACTGGGGAAGCGCCATCCTGAACCAAAAAATCAGCGATTTGCGGCGGATTATGGAATGGTATGACGACTACCTGGCGGAAGGGTATTTCGATGCGGAAGACCTGCTGCGCCGCGTCGCCGGGAAGGCGGAAACATCCGCTTACATCCGCCGTTCGGAGATTTACATTGACGGTTTTACCGGTTTTACCAAACAGGAACTGCTGCTGATCCAGGAGTTGATGAAACACGCCCGGCGGGTGACGATCGCGCTTACGCTTGACCCGGCGCTAAAGGATGAGACACTGGATGAACTGAGCCTGTTTTACCCGTCGTGGCGCACCTACCAGGCGCTGCTTGCCATCGCCCGGGAAAACGGCATCCCCGTGGAGCCGCCGCTTCTGCTGACGGAGCAGCGCCGTTTTGCCGAAAGTCCCTGGCTGGCCCATCTGGAACAAGCCTACTTCCAATGGGGAGATACGGGCACGCCGCCGGCTCCCCGGCGAAACGACGAGGTGGTGCTTGTCTCGGCCGTCAACCGGCGCGCCGAAGTGGAGGCCGTCGCGCTGAAAATCCTTGATCTCGCCCGGGAGGAAGGCTACCGTTGGCGCGACATGGCGATCCTGCTGCGGGAGATCGGCACCTACGCCGACGAGATCGAAGCGGTGTTTGGCGAATACGGAATTCCGTACTTTCTCGACCAGAAGCGGACGCTGTTGCACCATCCGCTGGTGGAACTGGTTCGCTCTGCGCTTGAGGTCGTGGTCGGCAAATGGCGGTACGAAGCCGTCTTTCGCTGTTTAAAAACCGACCTGCTGGCTCCGGTGGCTGACGAACGGACCGCCCGCCAGGAAGTCGATTTTCTGGAAAACTACGTGTTGGCCCACGGCGTCTTCGGCTGGCAGTGGACGGAGGACGCGCCCTGGCGCTTTGGTGGTCAGGCAGGAGCGGAAGAGGACGAAAAGGCTGACCAGCTGCGCCGCCGGTACGCGGAACCGCTGCGAGCCCTGGAGCAGGAGTTGAGGGAAGCGGCAAAACAGGACGTGCGTGCGATGACGGCTGCCTTGTACCGGTTTTTGGCCGCTGTCGATGCGCCGGGCAAGTTGGAGAAATGGCAGCGGCAGGCGGAGGAAGCCGGCGATTTGGAGGAAGCCCAGGTGCACGGGCAGGTGTGGAACGGCCTGATCGCGCTGATGGACCAGATCGTCGAGGTGATGGGCGGGGAGAACATGACGATCGCCACTTACGCCAAGATTCTGGACAGCGGTCTGGAAACGATCGAACTGGGCCTGGTTCCCCCTTCGCTGGATCAGGTGCTGGTGGGCTCGATGGAACGCTCCCGCCAGCCGGATGTGAAGGCCTTGTTCATCCTCGGGGTAAACGAAGGCGTCATCCCGCTTAAGCCCAAGGAAGACGGCATCCTGGACGAAGCGGAGCGGGAGCGGCTGGCCGAGTTGGGCCTGGAGCTGGCGCCAAGCGCGCGTCAGCGCCTGCTGGCCGAGCCCTATTTGTTGTACCAGGCCATGACGCGCCCCTCGGAACGGCTGCTGTTGAGTTGCGCCCTGGCCGATGAGGAGGGAAAAGGGCTTTTGCCTTCCAGCGTCTTTTCCCGCATCCAGGAAGTGCTTCCCGGCGTTGAGCACCGGATGTTTTACGGCGAGCCGACCGGCGACCCGCAGAAAGACGCCTTTTTGCTGGGCAGTCCGCGGCGTCTCTTCCGCCATCTGCTGAGCATGCTGCGCGCGATGAAAAAAAGCGGGGAAATGCCTGCCTTTTGGTGGGAAGTGTACGACTGGTTCCTCCGTTCCTCAACGGATCGCGAGCGGGAAAAATGGCTGCTGTCCGGGCTTGCCTATGAGAACCGCTCCCGCAAGCTGGACCCGGAGACGAGCATGGCTTTGTACGGAACCAACCTGAGCCTGAGCGTATCGCGGCTGGAGCAGTTCCAGTCCTGTCCGTTTTCGCACTTCTCCTCGCACGGGTTGCGCCTGCGCGAGCGGGTTCTCTACAAGCTGGAGAGGTTTGATGTTGGTGAACTGTTTCATTCTTCGTTGAAACGGGCTGTGGAAAAGATGAACGAGCAGCACCTGGAATGGGGCAAGCTGACGGAGGACAACAGCATGAAGTTGGCCGATGAGGTCGTGGAAGAGCTGGTGCCCGAGACGAGAAGCAACATTCTCAACCGGACGGCAAGGTACCGCTTTCTGTCCAGGAAGCTGAAGCGGGCCGTGGGCAGGGCGATTTACGTGCTGGGCGAACACGCGCGGCGCAGCCGGTTTGCTCCCGTCGGACTGGAGGTGACGTTTGGCCCCAAAGGCGATCTGCCCGGTCTTTTGGTCTCGCTGGACAACGGGGTGGGGCTGCAGTTGATCGGGCGCATCGACCGGGTGGACCAGTCGCTGGACGGCGAGGTTCCCTACTTGCGGGTGATCGACTACAAGTCCAGCGCCAAACAGCTTCAGCTCTCCGACGTCTGGAACGGTTTGAACCTGCAACTGCTCGTCTACCTCGATGTGGTGGTGACCAACGCCGAGCAGTGGCTGGGGAAAAAGGCGCGGATCGGCGGCGTTTTCTACTATCAGGTGGCCGATCCGTTCATCACCGCAAAAAGGCTCTTGAGCGCCGATGAAGCCGCCCGCGAGCGGGCCAAACGGCTGCGGATGAGAGGGTTGATGCTGGCCGACACGGAACTGGCGCGAATGATGGACGCCGCCGTCGAACAGGGAGCGTCCGATCTTTTGCCGTTTGAAATCAAAAAAGACGGAACGTTCTCTTCCCGCTCGTCCATCGCCAGCGAGGAACAGTTCCAGCTGCTGACCCGGTACGTGCGCCAGATCGTGCGGGAAATCGGCACGCGGATGACGGAGGGCGAAATTCAGATCGAGCCGTATTCCAAAGGAACGATAACGGCATGCGACTTTTGCGCGTACAAGCCGGTCTGCCAGTTCGACCCCCGGGCGGGCGGCAACCTGCACCGCGCGGTCGCCAAATGGAGCAGCAAGGAAGTATGGGAGATGCTTGCAAACCAGCAGAACGAAAGAGGTGGGCTGAGATGACCCAGCAGGTGCAAAACAAGCCGGAGCGCTGGACGGATGAGCAATGGCAGGCGATTACCCGCAGGGGCGGCAACGTGCTGGTCTCCGCAGCGGCTGGTTCCGGGAAAACGTCGGTGCTGGTAGAGCGGATCATCCAGCGCGTGCTGGACACTGACGATCCGATCGGGGTGGACCAGCTTTTGGTCGTCACCTTCACCAACGCAGCGGCGGCGGAAATGCGAAACCGCATCGGCGAAGCGCTTCGCAAGGCGCTGCAGGACAATCCCAAATCCGCCCACCTGCGCCGTCAGCTTGCCCTGCTGCAACGGGCCACGATTACCACGCTGCACTCCTTTTGTCTGGGCATTTTGCGGCAGTATTACTACCTGATTGAACTCGATCCGGATTTTCGCATCGCGGACCAGATGGAAGACGAACTGCTTCGCCAGGATACGCTGGAAGAGCTGCTGGAAACGTGGTATGAAAAGGACCCGGATTTTTGCGCGCTGGCGGAACTGATGCTGGACGGGCAGGACGACCAGTTTCTGGTTGTATTGCTTTTGCGCCTGTACGAGTTTTCCCGCAGCCATCCGGACCCTGACGGCTGGCTGAAACAGGCTGCCGGCATGTTTGACGTCAGCGGACGAAACCACCTGGACGGACTTGCCTGGACCCACAGCGTGCTGCGGTCGCTGGAACTGGAACTGGGAGGGCTGGAAGGAAAGCTCCGTCAGGCGATTGCGCTGGCAGGATCTCCGGATGGCCCGGAAGCTTATCTGCCTCTCCTGGAAGCCGAGGCAGGGGCGCTGAGAAGGGCTTGCCAGGCGTGCCGGGAAGGCTGGCAGGCTGCGGAAAACGCCATGCAAAGCGTCGTGTTTGCCAAGCTTCCGACGGTAAGAAACGCGGACCCGGAAGTAAAAGGACAGGTGCAGGATTTGCGCAACCGCGTGAAAAAAGCGGTGGAAGCGCTGAAGGAAGAGTATTTTGCCATGACGGAGGATCAGTACCTTCAAGACTTGCAGCAGCTGTCCGGGCACATGCAGACGCTGGCAAGACTGGTTTCCCAGTTTGCGGCAACCTATTCCCAGGTCAAGCGGGAGCGTTCCCTGGTCGACTTCAGCGATCTTGAACATCTCGCCTTGCGCATTTTGAGCGAGCCGGACGAGGCAGGCGGGAGGAGGCCGTCCGCAGTGGCGCTGCGGTTGCGGGAGCAGTTTGCGGAAGTGCTGGTGGACGAATACCAGGACATCAACCTGGTGCAGGAGACGATTCTGCAGCTGGTGTCGCGGGACGGAAAGACGGGCGGCGCGTCCAACCGGTTCATGGTCGGGGACGTGAAACAGAGCATTTACCGCTTCCGCCTGGCGGAGCCCAGGCTGTTTCTGGAAAAATACCTCGCCTATCAAAAGGACGGAACGGAACGGGCGGAAGCGGCGGAAGGCTGCCGGATTGACCTGGCCGCCAACTTTCGCAGCAGGCGTCAGGTGGTGGATGCCGTCAACTTTCTCTTTCGGCAGATCATGTCGCCGGGAGTGGGAGAGATTGATTACGATTCCGCTGCGGAACTGGTCTTTCGCGCGGACTACTACCCGGAGATCGGGGAAGAACGCCTGCAGGCGGAACTTCATTTGATCGACCGCTTTGAGGCGGCAGAGACAGGGGGGAATGCAGCGGACGGGGAAGAGAGCGGGGAGGCTTCAGCCGATGCCGTTCCATCCGCTGCGGAGGAGTCCAGCGCGGCCCAGTTGGAGGCGCGCCTGATCGCCAGCCGCATCCGCCGCTGGATGCAGCCCGGCGAAGGAGAAGAGCCGCTGCTCGTCTACGACCGGAAAACGGAAGGATTGCGTCCTGTCACCTACCGGGACATCGTGATCCTGTTGCGCGCCACGTCCGGATGGGGAGAGATCATGCTGGAAGAACTGCGCAAGGCCGGAATCCCCGTGCACGCCGAGCAGACGTCCGGCTATTTTGCGGCCACGGAAGTGGAGCTGATGCTTTCCCTGCTCCGGGTGATCGACAATCCGCTGCAGGATATTCCCCTGGCTGGCGTCCTGCGCTCGCCGCTGGTGGGATTGTCGGAAGAAAATCTGGCGCAGATCCGCATCAACTGCCCCACGGGTCCTTTCCATCAGGCCGTGCTGCGGTACGTTCAGGAAAATCCGGCTGCCAAGCCGTGGGAACGCAGGCTCCGCCATTTTTTCCGGAAACTGGACGACTGGCGCACACAAGCGCGAAGAGGCGCGCTTTCCGAGCTGTTGACCACGCTGTACCGCGAGACCGGGTACTTTGACTACGTGGCGGCGCTGGAAAACGGCCAGCAGCGGCAAGCCAACCTGCAAGCCCTGTACGACCGGGCCAAACAGTATGAAGCCGGTTCCTACCGCGGCCTGTTCCGTTTTTTGCGCTTTGTGGACAGGCTGCAGGAAACGGGGAGCGATCTGGGAGAGGCCCGGACGATTGGAGAAAATGAAGACGTGGTGCGGATCATGACGATTCACAAAAGCAAGGGACTGGAGTTTCCCGTCGTCTTTGTGGCCGGATTGGGCAAGCAGTTCAATACCATGGATGTGAAAAGCCCGTTTTTGCTGCACAAGGAACTGGGATGGGGGCCATTGGCGGCAGACAGCGAACGGCAGGTGCGCTACCCCAGCCTGGCGGCGCTGGGCATTCGCCAGCAGCTGCACCGCGAAATGCTGGCGGAGGAAATGCGCGTCCTCTACGTGGCTTTGACGCGGGCCAGGGAGAAGCTGATTCTGCTGGGAACGGTCAAGGATTTGGCGAAAAGCGTCGCTGACTGGGCTTTGCAGAGAGACGGGGAACGGCTGGCCGACGAGGACCTGATTCGCGCCAAAGGCTATCTGGATTGGATCGGCAGGGCGCTGTTGCGCCATCCGCAGGCATCCCCGCTGCGCGCCTATCCGCAGTCTCACGGCGGCGGAGAGCCGGTGCGGGTGCGGACCATTCCCGATGATTCCAGGTGGTCGTTCCATTTTTATCAGGCGGATGAACTGATGGCCATGACAGAACCGTCAGCGGAGCAACAGCAGGTCTGGGAGAGGCTGATTCGCCGCGAGGAAGTGGCGGATCGCCCCGCCGATCCCGAGTCGAGGGCATTGATCGAAAGGAAGCTGGGCTGGCAGCAAGCCAACCCGTTTGCCTCCAGGCTTGCGGCGAAGTGGAGCGTCAGCGAACTGAAACGGCGGCGTGCCCGGGAGGAAAAAGGCGGGCGGCTGCATACGCTTCCGGCGATCACCGCCAAACCGAAGTTTCTCACCGAGGATGAGGCGCATTCGTTCAGCGGAGCCGAAAAGGGGACGATCACCCACCTGGTTATGCAACATCTGGATCTCACCCGCCCGCTGGACGAGGCCGACATCGCCGAGCAGGTGGAATCGCTCACAGCCCGGCGCTTTCTCACCGAGGAGCAGCGGCAGGCGGTGGAGACGGCACAGCTCGCCCGGTTTTTCGCCAGTCCCTTGGGGCGCAGGATGATACAGGGTAGGAAGGTTTACCGCGAACTGCCGTTTACCCTGGCCATTCCCGCTTCGGAAGTGGAGCCGCTTTTTGGCGATCAGCCGGAGGAAAAAGTGATCGTGCAGGGCGTGATTGACTGCCTCGTCGAAGAAGCCGACGGCCGCTTGCTGCTGATTGATTTCAAAACGGACCGCATCGCCTCAGAACCCTCGCCGTTTGTCATCGAGGAAATGGCGGGGCGATACCGGGAGCAGATTCGGCTGTACGTGCGGGCGATCAGGGAGATTCTTCAGCCGGACAGCGAAGTGGAAAGTTACTTGTACCTGCTTTCCGGCGGTTTTGCCATTCCCATTCCCGTTGGAATGGACGAATAAAGGCGGCCAGAACCGGTCCGACAAAAGCGGACGGCCCAACAAACGTGCCGGAAAAACACAAGGCGGCGGACTCGGACCTGAACAAAGCCCGGGTTCGCCGAAGGTTATTGCGGAAAGGGGAATGTTTTCGCGCGAAATGACGCCGTTCGTGATACAATGGTTGGGGTCAGCTCTGCCGTTTGTCCGCGCAAAAAACAGACAGTCTTTGAAAACCCTGCTTTGCTTTGGCAGATTATACGGAAAATGATATAATGGCTAACAGCTTTTTGCCTGAATGATGGAGGAGAGTTTATCATGCAACGATTTTCTGAAAGAGAATGGCTGGCGTACAAACAGAAGAACAAGGACCGCGCCCGCATGCTGATCAACTGTGAGGACCGCCCGGGAATCGTGGCCGCAGTCTCCCGCTTTCTGTTTGAACAGGGAGCCAATATCGTGCAATCCGACCAGTATACGACGGACCCGGAAGCGGGACGCTTTTTCATGCGCATTGAGTTTGATGTCATCAACCTTGCGGAGCGTCTGGATGAAATCCGCGCATCCTTTGGACCGGTAGCGGAAAGCTTCGGGATGGAATGGTCGCTGGTGGAGGCAAAGAAACGGAAGCGCATCGCCATTTTTGTCTCCAAGGAGGATCACTGCCTGCTGGAACTGTTGTGGCGGTGGAAAGCCGGAGAGCTGCACGCCGACATCACGATGGTCATCAGCAACCACCCCGACATGCGGGAGACGGTGGAAGCGTTTGGCATTCCCTACCACCACGTTCCGGTGAGCCGGGACAACAAGGAAGAGGCGGAACGCCAGCAGCTGGAATTGTTGGGGAACGGAGTCGACCTGATTATTCTCGCCCGCTACATGCAAATTTTGTCTCCGCGTTTTCTCCAGGATTACCCGATGCGCATCATCAACATTCACCACTCCTTTTTGCCCGCCTTTGTCGGGGCCAAGCCGTACGAGCAGGCGTACCGGCGCGGCGTGAAACTGATTGGCGCGACCGCCCACTACGTCACCGAAGAGCTGGACGCAGGCCCGATTATTGAACAGGACGTGCTGCGTGTCACCCACCAGGAAGACGTCGAAATGCTGAAGCAGTTGGGACGGCAGGTCGAGCGCACGGTGCTTGCCCGCGCCGTGGGCTGGCATCTGGAAGACCGCGTCCTGGTGTACGGCAACAAGACCATTGTCTTCAATTAAGATTTAAATGAAATTTTTTAATTTAAATAAAAACAGGAGTCCCTAATGCAAAAAAGGGCTCCTGTTTTTTGATGTTCTTCCTGGCATCGCGCAGGAAGGTTGGGTTTTACACATCGCCATGATCAACGGTATTTTTTACACCTTGGTGATCCTGTCCTTTTTTCAGTATGTGGATTTTTGCGCTAAAAAGTGTTGGAATTTGCTGAGTTTTTCGTTTTACTGAATAGCAAAGAGGGCAATGTGAAAAAAAAGGAGATTGTTCGAATGAGTGGGACTGAACAGGGCAAAAGACAGGTGATCGTGATTGCATTGGTGACGGCATGCTGTCTTTTGGGAGACTCGATGTTATATGTGGTGCTGCCGATTTACTGGCAGGAAGCAGGGTTGACGTCGCTGTGGGAGGTAGGGGGATTGCTGTCGGTAAATCGGCTGGTGCGCATCCCCATGGGGCCTTTGATCGGCCGCTGGCTTCAGCGGATCGAGGGGCGCGCCGCATTGCTGATTGCCGTTTCGCTTGCCTGCGTCACCACGTTTTCCTACGGTTTTCAGGGGTTTTGGCTCTGGCTGGCGATGCGCAGTTTGTGGGGAATCTCCTGGACGATATTGCGCATCGGCGGTTTGTCCCTGATCGTTTCCGCTTCAGTTCCCGAAAACAGGGGAGAAATGATGGGGCTTTACAACGGGTTGTACCGGTTGGGCAGTTTGGGCGGGATGCTGGCAGGCGCTTTTCTGGCAACCATGTTCGATCTGCAAACGGCTTCCTTCTTGTTTGCGGCATGCACAGCACCGGCGCTGCTGCTGGTCGGATGTTACCTGCCGCGAACGTTTTCCGCCGGGGAGGAGGTTGTCCATACAGGGGCAGGAGTATCTTCGCTGGTATGGAAAAAGGGCTGTCTCCTGCTGACGCTCATTAGCGGTTTTTTGCTGACCATGGCGTACCAGGGCGTGTTTACCTCCACCCTCAGCCGGCTGTTTGAGGAGCGTCCGTCCATGCCGGTGATTGGCGGCTGGTTGATCAGCGCGGCTGTGATGTCCAGCTGGTTTCAGGCTGTCCGCTGGGGATGGGAACCGTGGGCAGCCCCGCTGTGCGGCAGGCTGGCTGACCGCTGCGGAAAAAAACCGCTTTCCCTCGGAGCGATGCTGGCGGCTGCCGGTCTGTTTGCCTTTCTCTGTGCTCCCGTGCCGTTTTCCTTGTGGCTCTGCATGCTGCTGGCCGTGCAATTGACGGCCACGATGCTGACGACCCTGATCGATACCTGGGCGGCAGAGGAAGCATCGCGCCAGCCAAACCACATGGCGGTGATGACCCTTTACACGGTCCTGTCGGATGCCGGCGCCGCTGCAGGCCCAATGCTCGCCTTCTGGGTGGATGAACATTTTGGCCTGTCCATTGTATACGGGGGAATGGGCGTTGTTCTGCTGTTGCTTGCCCTGGCCTGGATTCCCGTTGCCGAGGCGCGGCCGGTCCGTCATCGCAGATCACTTTGACTGCGGCGGGAATTGACCGCAGCGGGAACTGCGCTCTCCTCATTCCTGCCGTACCTCATACAAAAAATGGAACGGCTCTAAGCCAGCAAAAAACACTGGCGCTCATCGCAAGGGAACTGCCCCCAAGAGGTGACGCCAGTGTTTTTTAGGCTTTTTTGCTACAGGCGGATCGTCTTTAAATCGGGAGAGACGATCAGCTTTGGCTCCGTGCACGCCTGGATGTCTTCGGCAGAGTAGCCTTCGGCAACTTCCACCAGCACCGGGCCATTCGGGGTGACGTCCAGTACAGCCCGGTCGGTGATGATGCGGTTTACCACTTTTTTGCCGGTGAGCGGCAGGGAGCATTGGTTCAGGATCTTGGTTTGCCCGTGCTTGTTGACGTGTTCCATGATGACGACGATCCTTTTTGCGCCGTGGACGAGGTCCATGGCGCCGCCCATGCCTTTCACCATTTTGCCGGGGATCATCCAGTTGGCCAGGTCGCCTTCTGCGGACACTTCCATCGCTCCCAGAATGGCCAGGTCGATATGTCCGCCGCGAATCATGGCGAAGGATTCCGCGCTGGAGAAGAAAGCGGCTCCCGGTATGGCGGTGACGGTTTCCTTGCCGGCGTTAATCAGGTCAGGGTCGATCTCTTCTTCCGTCGGGTAGGGACCGATGCCGAGCAGACCGTTTTCCGACTGCAGCACGACGTTTTTTCCTTCGGGAATGTAGTTGGCGACCAGGGTCGGCATCCCGATCCCCAGGTTTACGTAAAAGCCGTCCTCCACTTCCTGGGCGGCGCGCATCGCAATTTGTTCACGGGTCAGCGACATCGCAATCTTCCTCCTTTGTAGGCTGATCTTCAAAAAATGGGTCAGGAGCGGGTGGTGCGCCGTTCAATCCGTTTTTCAAACGAAGGCGCCTGAATCAAGCGCTGCACGTAAATGCTCGGCGTATGGATGTGATCCGGATCCAACTCGCCGACTTCCACGATTTCTTCCACTTCGGCAATGGTGATTTTTCCCGCCGCCGCCATCATCGGATTGAAGTTTTGCGCCGTTTTGCGGTAGACGAGGTTGCCCAATTTGTCCGCTTTCCAGGCTTTAATCAGGGCAAAATCGCCCGTGATGGCGCGCTCCAGCAGGTACTCCTTGCCGTCAAAAACGCGGGTTTCCCGTCCTTCAGCAATCGGCGTGCCCACTCCGGCCGGGGTGTAAAAAGCAGGGATGCCTGCTCCGCCGGCGCGCAGACGTTCCGCCAGGGTACCCTGCGGCGTGAGTTCCACTTCCAGTTCACCGGCGAGGAATTGGCGTTCGAACTCCTTGTTCTCCCCCACATAGGAAGAGATCATTTTTCGGATTTGTTTTTGCTGCAGCAGAAGGCCCAGACCCCAGTCATCCACGCCGCAGTTGTTGGAGACGACGGTGAGGTTCCTTACGCCTTTGTCGCGCAGGGCGATAATCAGGTTTTCCGGAATCCCGACGAGACCGAACCCGCCGACGAGCAGAGTGGCGCCGTCGTGGATATCGGCCACGATGTCCGTGTAAGACGTGTAAATTTTCGCCATGACGTTCACTCCCACCATGAAAAATTTGCTGAATGTCTGCTTGAAAGCGCTGACAAAAAGGCGGTCAGCCGCTTTTTCCTGGGTTTATCATACCGCAGAGGAGTTGCAAAAGAGTGACAATTCAAACATTTTTTGCGGAGATGCCGGCACAGGTTTCCTGCTTTACACGCGCCTTCTTCTCTAGTACCCTTTCCATCAGACAAAAGTGGAAAGGAGCCGGCGGGTGAGCAGGTTAAGATGGTGGATTTTCGTCGTGTTGCTGACGTCTTTGTTGACGGGGTTGCACATTTCCTCTTCCCAGCCTTATGAAAAACAGGATTTGCGCGGCTCGATCGCTGCTGTCATCGACGAAGGCAAGTGGCAGGAGCGGCTGGAGGATGTGAAGCTTACATACGGCGGCAGGGAAATCAGCGTGAGGGAACAGGGAACGGCCGGTTTTCTGGAGTTTTTCCTGCGCAAGGGCGTCCATTTCGTCACGTTTTCGTTTCTCGCCTTGTGCTGGTACATGGTGCTGCGCGGCTGGGCTTCCCATTCCGCGGCGCTTCCCTGGAGCGGTTTTCTCAGCCTGGTGACGGCAGCGCTGGATGAGTGGCACCAAACCTTCACTCCGGACCGCACGGGTTCGGTTCAGGACGTGCTCCTGGACGGGGCAGGTATCGCGGTCATGCTGGTGCTGATTTCCATTGTTAAACGGTGGCGGCACCGTTGAAAAACGTGATAAAATGAACGGAAAACAACCAACCTGATAACACCAGGAAAGTTTTTGACACAGCAGCTGCCGTGTGAAAACGTTCAAAAGAATAGGCTTTTCAGTAGCCGAATATGTCTGCTATACTTTAAAGGAATGAGACTTCTATTTCGAGGTTCTCATCACTTATTGGAAATCACAAAAGGAGTGCAAATTGGATGGCAGTACAAGTGGGAAGCATCATCGAGGGGAAAGTGACAGCGATTAAACCGTTTGGGATGTTTGTTGCAGTCAGTGAAACGGAACAGGGACTGGTCCATATTTCCCAGGTGGCAAACGGTTTTGTCAAGGATATTCATGATCACTTTTCCGTCGGAGAAATGGTAAAGGTGAAAGTGCTCTCCATTGATGATGCTGGCAAAATCTCGCTGTCGGTTCGCGCCGCACTCCCAGCGCCTGAGCGTGATGAGCGTCGTGGCGGTGGCTATCGTGGAAGCGACCGTGGAGGAAACGCAAAACGCGACAGTATGTCTTCGTTCGAGGAAAAGCTGAAAAAATGGCTGAAACACAGTGAGGAGAACCTTGCAACGATCAACAAAAAGAATGCGAAACGCGGCTACTAGCCTTGCCATATGAAAAGCGGACAAAAAGACGGGAGAGGCCTTCCGTCTTTTTTTCGTGGTCAGGATTCGCCTGTGCTGCCGGGACGAGGGACTGCAGGTTATGAAAGCCGGAATTCGGGGAATCTACGGGTGGCGAGTCTCGATGATGTTTGGCGCGCAGGACGAAGACATGCAAAGAAAAGCAGGGGGCAGAGATGAAGACGGATTGGGGAAACTTGGACCTGTTGCTGGATTGGGTGGCGGAGCCGTCCGTTCAACCGGGCATCTCCCTTTATACCGTCACGTACAGGAGCCAGGAATGGCGGGTAAAGGCGTTGCTTGCGGTGCCTGAAGAAGACGGGCGGGAAGAGCGGAGAGGAAGGAAATGGCCGGCTCTGCTGTACTGCCGGGGCGGCATCAAGAGCGTGGGCAAGGTAAGGCCGGAGCGGATCAGCCAGTTGGCTTCCTTCGGCTACATCGTGCTGGCTCCGCACTACCGCGGCAATGAAGGCGGAGAAGGGCGCGACGAATTTGGCGGGGCGGACCGTCACGACGTGTTTGCCGCCTATGAACTGCTGCGCCGGTTGTCCATCGTTGACAGCAGGCGGATCAGTGCTTTCGGTTTTTCCCGCGGCGGCATGATGGCCTTGTTCGCCGCCATGGAGTGTCCGGGACTGTTGGCGGCTGTCGTCTGGGGCGGGGTGAGCGACATGTTCCTGACCTATGAAGAGCGGGTCGATTTGCGGCGCATGTTGCGCCGCGTGATCGGCCATCCGCGCAAACAGGAGGAGGGGTATCGCTGCCGCACCCCGTTATTCCGCGCCGCGGAGATCGCCTGCCCCGTACTGATTATTCACGGAACCGAGGACCAGAATGTGGGGGTAGCGCACGCGCTCCGACTGGCTGATGCCTTGCAGCGGGAAGGAAAGCCGCATGAGCTCTGGCTGGTGGAGGGAGCCAGCCACCTGTTCCGGGGAGATGAGATGGAGCGCTATACCCGGCGCATGTTTGCCTGGCTCAAGGAGCGGGAGCGGGCTGCCGTTGCCGCCCGTTCCTAGGCGTTTTTCGGCTGGCGCGGCAGGGAGATCGTAATCGTCGTTCCCTTCCCCACGGTGCTTTCGATCTGCATCGTGCCGCGGTGGTTTTCCACCATGCGGCGGGAGATGGGCAGGCCAAGGCCTGTCCCTTTTTCTTTCAGGGAGAAAAACGGATCAAAAATCCGCCCCAGATACTCGGCCGGGATTCCTTCCCCGGTATCGCGGATGACAATGTGAACAAACGTGTCGTCCAGGCGATTTTCGATGGTCAGGATGCCCCCCTCCTTCATCGCTTCAATGGAATTTTTCATCAGGTTCAAAAGAATTTGTTTGAACTGCTCCACGTCGACGTGAATAGAGGTATCCACGATGTCCCGGTCCACGATTTCAATTCCGTGCAGCGCCGCTTCCGCATTAATCAGCGGGAGGATGGCATTCAGCAGTTCCCTCAACTTGACTTCCCGGTAATTGGGAATGGAGGGTTTGGACAGCAACAACAGTTCGGTGACGATCTGGTTTACCCGCTCGATCTCTTTCAGGATCAGCGGCAGGTAGTAGCGTTCCCCTTCCTGCTCGGAGAAACGCTGCTGCATCAGTTGGATGAAGCCGTATATGACAGCGAGGGGATTGCGGATTTCGTGGGCGGCTCCGGCAGCCAGCTGTCCGACCATTGCCAGCTTTTCCGACTGGTTGAGATACGCCTGCACCTGTTCCTGTTCGGTAATGTCCAGGAAGGTAATCATCCAGCCCGTTTCGCCGTCTTGCTGATGATGGAACAGCGGGATGTAGGAAACCAGAGCGATAAACGGGGTGCCGTCTTTTTTGCACAGCGTCATTTTCTGGTTGACGAACCAGGACGACTCCTCGAAGGGAATGATCTCGCCTTCTTTTTTCGCCAGGGGATAGCCGTTTTCGTCCAGTTTCACCCACTGCCGGGCGAAGTGATTGACGTGAATTTCCGCCTGCCGATTGGGACGGCTGATGATGCCGACAGGCAGAGAATTCAGGATTTGCTCCCGCAGATTCTTTTCTTCCATCAGAATGGTCCGCTTCGCCTGATCCTGTTCGAACAGGGTCTTCAGGTTGCGAGACATTTTGTTGAATTCGTCCGCCAACTCGCGGAATTCGTCCTGTTGCGGGTAGACGATCTCCTGGCCGAACGCCCCTCTGGACACGTCGCGCACCTGTTTCAAGAGCGACTGGATGGGGCGGAGCAGTTCCCGGCGAAAGTAAAAGGTGCAAAAAGAGGCGAACAGAACGGCTGCGACGGAAACCGTGTACGTCAGGAACAGGGAAACCCGGATGCTCTCAGTCGTCTTCTGGAACTCTTGTTTGGTTTCGCGTTCCAGATTGTCCAGGGAAAAGGTAAAATCGCGTTCCATCTGCTCGATCAACGGTTGCACTTCATTGGACAGCACGTAATTGACAGCGGTCAGATTGTCTGCCTTCAGCAACGGGTCCACCTTGTTCAGGAACAGGAAATCAAGCTCGCGGATCAGGTCGATGGACGAGAACAGCGCGGCGTTGTTCCTGGTGGGTGTCAGGTTTTCGAAGCGGGAACTGTCAATCAGATGGGAGTAATACTGATCGAGATAGGACGGGTCAAGGGTCGCCGTATACATCTTCAGCGCGTTGGTCTTGATGGTGATCTGGTTTTTCACTTCCAAAAGCGCGCTTGTCTGGGGCAGCAGCGTTTGCAGCATGTTCATCTCGTCAGCGGTTATCGCTGTCATCTGGTAGCTGAACAGGGAAGTGACGCAGCCGATCAAAAGCATCATCACGAGAAAACTGAGCATGATTTTTTTCTGAAAACCAAGGTTGCGAAAGAGAGACATGATCTTATCCTCCATGCGAAACAGGATTTGTCAACCGCTGCAATTCTTGCATGATTTCGTCGCGTACTTTCTGGGGAACCATTGGACCGAAAGAAGTGAAGTAGCTGACTCCCTGGGAAAGGCCGAAATTGACGGTGCCTGACGGGAGCTTGCCGCGGATAAACTGTTTGATAACCGTGCGATAGCATTGATCCACGTCCTGCACCATGGAGGAGAGAACGTAGTCAGGAGCGATGTAGCGCTGGTCCGCGATGTATCCGATGGTGTACACCTTTGACCGCTGCGCCTCGGAGATCACCTCCAGGTTAAAGCTGTCGCCCGTCGGATAGATGACGTCCACACCAGATGCGATCATGTCTCGGGCAACCTTGAGCGCGGCTTGCACGTCGTTGAAATCCGGAACGTACCCGATGTGCACTTTCGTTTCCGGCGCGACTTTTCCGACCCCCTCGAGAAAGCCGTCCAATTGCGCAAACTCCTGCGGCTTGTCCACCGCGATGTATCCCACTTTTCCCGTTTTTGACATCCGCGCCGCCAGGATTCCGACGAGATAGCCTGCCGGTTTCATGTCAAAGCGGACGGAGGTCTGGTTGTCATGAAACGCTTCCCCGTTAAAGCTGATAAAGCGGGTTTGCGGGTAAGAGGGGGCGATCCTGTTGAACGGCTCGGAGAAAACGACGCCGTGGCCAATGATCAGCTCGTACCCGTTGGAAGCAAACGTCCGGGCTGTTTCCGTAATCTTGTCGGCTTGCAGATTGGTGACAATTTTCAGGGAAAAGTCGTAAATCTTTTGCAGCCGAACCATGCTTTCCAGGGCACTGCTGTTCCAGCCTTGATCGTATGTAGGTCCTTCCATAAGCAAGGCTACCCGCATTTGCTTGAACGGCGAGCTTTCTGTGTTGATCTTTTGAATGTGCTCCAAACTGGTCAGAAATTGACTGGTAATCAGGGCGAGCATCCCGAGAACCAATCCGGCAAAGAGCAACGGGAACAGTTGCGGTTTGGGCATGCCAACCCCCTCCCTTGGCACAATACTGTGGAAAATGAATACAATCTCTATTTTAACGTATAGGAAAATACAACCGGCAAGATTATAAATTTTCTGAATTTATAAGAAAAGTTTCCGCAAAAAGTGCGGCCGCTCATCCTTGCAAAGCCCTTGGCATGAGCTTTTTTCCGGCTTGATACAGGAAAGCAGGAAGCTTGTCCGCTTGTGCGGGATTGGCGGGGTGGAATCCGGGCACAATATGCGGGAAAACAGATCGCAGGAAAAAGGAGGAGCTTGAGATGGACGCGAGTGAAAAAATGGTGGAAATGCCTCCAATTGAAGTGCCGGATGAAATTGGGCATACAGAGACTACGGAGATCGGCGGGACCACTCCCCACCCCAAACCGGACAGTCCTCTGGCTGTAAGCGGCTCAAACGGCACGTCGGCCCCAACCTCCGGCATGAAGCGAGATGGGAAAATCGGCTATCTCTAGCCAGGTTCCCTTTCTGCAAAAAGAACTGCAAGGGGCAGGAAATCACTTCCTGTCGGGAAAAACCGGTTCGGACTGGAAAAGCGGTTCGGATCGGTTTTTGTTTTCGCCAGAAGACGGATGATTCGCAATTCTTGTATAATAAAAATATGGCAATCCGTATGTGAAGAGGTGGCAGCGTGTCGATACAACCCAACTTTTTTCAGCAGTACCAGGACGCCGATATGGATGAATTGGCCGATCTGATTGGCGATCTGCTGCAAAATCCGATCACGATTGAGGACGCGGACCACAGGTTGATTGCATACAGTTCACACGGAGACAGCACGGACCCGGCCCGCTGGTCGACGATCATGGGAAGACGGGTGCCGGAAAAGGTGCTGACCCGCTTGTGGAAAGACGGCGTGTTCCAGGCGCTGTGGACGCAGGACGACCCGGTCCACATTCCGGCGAAAGACGAGGTTGGCCTGGGAAAACGGGTTGCGATCGCCATTCGCCGCGGCAACGATGTGCTGGGGTACATCTGGGCGCAGGAGGTTAACCGCCCGCTTACGGAAAAAGATGATGAAATATTGCGACAGGCGGCCCGCGCCGCCGTAACCAGGCTGATTCAGCGCCAGGGCAAGCGAAAGGCGGAAGAGCAAAGGCGCAACGAGTTTCTTTGGGAGCTCTTGCTGGGCAACTTCACGAGCGAGACGGCAATACGGCAAAAGGCGGAGAACCTGCAGGTACAGCTGCCTGCTCCCTACCTGATCTGTGTCGTGGAAGCGCCGGGGGAGCGGCTGGATCAGTACCTCTACCCGCTGTTGATGCGCGACAAGCTCTACTGGGTAGTGGACGGTTCGCAGTTGGTTTTGCTGATTGGCCTTCATTCCGGGAAAAAACCGGATCAGGACGAACTGATCCGCAAAGTGGAACAGTTTCTGGCCGATTCCCTGGGAAAGCTGGTCACCCATGCCAAAGAGGGGCTGGTGACCGCCGGATACGGACGGGCTTACAGCGGATACACGCAGATCGGGAAAAGCTACCGGGAAGCGCTGCACGTACTCAGGGTGAAAAAACTGTTTCCAAAGGAGACGGAGGGCATATACGGATACCAGGATTTGGGCATTTACCGCTACTTGTTGCAGTTGAAAAAGTGGAAGGATGAAGAAGGCTGCCAAGATGAACGGCTGGAGCGGCTCAAGGAGTATGACCGCAACAATCACACGGAACTCCTGGAAACCCTGGAGACGTTTCTGGACGCGGCCGGCAAGGTAAACGTCGCGGCCAGCAGGTTGCACATCCACATTAATACGCTGGGCTACCGCCTGCGCCGGATTGAGGAGATCATGCAAGTGGATTTGGAGAACATGAACCAGCGGACCGCTTTGTATCTGGAACTGAAAATGGACAAACTGAACAGAGAAATGTAAGTCATTTGTGAATTTTCACAAAGAAACGGAGATACGATTTGGGGAATATCCAAGGAAGCAGCGTTAAAAATGATTGTACAATAGCAGTACAGGAAAAAACGGTGTTTCCAAGGAGGATTGTTTGCCATGATCGTCGGAATCCCAAAGGAAATTAAAAACAACGAAAACCGCGTCGCCATTACCCCTGCCGGAGTCGCCGCGCTGGTGCAGAACGGACACAAGGTGCGCGTGGAAAGCCTTGCCGGCCAGGGAAGCGGTTTTCGCAACGAGGATTATGCGGCACAAGGCGCGGAAATCGTCGAAACGGCGGCAGAAGCGTGGGCCGCGGACATGGTGATGAAGGTGAAGGAGCCCCTTCCTTCCGAATACCAGTATTTCCGTGAGGGACAGGTTTTGTTTACTTACCTGCACCTCGCTCCCGAGCCTGAATTGACGCGAGCCCTGATGGACAAAAAGGTGACCGCCATCGCCTATGAAACCATTCAACTGGACAATGGCGCACTGCCTTTGCTGACCCCGATGTCGGAAGTGGCGGGCCGCATGGCCATCCAGATCGGAGCGCAGTTCCTGGAAAAGCCGTACGGCGGCAAGGGCGTGCTGCTCAGCGGCGTCGCCGGCGTGCAAAAAGGGGAAGTGGTGATCATTGGCGGCGGCATCGTCGGAACCAACGCGGCGAAGATGGCTGTCGGCCTGGGCGCCAACGTCACCATTCTCGATGTGAACGCCGACCGCCTGCGTCAATTGGATGACCTGTTCGGCGGACGCGTGCAAACCCTGATGTCCAACTCCTTCAACATCGCCAATGCAGTAAAAAAAGCCGATCTGCTGGTAGGCGCCGTGCTGATTCCGGGAGCCCGCGCTCCCCGTCTGGTGACGGAAGAAATGGTAAAATCCATGGAACCCGGTTCGGTGATTGTGGACGTCGCCATCGACCAGGGCGGTTCCATCGAGACGGTTGACCGCATCACCACGCATGACCAGCCGACCTATGTGAAGCACGGCGTGATCCACTACGCCGTGGCCAACATGCCGGGCGCGGTGGCCCGCACGTCCACGCTGGCGCTGACCAACGTCACCGTTCCCTATGCCGTCCAGATGGCCAACAAGGGCTGCCTGCAAGCCGTGCGTGAAAACCGCGCATTGGCCAAAGGCGTCAACGTGATCGACGGGAAAATCACCTACAAGGCGGTGGCGGAAGCGCACAACCTGCCCTACACCCCGCTGGAGGAAGTTCTCCTGGTGAAAAACTAGCAAAAAAAAAAAAACCGGCAAGCCTCGCTGGCAGAGGCCTGCCGGTTTTTTACCGTTGCGGCAGGATGTCTTCCGGATAGTTGTACCATTCCAGTTTCAATTTTCCCGAGTTGGTCAGTTTGACCTCGACGTTTACCTCAGCCAGGCAATCGGGGCTCAGTTTCTTGTCCGGATTTCGGGCAAACTTTTTCCAGCTTTTGAAGTCCTGCTGAAACAGCGCGTGCTCCAGGCTGAACAGGTCGCGGCCTCTCTGCATGCCTCTGTGAAAGGTACGGCGGATTTGTTTGGCAATCTCCTCTCTCGCGGTTTTTTCGATGAAAGGCAGATCAACTTCTGCAAACAGCTCCTGTACGAATCCCCTTGCGAAAACGTTGATGCGAAAGCGGGGATTGGGGTCTGTTTGCACCGGCTCCACGTCCGCTTTTACCTTCTTGATAAACAGCACGGCCCGCGGCTTCTTTTCCTCCCACAGCACCAGGGGAGCCTGCTCTGTTTCGGGATTCATCCAACGCAGGCCGAGCACGTCCTCACCGCGGAAAAAGCCGCCCCATTTCCCCCGGTAAAGGGTTTGCACGCCGTTGATGGCAAGCCGGGTCATCCCCCCGCTCACTTGTTGCTTTTCCCGGTCAATCCCCAAATTGGGAATCAGCACGGTATAGCTGGGCTCCCAGAAACGGGCGGCAAACTGGTAAAACTGAATCGGTTCAATAAAGGACCGTTGCTTGTAAATGTCATAAGGCTCACGCAAAACGGAAGTCACCGGCGTGACGCCTTTTGCCGAATGTGTGCTGAGGACTTCGTCGAGCTGTTCTTTCGTGGCGTAGACCCATCCGGTGTAACGGATCAAACCGAATCGGTGCATTGCTTCAAAGATCGGCAACACCCCTTGTTTCAAAATGCGCTCGTGAAAGATCAACGTTCCGACAAAGCCGGTAAAATGCGGAACCTGCACGGTTTTCAACAAATTGTCGAATGCGTTTTGGATGGTTGCTCCCTTTGCCATGGAGATGATCGGCGACGCTGACGCCGGTTGGCCGGTCGAATCTTTATGTTCGCTGACGTCGGACATGTCCAGGGCCTGGCTGTATACGATGTATTCTCCGTTTTCGTAGTCGAAACCGATTGCCGAGATATAGTTGAGATCCTGGATGGATTTCATGTCCCAGCAACCGCTGAGCAGGCTGGCCGACAGGAGCAAAACGGCGCAGGCCGTGAGGGTGAGCCTCACTGGATACCGCTTCCTTTCCCTCTGTTTTGAGTTAACAGGTTGCTCAGCGCAAAAAACATGGATTTGATAACAGTGGCAATGATGTTGGAAGATGAAAGCAACCCGTAAGTCCGGCCGAACGAAGTGAGCGTCGACACGTAGTAGACGATGATCATGATGCTGAGAATGAAGCCGTACATGCCCAGAATGGCAGAGAGGAAAAACACCTTGAACCTTAGCACGGTAACGGCACCGCTCAATGACTGGTTGACCAGGGTAAAAGACGCGACGACAGTTAAAGCTCCGACGAACAGCATGGAGGGGGACGTGATCCCTGCGCGGATGGACGCGTCCCCGATAATCAGCGCGCCGACCAGGGCAAGCGTTTGCCCGATCGTTTTGGGCAGACGGGCCCCTGCTTCGCGGAGAAACTCAAAAATAAACAGGATGAAAAAAAGTTCCATGGGAGCGGAGAACGGCATCCCCTTTCTTCCCTGGGCGACGGTCGCCATCAGCAGAAACGGGAACTCTTCAATGTTGTAGGCGACCAGGGAAACCCAAAATCCGGGCAGGAAAATGGCGATCCATACGCCGCCCAGGCGGAGCATCCGCTCCACCCAGACATATATAACCGGATACTGGTCGTCTTCCGGGGATTTGATCTGTTCCAGCAAGTTCACCGGCCCGATCATTGCAACGGGAGAGCCGTCGACGAGAATCACCACCTTTTTCTCCAGCAGCATGTAGATGGCTTTGTCAGGCCGGCCTGTGTAATCGATCAGCGGAAACAGCGAATACCGATTGTCCGCCAGCCTCTTTTCCAGAATTCCGCTGGTGACGACCTTCAGGTTTTGACATTCATGCAGCCGGTCCCGCACCACCTCCACAACGTCGAGCGGGGTGCTGTCCGCCAAGTAAAGCATGGCCACTTTGGTTTTGGAAATGGTGCCCAGCACGAATTTTTCACAGGCCAGCTTCGTGCTGGGGAGGCGTTTGCGAATCAGCGCCACGTTTATATGGATGTTTTCAATAAACCCGTCTCTCGGCCCCTTGATGGAGACTTCCGTATTGGCATCTTCCGTCGATCTTTCCGGCCGGTTGCTGACATCCCAGGAAAATTGCAGGGAATTCTCCAGGAAGATCAGCACTTCTCCCTCAAACAACCGCTTCTCCCAATCGTTGAGATCGTCGGAGATGGGGTTCAACGGGAGCGGACGAAGATCTCCTTCGGCAAAGCCTCGGTTCAGTTGGGGAAGGACCACTTGCTGCAGGTGTTGGGTATCAATCAGTCCCGTGCTGTAGACCAGGATGGCCGTTTGGCCGCCAACGCTGACCATCCGTTTGATGACAACATCTCCATTGTGACGAAAAAGTTCGCGCAACCTGGTTTCAAGATCCATGACCAGTCACCTTCTGTTTGCTTCGGGTTTTGAGGACCAGCCCAATGATGACGAGTGAGACCGAGGCAACCACGAATAAAAAAAACGGATAGTACACCTTGGACAGGAAGGTCATGAACTGCATGTCGTTGAAGGGCAGAGTGTCGATCAAAAGGATGCTGGCTCCAAGCAGCACCACGAGAAATTTGCGCCGCGCCTCTGACCGGGCGTTAAACATTTCCGCAAGCAGCAACAGGCAGAGGGACAGACGCGTAAAAGAGCCGGAAAGCCATTGATAGACTGCGAAAAATTCCATGTTCTCGATGTTGCGGCCAACGGTCAACAGACGCCACTGCTCAAAAGCAGGAAAACGCTGCCGGCTGGACTCCACCGGCCCGAATTCGGCGATTGCCCCGGTAAGCGGGCTGAGGGTAAGAATGATGAGGATCGCGATCAGCAGGAAGTAGTATCTCAGGCGCATGGGCGTCCGGATATGGTGGTGGAGAAGGAGGAGGATAAACATTTCCGCATATCCGCCTCCCGCGTACACCATTGCCTCCAGCATCGGCCCGACGCCGTTCTGCAGAATGGGAAACAGTTGGCTGTAATCTTTTTTGGACAAATTGCCGGACATCACGAAAAAACCCAGAATGGACACAATGGGCAGGAGCACGCCGGATGTATATCCCAACTGGGCGATTCTGCCGCAGGCCGCGACGACGCACATGAGTATCAGGACAATAGCGGTGAACCATTGCGGGGTGTAGGGCAAGAAGTTGACCGTCGCCCATGTCCGGGTGTCGATCAGATGGGCAACAGCCATCATGTACAATCCCAGCATCAACGGGGCAAGCAAAAGCCTGCTGACGAGGGGGCTGTAAGTGCGCTGCAGCCAGGACTGCAACGATTCTCCGCCAAGGCGGGTGTTGACGAGGTAAAGCAGGTACGCCCAGCCAAAAAAGGGAACTGCTACAATGAGTACGCTTACCCAGGCATCACGCCCAGCTTTGCTGAGCAAAAGGGGAATGACCGTTACATGATCGGTAATGCCGATTGTAAGCATGAGCATCATGATCGTTTGGCCGACGCCAATTTTCCCGTCTACCTTCATGAACGTCCGCCCCTCTGTTTTTTGTGGTACTGTTAGGATTTTACTGGAACGCGAAAAATATGTATGGAACTGGACAGGTTACCCTCGGCGTGAAAGTGTGGTATCCTACGATGAGGGAGAAACGAGTGAGGAGTGCAGTCCATGATGTACCAACTTGTGCGAAAATACCTTTTTCAGCATGATCCGGAAGAAACGCACGAAAAAACCATCCATCTGCTGAAAAGGGTGCAGGACTCGCCGTGGGGAAAGCGCCTGCTGCAAACCATCTACCAATGGAAGGACGAACGGCTGCAAACCAGGCTCTGGGGAATCGTTTTCCCCAATCCGGTCGGGCTGGCAGCCGGTTTTGATAAAAACGCGGAAGTATACCATGTGCTGGCCAGACTTGGGTTCGGTTTCGTCGAGGTGGGGACGATCACGCCCCAGGGACAGCCGGGAAATCCCAAGCCAAGGCTGTTTCGCCTGCCTGAGCATCAAGCGGTGATCAACCGGATGGGCTTCAACAACCTGGGCTCCTTCCAGGCGGCCAAAAACCTGGCAGATTACGCCTATTCGGAAGTTCCCATCGGGGTCAACATCGGCAAGAACAAGGTTACGCCAAACGAGGAGGCGGCGCTTGACTACGGCAAGTGTCTGGACATCCTCTACCCGTACGGCCATTACTTCGTCATCAACGTCAGCTCGCCCAACACCCCCAATTTGCGCGATTTGCAGGAAACGCAAATCCTGCGGGGGCTGATTCGCGCGGTGCGGAAAAAGCAGGCCGAATTGGAAGCGCGGGGAGTGAAGCGAAAACCGGTGCTGTTGAAAGTGGCTCCGGACATGTCGGACGAGCAGATGCGTGACGTGGTTCACGCCGCCGTGGAAGAAGGCATCGCAGGCATTATCGCGACCAATACCACGCTCTCCCGGGAAGCGGTCGAGAGCCATCCTCACGCACGAGAAGCGGGAGGGCTGAGCGGCAAACCGCTGGCGGAGCGATCCACCGCCTGGGTTCGCGAGATTTATCAGGAAGTAGGGAACAAGGTGCCCATCATCGGAGTGGGAGGCATTTTTACCGGAGAGGATGCTTACGAAAAAATTCGTGCGGGAGCCAGCCTGGTTCAGGTGTACACCGGAATGATTTACCAGGGGCCGGGCATTGCCAAACAGATCAACCGACAGCTGCTGCGGCTGATGGAAAGAGACGGGTTCTCCAACATCAGCGAGGCAGTCGGCGCAGATGCAAGATGAAAAGAAAGTCCCCGTCGTGATCCAACATGGTTCGCGGCGGGGACTTTTGCGTGCTGTTCATCCTTTACGGCTCGATTTTCAGGGATTCCAGCCAATCGGCATAGCAGGAGTCGCAGAGAAGCTCGTCCCGTTCTTCCGTACCCTGGAAAAAGGTGATCATATGCGCAGAATCGGTCTCATGCTCGCAGTAGTAACAACGGTATTTGCCTGACATGCTGTTCCTCCTGGTTGCGTCGAAGTATGACGGTAGTATTTTTGCCTGTTTGTCTTCCCGTCATGTAGGGCAAGCTCGTTTTCAACAGGCTTTTTGCACGGAGAAAAAGAGTGACCTGGCCGCGCCAATCCGTCATACAAGAGGAAGGAGAGAGTGTTGATTGCACTGCTCACCTTTTTTGGCCTGGGACCGGTTCTGATTGCGGACGGCACCTGGGGCGAGAGGATGCTGACGCTCGGCGCCGTGCTGGTGTTGTATATCGCGCTGATTTTTGCGTTCTGGCGGTGGAAAAACAGAGGAGATGAAAAGGCCCTTCCGCATGGGAAGGGCACAATTTTGGGGAGAAAGGAAGAGGAAACAATCTTACAGATCGAAGTACAATTCATATTCTTTCGGATTTACGGTGCGTTCCACTTCCTGGATCTCGCCGCGTTTGTGGGAAATCCAGCTTTCGATCAGGTCCTTGGTGAAGACGTCGCCTGCAAGCAGGAATTCGTGGTCCAGTTCCAGCGCATTCAGTGCTTCGGAAAGCGAACCAGGCAGGCTCCTGATTTCGTTTTTCTCCACTTCAGACAGCTCGTAGATGTTTTTATCCAGAGGTCCGAAGCCCATTTCACGCGGATCGAGCTTCCGCTTGATGCCGTCCAGACCAGCCATCAGCATGGCGGAGAAGGCCAGGTACGGGTTGGCGGTGGAGTCCGGAGTGCGGAACTCGATGCGGGCAGCTTTCGGTGTTACGGCTGCAACCGGGATGCGGATGGCCGCGGAACGGTTTCCTTTGGAGAAGACCAGGTTTACCGGCGCTTCAAAGCCAGGCACCAGACGTTTGTAAGAGTTGGTGCTCGGGTTGGTGAAGGCGACCAGGGCAGGTGCATGGTGCAGAATGCCGCCGATGTAGTACAAGGCCGTATCACTCAGGTTGGCGTAGGCGCCCTTTTCATAGAAGAGCGGCGTGTCGCCGTTGAACAGACTTTGGTGAACGTGCATGCCGGAACCGTTGTCGCCCATGATCGGTTTTGGCATGAAGGTGGCGGTCTTGCCGTATTTGGCTGCCACATTGCGCACGATGTATTTGAACAAAAGCAGGTTGTCGCCGGTGCGGGTCAGGGTATCGAAACGGAAGTTGATTTCCCCTTGGCCGGCGGTTGCAACCTCGTGGTGATGGCGCTCTACCTTGAGGCCGGCCTGGGTCAGCAGCGTGCACATTTCGTTGCGGATGTCAGCCAGTGTATCCGTCGGTTGCACAGGGAAGTAACCGCCCTTGTTGCGCACCTTGTACCCGAGGTTTTCTCCTTCTTTGCCCGTATTCCAATACGCTTCTTCGGAGTCGATGTGGTAGAAGGAACCGGATGGGCTGGAAGCGTAGCGGACGTTGTCAAACAGGAAGAATTCGGCTTCCGGACCGAAGTAGGCGGCGGTAGCGATGCCCAGTTCTTTCAGGTAAGCCTCGGCCCTCAGTGCGACGCCGCGCGGATCGCGGGCATAGGGAGTATAGTCAGGGTTGAGAATGTTGCAGACGATGTTCAGGGTTTTTTCCGTAACGAAAGGATCGACGAAGGCGGTTGCCGGATCAGGCATGGCCACCATGTCGCTTTCCTCAATGGATTTGTATCCGGTCAAGCTGGAGCCGTCAAAGGCAACACCGTTGGTAAAAGTATTTTCATCCACAGCGTAGGCAGGAACCGTTACATGGTGTTGGCGGCCGAGCAGATCAACAATGCGAAAATCCACATATTGTATGTTTTCAGCTTTAATTTTGGACAAAATCGTGCTTACGTCCATGCATAACACTCCCATTCGCGAAATATTTTCCTTTCTTGCTGGACTAGAGTTCGTTTTTGGTGTTTTTCCTTATATCGCATTATAGTCACAATTCGCAACACCAGTCAATAGTTTTTCTGACACGTTTTGTTATAATTTCTAACACAAGATTTTGGGGTGCCGAAACGTCTTTCTTTTTGTACAATAAAGGCAAGCTTTTCAAGTAAAACCGGAGGGATTGGTTATGAGAATATTGGTGCTGGGCGCAGGCGCAGTTGGCGGGTATTTTGGCGGACGCATGGCGGAACAGGGACTGGATGTCACGTTTCTGGTCCGCGAGCGGCGGCGCCAACAGCTGGAAAAACGCGGTCTTGTCATCAACAGCGTTCACGGCGATTTTCATTTGCCGAAGCCCAAACTGCTGACGGCGAATGAAAAGGCGGAATCTTTCGACGTGATTTTGCTGGCCAACAAGGCGTACCACCTGGAGGAGAGCATGGAAGCGGTCGCGCCGTACATGGGAGAGCAATCGGTGGTCCTTCCCCTGTTGAACGGCGTTGCCCACATGGAAAAGCTGTGGGAGCGGTTTGGGAAGGAGCGCGTGCTGGGAGGGCTTTGCTATATCGAGACGACCCTGAACGCGGAGGGAGATGTCATCCAGACGAGCAAGCTGCATACCGCCATCTTTGGAGAATGGGATGGAGGAAAGAGCGAGCGCGTCGCACGCATCGAGGAAGCCTTTTCCGGGATCAATGCCCGCTTTTGTGCCAGTGAGAACATCCAGCAGGAGGTTTGGCACAAGTACTTGTTCATCAACACTCTGTCCGGAATCACGACGTTGATGAACGCCGCCTGCGGACCGATTGCCGCATCTCCCTACGGCATTGAGCTGACGCGGCAACTGTTTGAGGAAGGAGCAGCCGTGATGCGCCAACTGGGAGCGCCCATCCTGCCCGACATCGTGGACAAACATATGGAACTTTTTTGCAAACAGAACAAGGCCACGAAGTCTTCCATGCTGCGGGACATGGAAAAAGGGCTGCCGGTTGAGGCCGACCATCTCCAGGGCTATCTGCTGAAACGGGCGGAAGAACTGGGCGTCTCCACTCCGCTTTTGCGAATTGTTTACAACAATCTGAAGGTTTACGAGCAGAAGCGTGAAGCGGACAAATAAGATATAATTAAGAAGGCACTACGAAACAAGGAGGGGCGCAGATGGAAGTCATCAAGATTTCCCCCCGCGGTTACTGTTACGGTGTCGTGGACGCGATGGTGCTGGCTGTGAAGGCGGCGCAAAATCCGGATCTTCCGCGGCCGATTCACATACTCGGGATGATTGTGCACAATGCGCACGTCGTCGAGGCTTTTGAAAAAGTGGGAATCAAAACGCTGGACGGAGAGGATCGTCTGTCCCTGCTGGATCAGATTGACGAGGGAACGGTCATCTTTACGGCCCACGGGGTTTCACCCGAGGTGCGCAGGAAGGCGGAGGCAAAAGGCTTGACGATTGTGGACGCGACCTGTCCGGACGTGACGAAAACCCACAATTTGATTCGCGAGAAGGCAGAAGCGGGATACCATGTTCTCTACATCGGCAAAAAGGGGCATCCGGAGCCCGAGGGGGCGATCGGCATTGCGCCGGACCGGGTGCATCTGGTGCAGAAGATCGAGGATTTGGACACGCTTGACCTGAAGGATGAGAAACTGATTGTGACCAACCAGACGACGATGAGCCAATGGGATGTAAAACACCTGATGCAGGAAATCGTCAAGCGTTTTCCGCACGCGGAGGTTCACAACGAAATCTGCCTGGCCACACAGGTGCGGCAGGAAGCGGTTGCCCAGCAGGTGGGGGAAGCCGACCTCTGCATCGTCGTCGGGGACCCGCGCAGCAACAACTCCAACCGGCTGGCCCAGGTATCCGAGGAAATTGGCAAGGTTCCGGCACACCGGATTGCCGATCTGTCCGAACTGGACATCGAATGGCTCAAAGGCAAGAAGAAGGTGGCCGTCACTTCGGGGGCTTCCACTCCTACGCCGTTGACCAAGGAAGTGATCCAGTTCCTGGAGCAGTTTGACGAAAACGACCCGTCAACCTGGGAAAAGAAACGGACTGTCAACATGGATAAAATTTTGCCGGCGGTAAAGTGAAACGGGAATTTCTATGAAAAGAAGATACGGCGAAAAAAAAGAACGGCACTGGGGACAAACGCATCCCTTCGTGCCGTTTTTTGTTCATCGCTTGGCTTCCGCCGGCGGCATCCAATTCATCCGCACGCTCAACGCTGGCGGAATGCCCGGCTTCGGGGAGAAGGCAAGCGGGCGGCAACTATTCAATAATCAGCACGCCCTGGTAGCCTGTTTCCGGATAACCGGGAACGTCGGAGACGAACGTAAACTGCCCTTTCGTCCGCGGAATGAACTGAAGCAGGCTGGACTGACTGGGCGCAAGCTCGCCGGAAGCCAGATGCAGGGCGGGAATGGACAGATTGTGCGGCTTTACATCTGTGTTGACAATTCGCAACGTGACCATTTCGTCCGCCGCCACTTTCAAGCGGTTGGGCAGGAAACCCGCGCTGGAAATGGTGATGGTGATCGTGCGCTCTGCGGGCTGGGAAGCGGTTTGCATCCGCGTTTGCTGGTGGATCGCCAGCAGCGTCAGAATCACCGCCAGCGCAAGCAACGGGTAGCGAAACAGCTTAAGCCGTTGAAACGACATTCCAATCAGACTCCTTCATGGGGATACCGTTACCCTTAGGCTTTCCCCAGGCGAAGGAAAACATCCCAATTTCCCTCACAGTTTTCCAGGCCAATCTGCGGTGAGGTTCCAGGCCATGTACACCGCCATTCCCCACATGAGCAGGGCGGAAGTGATTTGCAGCCCGCGCATCCCCCTTCCGGAGCGGTCCAGACTGCCCGCCAGGCGGCCGGCTATGCAAAGGCCCAGAAACCACACCCAGGAGACCAGCACACAGGCCAGGGTAAACGCCCATTTGGCGGCTCCGCTGTACGCCAAAGAACTGGTCCCGATCACGCCGATCGTGTCGAGAATGGCGTGCGGATTCATAAGCGAGACGGAAGCGGCGAAGAGGATTTGCCGCCGGGGAGAAAAAAGTTCTGATTGCGTCTCGTCCGCAACAGGGCGGCTGCGCCAGATGAGATATCCCATGTACAGCAAAAACAGCACGCCACCCGCATACAACAGCGTTTTCAGCCAGGGCAGGGTCAGCACGACCAGGGAGACACCCAGCACAGCGAGCAGAATCAGCAAGGTATCACAAACCGCAGCGGTCAACACGACAGGCATGGCCCGCCAGAGCGAAGGCTGAACCGCCCCCTGGCTGAAGACAAACACATTTTGTGCGCCAAGCGGCAAAATCAGCCCAAAGGCAAGCGCAAGTCCGTGAATGATGGCTTCCCACAAAACAATTCCCTCCTGCACAGAGTTGGTTATAAGCCATTATTCATGTTTTTTTCTTGTTGTCTCCAGCCAATTGGTTTGCTCAAAACCCAACCAATTAGTACAATTTCTTCCTGAGAGGAGAATTTTGGGAGGGGAAAAGAGTGCAGGGCATGGATTGGAAGCCGGACAAGGCGGACCGATTGCCGCTTTACCTGCAGATCGTGATGTACATGAAGGAAAAAATCACATCCGGGGAGTGGCCGGTCGGCAGCCGGCTGCCGACGCAGCGCGCACTGGCCCGTCAGCTGGGGGTGAACCGAAGCACGGTCGTGACGGCCCTGGATGAGCTGAAGGCGCAGGGACTGATCGAAACGAAAGCGGGGAGCGGCACCCGGGTAAGCGGAAACGTCTGGTCCGTCCTGAATGCCGCTGCTCCGCCCGACTGGTTGCACTACGTCCGAAAGGGGGAATACCCGCCCAATTTGCCGACCGTGCAGGAGATCAACGCCTACGAACCGGACGAACAGTACATCCGGCTGGGGACAGGCGAACTCTCTCCCGATTTGCTGCCGGCGAAGCAGATGGAAGAAGTGCTCTCTGGCCTGCAGGGGAGAATCCGGGATCTTGGCTATTCCCCGCCTCAGGGGCTTTCTGTGCTGCGCCGGGCGATTTCCCGCCACCTCGGGGAGAAGGGAATTGAAGCTTCTCCGGACGCGATTCTCGTCGTTTCCGGAGCGTTGCAGGCCTTGCAGTTGATTTCTGGAGGGATCTTGCACCACGGCTCGACGGTATTGCTGGAGAAGCCTTCCTACCTGTATTCCCTGCCGCTTTTTCAAAGGTCCGGGATGCGTCTGGCGGGCATTCCCATGGATGAGGAGGGGATCGATCCGGAGGCGCTGGCGCGGCAAAAGCGGATGCAAAACGGGGCTTTGCTGTATACCATCGCCTCTTATCACAACCCGACGGGGACGCTGATGAGCGAGGCGCGGCGAAAGAAGATTCTCGAGATCTGTGAACGGGAGCGCTTGCCCATTCTGGAAGACGACGTATACGGCGAGTTGTGGCTGGATGAACCGGGGCCCCTACCGCTCAAGGCGCAGGATCCAAACGGCCAGGTGCTGTATCTCGGCAGCTTGTCGAAAACCTTGAGTCCGGGGCTTCGCATCGGTTGGATCGTCGGTCCCCAGCCCGTGATCGAGCGGTTGGCGGATATCAAAATGCAGACCGACTACGGCTCCAGCGTGCTATCCCAGTTGGCGGCGGCAGAGTGGCTGACGGGAGAGCGGTACGCTGTTCATCTGCAAAAAGTTCGGCAGGCGCTGCGGGAAAGGCGGAACCTGATGGAATCCCTGCTGAGGCGCTGGTTCGCTGATCTGGCCGACTGGCAGACGCCCCGTGGCGGCTTTTACATTTGGCTGCGCCTGCGTGGGTCCATCTCTCTGCGCACCCTGTTCGGACGCGCGCTGGAAGAGGGAATTCTGCTGAATCCCGGCTACATCTACGAACCGCAGGACAGCTGTCATCTGCGCCTGTCCTACGCGTACACCGGAGCAGAAAAGATGGAAGAGGCCATGTACCGCCTGTCCCGGCTGATCCGGGAATTGGCCAGACCTTGAAAAAGGGACACTCCCGTTCAGGAGTGCCCCTTTTGGCCATGTCACTGATAGGGAAACTGGCTGGAGTAGCCGCTAAACTGTTGATACGCCTGATCCAGCTTCTGCTGCTCTTCTGCCTCCAGCTTGTACCATCCCTTGCGAAACATCAGGTTGTAAGCTTCCCTTGCGCCGCGGTGCGTCTCCAGCAAAATCTGCATCAAGTCGTCGTGCAGCTGCTGATGGCTCGCTTCACGAACCGCAACATTCAAACCGTCTGTCAGGTATTTGCAGGTGGCCAGACATTCGTTGAGCAAATCGCGGTCGTTCAACTCCGGGCCTTTGACCTGCGGCAGGCTGCCGGATTGCGGATTGGCGATCGTCATCGAATTGGAAGCCATGTGTATTCCCCCTTACTGCATTTGCGGTTGCATCTGTTGGGACTGCAACTTTTGCGAAATGGCGTTCATCGCCGCCTGGTTGTTGGTCTGCAGGTGGCGAAGCAGTGTCTGGTAATGCTTTTGATGCATTTGTCCCGCTTTTTCCAGATGCTGCCTTACTTCCGGATCTTTCGCCTGTTGGGCAAGAAAGTGCAGCTTCTTGAAAGCAACCAGTTCCCAGGACATGGCGTCTTTCAGATAGAGGGCATCCTTCGTCGTAATCACTTGCGGCGGTTCGGGAAACGGGACTTGCGCAGAGGGTGCGGATGACAGCGTGGATTGCATCAGACTGCTCCTTTCCTTATGGGGAATACACAACTTAGGATGGGCAACGGAAGGAGAAGTATGCCCGTTTTGAGCGTAGAAAAAATAACCGGATGGCAGTCTGATTTGACCTCACAATAAGTGAAACGGGTTTTTGCCGCGCAAACAGGTTTGTCAGACGGAGTTTTTCAAAAGGATATCCCGTAAATTAAGGTCTGGGTTCCCTATTAAATGGAAATTTAACCTGGAGACAATTCCGGCAATATGCGACTGCAGTTCACGTTTGGCTGTTTCCGCATCACCACTTTGTATGGCTTTCAGGATTCGAATGTGTTCTTGTGGGGAATTGGGGGAATTGATGTCCAGTTCACTGAAAAAGGTAATATACAGGTTGGTGAGCAGGATCAGTTCTTCCAAATGGCGAACAATCAGATCGTTACCGCAAAGTTTTGCAATTTCCAAATGAAAGTTTCGCACTTGTACCAAAACTTCACTGACGTCCTTATTTCGGTACGCTTCTTCTTCGACTTTCAGGATATGTTCCAGCGTTTCGCTGACGCGGGGCGACTTTCGATAATTCATACAGGCTTTTTCTACGGTGAACTCTTCCAGCAAGGCGCGCATTTCAAATACTTCTTTAACCTCTTTTACCGATGGAGAGGAGACGGATGCTCCTTTTCTCGGGCTGATATCGACCAGCTTTTCATAAGACAGCCGCTGCAGCGCGGAGCGAATCGGGGTTCTGCTGGCGTTGAGACTACTTGCCAGCACCTCTTCCGGCAATTTGGTGCCAGGGGGAAGTTCTCGGTTTACGATTGCTTTTTTTATGGTCAGGTAAATTTTATCTGCCAAAGAGATTTTTTTGGATGTCTCCATCTTTCTTGATCCTCTCCAATGTAATGTAAAATTATTTGGTTAATGTTTACATTTAGAGTATGTTCAAAACACGAGTGTATACAAATTTGTATACACTTTTTTATTTGATTCATAATCATTCTAGAGCCTTTAGTAAAGAAAAGTCAATCTTTCGACAAAAAAGAGGTTGACTTTTTCGAAAAATGTAAATAAACTTTACAACAACAATATATTGTATACATCGTTGTATACATGATTTGTACACAAGATGTTCGCGGAATGGGGGGTCAAAGGAAAGCTGTAAAGTGTCACGATTTTTCCCGAAATCTTCAACCCAAAAAAGAAACTATTAGGAGGGGGCGTTTATGAAGAGAAAAAGTGTTCGTTTCTTTTTGGCAAGCCTGCTCACGCTTTCCACTCTGTTGGCTGCGTGCGGAGGATCAGGTGTTCAGGAAGGACAAGCAGGGCAGCAGAAGAATGCTTCCGCAGCGACTGAACAAAAAGCGTCTGAGCAAGAGAAGAAAATCGATTATCCAACAAAGCCGATCAAGATGATTGTTCCGTTTGCGCCTGGGGGAAATACCGATATTGCCGCGCGTATCATCGCAGAAGCGGCAAACAAATATCTCCCCAATGGACAGTCCATCGTCGTGGAAAACAAACCGGGCGGCGGCGGCACCATTGGCGTTACCGAACTGGTTCAGTCCAAACCTGACGGCTACACGATCAGCACCATCACGGGCGGAGCGGTCATTATCCAGCCGCATTTTGGCAAAACGGCGTACACCTATACCGATATCGAGCCGATCATGCGAATCGTATCCATGTCCAACGTCATCGCCGTCAAGGCGGATGCGCCGTGGAAAACTTTTGAAGAATGGCTGGATTACGTAAAACAAAACCCCGGCAAGTTTGTCTTTTCCACCGCAGGAACCGGTTTATCGGGTCACATTGCCATGGAAGCCCTCAATCAGGCAGCCGGCGTGAAAACAAAACATGTGCCGTTTGACGGCGCGTCTCCGGCTATAACGGCTTTGCTCGGCGGTCATGTGAACGGAGCGATTCTGGGCGCCATCGAAGCGAAACCATATGTAGATTCGGGAGAGCTTCGCGTTTTGGCGCAAACCGGCACGGTTCAGTCCGAAGCGTTCAAAGACGTTCCTTTCCTCAAGGATATGGGTGTAGATGTGGAAATCGACGTTTGGACAGGGATTATCGCGCCGAAAGACTTGCCTGTAGAAATTCGCGATATCTTGCATGATGTGTTCAAAAAGGCGATTGAAGACCCCGAAGTGATTGAGGCATACAAAAAAGCAGGGATCGACACGTCCTATGCTTCACCGGATGACTTTAAGAAGCAAATTGAAGAAGACTTCAAAAAGCACGGGGAAATCTTGAAAGCAGCCGGTCTTATTCAGAATTAGACTGAAAGAGTGCAAAAGGAGAGAAAGCTTTATACACGTAACGGATAGGGGGAACACAGGTGATCAGAGAGAACGCAGGTCTGTGGGCAGGGCTTGCCATTTTCGTGACAGCAGTTGTTTTTACCGTATATTCGCTTAAGTACGATTTTCAGACCGATACAGGTCCCGGTCCCGGCCTGCTGCCTTTCTGGCTGGGATGTGTTTTGGGGGTATTGGCGATCATTTTCATCATCGGGTCTTTGCGAAAACCGGTTCTCTTCCGGTTCATACTGCCCGCAAAGTCCGGAAGAAAAAACATCCTGGTGATTATCGGCTCTCTGCTGCTGGTAATCTGCCTGATGCCGGTAACCGGATTTGTGATTGCCAGCACCATTTTTCTCTGGCTGCTTCTTCTGGGCGGATATAGGTGGTACAGCAGCCTTGGGATTGCTTTGGTTGTCTCTCTCTTTCTCTTCTGGGTATTTGGCGTTTTGTTGAAAATCCCGCTTCCTGTGAACGCATTTGGTTGGTAAGGGAGGTAGGGTTAAATGGAGACCATCGCGTTTTTGCTGCATGGATTTGAAAATGCGCTTTCTTGGTGGCAACTGCTTTATTGTCTGATCGGTGTGACCGTGGGCATGTTTGTCGGCGTCATTCCAGGCCTGGGGCCGGTTGCCGGGACGGCGATGCTGATTCCTTTGACGTTTGGCATGGATGCGGTTTCCGCCATTATTATGCTGTCTGGCATTTACTATGGCGCCATGTATGGGGGAACCATCACATCCGTTTTGTTGAATACCCCTGGGGAGGCTGCCTCCGTCATTACCTGTTTGGACGGATATGAAATGGCAAAACAGGGGAAGGCCGGGAAAGCATTAGGGGTTGCGGCGATTGGTTCGTTCGTCGGCGGAACGCTTTCCATTGTGGGTTTGACCTTTATTGCCCCCACATTGGCGGAGTTCGCTTTGCGTTTTGGGCCGCCGGAATTTTTCGCCCTGATGATGCTGGGGTTGATGATGCTGGTCGGTCTGATGGGGAAGTCGTTGACGCGAGGGTTGATCGCCGCTGTCATCGGGATGCTCATTTCCTTGATCGGCATTGATCCCATTTCCGGCGAGGCGCGCTTTACATTTGGATCCTTGAACATGATGAATGGACTTGATTTTGTGGCTGTGGCAATGGGGCTTTTCGGCATATCGGAAATCCTGCTTAATGCCGAACAAAACATGAATTTGAACAAACCGGAAAAGGTCAAGGGGCTATTTCCGGAGAAGGGAGAGTGGGGAATTACTGCAAAATCGATTGGACGGGGCACTGCCGTGGGATTCATTGTCGGTCTGATTCCCGGTTCCAATGCGGTCATCGCCTCTCTGCTCTCCTACACCTTGGAAAAAAAGGTGGCCAAGGACCCTTCCCGCTTTGGAAAAGGGGCAATTGAAGGGGTCTGCGGACCGGAAACGGCAAACAACGCTTGCAGCGGCGCCGCCTTAATTCCTTTGTTTACACTGGGGATTCCCAGTTCACCGACTATTGCCGTGCTGTTCGGGGCTTTTATTATGCACGGTTTGACACCAGGACCCGCCTTGTTTGCCAACAACCCCGATTTTCTTTGGACGGTCATTGCCAGCTTGTTTATCGGGAATGCCATGCTGCTGGTCATGAATTTGCCGATGGCGGGATTGTGGGCCAAAATAGCGCTTGTTCCCTACAAGTTGCTGTTTCCCCTGATCCTGATTCTGGCTGTGGTCGGCGTTTACAGCGTCAACAACAGTTTATGGGATGTCGGTGTGATGATGCTGTTCGGAATTATCGGCTATTTCATGAAAAAGTTTGATATCCCCATCGCTGCTGCCGTCCTTACGTTCGTGTTGGGACCGCAGATCGAGTCATCACTGCTGCAGTCGCTGGTCCTCTCCGACGGCAGCTTGCTGATCTTTTTCCAGAGACCGATTACCGCTGTGTTGATGGGTGCGGTTTTGTTGATCCTGACCGTAAGCATCTACAGTGGATTGAAAAATAAACGAGGTGCACTGGCGGGTGATTTGGAAATCTGATCGCGCCTGCAGCCGCACTGAAAAGGAGCAGCACAATGGTTTACTGGAAATTGTTTGTCGCTTTTTTTCGCATTGGCATTTTCGGCTTTGGAGGAGGCCCGTCCATGATCCCTCTCTTTCATGCCGAATGTGTCAAAAAATACAACTGGGTTACCCCCGAAGAGTTTTTCGATTACCTTGCATTGGGCAATGCTTTGCCCGGACCGATTGCGACAAAAATGGCAAGCTATATCGGCTATCGAGTAAAGGGATGGATGGGTTCGGTCATCGCCGTTTCGGCAGTTTCTATTCCCGTAATGGCGGGTATGATCGTACTTCTCCAGGTTGTAGCGGCGTTTAAAGATTCTGAAGTGGTCGGTCGTATGATTCAAGCGATCCAGCCCGTGATCGGAATCATGATGGCCGTAATGGCTTACGAATTTTTGGGGAAAGGATGGAAGGGACAAACAAGCAAGGGCGGGTTTGTTGCGATTACGGTTCTCTCCGCGGCCGCGTTCCTCTTGTTTTCTCTCCATCCGGGTATTCTCGTGGCCATCGCGTTGGCAGGCTCCTTCCTGTACTCCACATGGCAGACGAGGAAGCTGCGCAAAGGAGCCAAAAAGTAATCGATAAAGGAGCGTAAGCGCTCTATGGTATACTTGGATTTGTTTTGGGCCTTCTTTTTGGCGAACCTGTTGGGCTACGGCGGAGGTCCCCCGAGCATTCCGCTGATTCAAAACGAAGTGGTCAATCATTATCACTGGCTGACGGTTAAGGAATTCGGCCAGATATTGGCCATCGGAAATGCGCTTCCCAGCCCGATCAACACCAAACTGGCAGGCTACATCGGCTATCAGGTTGGCGGAATTCCGGGAGCGGTCGTGGCGTTTCTGGCTACTGTTGCCCCGACAGCCGTCGCCATGATCGTGTTGCACAAGTCGATCAGCTTGTTTCGCAATGCCCCCCAGGTTAAGGCAATGACGCAGTCGATACGCCCAATCGTGGCCATTTTGCTCGGGGTGCTCGCTTACGAATTCTTTGCCAGCGCCGTAATCGACATAGGTTGGGTGCACACGCTCGTCCTGGGAATTGCGGCTTACGTGCTGCTGGAGAGGAAAAAAATGAGTCCCGCAATTGTAATCGTCATCTCCATGGGTTACGGAGCGTTTTTCATCGGCTGATACAAGAACCGACACAAAAATCGAATGTAGATGGGAGTTTATGCACCATGAAATTTGATGCCCAAAGTTATCCTTACCCTTCTCGACGAAATGTCGTTTACGCAAAAAACGGGATGGTTGCCACGTCGCAGCCCCTGGCCGCACAAGCCGGATTGGAAATGCTGAAAAAAGGCGGAAATGCCATTGATGCAGCGATTGCGGCCGCAGCCTGCCTGACCGTTGTAGAGCCAACATCGAATGGAATCGGCGGAGATGCGTTTGCCTTGGTATGGGCAAATGGAGAACTGCATGGATTAAATGCCAGCGGGCCGTCTCCGCAAAAGCTCACGTTGGATGTCCTGCGGGAAGCGGGCTTGCAGGAGATGCCCAGTTACGGATGGTTCCCGGTCACCGTTCCAGGTGCGCCAGCCGCCTGGGCAGCCTTGTCCAAGCGTTTTGGCAGACTGCCGTTTGCGGAATTGTTCCAACCCGCGATACAGTATGCGGAGCAGGGATATCCGATCTCCCCTACCCTCGGGAAATATTGGAAACAGGCTTATGAACATTACCGGCAGCATCTGTCCGGAGAGGAGTTCCGGCACTGGTTTGAAACTTTTGCTCCCCTGGGGAGGGCTCCCAAGATCGGCGAACTGTGGAAGTCCCCTGATCACGCCCGAACCCTGCGATCGATTGCGGAAACGAACGCAGAGTCGTTTTACCGAGGCGAGCTGGCGGAAAAGATCGATCAGTTCTCAAAAGAAACGAAAGGGTATTTGACAAAGGAAGATTTGGCCGCTTTTTCCCCGGAGTGGGTGACGCCAATTCACGTAAACTACAAGGGGTATGAAGTGTGGGAAATTCCCCCGAACGGGCAGGGAATCGTTGCCCTGATGGCTTTGAATATGCTGAAAAATGATTCCTTTGCCTCCAGGGATGAAGCCGAAACGTATCACAAGCAGATCGAGGCGATGAAACTTGCCTTTGCGGATGCGATGAAGTATGTGACCCAGCGGGACAAAATGCGGGTGAAGGCAGAGGAATTGCTTTCGGAAGCGTATGCCGAGCAAAGAAGAAAGTTGATCGGCGAAGAAGCGCTGCTGCCGGAACCGGGACAACCTCCGCAAAGTGGCACCGTTTACCTGGCTGCAGCCGATGGGGAAGGCAACATGATCTCCTACATCCAGAGCAACTACATGGGCTTTGGCTCGGGACTGGTCGTGCCAGGAACCGGGATCAGCCTGCAGAACAGGGGCCATACCTTCTCCCTCGATCCCACCCATGCCAATTGTCTGGAACCGGGAAAAAAAACCTATCATACGATTATTCCCGGTTTTTTGACCCAAAATGGAGAACCAGTCGGGCCATTCGGGGTAATGGGCGGTTTTATGCAGCCTCAGGGACACTTGCAAGTGGTGATGAACATGATTGACTTCGGACTGAACCCGCAGGCAGCCCTGGATGCTCCCCGCTGGAGATGGGTGAAGGAGAAAATTGTTGAACTGGAGCACGGGGTGCCGGAGCATATTGCGATGGCGCTGAAAGAGAAGGGGCATGACGTCCGCTGGGTTGTAGACCGGTACGTGTTTGGGCGCGGCCAGATCATCATCCGCAATGAAGATGGCGTCCTTTGCGCAGGAACGGACCCAAGGACCGACGGAGCGGCAGTCGGTTACTAACATGCAGGGCGCATTTGCCGAATGATGAGAATTCACGTGTAAAAAGAACGGGTCAGGCGAGTATTCGCCTGACCCGGTTTTCATGAGCGATTGTCCCCGTTTTCCTGCGTAATCCTGAGACCGGTCACCCGCACGTCGATGCTGGCGGGAGCAATGTTGAGACAGTAGCTTACTTCCTTGTACAACTCCGAACGCAGCTCGCGGATCTTGCCCATGATGTCTGTCCCATAGGGAACGGCAAGGGTGAGCGAGAGCTCCAGGCGCGGCAGATCTTCAAACGTGAAGTGTGTTTTGACGACACGGTCCACTCCGCCGATCCGGGCGCAGGTGGCCTGCACCACCTTGCGCAGGACCTGGGGATGGATGGTGATATGCCCGCCGGAAAAGGGCGGATGGACAATGGTGGTTTCCCCGGCTACATCCTTGTTGGAGGAAAAAATGCGCCGGGCGGAAAACAACAACCGCTGCAGAAAGTCCTTTTCCACTTCCACCCGCGGGATGGGAATGGCGTGCCGTCCAAACGTCTCCCGAATGTAACGTGCCGCTTGAATATCCTGCGGCCGCTTCACCGATTCTATCGGAATGAATTGGACCGGTTCCGGCAGGCGCAGCGCGTCGGCGATGCGTTTGATCATTTTGCGTGAGGTGCCGAGGATCAGCAGGCGCTCCGGCCGCAATTTCTCAAGGGCCTGGCGAACTTCTGCGGCGTGCCCGGGGTCGAGAAAGATCGCCCGTTTTACCGCCTGGATCCGGGTTTTTTCGTATTTGGCGGAATAGCCGGCCAGCTTGCGCCCCTGGTGAATCAGAATGCCGTCGTCAATGATGGCGGCGATGCCGAGCCGCTGAGCCAGTTGCAGAGCCACCGTGCTTTTTCCCGTTCCGCTGACACCGTACAAAGCGTATGTTTCCATGGACACCTCCGCGGTCAGCTTTGTTTCTTTGTTCCCCATTATGCAAAAAGGGGAGGAGAAAAGCTAGCGGTACTGTTCTCCCAGCTCGCGGGACCGTTCCGTGGCCCGCAGGATGGCGGAAATGACCGCTTCCTTGAACTGGTAAGACTCCAGAACCTCCACGCCGGCTTGCGTGGTTCCTCCCGGACTGGTCACCTGTCTTCGCAGCAGGGCGGGATCCTGGTTCGTATCCAGGAGCATGTGGGCAGCGCCCAGCACCGTTTGCAGCGTCAGCTGGCGGGACACTTCGGGAGACAGGCCGCCCTTGGTGCCGGCGGCGATCATCGCTTCCACCAGGTAGTAAATGTAGGCGGGGCCGCTTCCGGACAGTCCGGTGACGATATCCAGCTCCTCCTCTTTTACCTTGTACACCTTGCCGATCGCCTCCAGCAGCCGTGACGCAATTCGAAACTGTTCTTCACTGACGTGCCGGTTGCAGGCCAGTGCGGTTGCCGACAGGCCCACTGCCGCCGAAGTGTTGGGCATGGTGCGGATGATGGGGCAGGAGATGCCGAGCCATTCCTCGATCAGGGCCGTCGATACGCCGGCGATCACCGAGATGACAAGCTGCCCCGGATGGAGCGAGCCGCGCAGCTCCATGATTGCTTCTGCGGCATCCTTGGGCTTGATGGCCAGGATCAGGATGTCGGCTGTCCGGCCCACTTCCCGTTTGTCCGTTGTGACCTTGACGCCGAACGTCTCGGCCAGCTGGGCGAGGCGTTCCTGATTGTTTCGGTTGGTCAGGAGAATCTGCTCGGGAGTGAGCAGATTTTTTTTCAGCAAACCTGCCACGATGCATTCCGTGATGGAGCCGGCCCCGAGAAAACCGATTCGCCCCTGGATGGAACAGCTGTTCTGTTGATTCATGGTTGAGTTCCCCCTTAAAAACTATTGGAACGGTTGGCTATCGGATCATCGGATTTGTCCGGTTCCCCGCACCACGTACTTGTAAGAGGTGAGCGCAGGCAGTCCCATGGGACCCCGTGCGTGAAGCTTTTGCGTGCTGATGCCGATTTCCGCGCCGAATCCGAATTCCCCTCCGTCTGTAAAACGGGTGGAAGCGTTGTGATAGACCGTGGTGGAGTCGACGGCGGAAAGGAATCGTTCGGCCGCTTCCTTGTCCTGGGTGACGATGGCTTCCGAGTGGCCGGTGCTGTGACGGGCGATATGCTCGATGGCGTCCTCCAGCGACTCCACGGTGCGGACGGCAATCGTCAGGCTGAGGAATTCCGCATCCCAGTCTTCGGCGCTGGCCGCCTTCAGCCGTTCGGCAAGCTCGGGGTGAAGGGACCGCGTCGTTTCGCAAGCCCGCACTTCCACGCCCGCGTTCAGCAGGGACAGCAGCAGGTTGCGCTGCGAGGAAAGCGGCCACTCGCGGTGCAGCAAAAGCGTTTCCGCGGCGTTGCAGACGGAAGGACGGCTCGTTTTGGCGTTGATGACGATTGCCTCTGCCATCTGGCAGTCAGCGGCCTTGTCAATGAAGATGTGGCAATTGCCCACGCCCGTTTCCAGCACCGGCACGCTTGACGTTTTCAGCACACGGGAGATCAGCCCGGCTCCGCCGCGGGGAATGATCACGTCAACCAGCCCGTTTGCGGTGCACAGCAAGTCGACGGATTCGTGTTCCTTGAAAGGCAGGTACTGGACTGCTTCGGCAGGCAAGCCTGTGCGGACCAGCGCATCCCGTATGCATTGGGTCAGGGCGAGGTTGCTGTTTACCGCGCTGTGGCTGCCGCGCAGGACGATGGCGTTCCCGGTCTTCAGGGCGATGGCGGCAGCGTCGACCGTCACGTTGGGCCGCGCCTCGTACACCATGCCGATGACGCCCAGGGGAACACGCACTTGCTCGATCTCAAGGCCGTTCGGGCGCGTCCAGGAAGCCATTCGCTGTCCGACCGGGTCCTCCAGTTTTATCAGTTGCTGCAGGCTGTCAACCAGATCGCGCACGCGGGCGGGAGTCAGGCGCAGGCGATCCAGGTAGGAGTCCGGCTGTCCCTGCTCCTGCGCGCGCGCCAGATCCCGCTCGTTGGCGGCGAGGATCGACTGTTCGTTTGCCAAAAGCTGCTCGCCAATGGCGGCCAAGGCCTTGTCTTTTTCTGCGCGCGCAAGGACCGCCATTTTCCGGGAAGCCTGCTTTGCCAGGCGCAATTGTTTGTGCAGCAGTTCTTTCCAGTTCTCCATCCGTTTCATCTCCTTTTTTTTCGTAATGCAGAATTTATTAAGTTTGCAAACCGCGCGCCGTCTCCATCTTCTCGATCCACTGGTCGCGGTGGATGACCGTGACGCTGCGGCGATGCTTGCCTTCCGGGGTGAGGGAGTGGGCCAACTCCTCGGCATCAAAACGGCTGACGCCGCGGCCGATCAAATTTCCTTCGCAGTAAACTTCGACCACTTCGCCTCGCGAAAAGGTGCCGATTACGTCGAGGACGCCAGCCAGCAGCAGGCTGCTTTGCTTGTGCAGCATGGCTTCCGCGGCTCCCTTGTCGATGATGATCGCTCCCCGGGTGGGAGAGTGAAGGGCAATCCACTGCTTGCGGGTGGGAACCCCGGCGGAAGCCGGCTCATCCGGGCGGTAGCGCACGTATGTGCCGTTTCCGTTTCCCTCCAGAACAGCCAGCAGGTCGGAAGGATGCTCCAGTTTTCCGATAAAGCTGGGAATGCCCAACTCCTGCGCTGTTTTGGCGGCAATCAGCTTGGAGCGCATGCCGCCGGTGCCCAGGCTGGACGCACCGCCTGCCAGCGCTTCCACCTCCGGGGTTACCTCCGGCAGCCAGGTGATGCGCTTCGCGTCGGGGTTGGTGCGCGGATCCTTGTCGTACAGCCCGTTCGTGTCGGTCAGAATCATGTAGAGATCGGCATGCACCAGGCCTGCCACCAGGGCGCCCAGCATGTCGTTGTCGCCAAAGGTCAGTTCGGCTACCGAAACCGTGTCGTTTTCATTGATAATCGGAAGGATGTTTTTGTCGAGCAGAAGCGACAGCGTCTGAAAGGCGTGATGGTAACGCTCACGGTCGGAAAAGTCGCTGCGGGTAAGCAAGATTTGCGCCACGTTGCATTGATGGGCCGCGAACAACTGCGTGTAGGTCTGCATCAGAAGACTTTGTCCGATTGCCGCTGCCGCCTGTTTGGCCACAAGGGTGCGCGGCCTTTGCTGATAGCCGAGCAGCTTGTAGCCGCTGGCAACCGCGCCGGAAGAGACGAGCGCGACCTGATGTCCCGCCTTCCGCAGCTGGCTGACGGCAGAAACCAGCAGGGCCATCTTGTAGGGATCGACGCCGCCCTCCGCAGCTGCGAGCGAACTGCTTCCTACCTTGACCACCAACCGCATTTTTCCTCTCTTCATCGCGAAACCTCCTGCATCCGAAAAATAAAAAAACCCTTTTCGTCTCGAAAATAAGGACGAAAGGGCATACTTGGCCTCCGCGGTACCACCTTACTTGACGGCATGGACGGGAAAGGTTTCCCGGCCAGGCAACGTCCAGCTTTCTTTCATTGATAACAGGTGAAAGAATCCTGTCCAGGTCATCCCTGGAAGCTCAAGGGCGGGTTTCAAACTGATTCGAAGGGCGAAACCTTCCAGCCTGCGGATTTCGCTCTCTGGACCTGAATGGCAGTTTTACTTTTCCCTGTCATGGCTGCGGTTTATGAATTTGTCAAATAAAGTTGCACAGATGATTTCTTTAGTACATAATTATTCGCCTTTCAATGCGCAGATGTCAAGGGTTTCATGCAAGAGTTTGCTTTCCTGAACTTCCTGAGGCAGGAAAAAGGAGGGGGTTGTCTGCCGCGCGGATTATGTCTATGATGAAGAGAGCTATTCAGACCGAAGAACCGAGGTGGAAAGGGCATGTTTGGATTAGGAAAGAAGAGAAACAAACTGGATGGGAGGGATGTCTTGCTCGTCAAGACGGAGCAGGCGAAAAACCGCAATTTCGTTCTCGTTGCGTTTCCCAGCGCAGTTGCCAATGATGTTGTCGCCATGCTGAAAAAACTGGAGAAGTCCAAGCTGAACAAACCGGAATTTCTGGGGGATCTCGGCGGTTTCCGGATGGTTACCCATTTTGATTCGTTGAACGGATACGAGGTGTTTGACGAAACCGATCCGGAAGGGCAGCCGATTCAGATTCAGGATTTCGCCAACATCCTGCTTCGCCGTCTGGAAGCGCTTGAACAAAGCGGCAAGTGGGAAGATTCCGAAGACCTAGCCTTTATCATGGGCGAGCTGACGATGTTAAGGGACGGAAGCTTTTTGCAGGCCTGATCGGACAGGAAAGGCAAATGGCCTTCTGTTTCGCGGCAAACCGCCCTCCTTCGGCTGGATGTGAAGTCTGGTTGGGAGGGGCGGTTTTTATTTTCCGAAAATGATCAAGCGGCAGATTGTAATGGGAATTCGAAAATTTTCAACAGGAATACCGGCAGAATAGTGGAATTAGTATGAAAAAGGGACCTCTGAAAAAGAACCCGCTGCAGCTGACTTCAAACAAAACAGAGGAGGATTTCGCAATGCAACGCAAAATTCGCAAAGCTGCCGTGCTTGGTTCCGGAGTCATGGGAGCCGGAATTGCAGCGCACCTGGCCAACGTGGGAATTTCCGTCGATTTGTTGGATATCGTTCCGGGTGAACTGACAGAAGAAGAAAAGAAAAAGGGCCTCACGCTGGCGGATGCGGCTGTCCGCAACAGACTGGCGCAGGCGGCCAAGGAGCGGATACTGAAGGAAAAACCGGCTCCGCTGTACGACAACCAATACCTGGAAAGAATTACGGTGGGCAATTTGGAGGATCACCTTTCCCGTTTGGCCGATGCCGACTGGATTATCGAGGCGGTGGTGGAGAAGCTGGAGGTCAAGCGAGACGTGCTGGCGTTGGTGGAACAATACCGCAAACCAGGCTCCATCGTCTCCTCCAATACATCGGGCCTTTCGATCCGTGAGATGTGCGAGGGACGGACGGAAGAGTTCCGCAAACACTTCCTGGGCACGCATTTCTTCAATCCGCCCCGCTACCTCAGGCTGTTGGAAATCATCCCCGGACGGGACACGGACCCGGCGGTTGTCCAGTTCATGATGCGCTTTGGCGAGCATGTGCTGGGCAAGGGAACGGTTCTCTGCAAGGATACGCCCAATTTCATCGCCAACCGCATCGGCGTGTACGGACTGCAGGTGGCGATCCACGAGATGCTCAACCTGGGGCTGGGCGCGGACGAAGTGGACGATTTGACCGGTCCCGTCATCGGACGGCCGAAAAGCGCGACATTCCGCACGCTGGACGTCGTGGGGCTGGACACCTACATCCACGTGGCGGAAAACATCCGCAGCAAAAGCCAAGATGAAGCGGAAAAAGCGGTGTTTGCCATTCCCGATGTTGTCCGGCAAATGGCGGAAAAAGGCTTGATCGGGCAAAAGGCCGGCCAGGGATTTTTCAAACAGGTCAAAACGGCGCAGGGCAAGGAAATTCTCGTCCTGGACCTGCATACGCTGGAATACCGTCCCCGGGTGAAAGCGAATTTCCCCTCGCTCGACGCGGCCAAGGCGGCGAAAACGCTGCCCGACCGATTGACAGCGCTGATCGGCGGGCAGGACAAGGGGAGCCAGTACGTCTGGAACGTGTTGAAAAAAGTGCTGCTGTATGCGGCAGACAAGGCGCATGAGATCGCGGACGACATCGCGGCGGTCGACCAGGCGATGAAGTGGGGCTTCGGCTGGGAGCTTGGCCCGTTTGAAACCTGGGATGCGATCGGCGTGGAACAGACAGCGGCACGCATGCGGGCGGAAGGGGAGAAGATTCCCGCGCTCGTGGAGGAACTTCTGGGAAGCGGCAAAACTTCCTTTTACCAGAAGCAGGCCGGGAAGCTGGCGGTTTTCTCCATCGGCGGACAATACAAGGATGTGGAGAGCAAACCGGAGCGCATTGACCTGGCCGCACTCAAGGAACAGGGCAGGCTGATCCGCCAAAATGCCGGCGCGGCGCTGGTTGACCTGGGAGACGGCGTTGCCTGTCTGGAGTTTACCTCGCCCCACAACACGCTGGGACACGATGTCCTGCAAATGACCCGATACGCCGTGGAAGAAGTGCAGAAAAACTTCCTCGGCCTCGTCATCGGAAACCAGGGCAAAAACTTTTGCGTCGGCCTCAACCTGGCGATGGCCCTGATGGAAGCGCAGAACGAAAACTGGCTGGAGCTCGAATTGCTGATCTCCCGCTTCCACGAGACGGCACGGGCGCTTCGCAGCATGCCCCGTCCCGTGGTCGCCGCTCCGTTTGGCAGAACGCTTGGCGGCGGTGTGGAAGTGACGTTTCTGGCGGATCGCGTGCAGGCTTCGGCAGAGACGTACATGGGGCTGGTGGAAACAGGCGTGGGGCTTCTTCCCGGCGGCGGGGGAACCAAGGAAATGCTGTTTCGGGCCGTGGAAAACGTGCCGGAGGGCGGAACCGTGCCCGTCGATCCGTTTCCGTTTGTGGCCCGCGCCTTTGAGACGATCTTCACGGCGAAAGTGTCGACGAGCGCCCATGATGCGGTCCGGCTGGGCTACCTGCGGCCGACCGACCGAATCAGCGTCAATCCCGACCACCTTCTCCACGACGCCAAACAGCTGGTGCTGGCCATGGACCGGGAAGGCTACATCCCGCCGGCTCCGCGCAAGATCCGCGTAATCGGCGAGAGCGGCTACGCCACGCTGCGCCAGAATTTGTACGCGATGAAAAAGAGCGGGTACATCAGCGAGCACGACGAACTGATCGGAAGCAGGATCGCCTACGTGATGTCAGGCGGCAACCTGCCGGCAGGCACCGAAGTGACGGAGGACTACATCCTGCAGTTGGAAAAACAGGCGTTTCTGGATCTGCTCAAGACGCCCAAAACCCAGCAACGAATGCAGCACATGCTGACAACCAACAAACCTTTGCGCAACTAGGAGGGAAAAAACATGAGAGAAGCAGTGATAGTGGCAGGAGCCCGCACCGCTGTCGGCAAGGCGAAGAAAGGCAGTTTGCGCGACGTGCATCCCGTCGATCTGGGCGCCGTCGTCGTTCGCGACCTGTTGCGGCGGGTGCCGGAGCTGGACCCGGCTGAGATCGAGGATGTCATCATGGGAACGGCGGTTCCGGAAGCGGAACAGGGGATGAACATGGCCCGCCTGGTGGCGATGCGCGCCGGACTGCCCACCGGTGTGCCGGGGATTACGATTAACCGCTTTTGCTCCTCCGGCCTGCAGTCGATCGCCTATGGAGCGCAGCAGATCATGACGGGAGGCGCGGACGTGGTCGTCGCCGGCGGCGTGGAGAGCATGAGCCTGCTGCCGATGTTGGGACACAAGGTGGCGCTCAACCCGACGCTGGTGGAGACGATGCCGGAAGTGTACATGAGCATGGGCCATACGGCGGAAGAAGTGGCCAGACGTTACAACGTCACCCGGGAAGACCAGGACGCGTTTTCCCTGACCAGCCACATGCGGGCTGCCGCAGCGATTCAATCCGGCAAGTTTCGGGACGAGATCGTGCCGATCATGGTGAAGCAGTATTCCTTTGATGAAGAAGGACGGCTCAAAGTGACGGAGAGGGAGTTTGCCACGGACGAAGGGGTGCGCCCCAATACGACGATGGAGGCGCTGGCCAAGTTGAAGCCGGTTTTCCACGTCAGCGGGACGGTTACCGCGGGCAACTCCTCACAAACCAGCGACGGCGCCGCCGCCGTGCTGCTCATGTCTGCGGAGAAGGCGGCATCGCTGGGGGTTGCTCCGATCGCCCGGTTCCGCTCGTTTGCCGTCGGCGGGGTAGACCCGGATGTGATGGGCATCGGGCCGGTGGTGGCCGTGCCCAAGGCGCTGAAAATGGCCGGCCTGACGCTTGGCGACGTCGACCTGATTGAGCTGAACGAAGCGTTCGCTTCCCAGTCTGTGGCGGTGATTCGCCATCTCGGCCTTGATCCGGAAAAGGTAAACGTCAACGGCGGCGCCATCGCCATGGGTCACCCGATGGGCTGCACGGGGGCGAAATTGACGATCTCGCTTTTGAACGAACTGAAGCGGCGCGGCGAAAAGTACGGCGTCGTGACCATGTGCATCGGCGGGGGCATGGGGGCAGCGGGTGTGTTTGAAATGATTTGATGCCACTTTATCCAAAGGAGAGGGTAAACATGGGTAAGGCGAAAGAACGGATCCGCGGCGGAAGCTTTTTAATCGATGCCGGTTCGCCGGACGACGTGTTTGTGCCGGAAGAGTTTACCGAGGAACAGCTGATGATCGCCAGGACGACGGAGGATTTCGTCGTAAACGAAGTGTGTCCCCGTCTGGAGGAGATTGAAAACCACCAGTTTGACATTTCGCTGCGCTTGCTGAAAGAAGCCGGCAAACTGGGACTTTTGGCCGGAGATGTGCCGGAAAAGTACGACGGCTTGGGCCTGGACAAGGCAAGCACCGCCCTGGTGACGGAAAAGTTTGCCCGGGCGCGCGGATTTGCCCTCAGCTTCGGCGCCCATGTCGGAATCGGCTCGCTGCCGATCGTGTACTTCGGCAATGAGGAGCAGAAGCGCCGCTACCTCCCGGATCTGGCGTCAGGCCGAAAGATCGCCGCCTACTGTCTGACGGAGCCCGGCTCCGGCTCGGATGCCCTGGGGGCCAAAACCACGGCGAGGCTGTCCGCGGACGGCAGGCACTACATTCTCAACGGGGAGAAGCAGTGGATCACCAACGCCGGATTTGCCGACGTGTTTATCGTCTACGCCAAGATCGACGGAGAAAAGTTTTCCGCCTTTATCGTCGAACGCACTTACCCGGGTGTCTCCTTTGGAGCAGAAGAAAAGAAAATGGGCATTAAGGGTTCTTCCACCCGCACCGTCATTTTTCAGGACGTGCCCGTGCCGGTGGAAAACCTGCTGGGCGAGGCTGGCAGGGGACATGTGATCGCCTTCAACATTTTGAACGTGGGCCGTTACAAGCTGGCGGTGGGCGCGGTCGGTTCGGCCAAACGCGCCCTGGAAATCTCTGCGAAGTACGCAAAAGAGCGGAAGCAATTCAATACCCCCATTGCCAACTTTCCTTTGATTAAAAGCAAGCTGGCCAACATGGCGGTCAAGACGTACGCCGCGGAAAGCTCGGTCTACCGCACCGTCGGCCTGTTTGACGCCGCGCTGAGCCGTCTTGGCGAGAAGCTGGAGGACGGCCGGGAAGTGGCCCGGACCATCGCCGACTACGCGATGGAATGTTCCATCAACAAGGTGTTTGCCACCGAAGTGTTGGACTACGTCGTCGACGAAGGGGTGCAAATTCACGGCGGCTACGGGTACATGTCGGAGTACGAGATTGAGAACATGTACCGCGACTCCCGGATCAACCGCATTTTCGAGGGAACCAACGAAATCAACCGCCTGCTGATCCCGGATACGCTATTGAAAAAAGCGATGAAGGGAGAACTGCCGCTGAAAGAGGCAGCGGCCAGTCTGCAGGAGGAACTGCTCCGCTATTACCCGGAGGAAGTGGGGGATGAGGTGCTGGCAGCCGAGCAGCATCTGATCAACATGATCCGCAAGATCATCCTGATGACGGCCGGTTCCGCCCTGATGAAGTACCAGCAGGAGATTGCAAGGGAGCAGGAACTGCTTGCCATTGCCGCTGACATGCTGATCGAGCTGTACGCGATGGACAGCGTGGTGAAGCGGACGCAAAAGGCGATTGCCGCTCACGGGCAGGAAAAGGCGCAGCAGAAGCTGGACATGACCGTCGTTTACGTGCAGGAAGCGTTCGATCGGGTGGAGGCGTGGGCGAAGCAGGCGTTGGCCGCCATGGAAGAAGGGGACGATTTGCGCCTGCGCCTGTCAATTTTGAAAAAGCTGACGCGGCGCACCCCGGTCAATACGGTGCAGCGGAAGCGGGCGATTGCCGACCGGGTGCTTGCAGCGGAAGGATACGTGGTGTAAACGGGGGATGCACGGAAAGAAGGGCCGGGAGTGGGCAGGGAGGATCTTGGGATCCGGGAGATCTCGCCGGTTCTTGATCATGAAAAGGAAAAGGAGCCAAGAATCGTTTCTCGGCTCCTTTTGTTTTTGCCTGTCTTCCCTGGAATCAGTAAATCGCTTCCCAGCCAGCAGGGGTCACAAACAGGCGAATGGCCTTGATTTTGCGGTCGTCCATCAGGGTGAAGTAGTGGCGGAAGTTCGCCGGCACAGAGATCAGGTCGCCCGGTTCCAGCTCGACGTCGAAATAGCGGCCGTCATTGCCCTTGATGGCGAAAATGCCGTGGCCGTCCACGCAGAATCGGCACTCGTCATCGATGTGGTGATGTTCCTTTTTGAACTTGACGAGCAGATCATCCAGGTTCGGCGTTTCATCGGAGAGGACGATGATGTCGGCCGTCAGGTAGCCGCGGCGTTTGCTGATCGCGTCGATTTCCGGCTTGAAGGCGTCGAGGATTTGCTGTTTTTCCTCATCGCTGAGTTTGTAGTTGTCCCGCAGTTGCGGATCGAGACGATCTACGCCCCAGTGCTCGTAGATGATGCCTTGCGTGTCGAGGAAGCTGATCACCTGTTGCGGGTCGCTGATGTACTCGTTGGTGTCGTGGAAACGGATTTGTGCCATGGCAGGGCCCTCCTTAAAGAATGGAAGTTGTATGGGTAGCCACGGTTGCGTGGCGAAGCTGAAGCCAGCGCACGTGGTACTCAAACAGGAACTCAAACGATTCGAGGTGGCGTTTTGCTTCAAAATCATTGCCGCCCCATGCGTAGATGCCGTGGTTGCGGATCAGCACGCCCGGCACTTCCGGCGTGATGACTTTGCCGATGGCCTCTGCCAGTTTGGGAATTTCGGCAAAGTTCTCCACGATCGGAATGGCGATCCGTGCGTTTTCCTCCCAGATGCCCAGTCCCTTGATGAGCTCCTGGCCCTGGATGGAGAAGGCGCGCTGTCCAAAGTAAAGTTCGGAAATCAGGTTGTTCCAGACGGTGTGCACGTGAAAGCAGGCGCCCGCCTGGGGAATCGTTTTGTACACAACGGCGTGGATCAGCGTCTCCGCCGAAGGTTTCAGCGAAGTCGCGTCCACCGGGCGGGAGTCCTGATCGACGATGAGGTAGTCCTCCGGCGACAGCTTGGTTTTGTCCTTGCCGCTGGCAGTCACGGCAAACTGCAGCGGATCGTCGGAGATTTTGATGGACAGGTTGCCGCTGGTCCCGGGGAACCAGTTCCGGCGGGCAAAAGTCATCTTGACATCGTCCAGACGGCGAAACGCGTCCAGACGTTGTTCCAGCGTTGCAGCCATGGTTTAGCGAACCCCCTGTCGCAAATCTTGCAAGATTTCGATCACGTCGTGGAACGTGGCAAAGGTGCGGTGCGGCAGCCCAAGTTCCGCCGCCTTTTCCGCCAGCAGGGAACGGGCGATCACGAAGTCGCAAATTTTTGCCCCGGCCAGGTCGGTGATCGAATCCCCGATGATGACGCGCTTGTACTTTGCGGGATCGTAGCGGCGAATGACCGTCGTTTTGCACATGCCGCAGCCGTTGTGGCACTGGTCGTCGCACGGGTGCGGCCAGGTAATCCGGATGTGTTCGCCGGAAAAGTCGCTGCCGTTGCAGTAAAGCGGCACGCCGGCCAGGTCAAAGGGCGCAAGCAGCGGCTCGAGGAAAAAGTCGATCCCGCCGCTGGTAATCAGCCATTCGATGCCTTCTTCCCGGCAAAAGCGGACGAATTCGGAAAAGCCCGGGCGAATTTTCGCTTCTTCCAGAATATATGTGACAATCTCCTGCCGTTTGGCGGAAGGAATCAGCGCAAACAGCTGACCGACGCCGGATTGGATGGTAATCCTTTGCGTCAGGATTTGCTCGATCAGGGATTCCTGCAGTGCCTTGTGCTCAGGCGGTGTAAATTTTCTTACGATGGACACAATATTGTCTTTCTCCGTAATGGTTCCGTCGAAGTCGCAAAAAAGAACCAGTTTTTTGCTCATCGCCCGCTCCCCCATTTCTCCAGGGCGGCCTTCAGTTCCGGTGACGCTTCCGCCGCCTCCTGCAAGCTATTGCCTGCCAGCGCGGCCAGGATCGCGGCGACGAACGCCTTGCCGCCGGCCGTGGCTCCGCCGGGGTGGCCGTGGATGCCGCCGCCCGCGTTGACGATCTGATCCGTCCCGAAGTCGGCGTACAGCTGCGGAACCAGTCCCGGATGTATGCCGGCGGATGGAACCGGGAAGGCACGGCGCACGCCGTTCAGGGGAGCGGTCAGGTTGGCCGCCAGTTTCAGCGCCTCTCTCTTGTCAAGGGCCACGTTTCCGTAGGGAGAAGGGAACAGCACCAGATCCGCTCCGGCCAGACGGGTCAGTTTGCCGAGCAACAGCGATGCGGCAATGCCGTAGTCGGGAGAGGGATAGAATGCGCCGGCCAGGGCAGGGTGGGCCATGATCGGCACCTGCACGTCCGGATCCGCAGCCAGACGGTGCAGGGCGTCGAAGCCATAGGCGAGCACGTTGAACAGCAGGCAGTCCGCGCCGGCTTCTGCCGCCCGTTTCGCCTTTTCGTTCAGCTCGGACACGGGACCGGTCAGATTGGCCGCGTAGAGAACGGTTTTGCCCGTTTCGGCCGCGATTTCGGCCGCGATCTGCTTGAACGCCTTGATTCGCTCCAAAAAAGGCGCCCGCTCGTCGGCGAAAAAGATTTCGTCGTCCTTGATCAAATCGACGCCGCCCAGCGCCTGGGCCCGAAACTGCGCCTTCAAATCCTCAAACGGCATGCCGAGACAAGACTTGAAAATGCTCATGAGAAGCGGACGCTGGTAGGCGCCCAGGCGGACGCGCACGCCGTCAATGCCAAATTTGGGTCCGGGAAACGACTGCGTAAACGATTCCGGGAGAGTGATGTCAACCAGTTTGATCTTCCCGTCCATTGACAGCTTGCCGAATACGCCGGTCAAAAGGGAGGGAATGTCCGCCGTAAAGTTGCGGACGGGATAGCTGACGGTAATCAATCCCCGCTGCTGGCCATCTTCCAGGGTTTCCAGCACCTCTGCGCCGACCGCTTCGCCGAGGTATGGCTGTAGTTCCGCCTGTTTGGCAGCCGGCAGATCCGTCCAAGAGCCGACCGTCATGCCTACGGCGATTCCCTGCGCTTTTTTGCCGAGGTCTTGGGCTTGTGTCAAATAGGTTACCAGGATGCGTTCTTTGCTCATTTCAGGGAAACCCTCCTTACAGATATGGCTGCCGGTTTGCGTTGCATCGCCAGAAAAAGCGTGACAGCAAAAAGCCTCCCCCCGAAAAAGGGGGGAGGCGGACATTTCAAACCATGCTCATTATGATCGCCTCTCATCTTTCGGGTCAGCAGTCAAGAGCGAGCCAAATGTGCGATGGCATCGCCTCTTGCGCCTTTTCCGCTGGAATTAGCACCGATACACTCCCTCTTTGGATTGCGCGCGGGGAGTGCCGGTTGCCGGGCATCATAGGGCCAGTCCCTCAGCCAGCTCGTGATAAGAGTTGCTATGTTGTTCCATGGATTGCGCGTCTAACGAGTTACACTCATGATATGACGACGTACTCCGGGAGTCAATCCCTATTTTTTTGTTCGGAATACATGATTTTTTGTTCACGCTTTTTCCTAACGGGGAAAACAAGTCCGGGAAGAACTCAATCGGGGAAAGACCGGTACGGGAAGAATTCGGTCCGGGAAAGACCCGGTTTTGAAAGAAAGCCGATCCCAAATAGGTGCCCAAAATGGGTATTGACAGTTCCAGTTCGGGGTTGTATGATTCAGACAAATCAAAACGGAAAATTGCATAGCGTTGGATACCTTATCCAGAGAAGGTGGAGGGACTGGCCCGATGAAACCCGGCAACCGACATGCAGCTTTTGCGCTCAACCCGGATGGCAAAGGCGGCATGCACGGTGCTAATTCCTGCAGAAACATAAAATGGCTTCTGGAAGATAAGGGGGAACCGACACGTTATTCACTGCGTGCAAACGAACCTCTTTTCTTCGGAAAAGAGGTTTTCTTTTTGTGATGGTTGCTGATGTTTGCGGCTCCCCGCTAAGTCCATTCAGGTTTGTTCCGCCGATGGAACGGACGGGGCGGAGTTTGTAGAACAAAAAACCATATTTTACGGATTTGACTAAACGGAATACAAGGATTAAATGGCAAGCCAATAACTTGGACAATGCAGAAGGGAGAAGGATGGGAGATGGCTTATCGTTCACTGACGGAACAGGAGGCAGTCGAGTACGTCAAACGGTTGCCCGGTTTGTTTTCGGAGAAGGCGGTGCTTTCCAGCCGGGAGATCGGCGACGGAAACCTGAATCTGGTTTTCGACATTGTGGAAGAGGAGACGGGAAAACGGGTCATTGTCAAACAGGCCGTGCCCTACGCCAGAGTTGTAGGGGAGTCCTGGCCGCTTTCGGTGGACCGTTCCCGCATCGAAAGCGAGGCTTTGCGGCTGCAGAGAAAGTACGTGCCGGAGCTGGTGCCGGAAGTGTACCATTACGATCCGGAACTGGCCCTGACCGTCATGGAACATGTCGGCGTTGACCGCATCATCATGCGCAAGGGATTGATCGAAGGGAACCGCTACCCCTTGTTCGCCAAACAGATCGGCCGCTTTCTGGCACACACCCTGTTCTATACTTCCGATCTGGGGGCGCATCCCTACGAGAAAAAGGCCCTGGTCGGGAAATTCATCAATCCGGAATTGTGCAAAATTACCGAGGATCTCGTCTTTACCGATCCTTACGAAGACGCTTCGACCAACAACTTCAACCCGCTGATCCGCCGGGAAGTGGAAGCGATCTGGAAAAACAAACCGCTCAAGCTGGAAATCGCCAAGCTGAAATTCGAATTCCTCACTCGCGCCGAAGCGCTGCTGCACGGTGATCTGCACACGGGCAGCATCTTTATCTCACCGACTGACCTCAAGGTGATCGATCCGGAATTTGCCTATTACGGGCCGATCGGTTTTGATGTCGGGGCTGTGATTGCCAATTTGCTGCTGAACTTCGCCGGTCAGCACGGATTGCAGCCGGATCCGGAAAAGCGGGAGTCCTACCGGGCATTCCTGCTGGAAACGGTGGAAAACGTCTGGAACGAATTCGTCTCCCAGTTCGTCTCTCTCTGGCACAAGCACGCCAAGGAGAGGAGCGCCTTTACCGAAGGGTACTGGGAAAGCTACGTTCACCGCTTGATTCAGGACACAGCCGGTTTTGCGGGATGCAAAATCCTCCGGCGGGTGATTGGCCTGGCCGGCGTGGCGGACCTGAATCAAATTGAAGACCAGCGGACGCGGGCAGAGGCGGAAAGACTGGCGCTGGCCATCGGGGAAGCGCTGATCCTGGAGCGCGGAAACGTGCACGTCTCCACGGACATCACCGATCTGGTCCGCACGGTGACCGCGCGCTACTACAAGGAGGCAACGGCGGTATGACAGCAGGTCTGGCGTGTTCGCCGGTCAGGTGGGAGAACGATGCGCTGGTTCTGCTGGACCAGACGCGTCTGCCCACCGAGACGGTGTATCTGACTTTGACCACGGCGGAGGAAGTGTGGGCGGCCATTCGTCATTTGCAGGTGCGGGGCGCCCCTGCGATTGGCATGGCTGCCGCTTACGGCATGTACCTGGGCATTCGCCACAGCGGGGCGGACCGCTTTGAAGACTTTGCGGGCGAGTTGCGCAAACTGGCCGATTATCTGGGCAGTTCCCGCCCGACCGCGGTAAACCTGTTTTGGGCGCTGGAGCGGATCCAAAACCGCGTGCGGCAGGAAGCGGATAAGAACGCTGCGGAATGGAAGGCTGCCGTTCTCGCCGAGGCGCAGGCGATTCAGGAAGAAGACGCCCGGGTATGCCGCAGGATTGGCGAGAATTTGCTTACCCTGCTTTCGGACGGGATGGGGATTCTTACGCACTGCAATCCGGGAGCGTTGGCCACCGCGGCTTACGGGACGGCAACGGCTCCTTTTTACTTGGCGAAGGAACGCGGCTGGAACCTGAAGATTTACGCCGATGAGACCCGGCCGGTGCTGCAGGGAGCGCGCCTGACCGCCTACGAACTGCAGCAGGCCGGGATCGACGTGACCTTGATCTGCGACAACATGGCGGGGATGGTGATGGCCCAGGGCAAGGTGCAGGCGGTCATCGTCGGCACGGACCGCGTGGCCGCCAACGGCGATGTGGCCAACAAGATCGGCACATACAGTCTGGCTGTGCTGGCCCGCGCGCACGGCATTCCCTTTTACGTGGCCGCGCCGCTTTCCTCGATCGACCTGAACACCCCCACAGGTGCGAACATTCCGATAGAGGAACGGCCGGCGGAGGAAATCACCCATGGTTTGGGCAGACAGGTGGCGCCGGACGGGATCAAGGTGTACAATCCTGCGTTCGACGTGACACCTGCCCGCTACATCACCGCGATCGTGACGGAAACCGGCATTTTCAAGCCGGAAGAGATCCAGAACAGCGTAAATAGCGCAAAATAAGTGCTTGTTGCAGCGGCTTTTCTGCTCTTGCAGGAAGCCGCTGTTTTCTATACATTGGATACATGGAAAAATGAGGAAGGTGCCGGATCACGGCGCGGCGACGGCAAGCAGCCGATTGCGGAAGGGAGAATGGTGATGAGGGTAATCCCGCTGGACAACGAGTCGCAGCTCAAGCAGCTGGAACCCCGGGATGCGGCGGAAATGTTCCGGTTGATTGACAGCAACCGGGCTTACCTGCGGCAGTGGCTCCCCTGGGTGGATTACAACGTCAGCGTCGAAGATACAGCCGGATTTATAGCGATGAAGATGGAACAGCACAATAACAACCAGGGAACGCATTATGGCATTTGGCATCAGGGACGGCTGGCCGGTACGCTGGGCGTGCACAGGATCGACTGGTTCAATAAGAATACGGCGCTGGGCTACTGGCTAGCCGCCCCGTTTCAGGGCAGGGGATTGATGACGAAGGCGGTCGCCGTCTACATGGACCGGCTGGTCTTCGGCTCCTGGGGCCTGGAGCGTTTGGCGATTCAGGCGGCAACCGGCAACGTCAGAAGCCGGGCGATTCCCGAGCGGCTCGGCTTTCAACTGGAAGGCGTGCTGCGCCACATTGAGTTTCTGAACGGCCGTTTCGTCGACCATGCCGTGTACAGCATGCTTCGCTCCGAATGGCAAGCGCGCCGGAAGCAGTGGGCAAAATGGATTTGACAAGAAAATTATGGTAAATTACGATGGAGAAACGAAGGAGGGCGTAACGGCGGGTGCGCCTCCTTTTTGCGTAGACCCGGATTTTCATGCGATTGGCAGACCGAGGTGAAAAGAATGCGAATATTGGGGGAATTATCCTGGTTTTTTCGGGCTTATTGGAAGCGTTACAGCGCAGGGGTTGCGCTTTTGTTTTTGATCGACGCGCTGATGCTGGTGCCGCCCCGCCTGATCGGCGAGACCGTGGATGAAATCCGCAACGGTACGCTTACTCCCGCTCTTCTTAAGCAAACCGTGACCATACTCTTGCTGCTGGGAATTGCCTTGTACATCATGCGGTTTGCCTGGCGCTATCTGATCAACGGCGGCGCGCTGATTCTGGAACGGACGCTGCGGGAGAAGCTTTTTGTCCATTTGACGCGGATGTCCCCTTCCTTTTACCAGCGCAGGCGCAGCGGCGATTTGATGGCGGTTGCCACCAACGACATTCCGGCCATTGAGCAAACGGCCAGCGTGGGCGTGCTGACGCTGGTCGACTCTCTGTTCATGACCTTGATTACGCTGGGGGTGATGATCGTCTCCATCGACTGGAGACTGACTCTGGCCGCATTGGTTCCGATGCCGTTTTTGGCCTGGTCCACGGCCTATTACGGCAAGCTTTTGCACGAGCGTTTTTACCTGGCGCAGCAAGCGTTTGGCGAAATGAACGACCACATCCAGCAGTCCGTTTCCGGCGTTCGGGTGATGCGCGCGTTTGTCCAGGAGCAACACGACGTGGAGGCGTTCCGCCGCGTCAGTGAAAAGACGCTGGAACGCAATGTGAACGTCTCCCGCATCGACGCGCTGTTCGAGCCGACCATCTCCGCCATTATCGGGGCAAGCTTCTTGATCGGGCTGGGCTACGGGACGTATCTGGTGTTTGTCAGTTCCATTTCGCTTGGCGAGCTGATCGCTTTCAACATGTATCTGGGACTGTTGATCTGGCCAATGTTTGCATTCGGCTGGCTGGTCAACGTGCTGCAACGGGGGCAAGCCTCCCATGCCCGGCTGACGGAGTTGTTGGCGGAAAAACCGGACGTGAGCGAAGCCGAACAGCCGGTTGCGGTTGTCGAAGAGAACACGGTGGAAGCGCGAAACTTTACCTTTTATTATCCCGGCAGTGACAAACCCGCGCTGGCAGAGATCAGCTTCTTCCTGGAATCCGGGGCGACGCTGGGCATCGTCGGACGGACGGGAAGCGGAAAGTCGACGCTTTGCCGCGCCCTGCTGCACCAGTATCCGCTTTCGCCCAACCAACTGTTCGTCGGCGGCGTGCCGATTGAAAAGATTTCCCTGCAGGCGTTGCGGAAAAAGATCGCCTATGTGCCGCAGGAGCATTTGCTGTTTTCCCGCACGATTGCCGAGAACGTGGCGTTCGGCAGGCCGGATGCGGCGGAGCGGGAGGTGTGGCGCGCCCTGGAACTGGCGGAGATGAGCCGGGATGTCGCCCGCTTTCCCGATGGGCTCAAGACCATGGTGGGGGAGAAGGGGGTTACGCTCTCCGGCGGACAAAAGCAGCGGATTTCCATCGCCCGCGCCTTGCTGCTTGACGCGGACATCCTGATTCTCGACGACGCGCTGTCCGCCGTGGACGCCCGGACGGAGGAGCGGATCATTCGCCACCTGCGCCAGGAACGGGCCAACAAGACGACCATTATTTCCGCCCATCGCCTGTCTGCGGTTCAGCATGCCCAGCTCATCCTGGTCCTGGAGGAGGGGCGGATTGCGGAGCAGGGCACGCACGACCAGCTGATGCAGCGGGGAGGCTGGTATGCGCAACAGTACCGCCGCCAACAGATGGAGCAGGCCGTGACGGGCCAGGACCAGGGGGGATTTGAACGATGAATGGACAAAAGGTATGGCGGCGCCTGGCCGAATGTGCCAGTCCCTTCCGCAAGCAAATCGCGGGCGCGCTGATTCTGCTGATCCTGGGAACCAGCGCCGAGCTGGCGGGTCCGTTTCTGGCCAAAATCATGATCGACGACCACATCCTGGCGATCCAGCAGCCGTGGCATGCGTTTGAGCAGGCTCCGCAGACGGCGGAAGAGGCGGTTGTGGAAATCGAAGGGCTGTACTACGTGCGCGAGGATCGCCTGCCGCAAACAGGGCAACCGGGAGAACTTGCCCCATCCGGGAAGGTGAGCGTGCTGACCGAGGGGACGTCCTACTACCTGGTTCAGGGGGAAGTGGACGCCAACGCAGGGTGGCACCTTCAGTCCGCCGGGCAAAAGGACGGAAGGGAACAGGTGGAAGTGGTGACGGCAGAAGGAACCGTCCCGGGTTTTCGCCTGACAGCCGCGGAGGTAATGGAGATGTACGCCGCAGAGATCCGGCCGATCATCTGGCTGAGCGTGGGGTATCTCGCGCTGATCCTGCTTTCCTCGGGGTTCAACTACCTGCAGATCCTCTGGCTGCAGACGATTGCCCAGCGGATTATCCAGCGCATGCGGATGCACCTGTTTGCCCATCTGCAAAAGCTGCCCGTTTCGTTTTTTGACCAGACGCCGGTGGGGGCGTTGGTCTCCCGTGTGAGCAACGACACGGAAGCAATCCGCGAACTGTACGTCAGCGTTTTGGCCACGTTTGTGCAAAACGGCCTGTACCTGCTCGGGATCCTGGTCGCGCTCTTTCTGCTTCAGCCCGAACTGGCCCTGTTTTGCTGCATGACGGTGCCGCTGTTGCTTCTTCTGGTGGCGGTTTTCCGGCGGTACAGCTCGCGTTACTACGCTGTGATTCGCGCCCGGTTGGCAGATATGAACACCGCCATCAACGAAATGATTCAAAACATGACGATCGTGCAGGCATTTCGCCGCGAAAAAGGGGTGCAGGATGAATTTGCCCGGGTGGCGGACGACTATTTCCGGGTGCGTTTGAAGGAAATCAACCTGGAATCCTTTCTTTTGCGTCCGGCGGTGGATTTCATCTATAAAATCTCCCTGACGCTGATCGTCTGGCATTTTGGGTCGAATTCCTTTCACAGCGCTATTTCGTTTGGGGCGTTGTACGCCTTTGTCGATTACATGGGACGCTTTTTCGAGCCGGTCAACATGATCATGAACCGCCTTTCGCAGCTGCAGCAGGCCACCGTCTCGGCAGGCCGCGTGTTTGCCCTCCTGGACACGGAGACGGAAAGGGAAGTGGAGGCTAAGGCGGATGTTGAAATGGCGCGGCCGCGGGGCGAAGTGGTGTTCGACCGGGTCTCCTTTGCCTACAACGGCGGCCAGTACGTGCTCAAGGATGTCTCCTTTACGGCCAGGCCGGGCGAGACGATTGCCTTGGTGGGCCACACCGGCTCGGGCAAAAGTTCGCTGATGAACCTGCTTTTGGGTTTCTATCCGGTGACCAAGGGGCGCATTCTGGTCGACGGAAAAGAGATGAGCCTTCAGGATTTGCAAGCGCTGCGCCGGCACGTCGGGTTGGTGCTGCAGGACCCGTTTCTGTTTACCGGCACAATCGGATTCAATATTCGTTTGTACAACGATCAGATCAGCGATGAACAGGTTCGCGAGGCGGCCCGGGCGGTGCGGGCGGACGAATTTATTCGCCAGCTGCCAAAAGGCTACGACGAACCGGTGGTGGAGCGGGGGATGACGCTTTCCGCCGGCCAGCGGCAGCTGATTTCGTTTGCCCGCGCGCTTGCCGCCGATCCCGCCATTCTGATTCTCGACGAAGCGACGGCCAGCATCGACAGCGAGACGGAACAGGCGATTCAGGAAGCGCTGCATGTCCTGTCCCGGGGAAGAACCACGTTTATCATCGCCCATCGGCTGTCCACCATCCAGCACGCCGATCAGATTCTCGTGCTGTCGCGCGGCGAAATCGTGGAACGGGGCCGGCATGAAGAACTGATGGCACGGGATGGCCTGTACCGGAAAATGTACCAGCTGCAGCAAGGCGCTGCATCGGCTGGGGCGGATGATAAAATGGCGGAAGGTTCGCTGTACCCAATGGGTTGACGGCATTTCAAAAGCAACCGTACGGGTGGAGGTTTGACATCATGCGATCCCACGCGCCGCACTTTTTGGTCCTGATTCTCGTCGTGGCGGGCGCATGCACCGGAGTTTGCCGCGCTGCAGGGACAAAGATAGCCTGCGGGATTGATTGGAGTTGAGCTTGGGCCAGGCAGGAGGCATAAACGGGCAACTGGCTGGGAACCGTATATTATAGTAAGGAATGACGCCTGGAAGGAGTGGATCCTGATGATGACTCCGTCCGTTTTCAAACGGGGCCTCATTTGGATTTTGTTCTTTATCGTCAGCCTGGTCATCATTCCCTTCTTTACAGAAGAAGAGCCAGCGCCCGGCACACCGCCTCAAGTCGAGCAATCCTCGCAGGTTGAACAGAAGAAATAGCGAAAAAGACTCGCTTTTCCCGCCGTTTTGGGGTGGACTGACCCCATAACGTGAGACAAATCAAAACACCTTCAAGAGAATGCGA